>OWJQ01000005.1_pt1 | contig 178717 bp, 169 predicted proteins | sample 1732711 | NCBI WGS metagenome assembly OWJQ01 (sample SAMN05065745, study PRJEB22554) | human gut metagenome | biome: ENVO:2100002; feature: ENVO:00000062; material: ENVO:00002003 | host: Homo sapiens | place: USA | reverse complement strand
ACACTTATGCGATCGTCGGCAGCGTCAGATGTGTATAAGAGACAGTAATTATATAGTTACATCTGTTTCGTATCTATTTGTATATCAAATATGAAGAATGTCATATGGTGAAATTGTACAAGAATGAATATAAGATGATTGAATTCATTTTATATATGATTATATAACTATATAATTATATAATCACACGATAGAAGTCATTTCCGTCTGAAGGCTTTTCAACAAGGTTGTAGTAATTCAGCTCCTACTTACCACCTTGCATTTGAAGCAATCCGTTCACATCACCATTCCCGATATAAGCCAAGCATCTCCGGATCTTTTCGGCAGGCCAGTTCCACCATTCCAGTTTTTCCAATTTTTGAATTACATCATCTGGGAAACGCTTCCTTATCGGTCTGGCGGGAACACCGCCGACTATCGTATAGGGCGGCACGTCTTTCGTAACAACGGCACGGGCGGCTATGATTGCCCCATTGCCGATGTGAACACCAGCCATAATCACCGCTTCGTAGCCTATCCACACATCGTTGCCTATCACGATGTCACCTTTGTTGTCCCAAGTCGTTGCCACGTCCGATTTCTCTAAATCCCAGTCTTCATAAAAGAGCGGGAAGGTGTAAGTGGATAGGGATTTTAAGGTATGGTTGGCACAGTTGAACAGGAATTTCGCGCCGCAGGCAATGGAACAGAACTTGCCGATTATCAGCCGCTCGTGGCTGATAGGGTAATGGTAAAGCACATTGTTTTGCTCGAAAAGCAACGGGTCGGACACAAAATCATTATAGATGGTATAGTCTCCCACCTCGATAGACGGGTCTTTCACGACGGCATTCAGGTACACGGTCTGCGTGTCGCCTGTGCGTGGATATATCTTTTTCATCATGATATTCTGTTTTTAATAGTGTTTATATTTCAGATAAATGACAGACTGCACCCCAAGTCCAATCACGAATAGGTATTCCACTGTCCAATAAACGGCAAGAGGTACATCCAAATAGCTCAATCCCCACAGGTAGAGCAGGTAGATGGCAATGGTTGTCGCCTGAAAGATGAAAGCCGTCCGTGTCGCCCCCGTTCCCGTAACGGTATTCATATAGACATAACCGGGCAAGGCAAAAACATAGTTCAGCAGCATGACCATAAATGGCAACCATGCGGTCTGCACGATGGCTGGATTGTCCGTATAGACACTGATAACAGGTTGATGGAATAGCAATGCAAGCGTAATCAGCGGAAAACCTATGGCATAGCCTAATCGGATTACCCTATTGCATAACGGGAATACTTTTCCCCGTTCGTCCGCTCCAATTAGATTGCTTACCAATGAGCCTGTTGTGGCTGCAAACGAATTGACGATGACAAAGAACAGGGTGGAAATGCTTCGGAGAATGTTTGCCACTGCCAGTTGCAGTTCTCCCAAATGTTCTATCGCCACAAAGAACAGAAACCAAGGGGCTACACCGATGAACGAATGGAACATACTCCAAACGGACACCCGGCAGACATGAAACAGTACAGCTTTGTCGAAGCTACAAGACAAGCCATAAAACCGTTTATCCATTTTACATAAAACATGGATTGCCAGCACTGCCAGCGAACACGCTTCGGCAAAAGACGATGCGATGGCTGCACCTGCTATCCCCATGTTCCAATGAAATATGAGTAGCCAGTTGCCCGGGATGTTCACCAATACGGCTGTCAGAGCCGCCATGTTCAAGGCTTTTGTACGGGTAATACCAACCAAGAACGAGCGCAAGGCAAGGAACGGAAAAGAGAACAACAGTCCCCAAATTCGCCCGTCCAAATAATCAATCACAGCATGATAGACTTCCGCAGAAGTAATCAGCCGACTTAGAATCATCGGGGAAAACAGTTTGGAGAGCAGACACAAAAAGACAGCAAGTACCGACAGGAAAAACAATCCTTGAAAGAATGTCTTTCCGGTTTCGGAATAATGCCGCTCGCCGTTGCGCCGTGCGACAACGACCTGCAATCCCAGACTGAAACCGAAGCCGAGCATATAGATAGCCAGATACCAAATCCCAGCAAGGGCGGATGCGCCCAATTCTATTTCTCCCACATGCCCCAAGAAAATGGCATCGGTGATATTGATAAGTTGTTCGATAAGGATGCTCATCATTACAGGAAAGCTGATGAGCCAGATATTCTTGTATGTATAGTTCATTGTTCAACTTGATAGGATGCGACAAGTCCTGCTACACGAGGCGGCATGACATATCGCATTATTATGAATTTGGAATAATGGCAAAACAAGAAAGGACAAACCGGTTATAAGTCTGTCCGTTGCCGAATAGCTATGACTAAATGCTATCCGTTAAGCGCAGCTATATGCACACTTGCCATTTCATATTGGTTGAACAATTCTATTTTTTCTGTCAGTTCCGCAAAGATAGCATTTGTTTTTGATTATACCTCCAAGTTTCCAGTTTCTTTTTGTAGGATTTCCAACATTTCCCTCAATTTGACTTCGCTTTTTGGGGGATATGCACATTCCGGGTATTCACATCTTGTTTTTAATCCACTTATAAATTCTGGGTGTTACGATTTGCATCAGGCAAAGATTGGCAATACAAATAACCAGGCTTAAAACACCTAACAAAACGTTTTCTACATTGGAATATTGCTCTTGACCAGCACTTATTGCCATGACGCAATAAGGCAAACATAACACGGTGCTGACAATGGCAGGAATATATTTGCGAATGATAAAGAATTGTATAATGTGGGCAACGAAATGCAAACTGAAAGCCAGTAAACAAATATACCAGAACAACATGTTTCCTGTAATGATTGTAGCCATAGTACAAGCACTTACAATAACAAACTCCTCACATACGGCAATGCCGAATGCAGGACTTTGTAGAAAAGACAATTTTGATCGTAATGCGGGAAACCTTCGGGATAATTCTTTTTCATTCTTTTCAATCCATGCAGGCAGCATAACCATTTCCTCAAACTCATGGAGCATAAACAGGATAGGGAGCAAATATATCAATATTAAAGTCATTTCATTCTATATTTTCGTTTCAAATTCAGCAAAATCAGTGTTGCTTGCTTCAATCCGCATCTTGCAATGTTGGCTTCCGCGTAAAATGGATTCACAAATGGTTACTTGGAATGTCCTGTCTTTCTACAACGACTGCAAGACATAAATGATGCTCTGCCTTGAGCATTCACAGAGCAGAGGTGTAGAGACATAGCCCCGCTTGTGCAGTTCACATGTACATTCCAGAAAATACAGGTTATAAACAGCGTCTTTCTCTACCGTTTTACATCTTACGCCGGGCTGTTCATCGGCTATGGCGAAAAACCGGTCAAGGTCTCCGGCCGCCTGTTCAAACAGGTCTTTATAAACCTGAAGTGTACCGCACTGCACGCAGTTTCTACCGCACTCGCGGAAGAAAGTCTCTCTTTGCTCTTCCGACAGTTTGGCGATTCCATCCTCAAAGCCTTTGAACCAATTCGATAATTCCATAAAATTGATATTTTAGGTAATCAAACTATTATCTTTCTTTTGATATATAAACAGGGTAATCGTCTTTAGACAAACTTTTCACCAACGTGTCTGGATTTACATCCCAAAGCGTAGGAAGATACTCAAACACGGCTTTCCCCTTATCAAGATGGAAACGGACTTTGGCATCGAACGCAGCAGGCTTATAATTGCCATCTCCTATGGGGCTGTCTCTATACAACAACTGGTTTTCTTGCCATTTCAGCTCTTTGCCGTCAAAGTTCACATCGAATATTCCGCATACCACGGCTTCCATCGTCTGATTTTTAACTGTCGTTGAGATACAGCGCATATAGCCGGTAAGCTGACCGGTGCTTTTCCGCATGGCCAGTTCATAACAGAACACGCTCGTCCCGGTGTAATCCTTGGCAACAGTTGTCCTGTTGTCTTTATTATCCACATTATATATCAGTTCATGAGTAATGGTTGTCATATTGAACTTAAAACCATTTTCAGTCTGCATCAAATCAGAGAAAATCATTCTGTCACTATATACGCCTTCCAATTTCCCGTTTTCCAGTTTATAGACAACATCCTCGGTAAACAAGTTCCTGCCAATGATGTTTTCCTTCAAAAATAGAATTATTCCGTCTTTCATATCTGTCATTTATAATACGATGTGCTTGAATTTTCGGTCTATCCAGAAAGTGGCTTCTTCTGCATGAAAGCAAAGAATACAGTAGTCCGGATCGTCCGGACCTTCCGGAAAATAATGCTTCATAAAGTCTTTCCAGAAAGCATGGCGGGTTTCCATGTCTGAAATGATTTCAGCCGTTCCAGTTAAGGTAACGCTGTCAGCCTCATGGACATAACAGATTCCGGCCTTTGGCTCCTTTCTCAAATGTTTCACTTTTTCCGAAGACAACGAGGTCGTCATCCACAGTGTTGCTATTCCGTCATGTCGCAGCACATCTATGGCCACAGGGCGGGGGAACCCGTTCCCGTCGATTGTCGAAAGTATGACATATCCGCACCGGTCGAGTATCCATGCCGCCTGTTGTACAGCAGGCATCCAGCGCTTCAGGTTACTGAGGTCTGCATGTCCTTTTAGTCCAGAGACGGCAATGGCTTTCTGCTGTTCATCAAGCGAAGCTGCTGTGAAAAATCCTTTTTGAAAGCAATTCCTGCAATATTCTGAACACGGATGCCCATCTCCATGAGTACCGAACATATATTCTCCAGACATAGGTAATCCGCAACTTTGGCAGATTTGTATTGTTTTTATGCTCATATTTCAATAGTTTAACTCTTTCTTCATTACATAATTGGTCAAATAAAGCCGGTTTGCCTTCGCTTTCTGTTCTTTCACCATCTTGTAGCCATGCTTCTCAAAGAAAGGTCGTGCGGTGATGCTGACTTCAGCACTTATTTTGTGCACCCCGTATCCGAGAGCCATTTTTTCAACCTCTGAAAGCAGTAGGCTTGCCACGCCTTTATGTTGCCAGTCTTTGTGGACAAACATGGAGTGCAGATAGCCTTCGGTGTTCATGGAGGAAAAGCCGATAATACCGCCTTGTTCGTCAAGCGCACCGATATAATTGTTCTTTGCAAACAACTCTTTCCAATGCTCTATGCTGTCTCCGCAGGAAGCCCAGTCTGAGACTTCCTCTTTGGTATAGTCTTTGGAATTGACAATAAGGACGGTGGAACGGAATAGTGTCTGACATTCTGGAATATCCAGTACAGTCATCGGGCGTATGCGATAAGTAGATTGTTCTATTGGCATGGCATGTTTTGCATATTGAGTTTCATAAATAATTTCGTATATCCATTCTTTTTCTTTGTCTTCTTAAAACCGATGAAACCTAATTTCCTATAACAGTTTACGGCCGGGTGATTTTCTTCTATTACATCCAGGATATATTCTTTATATCCTGCTTTTCGCATACTTTCTTGCAGTAACATAGATGCAATTCCACTCCGTCTGATAGTTTTGCGTGTCGCAACAAATTCAATGAATCCGGTCGTCACAGGATAAGACAGGGACATCTCAAATTCTTTCTTCAGAACAAGTTTGGCAATAGTTCCCATAATCAAACCGAAACATTTTCTATATGATGACCAATTTGTATAAACTGCTCTGCCGGTGCAATCTGAAATACCTGCAATACCCACTATATTGCCGTTATATAATGCCACATAAAACCTTTCCGAACGAATACCTGGTTCAAGCGCCTTCGCCACAACATCTATATTCTTACGGAAAAAAGAGAAATCTTGTTCAAAGCCTTCTGCTATACACAAGGCTATTTCACTTTGTTCTTCTTCTCGTGCTGGTCGGATAATGATATTCATGTTTTCTTTATTTAAGCCATTTCCATTCCTCTTTTGTCAGTCTCATGAAATGCTCTGTGCGGACATCGCCCAACGGAGAGGTCTTGCCTTCTTCTGTATGATGAAAGCGGAAACTGCATTTCTCCATCACTCGGCGCGACTTCGTGTTGCCGTCATAATAGCCGCACCAGACGGCACTCATACCTAAATCTTCGAAGCATCGCCGCAGCAAGCACCGTACGGCTTCGGGTATCAAGCCTTGTCCCCAGTAGGGTTTGCCTATCCAGTATCCTATCTCTGCCTCATTCTCTTGCATTTCGGCACTATGCAGACCATCTCCAAACATGATACCTATACTTCCGACCGGTTCACCTGTTTGTTTTAAGACAACAGCGTAGGTTTACGGAGCGGAAAATACAGTCTGAATGATATTCAAGCTATCTTCTACAGAAGTATGCGGTGGCCATCCAGCAATAGGCCCGATTGCAGGATCTTGAGCGTATTTATATAAGGATTCTGCATCAGACTCCTGCCAAGGGCGCAATACAAGCCGCTTTGTAACTATCTCCTTATTCATGGTTCAAGTGTGTTTGAAAATCCGACTTTAATTTCACTCTGTTTCCTCTATTCCTTTTTTCCGTCTCGGCCCTTTGGTCCGGCCTCTGTTTAAATCGACATGGTATTTGTTTAGGATACGGAATATCGAACTCTTGCTGCTGTATCCGTTTACATTGGCAATGTCATCTATAGAATAGCCGCTATTATACATATCCACGATGGTTTTTTCCCGTTCAGTCCGGGATAAAGTCTTTGCTGTCTTGGACGGAGATTTGATGTTCTTTTGGAGCAGCATGATATGGCTGGAAGACTTTCGCAATGCGGCTATTTCTTCCGGAAGGGCTCCAATCATTTCAAGAACCTCCGCAGCCGTAGTTTCTTTGAACAGTTCATTACGGCTGTCAATTCGGTCGTGAATGGAAATCAGGCGCACAACCTTAATTCTGCACATCTCTATGCAGACGGCAAGTTCCCGCACCCCACGAACCGCGTTACTGAACTTCGATACCACAAGCTCGTCGCCCCGGTCAAGGGCATTCATGAGCTGTTTCCATTGCGGACGCATCAGCTCATGGTCAGTCTCTTCCTCAATCACCTGTACACAGCCGAATTTCAACATCCATTCCTTATCGGCCTCGTATGAGTCATAGTGATTAGCCTTGAATATGTATCCAACTTTTGCCATTGTCTTATGCTGAAAATAATAACTGATGCAAAGATAATGTTTTTTTGTTTGTCTGAAATCATACTCCGGCATATTTATTCTAAAAATCGTATTCTGAACTTACTTTTTCTTTCACTTGTTTTCATTGGAAATCATACATTTGAATATGAATAAAAATAATTATCAAAATGTGGTTTTATATCGCGTTTTATGGCAAATATTGTATAGTTTTGTGTCGTTTTTAGTCTGAAATTGCAAGATGATAGATACAAAATCATATTCAAAATCAAGGTCTCTTTTGGCCGGGTTGGTTGCCGCATCGGTAGCCATGTTCCTGTCCGTTTCTTGTGGTAACGGAAATGGCAGCGCCGAAACGTCAATGAAAGAAGATCCTGCCGGAACATACGGAAAGTTCCTGAGTGAAACCAGAAACATGGACAACCTCTCGACGGAAGAGCTGGCAATTAGTATCAACCGGTGGCAGTCCCTCAGGGATTCTGTCTTTTTCTATGCGACACAGGACACTTCCGGCAATCCCCATTCCGATCTGTACGGTAAATGCAACGTGGTTCACGATTCTCTCCGCACGGAGTTCATCCGTCTGGCTGGGTCAGCACCGCGTTCCTATCAGGACGTTTTTGTTCTCAAGGAAAGGACTTCTCCCTATTGCGACGACAAAGAACTGGCAGACGCGGCAGACAGTATAAGGTCGTTTTTCGTTTCTCTTGACAGTATTCCGCGCCTTGCTATTGAGGGCAACGGCATTCGTTCAGCATACCGCCGGTTACTTGCCCGGACGTTGCAAGACAGAATACATAATCTTACCGACTTGAAAACTTTCATCAGAGACGAGGATGTCATGTTCCGCACCTTTCTTGCGCACCTTGACGATCTGGCCGGAGAGGATATGTCGGATTTGACTAAAGACACGGAACGGTGCTGCTCGTTGGTTTTCCTCGCCACAGAGAAAAAGGAAATATCCTACCGGGATGCAATGATATACATGGCCATGCGTACCAATCGCCGGATTATACAGAATGCGGTTGCCTGCCTCAATGACATCCGCGAGGACAAAGTGAAATCCAGGACGCAGGCATTCGGATATGCGTGCATGATACTGCAGCCCTACATCTCGATGGATGGCGTTTGTATGGCTTTGCTTTCCGGATACGAAAAAGAGAAGTTGCGCCACATTGCGGAACAGACACCTGAGGCTTTTACCCGGCTGGGAGATGTTCTGCAGTCGGACAATGGCGGACTGGCGGAACTGCCCGGCACGCTGATGGGGATATACATCCGGACATTATGAACGAAACACAAACAGACATGAATATGCTACGACATTTTCTGAACGATTTCCTTTCTTTCGTCCCGTTGCAGTTGCCGCAGCTTCTCGATGTGACGACAATGGAGGAACCGCAGTTCTACGGAGACTATGTACTGCTTACATTTCCTCTGCGCGACACCTACGAGCTGGAAGAGGTAATGGACATGTTCGAGGACGACATGGAACTGATTACGCTGTACCACCATATCCCGATGCCGACGGAGCAGTACGGGCACAGCACCTGTGCGTACTCCAATCCCGCATTCGGGCAGATGTTCAAGATGAACGCCAAGACTGATGCCGATGGCAGGGTCAGCTGCGTTTTCGCCACTATTTACGATTCGCTCGATCTGATGTACGGCGACCTTTGCCTTGATCTCAAACTGCATTCGAAAAGTGGCACATTGAAATACAGGAGGAACAAGGAAAACTTATTGATGGATTTTATATGAGAAATACATTGTACCGACAGATGGTGTACTGGATCAATGCACACAGGACATGGATTGAGGTGGCCGATGCCAGCCTTTACAGGGAGCACGTCATCGCAAGAAGCGACAGGACAGACTACATCGTTTCCCGCACGCTGGTTCTACGGGCATTCAAGACACACGGAGGCTGTGCCGAAGGCACTTTATGGAACATTCCCGAACATGATCTGGACAAGGCGTTGGCCACATTGCGCAAGCAGGACAGGCAGTTCCGTCAGCGAATCAAGAAAGCTGCCATGTTCCTCACGGCCAAGGATGCTGAAGCCATAATACAACTGGCTACGCATGGCATTGTCCGGTTGGAACTGCTTGAACAGCCCATACATTTGACATCAAAGCCATCCTACCTATGACCAGCCTTCTATTACAATTTGTATTCATAGCACTGCTTGTCATTCTGCCGATGGCGTTGTACAGGAGCTGCCGTTCCTTCATGGCAGTATTCTACCGTGCCATGACAGACAATGCCCAGGCCCGCAAATTCTACACGCAGGTGCTTGTGGTCCTGTTGCTCCTTTTCCATTATGTCTATACGACCGGACATCCCGGACAGTTCGGCACGGTATTGTCTGCCATCGTATGTGCCGCCATGTTCTCCGCCAGGAGGACGGACAGATGGCTCCGCAAGCTGCTCGACCGTCCGAAGGCATTTGTCGCCTGCGGCGTCTTCGCACTGGCAGTATGTGCCGTGCCGCAGTTGTTCACCCTGTCCGTCACCGTCTCATATATCCTTCTGGCTGCCCTGTTCTATCCCTCCGGTAGAGTTCTGGCCGAATGGGAGGACCGAGACAGGAGACTTTACCTGTCGGAACATCCGGATGAGATGTCCGACATCTACCATTGTAATCATCACGCAAGGCTGCCATGATACTGCGGACAGAAGCGGCCTTAATTTATCCGCACAATAGTCAATCATAAAAAACAGAATGAAGATGAAGAATAAAGATGCAATGACCGCAACCATATCGACATGTATCGGTCTGTTCGACTTCCTCAAGGAAAAGGTCGGCGAACGCAAGACAAGGACAGAAGCCTATTGCGACCTGTTGGACAAGTCGCTGGCAGGCTTTGTTTCCCCTTTTTTAAGAAATCAGGATTTCGAGCTCAGGCCGAGGCAGTGCCATGTGACCGTTTCAGACCTCGCAACCGAATGGCGGTGGCACAGGGCTACTGTCCGTTCCTTTCTGGATACGCTGGAATCATTCGGACAGCTGGAAAGGACGAAACTGCCGAAAAGCATGGTCATCACCATGCACCTGCATGATGGCAGCCATGCCGTACCCGATATTGTACAGGGAACCGCAGGCATTGTCCGTCAACTGAACGGAATCCTGTCCGAATGGATAAACGGCAGCATCACTTCCGATGACGCCGGTATTGCGTGTGGTCAGATTGTACACCAGTCCATCACCGATGCCGGACTCAAGTATGAACTGCCGGAAGACGACTGCCGTGTCACCTTGCAGAAGTTGCCGGAGAGGATGAACGCGCGGGTGCTGGAAATCCACACCGCTGCTGTGGAGTGCATCGTCCTTGCTGCCCTGCGGAAAGTGTTGCGCCGGTCGAAGCCGGAAGAAAGCATGGAGCTCATGCAATACTTCTGTTTTAATCTGGGAGCAAGCTGGCCATCATTCATTGACCTGTCAAAGACCCTTGCAGAGCAAATTCTGAACTCAGGGAAAGAAAAGGACATCGACCACGACGACGACCGTCAGCTGCTCCTTGACGACCTTCACGACCCGTTCCTGTCGGCTGCGGCGAAAGCCCTGGAGAAATCCGCAGGTGCGGACAGCCGAACCCCATTGTATAACCACGGATAATCCGTCTTTCAGCCGGCGTAGCCGTCCTGCCGTTTATAACAGGCATCCGGGCTTGCCCGTCTGCCACCAAACAAAGGGATGGGGAGCCTAATACCCCAATGACAGGAGTCATTGGGAGAGATGTCCAGGCAGGCAGCAAGCTGGGACATGAAAGATTATCCAATGCAACAGAAGAAACAGTATGGCAAATGCAAAACAGGTTCTCGACGTTCAGGTTTCCAAAGGCATCACCACCGCCCAAAGCAACGAACATCTGCGTAACCGCAGTGAGAAGGCGGCGGAATATGCCATGAAGAAAGGCAACTACGACCCGACACGGGAACATCTGAACTTTGAGATAGTAAACGGCAAGGTGCGTCCTGTGGACAAAAGCCGGAGCATTCCGGATAGGATGGCCGACAGTCTCCGTCAGCGGGGTATTAAGGACCCGAACGAAGGACTGGTGGAACCCAAGTACAGGACGGTGGTCAACATTATCCTCGGCGGCTCCCGCGAACTGATGCGGCAGCTTGCCTTTGGAAAGCAGGATGTGGATTTCGAGCAAGGAGCGGATAACAGCCGAATCGTCAGAAAGCCGGAAATTGAACAGTGGGCAAAGGATGCCTATAGATTCATCTGTGAAAAGTATGGCGAGCAGAACATCGCGGCGTTCGTTGTGCACCTCGATGAACAAAATCCCCATGTACATTGTACGCTACTGCCAATAAAGGACGGCAAGTTTGCATACAAGGAGATATTTGCCGGAAAGGACAAATACGAGTACAGCGCAAGAATGAAGCAACTGCACAGCGACTTTGCAGAAGTAAACAGGAAGTGGGGACTTTCCAGAGGCAGCAGTGTCTCAGAAACCGGTGCTCGCCACAGAACAACCGAGGAATACCGTCGTATGCTGTCGGAGGAATGTACGACCATTGAGGAACAGATAGCCCGACACAAGGAAGTCCTTTCGGATCTCCAATCGGACATCCGGCTGGCAGAGCACAGGGTTAAGGGTCTGACCTCTATGGTGGAAAATCTTTTGAAGAAGCAAGCGGAGAAAGAGGCAAGGCTCGCTGTTCTTGAAGACGAACTGAAAGAGCACAAGGGCGATGCCGATGCCATATCCGCCGAGACGGACAAGCTGAAAAAGGAGCTTGCCTATATCCAACTCAAACTGGCAGACAAACAGGATAAGCTGAAGCTGGCTGACCGACAGTTGTCCGACCTCAAAGAGAACATGGATGCCATTCAGGAGAGGACAGAACATCTCAAGGAAGAAGCCTACAAATACTCCCGTGATGTCCATTCCAAAGTGGACAGTCTGCTCAAGGACGCGATGCTGGAAAATATGGTGAATGAGTTCCGTGACCTTTCGGCACGGATGACCGGCCCGGAACGGCAGATGTTTGACGGCACTCTTGTACAGTCTATAGCGGAACAAGGGAAAGAGGTCATGCACTGCGCCACCTTGCTATTCCTGGGCATGGTCGATGATGCCACCACCTTTGCCGAAACACATGGCGGAGGCGGAAGCAAGAGCGATCTCAAATGGGGACGGGACGAAGACGAGGACAACCGTGCATGGGCTCTCCGCTGCATGAGGATGGCAAGTCGCATGATGAAGCCTGCAATCGGCAGGAAGCCCAAGCGTTGACCGGCATCCCTGACCCATAAATCAAAAGAATCAACCAATAAAGTATCAGATTATGACGAAACATATCATTTTGTTCTTTGCGGCACTTTGTTCGCTGCACAACCATGCGAATGCTGCACCGTCGGACAGCGATACTGTCCGATATGAAAGTTTCAGTAACGGCATTGAAATGCTACGCCCGATGCAGCCCTCTTATCTTGACGGAGTGGTAGTCCCGACACGCAAAAGCGGCAACTGGTTTGTCAGCCTGTCTGGAGGGGCATCGGCATTTCTCGGCACGCCGCTCGGCTGTGAAGACCTTTTCGGGAGACTCAAGCCTTCGTACGCTATAGGTGTGGGCAAATGGTTCACACCGTCGGTCGGCGTCCGTGTCAATTACAGCGGGCTGCATTTCAAGGACAGTCAACTGTCCACACAGGAATATCATCATGTCCATGCGGATCTGATGTGGAATCTGCTCGGAAACAGGTATGCAAAACAAGACGAGGTTCGCTGGGGGCTTTCCCCGTATGCGGGTCTCGGACTGCTGCACAATGCGGACAACGGACACAACCCTCTTGCCATATCATACGGCATACAGGGCCAGTACCGCATATCCAGGAGAGTAAGCGTCCTGATGGAACTTTCCGGGACGACCACCTTCCAGGACTTCGACGGATACGGTAAAGCGAACCACCTCGGAGACCACATGCTTTCATTGACGGCAGGATTTTCATTCAACATTGGCAAGGTCGGCTGGAAACGTGCTGTTGACACCCGTCCGTATGAACGGCATAACGAGTGGCTGACCGGCTATGCTAACACCCTTTCTGAACAGAACAGGCAATATGCTGGCAAACTGGACAAGGAAAGAAGGGTCCTGGACGAACTGAAGAAGATTCTCGAAATAGAAGGGCTGCTTGATACTTACGGGCATCTGTTTGAAGACATGGAAGCCGATGACAGGAGGTTTCCCGTAAACAATTACAGCGGGCTGAACTCTCTGCGGGCAAGGATGAAAAACCGTCATTGGGACGGCAGTTCGCCTCTTACAACGAAAATGTGCACAGACAGCATACAGAGCAAAAAGACAGACAGTATCTGCGAAGCCGGTAAGGACAGCATTCCCGGATTGCGGAACATGACAGTAAATTATTCAGATACCATTTCTGCGGCCGGTTATTTCGCCCTCATGCAGCATGGAGACGAATGTATAGGCTCACCGGTCTATTTCTTCTTTGACCTTAACACCGCCCACCTTACGGACTCTCTGCAAAAGGTCAATCTTGACGCGCTCGCTCATGTAGCCAAGAAGTATGGACTGTCCGTAAAAGTCACGGGAGCGGCAGATAGCGCAACCGGCACAGCTTCTATCAACAATGCGTTGAGCACAGCCAGAGCCGATTACATTGCCGGTGAACTCATCAAGCGTGGCTTATCGGTAGAAAGCATTACCAGAACATACGAGGGCGGCATATCGTATTATGTGCCGAACGAAGCCAACAGACACACGAAAGTAGAACTTTATTTCAGATAAGTAGTCTTTTTGTTCATAAATGGAAACTGCTTTTTCATTTTTTGTGCGAGCCTGTCCGTGACGGATTGGCTCTCACTTTTTTATTAGAATCTACTTCTGACTATCGCTTATGCCTGAAAAAGATCATCCATAGTTACCTCACTATGGACAATACTTTTATGCTTTCCACCTACTACACCGTATGTCGTCACAAAAGTGATAACAAGCGATTTCTTGTTTTTTGTCGCCATTCGGAACAGTCCCATACGTTCCCTCAGTTTTTTTTCATAGCTGTCGGTGATGCCATATTGGTCCGTGCTGAATTTCATTTCGCACAAATGGATAATCCTGTCTGCGCGTTCGATAATCATATCAATCTGAAAGCCGGGAATCCCTTTTTCAGGATCGGCCGTGCTCCGCCATGTGGTTATGGCGGTTCCCACTCCGGCAATTCCAAGTGCTCCTTTAATCTGTTTATGATGATTCAGGCATACCAATTCAAAGCTCAGCCCCATCCATGCAGATACACTGCGTGAACTCATGTTGTTGCTCCACCACCTGTCGTCTTTGGTGTTGTTGTTTTCAATGAACTTATAATAGAAGAGCGTGTAGAAATCCGTAAGCCGGAATATGTTGTTGCGGACTTTTTGGCCATATTGTGACAACCGGGTGATAAAATCGCAACGCTCCAGATTCTTCAATATTTTGCTGAGAAACGCACCTTCCAAGCCGGTGGCTTTGGCTATGTCCTCCCTTAACATCCCAGACTTGTTTTCTGACAATAGTTTGACTACAGATATATAAGTGTCCGCATTGGCAAAAAGGGCGTTGTATAGTTCATCGAACTCATTTCTCAGCAATGCTCCTTCGGTGAAAAACAGCCGGTCTATATTCTGAACAAGGCTATCTGACATGTTCAGAAGGCTCAAGTAGTATGGTACGCCTCCTAATATCATGTAGCATTGTAATATCTGGTATCTGTCCCATTGACAGTTCCTTTGTCTCAGGTATTCCTCCGTTTCGTGCAGATTGAACGGTGGCAGGTGCAGGTTGCAGGTGATTCTTGCATGGAGACCGCCTTGATTTCCTACTATTTTGTCTGCCATCCATGATGTCGCCGAACCGGTGGCGATAAGCATGATGTCTGTGCGCCTGTTGCACCATCCGTTCCAAAAATTCTCCAATGCACTGACGAAGTTCGAGCGTTGTGTATCCATCCACGGCATTTCATCAATGAAAATAACCTTCTTTCTGTCAGAGGGCAATGTTTCAAGATAATCTTCAAGCGCATTGAAGGCATCATACCATGTCTCCGCTTTCGGTTGGCGTTTCTTGGACTGGCGGTGAAGTGCCCGCATGAAGTTCTTTATCTGAATCGTTGCTGAAGTCTTATGCTCACCCACGAACGTAAAATCGTATTTGTAGTTGAAGAATTTGTCTATAAGATATGTCTTACCTATACGACGGCGGCCGCTTATAATGACAAATTCCGAACGGTCTGAATCCAGACAACGTTGTAAATCTTCACATTCTTTCTTTCGTGAAATCAGTTTGTCCTGCATGATACTCTATATTTGGGGCAAAAGTACTTAATCTGAATGTAATAGCCAAACTTTTTACGAATAAGTTTATACTTTATCTGCTAAAATAATCGAGATAAAGTATAAACTTAGCAATATGTGGTGTTTGGGAGATAATACTTTATCCGCGATGTATCATCACTTAAGGTATGAACTCATCTCCCTATCCAAAAGGGTATTTGTATGGTATCCTTTTGTATCCAGTAATCACGCTTATTTTTATATTCCGCAAGTTCTGTCCGCTTTTAATCTGCCTCATAGTCACTCTCTCCGCTTTCTGGCATTCCCTGCCGGAGTGATTTTCCCATGCAAAAGTACAGCGTCCGTCCAGCCGTCAAGTACCGCTACGCTAACCGGTTCACGGATTGAGCGGCAGCCTTCCCAAATCGAAGATGAACCGCCGGTTCCCCGCAGGGTTGGGTATTCCGTTAAATCCCTGACAGTTTCCTTGCCTTACCTGTTCTTTACACGCTGTCTGTCCTGCATGTAAAATCTTTCCCGACAAGGAAGCCGAAGAAGGCTTTCGAGAAGAGGGAAGAAAAAGAAAGTTTAACGAATTAAAATTCAGAGTTATGCCAAACTGGTGCAGTAGTGCATACGCAATAGAGGGCGATGCAAAAGAAATCAAGAGCCTCTATGAGTTAATGAAAAGACTGGAAGACATGGAAAAACCTTCAGTGGGAAACGGCTTCGGGACTACATGGCTGGGATGCCTTGTGGATGCCTTGGGCAAGGATTGGAACGATGTATATTGTCGTGGTGAGTGGAGCAGCCTTGAAATGGACGGCGAAGTGATAAGATTATACACCGAGACGGCATGGTCTCCCTGCAATGAGGTGTTTGACCTTGTGAGGGAAAAATATCCGTCACTTTACTATTATTTTCAGGCGGAAGAGCCGGGCATGGGAATTTATGAAACGAACGACAGTTCGGGCGTCTATTTCCCCGACAGGTATTTTTTTGATGCCTGTACGCCCGAAGAAGAGTACATCAGCGAATACTTCGAGAATCAGGAAGATGCGTTCAAGTGGATTGAAAAAGAGACTGGGAAACCAATAAGGTCGGCAAAGGATGTCGAAGCTCTTGATGCAGAATGGAGTGAGAAGTGCGAAGATGCTTTCTGCTACCTGCATGAGTTTGAGGTGATAAGTTGACTCGGGTAAAGGGGCATATCTCCCGGGCTGCAAGTCAGTTCGGGGGATTTTTCATGTCATCACAATTCTTTTTCCGGTTCCTGCTCCCTGTTTTAACCGGATGCTTTGGAAGGCACTGCAACCTTTTGTATGTCCCTGCCGTCCTGCCTTTTTATTCCATGACTTCTGTCCGCTTTTATCATGGGCCATCGACCGTTCCTCCGTTTCGGCATTCCCCGCCGGAGTGATTTTCCCATGCAAAGGTACAGCGTCCGTCCAGCCGTCAAGTACCGCTGCGCTAACCGGTTCACGGATTGAGCGGCAGCCTTCCCAAATCGAAGATGAACTTTCAGTTCCCCGCAGGGTTGGGTATTCCGTTAAATCCCTGACGGTTTCCTTGCCTTTCCTGTTCTTTACACGCTGTCTTTCCTGCATGTAAAATCTTTCCCGACAAGGAAGCCGAAGAAGGCTTTCGAGAAAAGGGAAGAAAAAGAATGTTCAACAAATTAAATTTCAAGATTATGCATAGCAGGATTTTTCAAATTTCAACGGAGCAGATAGACAAAGAGAACTATCTGGATGAAAACACCCTTAATCAGGGAGACGACAGTTTCTACGATTATTGCGCCAATATCGACGATGAAGAGCGCAAAGAGGACATTGCCAATTTGGTTAACTATCTGCCAAAAGGAATGTTCGAGCTTGTATCAGAAGACACGATACGTTATACAGGTGATGGCATGGAGCAATGGAAAGAGGAATATGTTGCTAACATCCGGAAGAAAGCGGAAGCCGTAACTGTCGAAAACATGCTGAAGTGGAGTTCGACGTATTACCTCAAGCAGGCGATAGAAAATCCATTGGACACCGCCTATCATTTTTATCTGGATGGAGCTGGATGCCAGTCCTTTGCCGAGCCATCCTTTGAGTTCATGCAGTTCGTCTGTACGCTTGAACCGGGAACATTGCTTTATGTCGGCGGCGTCATTGATTATCATTTCTGACGCTAACTATCGGATAGCCACCCGCATGATAGCGGGTGGTATCACTAAACTCAGGTAATGAAGCACAGCAATTATCCAAAAACGGAAGTATTACAATGAAAACAAAAACACTTTACAAACGGGATACGGAAAAGGTTGGCATAAGCCGTTTCCCTAATTTCCACAAGTCCGGGAGCATTGCCGGAATGAAAAGGCTGTACTACGGTAAGAATGCACTTCTGGTGCGGTGCGGCAGTTGGATTTATAATGTATCAAGCGAACCCGAAATTTATTATAACATAGCTCATTAGATTATTATGGAAAGAAATTGTAAGAAAGACTTTCAAGGCTGGAAAGGGATAATGGCTCTGAAGTTACTTTGCTGCAATATCGCGGCAGGTCGTTTCAACTGGCGGAAATACTGTACGCCGCAGCCTTATTATGGCCACGAGATTTGTGTTATACCCTTGCACAGTTCTTACGGTCAGATAGGCTATACCGTGTATTTCCCTTATGCTAATATGCCGGAAGTGGAATATGATTGGGAAATGGACAGACTGACCGTTGATGAAGAGAATTGGCAGGAGTATTTTCAACAAAGCTGACAAAGACACGGGGCTGGCATCCACACCGGCCCCGTGTTCCTTTTTGTCTATCGCCGCATTCCGCCGCCATATTCCGCCTCTTGTAGCTCCTCCCTGTATTCGTCCAGTTCGTTCAGCTTCTCGTTTACGACCTGCAGGTTGGCATCGAGCGTCGAATTGTAGTCGTATGGGAAGCTGTGCCGCACGGCAAGACCCGCATTGCATACACCTCCCACATCGAGCGCATCCTTCTCCCTGTTGTACGTTGCATACAGAATATCTCCGCTCGGCATTTCGAATACCGGCATTCTCTGATGCGTCAGTTTGGCAAACTGTTCAACGACCATATCCTTGGCAAGCTCTTTCACATCCACGCTCGCACGGTCAATGCCGTAGCGGTTGATGTGGTCGCGTACCTCCTGCTCCGAGTATTTCAGCATCACCTCATAGGTGCCGCCCACGCTCCCGTTATACACGACGGCAAAGTCCTTGTCCTCGACAAGCAGGTCATCGCCCCTGTGCTGCAAGGGAGTCTGGTAGGTGTATTGTTCATCCATGCCGTTTCCGTCATAATATTCCTTGGCGCAGGCCAGCAGTCCTTCGTAGTCTCCTTTTTCCCTCAGTTCGTCAAGTTGGCTCCTGTCATCGGTGGTTTGCAGGTAAGCCACGGACGCATAGAATGTCTTTTCCTGTGGAGAGACCTCGTTTCCTTTCCGTTCCGTATTGTCTTCGTCCAGTCCCCTTGCAATCCTGTCCACCTTCTGCGTGATTAGAGAGGATGCCTTTTTTACATCCATCAGGGTTGTCTTGATGAACTGCGGGGACTCTTTCAATGAGTCGAGCCATGATTTGAGGTAGGCGCAGCTGTCTTCCTTGATGCGTTTGGTCATGCCGTAACGCTGTGAGACCAATGCGCTGCCGAGTTCGGCCACCAGTTCCTCCCTGGCATATTCCTTTGAACCGAAGGCTGTCGGTTCGAGGCGGTCGAGCACGCCTTTCGCACCGGTGGAATGGGTCATCTCGTGGAACAGGGTGCCGTAGAACGCTTCCCCGTCCTTGAACTGCCTCTTTTCCGGCACTATGATTTCATTCTTCGTAATGGAATAGTACGCACTATCCTGATGCATGGGCCGTATGGGACAGATCCACAGGTTCTCGCTTATCATCCGGTCCACCGGCTCGAAGTCGAACTGTTCGCCTGCCTTGACTTCAGGACGGCCGTTTTCCTTTTCCAGCTTTTCCCACAATTCCGGACGCGCTTCCCGCAGGTTGGTCTGCTGTACGTTGAACACCCTGAAAACCTGCATCCTCGGATAGACATTGTACTCCTTCTTCTCATCCTCGGAAAGATTCTTGTAGTCGTCATACTTGATTTTCTCCTTCGTCTCCTTGTGTATGCAGGTGAAAGTGGTGAGCATCACCGGGAAGGATTTCTCGCCGCGCAGCACGGAGACCCTCGGCAGTTCCTGTCCGTCCTTTCCCGGCTTGTTCATCCGCTGCACGCAGTCGAAGGTACAGAAGCGCGGTATTTTGTATCCCTCTTTCTCGCAGTGCAGCATCAACATGAAGGCGTTCATGCCGTTGTATTCGCGTCCGGACAGGTTGCGCGGCCACTGCAATGCGCCTTCCGTGAACCAGGGCTTGCGCCAGTCCTCATTGATGCTTTCTATCTTTTCAATCATCATCTCGGCGAACAGGTCGAGAGCCTTTTCCTCGCTGTTCGGCCCGTCCGCGTTCTGTCGTCTGTAACCGGCCATATCCGTCATCTGTTATCGTTGCCGGCCTCCGGCACATACTGGTTGAGTTCTTCCACACGGCAGGAGATGTCCGGCTTGCCGTCGTATAGGGAGAGGGACATTTCTCCTTTCGCGTCCACCTTGACACCCGGCTGCAGCCACTCCTCCTTTTCCTTGCCGAAACAGAAGAAGCGCACCCATTGGTACTCGAACCCGTCATTGACTTTCTCCGTGCTGAACGCGGAGAACATCAGGTACGGCTTGCCGGTCTTGTCCTTGCGTTCCTCTATGTGCTTGCCGGTCTTTCCACGGAAGACCATCTGCCCCTTGACGGAATCCGTGTTCCCGGCATCGGAAAGATCCACGGAATCTGCCGACAGGTTGAAATAGAGCTTCTCGCCCCTGCGTTTCAGCAAAAGGGTGCCCGTGACCTTGGCACGGGAGCCGTACCGGTATTCATGGACGGTGTCCTGTCCGCCGTCTTTGCTGACACTGACTTCCATGTTCTCGTCATTCCCGTTCTTTCCGGGGATGGAGACCTGGAGAGGAAAACTTACGAACTCCTTGCCGTCCTTGCCTGTGCGGACGGAGGCGTCGCGGCTGATCGTGCCGCATAGGGTAACATTGCATTTTATCATCGCTTGTCTTTTTTTGATGTGTGACATTTCCACCGGAAAGCGGAAACGGCCTTGTTGAAGTTGAACCGGAAATTCCCTTTGCTAATCGGGTGCCCTGATACGGATGTAGATTATCCATGCGGCAAGTAGCACCTGTATCCCGATGATGACAAGCGCCGCCACCCATCCGAACAGCTTAAGGTACATGACGGTATGCAGCACGCACGAGGACAATCCGAGTACATAAACACATAATTGCATCATCACGCTTTTCATATTTTCATTGCTATCTTTTCAGTCCTTCTGTCTGTCCCTGCAGTTGTTCCATTCCCATCTCGAAGTTGCGGGAAGCCGTCTCGGAGAGGATGACCGTGTTGAGCAGTCCGCTCACGCGCATACGCCTGGTTTCTTCGGAGAGAGAACGGTTGTTCAGCGTGGCCGACAGGCGGCTGAGTTCGGCAGAGGAAAGCTCCCTCGACATCTGCATGTTTCCGTTGTCGGCATGAAGCACGGCCTTGCCGTTTTCGTTGATGGTCAGGGTGCAGCTTTTCATACCCGGCAACAGGGATTTGAGGTCGATTCTCCCGCTGTCCATTGCGGCGGATACTTCCGCTTTCTGCCTTTCCTCTTCCTTGTTGTCAATCTGCACGGCCAGCAGCATCAGGGAGGTGAAGGCGGTCATGGCCATCTCCACGACAGGATCGCTGCATCCGGACAGGCCCACGCCGCTGTCCTCCGAGGAGAGCAGTTTTTTCATCCATCCTTCGGTGGTGAGCGGTTTTCCGTCCCTGGTGCTTTCCGTACTCCTGTATCTGGCGAGCAAGTCGTTGCCGTTGTGTAGCACCTGCTGCCGGATGCTGCCTTTCTGGGCGATCTCTGCGAGGTACGCCGCCGGGTCGATGTCCCGCTGCGTGCCGTCCGCATAGATGTTTTTTACCCCGAAATGCAGATGTTCGCCGCCCGTCTTTCCGAGCTGCTGCCCAGACTTGACAGTATCCCCGGCCTTGACGGAGACTTCGCCGAGGTGCATATAGGTACACTGCATCTTGCTGCCGTCTTTCCGGCTGTATTCCACGGTCACGGACTGCCCGCTACCGCTTCCTTTCACGGAGACGACCTTGCCTCCGTTTTCCGTGGCGAGGACAGCATCCCCGTCACACCGGATGTCCAGCCCCTTGTGGACTTTCTCGCCACCGTTGGCCGTGCGGCCGTCCACACCGAACGGGGTGGTGACAAAAAGGAAATCCTTCCTTTCGACCGGAAAGGAATAGGCCGTGCTTTCAGATTTTCCCAAAGGGTTTTCCTCCACGCCGAAATGCCGTCCCTGTGCCGCCATTTCCTGCATGACCTGACGGTCATATCTGTCAAGGCCGTTCTGCTCGATGATTTTCTGCAGGTTAGCGGCATAGCCGCTTCCCGTGGCATATCCGGCCCGGGCGATGCCTGCCGTCCACCCCTTGTAATCATCCGGCGACAGATTGAAGCAGGCGGCATAACGGCTGTTTTCTTTCAGGAAACGGGAGTGGTGTTCGTAGGAGTCGCCTACGGAGTCATAGCTGCAGAACTTTTCGTTCGGACGGTCGTCTGAGTACAGGGCATACCGCCCGCCTTTGTCAATCCATGACGGCGTGGCCTTGATGCCGAAGTGGTTGTTCTCGTTCTGTGCCAGTTGGCTCTGGCCGTTGCTGCTTTCCAGTATGCCTTGTGCCAGCGTCACGGAGGCGGGAATACCGTACCGCCGCATCTGTTCCATCGCGTATCCGGCATATTTCTCTGCGTATTCTTGATTTTTGCTCATTTCTTATAAATCTTCATCGTTTCATTCCTGTTTTCTGTTCTTCCTGTTCACTCTGTTCCGGCTGCCTTTTGGCTGATGCCGCCGTTTCCACGGCATTGCCCTCCCTCTGTCCTTGTCGCATCACATCGGAAAAGAGCGAGGCGGCCAGGTTCTGTTTGTACCCATCCCTGTCCTCGGCAAGCCACATCCGCTGCCACTGCTGCTGCGTGACGGCTCTCGGCTCCGGCTTGCGCCCGTCGATGGTCGCCGCGCACAGGATGCCGTCTTTCTTCGTCTTGAACACGCTGACCCGCTGGATGCGGTCCAGGTCGATGTCTTTCACCCCGCAACTGAACAGGTCAACCTTCAGGTCGGGTTTCGTCTCCGCAAGCGCGTGATACTTGTGCGCCAGCTCCATGCGCACTTTGCCGATGTTGTCCATCGCCTGCTTGAGCGTGGAGAAGAACCGGTTCACGTCCTCTTTGTCCGGATAGACGCTGTAGCCGCTCCCGTTCTCCGGCTTGATGTAGAGCGCCCAGCGGTTCTTGTCGTCCTGTATCATCTGTACCTGGTCGAAACTTACCTCGCAGGCCTGCTTCACCGCAGGAGCTACATCCAACGTGGACAGTTCCTGTATCTCCCAGTTTTTCAGCCGGGCCAGAGATACCTCCTTGCCGGAGAAATAGCTGTCGTCGGGCCTGAATCCCAATGCCCCGTCCGGATTGAAGAACCGTATCTGCTCGAAGCCCTCTTTACGCAAGGCTCTTTCGATGCGGCTCTTGTTCATTCCCGGCACCTCGTTGTCCACTTCCGTCGAAGCACCGGCCGGCAGAACCACATCCGCCGTTTTCGCGGCTTTGTCCCTAACCACAATGATGGTTTTCTTGTCCTTGTCCGGATGGCGGGCTATCTCGTCCGCTATGGCATGGTGTTTCGGAAGTTCCGCCCTCATGTCGGAGGTCTGTCTCCGGTTGCGGATGGTGGCGTATTCAATCTTCTCGCCGCGTTCCGCCTTGTGTATCACTTCAAGGGCATTATTCACGTCGCTTTCGATGGCGGCCATCATGAGCGGATTCTCCTGAAGTTCCCTGTTCCAGTATTCCACCGTCTTCAGACTCTCTTCCGACAGTCTTGCCGGCAGGCCGAGTTCCAGCATCTTGATGCTGGAAGCCACTTCCACAATCAGCCGTTCCTGTTTCAATGCGTCCTCCGAGGGTGCCATGCCGTTTTTCATCACCATGCCTTCACGTGCCAGACGCTGCTGGTGACCGGTGGCGCTGACAATCTGCCGAAGGGTTTCCTGTATATAATCGTGATAGTGTTCGAAATTCCGCTGCCGGGGCATATAGACGGCATCCTTGTCCGTTTCGTAATGGGGCATTCCGCTGCCGTCGTAACGGACGGGGACAAGGCTGTCTTTCATCTTCAGCAGAAAATCATTGAAGCGGATATGCAGCTTCCGGTTGTCCGCTTCCGTATAGCCCCTTTCCGCCACACCGCCGTATTGCCTCAGTGCGGCTTCATAGGATGGTCTGTCCACATCCTGCAGGGTGGTCTGGTCTATGTTGAAGAGGGTGCGCACTTCCCGGTTATGCACGCCCTTGTAATGTTTCCTGTCCTGTTCGTCCAGTCCGAGATAGGCTGTGCGGCTGATGATCTCTTCCGGATTGTTCCGGTTGACATATCTGTTCCAGTTGTAGAAAAGGAAAGGCACGCCCCGCTCATGCTCCCGGACGGACATACCCATCGCTTTGGCTTCATTATAATGAATGAAAAGATTTGACCCGCACCCGTTCTTGTCCGAGTGCAAAGCCATGAAAAGGGCATTGAACGGACTGACGGACACGCCGCGCGGATGGAACTTGGGATAGCCTTTGCCGGATGCGTTCAGCCAATACCCGTTTGCGTTCGAGGCTCCGTTCAAGGCTTCGGAAAGCAAGTCTATCTGCTTCCTCTCTGCATTTTTCTCTATGGGTGATTTTTCTTTCATACTCCGTATGCTGTTTTAATGGTCGGTTATTGGATGCCCCGCGTCCGAACGATGGTTTCAGGACGATTGTTGTCATAATTCTGGGAAGCCATCTGATTCATCCGGTCACTCTGGGCAAGCACGGCGTTGGCCAGCGTGTTCAGCGGCAGGGCACCTTTCCTGTAGGCATCGGCCACCACCGGACTGAGCTGGACGGTGCACGGCACATGGTCTATCGTGGCCACCAGCGTACAGCCTTGCAGCACAGGATTGACGATGCGGGGATTGAGCGGCTCGTCAGGATAACGCTTGTATTCGGTTTCCCTGTTTCCGGCGGTCAGCCCTTCCGACTGCTTGCGTTCCAGTGCCTCATGCCCGGCCTTGTTCAGCAGGTTCGCCCCGCCCAGGCCGATAAGGAGCATCTTCAACAGCGGATTACGGACAAACAGGCCCGCCATGATGCTTGCCATCGGCAGCAGGTTGTCTTTCAGTCGCAAGGATTGTGTCTTTCCCGTGAATGCTCCCAGCAGGATGTCCGGAAGCATGGCCATGATGTAACCGAGGTTGCCGGTGATTTCACCCAGCCCGTCCAGTCCCACCGACCGCAGCAGTCCGTCCCAGCCGTTCTCGTTGCTTGGGCCGGTTGATGCAGATGGATTCTCCTGTCCGACAGTCGCAGTTTCTTCTCCGCCGTGACTTTGGGCCTGTGGCTCCGTCCTGTTTTCTTCCCTCTGTTCCTCCTGCACTGCAGCCTGCCCGTTTTTGTCCTCCGCTTTCTGCCTTTCCAGTTCCCGCAGGTAGGCTTCTTCCTGGCCGGGGGCCACAATCAGCGGCACGTCCTTGTATTTTTCTTCCCGGTCATGGACGGACGCCCCGAAATCGGGCCACCATTGCGTGTTTCCCACCTGCATCCATTCCGTGAAGTCGAACTCGCACACGGGTATTTTCTTGTGCAGTACATTATTCGCTTCGGCAAAGCTGACGTTTTCTTTGGGAGGGATGGCGGCGGCTTCCTTCCGGAAAGTGTCGAAGACATTGCCGTCGATGCCGAACACGCCCTTGCTGATGCACGCTTCCACTGTGGGGCCTTCCGGCTTGTCCTTTTCGAGATACCCGACGACGGTGGAGACGGCGGCGTCCGCCCCGATGAACTTGGCGAATGTCGCCCACGACCCCGCGCCGCCCAGCATGACGGTATCCGCAGTAGCCCCCAATGCCCAGGCTGCACCTTTCTCTACCTTGCCCGGACGGTAGGCTGCCTCTCCTCGGGCTTCTATCTCTTCGGCAAGCGGCGATCGACCCAACACCTGCGGCAGTCCCAGCAGGCTCGACTCCGCCGCCTTGCGGATGATGTATTCTGCGGACGATTTGGGCATCCGTTCCTTGACCAGCCTGTCTATCATCAGCTGCTCCACGCGGTAGTCCACATAAGCATAGGCAAGGTCACAGCCCAGTTCCTTCGACAGTTCGTCGTACCGCTCCCTGCCGATTTCCTGTACGACGGCATGACGCCATTGTCCGGCGATACAGGCAAGGTCATGCTGCATCTCGTCGGACGAGACGATTTTCTCCCGGCACATCGCGATGTAGTCCTCGGTGGTTTTCGAGTTCCATTCTCCCGTGACCTTGAGGGTCTGGTAAGGGTCGCCGAGCGGCTGACCCGCCGTCGCCATCATGCTGAGTATGCCGCCGATTGAGGTGGAGTATTCCTTCATCTCCTCGCCCTGTTTCTCGTTCAGGTACGCCTGCGTCTGTTTCATGACGGGGACTATGTGGCAGACGAAATAGTTGTCCATGAGGGATTCCGTCTCCGCAAACTGTCTGCTATGCTTTATTCCTTCCATTATGTTGTCATATCAAGTTCACCTGTTTCAGTAACTGTTCCTTTGTCTGTTCGATGGCGTTGCGGTACACCTCCATCTGCTTGGGGAAGAACGCTTCGAGCCATGCGTCCTTTCCGATGCGGTCGTGGATGAAGTCCACGGCCTGTGTCCGCTCGATTTCCACCGATGCCTCGCCTTCCTCCCGGTTGTTGAACCAGGCTTTGGTCCACCACCGGATGCCGGCACGGTCGGGATAGACGGTGACCGCCCTCGGTATGTCGAAGCTCTGGATGTCGATGTCCAGTTCCGCCAGCGGGTCGATGATGCCGCTGGAGGCTACTGCTTCGGCACGAAGTTTTTTTTTAAGTCTCCGCCCGTTGTCGAGAGGTACACCTCGTGGCGCAGGGCAAGGTAGTTCAGGAAGTCCGCTATCAGCAGGTTCTGAACCTTGCACACCAGAGGCAGCGCCTTCTGTCCCAGTCCGAGAGGGTTCGCCATGCTCGGCATCCGCTCATAAAAATATGCTTTCATCGCACCGGTCGTGAAGATGTTGCGAAGCGATTGCTCCGTATGTTCCGGCACCGTGTATCTTCCCAGCCGAAGGTCATCCATGTAGAGCGGCAGGAAACGGAACATCAGCCGTTCTATTTCCTCCCTGTCCCGTTCATAGTCGGTTTCCGGTGCGCCATCGTAGAAGCCGTCAGCACTGTCACCGCCCGCTTCCTGCATGGCCTTGATGTTGCCGTACAGCATGGCGAGGAACTCCAGCGGATCCATTTCCTCGCCTTTGAACTTGACCCCGACATGCAACAGGTCGCCGCTCATCGCTACCGTCTGCCCGGCTTTCACTTGCCTGCCGAACTGGGCGAACACATTGGACAGGTGTCCGTATGTCACTTCATATTGTCCGTAGCGGATGGTCTGGCAGATGCCGTGTGTGGGGTCGTTGCCTACACCCGACACGACACCGCTGGCCACGGCGGACAACAGGTAACGCCGCACGCCGAAGTCAATGCCGTGGTGGAAAAATCTCTCGCCGCTCTCCGGATGGTTCTGCTTGCCGTAGCCGAGCGACAGGCTCACATCCCTGCCGTCAGGTTCTGCGAACGGCATGCAGTAGCCGCTGTCGGAGTGCAGTATCATTTCTTCGGTATATTTCATTTTCTTATTTGTTTGATGTCCTATCTTCTCATGCCTCCGCCTTGCACCTGTCCCTCTTCTGTGGAAAGGCCCTGTGCGGAATTTCTCTGTGCGTTCTCCGGAACTTCCGTGCGGACAAGCCCGGCATTGTTGCCGATGAGCATCATGCCCAGGAACAGCCCGGCTATCTTGCCGAGCCAGCCGGTGCGCCCGAAGACCAGGAATGCGGCGGCGATAAGTCCCGCTATGCTCAGCCCGGACACGTTACCGCGTCCGAGGTTGCTGAAAAAACCGCCGATCAGGTCCCCGAGTCCGCCTCCGGTGGCCTGGCCTATGAAGTTCGACACTCCGTTCAGGCTGGAGCCGATGCTTGCCGCAGCGCCGCTCACGGCGTCGGCCGCTTCCCCGGCCTTGCCTTTCAGTTCACGGATGTCCTCCGTCGTGCCGGCAAGGGCATCCGTGGCCGATTCGCCGATGACGGTATCGCCCACAATCCTCGCCACGCTTTTGTCCGTGGTCAGCTTTTCCCATGCCACATAACCGGCCGCACTGCCTATGGCGGCGGTCTTCATCGCCTGACCCGCTCCGCGCAGGGTCTGCGAGGGATGCAACACGGCTTGTCCCGCACTCCTCCCGGTGGCTGCGGCGGCCTTGCCCATGTTCTTGGCGGCCTTGCCGCCTGCTTTCAATAATGCGTCCCAGAATCCCATATCTGTTCTATATATTTAAGGTCTTACTTTCCTTCCGTTCTGCCTCCATCTGCGTTGGGCGGCTTCCACGATGTCGCGCTTGTCCGCCACGGGGACCGAGCCGCCGTCTATCTCTATCCAGATGTCGCCCATCGTGGTGTATTTCACCGCTATGGTCAGGCGTTGCAGTTTCTTGTTCATCAATTTGAGTTTCGGACGGATGCCGAACACGACTTCCATCCGTTCTTTCTCCGTCATCTTGTTGTCCGACAAGCAGGCGGTACGGATGTCGTTCACGATTTCCACGCTGCCGAGTATCAGTTCCCGGTATATTTTGTTCCGGCGTGACGAGAGGGCGACGGCAAGGGCGTTGGACGGATGTCTCGCAAGCTGCTGCGAGAAGTCGCCTAAATTGTCCGTCAGCCGGCTTATCTCATGATAGAAGCCGTAGGTCTGGGCGGCATAGCAGACAATCGAGCGGAACGAGTCCAGATAGTCGTTGAACTCCCGCTGAAGGTCGGTGGTGCCCTCTATCTCTTCCTTTGTCCAGATGTGGCCGGTGGTCTGCAGCAGCATCACCTTCTCCTGGCTTTTCAGCTCTTTCTGCGCCTTGTCGGTATAGAGCAGGATCATGCCTGCCAGCACCGGGTCGTTCTGTGCCCGGACTTTCAGGGTGCCGGCGCACAGCAGCAGGATACATGTCATTAGAATCGTCAGCCTGTCCATCGTTCCTCCTTTCCTTAATGCACGAATGCGGCCGCACGCCGCCAGCGGTTCATGGCCAGCCGTGCCACTTCTCCATTATCACGGTCCAACATCCCGGCCGTCACGTTGTTCCACACGTCGTTCAGCGTATAGTACCGTATGCTCAGGTAGAGCAGGTGCAGTTTCCGGCTGAAAGCCGACAGTTTGTCGTTCAATGCCCACAAGGTCTTGCTGCGTTCGGCGCCTGTCAGCATGTTTTCCGTGCCGCCTTTCGCCACGGCATCGTTCAGCAGCGTGAACACGGTGACCAGTTCCGTGGCCGTCTCGATATAGAGGTTGTTCATGCTCATGCTGGCGATGATGCCCTGCGGGTTGTTTTTGATGGCCTTGCCCAGTTTGCCGAGGGTGAGGAATATCCTCACGCCGTCGTTGTACAGGTGCGTGCAGGCTTTCAGTGACGAAGCGTAGCCGCTGGCCGTCTTGAGGTAGCTGTTGTATTCCTTCTCCCACTGGTGTATCCGGTTGAACTCCGCAGCGATGCTGTTCTGCAGCGCAGCCGTCTGGGTCTGTCCCTTTATCTGTTTGTCAATCTGGCCGTTTATCAGCTCGTTCCCTTCGGCAAGAGCCACCCATTCCAACGGGTTGGAGGCTGCTATCTGCGCCTGCGCGATATGTGGCAGGAAAAGGGCGAGCACGGCGGCAAGGATGATGCTAATGGTTCGTGATTTCATATATTCCCTTTTTTCGTTTGTTGTATTCCACCCGTCCCCGGATGAGCGGCACGATGTCGTCCTTCCGTTTCATGCCTGTAAGGTCGAGCCGGGGCGTGTTCCGGTCCGTAGAGAAAATGCGCACCGTCTTCAGTCCGCAGAGCTGCTGCATCAGGCTCTGGTGCTCCTGGAAGTCCACGACACGGTAGAGCTCCATATAGTCCACCTTGCGGACAAGCAGCCCTCGTTCGCGGACAAGCTGCTCGCTGCCGATGCGGTAGCGTATCCTGCACAGGCAGAGGAAGCGGTACAGCAGGACAAGCAACAGGCAGAGGAAGACGGCAACGCCCGCAATGGGAAAGGGCATGTCCTCCAAGCCTCCGTAGATGCCTCCGGCACAGCACACGGCAAGGGTCGGCAGCTCGTCGATGACGAATTGCATCTTGTGTGGTCTCAATACGAGACTTTCCGGCTGTGATATGGATGGTGTCGTTCTCATCGGTGGAAGCCTGTTTTTCGTTCCTGTTCCGTATCTTCTTCTCTGGGACGGTTCTCTCGGGCGGATGTTTCCTGTCTTATGCCTGCCAGTAGCTCGTCATTCCAGTCCTTGCAGGGAGCTTTCGGCTCTTCCCGCACGAACCGGGTGTCATCCTTTTCGTCCAGACCGAGAAAATCCCGCAGCCCATTCCGGAAATCCCTGTATTGTCTGTTCATCAGGCTTTCCTGTTCCTTGATGTCATCCGGATGGCACAGCCCACTTGAGCGCATGGACATGACCTCTTCCCATGCGGCTTCGTATTTCCCGTAACATGACCGCAGGGCATCGGGCAACAGATCGGCATTGCCTCCGTCAATGCCGCCTCCGGCAGGTATGGTTTCGAGATAGGCTTTTCGCTCAGGCGTGGACTCGATGCCAGACTTGACTATCCGGTGTATCTCTTTCTTGAGATTGTCGGCGAACTCCCGGCCTGCCGTATCGGTGTCGAAACAGATATGCTGCCGGGCGGAACGGGTACGGGAGATTACCCCACGCATCTGCTCCACGGTAGGAGTTCCACCGGTGGAGACGAACACGGCTTTTCTCAAATCCTTGTTCTCTTTCTGGTATAGCTGGTAGTAGGACATGGCATCATAGCCGCTCTCGAACCAGTAAATGTGGGTGGCATCACCCAGGGCTGTCCCGGCAGGACTGCCAATCCACAGTCCCTCGCTCGAATTGCTTCCTTCGGCCTTGCCTTTGTAGCTGCCGCTGCCGTCCATCCTTGCCCGGCCCCGTTCCTCGAATCCCACGACCTTTTCCGGCTCTTTGGGCAGGCGGAGCGGGAATGCAAGGTTGGTATAGGACGACCCGTCCGGCCTTTTCCGCGTGGCCAGACAGAAATCTTTATGAAAGGCGTATTGGGTGTACAGGTCTATGCCCCTGTGTTTGAAGAAAAAGTAGAATCTCTTCTGTGTCTCCCTGTCCTGGGGGTTGAACTTGTGTATGTCGTAGTCGTCTATGTTAAAGGGTCTGATGTCCCGTCTGGGCTGTATGATGCGTGTCTCCCTCTCGGGGATGGGCTGGTTCAGCAGGCGGTTGCAAACAAGGTTCACCAGCCTGTCACCGGATATGCCTGCCCGGTATTCCGCAAAGAACTGCGGATGTTCCTTGATGAAGGAGATAATGTTGTACAACTTTTGCTGGGGTGGCTGGAAGCAGCACTGGCCGTTGGCCGTGACGATGAATTTGTCACCGCGCACACGCCTGCCGTCGCTGTCTGTCCGGACGTATGACGGATAACGCAGGCCGTCCCGTCTGTTCAGCCGGTAGCCCGCGTCAATGAGCACGTCCTGTATGGTCAGGCGCCGCAGAAAGTCGTCGTATGTCAGTTCGTTCCCGTTCATAAGCCTACCTCCCCATACGCAAGTCACTTATCTCCCGGTTCATCTCGGCCTCGAAGTTGCGTATCGCCACATCCCTCGGCGTGTCCACACCCGGTTTGAAATAGGGTCTGGGCGGACCGCCGAACCGTTCGCCGTAGCATTCCGGCACATGATGGCTGTGCTTTATCCCGTGCACGACACCGGTCGTAACGACTGCCCCGGCTGTCAGGGCGGCGAATATCTTCACACCGAGGTCTTTCCGGGCTTCGGGGCGCATCTTCATGTCCACTTCGCTGAATATCTTCGAAAAGAGCTTCATGCGGTGGTAGTCATCGACCGCCAGGAATTTGTCATAGTCCTTCTGGCTGATTTCGTGGCTGACGACCTGCCCGTCGATGACGGCGGTCATCCTGTACTTGCCCTCAGCCTCTGCCGGATGGACGGCTATCTCGCTTACTTCCACTTCGCGCCCATGACGTCCTTCCTTATACCAGCCCCGGTTCTCGTTGAGATAGTAGAGGTCCCTGCCGTCAATCACAGCTCCTTCGGACATCTGTTCCTCAGCAAGTTCCTGTTGCGGTTGTTCTTCAAAAAGCGTTTGTTCCTGCTGTTGGTGTCGTGCCAGGTCTTCCTGCACCTCCGGATGCAGGCCGATACTGATGCGCCGGTCACTGTCCAAGGTCTCCATTGTCACCTTGTCCTGGTAGTCCGCAGCGATGATGTCGTTGAGAAGCTCGATGCGTTTCTCTACCGGATGTTCTTCAATGGAGTTGGAGGTCAGCACCGCCGTCTCTTCCGCTGTCAGGTCATAGACGAAATCGGCGGAAACCGACTCCGACTGCACGGTCAGCGTCCGCTGCTCCGCATCCACGATAAGGCCGTGCGAGAACAGGCACTCCTGCCATTTCTCGTTGGAGAAGTACACGGGCGAGCTGACCAGCTCCTTGTAGGGCTTGGCCGGTTCGCTGCTCCGTTCCCGGGTGACAAGCGGCGTGATAACGCTTTGCAGGTTCTGTAAGACATCCGCAGGTTGCGCCGCTATTTCTCTTTGTTCACCTTTATAATAGAAACCGTAACCGCCGGATTGCAGCTCTCCGGGCTTCATCCGTCCGTCCCAGCGTTCGGCGACAACGGGGCCGGGATAAAACAACTGCCCACCGACCCTGCGCAGGTGAAAGCCCCATTGCTGGCGGGGCGTCCATCCGAGGAACGGGGGTGGCAGCCCCCTCCACCCGGTGCGTCCGTATTCGCCGATACCGATGCGGTATCCGTGAAGTCCCATCGCGACACGGCCGTTGGCGTTCCGGGCGTGGACGAAATCTTTGGGCATATAAAAGTCTTTGCCGACAATGCTGGTAAACACATTGTAGGCTTTCTTGTTGGCTGTATTCGTACCCCAGTCGGTCAGTGCCAGCATCTGCCGCTCCGTGATGGGATAGGCAAGCAAAGGCGAGTCATGCCCCTGCACGACCAAGCTGTAGCCTGCGCCGTCAGGCACGATATGGGCCTGCATACCGTTGCGCATCAGGATGTCGCGCATCTCCGGCTGCAGATCCATCGCCCGTGGGTTGGTATTCTTTCGTATCGCCATTGTCTGATGATTTGGATTGTCTGTGATAGATTAAGCGTCTCCGTTTTCGAGGGCATATTCAAGTTCCCTGTCCTTGAAATGGACAAACTCTTCCGCCGACGGGTCTCCGACTAAAAGGTCGTTTTCCTTGCAGTAAAGAAGATACTCCTCCTGCCATTCGTCCGAGTGGTGATTGACAAAATCGAGCCAGCCGTATTCGCCGCTCTCCAGCTTCTCTATAAGGATGTCCTCCGGATAATACTGTTCTTTGTGCATGGTCGTGACGGTTATAAGGGTTATTTGTGAAGGGCTGCGGCACGGTTGCGCTCGGCGCTTTTCTTCTGTTCGTTCCACATTTCTTCAGTATAGTCGTCTTCGGAGACATAATTGAGGTTGCCGTCATCGTCCATGACCCAGCACCCGTAGCAGCCGAAGGTGTATTTGTCCCATTCCCGTCTGGTCTGCTCGCGCCATTTCTCTCCATCGCCGTGGCAGAAGCGGATACCCGTCCTTGTATTGAGGTCGATGCCCACGGTGACAGGCTCGTCATCAACGACAATGGTCAGCGGTTCTCCGTGTTGCAGGCTGTTGACCTCTGCCGTGCCGAGGTGAAGTTCCTCTGCGGCCACCTGCAGGTTGCGCCCTATGATGGGGGTAGGCACGGAAAGCACCTGCTTCGTCTCCGGGTCTATCTGCACGAATGCCTTGCTGTGGCGTCCGTCGGGGGTCTCTACATCCACGATGACAGCCTTGCCGTCGAGTAGCTGTTTCTGCTGCGCCTCGCTGTATTTCTCCAGCGGGGAGGATTTCAGTACAGGATAGAATACCACGTCCGCCTGACCGTCGTCCCGGCGGATAAAGGCGATGCGTGTGCGGCTTTCAAAAGTCTCACCGTTCTCACCGGTCACCCGGACAGGAAGCACAGGCGAATGCTTTCCTTGGCAAATGTCCTCAAGGACATACATGGGGAGATCCTCTATCATTTCTTGTGTAAGCCCGAATTTGGACAGTGTTCCAAACGGCAGTTCCGTCAAATCAAATCGTACTTGCTTCATATTATAAAATCAAATTCTAAATCATACTCTGCAAAGATAGATTGAATTTATTGTGACAGGCAAATATATGGAATAATAAGTAGTTGAAATATACTATTTTTATGATTAGAATATGATTTCGGCTTAAAAATCATATTCTAAACAGTTAAATAATCATATTCTGATAAGAAATGGATTAGGATGTTTGCAAAGGGTGGATACGCCTTGTTACCTTTGCGGCATGAAAACAAAAAAATGGATGATGCTGGCTGCCGGTGTCATTATGACCACGACACCGCTTTTTGCACAGTTCAATACGGTCATGCCCGGTAGGATGACAGGTGTATCGGAATCTGTATCGCTGAAAGACGACGATATGGGGAACCGGCAGGGAAAGGCTTTTATGGAAGGATGCCTGTCTGAGGAAAAAAGCGCACCGGCATCGTCAGGCGAAGCCGGAAAGGAGAAATGGGTGCAACGCTATCTGAGCGTATGCTATCCGCTCCGTAAAATGAAGGTCAATTCGCCATACGGGTACCGGACGGACCCATTTACCGGAAAGAGGAAGTTCCACAACGGCATAGACCTGCACGCGCGGGGTGACAAGGTGCTGGCCATGATGAAGGGCACGGTGATCAAGGTCGGACAGGACAGGGCTTCGGGAAAATATGTGGTGTTGCGGCACGGTGAGTTCACCGTCAGCTACTGCCATCTCTCGCGGATACTGGTCGGCAAAGGGGATGTTGTCCGTCCGAGGGATGCGGTCGGCATTACGGGAAACACGGGACGCAGCACCGGCGAGCATCTGCACATCACTTGCAGGCGCAACGGGAAGAGTGTGAATCCGGCTAAGATTTTCAATTACATCAAAACCACACGGGAGAAATGCCTGGCGGCATTGGCAGAAATGTCATAAGACCTATGGCTCGTGCGTGATGGCGCGGATGATATGTCCGCCCCATACATGGGCCTTTATCAGGAACAGCGCCGGAACCGTAACGGTCTTTCCGTAGAAGATGGCGGCCACCACTTCGCCGCCGCACCGCTCTATCTCTTCCTTGTAGTCGGTAAGGCTCTGGCCGCTCGTGAACACATCGTCCACGATGATGATTCTTTTTCCCTTGATGCCGCCTGTAATATTGTAGTTTTTTTCAAGGATGCGTTCGCTGCCCTTGCACTCGTGCAGGCTCTCGCGTTCACTGTGTACATCGACATCATACAGTCCGGAGGTGAGTTCATTACGGTTGGTCGTGATGTACCAGTCGAGCCGTTTGAACCGTTGGCCGTACTTTATCCAGTTGCTGCACGGCATGAACATGATATGACAGGAAGTGGTGTCCACCGGCAGGGCGGCCATGCAAGCCTTGAAGAAGTCTATGCCGTGGTTCTCTCACTCTTTGAAGGCATAGAGAGTACGGCAGAACCCACGCTGTTCTTCGTCAAGCAGCCTTTTGTAGCGTGACGGATAATAATTGCCGTAGAACGTCACGCTTATGCCACGGAAACGGAAAGGCTTGAGCGGATGCCTGTCCTCGTAAAAATCGGGATGGGCGAAGCAGAACATACGGCAGGCATCCCTGTGCCCGGCCATCACAGCCAGACGGCAGTGGCGGTCACGGTCCTCGGCTTTATCGGCGAGCAGGGCAGCGGCAAAAGCGGCTTCCCCGGCTTTCTTCCGCCAGTACCCGGCCAGACAGGACAAGCCTATCGCTATGCCGACCAGTATCAGAAACACCAGCCTCGGTTCCATTACAATTCAAGTGAATTGTCCTTCAGTAGGAAATCATAAATACTGATGGTTGTAATGCCTACTTCATCTCTTGTTACAGGACTTTCTTCACCGATGACAATAATTTTCTTGAACGAATCGTCCACTTTCAGTAGGGAAGCCCGTTCCTGTTTTATCTTCTCATCAGACTCCATTCGGTAAGCCGACTGTATGTAGTACCGCCTGCTTCCCAAGTTGCAGACGAAATCGACTTCAAGGCTGGAACGCTGCTGCCTGCCGTTTTCATCAGTCACAACAACCGGAACGGTGCCTACATCCACATTGAACCCACGTATCCGCAATTCATTGTAAACCATATTCTCCATCAGATGACTCCTTTCTGATTGACGGAAATTGATGCGGGCGTTGCGCAATCCCAAATCCATGAAGTAATATTTGTAAGGGGAGTTGATATATCGCTTTCCTTTGATGTCATAGCGGGTGGACTTTTCAACCAGGAACGAATCGATCAGGTAATCGATATATTCTTTGACCGTATCATAAGAGATGCTTGACTTCTTCTCGCTCCGGAAAGTGTTCGCAAGTTTGTTCGGGTTTGTCAGTGCTCCGATACCGGAAGCCATGATGTTGATAAGTTCCTCCAGGTCATCGTCCTTGCGTATCTCATAGCGGTCTTTGATGTCTTTGATATAGGTCTCGTCGAACAAGGATTTTAGGAATTTCGCTTTCTGTTCTTCCGTATTATATGACAATATCTGCGGAAGACCGCCATATAGCATATATTCATTGAAGCCGGCCTGGATACTGCCCGGATAAACAGACATATATTCTCTAAAACTCAACGGGTACATTTTTACTTCAAAACCACGCCCCCTGAACTCTGTGGCTATATCCTTGGAGAGAAACTTTGCATTACTGCCTGTTACATACACATCTACATTCCGCATCCTTAAAAAGCCATTCAGGACATCCTCAAACTTATCGAGCATCTGTACCTCGTCAAGCAGAAGATAATACATGGCGTCATCCGCAATGCGGCTTTCCATGTATGCGTACAGATTATCGGGATTTCTCATTTCCCGATTCTTATAGTCTTCCAGATCCACTTTTATGATATGGTCTGAAGCAATGCCCTCATTTTCAAGCCATGAAGCGAATATCTCAAAAAGAAGATAGGACTTGCCGCATCTGCGCATACCCGTTATGACCTTGATCATACCGTTATGTCGCAGGGAAACAAGTTCATCCAAATATTTATTCCTTTCTATATGTGCCATGCTAATCGAATTTTATGTCAGTTTATGACCGGTTTTTCGACTACAAAAATAACTGTTTTCAATCGCACGGCAAAATCCTAATCGGAAAAACTGTCATTGATGACACATTTTTTGGTTAGAATATTTTTTTGAGAAAGCTTCTTGCCTAATTATACTCTTTTACCACGTGTTGCACCCATTCAGCCCTGCAACCTTCAGGGACTTATTTTGCTGCGAAAGTATCCGGCCGTCACAATCCTGCCAATGCCGGCATACCGCTGGGGCGTGAAAATCTTCCTCTCCGTTGTCGAGCGTATTTTCCCGTCCGGGCCTTGTCCGGTTGCTTCTTGCCGCCTTTCCGATGCAGAAAAATAACCCCGACGGTCGCACATAGGGCGAGCAGAGGGAAAGAAACAAACTGATGTTGAACATTAAAATTGAAAGATTATGACGGAAGAAATCAGGCAGAACGGCTGCACGGTGCTGGCAAGTTGCAGCGGACACGCAATCCCTATGATTTTCAACAATCTGTGTGGGAAGAACTTTTCGGGCAAGGAATACCGGGACTATATCCGGTATATAGCACTCGGTGAGATGGGCTTCAAGCCCGGACGTATCGAACTTTACAGGGATGGAGAACTATTGAAGTCTGGCTACATCCCCAAATTCTGACCCATGTTTTTAATAACGAATGACCATTAAATCATAAACAAATAACTTTATAAAAATGGAATTGACTAATATTCATCCGGCAGAAGCCTATCTCCGTAACGAACAGAACCCATCGTTTTTGTATATCAGGATCTACGGGGAGCGTAGGAAATTGTTTATCAACCGGGGTGGTGAAAATGCCATCGGTATCATTGCCAAGGGAAAACGCAAGCGTGGCTACATCTTTACAGACTGGGACAACATCGAAAAAATCTACACCCCCTCACAGGATAATGAAAAGGATAGGAACAGGAAACTACTCCTTAAATACCAGCGGCTCGCACGCCTTGCCACGCATACCAACAACTGGCTCCGGAAAATTGCCGTAGCCGACCCGGAAAAGTCCCTGTATGAGAACCATATTACGACAGGAACAGTAATTGACGGAATGTGCATCAGTCTGGCAAGAATTGAAAAGTACTGCGGCAGCACGAGCATGGCCCTTTTCAGAAAGGCATTGAAAGATGGCAAAATTTTCTCTACCAGTCGTTTTGATTTTTGCGGTTATGACGGTACGCTTTGGTGCGAACCGGATGGTGAGGGAGGCATGAAGGCCGGCTTCAGCAAGGAATACCGGGATTGTGGAAACGGTTATTACTATTTGCTTATCAATGACAAGTTCATGATTGGGTACGACATCGACTAATCCGTCGGAACAATGTTAAGCCGTGTCGGGCAAAAAGGCTCGGTACGGCTTTTTATTTTTCCGGTCTGCCGACGGCAATGGCCTTTATACTTTTCCATTCCCTTTTCTACCTGCCGGGCATCCTCCCTTTTCTATTCCGGCGTTTCCGCCCCATTCAGCCGTGCGACCTCCTGGGGAACTATTTTGCTGCAAAAGTAACCGACAGTCCCAGCCTTTGCCAATGCCGGCAAGCCGCCGCAGGGGTGAGCCGGGAAAATCTTCCTCTCCGCTGTCGAGCGTATTTTCCCGTCCAGCCTTGGCCGGTGTTCCTGCCGACTTTTCGGAGCAGAAAAATAATTCCCGGCGGCCGCAAACAGGCCGAACAGAGGGAAAAAAATAAAAGGTTAAGCTATGAGTTACAACAGATTGAAATCACTGGCGGCAAATGTGGCCGCCATAGAAACAGCGGTGACTGTCCACAAACAACACAGGAAAGCCACACAAGAAGAGAAACAGGTATTGGCGCAGTATTCGGGCTTTGGAGGTGTCAAGGAAGTGCTGACTATCGGAACGCAAATCCCCATGCCCGAAGAACTGGCGGAGCAGACAAACCGCTTGCAGGAGGTTTTGAGAACTCTTGCAGGAGGGAGCGAGGGGGATTACGACCTGCTGATGAACAGTATAAAGGCTTCCGTGCTGACTGCGTTCTATACGCCGGATTTCCTCATTGAAGCCGTCGCAGGTCAGATACACGCCACATTCAGGGAGAACGGACTTCAGATGCGCAGCTTCCTCGAACCGAGCGCAGGCATCGGAGGTTTCCTGCCTGTGGCTATGGACGGCACACGCAACTACGCCATAGAAAAGGACATCATTACCGGGCTTGTGCTTTCTCTTTTGCATGACGAAGCAACCACCGTGACAGGAGGGTTTGAAGCAATAGACAGGCAGGAGCTGGAGCATCGGAAATTCGATGTCATTGCATCCAACATTCCATTCGGCAATTTCCGTGTGTTCGATACGGAATTTTGGAAGAAAGGCGGTATTTACGAACAGGCCACCAAAACCATACACAACTACTTTTTCGTCAAGGCGATGGAACTGCTTAACGAGGGCGGACTGCTGGCTTTCGTCACTTCAAGGGGCGTAGCCGACACGCCGGGCAACAAGTTCGTGCGAGAATACCTTGTCAGCCATGCTGACCTTATCAGTGCGGTAAGGCTTCCCGACACGCTTTTCATGCAGACGAGCGGTATCGAGGTGGGCAGCGACCTGCTCATATTCCAGAAGCACATGCACAAGGCATCCCTCTCGCTCCGGGAGAAATATTTCCTGCAAGTCACAAAGGAAAATGTAAATGCGGACGGTGCGATGACGGAATATGCCAACAAACTGTTTTCCATGCCGAAAACCGTGCTGACAACAGACAGCCGCATCGTGAAGAACCAATACGGCAAATATGTACGCAAACATCACTGGCTCGGCTCTGATACGGCAATGGCACAATACCTTTCCGCTTTGGTTAAATATGACTTTGACAGATATTTCCACAAGAGCCTTTTCATCGGACAGGACGATGCGCCTGTACAGATGTCGCTTTTCGGTGGGGAGGTTGCCGCCGTGCCGGACAAAGGCAGGAGGGCATACACCGGGGATATGCCCGGATGGATGAAAGAGGGGGCGATAGTGCTGTTCGAGGGACAGGTAGGAACGCTCCGGTTCCGCAGGTCAAGCCACTACGAGGAAACGGCGGTGGATTTCGTGCCGTTGGACGAGGGCAAGGTCAATGTGGAGAGGGCGGCGGACTACTTGCCGCTCCGTGAGGCGTATTTCGAACTTTCAACGAAAGAGAGGGAGCAAGAAAAGGAACAGGCGGCTTTGCGTGAAAGGTTGAACACCCTGTATGATGCCTTTGTCACCAAGTGGGGATATTTCCACGAGAACGACAACAGGGATTTCATCATGCAGGACAGTCTGGGCATGGAGGTCTATACCATTGAAATGCAGGTCGGCGACAACATCTTCAAGTCAGACATCATGCGTGAGCCTGTGGCTTTCAAAAAGATAGACACAGGTGTAAGACTGGCACCGTTCGAGGCATTGGCAAGCAGCCTCAATTTCTACGGCAGGGTGGATATGGGCTACATTATGCAGTCCACAGGCACGGATTGGGAAGAGGTCATGGAAGCTCTCAAAGGGGAGATTTTCTACAATCCCGTTGCCGGATGTTGGGAGCATAAAGGAAAGTTTCTTGCCGGGAATGTCGTAGCCAAGCACAAGGAAATGGCTTCATATATTCCCTCTTTATGCAACACCGAAAAGGAATGGACGGAGGCATCCGTGAGGACGTTGGAGGAAGCCATACCCGAAACGATACCTTACGAGGAGCTTGACATCAACATGGGCGAGCGGTGGATTGACACAAAGATATACGCCGATTTTGCGGCGGAGCTGTTCGGCGTGGAAGCCGAGGTGATGTATTTCGATGTGAACGACACCTACCTTGTGAGGCTGAAAGGCTATTCTCCGGCGGCGTACAACACCTATTCCGTGCGGAATTACAACGGTGAAGACCTGTTCGTCCATGCCTTGCACGATACCGTGCCGGAGATAACGAAAGAGATTGATCGCAACGGCGACAAGGTGCGTGTGCCGGACGAGGAAGCCATACAGGAAGCCGCCACCAAGATACAGGAGATTAGGGAGCGGTTCAACGAATGGCTCGACAGGCAACCGTTGGAAGTCCGGGACGAACTGGTAAGGGTCTATAACGAGCGTTTCAACTGTTTTGTAAGGCCGCACTATGACGGTTCGGCGCAGACCTTTCCGGGGCTTTCATTCGAGCACTTCGCCTACAAGGAGCTTTATCCCTCGCAGAAAGATGCTATCTGGATGATTAAGCAGAATGGCGGCGGTATCTGCTGGCACGAGGTGGGCACGGGCAAGACGATGATAATGTGCGTGGCGGCTTACGAAATGAAGCGTCTCGGACTAATTAGGAAACCGCTTATTGTCGGATTGAAAGCCAACGTGCACGAGATAGCCGACACGTTCCGCAAGGCTTATCCGTCTGCCAAACTACTCTATCCGGGCAAGGAGGACTTCACGCCTGCCAACCGGAAAGAGGTGTTTGCTAAAATCAAAAACAATAACTGGGACTGCATCATCCTGACACACGACCAGTTCGCAAAGATACCGCAGTCGGAAATAACCATGATGGAGATTTTCTCCGAAGAACTTGCCGATGTGGAGCGCAGCCTTGAGGTATTAGAGAACTCCACCATGCGCTACCGCAGCAGGCAGATGCAGAAAGGACTGGAGAAGCGGCAGGAGAATCTGAAAGCGAAACTCGCCGAATTGCGGATGAAAATCAATGAGCGGAAAGATGATACCGTGGATTTCCATTCGATGGGCATAGACCATATTTTTGTGGACGAATCGCACATGTTCAAGAACCTCATGTTTCAGACACGGCACACGAGGGTAGCGGGCATCGGCAACACCAAAGGCTCGCAAAGGGCGATGAATTTGCTTTTTGCCATCCGTGACATACAGCACCGTACAGGCCATGACCTCGGTGCGACATTCCTCTCCGGCACGGTGGTCGTCAATGCGCTGACCGAACTTTATGTGATGTTCAAGTACCTGCGTCCTCATGAGTTGAGACGGCAGTCCATCAGTTGTTTTGATGCGTGGGCGGCGATATTCACGAAGAAAACCGCTGATTACGAGCTGAACGTGACAGGCTCAATCAAGCGCAAAGAGCGTTTCCGTACCTATATCAAGGTGCCGGAACTGGCGATGTTCCTGCGTGAGATTACGGACTACCGCACCGCCGACATGATTAACCTCGATGTGCCGCAAAAGAATGTGCGTTTCCTGTCATACGCCCCGACCATCGAGCAGGAGGAAATGATTGGGCGGCTGATCTCCTTTGCGCATAGCGGACAATGGGAGGATTTGGGACTTGACATCCCCGAACCGGACAACCTCGACAAAGCGAAGATGCTCGTTGCTACCAATGTGGCACGCAAGATGGCTCTCGACATGAGACTGCTCGGAGACAAGTTCCATGACGATGCGGACAACAAGGCTTCTGTCTGTGCAAGGACGGTATATGACTATTATGTACGTTCCAATGCCAACCGGGGTACACAGTTCATATTCAGCGACCTTTCCACCTACAAGACGAATGAGTGGAACATCTACACCGACATCAAGGACAAACTGGTGCGGCTCGGTATTCCGGCGGACGAGATACAGTTTATCCAGTGCGCCCAGACCGAGAGGGCGAGAAAGAAACTCTTTGCGGACATGAACAGCGGCAGGGTGCGTGTGCTGTTCGGCTCGACTTCCATGCTCGGCACAGGTGTGAACGCCCAGCAACGGGCGGTGGCGGTGCATCATCTTGAGGTTCCCTGGAGGCCTGCTGACTTGGAACAGCGCAACGGCAGGGCGGTACGCAAGGGAAACACCGTCAAGCTCTGGGGCGGCAATGTGGTGGATATAGTCATCTACGGTACGGAAAAGACTTTGGATGCCTACAAGTTCAACCTACTGAAAAATAAGCAGATGTTCATCAATCAGATTAACAACGGCACGATTGCCGTGCGCCGCATCGACGAGGACAGCATGGACGAGGACAACGGCATGAACTTTGCCGAGTTCGTGGCCATTCTTTCCGGCAATACCGACCTGTTGAACAAGGCCAAGCTCGACAACAGGATTATGCAGTTGGAAAAGGAGCACGCCATATTCAAGAAAGAACGCATCCGTGCCGAACACAAGATTTCTGCCAACAGGCAGGAAATCGAAAAGGCGGAACGGTTCATCGCCCAGGTCAATGCCGATAGGAAATACATCACGGCTTACACCGGAGAGCGGACGACCCTGCTGTTGAACCTGCCGCAAGCCACGGCAGAAGAAACCGGGCGTGAACTGCACCGCATGGCGAAAACATACCGCAGCGAAGCATACGCCACCATAGGCAGCTATATGGGGCTGAACCTCCTGGTGCATAGCGAATACGACTTTGCAGGCACATTCGACCGTAATGCGTTCTATGTCGAGGGCATGAGCGGACTGAAATACCGTTGCGGCGTGTCGGGTGCGTTGCCGCTGGGGTTTGTCGGGTCGGCGCAATATCCCAAAACCACATTAGACAAACTGCCGGGCATCATCGACAATCAGCGCAAGAAAATCGAAAAACTGCAAAGCGAGTTTCCCACCTTGCAGGAAATCGTCAGCCGCAGGTGGAGCAAGGCGGACGAACTGGCACGGCTCAAGCAGGAGTGCCGGGATCTTCAGCAGCGGATAGACGAGAGCCTGAAAGAGGCGGAGCGTGCGCCGCTTTCAAGTCAGGAAGACATCGACAAAGCCGCTTGACCCTAATTCATATTTTAACCTTTTCCCTCTGTTGGGTCGGGATGACCGGACAGAGGGATTTTCATGTCATGTCTTGAACGGCTGTCTGCGCCGTTCCCCTTTCTACGCTGCATGACTTTTATAACCGATGCTTTCCACCCTTTACATCCGGCTTCTCCCGCCCATATATCAAGGTAGGATGTCTGTACCGCAAGTCCGCTCTCCAATCCAAGGTACGGAAGGCTGTGCCGGAGCAACGGCAGTCCGCTTCACGCCGCTCCATGCCGGAGCTTCGGCCTGTCAGCCGAAACAACACGGTATTCCGCTTTATGAGGCATCCTGCTTGTCGTTGCTCTGGCACATACCGCCTTTTATCCGTATCTTTCCTTTCCGGGCCGACAGCGGCATGGGCAAACGGGAACACATCCCGCTTTGCGCCGGCCTGCATATATTCCGGCAGATCGCAAGGCGGAAAGAGTCCCCTTGCTGTTTGCCCGGCAGACCAATATTTTTCACCCGCCCAAGCCGTTGCTCCCGTTATATCATCCTTTCCCTCTGCTTTTATCCCCGGCAGGGCCGTCCGTACAGTTATAATCGGTGCGACTTTATGCTTTCTCCGGATGCTTTCTGGCAGTCACCGGTCTGGTTTTACCGCTGCAAATATAGGCCGTCGCGCCTGTCCCTTACGTTTTGAAGTGCATTTCTTGCAAATTCTTCCTTGACAGCCGGGGCTGCCAAGAGTAATTGGCAAGAAAAAACGACGTGTGCGGCTTTGCCGACAGCCTTTGGTTGCAGCATAAAATCCCGACAGCGGTTCAGACAGAAAGGAACCGAAAAGAGGGAAAATAAAAAAAGGTAACGGCAGGACCAACCACCTTGCCACAAAACATTTTTTATTATGTTACATGTACACACTATCGGACGCATCGGCAAAGACTGCCAGGTGATTGCAGGAGCCCACGGCTCATTCATGGCTATGAACATAGCCGTTGACGATTATGCAAAGGGACAGAACGTCACCACATGGGTAAAGGTAAGAAGCAACAAGGAGAACCACATCCGGTTGGCTGAATACCTCACCAAAGGACGGCTGGTACTTGTTGAAGGCACGCTCTCATCTTCCCTGTGGACGGACAAAAACGGGGAGAGCCAGATTCAGCTTTCCATTACGGCGGAGAGCATCGCATTCATCAATACAGGCAAGAAGGACAGCTCGGCTAGCAGCCCGGACAACATGGCGGCCACAACGGACAGCACACCCGTACCCCCTGCCGATATGCCGCAGGACGACAAGGACGACCTGCCGTTCTGACAAAGGCATCACCGGTGACGGTATGGACTGGACTATGGTATATGCCGTATCCGGCAGTCAGGGAAATCGACCCGCTGCCGGTATGGTGTATGCCGGTTTCAGTTTACACCACAGGCAGAAATAAGAACGACCCGAAATGATAGAGATATGAGTAATTACGATTTTATAAAGGCTGGAAGCAAGGTTTTCTGGCATGACCCGGACGGCGGTTTGTCGGACGGTGTGTATCAGGTGGTGGATGTCCCGGAGGAAATCGAAGAGGACAGTATCATTTTGATAGCCTCGGACTATTCGGAGGCGGAAGTATTCGCAGCGGAACTGTCGCCGCTGTGATTTTCTTCAGGTGGCATATCGGAGTTGCCCGATATGCTGCCTGTTCCGCAATCCTTTTATACGATTTGTAGAAAATTTACCTTTTGTATTTGTCAAATATCACATTCTTTTATACCCATTTATAGCGTTCATCCACACCGTTTCTATGACCGGCAAGTCCGTTTCCCTTTTCTATACGGCCGGGCCTTTATCCTCTCCTGGTCATTCCTGCTGTCACCGGCCATTGGTTTTATCAGATGCGAAGGTCGGCAGTCGCGCTTGATCCGTCGGCTTGAAGTGCATTTCTTGCAAAATTCTTCCTTTCCGTGAAAGAGTAATTTGGCAAGAAAAGCCGCCGTATGAAGCTGTTCCGACGGCCGGAACCTGCATCCATAAAACCCCAAAGGCGGTTCGGCAGAAAAGAACCGACAAGAGGGAAAATAAAAAAACAAGTTATTAACAAATTAAATTTTTTGAATTATGGAAGCAACAAACATGAAGTCAGTAGAGAAGAACATCGCATCGGTAGCATTGGCAGACATTCAGCCGAGTAACTACAACCCTCGCAAGACCTTTGACGAGGCGAGCCTTGCCGAACTTGCCGAGAGCATACGGCAACAGGGTGTCTTGCAGCCCATAGGTGTACGCTCCATTGATGAAAACCGCTTCGAGGTTGTTTTTGGCGAACGCAGATACCGTGCATCGCTCATGGCAGGACTGGAAACCGTTCCGGCAGTCATATACGAAGTGTCGGACGAGGTAGCCGAGGAAATGGCGGTCACGGAAAACCTGCAGCGCAAGGACGTTACCCCCATAGAGGAAGCGAACGCATATCAAAAACTGATAGAGAGCAGACGGCACGATGTGCATTCATTGTCTGTTCAGTTCGGCAAGTCGGAAGACTATATCCGCACACGCCTTAAGTTTGCTACTTTGATACCCGAAATCGCAGCCCTTTTAGAAACGGACGAAATCACAATCAGTGTGGCAAGTGAAATCTGCCGATATGGTGAGGACATACAGAGTGAGGTGTACGACAGGCATCTGAAAGAGGGAGTCATATACGGCAATTGGCGTGGCATGAAAGCCGTAGATGTGGCGAAACGCATAGAAAGTGATTATACGACTGACCTTGACCGCTATTCCTTTGACAAGACCCTCTGTAAGTCCTGCCCGCACAACACCAACAACATGATGTTGTTTTGCGAGGGCAGTTGCGGAAAGTGTGCCAACAGGAAATGCCTTGAGGACATGAATGCAGCCTATCTTGTGGAAAAGGCCATGCAGATGTTGGCAGACCATCCTACCGCTTCGCTTGCTTATTCTATCTTTTACACCTACAACGACACGACTGTCAAGCGGCTTGAGGAACTTGGCTACGAGGTGGAGAGATTATCATGCCGCCATGAGGACTATCCCGAACTGCCTGAAGCACCCGAAGCGGCAGATTACGAGACCACGGAAGAATACGAAGAAGCCCAAAGGGACTTCGAGCAGGAGCAGGAAAATTACAAGGCTGAATGCGAGGACATATTACGCCGAAGTGAAGAGGGGGAAATATCGCTCTATGTTCTTATCGGTAACAAAGACCTCTTTCTCGGTTATGTGAAGAACTCCGCAACGAATACGTCAAACGGCACATTATCGACAAAGGAGAAAGAACTTACTCCGCTTGAGAAACTGGAAAAGCAGGACAAGCGCAATAAGGAAATCGCCCTTGAAAAGACCGTTGCAGACACCAAGAAGCGGATTTTAGAGGTGGATGCCACAGATACCAAGTTCGGAGCTGACGAGGACAAGATGATTTATTACTTCCTCCTTTCATATCTCCGCAGGGAGCATTACGCAGCCGTAGGCATTGAGGACGAGAATGTGTACTACCTTTCCGACAAGGACAAGTTGCGCATCATTGAAAACCTGAATGGCAAGGCGAAAGCCGTTATCCGCAGGGACTTCTTGATTTCCGAGTTCCAAGACGCACCGGCCAGCGATGCCGCAGCCACTCTCTTGCTCCGATTTGCGGAGAAGCACATGCCCGAAACGCTTGCCGAAATCCGAAAGGGTTATGATGAAGTCTATGAGAAACGCCACCAGCGCATCGAGGAAAAGAAAGCAGTCCTCATGGTGCAGGAAAAGGCCAGGCAGGAAGCGGAGCAGCAGGAAGAACCGCAACCCGATGAAACGCCACAAGCCGAAGATGTAGCGGCTTGACCTTTCCATAATTCAGTTCAGAAGCAGGGCGGAGAAATCCGTCCTGCATACTGTTGTGTTATGTGGTGCGTCGGTCATGCCTTTTTTAGTGAAAGCCACAAGGTGCGACGGCGGCACCATGCCGCTGCTATCCCTTTCTAACCGCCTGCCGACCTTTTCCAAAGCCTTGCCTCACAAGGCTCGTTCCCTTTATATCGTTTTGAGTCTTTCCATGTTTCAGCCTCCATGCCGTCACCGCACGGGTTTTCTACGGTGCGAATGTAGGCTGCCGCGCCTGTTCCCTCCGTTTTGAAATGGATTTCCTGCAAATTCTTCCTTGCCGGGGCAAGAGTAATTGGCAGGAAAAAACATCGGGAATGGCTTATCCGGCGGCCTCTCCCTGCACCGTAAAACCCGAAGCGGCTCCGGTTGCAGGATGCCGAACAAAGGGAAGAAAAAACTTAAATTCAAAAAGATGAAAACATTGGAAGAATTGTTACAAGGGCTTGGATGTGTCGGTGACGCATTCGACAGTACAGGAGAATTTACAGAAGCTGGAGACAAGGCATATCGTTTTCTGTTGGATTTGCTGTATGACATTGAAGGATTGACAGGAGAAAGTGTATCAAGCATAGTCAAGGAACTTGATGGGATATGTAATGAGAATTATTAAAAATCAAAACTATGGACAGAAATATTCAGGAATCGAAAGAGTACAGACTCGCAAAGGAGTGGGAGATGGCGGTGAACAGCTACAGTTTCGACCCCAGAAAATTCGCTGCGGCTATCCCGGGCATGCACCCGACAAATCAGCAGAGCCTTTACCGGCTTATCCGGGAGTGCCTCAAGGTCATGGCAGTCGACAGCCGCCGTTACGATGACCGCAACAGGGCATCGCATGAGGAGGCGAAGTGCATCATGGAATATCTCAATGAACACGGAAAGTATATACCATTAAAATAAATCGAATATGAGAACAAAAGAATTGGAATTTGACGGCAAGACATACATCTGCCGTATCGTCGATTCAATCGACGGAGAAGAATTGTTGATTGGTTCAACCGAACTGCTTGACGCCTTACAGCCGGGCAGTTTCGAGGATGTGAACGAAGGTTTTGCCAGCAAGGAAGCGGAAGACCTCTACGACGAGGTGTTCTATTTCACGGAGCCGCAGAATCTTCTACTGCCGGACAAGGAACTGATTGAAGTCTTGAAGGAAAGCAATCCGGACTGGTTTGAGTAAAATGGACAAAAGAGGTTATCTTAAACTTAGGTAAGATAACCTCTTTGCTACAATCAACTGGATTCATGCTTATGGTCAGTACAGGCTTCATCAAAACAACCAATAATATCCCTTATGTTTTGAGGTAAATATTCCGTGACAACGTATTTGACTATCCATGCCGGAATACCATAATAAGCTGCGGAAATGCCTCCTGTCATACAGGCAATCGTGTCACTGTCTCCACCAAGCGATACCGCCAGTCGTATTGCCGATTCATAGTCGTGACTGTCCAAGAAAGCGATTATCGCTTCGGGGCAAGAGCCCTGGCAGGTTTCGTCAAATCTGTATGCCAGTCGGATCTCATCGCAAGTCCGGTGGAGGTTGTAATTAAAAGTCCGTTCAATATATTCTCGGATTTCATCCTTGGACTTATGTTGCCGCGCTAAAAATATCGCGGCTGCTATAGCCTGGGCACCCTTGATACCCTCAGGATGATTGTGGGTCACTTCGGCTGATTGTTTGGCGAGGTCAAGGGCTTCTTCAAGTGAATTAGCGAAATACCCACATGGGCTTATGCGCATACCTGCACCATTTCCAAAACTATTGTAAGGTTCTTTATTTTTGCTATAAAAAGGCCATTCATAGAACATTCCTCATATCCTCTGTTCGGGTATTCTATGCTCCAATCAGGCATGGTCTTTTGCAACGGCACACCGCTCAAAAGCCAGTCTGCAACTGCGATGGTCATCACCGTATCATCCGTAAATGTAGTACCACTTGTGAATAAGGTAATGTTAGTTGACTTGCAATTATAGAATTCATAAAAAGAACCGACAACATCTCCGATTATAGCCCCTATGATACCTCCATCTACAAATTGTTCACTGTTGTCGGCTTTCAGCATCTCCAATGTGCGCTCATCTTTTTACCGTCGTAAAATTTATGCAATGCTTCCGCAAATATGTTATCCGGAAAGACAGCATTGAATAGAGTCATCGATGAGCGAAATTTCAAGGCATTTATTCCACCCAAAATTTCATCAGCCGATTTCTCATCAATCGCCAGCATTGCCATTGTGATCTCCCAAAGTTTTTTACCAAGGACAGGATGATGCAGGAACATTATTGCCTTGTCTCTGTCAATGATACCATAGTAATTAGAATTGCTGCTGTGCCCCAGTCCATGCAGTTGTGGGAAAATATACCACATCCAATGTGACTGCTTCTTTCCTGCTTGAATTTCTTTAAGGGCTGAAGCATATACGTTGCGATGAGCATTCACAAATCGTTTTAAATTATACTTTGTAACGTATTCTTTGTATTTTGTGAGAATCATATTATTGGTTCAATATTATTCATTTATAGAATGTAGTAGATCTTTTGTATCTACTTCTAGACATTTTGCAATAGCAACTAAATCACTCAGACTGGGTTGTGTTGAATTTGTACACCATTTCGATATGGTTGCCTCATTTTTCCCTAATTGAGCAGCTAACCAGCGATTTGTTCTGTTCTTTTCTGCAAGAACAACTTTTAACCTATTGATATTCTTTCTCATTGTTCGACTTCTTCTTTATACGTTATCCTTAAAATTCCCCTGACATTATCGATTTCAATATTACCTAAACGGCTTAAAACGGATTGTCCAAGTAAAAGTGGCGCAGACTGATTATGGACAACGCTTGCACGAATATCATTTAAATTCAAACCACCGAAATTGACATTTCTAAGATTTATGACAGTTCCTTCGCTAATTTCGCCATTGGCGTTTAGGTAATTTTGTTTACCAATGATATCAGTTGGTTTAATATAGTCATTTTTCATCATGAATGTAGCTTCAACTGATGATATAGAAACTACTGATGCGCCCGTATCAAAAATGAAGTATAAAGGTAAGTTGTTGATTGAACATTTAACTTTATATACTCCATTTTCTTTAGTGAATGGTATTTCTGCTTTTTTATCAATATATAGAATTTTGTCATTCTCTTCTGAATGTTCAGAATCAGACTTAGCCTCATATTTTTTGATTAAAGACTTAAATTCATTTGTATTTCTGATGTTATCTAAATCCCTATCGCGGCTTATATGTACGAATCTCCTAAATCCGGCTTCCAATGATTTCTGAAGGTATTCTATAGCTTTATCTTTTTCTCCCATCACAGAGTAAAGACAGGCAGCATCATAATAGTTTCCCTTATTACTATTTTTCAAAACAGAATCAAGGACTTCAATAGCCTTTTCTTTCTGTCCTAAATAATAATAGGCATAAAATGAGCATTCAGCTTTTTCTGGAATAGAATCAAGTTCAACAACCTTCTCAAAATCTTTTTTTGCATTATCAGTTTCTCCCTTTAATCTCCATAGCACACCACGGTTCATGTATGCGTAGGCGTAATCAGGTGAAAGCGTTGTTGCCATAGTATAATCCTCGATTGCACCATCAATGTCACCACTATGGTCTTTTATCCATCCTCTTTGATAATAAGCAAAATCATAATCAGGATAAGAGGAAATAATGTTATTTAGTAGACTTATTCCTTCATCACTATGGCCAGAATTGTCCATCAGGCTTGCTAACATCATTGGATATCTGTAATCTGTAGAATCCAATCTTATAGCCTGTTCGCAATAGTTTATAGCCTGATCATAATTACCAACTTCAGAATAGCATGAGGCAATACGGAAAGCAGTGATAGGAGAGGCTTCTTTTTCCATTGCTTCTTTATAAAAATCTATGGCCTTTTGATATTTTTCTGTATATTCATTGACTACACCTAAGTTATATGGCCAGGCATTATTGTTTGGCTCTTTAAGTTTTTCTACTTTAAGTTTTGATACCAAAATGGTATATGCCGAATCTGCGACTTGCTGCATTAAGAAAAAAGCCTTGTTGTCCCCATTTATGCTTAAAGCATGGATAATATCGTCAATGGCTTTATAATACTGTCCTTGTCCTATATAACTTTCTGCTCTAAATGAGTATCCTGACGAATAGTCACTTGCCAACTTCGTTACATAGTCGAACTGTTTGATGGCATCATCGTATCTTTTTTCTGCATTTGCGTTGCGTCCAATTCCCATATATCCCATCACGCTACCAGGATCAATAGATATGATTTTCTGGTAGTCTTTGTCTGCTAAGCTATATTCACCTCGCTCATAATATAGCTGGGCTCTATTTTCATACGCATCTGCGCAATCAGGTTGTTCTTTTAATAGTTGATTGTAGTCATCGAGGGCTTTTTCATCTCTTCCCAACTTCCGGTAGGTATCGGCTCTTGTTAAAAAAGCAAAGGACCTGTATTCCTTGTCTTTCTTAGGAATGAACTTTACTGCTTGGTCTGATGCTGTTAAGGAACGCCCATATTCCGCTTGGTTATTGTAAAGTAATGATAACCAAGAAAAAGCATATCCATTTTTGGGGAAATCATGTATTTCCTTATTTAGATAATCTAATGCTTCTTCGTATTTTTCGTTTTGCAATGCTTCGACTCCACGAATGTAATTATAGGAATCCGGACGTTTTATATCCTGTGCAATGGTCGTATTGCCGCAAAGGCATACAATAAAAAATATAAAGAAAACTTTTCTCATACTTGTTAGTCTTGAAATATGTCGGTTGGAGTTATTTTTATTTTTGCAATCTCAGTTCCATTGTTATCTTTGTATACATATATAATATTTATGTGCTTTCTTGTCATCTCATTTTTATAAGACAGAAGTGATGGTGTTTCTCTTAAACTGGCAACAAGTTCCTTTTTCATTTCGGATAATACACTGTAATTAAAAGCAGACGGATCCAATTCTTCTTCAATGGTGACCTCATAATAGACACAATTCCCATTGATATATGCATCTGTCAGCCAAATTCCATCTTCCATAATGCATGGAATATCGTATTTCCTTATTTCCATTTCGAATAGTTCCAATAATGAGTAAGGACTTATTTCACCATTATCCAACTTCATTTTTATCTCCTTCAATCGTTGAGGACCGATCGATATGGACATTAATATCTGTTTGGTCTCTTTGTCTGTATACACATACTTGAAACCTAAATTGTTTTTCTCAAGCAGATGGCCTATTTGTGGGTCAACAGTTTTTATGATTCGTGCAATATTCCTATCAGAATTAGCTTCTTTTTCAGGCATTGAATAAATGTTCCAATCGTCCTTGTTCATTTCACATGTACAAGTAAGCAAACTATCTTCCAATTCCAAACCTGTCATCCATATATCTGTAGTAGAGATTCTAAAAGGTAATGACGATTTCAAGTTTGCAAGTTCATTCTGTATTTCTTTTAATGCGTATTCCCTTTCCCTATCTTTTGAGGCGGGGTTATTGCAGCCTGTTATCAAAAGGAAGGTAAGTACTAATATTCCGATAAAATATTGTTTCTTATTCATATAGTCTATTTAAAAATAGTATGCCAAAGAGGTCCCAATATATTTACTTTCATCTGTATAAGAATATCTTGTATTCTCTTCTAAATCCTGTTTATAATATACCATCCAATCCCAATGGCGCCATCCGATACCTAAGCCGCCACCAACTGCAAATCGTCCCTCGATATCTTCATTGCGGACTGCCTTGTAGCTACCGAATGCACTTGCATACAATTTTGACTTGTTCCCAATGCTGCACAGATTAACTTTAAGCTTGGCATATATCGGTAAATGAAAAGCTGTTTTGTAATCATAATCATCATAGTAATAATCATCATATTCAGACATTGCATAAAATATCACACCGGGCTTTACACCTATTTCAAACTGTACAGGAGCTCTGAAATTGCCTATACGCATACTGATACCTGCATTATAGTAGCCAATATTCAGCATTCTGTCAGACATGAACATATTCATGCCAAAGTCTAAAAATTCTAATCCATAGTTGATATACCCTCCGTTGGCTCTTACTCGCGCTTTACGTTGGTTACGTTTATACTCTGAATAATTTTTCTTTGCCTGTTTTGCGTATGATTTTACTATATTCTTTGTGTAATCATCTTTTGCGTATGACAAAGCTTGATTGACAGTATAATCTCCTACATACATTGAAAAATTTTTAGCCATTGAAACGGCGAGCATATCTGACACGGTATTATAATACTCGCTATTAGGATATTTCCGTAAGAATGCCTGCAGTTCTTCCTGTTTAGAAGAACTAGTAAGGGAAGTATAATCGTGAAACTCCAAACATTTGTCATAAAGAGACTGATTTGAATTTTGCAAATAATTCCTACCACCAGCACTATTAAACTCATCGTATGCTTTGGCTAAATCTCCATTTTTGTAGTGATTAACAGCCCTAATTTCATGAATACGTTTTTGGGCGGCTTCTATACATGATGATTTCGGGAATTTTTGCATGAAATATTCAACATCCTCTTCCTTATCGCTATTCTTAACAATTTGCCATACAGAAACAGACTGCAACTCTGCAATGGCTTCATTTGCTTGTTTTACATAGCTCTTGTATTTTGAATTATTGATATATTCATTATAACCGTCAATGGTATTGGCTGATTTCGCTTTCTTCCATAAATCATAATCTGATATACGATTGTTTATTTCTTGGACATATTTTCCATGAGGATACATTTTGAGATATTCGTTGTATGCCTCAATCGTTCCTTTTTGACATGCCTTTTCATAATTGATTTTCTCTATACGTTGCCTTTCTTCTAGTTCTTTTTGATGCTGTTTAGCATATTCTTTAAGAGTTTGTGCTTGACAATTTATTCCGCATGACAACGCAAAAAGCATTAATATAGTAAAGAGTATTGTTCTCATAGACTGTCTTCTGTTTTAATGCATCTATTTAATTCGTCAATTTTTGCCTTTATTTTTTGAGGAGTTGTTTCCTTGTTAAAAGCTTTCAAATAATTAACCACCTCAGTCAGCATATAGCCCAAATATGTATTTCTCCAATCATCATATTGTTTGTATTGGGCATAAACGCGGCTTTGAGTTATCTTGCTTATCAATTCATTGCTTTGACCGCCGCTAGCGAAAGGAGCATTACATTCTTGAAAGATGTCGTTAAGTAACTTGACTGTTTCACTGACATCTTCTTTATAATTTTTCAGCAATTGATATCTTATTTCATACTGTCGTTTTAATATCAAATCTTGTACAGATTCATAGGCAGGTATTGCAATACTATCTACACTATATGCTTCGTATGGTATATATATGAAATTGGATGCCATGCTGATAAGTGCCTTATCGCTTTTTATTGTTTTGTCCATTAAAGATTTGTTTTGTCTTTGAGCATCATCACATTGGATTTTGTACATGCGAAGACTATCTTCTATGGATTGTTGTTGCCATATCAATTTGTTATAAACCTTCTCCAAGTTCAAGTATCTATCTTTCAATACTTTGAATGAATCTCTGTACGCAATCAATTCTTGATAATAAGTTGCTTGGATTTTAACGTCTTCTTCAATAGTCTCGTGTACAACTTGAGATACGGTATCTTTCGGTGAATTCAAGTCTTGTGCTTCTTCCTCAATGTTTTGTGCCAACATTAAAGAAGCAGGCATTAACGATATGAACAATATGAAAATAATATGTTTCATTGCTTATTTTATTGGTTATAATTGTTGTAATATGAGCTTGCTTGATTATAGTAACTACGAGCACGAGCCCATAATGGTTCAACACTTTGTTTCTTGCCATATAAAGCTGCTGCCTTGTTATCATATTCAGTCACTGCTGCATCCACTTGAGGTACTAAGGTATTGTCGTAATATGATTGACTAAAATATCGATATTGGGACAATTTTTCGACTTGCGCACTTATATATCTATAATGCGATTGAGCAATTTCGTTCCTTACAGAGTTTAGTGCATTTTTTAAGTCTGTGCAATTTGAAAGGTATTTATCATTAGCAAATTGCCTTGCCTGACTTATTACAGATTGTGCATTCGATACACTTGTAAAACTTGTGCTTCTGCTTATTCTGCGAGCTTGTTTATACCGGTCAATAGTCTGAACTATAACATTCAAAGAATCCATTGTGGAGTTATTAATGACATCTGTATTATCGCTATGTTTTATTTTCCGCAAATCTGCAATTTCTTTCAACATTCGCGCATGATCTGAATCATACCATACTGATTGTTCAAACTTCTCAAAACACCTCCTTAGATACATTGGCATATAAATACTGATGACATTGTCTAACTCTTTGTCGGCTTCTGCATCACGTATTTTGTCTTCCTGGCTGTATATTTTAATACGGTCAATAGTAGTAAGGAATGCCGAATCAACGGATTCCTTATCAGATGCGTTCTTCAGACTTGTTTTACATTGAGCCAAGTCTGAACTATAAACATCAATTTGTTTTGGTGTCATAGGTGGATTCACCTTCGTTTTGGCATAAATCATTATACCACCGACTGCTAGTATTAAAGCTACTAGCAATATGCCTATTTTTAATGTTGTTTTCATCTTTATCTTATTATGTTTCAATTATAAACCGCCTCTTGTCTTCTTAGTAGGAGCTGTTTCTGTTGACGCAGAACCTTGAGAACTCTTTATAGATTGATCAATTTTCTGACTTTTTTGGGGCGTCTTTGTTGGATTCTTCTCTGTTTTTATTTCATGTGGAGCATTTTGTAACCATTGAATATAATCATCTACAGTTATTTTATTATCTGTTGATTTATTGTTATAATGCCCTTTACTTGTTCCTTTTTTTACATCAATATTTTGTTCAAGACACTCTTGAGCAGCATAGAAAATCCGTGAGAATCTTTCACTTTGCATAAGCATTGAATATTTTTCACTTGTAAGAGACTCTAATTCAAAAGCATTCATCGCATCAAACAAGCCTTGTGTAATTTTATAATTTTCAAGACTGTCCTTAATCCAAGCTTCTTGCTTATTCAGATATTCGATGGCTTTGTCATCTAAATTTGTGGCTTCTGGCTGTTCTGCCTCTGCTTTATCGGTGATTATTACGTCATCCGTAGTTGTTTTGATATGCTTTTCCACAATAAAAGGCAGACCAAGTTGAAACTCGTGATTGTCAAAGAACTCATCTATTGCGACATAGCCTTGATATAAAGCTCCAATTACGAATAGAGATATAAATCCGATGAAAAACCATTTTATTTTTAATACTATATTATTGTTATAACACAAAAATTTGTCTCCCTCCACTGTATATCCTTTAAGGGGCATTGATTGGAAGTTCTTTTTGGTCTTTATAATGATTGTTGCATTTGCATCAAGTCCGTTGCCATCCTGTTTAGGAAGTATAAACGTCTCTTCGTATTCTTTTGCATTTAGAGCAATAGCAGGAATATTATCATTGATTTCAATATTAGCTTTGTAGGGTTCATATCCATTGCACTGAATTTCAACATTATGGTGGTTGTCCAATTTTTCAGCAACATAAAGAACTCCATCATTAAAATACTGTCCATCAACTTTAATAGATATTTTTGAAGTTAATGATTCTTTGTTCTCACTATCATAAGCATGAAACCATGCTTTTTGTATGCAACGACGGTACTCTTTAGGCTCTATGCTGATATTTGGATTTGAAACAGATATTTCTTTTTTAATGTCAGCATATCCGTTTTTCTTCAAGACAACTGATACTTTGGCATCTTCAGGAATTTCAATCGGTGAAGAAAAAGGCTTATTTCCTATATAAACCTTAAAGCCATTATTCACGTTAGGGATATTTAAAGCACAGATTTTTTTTATAGGGGTACGAATTTCCTGCTTATCAATTGTTATACCAGATGAATGATCTATGAAAAATATTCCCTTATATCCCTTATATCCTATTTGACCAATGGAATCTCCTAAATATTCATATAGTTGATAGTCGCATCTTTCTCCAAAATAACGATAACCTATATTACCGTCTTTATTCGAAGTAATGAATTCGACAGCAGTAAAGAGAGTATTCTTTGAATCATATTGTTTATTGAAAGCTTCTTCCAACCTTAATCGATTGATACTTTTCCTTGCCGAGAGCTCCTCAACGACCAATTGTATAATACTACATACTTCTTTTGCAGAAATTTTAATTTTTGCAGGAAAATGAATCCATGCCGCAGTATTGTCGTTTTCTCTACCACTTCCATCTGGTCGAGCTTTAATTATGGAAATCATATATCCATCACTGCCATGGAAACGAACTAAAATAACAGTTTTGCTTGTCCCATCAAAATTATGAAGCTCTTTGATGTATGAACGTACTTCAGTTGCATATTTTGCCCAACTTTCTTCCTTGTTGATGGAAAAGGCCTCTCCATCTCCACTGTTTGTGGTTTTTAAAATAAAGCCTAATTTCATATGTTTTATCCTTTTAATTTTCTTTCAAACCAACCGCGTTTGCCACCTCTGAAACTCGCAGAACGTTGTAAAATAAGATTTACTACGTTCTCAGCTGGACGGGCATCAAATTTGCAAAAATTTTGAAAGCAAACATCTCCTAATGAAAATGCCAATTTTTCTACGTGTCCCTTGTTTATTTCATTGTCTTTGCAAATCTGCTCAAGTCCGTTAAAAAATCCTAAATACTTATCATTTATATATTGGTTAAAAAATGATGGACTATTATTCTTAGCTTTATCAGCTTTTGTTATCATTATGTATATAGCATCCGTATCTTTCTTGAAGATACCTGTATCTTTTATATACGATACAGCACCTTCTAAATAGACTTTCTGGGGTAACCCTTCATATTTTCTATCTTCTGCTCCATATTCAATGACGAAAACGTGCATTTTTCTATTTGTTGAGCGATTATCTATCAACACCTTGGTCATTGTATCAAGCATTTCAATATCTGAATCGGACATTGGATCACCTGCATTTTCTTTATACATACATCGCATCAATTCACCAGCCATATCAATACATGTTATTGGATGAATTCTATTTTCTTTATCAACAAGATCAAATCCCATTTCATAAAAAGAATCTACAGGCGTTCCTTCTAATAGTGTTCCAATCTCACCATTTTGAAAAAGATCTATCAACTTTGTCATATATCCATAACCTTGTGAACTTGTATCAGGATCCATAGATTTCGCAATTCGCCCACTTGCAGCAACACTTAATATTGCTCCTAATGCACAACTTTTTCCAGAAGATGGAATTCCCCAAAAGTAGATTTCTGTCGATTGCTTGTGTATCCGGTCTAACTTTTCTGGTGTGCGAAATGTTATTGCACTATCACCTTTGAACATACGTTGGATAAAAGCTTTTTCAATACCAAGATTTAATAGATCACTTGTAAGAATTATACCTTGATTGATTAATCTCTTTACCACACCTGAACTTAATAGATTATGATCGTCGGACAATTTTACAAGAAAATCATTTTTTGTAATCTTATTGCCTTTTATGTAATCCTCTATCGCATCTATAATATTATTGTCTTTTTGCTCAATAGTCAGATTTTTATCTGTTTGAAAGTTATGAATTTGACTGACAAGCGTGTCTGCGTTGACACCCATTATTTCATCGTATAAAAGCTGATTAATGAGTTTATTAGCTTCTTCAACGTGATTGCTATTCGGGAAATTTTTGACAAACTCTCTTAATGATTCGCTGCTATTTTTGTCAACTAATATCCATGCATCATCAGTTGTTGTTTGAATATATTCATCTTCTTTTTGCTTTTCTATTTCAGCTTTTATAGAACGAGCCTGACTACGATATGCTCCATTGGGGAACGTGTCTAAATACCACTGTGCCGTCTCAATGGTATGTTCATTCTGCACTCTTTCCCATGCAAGTTCATCTGCATGATCAAGCAGTTCTTTTACTTTTTTACGTTTAACTGCATCAAACTCGCCATCTGTGTCTTTAACAAGTTCGTCAAAGTTTACGATACCTTGTTGAATATACTCAACAAGTTGTTCTGCTGAATACTCAGCAACATTATCCAATATATTTTGCTTACTTACCATACTGTGATATTCTGTTTATTTAGGACATTCGCCATATTCATTAGTCTCTTTCTCTCCGTCAGCAAATAGCATCCAAAATCCATAGAACGGTATGATTTGATACCATCCTGAATTTCCTCTGTCATGACAACGCTTTGCTCCTTGGGCAAGCGAGAACCAACAATAGGGGATCAGGAGTATGAAGTATAGGATAATCAAGCCTTCGGAACCATTTGAACTTCCAGCCACATTGAGTATGCCTTGCATGATTGTGTTCACTATTACCATAATAATGAATGAAATTCCATATTCCAATCGTCGAATCCTCCCTTTGAATGAGAATGGATTTCTGAACATGCCAGGCTTGCTTTTGTTTTCTGTGTAAATCGTATTCGTTTCCTTGTTATCATTGTTGCTTTCTTGTTCCTGTGAAGGCATTACAAATGGTGTGTTTACCTCACCATTCTCCTCGAAAGATGGTTCTTCGGCAGCATTCATAACTGACTGCTTATTAGTTGTTTCTTCTGTAGTATTCTGAGATGTAGACACAGACACAACATGAGGCGTAACTGGTCGTGCCAATATGTCCTTTACTTGTTTTTTCAATAAGGGAGTAAATTGCCCCTCTGTATCATGTCCAAGTTCATATAATGTTACAATTCCTGCGCGAATAGCATCCGCTATTTCCTCCGGACTGTAACTTTGAATATTCTTTAATAACTCCTTTTTACTTACCATAATATTTTTGTTTAGAAAGTTCCACTATAAATATCACCGTTTGATTCATTTTGCGTTGCATCGCTTTTGTTTGTCTCATCGTATTCCACTTTATCATTTCTTTCCTTCTTTCTTTCAGTATGGGAAGACAAAGAAAACGGTAATAAGCTGTAAACGCCATTTGCTTTGGTATTTCTGCTTTGTAATAGGTATGGGAATAATAGCATGATAAATAATATTATGCCTGTCCATATTGTTTGGATATTAATACCTTTTTTGGGGGTCATATATATCTGTCTTAAATCTGTAAGGTCTTGTATCGCATCCCTAATGGCGCTATTATTATCGCCGAAAGCAGTTATCTCTTCTTGGGCATTGGCTTCGTTGCTTAGGACAGGTTTAGAATAAGAGGTAAGTGTCTTATTCCAACCTATAATGGCTCTCGATATTTCTTTTATGTTTCCCACAAGGAAAGCATTCCAGACGCTTGCGCCCTGATTCGCATCATCAATCCATTTATTTGCTACATATTCAAGACTATCTGTGTTTTGCGATAAAAGTTGAAGTTGTAGCGTCCTTACATAATCTTGCTTTTGCATCTGGTCGTCAACTCCCGAAAAGCCAATTCGGTGATAAGTTGCAACATCTTTATTTTTGTTGTGTATGACAGAGGTAAGAAACTGATCATATTTTTCGATACGATTATTTGCGTAGGTGTTGTACTCAGTAAATAATTGCTTGGATTTGTTGATTGCTTGATTGAATTTAGTTTCAATTCCTTCATGCTGTCCCAATACTGTCCAAAAGTGGTTATAAGTCAACATCATCCAGCAGAATGCTATTGGACAAAAGCAAATCAATATACGTTCTATTATTATTGAACGCTTGAACTTTTCATCAGTTCCCTTATATATTTGGGCACCAATAAAAGTACAGAGCAATAATATGTCGATAATCAACACCTTAATTGCCGCTTTACCAAAATCACCTCCATTTTGGTAAAAGTCACCCATATAGGTTACATAGCTTATGAAGATCAGTGCTATAAAAGCAATGATATGCCCCCAAGAGAACTTTAATGTCTTGTTCCAAGAATAATTGTTTACGTTTTCCATTATATGTTACTTTATTTTTTGTTCTAATTCGTTTATCTTTTTATCTATAGCATCCCGTTGTGCCTTTAGCTGTTCAATCATTTGTTTGATGGCACTGTATCCATCTTCTGTACGTTGAGATGTTTTGTCTGAGTATTGCGATTCGTTATCGACATTATCAGACAAAACCCCACTGGCAATATTCCCGTTTTTTACAGCTTCAAGGAATTTGTCTAAAATCAATATCGGAGGAACGTATCTGTCGGACTTTTTCCCTGTTTGCTGCATTGTTCCTATAATTTGTTCTACTTTAATATCAGGTTTTATGCTTAGGGCTAAGGCGACAGCACCGCTGACAATAGGAGCTGCCATACTAGTTCCGTCCAACATGGCAAATGTCTTTTTAGGGAAGCTACTATATATACTCACGCCGGGTGCTGAAACATTGCTTCCAATAGAATAATTGGTAAAATCTGCTGCCTTTAGCTCAGGTGTTACAGCCGAAACATTGATCGTATTATTCGTTTCCCTGCAATTAGGTAGGATGGCTGTCATTACATTGTCATTGCCCGCCGCAAAAACAATTACTGTGTTTTTGTCATTAGCGACCTTAATGATATGGCGGAAGACACGTTCCTCATTTTTGAAATAACTTTTTGCTATCTTCTGCTGTTCTTCCAATGGTAATTGATCCAAACCATTAAAACTTGGTCCGATGGAAACATTTACAACATTGGCTCCGTTATGAATGGCATACATAATACCACTAGCAAGAGATGAGAATGTACACATGCCATTGTCAAAAACTTGTACGGGCATAATTTTGCAATCCGGTGCTATTCCAGCTACTCCGTCCGACAAGAACTGTAAATTTCCGGCTGCAAGCCCAGCCACATGCGTTCCATGCCCTTGGCCACAACTTAACTCCCTGTTCTGTGTAAATACATTATATCCATTGTAGAATTTACCGCTAAACATTGGATGCTCCGTATCTATTCCATCATCTACAATGGCAATAACGATGTCAGGACTTCCTTTAGAAATAGACCACGATTCTTGTGCGTGGATGGCCTTTAGGTGCCAGCCTCTCAATTCGTCATTTTGTACCGAAGAGACATTTCCTTGTAATTGTATGATTGATTCGTCAACTACAAAGAATGAGGAGGATTTAATACGCTCCGGCAATTCATTCCTGATTTTGTCCCGTTCTGATTCCGGTATCATGATTTGAATCATAGGCACATTTCTGTCACATCCAATAATTTGATATTGGTCGCCAGGGTATTGTTCCTTAAAGTCTTGTGCCCATTTATCCAAATCTGGATTGTCGGTATCAAAATATATGTTCAAACGATTAGCTATAACATCAGGAGCTCCTTGATTGTCTACAATGGGAGGCTCTATGCCATCGTCACCTACTATCGGAGAGACAACATTTTCATTTGGGAGATGGCCGTCTTCATAAATGTTTCTGATTTTGCCATTCTTGTCTCTGACTACTCCATCGGCATCACGTACCGTTTCAACAGGAATAACGGTGTCGTTATCCAGAACTTCATTGCCATATATATCTTTATGATATTCTGAAGAACAGCTTTTACATCCTCTCAGCAAGAATAGCAGCAGTAATATAGCCAATAATCCAAGGATGAGCCACAACAACCATTTCAAGCAACCTTTTCCTGTGAACCATAACCATAGACGTTTATACCAAGGCAATATTCGTTCATACTGTGCATTGAAAACATAATCATGGTTTAAGATACAATTAGTAGATTGACTCCAACCCATAAATTTGTATCCTTTCTTGGGTTTTATGGTAGGTATTTCTGATTGTGATAATGTTGTTCCTTTAGGTTTTGTCAGGATAGATTTTCCTTCTATGTCTCCTTGTTCACCAGGAATGAAACGACATTGTACAATTTCTCGTTCGAGACGCGCAACGTATGTTATATCGCTGTATAAAGGTGAAAAAACAAGCGTCGGTTGCCACCCTATGAAGCGATATCCTTCATTAGGTTGTATATTTGGTACCATGTCTTGTTTTAAGACTTCACCCTTGTTTATGCTGATAATTTCATTGCCTTCAATATGGCCATATTCTCCACATTCAAACCTGATTACAATTTGTTCATCAGGTTGTTTTTGTGTTTCGCTTTTTTCTGCCTTCTCATATTGCGCGATAAAAGTTATATTTCCTGTTACTTCATAACCGATAGGGTCTGTTGACCATCTTGTAAAGATATACCCATCATTGGGAATTATTTCTGGAATGTCTTTTGCAGTTAGACGAGCCCCCTTTTCCCTATGAATATTCTTGCCAAAGTGCCCTTTGATTTTTCCTTGTGTACCACAATCAAAGGTGATAGTACATTTTTCTTCATTTTTTAAGCCTTTAACCCATTGCCCCGATACCTTATGTTTATTTGTGTCAGGACGCATACCCCATGCTATCAAAACTACTTTATTATCGTAGCAATAAATGAAATCGTCATTTACATACTTTAGCGCGGAAGATAATATATTGTGTTCTTCAGCGTTCAGTTGAGATAACGCTTTGTTATATTGCTTTAACGTTTCTTCCTTAATTTGTTTGTAATGCTCTTTTTTACTACCGTTCAATTCTGATAGTTGTACCGGGGTTTCTATCCACTCCGCTACATACCAATAAATCAGACCATCTTCATAAAATGGACGGGCCAAGAAGTCACGGTATTCTTCGGCAATATGGTTTTGCACAATACTATAAACACTATCATAACGAAGATACATCGGGTCGGCCCCAATTCCTTGATAGTCGGTGAAGTCTGTGTCGTCTATATAGCACAGCAACCGTTTATTATAGAATGTAACTTTCATCATGGCAGATTTTAGTTATGATTATATAATGATTCGCATTCTATGATGATTTCCTTCATTGCTGCGTTCGCTTTAGGATTCTGTTTCGAAACGTCGGCGGAATAGAGGAGTCCTATTGCTAAAAAATTTTTCCATCTTTGATAGTTGTCCCAAAAAGGAAGCTTCATGAGTACGTTAATTGGAACAGTCGTAGGATCTGAGGCATCATCAAAAGCTTTTAATGCTTCTATCAATGTCGTTTTCTGGTATTCCTTATTAACATATTCTGTAGATGTTTCCACTTGTATGTGGCAAGTGTCAGCTTTTACCGATACCATTTGCATATCATTAGCATTCATATATTCCCTGCCTACGGAACTGACAAAATTATTTAGAGTTAAGGACGAAAAGTCTGCTATCGCATTTGGTAAATCCGTTTCAGGGAATACGCGTGAGTATATATCGATTTTCTTTGAGATGATTTTTTCGACCCCCAATCGTTTACACAACATTTGAAGCATTCGGGCAATCTCGTCACTGTAAGGAAGGTATTGCGATATTTCCTTGACCTGTTTATTGATGAAAGTTGCCCAATATTCAAGTATTTCTTTTGATACGACATCTGCTACCGTTGCAGCTATGCTACATTCGTTGGTAACTATGTCATCAATAGTAAATCCTTTCTTTTTGTATTCTTCTTCCAAAGCATTGGCATCACAGGCATAGTAATCACACAGACGCTTAATATTTGTTTCACGACCGTCTTTCAAGTCAACTCCGGCCATTGTCCGTATAAGTATAATCTCATTAAAGTCTTTTGGGGTTTTCGTCTTGAGTACGACTATATCGTATGCTATTTTACGGATGTCTTCAACAGGTATCATTAACCGGTCTATGATATTCCCGAAAATTTCAGGACGTGTTCCGATGTTCATATCCAGTTGATGGCGTATTTTCCCGATTATCGTCCTGACTCGTTTGTTATTTTGCTCTTTATCCTCTGGTTCATAATAGGCTTGTAGCTTAGACAATATGTCTTCTTTGATTTTATTCAATTCTTTTTGATATCGTTCTTTTCTGGCGTTGTCCAAATTCCATGATATATTATCCAAGTCTCGAATGATTGCTTTTGACCCGTCACAGTTTATGCTGGCAACGCTCTCCCAGGCTTGAGCCGGATTTTGAAAATGTCTTTGAACAAAAGCATTCCTAACAAAGCTGTCCCGCAAATTATCGAAATAATCAGGGTAATCCGGAAATTGGTGGATGCCTGTTTCGAGACTACTATTTTCTATGTAGCCATCAAATACCTGATTCTTGGAGGACCAATAGAAATCGCGCAAAAGATATATGCTTTGAAACGCTTCCGAGCGGAATATGCCAGATGGTTTTACCCATTTTTCAAACCAAGTGGCAGGTTTGATAATTTCTGGTATTACTGTCTTGAATCGTTTCCAATGTTCCTCAAGTGTTTCTCTATTGGTAGGAGTATCAAGCTTGTTGCGCTCTAACTCAATATTGAATTTCGTTGCAATAAAGAATAACGGAGATACTCCATTAGTACGCATGAGACATTCCGACCGTTCTTCCGGGGTTTTCCCTATGTTATGTTCTATCCATTCATTTATGGTATCTCCAAGTGTTGGTTCGTTTTTTTGGTCATTGTGATGACAAAATAACACACAGCTAATGCGAAGCGAGTTTGAATATTTGTTGAACAGGTAAGCCACTTTACCTCTTCTGAATATCGATGACAAAACTTTTTTAATATCCTGTTCCTTAAATTTTTCCCGTGAACGTGCGCCGGGAAAATCCAACAAATCTATCCGTTTAAGAAAAGTTCTATTCTCGGTGATGCTTTGAGGCAAAATGAATGTAAGTTCAGCTATCAATGCAGACAATGATGACTTACTAAAAGATGTAGCAAGCAGATTACCATCCTTATCATAGACATCGGTATCATAGATATCGGTCGTATTTGTTGTAACGGGAGCATTCAGATACTCCAGCCATTCTATTTTAAGCAACGTGCCATGTTCTCTTAATACGGCATCGAAAGGAACGTAAACTTCTGTTTGGAAATCCAACTTTCGGTATTCATTGATAAGGAAAGCAAATAGTCTGCTGATTTCCGGGTTGTTATTCCATATCAAAGAAAAGATGTTTACCCATTGGTCTGGCATAACATATTGAATATGGCTTGATACTATTTTACGGAAGTCAGACTGGGCAATCCCCGCAGCATTGCTTCCCAAGGTGTCGGAAATGTAGTCACAAATGTCCTTGACATCATCCTCTGTCAAATAGTTTTGCTGTATGTCCGACTTGACATTCAATGAATTCAGTCTTGCATTGATGTCATCATATCTCAGTATTGAATCCGGATTTATCTTCAAATCGTTGTAGTACGAATCGGCCAACAGCATGATTATGTCAGCCACAGAAAGATTTTTTACTCTCACAAAATCTTTCATTTTTTCATTATCGTTATTCACGGTGAACCGTGTAACAACACCTGTCGATTCCGTTTTAGAGGTGTTGCCGCCACTGGGATTAATATTGTCTATAAAGTTATATTCATGTCCTTTATTAGTTATGACAAATGGTTTGTCTGGTGTAGAAAGCAAACTGCTCATCAGATAGGACTTTCCCACCTGACTCTCGCCGTATGCAGCGGCAGAGCAATTCTCTTCCAATGCACCGGCTATTTTTTTTATCTGACGGCGATATTCCCTTAATTCTTCTCTTGGAAATGTGTCTTTGTTATATGTGTCGGCCCAGTCTATAGCACGATTTATTATGTCGAGTTGTTGTCTAATATCTTTCATCATAATCAACCAATTTATTGTATCTCGAAAGCTCCGGTATCAAGCCAATACTGATTATTAACTCCTAAACTTTGAATATTAATTTCGATATATCCGTCTCCTATATCTATTCCATTACGATCAGTAATGCCTGTAACAGAGAGCAGTTCTTTATTGTCAGGATCTTGTTCTATAGTGACATAATACGGCATTCGTCGGCGCATATCGTCTATCACGTCTTTTGCCTTTGCCTGCACTTCCAAATCCGTCATGGATATTCCCTCTTTGGAGGCTTTTGCCCGTAATCGTTCTCCTATTTTGTTTTCATTAAAATCTATCACATACAGTTCACGTGACGGATAGGAGTCTATGCCAAGCTGCCGGATATTAAGTTTGAGTGGGAGGGAACTTACCATTAATTCGCCTACATGTTTTTGGGGCGTTATAAAATATTCAATTGGCAGACCTTCACGTGAGGCTTCTATATAATTGATTACAGGCTTTAACTTCTCATCGAGTTTGCTCTTGTCGAGGACAAAGCGGTCTAAGTTACCCAACGATGTGGCATAATAGCCAATTAATGCCCCCATAGCAACAATCGTCTTAGGATTTGTAATATGGCCGGTGTTTTCGCTGAACGGATACCAGTATCCAACAAAATAATTATTAAGCAAAATAAGCCGATTAGGCGAAACAGGATAATATTTCAAAAATATATTCCTGATTGGAGCTAACGATGATGGCCTTCCGGAAAGCAAGACAATATTGCAATTATAAGAAAACATAATTGTCGCAATCTTTTTAAGCAATGGCTCGAATGCTTTTCTCACCACTTCCGACACGTATTCATTGTCGTATTTCCATTCCAAATCTTCGAGTGGGAAACCAAAGAAATCTTCAAATCCCTTTTTTATACGCCAGTTGGGTTCATTATCTTCGAATATATCCTTATAACGTATAATACAATTTTGTGCCTGTTTGGACAATAAGTCAAGGAACTTGTACATCAATGGGATTGAATATTGCATATTAAAATCGCGTCTCAACCTGCGGTCTGCAATAGTCTGTCCTGTATGATCTGGTCCGAAAAAGTTACGTAATATTTGCCTGTATTCTTGTTCTGTCTTTCCTTGCAGATGTTCACGCAGTGCGCTTGATTGTGAAAAGAACATGACATGTTTAACAAGCTCGTTTAACATATCATCCCCAGCATAATAATAGCTATCATAAAATAGAGGATCAGGTTGAATAGTTGTCACGTCCCCAGAAGTGTAAGTGTATCGGCTAATCATCAAATCGGAAGTACCTGCACCAATGTCAAGAGAGCCGATTGTCAAATGTGGTTGCTTTTCATCTCCGTCTTTCTCACCGTAAAGATTAAAGAACTCTTGACAATTACCTTTATATTTGTAGCCCACTTCACCATAAATATAAACAAGTTGTGAACAAGTGGCTTCATCATAATACCATTTGCTCTCTTGGTCCTTTACTGAAGGCACTGACGGAATAATGTCCACTCTGTTTTCTGTGCGGCCATTGAACTTGTTGAGTAATTTAACTGCATCGGAGGCGCATTTAACCAAAGCTTCACGTTCCAATTTGGACATGGCTGTGGGGCAAGTGATAATGATACGTCTTATACGCCGTGGCATATTCTTATCACCTCTGTCTATTCTATATTTATCACTATTTATTTGCATTTCAGCTTGTGACAACATCTCTAAAAAGGCAAATGTCATCATGGAACGGCGTGAATAGTGGTAAGATTGCCCACCGGTTCCCATTGTGGCAAGACAACCGTTACTCTGCAATTGCTCGCTAATGCCTGGTATATTTAATATGTGCTTGTCCTTTTCTCCTTCAAGTGTTATGAATTGCCATTCTTCCTTACTTCTTTTACCATCCCACAAATAACGTTTTGGACTTGACATGGTGGAATACTTCTCTTGATTGGCATCTGTTTCAGAGGCTTTATGGATTAATGAAATGGCTTCCTTACCAAGTCGTACAAAACTCGGATATACAAACTGACGGCTTCCCTGAATACCAAATTCGCCAAATTCGACTTTTCTCATAGCCAAACGCATGTCAAAAGGTTCTTGATAGGTTACAATTTCTCCCTTATTGTTATCATTTAGCTGCGAAAAATCAATCAATTGCAATTGGCTGACTTGGTTGAAATTAGAATTGTCTTCTACCAATAAAGCGGCAGTTCTTGAATTTCCAATGTCAACCACCATATCAACATCTTTTACAACCGTTCCTTTGTCGCGATAAAGGATGATCTGTGGAAACAATTTTTTTTGTGCGATATAGTCAATCAATAAGAAATATGTCGCTATATATGTTAATTTGTGTCCTTGCTTGATTTTGCCTACACTTGACAGCTCCGGATGTACCAGTTTGAATAGATAATCGTTTATGTATTCCCATTCAGGATTGGGAGAACAAAAATCCATCAATTGAAATTCTTGTGGACAAACGTCAAACCTCAGTTCTGTTGCAAATTGGTCTGGGAAAACGGGACATTCTTCATATTTGTCCGTTTTCTCTTTAGTCCTTGTATCCAAGGCAAGTAAGACTTTATATTTTTTAATTCCCTCGCTATCTGATGTTGGCAATAGCTTAAAACGGCTCCAATTAAGTGAGCCGAATTTGAATTTTGTTTCACTACGATGGTAAAAATAGGGAATTGGTAACCACTTATTCTCAAACTTCGACAACACATTTGATTTATCGACAAAGCTAAGTTTGAAAATATTTCCAGTTGCTTGCATCTCATCATTTATCATTATCGGTTTAATGCCTTCATCATATAAGTCTTGTACATTAACCCCTTCTTCGGATTTAAGAATCTGCAAATAACCATTCTCAAAGAGTGTCTTTTTATTGTAAAAATATTGGTTCGTTTCATCATTGATTTCTTGAACCAACCCCAATGTCCACTCTCCATTCTCGGTATTGTACCATTCGTGAAACCATAATTGGAACTTCTCCTTTGTGTTAATCTCAAAGGGGAAAGATGTTATGTGAATGCCTGTATTTGCAACAACTGTATATATCATAATCTACACTTTAGTGTACTTACTCTTATGTAGAGTGAGTAGGTCGTTGTATCTACTTGATTTTGATGGACAGACGTAAAAAGTTTGATGTCTATCGCCAAACTTTTTATCAACACAGCCTAATTTTTTGCAAAGAAAAGCGCAATATCTGTAAGAATAATCGTAACTTTGCACGCAAATGATGTACTCTACATAAGAGTAAGTAGGAATTGCTAAACAGTCAATAGAAGGCATTCTATTTCTTATCTAAGAGGCTTAGTATTTTGCTATTAGCTTTGTCTACTATATTGCTTTGGATTGATGAAAGATAAATTCGTGTTGTTTCTTCGTTGTCATGCCCCATACCTAAACTAATTGTACGTAAAGGTACATTCTTCGCTTGAGCTATGCTGGCCCAAGAATGGCGGGCAACATACAAACTTAGCGGTGTGGAAACTCCTGCTAATTGGGCTATCTTCTTCAGTTTTCGATTAATTATGAGCATTTTGTTTAAATATTGTCTCCTTTCTGTGCCATCATTCCTCTCAATAATAGGAAACAGAAATGTATTACTTTTGTCGGTGTATTTATTAATAATCTCTTCCATTTCTTTTTCCCATTTAATTGTTATTTGTTGTCCTGTTTTCTTTCTATTATATGTGACATATCCATCAGATAAATTTGTCTTTTTCAAATACGCTATATCTATAAAAGACATGCCACGCATATAAAAAGAAAACAAAAATAGGTCTCTTGCAAAATCAAGTTTGGGTTCATCTCTTAGATTCAAATTTTTTATTTTACGGATTTCATTAAGGCTTATTGCACGCTTGGATGTCTTGTCAACGCCAGTATATACATGTTTAAATGGAGCTGACTGTTTAGATAAGCCCTCTTCTACTGCTTGATTGTAAACACTTCTAAGAGTCCTCATGTAAAATGATGTCGTGTTTCTGCATAGATTTGACGCTTTTAGATAACTCTCATATTGACAAATCAATTTATCATCAATCATATCAAAATATAAGTCCTTATTATTCCTGAACTTCATGAAGCTCAATAACATTTGTCTATATGTTTCACTGGTACGTTCTCTTTTTGCATCTTTAAGAAAGTAAATCCTAGATCTAATATATTCAAAAACAGATGTCTTGCTTTCCAATGAATTACGATATGCATCAATTATATCATCGACAGAAAATATTCTATTATTATTATTCTTTATATTTTCAATGATGCTTTTAATCCGGTTTTTCTCCCATATTACATTTTCTCGTATTGATTTTATAATTTCTATACGATCTAATGATACTTTGGTGAGATTAATGATGTCTTCAGAATCCTTATCCCATTCCCATTCATAGATATGATATGGAGTTGAGACTTGTTTAACCTTTCGCTTATAAATAAATTGAAAATATAAAGTGCCCTCATTTTTAATAAGAGAGGACACTCTAAATTTTAGCTTTACTGAAATCATATGCTTGTTTTTAATTAACTTTATTATATTATTTTGCATTTCGCTTATTCATGACATCCTTTATCATCTCTTTTACATCCTGGCCCACTTGCACGAAGTTCTTGTACAGGATGCGCTCCCGTTCCTCCCTCGACGGGAAGGTGTAGAACTTCGGCAGCGGCACATACCCGGCTTCCTCATTCTTTATCTCCCTCATGTCGAAGTCGGTCTTGCAGAAGAATTTCGTGGTCTTAAACTCCTCCGCTTCCTGGATGTTCATCGAACCGCCTGCGCCGGTCTTGGTCTTGGTGAAGTCCCTCGCCGTCTGGCCGCAGATCCAGCCGGTTGCCATGTCGGAGATTTTCGAGGCGGGCACCAGGCTGTCCATGTTCTCGTTCAGGTTGATGGAGGTCTTGTCGCGGTCTATGGTTACGCCCTTTTTTATCTGTACCACCTTGCCGAAGATGTCGTTGCTCAGCCATTCCAGGGTCTCCTTGCTTCGGGCAGAACCGCTCACCACGTTGCCTACGGTGGTGATGATTTTCTCCATGCCCACCTTGCCGTAGTCGGCTTCCAGCTGCGGCAGTTCCTGAAAGCCCAATGCCACGCTCACCTTGTTGCTTCGGGCCGTTCCTATCAGGCGGTCTATCTTGTGGAAGTACAGGGTCGGAAGCTCGTCCACGATGATGCTCACGGGGATGTTCTTGCCTTGTCCAGTGTTCACACGGGTTACAAGGCGGTTCAGGATAAGGGCGTTCAGGGCGCCGATGATGCTCTCCATTTCCGGGTCGTTGGCGATGAGCAGGTAGCTCGGATTCTTCGGGTCGCTCACTTTCAGGTCGAAGTCGTCACCGTCCTTGTGGAATATCCAGTACGATTCCTTGGTAGCCAGTCGGGAAGTATAGACACGCAACGTTCCAATCATACCTTCCAACTGTTCCATCGCTTTGTTCTTAAAGGCGGTCTGGAACGGACCGAGCAGCGGTGCCACCTCGTTGTCGGTCTCCAATACTTCGAAGATGGTCTGGTAGCTCTCATTCAGGAACGACAGGATGTGCGGCATGTCGCTGTACTTGCCCAACCAGTAGGCGGGTTCCACAATGTTCCCGTCTTTGCGGTCGCGAACTACGCCCGTCGGTTTCCAGAACTTCGTCTCCGGGTCCTGCCGCTTCTCCGCATACAGCTTGTTTCCGTCCTTGTCGTAAGGCTCTTTCTCGTAGTTCACGAAGAAGTAGATACACGCGGCGAGGAAGTTCACCGCCGAAGTCTGGAAGAACTGGTCGCTGCCGCCGCCTCCCTCTTTCTTGCCTTTCTGCAGGGATTCCAGCAGAGTCTCGGCTGTCTCGCTTGCCGCTGCAAGGTTGTTGATGTACTTCGACTGGATGGGGTTCACCCTCCGGCTGTATTCCACATCCACGAAGTTGATGATGTTGAACTTGCAGCCTTGTGGCAGCTTGCCCAGCTTCTGGTTCTTCCTGTAATGATAGTACAGCTTGGTCGCCAAAGTGGGAAACTTATAGTCATACACGACCATCACGAAGCCCTTGGCGGAATGTTGCCTGATGAACGGCTCGATGATGGAGAAGGTCTTTCCGCTTCCCGGCGTGCCGACCACCCATGTACCTCTGAAAGGGTTGCTGATGTTCACCCATCCCTTACGGAACTTGCCCTTGTAGTAATAGCGCATCGGAATGTTCACGCTGTAGTTGTTCTCCACTTTTTCCTCACATTGTTCGAAGCTCTCGTTCTCGAAGTTAAAGCGGTCTTTCATCAGCCCGTCCTTGATGTATTTCGAGATATTGTCAAGTGCCACATGAACCAGTATCACGCCTGCAAGGGAGGCTGCCATATAGAGGATGATGTGTACGGGCAGCGTGTACAGCTGCATCCCCATCGGATGGCCGAACAGCCATACGGAGAGGACGAGCAGCGCAAGGCCTGACGTGAGAGGCAGGATGACCTGACGTTTGGCGTTGAACTCCAGATGTTTCTTGTTCCGCGTGCCGATACAGGTGATGCAGATCAGCAGGACGGTCGCCAGCTTGCTGTACACGAGGTGCCCGTCGCTGTATATCGCCCACCGCTTGATACGTCCGTGCAGGTCGGCGAGGATGCCGCCCCAGTCCCCGAATAGGGAGGGGTCGAAGGCATACTCGAAAAACTCCAGCAGCACGGACACATAGACCGCCGCGCGGAATATCCGGTAAAATCCCTGTAACTCCTTGCTTTCTTCCATAAGCCTGTCTGTCTTTTAGTCCGTTTTTCTGCAATACCAGCGGTTATCCACCCGGATAACGTCCATGTCAAGGCATGCGCCGTTCTCGTTCAGTTTGGTCTTTATCCGCTCGACGGTTGCCGGGCCGATTCCCCATATTTCCATGAGGTACTGCTCGTCATGACGCACCAGATCGCCCACATACCTTAACCCGTATGCGGTGAGGTGGTTCTGTGCCGATGGCTGGATGCCCAGGCTGAATAGCGGCTGCGAGAGGTAAGGTATTTCTTCCGCCGGTTTGTTCTCCACGGCAATCTCCAAGCCTTCCTTGATTCTTCTCAGGGTGTCGATGCGCTGCTCCAGTTCGACGACAGCCTGTCCGTCCTGCACTATGGCATCCCGCAGGCGGGCTGCCTTCTCCGTCAGGTCGGTATTGCTCCGCATCAGTTCGTCGTGGGTCCTCGCCAGGGACATGTTCTCCCGGTCAAGCTCGTCCCGTCTGTATTCCAGCGAATCGACGGTATCCTGCAGTTGCCCTGCCCGGTATTGCAGGGAGGAACATTTTTCATTGTCGGAGGCTATTTCACCCGACAGGGTTTCCAATCTCCTGACCTGAAGTTCAAAGCTATCATGGATAGAAAGAAGTGTATCCGCAAGTTCGTTCATCCGCTGGCGGCGGGATTTTCCCCGTGCGCATCGGTAAAGGATGACCAGTGCCGATACCATCAGCACCAGTCCGATAAGCATAGTAATATCCAATGTTTCCATATTGTTGTTATTTTTAATTGTTCAGGGTAATGATGGGCCTTATCCGGTGCGCCTGTGTCTTCGGGGTCTCCTGCATGGCTCCGCTTCCTATCGAGTAGAGCCACGCTTTGGCGGTCTGTTGCCCCTCTACTTCCGTCGAGGTCCAGTACCAGCAGTCGCCTGTGCTGTCTGTGGGCAAGATGTCTCCGCCGCATTTTTCCAGTACGGGATTGACGACCTCCCGTGCCGCATACAGCAGGCGCATCTCCGCCACCGAGGGGATGTATGCGCTCTGTCCGTAGCACCACAGGTCGAATACCGCTTCCGCCATCGGCGAGGCGGTCTCCCGGGTGTCATATAGGGCAAAGGTGTTCGTGTTCCCGTCGAATGCTTCCGTGTCGGCGGATGTTCCTTGCTCCACGCCCAGAGTGTCCGCAAAGGCTTTGGGAGCGATGTCCCACAGATAGACGGCACGACCGTTCTCTTCTGTGTCGCCGTGCTTGCCGGTGTCGAATACGATGGCCACGGCCCGCTTGCCGGAAGTTTGGTACAACTCGTAGGAAAGAACCGTGCCGTCGTCGCAGAGGACATGTCCGGGCCGTACCGTCATGTCCGGAGTCTCGATGTGTGCGTCGCAGGCGGCCAGAGTTAAGACTGCCGCCACCGCAATGATGATATGTATCTTGTTTATTGTCATCTGTTCATATTTTTATTTTCCCTCATTTCATCAGTTATTTTACCGGCAGTTTCACGCCGAGCACGACACCTGCCCGCAGCAGGTCGGCTCCCTTTATCATCACGTCGCCCTTCGCCTGCCAGAAGAACACCCATCCCGACCGCAGCACATAGTTGTGTTCGTAGCCGAGGTGGATGCCGCCGAGGAATCTCTTCGTGTCACTGCCGCCCGATGCCCCGATGCGCAGGTTGCCGTAGTGGTTCCTGCCGCGTACCACGCAGGGCTTGTAGGCCACGCCGAAGCCGTAGGTGCGGTAGTTCCGCCAGAACGATTCCGGGCAGATATGCCCGCACGTCTCACAGTCTTTCCATTGCAGGTAGCCGTTGGCGAAGAACTCCCAGGCATTGTGGTAGTTCGTCTCATGTTCGTAGGCAAGGGTCAGATCCATGCCGTTCCGGTACAGCAGCCCGGCTCCGAGCGAGAGCCGTCCGGTGTTCCGCTGTGCCGAAGCTGTTACAGACAAGGTGAACACGGCCACCGCCAAGGCAAGCAGTCTGTTTCTTGTCCTTCCCTTATTTTTCAATGCTTCACTCATCATTTCCAATTCTTAATTCGTCACTCTTAATTCTTCATTGACATCATTCCTCCTCCAATAGCGATTGGTCAAACGAATCGGCGGCAAGCACGTCCTCGTAGTCGATGTGTAGGCTGATGTTGCGCCCGCTGATCTGTTTCTCCGTCATCTCGATGGTCAGCACCTTGTCGTTGGGGAAGGTCATCTTCTTGACGACTATCACATTGCGGTAGCCCCGCTTGAATGATTTTCCCGGTTCCAGCACCATTGCCGGAGTCAGCTCAATGACCTGCGAATTGGTTGCTTTTGACACCTTCTTGTCAGCGAGCTTCACACGGATTTCATCGATGTCAAACCGGATATGGGTCTTGTTCTCTATCGAGAAGTCGATGAAGAAGTAGTCGCCGGCCGCATAGATGTTGTTCAGCCGCATGGTCAGGCGGTGTGCCTTGCTCGCCACGTTCCGTATCTTGGCCGGGGAGTTCCAGATGCGTCTGGCCAGTCCGGTCATCTCCACTGTGGACATGGAGACGGTGGGATTGTGGTAGGCTTCCCGTTCCGCAGGCAGTATCTCCTTGTCGGTCACGGCTTCCTTCAGCCGGGTAGTATAGAGTAGCGCGTACTGCGTGCGGTATCGTTCCGTCACGATGGTGACGATGGCGAGCACTTCGCCGTCCTCGTACCCGGCCTCCTTGGGCTTCAGGCGGATAATGTTGTCCAATGGCTGGTCACCCGCCACCTTGTCGGTGGAGATGTCCACCAGTCGTACCGGTTCCGATGCCGTGATGACGGTCGTCACCTGCTCGTTCACGGTGAGCAGCTCCATTTCCTCGTAGGTTTTCTGGGCTTTTGCCTCGTATGCGGCGCACAGTCCGGCCGCAAGGAGAAACAGGCCCGTCATTCGATGTCTGTTCATGTCTATGCTTTTTTATTGTTTATTCCCGTTGTTCATTCTTTCCCTCTGTTCGCTTTCCTCCCGTATCCGCTGCTCGGCAATTCCACAATAATCCTTGTCGATTTCGAAGCCGATGTAGTGCCGGCCTGTCCGCAGGGCGGCGATGGCGGTCGTCCCGGAGCCGATGCAGTTGTCCAACACGAGGTCGCCCTCGTCTGTGTAGGTCCGTATCAGGTATTCTATCAGGGCTACTGGCTTCTGTGTGGGGTGGTAGAAGGCTCCCGTGCAGTGTTCCTTGGGTACGGATACTACCGATGTCGGGTATTTGTCATCGGCTATGCGCACTGGGGCGAGCTTCATGCCACCGTAGCAGCGGTTGGTGAAACCTTCCGTCTTGCGGCGGTCATGGTTCCGTTTTTCGGGCGGGCACGGGGTCATCTGTGGGTGGTACACCGGCAGTTTCCGGTAGAACACCACGATGTCCTCATGCTGGCGCATGGGCATCCGGTTGGCGTTCAGGTGGCCGCTCACCCTGTCCTTGTGCCAGACGAGGTTGTATCTCCACAGCTTGGGCTGTGACAATACCAGTTCCGCCGTGAACATGCCTTGTGCGAACAGGATGATGGGGCTGTCCGGCTTGGTGATTCTCAGGTACTGCTCCCATAAGGGTGCAAGCGGGATTTTTTGGTCCCATCGGGCAGCCCCGTTCTGCCGGTTCAGCACGCCGTAAGGCAGATCCGCAATCACGGCATCGACGCTTCGGTCGGCTATCTGCTTCATCCCTTCCAGGCAGTCCATGTAGTATATCTTGTCTTGCTCCATTTTCGTCTTGTCTATTGTTTCTGGTTTCCGTTTACTAAATACACGAAGGTGCCGTACTTCAGTTTGACCTTGTTTTTCTTGATGGCCTTGCTGATGGCGTTGCTCGTTTTCTGGTAGGCGTTCTGCACAGCCTGCATTCCCCATTGGGCGAGGCTGTTGCCATAGCCGCCGGTGTTCATGCTCAGGTTGCCCGACATGGCGCTGCTGGCCACGTCCTTGCTCGTCTCGCGGAACTGGCTTTCCGGCACATACAGCCCTTCCAGCCCATCGGTGTCGTACAGCGAGAGGCTGACCTTGACCAGCTTGTCACCCACGAGGATGCTGCTGATGCTGCCTTTCACCCTTCCGGAGGAAAAGCCGCTGACCGTGGCATACAGGTAGGTGCCCTTTCGGAGGGTGCTCCCATCTATCTCCACATCGTCCAGCAGGCGCAGCCGCACACGCGAGCCGTCCACGGCCTTGATGTCCTCGTCGATGATGGCCTGGATGAGCTTCGGCTCCTCGCTGCTGCGGTCGAGCGTGTGGAAGTAGTCCGAGGATGCCTTGGCTTTCTTCACCACCTCGCTGGCCTTGTCATTCTCACCGGGAGTTTTCACGGCACGGCTGTCCTCGTCGATGCGGCCCTCTGCCTGCGGTTCTGCTGGTGGTGCCTCTGTTTGGGTCGTATCCTCTTTGGCCGGCGGGGTCACTTCCTGCTGCCCGCGCAGCCTGGCTTCGGCAAGGGCTTTCTCCAGTTCCGCGAGGGCTTCTTCTTCGCGTTTCTTGGCGTCGGCTGCTTCCTCCGCCATACTCTTTTCCTGTTCGAGTTCTCCGAGCAGGGCGATGTCGTCATCGGTGTATTTCGATTCATATTCTTCCTTGTTTCTATCGGGTTCGTCCCTTTCAATGTTGTCCACGGCGGTATAGTCCTGTATCCGACCCCATGATTTTGTCATGTTCTCGTACTTGCTGCCTATGCCGTCCCCGTTCTTAAGGGTGGCTTCCGGAAGTTCCGGGTTCAGGAACTCGGTGGTCTGCAGCGTGGTGTCCTGCACTTCGGCCTTTTCGGTGCGGAACAGGTCGAAGATGAAGTACGACGCGCCGAGCAGCGGCAGGTAGAGGATGGCTGGAAGCATGTACTTCGGTTGCCTGAAATTGATTTTCTCTAATATGCTCATCGTCATTGTTCTTTTGGTGGTTGTACATACAGTTCGGAGGACCGGTGTCTTTCCCGCAGGATGCTGTCCTGCATCTCGGTGGCCGTCCGCTTCACGGGCTGGCGGTGGTACACGACGGTCAGCCGGTAGATGTTCCATGCCAGCCCTGCGGCGACGAAAGCAAATACGATGACAAGGAACAGGGTGCGGTGCACGTTGGCAAAGCCCTGCACCTTGGCGGCCGCCTTGTCTATCCGGGTCGCCTTGGCGAACCTGCGCCCGGCATTCACCTCCCGCTCGTAGCGTTCCTTGTATTTCGGGTCGTTCCTGTCCGGCATCTTCTCACCGAGCAGCATGCGTCTGAATCCTTTGATGTTCATGGTCGTGCCTCCTTTAATAATTGTTCTTTGTCTTCTGCTCGATGTCCCTGTTCAGTAGCGTGCGCCAGTTCACGATGAGTAGCCCGTGCGGGTTGTTCTCCGTGCGCGGCACCCGCTTGAGCTGTCCGGCAGTGACCAGTTCGCGCATCAGGATGTTGCTCCGGCGTTCGATGCGCTGCCGTCCGTAGTAGGTGAACTCCATCTTGGCAGCGTCGAAGCGGATGCTGTCGCAGAAGATGGAGAACACCGCGCTCGTTCCGAGGATATTGCTGTAGAAGCCTTTTTCCTTGAGCGTATTATATTGTGCCAGTCCGGTCTCGTCCACTAAGTACATGGCCTTCTCCATCGTGTAACGGATGTACTTGTCATCCGGCGCAAGGGTGAAAAAGTAATGGTGGAACATTTCGACATGGCTCTTGGCCTCGACATCGAGCGTTTCGTCCATCGTGGTCTGGCTGACTAATATCGGCACGTTGCCGTCCAGCACATAGACTTTCTTGTGCGCGTCCGCGACCATCGTCCGGGCCGTCCAGATGCTCGACACGCTGATGATGACGCATCCTACAAGGAAAGCCGTGCAGACGATGCCTGTCAGCCTGATTTTGTTCTCCAGATTCTTTATGACCATTGCCTGCCTCTTTTTTCGCTGTTCAACCTACGTACATATTCGTCATGCAGCATGGGAATGATGCAGTCCTGCAGCTCGTCCAGCAGCGGGCCGAAATGTTCGGAGAAGACATGGGTGTAATGCCCCTGCATGAACACATGCACGAACACCCACCAGATGCCGCGTCTGCGCTTGTGCGGGTTCCTGCAAAGCCTTGCCAGATGCAGGCGGTAGGCGAGGTATTCCACAAGGGGCGAGATGTACCGGTCGTCACACTCGAAACCTTCGTCGAGTTCCTCGTACTTCCGGTCAAGCGTATGGTTCTCCGGCACTTCCGTAATCTCTTCCTGCATCCGTTTCTCGGCATACCGGCGGAAATTCTCGTCCGCCAGCCATTTCTCGATTCTTTTCTTGGTTTTCATATCCTTTTTGTTTTATGATTGATGATAGTTCTTAATGGGTCAGAGTTTCCTTATCGCGTCATGGTTCCGATGGCGCCCGTGGCTGTCATCTTCGCCTGTTGTGCCACGCCCTCGCCGAAGTTTCGGGTCGAGAAGGCGGTGTCGCCTTCCGGTATCATCCACGCCGCAAGGTCGGGTACGAGGTTCAGGCATTTCAGGGCCACGATGCTTGCCGCCATCAGGTAGCCGGCGGAGAAGAACGAGTTCTGCAGGTAGGCGGCCATCGTCTGCTCGCTTGCCGTTATCGCCGTCAGGTTCTCCACCTGGATGCACAGCACGATGTCGAACAGGAGCAATACGTAGAAGCCCACGAAGTAGAGCATCGCCCCGTAGAAGTGTACCGTCAGATACCTCGTGAGCCACTTCGCCCAGGCGCCTTCCCATTTGGGCAGCAGCGAGAAAGCCCACTGTATTGGCCCGAATATCGTCAGCATCCCCAGCAGGATCTGCTGGCAGTATATCGTCGCCCACCACCCGATACGGAACACCACAAGGGCGATGAGCATGATGATTTTGTCGATGCCCACGACGATGCCGGAGGTCAGCGAGGTGAACCACAGCTTGGCCGCGTCTTTCTCCATGCTGGTCACTTCGTCCACGCCGGTCTGTTCCATCGTTGCCTCTATCAGGTTCGGGTCGGATGTTCCGGTATGGGCCACGTCCGCCTGCGCCTGTAGGCTGGTGTACATCGTGTCCCTGACAAAGATGAGTTCCTGCGCTTCCTCGAACTTGTCGCTGATTTGCGCGGCTTCCGCCTGATAGAGGTCGTGGGTGTACGACCCGATGCAGTTCGGGATGTAGGACAGGAAGTCCAGGAAGCACCAGTTGCTGCCGCTGCCTGCCATACCCGTATCTGCCGGAGGGTACCACCAGCACAGCACAAGCGACACAGCCAGCGGTCTGAACAGTTTCATTATGTCCAGAGGCTCGTGCTTGACCATCATCTTGTAGGCCATGCCCGCCGTCATGATGATGGCGAACAGGGCGGCGAGTGCCATGCACATCTGCAGGATCCACCAGAACGGGCCTTGTGCACCGGTAAACGTGGCGTCGGTCAGAAACTCGTTGGTCTGAAAGATGACATCATCTATTTCCTCTTCCAAAAGGTCTATGCCGAAATTCGATAGGATATTTCCGTCTGCCATTTCCGTTTCTTTTTTAGTTCCTGTTCACGGTTTCTTCTCCGTCGCTTCCTCCGCTGCCGCCACCCGTCTGCGAGCCACGCACGGCAAACCGGGATTCGTTCCACCGCTCCACGGCATCGCGCAGGATGTTTCCTTTGTCTATAGGCTGTGCTTCTTCTGCGTTCAGCAGTCCCTCCGTCACGGTGGCGTTCTGTTTCCGTGCGAGGTAGAGGACAAGCGTCCCGTTCTGCCGGGCCACATCCTCGCTGATGCGCAGGTACTCTTTCTTCCGCTGGGCGTTGGGCATGTAGGCATCCTTGGTGGCGTTGATGGCGCACTGGTACACCTGATAATATTCTTCCCAGCGTTCCCGTTCGTCCGGCGTGCCGCCACACAGGAGGATGCGGTCGATGTTGCGCCGGAAGCGTTCCATCTGTCCGTTCACCTTGTCGCCCTCGGCGAGCCAGGCCAGATCCACCTGCCTGTCGGCCACGTTCAATGCCTCGACAGCGGCCCGTTTGACCAGTGCAGAGTCGATGGCTTCCGCCTCGTCGGTCTGGTTGTAGAGATTCACTCCGGCCAGCGTCCGGAACGACAGCTTGTTCTTCGCCGCCGCCGTCTTCTTGTACTTGTTGTGCAGCAGCGTGTAGTAGATTTCCGGGGTGAATGCCCCGGTGCCGGTTTCCATCACGGTAATCTGGTTCTGCTTAGGCGAGTCGTGGTTGTAGGTCACATACTGCGCATGGGCGGCATGTGCCGTCAGGACTGCCGCCGCAAGAAGTGTCATTGTTCGTTTCATGTGCATATCCTTTTCCTTTTTTCGTTAATAATCCAGTCTTCCGGCACCGCGCCAGCGCCCGAAGGCCCCGTCAATGATTTCCTGACGGCTGCGTGCCTGGTATATCTTTTCTTTCCAGTAGCCGATGCGTACCTGTATGTATCGCCAGGTCTCCATGTAGGCACGGTTCAGGTGCCGCTCGATGTCGTCGAGAGACCCGTTGATGGCTTCCATGACCATCAGCAGGTCGGAGGTCGAGCAGGCCGCCGCTCCGGTGGCGTACAGCACGAGGTCGCTGAGCGACTTGTACAGCTGTTCCCCGTCATGGGCGATGGCCTCTATCGCTTTCTTGTTTATCGTGAGTATCAGCAGGTCTTCCGGCTCGGCCTTTCCGCGCTTCAACACTTTGTTGTTGAACTCGGTCAGCATCTCCTTGTAATCGCCGATGCGGTCGCTCACAGTCGTATAGGTGTCCTTGGCGTTCAGCACCGTCCGCAGTGACTGGTACATCACGTCGATGACATCAAAGGCGCGTGTGTACCGGTCAAGGTCCACGTTCAGCTCCTTATATTCCACGGTAGCGTCCTTGCTGTACTCGTGCAGCAGCTTGTTGCTGTATTCCAGGGTGGAACGTGCCAGCAGCAGGCTGCGCTGTTTCTTGTGGTCGTTGATGTAGGCTTCCACCGATACGATGTCGAAAGTCCACTGGGCTTTGGCGACATACGGCAGGAGAGCCAGCAACAGGAGAGTCAAAGCCAGTCTCTGTCTCATCTTACATCCTCCTTTCTGCCGTTTCCGCTCCGCAGGTTACGGGCATTTTCCACCCACCGCTCGTGGCATTCTTCCACAAGCGTGAGCCTGCGTCCTTCGTCCGTGTCCAGTTCGGGCAACACATCCTTCAACAGGTCGATGATGCTGTACTTGTAGTGCATCATCTTCTCCAGCGACACGAGGTCGGCGTAGATTCTCGTGAGGCGGGTGTCCACCTCACGGGCGATTTCAAGGCGGTCGCTCGACCATAGCAGGTGGTACACATCGCCCGTAGGCGTGTCTTCCATCGGCGGCGTGCTGGCATATTCGGTAGTAATCTTGCAGGAGGGGTATTCCCTCGCTATCTCCGCGATACGGTCGTTCACTTGCTTGGCCTTTTCCGCGTCCGACAGGTTCGGGTCGAGCGTCAGAACATCGGCCACATGGGTGTCGGTGTATTCCGTGGTCAGTTCCCATGCTATCTGCAGGATGGCACGGTGTATCTTGATGCCGAGGAAGTATTTAGGCTTCCTCGCGATCGAAAGGGTCGCCTTGAAGGTGATGACGCCGTTGATGTCCGTCATGGTGGCCTTGCGCACGAAGGTGTAACCGTTCCATGCTCCGCCGTCCTGCCACGTCAGGTTGTAGGCGGTCTTGCAGTCCTGCATGATGGCCGGGATGCGGTAGTAGTCGTCCGTCGCCACGGCATTGTCGCCGGCAGCCTCCGATTTTGCGTTTTCGTAGTCTGCCAGTTTTTGCTGCCACTCGGCCAATTCGTTCTTCAGTTCCTGTAGCCGGGTCTGGTTCGCATTATACTGCTGGCGGTAAGCGGCGGCATCTTCCACGCTCGATTCGGAGATTTTCTTCAATAGGGCGGCATTCTCATCCTCCAGAGCCTTTATCTGCGACTGGAGGGCAACGACCTGGTTCTCGGCTTCCTGCACCATCCCGTCCAGTTCCGAGGTGTCCAGCTCGTTGTCCGTCACGGTGGTCTGCATGGCGCAGTCTTTTGAATGGCTGTTCAGCGAACTGCCGCACTTGCGGCATTTGTATTGGGTCGAACCCTGTCCGAGGGTCGCGCCGTCAGAACAGGTCACGCTGATGGTCACGCTCTCGCAGCCCTGCAGCTTGGCGGCGTCCGTCGCCTGGTAGTAGTTCCGGGCATCGGAAGCGATATAGTAGGTGTACCCCTCCTCGTTTTCGTTGATTTCCGACAGGCGGGCGTTGAGCTGCGCCTTGAAGGTGTTCAGGTCCATCGAATAAGAGTCAAATACATCCTCATAGATGACTTCCTCCCGGTTCCAGCTCTGGGTCACGTGGATTTCGTAGGCGTATGCTTTTTTGGTCTGTTTCCCGCCACGGCTGATGACATAGGCCTTCTGGCTGTAACGGATGGAGTAAGTGAAACCGTCGTTTTGGTCGTTCAACTGCTGCACCCGGTCGCGCGACCATCCGGCATACCGCTCCGAGTTGGAGAGGGCCTGCTCGCGCTGCGAGGCGTTGGGATAGAACCCGGCGTCGGTGGTCTCGAAACGGGTCCATTCGCCGCCGTTCAGGATGCTGTTGTCGTCCGTGGGCGGATAATAGTCGCACAGCGACACGCTGCCTTGTTCCCGGCGGGCGATGTACCACCGCTGGGTGTAGTAATTCCCGGCGGCTTCGTCCATGTAGTCGGTAATCCACGAGGTCAGGTCGTAGTTGCTGAAGTCGAACAGCCCGGCCACATTCTCCGGGCCGCCCACCATGTCGAGCAGGAGCCGTCCGGCATCCTGTTCCGCAGCTTCGTACAAGTAGCTGTAATGGTCATACAGGTGGAATATCTCTTCCACCTTGCCGTTCATCAGGTCATGGAACGAGCTGGTCTGCAGCAGGGCGTCGCCGATATTCCCGATGCCAGCCGTGGCCAGCCCCACACCCATGTTGTACAAATTGTCGAGGTCGCTCTGCAGGTTTTCTTTCGTGAAGTTGCCCGGTATGCGGGCCAGGTCGTCCAGCATCCGCTGCCAGTCAATGTTTCCCAGTTCGCTGAGCCGCAGCAGGGAGGCGAACTCTTCCTTGATTTCGAGAAAAGCCACGTCGGAAAAAGTCAACGTGCTGTTGGTCACGATGCTCTCGAACTGCATGCACAGGCTCTTGGTGTCGTCGCACACTTTCATCAGGTAGCTGCCCCAGTAGAGGGCTGTCTGCGGGGATTGCAGCATCATCTTGGCCACCACCCAGATCTTCGGTATGATTTTCCGGGCAACCATGTTGTAGATGCGGCGATAATAGTAGTTCTCCGTGCTGCTGCTCCAGATGCCGAGTTCGGACAGGGCCTTGTGTTCAAGGAATTTCGACGAGAAGATGCCGGCGGCGGCGACCTCTGCGGCCGTATAGTGCTTGAGAATGTCATCCACTTGTTCACGGTAATAGCTTTCGGCGACCGTCTCCGTACCGAAGGCGGCGGCCATCGCCGCCACGGTGCGTGTGTCGTAGTTCACGCTGTAATACTGGGCGTGGACATGCTGCACGGTGGCGAGCGACAAGAGCATTAGTATGAACGACAGCCGTTTCATGGTCATTTATTGCTGATTGTTTTTATCCCTCTTTTTCAGATTCAACACATGCCCCGCCGCATTCACCTTCTGGGCGAAAGGCAGGGACTTGTTTATACCGCTGGCATCCCAGTCGCGACAGTAGGCTTCGATGGCTTCCTGGTGCGTGCATTTCAGCTCTGCCTTGTAGAGCTTCAACGCTTCCTTCTCCGCGCGTTCGGTGGTGTAGGTCATATAGCATTCGTGCGGCTCCTCCACGCCGTACACGCCGCTGGTCGAACCACGCCGGATGAAGACTTCGCGGAAGAAGCTGCGCCCTTCTTTGTTTTCCAACCTGTTGATGGTGAATATCTTCTTGCAGTCCACATCCGTCAGTCCGAGAATGGCCTTGATGCTGTCGAACCGCTCCTTGAACTTGCTCTGGTCGAGCAGCATCACCACATCGGAGTTGTTGATGATGGCTTCCTTTACTATCTCGCTGCCGATGATGTCCTGTATCTCCTGCGTCACCACGCCCACCGAGGCCCAGAACTTTCTTGCGGTCTTGTACATGAACTTGATGTATTCGGCCATGAGCGGCGAGGCGATGGCCTTCCACGCTTCCTCTATCACAAGGACTTTCCGGTTCTTCTTGATGCGCATCTTCTGCAGGAACACGTCCATGATGATAAGCGTTACGATGGGAAACAGTTTCTTATTTTCCTTGATGGCATCTACTTCGAATACGATGAACGTTTCCGAGAACAGGGTAGTGTCCACGTTCTCGTTCAATATTTTGTCGTAGTTGCCGCCTTTGTAGAACGGCTGTATCATGTAGGTATATTTGTCGTAGTCTATCTCCGTGATGTTGTTTTCCAGACAGATAAGTTCCAACCGTTCACAGGAGTATTCATAGAAGGTATTGAACGACAGCGAGTTTACTTTCAAGGCTTTCCGTCGTTCCTCCAGTAGGCGTATCTTGCTGTCCACCTTTTGTTCCAGTTCCGGCAGGTTCTCTGCATTCCATCTGCCTTTCCGCTTCTCGGCGGCTATCAAGGTCTTGTGCAGGTTCTCGCGCTGCACGGGGTCGTAACCGTCGAAGCCGTGGAAGTAAGCGTCGTAATAGTCCGTCACCATCTGCTCTACGATGCGGAACTCCAGTTCCGTGATTTTCGTGTCCGACCCTTTCCATATCAGTAAAATCAAGTTTTTCAGGAAGTCTATCTTTTCGATATTCAGTTCCGCCTGTGTGATGTTGAAAGGGTTCATGGTGATGGGTTTTTCCTCTGTATAGCTAATGTACTTGCCGCCCAGATACTCGCATAATCCCTCGTATGAATTACCCGTATCAACCATCACCACGTCCGTGCCCTGCTCATGGAGCTGGCGCACTACGCTGTTCATGTGGAACGACTTGCCGCTGCCCGAAGGCCCCAGGCAAAAGAAGTTCGAGTTGTCCGTCAGCTTGTTCTTTCCCTCCTTTCCGGTGATGTCGATGGCCACCGGCACGCCTTGGCGGTCGGTGTAGTAGATTTTCAGCGGCGTTTCCTCGCTGTGCTGGATATGTTCCTTATACATCAGGCACATGGCTGCGTCGCTCAGGGTCAGGAAACGGTCGTAGTCCTCGTTCAGGGCATAGCAGTTGCCTGGAAAAGAGGCGACGAACAGTTCCAGTTGGTTATAGGCGTGTTTGCTGATGTGGATGCCCATGCGACCGAAGGCATTCTCCAGATAATTGGTGCATTTCTGTATGTCTGTGTCGGCAGATACCCCTACAACAAGATTGAAATGGCTGTACACGAGCATCTTGCTCTCCCTGGCAACTATCTCCTGTACACGCTTGATGTCCTCCACGGCCATCTGGTTGCCGGGATTGGGGATACTTGCGTGACGGTTCTTCTTTTTGTCGAGTGCCGCCAGTTCTCGCTTCTGGTTAGGCAGGAAGATGATCTGGTTATAGACCACCGTCTCGGCTTCCGGTATGCTGTCGATGACAGACAGCAGGTCAACGGGCATCTCCGCATTGTTCACCTCTATATTGGTATAGGGCCTGACGAGCGAAGGCAATGCGGCACAGTCCACGTCCACGAGGCTGTACACCTTGCAACGCTTGCCGCCCATCGAGACCGTCTCATCGTCCACCTTGAAGTTGGTCATCGAGACAATCCTGTCCTTGAAGTTCATGGCGAAGTAGCGGTCAACGAACGCATTCGCCTGGGGCTTATCTAGGAACTCCGCCTGTATGCCTGCATCGTGCAGTTGGTCATGCACCTTGCGTATCTTCACGAGGAAGTCGCGCCACTTCTTGCCGTCGAAAGAGAACAGGCTGCTTTTTCTTGATTCCTGCGTAATGGTCAGGTAGCATACGCTGTCCGTGTACATCCGGCCTTTGAAGTACCGGAAATAGGCGGAGGATAGGAACTCGTGCCGGTCGCCTGTCACATCCTCGAACTGCTTGCGCACGAACACGTCCTGCTTGTGAATCGCATAGCCTTCGCCCAGCGTCTGTGCGACGGCGGTGAGCAGGTTTGTGAACTCGTAGTAGCTGTTGATGTTGGCCGAATACTTCTGCACGGGGTTCTCCATCCGCAGGACGGCCGAGTATTCCCCGGTCTTGGTGTACAGCACCCCGATGCCGTCCACGTCCTCCACGGTGAAATAGATGTCCTGGAAGATGCGCTTGCGCTTGCCGCCCGTGCCGAAGGCATGGACCGAAATGGCCATGCCCGCACAGAGGGCGATGAAAATCAGTATGATGTACAGTGTCATTGTCGGTTGCTTTCTGCTTAAGTAAGGGCAGACTCGCTTGTTCCAAAGCGGGCCTGCCCGGGTTCAACATTCAATAGGCCACGCGCTCTCCGTCATGGCTTTTTTCATATCTTCTTCGAGCGGGCATAGACATACACTCCTTTCCGGTTCTTCTTGGTGTGAAGGCCTTTCCTTTGCTTGAGGATGATGAGCGAGATGCCCGCAGACAGGATGACGGCCAATACCACCAGTCCGGCCACGAAACCGGCAAGGCAGTAGGCAATGACGAAACCGACAATGGCTCCGCCTGCCGAACCCGCCGCCCAGTAGATATACCGTCCTTGTATGCCCATGAACTCAAGAGGCCGCTGAAGCCCCTTGAACAACGGGTAGTCCGGATAGCGTTCGTCCCTGCCTTTCATCGCGTCTCCTTTTTAGCCGCCGATACCGAAAAACAGCGGAAGTGCCTGTGCCGCCGCAATCAGGAAGATGCAGGCGCCCACGACCATCATGATTTTCTTCTTGAAATCTTACTGATTGCTCGTAACGTACTGATAACCAATACTAAATAAGGCAACAAAATGACGAAAGAAACAAATTAGGAACAACAAAATTAAGAAACCCCAAAATGAAAGCATGAGAAAACATAAATTAACACTGAAAACAATGGTAATTTTCCGATTTTGACATTTTAAGAATATGGCAAAAGAGCGATATTCATGAACGCATACATGTATCTTTCCATGTTGGGGAATCAATTGCTTAGTTCCATTTTTGCAGATTATATTTCTATTTTGTCTAAATTACGACAGAACACAGCAGATATTCAATGGATTGTGATGAATTACCAAAATAAAACGTTATTTTTGTAGCATAAAAACGATAAAAACATGAAGTTAAATCGCATAAGAGCAGTCTTAGAGGACAAAGGGATAAGCCAAACATGGCTTGCAAAGAAGTTGGGAAGAAGTTTCAGTACGGTCAATGCTTATGTATGCAACCGCTCTCAACCCAACCTTAACACACTTCTTGAAATTGCGCAGTTGTTGTCTGTGGATATGAAAGAACTTATCACGGACGAAAAGGAGCGTAATGATTAGAGCGATTATGAATAAAATATATCCGATTGATGAAAGATTGTTTATGAGAAAGCTGTTAATAATTTACTTTGCTGTAATTATCTTACTGGTTGCTGTTTATGCCATATTTGCTTTAAATGCATATATCAGCATAAAATACGAGGTGGAAACTATAGATAACAACAATATAATAGGTATGATTTACCAAATATTTGATGTCGGTGTTATTGTAAATTTTATTGGACTTGTCATAAATATGCTAATAATTGGGGGCTTATATATGAAATTCCGTAGCAAACACGAATAATATAAGTGTGCAAAAGATAGCATTACGCTAATACATATAAATAAAGATAACGATGAAAAAGAATAAGAAGAAAAGGTGGACAAAGAAAAAAGTCTCTATAAATATAAAGGATGTAATCGGAATAATTTACTTTTTTATCTGTGTGGGGCTTTTGGCTTATTGCTTCATTGCCACTCCTATACTATTGAGCGTACTGAAGAAACATGGTACTAAAACGGAAGCTGTCATAACATCCACTACTATAGGGGGACCCCGCTATACAACGCCTAATTACATATATGAGTTTTATGTTGGAGATAAGACTTACGAGGGAAATTCCCTTGTGGATGAGCGAGATTCAAGTAAAATTGGAACAAAAATCCAAATATTATACTTGGATTGGCTTCCGTGGTTCAATAGACCTATATATTATTGGGATGATTAAGACAAAAAGAATGGTTATGGGAAGAAAAATAGTTGTGGCTATGATAAACATAGCTGTCGGACTTTTTACTTCATATATGTTTATAGTATCTGATAGAGAAGCTAAAATCTCTACAACACAAAGCAATATCGCTTGTGAGATAATAAAGTTGGATTTGCGAAGTAGCTCAAGGCATCACCCATCGGCAGACATTATTTATCAAGGTAAAAAATACGACACTGTCATAAATAAGAGTGATAGTTTACAGCTTGGATTTAACAATACCACGTTCTTTTACGACGAGAAACTTGATAGAGTCTTTTGTCGTAATTCGGGTATAAAAAGAGGAAAGTATGTAGCTCTTATATGTTTTCTATTATCCTTTCTGCTTTGGTTAGAGGCAAATAAAGATGTCAACAAAAAGAAAAAACATTAATATTCACTTTTTGTGGGATTGTAAATCCGCAAATAAAATTTGATACAACTATGGATAAAAAAGTAAAGCTAAGAAATATACTTGTAGATGTTGCTTTGCAATGGCAAGCAAGTTTTGGGATAGCTCCGTCTATTACGAGTTCAATTTCTGAATATGATGCAGCAATGTTGGTTGGTATGTCAGAAAAAGAATACTCTGATTACATGAGAGATAAAACTGCTGTTGCCAAAGGGACGGATTTCGTTTATAGAAATATAAGGTATCAAGTAAAAGCCAATCGTCCAAGCGGTAAAAAGGGAAGTTTTGTAACTATGGTTCCGAAAGCCTCGAACTACGAATGGGACAGGTTAATTTGGATATTATATGACAAAAATTATGTAATGCAAGAAGCCTGGGAATGGCATGTGGATGACTATAAAATGGCATTTGAAAATAAAAAAAGATTATCTCCCGAAGACTACAGAAAAGGGCACTGCCTGTATCATAGATAACATAAAATCGTGGATTCAAAAAACCACAAAAACGAATAGCTTTATGATGGAAAAAATAATGTCTAAACTTGGAATGGTCGTTTTATGGTGCATTGTCATCATATATGGCATAGGTGTCATCACTCATATCTGCTCGGATATTATCGGTGTTGTCGTACTTGTTATTTTGGCTGTTATATCGATTATTTTTGTACTCTATACCAAAAGATACAAAATATGGTTCAAGAGGCAAGTCAAGATGCTTAGTACGGTTTGCGAGAAGTCGCCCAAGGATTCTCACATCATGCCCGAAGAACAATTTACCGAATCTTTTGATTCAGCCAACTTCTTCATACAGTACAAGCCTGAGACGAAGGAGTTCTTTTTCAACAGCTACTATTACCTTATTTTTCCTGATTACGTCGAGATTTGGAGCAAGGCGGTGAAGGAAGTCAAGATACTTGTCTCCAAGGAAGCCCCAGAAACAAAAGTCGAAGTGCATTCCGTAGGTCAGCTTGGCAAGTACTTCACGCTGATAATGTCTCCAAAGGATGTCAAGAAAAGTTTTTTGTTGTCCTTGGCTCATTTGTGCATCCGTCTGAGAAAACAACTTCCATGCAACAACAGAATATTGATATACAAGTTCTATTTCAAGATAAAGGTGTTCGACACGGTTTGCTATGGCGAGTTTGATTGCGTGAGAGTATCAAGGGCTATTACAATTTCCTCGGATGGCAACTATTGCGTAGCTAATGTCGAGGTAGATGGTTGCTTTCCAGAGGATTTCATCAAACTCAATCCTCCGATGTCCATCATCCTGCAATATGACTTGCATTCGATAGAAACCAATATGTTGGTTAGCAAAGAGGAATTCGATGCCCATTGGGAGAAATGTAAAGATTTATGTGAATCATAATCAATAGAGTATGGATTACAAATTCGACAGCACTATGAATTTTACAACTATAATGTTAGGACATAAGAAAAAACAAGTTAGGCTTCAGTCAGAAGAAATCTATGACCCTTTTCACGTTTTTCCTAATTTACAAAATGTAATTAAGAACAATGTTTTCTACATTGATGAGGGAAATGTGTTTTATGATTTTATTGGTGATCAAGGACCATTAAGATTTGTTTCTGATAAATTTAAAAAATTATTAGAAAGTAATGGAGTCAAAGGATTATCCTTTATACCAATAAGGATTAGAGGATCAAAGTTACAGTATTTTGCATTCGTAGAAGCACAGGTGGATTCTATATGCGAGTACGATTCTGACGGAGACCGTATTTATGGAACTTTTCAAATAGATTTTACATCATGGAATGGTGAAGAAATCTTCTACCTAAAAGATAGTGGTGCAACAGTTTGTTCATTAAGAGTTAAAGAACTAATTGAAAAAAATGGTATCACAAATATAACTTTTGAAGATTTAGATAAATATTAAAGATTAACTATGATGCATTAATAAAGTAACGAATTATGTACTATCAAATAACATTTACGTTAGATAAAAGAATCAGAGGCAGATACGAAATGCCACATACTGTTAAGATAAAATCAAAGGACTTTCTGGACTATATGTCTGAGAAAAATAGGAATATTTCGATGTATTTTGAGAATAAGCACGACATATATATTAATATGCCCAATGAAATAGAGGGACAAATTATCAAAAGGAAAGACTATGTTGATTTCATGGATTTTTCGCCTGCATGCCTAAGTTTGAAAGCAGTTGTTAGCGCAAAAGTTAAAAATGTACTTGAGCAAATACACGTTCGTAAATCAGAATACATTCTGAAGCGAATAAAAATTGACGGCATCGCATCTGACTTTTATCTTTTGTTTGTGCCGATTATTAAAGATACAGAATTTGTTTATCCTAAGTGCGAGTTTATTGATATATACAATGAAAAATGTAAAGTATTTCAAAACAGAAAGGAGTTTTACAACGACAATGATATTTACTTCCCAAAGCGAATCACACTAACACCGAAATATAGAAACCAAGATTTGCTATATCCACAAGGTTCTGATGTCTTTTTCTCAAAAAGAGTTCTTGACGCTTTTGCAGATGAAAAAATTGTTGGTTATGACATTATTAAGGGCGGATGTTTCTATTGTACGGTAGAAACAACTGACGAGATATAAAAATTAAGCCCTCATGAGCACATCTGTTGTCATTTGCCACAACTCTGTGCAATTATCCGGTTTTGTCATTTCAAGAGTATGGCAAAAGAACAAATATTCATTGCAAACATATATCTTGCTGTGTTAGAAAACCATTTATTTAAGTTCCACATTTACAGATTCTATTTTCATTTTGTCTAAATTACGATAGAATATCGTAGATTTTCAAGGGATTATAACCGATTATCACTACAAAATGTTATTTTTGTAGCAGGAAATGAGTATAAAACAGCATTTCATTGTACTGTACAACGCAAAGTAAAATATAATGAACGTAATATGAAACTAAGAGATAAAGATACAAAGAAATATTTGCTCACAGTATTTGTGGCTACATTTGTTGCCTATATTATTCCTGCAGTGGTCTTGTACTTGGGACATTTTATGGGCATTATGCTTACGATTTGTATTTCCTTGTTTAACTTGAGTATGGCTTTGCTTGCTTGGCTTTGGGCAAAATCTGTTAGAAAGGAATTTTTGCTGAAAAGACAAATAATATTGAATAGTCTTGTGACGTTGCTTTTGATAGGCATTATTTCCTTAGTTGTAACCAATGGGGCAGCCTTATCTTTGAGTCTTATGGTGTTTGTTTGGTTGGGGATATTAAATCTCCTGCCAATTTGTATCCAGTATGCCATTTATTCTTTTATTTCAAAAAGAACCAATTCAAAGAAAGAGAGGCCTATATGAAGTATATAGAATTGTTTTGGAATAGGCTATATTATTGCATTTTTAACTGCGATAAGAAAACGCAAACTCTTTTAAACAGATTTTTTGAATGTTTGTTTTACTATTTGAAGTTTTACAGAAATCGTAAAGGGAACAACACAAGAATACCTTATAACGAAACTGTAGGAATATGTGTATCGGATTATATCATGATTGGATTTACTTGTCTGTTGATATGGACTTTGTTAAATCTCGTATCCATATTATTTCCATGTGTTTCTTTACTGCCTTTAGGCAAGACTGCGTTTATCCTTGTCTCAGTAGTACCTTGCCTCTTTATAAATTACTTTTTCTTATGGAGAAAGGATAAATATCTTAGGTACTGGGAGGTGTTTGCTAAAGATACGCCAGGAATCAGACGAGTATGGTATTGCATAACTTGCGTATGTTTGCTCCTCGTCTGGCCTATATTTATATTTAGCATGATAATAATGTCTAACTAAGAAGAATCAAATAATGGAATATTTACCTCTTTGCGGAATCCTTTCTTTTATAACAGGTATAGCCTTATTGTTCCACACAATAAGAAAGCGAAAATCAATAGGTCTCATTTTGTATGTTACTTATTTGATTTTTGCCATCACTTGTGTCTGCTTAGGAATTTACTGCATTATCCGTAACCAATACGACGAGTTGTGCGCCATCATTTTCGGCATAGCATTCACAGTCTTTACTTATAAGAGCAAAGACGAGTTTCCTCCAAGTTTTACCATTAGCTATATCAATTATCTTCAAGGATACGTTGCTGGCTTAGGCGCAATACTTTATGGCTTGGCCAAAATTTTTTTGGAATAACTTAAAATAATTTATCATTATGGATGCAACAAACTTTGTCAAAAAAATATCCCAACTTGTTCCAAACAAGCAGGATATTCTAAGAAATACAACTTGCTCAGAAGAATTTGCTGACATTTATATCCAAGATTTATCAATAAAGAGAAAAGCTACGCATACAGATGTGTCGCCTAATTTCCCTGTCATTGACTTGATATTCAATTATGACTTGTCGAAACTAAGAATCCAGGTCTATTCATTCAATGACGTGGACGATGTTGCAGAAAACGACCAATTTATATATGTTGGTTGGGTTGAGGCTTTTCTTCTCGCCATTCTAAAGGAAACTGGCGAAATCGTAGCAACAGATTGGGCAAATCCTTGCTCGATCGTAAGTTACATTGCTAAAAATCAAGGTGCGTTCTTGGATGTGTTGGTTGAGTTGGAAAAGTTTAGCCAAAAACTTGTCTTCGGTTTTATCACGGAAAAGGAAGAAAATGAAATAAACAAGTATATTCAATCTGTAGCAGGAGGAAGCAAGTACAATCCGATAAATTAAAAGGCAAACTGCTATAATATTAACTTTTAAAGAGACCTGATTAAAATATTAGAAATGACAACAGAATTTAGTTATTTAACCTTCTCCGTTTTCGAGATCAGTGATTTCATTCTATTTGTTGATACTGTGAAAGTTATATTCAAAAAACAACTGATAACAGGAAAGGCTGAAATCTATTCGGAAATACCAAATCCAAATGGGTGGGTTAATCCACAAAGTGGAGGCTCCCATTTTCCCAAATTTAGTTGCTGGCAAAATAAGATATATCCAGACAAAGTGTTTTTTATATCAAATTATGAAGATGGACTGTCTAATGTTTGCAGAATCATACAAAAACATTTGAGATGTAACATTATTACATGTGCATTATCCAATGAAACTGAAACAGATAATCCATTTTTCAAATTCTATTTTTCCAATTCCAATTTAGAAGAACGATTAATTCAAGCATACAAAGAAGATAGGTGGATTTTTTATGAAGAGGGAAAGCCGCTCTCTTTTGAAAATTTGGATTATTACAAAAGAAGACGAATTACAGACAGACTAAATAATAATATAATTAAAGAGTATATGATTCGATTAGGGATTGACATAAATACAATTGATGCCCAAATAAAGGCAGGTATTGTATATGTCCGTAAAAAATGGTAATTCTTAGTGATACAACAAATAAAAATCCGAAGCCTAAGGTGACAAGAGCCGAAGGTCTTTCGACTTTTATCACCTATTATAGCATTGTGCAATCATCATCCCTATACATCCTGCAATCACAAAAAATCCAATCGTAAAGAAGAACCAGAAGAACCACTGGGCATAGTGTCCGAGATAACAACCATCATATTCCTTGTAGCGTTCACGGACTTTTTTCCGTTCATCAGCAAACATGGAATTGACCTCACGGATATGCGTCTGCATCTGTGCGGTCATCCATTGGCGTTCTTTAGCAAACAGTTCTTGGATTTTCTGCCAGTCAGCATCATTGACATTTACAGACACCTTTAATTGTGTTGGCGCATTTCCCAAAACTTTGTCTATGTGCTGATTGATGGTATCAACCTTTTTGCTGATAGTAGTCACAGCACCACCTAATTTGGCTTCTGCACGCTGATACTGCAGAATGGCAGATTCCAGTTCAAGTGTGGCATTGATGAAGGTGTTGGTAGCCTTGTCAATGTCCTTACTCAACTGCTTCAACTCAGGAACACGGCTTACAAGTCCATCCTCGGCTTGCTGTTCCTCAACCTCGTTTTCGACATCATTCATCATGTTGTCGAAGTCGGATCTTTCTTCTGTGTCTATGTTTATCTTTCTTTTTCTGATTGCCATATTGTCATTGATTTATCGGTGGAAACTTCTGCTGCGTGGTTTAGGCTTGCACATGGAATGAGCCATCTGTACACAACGATGGGCAAACTTCCAGTCATCTTCATCGTCCTTCTTGCCCCAACCAGAAGAGGGAGCAGAACCGCCACCGCCACAATTCTCTGACATGGAAGTGGCTGCGTCAATGTACCCTGCAAACAACAGCATCGCTACATGAGCGACATTCTCTATTGTCGCTATATCATTATCCTCTGGAACCTGAACCTCATTAGTAAAGACATCTTTGACAGAGTTCGGAATCCACACCTTTTTGACTTCATCGCCAATGTTGATTGTGAATGCCGTTTGTGTAATTTGAGGTTGCGCCTTTGGTTGTGATGCTGTTGGAGTCTGAACGACAGGACGAACTGGGCGAGGCGTAGAAGCAACGGATGGAGAAACAGGCTTAGTCTTGACTTGTGTAGGTTGTGGGTGCAGTTTCATCCAGGTGTCTTCAATCTTTGACACCATAAACTTTCTGCCAATCTCTGAAGCCTTGAACACGGAAGCATTCTTGCCGACAGTGTAGCCGACAAGTTTCCGCTGCTTGTCGTAACGAGGTTTAACCTCATAGTCTTTCATGCGCAACAGATTGAAGTATCTGTCAATGTTGAACTGTTGCATATCTTTGAGGGTATTTTCGCAATCCTCCGCAAGCTCCACTTTCCGCATATTCCGAATTTCCTGCGGTTGTTCCCAACCATGCCGCATATTGATGATTTCCGCAGCCTTCATTGCCCGAAGGTGAATGTCGTGTACATCATTGGTCTTACCCTCCATATCCACGCGACAACAATCAATGTGAAGGTGCAGCGTTCCAGACTTGGAGTCAGAGTGCAATCCACCCACATTCATAGAATTGGTGAAGTTGGTCTTTATCTCATTGGAGAAACCATTGGGCGTAAGTCCAACAGAATCCAAAACTTCCAATGCTTCGTCTTGGAGGTTTGCCCAATCTTCCATCGTGAAGTCGGCAGACTCTTCCTTTGATGGGGAAAGTACAAAAGTGGTCATGAACCTTTCCAACTTTCTGCCAACAGTTCTTTCTGCCTGATGATACTGGCAATGATGTTTCATCATGTACCAGATGGCGGTAGGGTCAAGACCATCGGGCATATTGTTCACCTTGACCGTTTTTGCATTCTCCTTTTCCAATGCGTACCTTACGGAATTGCCTCCGTACGATACGACCTTTGCGAGCATAATCATGATTACTCCTTTGATTTGGTCTGTACGTTTGTTGCGATATTCTCTTCAATGCTATACCAATGTTGGATAAGTCCTGCAACGGCATCAATCCACCAACTCATGAACTTCTCATTCTTGAAGAACCGAGCCTTTTCCTCAGCCGTTTTCTTGGATAGCACGTTGCTGATTTTTATCAAATCCGTCCTTGCGATGGCGAGAGAGTTGAGAGCGTCCACCTCTTCCTTGGTGAGCCTCATGCGTGGACGGTGCTTTAAGCCAGTCTCAACGACATAGCGGCTCAGGCTTAACCCACACTCCTTGGCATGTGTCTGGAGACGTTTCAATTCCTCTTCCGTGCATCGGTAGGTATGGACTTCCGTAGGCGGTTTTCTTATGATGTTCTTCTTTCTCATTTGTTCTTGTCTCAAATTAAAATGGGATGATTACAAGCATCTTACAAAGGTGGTCACGACTGCGAGCCTGCGAGTAGTCCGAGAAACTTTTAGGAATACAGAAAGACGGACACGGCTTCTGTATTACAAAAGGATTTCTCGAAAAGTACCTATAAAATGACGGCACTTTTAACAGCGTCCGTCCCCCAAGGCTGCTTAAACGTATAACAGTTTGGCGGTAGCCTATGGCAGTCAATCGTCCTTTGGGATGATTTATCGGTATGGTGGCTCATTAACCTCTTTATGCCTATTGATTGCCGTTATGGTAACTGTTAGGCTTGTAACCATTGGCATTAGAACCGTTAGACTGTTGTGTTTGTCCTCCTGCCAGATGCTGTGGATATGTGTTGTGTTCTCCCTCATTCTGTTTGGCTTCTGCTTCTTGCAGGGAAGAAGGATTGCCAACAGACTGACTGGAGTAGTTTTGTTGTGGGGAAATTCCACCAGTAACAGCATCGGAAAGATTGCCATTCGTTCCGACCTTACCCACGCTTCTGTTGTCATTAGATGAAGTCGAATTTAGGGAAGAAGAAATATCTGCTGTAGAAGAATTGCCCTTGTTGTCAGTATCGGATATTCCATTGGCAGAATGCCCATCTTCCTTATCCGACTTTGTATCAACATCCGTTGTCGTAACAGTTACTCTTGCTTGTGGAACTTCCGTGTGGATGATTGCAGAGCCATCCGCATTGCGCTTCAATGAAAAGCCGTTCTTGACAAATCTTCCGTCCACATACCAACCAGAGAGGGAATGCAGGGTAATGATGCGGTTGTCTCCAACTTTTTGTGAAGAGGAAATGCCCACAGCCTCCATAGCCTGTAAAAGTTTGGGTACGGTCTTGCGGTCTTTATCCCAGAGCTTGGCAAGTTGGGTATTGTCAACCATACATTGCCCACACAATATTTCCACTTGTTGGGTTTTGCTGATAGGTACAAGTGTTGTTTCACGTTCAGCAAGAGAGGCAAGAGACATGAAGCATTCCATGCGGTCAATCTTGTACTTCTTGCAGCGAAGATACTCCATCTGTACATCGGACAGTGTGAAGCAGTAATGTATCTTTTGTTTATCCATCTTCTGCAAATTTTGAATATTATAACCATAAATGGCAAGACTGTTTTTCTCAGTAAAGAGAAAATCATCTGTGCCGTCCTCGCCTTGGGGAAATGTCCTCTGCTATAACATAGAGCTCGCCTTGCAACCTGTCATTAGAATGATTGCTTAATCGTGAAATGCACTCAATGCAAACAGACTGGGCAAGAAGTTTTCTTCTGCCGACAGTTGCTTCATCATTGATGCCCTTGTTGGCTCCGCATTGTTCGGCAAGCTGATTGAAAGCATCACGCATCCGAAAGTAGCCGTTGCCAGTATTGATGTAGCTCACGGCAAGGTCAGCGACATTTGCCAACTTGCTTCTGTATTCCTCATGGGAAATATCGTCCTTCATCATCGCCATGTCTATTTACAAAGTTCACTCATGTGCTTGGTCGCTGCAGCCTTGGTCTCAGCCTCGGACATACTGCGGTTCTGGCGCATCCAGTTCAAAAGCTCGGACTTTTCAAAGTATATAATCTTGCCGTTGGGACGGAAGAACGGAAGTTCATGCTTGTGTGTCATCTTGTAGAGACTGCTCTTTGATATGCCCATGAATAAGGCTGCTTCCTCCAGTGTCAATACTTGCTTGGCATCACGGAGTAGGTTCTCCATTATCCCAATGCGGTGTTCATGTGACTCTACCTTCAAGAGAAGAGTCTCGGTGTCGATAGTTTTGTTCATTATCCTGTAATTTAATTGTTTGTAATTCGTTGTATTGCTTGTTTTGAAAGTGTAGTCCCCCATGGCAGAGAGAAATCCCTGCCCGATAAATGGGGACTACAAAAGTGAAATTAACTGGTTGTTATCCTGAAAAGTTCTGTTTACTTGTTATCCTGTATAAAAGTTATTCTGCGTGGATGGGTGTTGGTGGCTGCTGTCCGCTTTGTCCTCGGTATTTGCTTGTTCTCTTCACGCTGTTTGCGACCTCGAAAGGCTTTCTTCATATTGTCAACAGCCTTGACCTTTTCATGCGTCAGCACATCTGCATAGATGGAGGTGGATTGGAGTGACTTGTGTCCCATCAGCTTCTTGGTAGTCTCAATGTTACCAGTAACCGCCTGCACCAAAATTCCGAATGTATGTCGGGCACAGTGAAAAGAGATATTCTTCTCAATGCCCACCTTTTTAGCTATCCTTTTAAGGGCTGCATCCACATTAGCCTTGGCAGGAAGGTGAAACACAAAATCATCATTGCCTTTGGGTGGCATCCATGACAAGGCGGTATTGCCGATTGGTACGGCATTGAGAGCCTTGGTTTTCTTTTGGATGATTACAAGCGTGTTTGTTTCCTCGTTCCTCTTGATATCACTCCACCGCAGAGCCTTGATGTCGCTGATACGAAGTCCTGTCAGACAGGCAAAACCGAAAGCTCTCTGTGCTTCTGCAACCCCTGGACTTCTCTCATCTGAAGCCATGAACCTTTTCAGTTCATCGGGAGTGAGATACTGCTTATGTGATGACTTCGGCTTGGGAAAGATGTCTGACTTCTCCAACTGGTAGAAAGGGTTAGCCTTCAACTTGCCGAACTTGACAGCCTTGTTGAACACCGTCACTATGCGCTGTTGAACATTATGCAGGGAGCCTTCACACAAAGGCTTGGCTTCAACTCGTACATACTTCTGTGGTACATAATCGTTCTTCAACCAAAGGAAGAAAGCCTTGAACCATGCCTTATCGAACTTCCTCAGAGTGATGTGAGGTCTGCGCTTGTTGGCAAGGAACTCGCTCATTAGGTATTTCAGATACTTTGATTGGTCAACAATAGCCTTGGAATAGTCTGTATTGTCGCTCATCCAGTCGATGTAGGTCTGGATCCAGTCCAAGACTTCGGGAGACTCGTCATTGGGGATTTCCTTCACAATCATCAAGTGACCTACCTCTGGGATGGTCTCTGGATGAAGAATACGCTCTGCCCTTATCTGGTGAGCACGTTGCAATGTTTCTTCGTTCCTTGCTTTGGTCTCTGCATCAACCTCCGGCAACAAATAGAGGGAAAGAAATTCAAACTTGCGCTTGCCACCATCGTAGATGTCAAGATACAAGCTTATGTTGTCGTTGGCAAGTGCCTTTTGTCTGATAGTTATTGTCATGTCTCTATATATTTTCGTTGTCAATGATTCATTTGAACATACCGTCTATGAGGTTGATGGCTTCCTCCTTCTTCTTATCCACGATTTTAGCATAGATTTCCGTGGTCTGAATGTTGGAATGTCCCATCAGCTTGCTTGTGGTAAAAAGGTCTGCCCCGAGCGTGAGCATCATCGTTCCGAACGTGTGCCGTGAGCAATGGAATGAGATATGCTTCTCAATGCCAGCTGCTTCCGCCCATTTGCGGAGAGCCCTGCCTATAACGGTCTGTGTGGTTGGTATATCAAAGAAAGGAATATCGTTTCCTCTTGGCTTTGGCAACCACCGCTTAGCCTCTTCCGAGAGAGGTATTATAACAGGCTTCTCCGTCTTTTGCATTTCCATGTCTATGTATTCGCCCTTTCCGTCAGCGGTCTTGAAGATGTGCATCGGAGCAAGACGGTACATGTCGCTTAATCGCAATCCAGTAAAACAGGCGAAGATGAAAGCCTCCTTGACCTCTGGACGATAACTGTCCGTAGCCATGAGGGTGCGAAGTTCCTCAATGGTCAGATACTCTTTCTTGCCGTCCTTGGGCTGAATGCGCTCACGTGCATCCAGTTCTTTCATAGGGTTGTTGCGGATAATGCCTTGTCGCACAGCGTTGTTGAGTGCAGTGGAGAACATTCCGAGGTATCGGCTTGCCGTATTCTCGCTGATAGGTCTTGGCTCGCCATACTTGATATGGGAGTTTGGGAAGTTACGCAAGAATTTTACATATCCACGGCAGAACTCCGCATTGACCTCTTCAAGCGAAATGAAGCCTTTGTTGGTCTCGTCAAGATACTTCTCCACGGTGTGCAGCATTTCCACACGGCAATGGAGCGTTGACTTCTTGATGCCGACACCACCTTCACAATACTTCTTTATCCATGTGGTAAGAAGCATCGAGCCTTGTTTTACTGTCTCCCAGTCCTGTATGCCGTGACCATGCAGGGCTTTGATGCGCTCTGCCTTGATGCGTTCTGCAACTGCCATAGTCTGCTTGTTCTGTTCCTTGCAAATGGGATTGATTTCGGGGACGAGGTAGAGTTTTAGATACTCATACTTCCTCACTCCCTTATAGTAGATGTCAAGATAGATACTCTTGTTGCCATCTGCGAGCGACTTCAACCGAATTTTAATCGGTTCTTTCAGCTTTACTTGTTTCTTTGGTCTTGCCATGATGTATGAAGTGTTATTTTGTTTTTGTATTCTGCTACATTGGAGGGTCTTTCTCCCTCTTGTTGAAAGTTCATGTCAGATATGGTTTCCTATGCTGACATTTGCTTTTCTTTCTCTTCCCTTACTTCGGAAAACTGATGTAAAGATAAGAAAACAAACCGAGAAACGAGAAACAAAACGGAAACAAGAAACAGTCTTTTATGTCTTTTTAAGAGTGAGTTTGGCAAACATCGGAAAATTCAAATTATCGCTTAAAGCATTGATACTTAGCGTATTTACTTTCGCTTGCTTTCTTGTCTTTTCAAACACATTTTGTATGACTAAGATATTCTTGACATCTTGCTCTTCGTTGTTCATCGCGATATAGACGCTGATGGCGCCCACGATGGCCACGACTCCGGCGATGGCATAGCACAGCTTCACCATGATGGGTACATACTTGGCGATTTCCTCCGCCACGGTGGTCAGGGCGTTGGTTCCGGCCGTGTAGTCGCCTGCGGTGTTCTGCGCCATCAGTGCGGCAGGCCCCGACACTAACAGAATGGCGAGCATCGCAACCTTGTACAGTACTGCGCCTACGATTCCTTTCATTGCATTCTTTAACTTCTTCATTCTCGTTACTTTTAGTGATTACTATCATTGATATTCTGAATCTCTTTTCTATATGCGGTAGCCGAAAAAGGCTGGGAATACGATGGAGGCGCCTATGATGAACATGCACGCCCCGAACAGCATCAAGATGGATTTCACGATGCCGTCCTCTCCCGTGTTCCATTTGATATAGATCTGGAGCGCGGATATGACGGCCAGCACGGAGGCGACCGCATAACAGATGTAAAGGACGTACAGCATCATCGTCACCACGAAGTCGTGCATGGTGGCAAGCGCATCCGCTCCCCATGAATAGTTTACGGCTCCGCTCTTGGCGAAGGCGAAGCAGGGAACCGTGAGCATCAACAAGGCGCATACTGTCTTCTTCGTTTTCATCGCTAAATTTTGTCCATCGGTTTCCACGCCATTGCGGGACGGTTCTCCAGACGGCCGCCGGAAACCATCGCCTTGTACATATCGTCCGCTGTGAATGCCTCCGACAGGTAAGGGGTACTGTCCTCCATTTTCGCCTCGGCTTCGGCCTTCATACGGGCAAACCGCTCTTCGGCCGATTCCTTGTCTGTGTCTGCCGCGCCGTCCTGTATGGAAGTGCCGGAATTATCAAATGCGGTCTCGTACTTCTCCGTCCCGACGTTGAATCCGGTCTCGCTTTCCGTCACCGCCACGCTGTCCTGCCCGTTATCGGGGTCGAGTTCAAAGACTTCCTCGTCCGTCCTGCCCTGGCTTCTCTTTCGGTACAGGTCCCTGGCGATGTTGGCCGCATAGTAAACGACGTAGATTGCCGTCAGAATGATTGCGAATATAAAGTATGATTTCATATCCTAATATGAATTTTATTTTGTATTCAAAATTTGATTTGCAAAGAAAATCCATCTGTTCTATATTAAGAAATAATTGAAATACAAATTGCTGCTTCCTTAATAAGATTTATGGTATTTCTAAAAATCATACTCTAAAATCATATTCTGACATCTGTTTCATACTTGAAAATGCGCATTGGCAGACAAAAAAGAAGCCCTCCGTCAGGAGAGCTTCATAAATTCCGACACGCTGGCCGGGTCAGCGTCTTTTGCCTCTTAAATAGTCGTTCAGGTCTTTGTAGCCGTCGTACCGGTAGGCTTCGTTGTTGACTTTCCCGGTGAACAGCATGGCGATGGTTTCCACAGTCTTCTGTCCGGCAAGGTCATTGTCGAGGTAGCAATGGATGAACGGATATTCCTGCAAGTGTCCCAATGCCTTTTTAAGGTTGTTTACGGAGTTCATCACGAGATGGTCGCAAGGAACTTCAAGGCATATCTCCCTGTCTCCGGCCTGCCGCAGGGTCATATAGGAGAGAAAGTCCATGAATCCTTCGAAGACGCACACGTGGCCCTGCGTCTCGCCGTGCGTATGGCTTATCAGCGAAACATCCTTATTCTTCAGGCAGCCCTTGTAGTAAGGGTTGCGCACTTCATAGCCTCCTGACAGATTACAGAATGCCAGTCCGAAATAGTGTCGCTTGCGCAACTCATAATGCACTTCCTTGCAGAATATCTTTCCGATGTCGGCATCGATCATCCGGGAATGGAGGTACGACAGCAGCGCATGGTGTCGTAGCGGCACCACCCTTATATCCTTCATTTCCGCTTCCACCGGCCGGAGCATCACCGCCGGAAGCCGAACCCTCGGCAGTTCATTGGTTCCGGTGTGCCGTTCGATGCAGGCCAGCACCTCGCTTACACTGTCCGTTCCGTACAGGTGCTTGCCCAGTTCCACGAGGTCGCCCCCGGTAGCCGCCCCGAAGTCATACCATTCATTGAGCCGGTCGTTCACCTTGAACGACGGCGTCTTTTCTTCCCTGAAAGGGGAAAGATACCAGTATTGTCCCCCGTGCGCATTCTTCGGCTCATGGCCGAGAAGTCGCAGGTAGTCCACAATCCGTATTTGTTTCGCTTCCGATATGTTCATGTGCATCCTGTGTTTAGTATGGTTTCTTTATATATACCCGCAAACTAAACCGATACGGCTCAGATGCTGAAATTCTCGTTGTAACGGTATTCCCGGCCATTCTTTTGTATCGCTTTATGTTGAATCAGGAACTTACACAGATTGACCAGGGTATTTCTTCCTCTGGTGTAACCGATGCTGTCATATCCCTTTTTTAGTGCGTCAAGCAATGCCTGATAGCCAAATGAGGTGTTGTCGGAAAAGGCGACTTCCAAAGCAGAACGGTGTAGCTGTTCTGTCATGTCAAGGTATGAAGACAGCCTGTCTTTCTTGTTCATCTTAAATTGATAGTCTTTTACTAAATGAGGAAGCGAGTCTTCTCCGATTTCAAAGGCAAATGGTACAAACTCTTTATCCCTGATATGCATAGCTCTTACTTCGCTGATTCTTCCGTTTTCTATATTTTTGGAGATTTGCAAGATGGTTTCAGCTTTATTATTCAATTCAGTACCGATATGCCCCCTGGTATTGTCATCTCCTTTATTCAGGTGGAGTACCGTATGGATGTGAAGCTCGTAATAGCTTGACCATCTCATCAGCTCATTAATAATATCAAGTGACTCGCTTGGACTGTTGATGTCATGGATTAAGTCGCGTATTCCATCTATGATAACCAGCCCGATATTTTTTTCTTCATGGAGGGCCCATTTGATGATGTCCCTGCGTTGGTCGGGAGTGTATTCGCGGAGAACAAAAAACTCAATGCGGTCATTCTCCTGGTCTATGGGCATACCTGCCAGTTTCAGTATTCTTTGAAGTACCTTATGACAGTGGCATTTGCTCTGTTCCGTATCAATATAAAGGATACGGTTCTTGCACGGAGGCAAGTCAGCTTTGTATTTCAATACCTCTCTTCCAGAAAGCGCCGATGCGACTATGGCGCTTACATTGAAGGTCTTTTTGCTTTTAGGTTTCCCCGTGGATGCACTGAAATTGCCTAATGTGGCTATGGTCACACCGTCAATCTGGACAATCTCTTGAGGGAAATCGTATTGTTCTGTGACATTGAGCCGGATATATTTCAGCAGCGACTTGTATTTCGCCTCGTCTATTCTGTGCGTATCCGGAAACATAAAATTAGATCTTTCCGTTTCCATCTCTTTTTGTTCTGCGTTTACGTTTGTTGTTGTTTTCAAGGCGATACGACATAACATTGGCCTGTTTGTCGATTTCTTCGTAGGAGAAACATGGATTACGTCTTATCCAGTCGTTCAGGTCGTCCCGGAGTACGAATATGTTCTTGCCGTTGGGCTTGTAAACGGTAAGTTCCTTGGTGGATGTCAGCTTATAGACAAAGCTCTTGGATACTTGCAGATACGCTGCAACTTCGTCTATGTTCAGAAAATCCTTTGCCGCATATGCTATCTTTTCCACGTTTTTCAGATGAGCCAGCAGTTCGTCCAGCTTGGCGAAGCGTTGCAGGTAGTTCTCTACTCTTAATATTTCCCTCTGAAAACCCTCCAATGTATTTCCCTCAATGAAGACACTTAGCCTTTCAATGCGGGATAGTATGATGTCCATGTCATTCTTTTTCATAATACGTTGTTTTTAATTGCCATTTCCTGATGGGGTTTCACTTGATTTCTCAAAGCCCAGTCGCACAACTCTTTCCTGTTGAAATAGACGAGTTTGCCGTTGGGCTTGTAATGAGGGATTTGTTTGGAGGCGGTCAGCTTGTAGATGTAGCTCTCTGACAGCCCCAGATAGGCGGATGCCTCGGAAATGGTCAGCACTTCTTTGGTAATCCACATGCGCTCCTTTATCTGACGGACAAAATTCTCTATATTGGGAATTTTATCGACTTCGCCGATTCGTCGCTCCAAGGATTGGATACGTTCGATGGGGTTCTCGGATGTCATTTTGGAAACCATGTTTTCCATCTGTCTGATATATCGGAAAACTGGACTGCTTCCACTGTTTGTTCTTCGTTGTTTCATTTATTGCTAAAATTAAATTTGACAATAGAAGGTTTGCCCTCCGCAGTTATTGATTACGGAGGGCAAAGTTATGGACAGCTTCCTGACGAGCATGTTGATAGTATTGAGTGTCAACGCTTCTATCAACACGACTCTCAACAAATTTGCTTTCTTTTAGTCTATTTCTTTGTCTTTGATTAGCTTTATGTACCGGTCTATTGTCGCGAAGAATTTCTTTTCAGAGATACTCGGTTGTATGTCCTTTATTCTGTTAAGGGTAGAGGATAGGTCATGCTGATTGAGAAATTTCTTACCGGAAGAACTTCTGACAAGCTGCTTTTTGGCAATGACCGATTGCCAGTCATACGGTATGATGTCGTGCATGGCGAGTTTGTCAAGTAGCAACACCAACCGTGTGTTGTTTTTCGATGTGACCGGATTTAACATGGCTTTCTCATATCGGGTGATGACATCGTTCACATCCAGTTGTTCTATAAACAGGCCGACCTCATTGACAAGCTGTACAATGAGGCCGATTGTGTCTTTGTCAATCAATGGCTCATAGGAATCTGGCAAAGGGGGCTGTTCTGATTGACGGCTGTTTTGGAAACTTTGTATCCGGGATTTTGTTTGGAGATGTTCGGATGTATTGAATGTATTGAGCAATTTTTTAATTTGGGTTTCGTCCAAGGTAGACTGACTGAAGTATTGGCATACCAGCTTTTCATGGTTTTCCAATAGCTCTGAAACAATGCAATAATTCTTCTGATGTTCATTCTTGCTCCAAGCGTCAGTAGCATCGTGGTATTGCGTCGAATGAATAAAGTCAAGCATGAAGCGCCTGTAACATTTTCTGTGAGTTAGGACTTCAGCTTTATAGACTTCATGGGCTTGATAGACCAACCGGAATAACCCTTGTTCACCGGTTTGCGCAGGAGTCTTTCCGGCTCCGCGCATCGCTCTTTTCAAAAAGAGAGAGGAGCAAAGTTAAATTCTTTGTCATTGCTTGATTGAATTTGATGTTAGGTAATATATGCTTTAGCCTTTCTATCAGAGGCTGTTGCTTCCTTTTTTATTGTACAACTATTATACTCATCAGCAATTCTTTTCAATTCTATGTCATAGGTATCCAGTTTCCCTTTACTTATGATCGACCGGAAATTGCATCTTAGGCTTTCCCGGTTTATGGGCTTGCCTTCTCGAATTTGAAAGCAGTTGGCGCATTTTGTCCAAAAGTCAAAAGGATTATCTGCTCTGAATGACAAATAAACGAAGTACATGAGTGATACCTGACTTTTTATCCATAATACAGGCCGGGTAAATACCGTTTCATCAAAAATTCCCATGAATATATCAATTGAAGTGGTTGGCGAAATATATCCGCCATTGATGAGCCCTGAAAATACCGCTTGTTTCTTTTCTTCGCTTTTGTCTGAATAGAACACCTCTTTGCCAATGTGGATAATCCGCCCTTTATTTTCCACTTTTTCTTTTGCGGTTTCTTCAATATGGTTAAATTCTTCACAGATGGCTTTTAGTCTGGTGTCAAATCTATCCATCCACCCTAAGCGTTTAATCGAGCTGTAACCTGACTTAAAACATGCTATATGGGGAGCTTTTCCGTTGATTAGAAAACATTTTCCGCCTTTTACCCATAAATTCTTCTTGTTCCATTTGCCAAAAGCCAAATATAAAAAATATGCCAGCAAGCGTTGCTCCTTAATCCATTCGACAGGTTTTACAAACTTCGCTTTGTCAAAAATCCCATTAAAGACATCGAGCGTTGTATCAGGAGCAATATACTTGTATTTTATCAGCTCGTTGTACATCTTGGTTATATCTTCTGGACTTTGTGGGGTATAGAAGGTCTCAATCCCACACGATGACTCTAAGGGCGAAAAGTCCACTTCTGGATAAAGGGATTTCGCGTATTCGTAGAATTTGGTCCTGTATTTAGGGATACTGCATGTGCTGATTCTATACGAGGTAGTATGGCTCCATTGTTTTTCGAAATCTACATAAGTTCGTGGAAATTTGCATATAGAAGATATTGCAAATGCAATGACTCTCAGTTGTAGTGTTTTTGTATCCGGAGCTGGCTGGAAATGATTGTCCAACAGTTCGGCATCAACGGCTCTTTGCAAAAGGGTTGCTACTTGCTCATTGGCCAGCGTCTCTACCAAATCCTTGTATTGGCCTTTTTCTTCACGCTGATACTGCCTGCATATTTCAAATAATGACTGTAACCTTTTAATAGAATCAATAAGTAGTGTCACGCAAGCAGTAGGAGTTATGTCTTCCTTGTGTTTTGCCAGATACTTCTTTATTTCGTCTGTATATCCTATGCTTGTAATTTGCCGTGCAAGGGAAGGGGATGGCTCTTGGCTTATATATTGCTGTATGTCTGCCGTCCATTCCGCTAACATTAATAACTGAGGTGTAAGAAAAGAAAAATCCAGAATAGTGTCTATGTCTATCCCATATTTTAATTCTCCCAGAATCTTGTTTATCTTGGCTACTTTTATAACGAAATCTTGTCTTGTCATAAATCAAATGCTGTTAACCGATTTCCGGAATAAGTGATACTGCGTTCTGCTTGTTCTTATCAAGAACCTTGGCATATATTTGTGTCGTGGAAAGTTCTTTGTGCCCGAGCAGTTTTGATACGGTATAGATGTCCGTGCCCAAGTCGAGCATCAGGACTGCGAAGGTATGGCGCCCGCAATGGAATGTTAAATTTTTCTTTATTCCTGCAGTCATGCTCCATCGTTGCAACTCTACGGATGTCCAGGAGCCGTATGTGAATCCGGTAAAAACAGGATCTTCTGGATTTCCTCTTTCTCCAAGATATTTTTCCGCTTGAGGTGAAATATCCAAATATTCCTGGCCGCCGGTCTTTTTCTGTTTGAAGATAATTCTTGTGAACTCACCAAATTTTTGCACGTCTCCCCACAAGAGTTTTTGGATGTCGGATTTACGCAATCCAGTCAGGCAGGAAAAGAGGAACGCACGTTTAAGTACGGGATAGCGGCACGGCGTTTCCGCTAATTTTCTGACTTCCTCTAATGTCAGATAATCACGCTTGACCTCTGCATCTTTGAACCCTTCAATTCCGCGTAATGGATTGACGGCAATAATCCTTTCATCATAAGCATGGTTGATACAGGCGCTAAGTTTTCTGAAATAGGACGCTTTCGAATTTTGAGACAGACCTTGAAACACATCACGTTCTCTGCGCGGCCCCCTGCGTTTGTGTGTGTCCTTTTCAACACTTTCTAAGAAATCTTTGAACCCCAAAATAAATTCTGGTGTAACATCTCTGAAAGTTGTTTTCTCATCGCAGTACAGCTCCAGATAACGCAAGCAACTTTGCCAGTTGCCATAGTTACCTCTTGTATCTGGAGTATTCCGTTCTTTAACCATGTTACGGTAATATTCCAGGAATGGAGTATCCTCCTTGAATTGATGTGTGAATGTATATTCCCCGTTTTGAATCTCAATTAAACGCTTTGATTTAATTGCTTGAGCCGTTGCTAAAGTCTGTCGGTTCTGTTCCCGCTCGATAGGTGTTTTTGCTTCTATCAAGTATAGTTTCAGGTATTCTTTGTGACGCTTCCCGTTTCTATATATGTCAAGATACAGGCTGATGTTTCCATTGCTCAGCTTCTTCTCACGGAGTTTGACCGGTTCCTTTTGTGCGATAGTTTTCTTTGCCATGACTGTTTCCTGCTTTATTGGTTATTAAATTTTCCCTTTGTCGGGGGACAGTTTTTTGTCCCTCATTAATGGTCCGGGGGACAAACTGGGGACAAAAATAAGGAAAAAATATGTAATTACGCAGAAAACATGAAGAAAAAGAGAAAATACATATATCTTGAAAAGTGCCTGATAATATGCATTTTACAGATATATATTTTCTCTTTTTATGATTTTCTTTTCTTTATATCACTTTCCGATGCAAAAATGCCGAAATATATTCCCCAGTACCTGATCTGTCGTAACCTCTCCTACGATATCCGATAAATGGAATATACACTCTCGTAAATCTTGCGAGATGAAATCCCCGGAAAGGCTGGAGTTCAAACCTTCTTGTACCCTATGTATAGCTTCCAGCGCATGCGTAAGTGCCTCGAAGTGGCGGACATTCGTTACGATGATGTCGCTTTGGTGGAGGGTGGGAATGGAAGAGACTTCCGTGAGGAGTTGTTGTAGCTCTGCGATATGCAGCTTGCTCTTGGCGGAAATAGCGATTTGATGCCAGCCTTCGGTGGGGAAAGAGAAGGTTGGGAGAGAGGATGTGGGTAATACATCGCATTTGTTCATCGCTAAGATAACAGACTTATTTGTTAATCTCGGAGCTATTTCTTGATAGAAAGCCTCGAAATCCTTGAGGTCACGGGTTAAGTCGTACATGAGGATGACGATTTGCGCTTGGTCTAGAGCCTTGAAACTACGTTCAATACCGAGAGCTTCGATCGCATCGCTTGTTTCACGGATACCGGCGGTGTCGATGAAACGGAAGAGTTGGCCGTTGATATTGATCGTATCCTCGATAACGTCACGGGTCGTTCCGTGGATGTCGCTGACGATCGCTTTATCCTCGTTCAACAAGGCGTTTAGTAAAGTAGATTTGCCGGCGTTCGTCTCACCGATGATGGCGACGGGAATACCGTTTTTGATCGCGTTACCTACGCTGAAAGATTGGGCGAGTTTGGAGATGACCTGTTCGATATGATCCGCAAGCGTGCGAAGCTCGCTACGATCAGCGAACTCCAATTCCTCATGGTCACTGAAATCCAGTTCCAGCTCCATGAGAGAGGTGAAATGGAGCAGTTGGTTCCGAAGTTCGGCGAGTTCCCTACTGAAACCACCTCGCATCTGGCTTAGAGCCAAACGATGTTGGCCGGCCGAAGTGGAGGCGATTAAATCCGCAACGGCCTCCGCTTGGCTAAGGTCCATCTTGCCATTCATGAAAGCACGTTGCGTATATTCACCCGGTTGCGCTATACGGCATCCGCTGGAGATAAGGGATTGCAGGATTTGTTGTTGGATATACGTCGAGCCGTGGCAGGTGATTTCCACCGTATCTTCCCCCGTGAAAGAATGGGGGGCACGGAAAACAGCGGCGATCACCTCATCTATGGTTTCGTCATTGTTACCGACGATGGAACCATACGTTAAGGTATAAGCCTTTTGGGTAGATAAACTTTTACCTGCCTTCTTCGGCCGGAATATCCGATCACAAATCTTGAAAGTATCCGGTCCGGAGACACGAATCACTGCGATTCCTCCTACTCCCGGAGCTGTAGATATAGCGCAAATTGTACTCATTCCGTCTATTAAACCGTTATTAATTCATACGCTTGAGAACCCAGTCCGATTTCTTCCGCATAACGTAGGCCGGCTTGCCAGTTCGTATCCGGATGAATCAAATGGAATTTATCCTCTCCCTCAAGGTGTTCGTGAGGATGAGCCTCGGCTAATTTATTACCTCCGATGATAGGAGCGTTGATAACCATATCGGCGCAAGCCTTATCCAAGGCCACCGGATCGAAAGATGCGGCGATCCCCAAATCAGGGATGATGGCGGCATCGTTATGATTCCAGCAATCGCACTCCGGAGATACGTTCATGATAAAACTAACATGGAAATGGGGCTTGTCTGATAATACGGCTTTGGTGTACTCGTCGATCTTGTAATTCAATCGCTCGGAAGTATCACCTTCGCCCATTACGGCACCGTCGTATTGGCAAAGAGCCACACATTGCCCGCAACCTACACAACGCTCGTAATCAATTTCGGCCTTTCGGTTGTTATTCAAATGGATGGCATCGTGAGCACAGTGCTTTACACAGATGTTACAGCCTTTACAAGCCTCCGTATCGATACGGGGTTGTGAGGCGCAATGTAATTCCAGTTTACCGCCTACGCTGGCGCATCCCATCCCGAGGTTTTTCAGCGCACCGCCGAAACCGGCTTGCTCGTGACCTTTGAAATGGTTCATGGAAATGATGATATCGGCATCGGCGATAGCGGCACCTATTTTCGGGGCCTTGCAATATTGCCCGTCAATCTCGATTTCCCGGTAGTCCGTACCTTTCACGCCATCGGCGATGATAACGTTGCAACCGGCGGACATGGGATTGAACCCATTTTCCATGGCGCTTTGAAGATGATCGACAGCGTTGGAGCGGCGGCCCGAGTATAAGGTGTTACAATCGGTAAGGAACGGTTTCGCACCTAATTCACGTAACAGGCTTACCAAGCGAGCGGCGTAATTAGGACGAATGTATGCCAAATTCCCCGGTTCGCCAAAGTGGATCTTAATGGCTACAAATTGATTTTTGAAGTCGATATTGGCGATACCGGCACGTTTTACCAGACGTTCCATCTTATCCAGCAGGTTGCTGCTGGGGGGCGTGCGTAAATTAGTAAAGTAGACTTTGGATGTATTCATCTTTTTATTGGTTTAGTGTTGACAAAGGTACGAAAAACACGGAACATTTTTTATATTCGCGTAAAACAGATTTGTATATGGACTTGCTTCAGCGGAATCATCAGCTATTGTTGAAAGGAATAAATTGTACATTCCTGCGTTATTTGCATGCACGGATAGAGTGGGAGGATCGGTTAATCGGCATCTTCGGCTCTCGAGGGGTTGGTAAGACTACCTTGTTGTTACAGCATATTAAGTTGAAATTTGAAGATTCACGGGAAGCCCTGTATGTGAATCTGGATGATTTCTGGTTTGAGACACATTCATTGACCGATGCGGTTAAGGAGTTCCTGCAAGCCGGGGGGCATTATTTGTTTTTGGATGAGATCCATTTCTATTCGAGCTGGATGGAAGAGGTCTCAACTTTATTGGATGCCAACCCCGCCTTAAAGATTGTTTTCGCTACCACTTCTTTGTACTCGCAGACAGTGGTGCGGAACGGGTTAAGGCATGAGGCTGCTTTTTATACCATGCATCCGATGTCGTTCCGTGAATTCCTTTCTTACGAAAGCATTCTGGATAAAGATCCCATTCCGTTGGAAGATATCTTAGCGAACCATCATGATTTGGTAAAGGAGATCAATGCGGAGATGAATATTGTGCCGATTTACCGGAACTATCTGGAACATGGATGTTATCCTTTTTATTGGCAAGACCCGGATATGTATTATTTCCGTCTGCAAGAATTAGTGAGAAAAGAGATTTGCCGGGATTTGCCTTCGGTGGTTTCTATTTCGATGAGTAATCTGGAACGAGCTCAAAAATATTTTATGATGGTGGCTGAGTCGGCTCCTTTACGTCCGAAATCGATTGATGTAACCCGTAAGATAAATATGCTTCGTCAGCAAAGCGATAGCCTGTTGCGTTTCTTCCATGATATGAGGCTTATTTATTACTCGGCAGACCAACTGGGAACCACTCCGGCCAAGCAGAAAGTCTTTATGGGGGATACCAACTTGCTGATCTCTTTTTTCGGAGATAAGGAGAATCGGCAATTGATGTGTGAAACCTATTTCTTAAGCCAGATGCGTTCCGTGGCGAACGTGGAATTCATGGCGAACGGGGATTTCTTGATTGGCGGTAAATATATCTTCGCCGTAGGTGATCCCTTAAGGGGATATGATCGTCTCCGCTTCGTACCCGACGCTTATGCGGCTATCTACGGGTTACCGAAAAGCGTGTTTAACCGTATGCCGGCATGGATATTAGGATTTAGTTATTGAGAATTTAAAAATAGGATTGCTATGTTAGAATGCATGAAGAATAGAAGAAGTATCCGTAAATATACGGATCAGGATATCCCGGAGTCTTTGCTGAATGAATTATTGGAAGTGGCTACTCGTGCCTCGAATACAGGAAATATGCAATTGTATAGTGTCGTGGTTACCCGCGACCCTGCGAACAAGGAGAAACTGGCTCCGGCTCATTTTAACCAGCCGATGATTACGGGAGCGCCGGTGGTACTTACTTTTTGTGCGGATGCGAACCGTTTCGTGAAATGGGCGGAGTGCAGGAAAGCGGAGGCCGGATTCGATAATTTACAAACGTTTATCGCTTCGACGATAGATGCGATGTTGTTCGCCCAGAGTTTCTGTAATGCCGCTGAGGAAAAAGGCTTAGGCATTTGCTATCTGGGTACGACGGCTTATAATGCGGACCAGATCATTGAGGCGCTTTCTCTTCCCCGTCTGGTTGTCCCGATCGTTACGGTTACGGTGGGTTATCCGGCAGAGCCTATACCCGCTCAAGTAGAACGTTTACCATTGGCAGCTGTGGTACAAAACGAGACTTATACGGACTTTACTCCAGCTTCCATCGATGCCTTGTATGGCGAGAAAGAGGCATTAGAGGTGAATAAACAGTTTGTGAGGGAGAATAATAAGGAAACACTGGCGCAGGTCTTTACGGACGTACGCTATACGAAGAAGAATAGTGAATATTTCTCCGAGGTGCTTTTGAAGGTATTGAAACAACAAGGATTCATGAAGTAAGTCCCAGTACTTCTACCTTATAGTTGATAAAGAGTCCACTCTCGAGTACGCCTGTAATCGACTTGAGGGTGGATTCTGTATTTTCAGGGATGTAGTCCATCCATACGTCAAGGATCATATTGCCATTCTCGGTAATGATCGGTCCATCCTTACCTTGCCCCATACGAAGTTTTATCTCACGGGGATTCAAACGCTGGAGTTTGTCCTCTACATAGGTGAGAGCTTCCGGGAAAATCTCTATCGGGATCGGGAATTTAGCTCCCAGCCTCTCCACTTTCTTGGAAGGATCGACCAGTATATAGGTCTGCGGACTGGAACTGATTAACAGCTTTTCCTTAAACATGGCGCCTCCACGCCCTTTGATCAAGTTAAAGTGGGAATCTACTTCATCAGCCCCATCGAAGGTCCAGTCCGGCTTGTGGGAAAACAGGCTGGTAACCGGAATGCCTAGCTGGGCGCAAGTCATCCGGATTTCTAAAGAAGTGGGGATCGCCAAGATGGAAAGACGTTCCGTCCGGATACGTTCCGCTATGCGAATCAACGCTAGATAGGAGGTAGAACCGGAGCCAACACCTATGACTTGTCCGTTTTCGACTTTAGATGCAATAAGGTCCGCTATCTTTATTTTATCTTCCTTATGGGAGATCTGATTCCCCCATTCCAACGTATCGATTAGTGAATGATCCCACTTCATGGTCTTGATATTATTATATACGGTCTAATACAGTTTCAATCAGTTTTTCCAAAGAACCTTTATAATCCGTATTCATATGATTATCCACACGTCCGGCGATAATACAACATACGGTCATTGCCCGGTGTCCCATGAGAGCGGCCAGACCAGCTAAAGAGGAGCTCTCCATCTCGAAGTTCGTAATCTTTCGCCCGTTGTAATCGAAAGCCTCTATTTTCCGGTTCAATACCGGATCGGTCAAGGGCAATCGGAGCTCACGTCCTTGCGGCCCATAGAAGCCATTGGCCGCGATAGTCGTTCCCCGGATAATATCATTACGGGTGATTTGCTCGATCAACGATGGATCTGCCGATACGACATAAGGCCATATGCCGCTAAGCCGCCAATCAAGCTGTTTTATTAATTCAGACTCCAAGTCTGCGTCACGAACGGTATTACTATTTGCGTAGAAATAAATGACCCCGTCGAATCCGATCGATTTCTCCGCTGCCACATAAGTCCCGATCGGGACAAATGGCTGTAACCCTCCGGAAGTCCCGATACGAACCAGGGAAAGTTGCTTGAATTCCGGCTTGATCGTACGGGTTGAGAAGTCTATATTAGCGAGAGCGTCTAGCTCATTTAATACGATATCGATATTATCTGTGCCGATGCCATGGGATACAACCGTGATACGTTTTCCCTTGTACTGGCCCGTGATGGTATGAAACTCCCGGCTGGAAACCTCACATTCCTGAGAATCAAAATAGGAAGCGACGGTTGTAACCCGTGCGGGATCACCAACAAGTACCACACGATCCGCAAGTTGCTCCGGTTTTAAATGCAGATGGAAAACACTGCCATCTGAATGGATCACTAATTCTGAAGCGGGGATTGTTCTCATATTCAATCAGATAATTAAGTTTATATTATAATCATGAAAGGGCAAGGTATGAACCCTGCCCTTGGAGATAGTTCTATTTATATAACTATTTTAGTCCTTTAATGGTTTTGATGGAGCACCGGTCGGTTTAGCTATCGCTTCACGCATAGAAGTGTCCGCCTCGATGTTCTTCATCTTGTAATAGTCCATTACGCCTAGGTTTCCTGTGCGGAAAGCGTCTGCCATTGCCTTGGGAACTTCCGCTTCTGCCTCGATCACCTTGGCACGGGCTTCTTGAGCTTTCGCCTTCATCTCTTGCTCGAGGGCGACAGCCATCGCACGACGTTCCTCGGCTTTCGCCTGAGCGATATTCTTATCCGCTTGAGCTTGGTCCATTTGCAAGAAAGCGCCGATGTTCTTACCTATATCGATATCGGCGATATCGATGGAAAGGATTTCGAAAGCTGTTCCGGCGTCAAGCCCTTTGCGAAGCACTAATTTCGAGATGGAATCCGGATTTTCCAATACAGTCTTATGGCTTTCGGATGAACCAATGGAAGATACGATACCTTCACCTACACGGGCTAAGATCGTCTCTTCTCCTGCACCACCCACTAATTGCTTGATATTCGCACGAACGGTGACACGTGCCTTGGCGATTAACTGGATTCCGTCTTTCGCAACCGCTGTTACCGGAGGGGTATCGATCACTTTCGGATTTACCGACATTTGTACAGCCTCGAATACGTCACGTCCGGCCAAGTCGATAGCGGTAGCCATCTGGAAAGGAAGGTCGATATTCGCTTTCGACGCGGAAACCAGCGCATGCACTACTTTCTCGACATGTCCACCCGCTAAATAGTGCGCTTCCAGCTCGTCGCGTGTAAGCGTCTTTATTCCTGCCTTATGCGCTTCGATCATCGCACGAGTGATGATGTAGGGAGGAACTTTTCGGATACGCATCAAGAATAACTGGATCAAGGAGATATTGACTCCTGATACTTTGGCCGAGATCCATAACAGGAACGGCACATAATAGAAAAAGATTGCCAGCAGAAGTACTGCGGCCCCCAATAGGATAAGTGGCAAAAAGGTTATTTCCATATATAAAAAATTAAGCGTGAATATTTGTTTCTTCTTTAGGACGGACAATTACGTTGTAACTGTCTACCCTGATCACTACGATCGGCGTGTTCTCATCGATTAATTCGTCTTGAGATTTCGCTTCCACGTTAATACCTTTAATCCGGGCCTTGCCGATAGGGGCTAAGCGTGAGAGCGTGATCCCCTCGTCTCCGGGTTCTATTCCGAGATCCCTGCTGGATGTCAGCTTGGAATCGATATCTGTCTTTAAAGCGATCTTGTTAAAAGACCGGGAACGCAATAACCAAGCGAAGATTATTCCGAATGTAATGATTGATAAGGATAAAGTCAGATGCCCTACCCATATACCTACCGTATAAGCGAAAACGACTCCGCCGATAGCGAAAATAGCCCCGCCTATACCCGCAAGTGTTATTCCCGGAAGAAGGAATATCTCCGCCAGTATCAGTAGGATGGCCGCTACCATGAGGAAGACGATGATGGCTATGTCCAGTAGCATAGTTCTTCTTATTTATGGTTGTTTCTTAGGTATACGATCTCTGCGTTACGTGCCTTTTTCTCCCATTCGTCCGGTTGAGCGAGCAGGTTGTTTAACTTTTCTTCCGCATCAAGAATCGTAGGCTTCAGTTGTTCTCGCTTCGCCTTATTCCCTTTGATGTAGCTGGCTCGTAAACTCTCTAGTTTCTCATTTAGCTCCTTGATCTGTTTATGGATGGAAACTACTTTCTCGTAGTAGTTCTTCGCTTCCGGACTTTGGATATCGTCCAAGGTGTAATAAACGATATCATTGTGGATCGGGAACGTGAAATCTTTCTTTATCTCTATACGTCCGTAAGGAATCTCGGTATGGGCCAAATGAATAAGCTCTTCGTAATTCGATCCGGGTTTCCATGAATCCTTGATCGAGGCAATAGAGGCCCGGGCACGTTTTAGTTCGATATCCTCGCTATCTACTCGCTCGCGGTTGTCATTCGGGATGAATAGGTATACGCAGACTTTTCCTTCCGGTTGATAGCGATCGGAAACGAACCATCCCAATTGCTTGGCTTCGTCGATCACCATCATGTAATCGTTAAACGGGGAGTTATAGGGCATGCCCAATTGCTCCGGTGTAAGATAAGTATCGGAATTGATGTTGTAACGAGTGACGAATAAATCATATCCGCCCAGAGAGCCGTTCCCTTTGGATGCGTAATAAATCGTTACGCCATCGGATAGCACGAATGGATACCCATCGTCGGCGTCACTATTGATATTCATTGGTAACTGTTTCTCGTCTCCCCATTGATCCATGAGTTTGGATTGGGTAAAAAGACAATTGTGGTTACCGTCTGTCGAGTGGGCGTAATAAATCTTATCCCCCTTCTGGTTCATGTATACCGATGAGTTGCCCGGATCGTTTGTCTGGAAGAAATCTTGGTAAGTGGTCAACGTACCGCTTTCCTCGCTTAAGGTATAGGCTGATAAGAAATCATCTTTATCAACGACCAAGCTATCGATAATCTGGACATTCTCTACCTTATCAAGCATACGGCTTGCTTTGTTCGCCAAGTCCATACGGATCTGGTAAGGCTCCACATCTTGTTTCTTTTTTGTTAGGAGGGTGATGTATTCGTCGAACATCTCCTCGGCTTCGTTAAAACGATAGGTCTGGTAGTATACTTCTCCAAGGTATCGATAAGCGTCTTGTACCCTACGCTTTACGGCGACCTTAAGATGTTTCTCCGCTCCTGCTAAATCTCCGGTCTCGAAACAGCAAACACCATACCATTGATTATAAGAGGCATTGCTTGGCGCTTGTTTCACTAGTTTCTCGAACACAGGTTTGGCTTCTGCGTATTTCCCATCGTTATATAATTTTTTTGCCTGATCAAGACTTTGCGCATGTAGTTGCATTCCTCCGCATATGAGTGTAACTCCTAGCGTATAAAGCAGCTTTTTGGATAACCGTTTCATTTTGTCTATTCTAGATTATATATAGTTATGCAGTTTCAAAGATAAGAATATTTTTGTAGAGGCATACAAATCGAAAAGATAAATATATAATTTTGCGCCCGTAAAGGAAGTATATGGCAAAATTGACAGAGGACGAACGTTTGTTTCGCAAGATAGAGGATAAGATAAAGAGAGCGATTTTCGACTATGGCTTGATCAATGATGGCGACCGGATCTTGGTCGGGTTGTCCGGAGGAAAAGATTCCTTGGCCTTGGTGGATTTACTGGGGCGCAGGTCGAAAATCTATTGTCCTCGGTTTGAGGTCGTGGTAGCGCATATCGTGATGACGAATATCCCTTATTGTTCGGATCGGGAATATCTTAGAAGTTGCGCGGAGGAGCATGATTTGCCTTTCATTGTCCATGAGACAAGTTTCGATCCTTCTACGGACACTCGCAAATCCCCCTGCTTTTTATGCTCTTGGACTCGCCGGAAAGCTTTGTTTGAGATCGCTAAGGCTCATAAATGCAATAAGATTGCGCTAGGGCATCATCAAGATGATATCCTAGAGACACTGTTGATGAACCTGACCCACCAAGGGGCTTTCGGAACAATGCCTCCCCGGTTGAAAATGGATAAGTTTGATATGGAGATTATCCGTCCGATGTGTCTGGTGGAAGAGAGGGAGTTGATTCAGGTCGCCGCATGGAAAGGGTACCGGAAACAATTGAAGAACTGTCCTTATGAGTCGGGTTCCAGTCGTTCGGATATGAAAGAGCTGCTGAGAAGTCTGGAAGCGATCAATCCGGAGGCTCGTTACAGTCTTTGGGGGAGCATGACGAATATACAAGAAGATTATTTACCTCGAAAAATAAGATAATATGCAAAGTGTTTATACGATTTTATTGTTGATCGTGTCTAATATTTTTATGACATGCGCTTGGTATGGTCATTTGAAGATGAAGCAACAGTTTAGTTGGTTCGAGCATCTTCCTTTGTTTGGCGTAATCCTGTTTAGTTGGTTTCTCGCTTTTTTTGAGTATTGTTTCCAAGTACCGGCGAATCGCATCGGTTTCCGGGATAACGGGGGGCCGTTCAACTTGATTCAATTGAAAGTGATCCAAGAGGTGATTACGTTGGTGGTATTCGTGGCCTTCAGTACCATTGCTTTTAAGGGGGAGTCGTTTAAATGGAACCATGCGCTTGCTTTCGTATTCTTGGTAGCGGCGGTTTATCTGGTTTTCAAGAAATAAAGTCGTTGCGTTTGGCTTTGATAGTCAGCGGAAAACCTTGATGCCTATTGTAAGATGCTTACAATGCCTATTCAAGCATGTTTATAATGCCTATTGTAAACACCTTATAATGGGCATTGTTAAAACGCTATATGATCTGTTGGCTCAGATGTGTAAATATAGCTTCGGTCTCATCCGGATGGAACCATGTTATTTCTGGGTCCCGTTTAAACCAAGTCATTTGCTTCCGGGCGTAGACCCGGGAGTTTCGTTTGATTTTCTCCACGGCGAGGTCTAATGTCCATTCTCCGCTGAAGTAATTGAATAATTCTTTATAACCTACCGTGTTCAAGGAATTCAAATGACGGAAGGGATAAGCCCGGCGAGCCTCTTCCAATAATCCTTCGCTCATCATTAGATCTACACGTTGGTTGATGCGGTCGCATAATTCGTCGCGATCTCTATTAAGCCCTACTTTGATGATCCGGAACGGACGCTCTTTCTTAATGTTCGTGCGGAAGGAGGAGTAAGGCTTGCCTGTCATCCGGCAAATCTCTACGGCATGGATCACTCGTTTATAATTATTCCGGTCCACTTCCTCATAATGGACAGGGTCTGCTTCTTTTAATTCAGCGAGGATAGGGGCTAGTCCCTCGGTTTCAAATTGCATGTATAGGGCATCCCGGATCTCCGGTGTAACTGTCGGGATATCGTCAATACCTTTACATACGGCATCGATGTACATCATAGAGCCTCCGGTCATTACGACGGTCGGGATCGTTTTATGTAATTCGGATAGGAGGGAGACCACGTCTTCCTCGAAGTTGCTGGCGCTGTAATAATCGGTAAGCGAGAGAGTGCCTACCATATAATGCTTGACACGAGCCATTTGTTCCGGTGTTGGGGCAGCCGTGCCGATCGGAAGGTCTTTATAGAGCTGACGGGAGTCGGAAGAGATAATCGGAGAGCCGAAACGTTCCGCCACTTGGAGGCTTAACTCGGTCTTTCCGACTCCTGTCGGCCCAAGTAATATAACGAGGGAATTCATCAAAAGCGCTCGTCGTCGTAAGGATTATCCATCGGGCCTTCGCCTAAACCGTCGAAGCCGCTTTTGTCTAATTCGTCCATATCGTATTCGGAATCCCCGTAAAAATCTTCTCCTACGTCCGTACTGCCGTTCTTAGCCTCGAACTCATCGAAAGAAACTATTTGGGCGGGAGGCGTACCTACCGATTTGCTGCAAATAGGAGCATCCAAGTCTTTTCCCGGAACGATCTCACGAAGTTCCATGAAGAAGGCACGTTCGGTCATATAATCGAAAACGAAAAGTAGTTTTTGGTGCTCGTCTTCCAACAATTCTTCCAGTTGAGTATCGGCCATGACATAGCTGTCTTCCTCGGAAGAGGTATCCATCTCCACTAATGTGATCTCTGTCTTTTTACTCCAGTCATCGTCACATATGAAGAAAGAGGTCATTTGATCCTTTGTATAACCTACAGAGTCGAGAATGGCGTTTTGCAAATCCAAGAAAGTAGACTCGGAATCAATCTTGATCTCGCGCTTGAAGTCATCTGCTTCATCTGATAGGATTAGAAATCTAAATAGCATAGTCGTTTAGTTTTATTATCGCCTCAAAAGTAGTAAAAATATGGATATACCCAATATACGTCGCTATAAATAATGAAAGAGGGTGCGCGTCTGATCCCTGTATGGGATTTCTTCTGAACCTGAGGCGACCGTCGTAGCTTCGTCTTCAACCTTCGTCAAAGAGACGGAACCTGCGGCTGAGATATTAGTGGCAGTTGTCACCTTGAATAGGTAATTGTAATATGGGTAAATAATAAAAATCACAGTATCAGATATCAATCTTTTGCATTTCGCCCGAAAAGACATATCTTTACGGCACCGCCCGCTATTGGGCCGTAACTTAAAACCTATCAACTATGGATAAAAAAGAGGAGGATCAACGCATGAAAGAATTAAAAGACCGATACATACGTTTCGATTGGGCGATCAAGAGACTGCTCCGGCAAAAAGCCAACTTCGGTGTGCTGGAAGGTTTTCTCACGGTTTTTCTTGGAGAGAAGATTACCATCGTGGAGCTACTGGAGAGCGAGGGTAATCAACTGTCTGAGGATGACAAGTTCAACAGGGTGTACGCCAAGGCACTTAACGACAAGGGCGAGATCATCATCGTGAAAATATAAAATATTCGCAAGCTATATTATCTCGAACAGGTACTCTATGGCGTGGCGAAAACCATAACCGAGTACATATCACTGGGCGAGGACTACCACAAGGTTAAGAAAATATACTCAATCAACATATTCTACTTCGACATCGGACAGGGCGAGGACTACCTTTATCACGGGCAGAATCATTTCATCGGCGTACATACCAAGGATCAATTGGTAGTCAACACGAAAGAGAGGAGCGTAATTGTCTCCAAGCTATCCCCCGAGATTTTCCCCGAATATATACTCATACGGACCAATAAGTTCGATAAGATAGCCGTCACTCCCCTAGAAGAATGGATGGACTACCTTAAAAGAGGAACAATTCGTCCTGACACCATGACTCCGGGATTAGGCGAGGCTCGAGAAAAATTGAGATACTACTCCATGACCCCCGAGGATAGATACGCTTACGACGAACACCTGAATGCGGTCATGATACAAAATGACGTATTGGATTCGGCGAAGCTTGAAGGATACCTGGAAGGACTAGCGGAAAGTAGAGCGGAAAATAAGGAGAAAGGTAAGGCGAAAGGACTGGCAGAAGGCGAGGCAGAAGCGAACCTAGAAAACGCCAAGAAGATGAAAGCCATGGGGATCGATCTTGAAATGATCCGGCATATCACGGGAATTACCCTATAAATAACCTTTTGGCGACATAAATAGCGAATCGGCGCAAACCCCTCATCGTAAGATGCAGATTTGCGCCGATTTGTTTTTGGTTGTCCGGATGTCCGTGTCGCTTATTCGTCGATCGAACCTCTTACGATACCCCGGCTGGAAGACTTGATGAAATTGAGGATCAAATCCCGTTCCTCGCTAGGCTCGTACTCGGTCTCGATCGCTTTCAGCGCCTCCGTATTATTCAAGCCTCGGGTATACAGCGTGCGATAGATGTCTTGAATCAAGAATACCTGCTGATTCGTGAATCCCCGGCGACGTAAACCTACGATATTGATACCGCAATAAACGATCGGATCACGGCCGATCAAGGTATAAGGAGGGATATCTTTTCCGATACGAGAACCGCCTTGTACCATCACGTGCTTGGATATACGCGTGAACTGATGCACCAAGGAACCTCCGCTTACGATAGCGAAATCATCAATCTCTACCTCCCCGGCGATTTGCGAAGCGTTACCGATGATAATATGGTCTTTTAAGACGCAATCATGGGCCACGTGCGAATAAGCCATGATTAAGCAATTGCGACCTACCACGGTCTTACCTTTGGAAGCGGTACCCCGGTTGATCGTCACGCATTCGCGAAGCGTCGTGTTATCTCCGATTTCCGCCGTCGTGGTTTCCCCCGCGAATTTCATGTCTTGAGGGATACCGGCAACGACCGCTCCCGGGAAAATATTGCAATTTTTACCAATCCGTGCGCCATCCAAGATAACGGCGTGAGAATATATATGGCAATTATCACCGATTACGACATCTTTCTCAATCACGGCAAACGGATCGATAGTTACATTCTGGCCGATCTGGGCCTCTGGATGAACGACTGCTAGAGGAGATATATTCATTATCGTACTTTATCTTATTATTTGTTTTTTACAATCTGAGCCATGAACTCGGCTTCACTAACCAATTTATCACCAACGAATACATACCCTTTCATGGTAGAGATCCCGCGACGGATCGGTGCCAATAATTCCAGACGTAATATCAACGTATCGCCCGGAACGACTTTTTGGCGGAATTTCACGCCATCTATTTTCATGAAGTAGGTAGAATAGCGCTCTGGCTCATCTACGGAATTCAAGACTAGCAAACCACCTGTTTGTGCCATAGCCTCAACCTGCAGGACTCCCGGCATGACCGGTTCCTGAGGGAAATGCCCTTGGAAGAACGGTTCGTTGGTCGTGATGTTCTTTACGCCTACGATATAGTTCCCGCCAACCTCGATGATCTTGTCAACCAATAAGAACGGATAGCGGTGCGGCAATAATTCACGGATACGGTTGATATCCATCACCGGCTCACGGTTCGGATCGTATACCGGGGCTTGCACCTCGTTCATCTTGATATCCTTGCGGATCATACGAGCTAACTGGTTATTGATCTTATGTCCCGGACGGGTAGCGATCACACGTCCGCGGATCGGCTTACCGATCAAGGCGATATCTCCGATCACGTCGATCAATTTATGACGTGCCGGTTCGTTATCGAATACAAGCGGCTTGTTATTGATATAGCCTAATTCCTGCACGTTCTTGTGAGGGATGTTCAGCATATCCGCCAATTTGTCCAAAGATTCTTGCGGTATCTTCTGGTCGTAGATAACGATCGCATTGTCTAAATCGCCACCCTTGATCAAGTTGTGGTTGAGCAACATCTCCACTTCGCGTACGAATACGAACGTACGTGAAGCCGCCAATTCTGTCGGGAATTCGCTGAGATCGTTCAACGTGGCGAATTGGTTGGAAAGCACGGGCGAATCGAATGAGATCAATACGTTCACGCTGAACTTATCATCCGGAAGGATGATCAACGAAGAACCGGTTTCCTCATCTTTTACCTCGATCTTGTGCTTTACGATATAATAATCCTTCGGAGCGTTTTGCTCAACAACCCCTGTCTTTTGGATTTCCTCGGAGAAGAAGCGAGAACTTCCGTCTAGGATCGGAAACTCGGGTGCGTTTACCTCGATCAAGCAGTTATCGATCTCATAAGCGTATAAAGCCGCCATCGCGTGCTCGATCGTACTTACTTGAACGCCATTCTTGCTAAGCACCGTACCCCGTTGTGTATTAACCACGTTCTCGGCCAAGGCGTCAATCGTCGGTTGGCCTTCCATATCGACACGTTTGATCTTGTATCCATGGTTCTCGGGTGCGGGATTAAACGTAATCTCTATATCTAATCCGGTATGCAACCCTTTTCCTTTCAAGGAGAAACTTGCCGCAAGCGTTTTCTGTTTTTGCATAGGTCTTTATTGTTTATTAATTTCTTTCTTGAGTTGTTCGATCTCCCGTTGCATTTGCCCCAGCGAGCGGTATATATCCGGAAGACGGTTGAAGATCGCGCTGGAACGCATAAAGTTCTTAGCGTTGATCGCCGGCGCCCCGAGCAATGTCGTCGCTTCCTTCACGTCGCTGATAACGCCAGCCTGAGCTCCGAATACGACGTGGTCCGCCACATGGATATGTCCGGCCAAACCAACTTGTCCGCCAAACATACAATGCTTTCCTACTTTTACGGAACCGGCGATGCCGACTTGCGCCGCCATCACGGTATTCTCGCCTACCTCCACGTTATGAGCGATTTGTACGAGATTGTCCAGCTTAACGCCTCGGCGAATGATCGTAGAATCCATCACCGCACGGTCAATTGTCGTATTGGCTCCGATCTCTACATCATCCTCGATAATAACGTTGCCTAATTGCGGGATTTTCTTGTAAGTCTCACCTTCGGGAGCGAATCCGAAACCGTCAGCCCCGACTACGCTACCGGCATGAAGGATACAATTATTGCCGATTATACAATTCTCGTAAACGGTGGCATGCGGATAGAATACGCAGTTATCTCCTACCGTCACGTGATCACCGATATAAGCGTGCGGGTATACCATACAGTTCTTACCCATTTTTACGCCTTCTCCGATGTAGGCGAAGTTACCGACATAACAATCGTCGCTCACGGTCGCGGAAGCGGCGATAAAAGCGGTAGAATCAACCCCCTTCTTTTTGCTCTTCGATTGCTCTACCAAATTTAATAACATCGCGAGCGCCGCATAAGCGTTCTCTACTTTTACAAGTGTGGCTCTTATCGGTTGTTCCGGTTTGAAATCATTATTCACCAAAACAATGCTTGCCTCGGTATTATAAATATGATGCGCATATTTAAGATTCGCCAAAAAGGTCAATGTACCTGGCTTTCCTTCTTCTATTTTAGAGAAGTTGCTGACTTTAACGTTCGGATCTCCTTCAATCGTTCCGTTCAGGAAGCCGGCAATTTGTTGGGCTGAAAACTCCATTACTTATTCAATTATATATGTATCTTCGTTGACTGTCCGCTGTTTATAGACAGTTAGTTTGCAAAAATGGTGAAAATTCTTTATATAGCCTATGCTTTGCAGGGAATAATTCCCTTATCATGTAGATAACCGGCCATTTCTTTCTGTACGGCATGTGCCGCCTCACGGGCTACGTTGGCGAAAGCCTCCGTCTTATCCGCGTAAATAATCGCACGGGAAGAATTTACCAAAAGACCGCATTGGTCGTTCATCCCGTATTGAGCTACTTCCGCCAAGCTTCCACCTTGAGCGCCTACGCCCGGAACTAACAAGAAATGATTCGGGGCCTGTTTACGGATATCAAGGAACATCTTGCCTTGGGTAGCGCCCACTACATACATCATTTGCTCATCGTTAGCCCATTCTTGCGATTTCTTTAGTACTTTCTCGAAAAGACGTTCACCATTTGCGTCTTCCGTCATTTGAAAATCATGTGAGCCTTTATTGGAGGTCAAGGCCAATAAGATTACCCAAGCCTCCGGGTAGATCAAGAATGGTTTTACGCTATCCTCGCCCATATAGGGAGCGACCGTTACGGCATCTACCTTGATATGATCGAAGAAAGAACGGGCATACATCTCGGAGGTATTTCCGATATCACCACGTTTCGCGTCGGCGATGATAAATTGATCGGGATAATTCTCCCGTAAGTAAGCCACAGTCTTCTCAAAAGCCATCATACCCTTTGTGCCGAGGCTCTCGTAAAAAGCCAGATTCGGCTTGTAAGCGACACAATAATCGGCGGTAGCGTCGATGATCGCTTTATTGAATGCGAAAATAGGATCTTCTTCCGACAATAGATGTTGCGGGATCTTTTTTATATCTGTATCTAATCCGACACAAAGGAAGGATTGTTTCTTTTTAATATTCTCGAATAGCTGTTGTTTGTTCATTTTCTTATTCAGTATGAAATGATTGGATGTGTTTACAATTCAGACTCTTTCAGTCGCTCAGCGTTCTCCGCTACGATCAGGTGATCCAAGCAATCTTGAATTTCACCGTCCATAAAGGCTGAAAGATTATAGATCGTGTAATTGATACGGTGATCCGTGATACGCCCTTGCGGGTAATTGTACGTACGGATCTTCGCGGAGCGGTCACCGGTAGATACCATGGTCTTACGCTTGCTGGCGATATCGTCCAAGTATTTCTGGTGTTCCTTGTCATAAATGAACGAACGAAGACGGGTAAGCGCCCTTTCTTTGTTCTTCGGTTGGTCTCGTGTCTCCGTACATTCGATCAAGATTTCCTCACTCACACCTGTAATGGGGTTCTTCCAGACATAACGCAGACGGACACCTGATTCCACCTTGTTTACGTTCTGACCACCGGCCCCACCGGAGCGGAAGGTATCCCATTTAATCTCCCCTTCATTAATCTCAACATCAAATTCATCCGCCTCAGGCAATACGGCAACTGTAGCGGCGGAGGTATGTACACGTCCTTGCGTCTCCGTAGCCGGTACACGCTGTACACGGTGTACACCGGACTCATACTTCAACGTTCCGTATACTTTCTCGCCCGATACCGTGAAGATGATTTCCTTAAAACCGCCGGACGAGCCTTCGCTAAAGCTAGACACGCTTATTTTCCATCCCTTCAGTTCGCAATACTTCACGTACATACGATATAGATCACCGGCGAAAAGGGCGGCTTCGTCACCTCCCGTTCCTCCTCGTATCTCAACGATCGCGTTCTTGTCGTCTTGCGGATCAGCGGGAACGAGCAATAATTTTATCTCTTCTTCCAAAGCGGGAATACGTTCGTTGCAGGTATCCAGCTCCTCACGGGCCATTTCCCGCATTTCCGGATCTTGCTCGGACTCAAGCAAGGCTTTCGCTTCCTCGATCCCGTTCAATACTTTCACGTATTCCGAACGAGCTCCCACAATTTTCTCCAAATCACGGTACTCTTTGTTCAGTTTTACGAACCGTTTCATGTCGGCGATCACCGCCGGGTCGGTAATAAGGGTACCGACTTCCTCGAAACGGCTCACTAATCCGTCTAATTTACCAAGTAAACTATTTTCGGCCATTTATCTTTATTAATAGGTGAAGCGACCTTTCTCGCTTTCGATAATCAATTCATTTTTATCAGCTTCCTCTACGAAGCCCACGATTTGCGCATCAATACCAAAGCTTTTTGAGATGCCGATTACTTCTTCCGCATGCTCGGGAGCGATGTATATCTCCATCCGGTGTCCCATATTGAATACCTTGTACATCTCGCTCCAGTCCGTACCGCTCTGCTCCTGAATCGTGCGGAATAACGGTGGGATAGGGAAGAGATTGTCCTTAGTTACACGCTTGTTCTCTACGAAATGCATGACTTTTGTCTGGGCCCCTCCCGAACAATGTACCATACCATGGATTTGAGAGCGTAGTTTATCAAGCAATACCTTAATTACCGGCGCATAGGTACGTGTAGGCGAAAGCACCATCTTTCCGGCATCGATCCCTAATTCCTCGATCTTATCCGTAAGTTTCAATCCTCCGGAGTAAACCAATTCTTCGGGAACGGCGGCATCGTAGCTTTCCGGATATTTTTTCGCTAAATACTTAGAGAAAACATCATGGCGGGCAGAGGTCAAGCCGTTGCTACCCATACCTCCATTGTATTCTTTCTCGTAAGTGGCTTGTCCGGAAGATGCCAGACCTACGATCACGTCTCCTCCTTGGATATTCTTATTATCGATTACGTCCGAACGTTTCATGCGGCAAGTGACCGTACTATCTACGATGATGGTACGAACTAAGTCGCCAACGTCTGCGGTCTCGCCACCTGTCGCGTAGCAACCAACGCCCATCTCACGTAACTCTGCCAGCAACTCATCTGTTCCATTGATGATCGCCGAGATCACCTCGCCCGGAACCAACAGCTTGTTACGTCCAATTGTAGAAGAGACCAAGATATTGTCTACGGCACCTACGCAGAGCAGGTCGTCGATATTCATGATAAGAGCGTCTTGGGCGATACCTTTCCACACCGAAAGATCTCCGGTCTCTTTCCAGTACATATACGCCAAGGACGATTTGGTACCGGCGCCATCCGCGTGCATAATATTACAATATTCAGGATCACCGCCTAAGATATCGGGGATGATCTTACAGAACGCTTTCGGAAAAATTCCCTTATCGATGTTCTTTATCGCATTGTGAACATCTTCTTTTGAAGCGGAAACGCCTCGCAGGTTATAACGTTGATCACTCATTGTACTATATTATTTGAACCGCAAAGGTAATACTTTTTTATGTTACTTATCTAAGTTTTAAGACATCTCCTTCCTCCGGGATGTAATCTTTGTCTTTTTTATTCATTTTATACAGACTCTTGATCTGGATTCCGTACATCTGCGCAATACTGTGCATAGACTCTCCGACTTGTACCACATGGTCGTAATTCGGCTTGTCCGCTTTCTTCTTTTTCTTTTCCAGATATACGATATCGCCTGCCTGCAACGGGAAGTCCTCAGGCACCTCGTTGAATTTCATCAACTGCTTGGCCTTGAATCCCATGCTTCGGGCGATCTGGTCGAAACTGTCGTTATCCTTAGCGTATACATAGATCAAACCGTGGGTACGATAGACTTGATAATTGAACACCGGAAGATTTTGCTTCTTGGTAGAGGTCTTCTTTTTTCTCTTACCGGAGTCAAAGCGGTATAACTCATAATCTTCGATAACCTTGATTAATTTATTCGCGTAAGCACGATCGGTGGCGTAACCGCATTTTTGTAGTCCTTTGGCCCAGCCTTTGTAATCCTTGATGTTTAATTTGAACAGGCGTTCGTAGCGGGAGCGTTCGGCGAGGAAGCGGGAATGGTCATCATAAGAATCCTCTACTCGTTTGTATTTCCGGAAGCACTCTCCCCGCAGGTCGTCGTCGTGATAGACCCTGCCGCCTCGCCAGTCCGAATGGCATTTGATACCGAAGTGATTGTTGGAGCGTCTGGCCAAGTCGCTTTGCCCAGCTCCGGATTCCAGTAATCCTTGCGCTAAGGTGATACTTGCCGGAATGCGATATTTCTTTTGGTGTTGAATCGCCAAATCACTGTATTTACTGATGTATTTTTGATAGGAAGTCAGCTTCCGCTGGCTTTCCGCCCCTGCGCTTAAACAGACGAGGGACAATAATAATATACCTAAAAAATGAAGGGATAAACGCATAACTGTTCTTTTCGATCCGATTTTACCGGACAAATATATAAAAGAAAATACATATCTACCGGGAATTGATGGGTTAAAAATAGGAGATACGGGCTAGATAATCGTAATGCTCCCCATTTTCTATTTTTTCCGCTTTAAAGCCGGCTTGCCTTGCGTATAGATTCAGCGTGTTGAAATCTATATATAACCAATCAAATGAATCCCCTTTGATACTTTTATATTGCATGCGGAAATCGATCTCTCCGAAATAATCATCCTCGGGGGCGATATCCAGATTCCCGTCTTCATCTTCAAATAAATAACTTAAGTCGCTAGAGTCAAGTAAAAGCTGTCCGTCCCGGGCTAGAACCTCTTTTAAGCGGTGAAAGAAAGCCGGGAGATTTTCCAGTTTACCGATAATCCCGGAACCGTTCATTAAGAGAAGAATGGTATCGAATGGTCCGGTTAAGCTCCTGTCAAAAAAATTCTGTAAGCGGGCGTCTTTTACGCCCCGTTTGTTCATGGCCTCTACGGAAAGAGGGGATATGTCGATAGCGGTAACCTCTTTACCCATTTCCTGTAAAGCCAAGGTGTGGCATCCACTTCCGGCACCAACATCCAATATTTTGCCTGTACTGAGTTGAAGGGCTTTCTGTTCCAAGGAGGGCATTTCTTGGAAAGTCCGGAATAATTGATTCACGGGAATCTCATCTTCATCGAACATGGAGGAGAATACACGGAGTTTACTCGCTTTTCCATGTGCGAGATAATCGATGATAGCGGCGCCCATCGGGTCTTTATCGGATGTAAGAAGCATTGAATGCATATGTCTTTATTCTATATATAAGGTATATTCTATGATGTGGGTGCGAAATTAATATATTCTTTTTATATTTATAGCCTATAAGAATTATAGTTATGTTTCTTTCAAAACATTAAAACAATCAAGAAAATGAAAGAATTGAAATTAGAGACCCGGGTAGAGGTCTATGCGGTAGGAGAATTGGACAATATATATAGGCAATTGTACGAGGCCGCTTTTGAAGCCTCGAAAAAAGCTTATGCTCCTTATTCCAAGTTTCATGTGGGAGCGGCGGTTCTATTGGAGAATGGGGAGATACTTTCCGGAAATAATCAGGAAAACGCAGCCTATCCGTCTGGGCTTTGTGCGGAGCGGACCACCTTATTTTATGCGGGAGCACGTTATCCGGATGCGGCAGTTCAGATTTTGGCGATCGCGGCTATGAAGGATGGGGAACGTGTGGATCTTATCACGCCTTGTGGTGCCTGCCGGCAAGTGATGTTGGAAACCGAGCAACGTTATAACAAACCTATGAAAGTCCTTCTTTGTGGAAAAGAGGAAGCGTATCTCGTTCCGAGCGCAACGGCCTTGTTGCCGTTTTGTTTCAGTAAGTCTGATTTGATCTGATAGAATAAAAAGAGGCAAGAACGATTCTCGCCCTTGCCTCTATATGTAATAATTAAGTTCGATTAGATCCCTAAAGAAGCCTTGATCTGATTGATCTTTTCTTCTGCCGCTTTCTCTGCCTCCGGCAATTCATCGATACTCTTTACCTTGGAGTGAACCTCGCAATAGAATTTGATCTTCGGTTCTGTTCCGGAAGGACGGATAGATACTTTTGTATTATCTTCCGTGAAGTATTGAAGCACATTAGAGGTAGTAGGCATATCTAATGTAACGGTTTCGTTCTCTGCATAGTCCTTACCTTTCAATGTAGAGTAATCGTAGAAATAAGTTACCTTAGAGCCTGCGATCTCTGTCAACGGGTTCTCACGGAACTTTTTCATCATAGCCTCGATCTCCTCCGCTCCACTCTTGCCTTTCTTCACGACAGAGATACCTTTCTCCTTAGAGAAGCCGTATTCCACGTAAATCTTCTGAAGCAATTGATACAAACTCAAACCTTGATCTTTTGCCCAAGCTGCGATCTCGGCTAAGATAACGCAAGCGGAAACAGCGTCTTTATCGCGAACGAAGTCCTCGCAAAGGAATCCGTAGCTTTCCTCGCCACCACCGATATAGTTTTTCTTGCCTTCGTTCTCACGCATAACGTTAGCGATCCATTTGAAGCCTGTATAAACATCGTACATTTCTACGCCATTACGCTCGGCGATCGTCTTGATCGTCTCTGTCGTAACGATTGTCTTTACGATATATTCTTTACCATTGATCTTACCTAACTCTTTCCAGCGAATGATTAAATAGTAAACGAACATCAAAGCGGTTTGGTTACCATTCAAAAGTACCCATTCGCCTTCGTTATTCTTAACGGCGGCACCTACACGGTCTGCGTCCGGATCGGAAGCCATTACCAATTCAGCGTCAGTCTCTTTTGCTTTCTCTACAGCCATAGCTAAAGCAGCCGGCTCTTCCGGGTTCGGAGAGATAACCGTCGGGAAATCACCGCTAACAACATCTTGTTCCGGTACATGGATAATGTTCGTGAATCCGTAAGCTTTCAAAGCGGCAGGAACCAATTTAACACCTGTTCCGTGAATTGGAGTATACACGATCTTCATATCCTTATGGCGGGAAATAGCCTCCGGAGACAAAGAAATCGTTGTTAATTCCTTGATATATTCATCATCGATCGCTTGTCCGATGATCTCGATCAATTCTTTATTTCCTTTGAATTTAATCTCGCTAGCGTTACGGATCTTGTTAACCTCGGCGATCGTATTCTTATCGTGCGGGGCGATCATTTGTGCGCCATCATCCCAATAAGCCTTGTATCCGTTGTATTCTTTCGGATTGTGAGAAGCCGTCAAGATGATACCGCTCTGGCATCCCAGTTTACGGATAGCGAATGACATTTCCGGAGTCGGACGCAGGTCTTCGAATAAATAAACCTTGATGCCGTTAGCGGAGAAGATATCGGCTGATATTTCCGCGAACTTACGGCTGTTGTTACGGCAATCGTGGCCGATGACAACCTTTATCTGTTCTAAATCCGCAAATTCCTTTTTCAGATAGTTGGATAAACCTTGGGTAGCTGCGCCAACTGTATATATATTCATACGATTTGAACCTACCCCCATGATTCCGCGCAATCCACCTGTTCCGAATTCTAGGTCTTTATAAAAACACTCGATTAACTCAGTAGGATCTTCGTTGTCAAGTAACGCTTGAACTTGAGCACGAGTTTCCGCATCATAACTTTTCGTAAGCCATCCTTGTGCCTTACTTCTTACCATTTCTAATAAGTCGTTGTTTTCCATGTTTATAATATTATTGTGTTTATTGTTGAGCAATCTACTCAATACGATAAATATACAAGAAACAAATATACGAATTTCTTAAAGTAAAGCAATCAAAGGACTTATATTTTGCCTAAAAAATACGATAAATCGTCCTACCAAGTAAACGGATGTGTATAAATCGACTCATTTCCGCAAGCATCCGTTACGATTAATTTAAGTTCATGCTTGCCTCTTTGCAACCTCTCTTTATCGAAGCGATAGGTAATAACCGATTTATTATTCATCTCGAATAAGACAAACTGCCCGTCTATTTCTCCCCGGTAGGTTTGTACCCCGCTTAAGTTATCGGACAAACGGAATATGAAGTTCTGTTTGCTGACCCACGTCTGTTGGTTGATCGGCGTGATAACCGGAGCCTTTGTATCTTGTTGTATCTTATAACTGCCCAATTCCTTGATATTTGCGTCGATCCAGCCATTACGGTATGTACCGCCCATCCAAGAGGCACGTCCGTTTTGTAAGCGAACCACACCATATTGTTGTTTATTCTCAAGCGTATCGCTTTGCAAGAATAGTGATAACTGGGCCGTTCCATGCAAAGGGATTGGCTTATCGTGCAATATGTGGGTGGCTGATAATGAGGTACTATCTTCTTTCACCGAATAGCGGAAGTAGAGGTCATTATATAGATTACCTTTAGGCATGACGAGACGGATGCCTTTAGCGCCGAACCTATTCTCGCTACCCCAATGGAATAATTCTGTATGAGTCGTATCGATCTGGGGGATCTCTTGTTTCTTTCCCTCGATCCAGATGGATAAACGGGTGGCATTGCCGAAAGCGTCAGCAAGTGTATACGTCAAATGATAGGTACGAGGTTCATCTATACGCAAGATTCCCCGGTTTACGCTTTCAAGGAAGCGTAGACGGTTTCCCGGCTCGATGAAACTACGCATATAGAAAGAGCGATGATCTTTCCATTCTTCGTAATCTGTGAATGTGTTCAGATAACGGGTCTCGTCAAATGCGAACTTATCAAGATTACTATGGAAAATCACTTGGCTGTCTGCCGTGAGCGTGATTTCTCGTACGCCATAAATGTTAGTCGTATTATCCATATAATCATAGGCTTTTACAGCGAGCCCTATTTCTCCCCATGCCTCGATTTTTCCAGTGATTGTCTGTTTCCCGTTTTTCGCCGTGACGGGTTTTATCTCAAGCTTCTTGCTTTTGCCGTTTACTACGCCTTTTCCTTCGATGGGGACGATCTGTATTCCTTGGATTTTAGGAGGACGGGTATCGGTTATCCGATCCGAGAAATAATCCAAGGGGTCCATGACTTCCTCGGTCTCGGTGTCTCGTATCTCAAAATGGAGATGAGGTCCACCAGAGCTTCCGGTATTGCCGCTTAACGCTACGACTTCATTTTTCTCGACAGGAAGCAAATCCGGCGTAAGGAAGAGATTTACATTGAAACTTTCTTGTGCGTATTGTTGCTCTTTTACATAATTCGCTATTTTCTTCGAGAATTTTTGTAGATGGCCGTATACGGTGGTCGTTCCATCCGGGTGTGTGATGTAAAGCCCGTTACCGTAGCCCCATGGACTTACGGATATACGTGATACGTATCCTTCTTGTACCGTATGTACGGGTTTACCTTCTACCCCTTGTGTCTTGAAGTCTATTCCGGAATGGAAATGATTACTTCTTAACTCACCGAAGTTTCCGCTCAGTAAGATCGGGAAATCGAAAGGATTCCTAAGTTGCTGGGCGTTTGTGTTGATTATGTGGGAGCCGATGATTGCGAATAGACCGGCTAGATATATGGATCTAATATTCATAGGTATTACGTATTTTGACAGACAAAGATAATCGTTTTCGATGAATTATCTATCTCTTATCCTTTGGTATCGGACTTGTACCTGATTTCATGGGGCGAGCCTTTCTTTTTTCCAATGGCCGTCCGGTTGAAGGGTATATACTATGCGATCATGAAGTCGGTTGGGCCTACCTTGCCAGAACTCGATACGTTCGGGAATGACGGCATACCCGCCCCAGTGAGCCGGACGCTCCACTTCTTTTCCAATCCAACGAGCTGCCTCTCTAATGAAAGCTCGTATAAGTTGCACACGGTTGCCGATGGGTTGACTTTGTGGGGATATACGAGCTCCGATCCGGCTTTTATACGGGCGTTTTTTGAAATATTGATCCGATTCATCCGGGGGGACTTTTTCAGCCGTACCTTCGATATGTACCTGCCTTTCTAATTGATGCCATACAAACGAAAGAGAGATTGCCGGGTTTTGTGCCAGTTGCCTGCCTTTTCGGCTTTCGTAGTTGGAGTAGAAAATAAACTTATCATCATGCAGGTCCTTTAATAAGACGGTACGGGTGGAAGGTTTGCCTTCTGGAGATACGGTCCCTACTAGCATGGCCGTGGGTTCATCTACTTTGCTGTCTATAGCCTCTTGTAACCATTGACTGAAAAGCAAGAATGGGTTATCCGGAAGTTCGCTTTCCCTTAATCCTCCTTTTGTGTATTCTTGCCGGATTGAGGCGAGATTTATTTCCATATGTGTTCTGTTTGCTTGTTGACTACATAGCTTTTCTTCTTTAATAGGATAACAAGAGATCGAAAAAAAGGTTTCAAGGTTTTCTTTTCAGCGTTTGATCTGAGAACGTATTAGAAAATCGACTGTTAATGGTAAATGGTCACTAAAACCGCCCTCATATTTAAAGCCGTAATAGGTTCGAAAAGGACGTACCCCCCGCCATGTTTTATCTTTAGTCAATAAAAAATCAGGAGCGAATATGTGGATGCTTTCCGGAATGATATGCATGGAAGACTCTTGCGTGATGAGATCCCGGTTTACGATTATTTGATCGAGTTGGCTCCATTCGCCTTGGTATTTATGACTACCCGGGAATTGAGTTATATGGGGGCTTGCGAACAAATTATAATAGGTACAAGATGTGGAATCTGTGATCTGCGTATTTTCAGGAAAGGCTTGGGCAGCGAATATCTCGGAAATACTTCTGTCTTGAGGGGTATCATTGAAGTCTCCCATAATGAGTATCTGCGGCTTTTCTCGTATCAGTAACAGGGAATCGCTAGATCCCCGTAAAGTGCGGGCCGCGTCAAAACGATCCTTTTCACTTTCTTTTTCTCCTCCGTAGCGGGAGGGGAAATGACACACGAAAACATCTAAGGTATCGCCTGTTATGATCTTTCCATATACGTGTAGGATATCTCGGGTTAATTTGTGTTTGTTCCCGGAAAAACGAATTGGAATGGATTCATGTCGTAAATAAAAGAATTGATCTCGTTGATAAAGAAGAGCGACATTAATACCTCTGGGATCGGGGCTTTGAGTGATAATATATCGGTAATCCTGCCAGCGGAGCGGTGTGCGACGGGTAAGATGAGACAGGACGGAGTCGTTCTCGACTTCGCAAAGAGCTATTAAGGCCGGTGTGCTCCATTCCCCGGCAGCGCTTATTACTTTCGCTATTTGTTGTAGCTTATGATAGTAGCGGCTTTGTGTCCAGTACCGGTTGCCGGAAGGTAGAAATTCATCGTCATTCTTGGTTGGATTATCCCTTGTGTCGAAAAAGTTCTCCACATTATAGGTCATGACCTTGAACGTAGCTTGGGCAAATAACGGAGGGGAGGCAAAGAATAAAAGAAAAAACATAAAAATCTTCATAGTTAAAGCTTTGATTAATTGTTAATATGTAATGTATTCTTATTGGTTTGAATCTTCGGTCTCTTCCTGAACAAACTCGTAGGCTCCTATGGTCGGGCCGTTCGAACTGGTTAGCCGGTTGACACCGTAACGATCGATCGGATAATTCTTCGTTATCTCGGGATCTGCTTTTCCGACTCCGGTAGTCGATACGGAATCTGGCCGGAAATCATAGGTGTATTTATTTTGCTTGCCTCCTACTTTCCGATAGGAAGGAGTCTTTTTGATAAACAAGACCTCCTTGAAGTGATCGCTGGAGGATTCTTTGGCTTTAAGCGCACAGTGATTGAACCGATAATCGAAATCTGTACTGCCATCTGCTTTTAATTCGACATCGTAACTTCCATCGATAGTGCAATTGTCAAAATAAGCTTGCGTGATAGGATACGGGCCATTTCCGTCTACTGTTACGTTATTGAGCAAGTATAGGCATTTACTATCCAAAGGAACAGTCTCGCTGGCCATTTCCCTTTTGGTTAAACTCATGTAATTAGCCATTGTACAGTGAGCGAAGTAATATTTACCACCGACTAAAGTGAGTACACTTCCTCCGGCATTGCTGAATTCCGTATTTGTAGCGATAACATCACAATTGATGGCGAAGAATAGATCGCTCCCCATATTCGTGATCTGTGAGTTGTTTATCTTGATCTTTGGGCGGTCCGGGGTGGAAAGCTCGCAATATACACCGGAGGTACCATTACGTACGATTACATTATCCCAGACATTCCCGTAGCTATCCGCCTTAAAGGTAATGCCTCCCCATTGCCCGGGAGTCCGGTCATACGGTAATATATCATTTAGTATATAATCCAAACGATCGCCTCGGAAAGTGATAGGCTCATCCAAGGTGCCTAAAGCGTTCATGGAGCCGTGAACGATCAGGCTCGCTTTATCATGCATATAGAAAGTAGCCCCCTTCTCGATATTCAATGAAACCCCTTTAGCGATAACCAAACTATCGTAGATCAAGTAAGGACGATTGGCCGTGAGGATAGAATCTTTTGTAATCGTAACACCGCCTTTGTAAAGATTAACATCCTGCCCGTAGGCTTCCAATAATACGGATTGACGGATGCCATTCACGGTGAAAAGTACGGAATCCTGTATCAACAGAGGTTGATTGCCACCATTCGGATCGACCGTTACTTCCACGAATACATACATGCTGTCGTTGGCGAGTATCCCTACATTATTAAATGAGCTACCTTTGCGTCCATCCACATTCATGCGGAAGCCGGTAGCCTCTCCACTGGCCAGCATGATGGACTCAATGCTCAGAGGTTCACTATTTTTATTGTAGATCATAAATTGACGGGTGGTAGAACCGATCGTACTGAAGATCGTATCAAAAGCGAGCGTGTCTGTCGAGAAGCTTAGCCGGTAAGTCGGGTTGGTGGAATAATGATCATCCAAACCGTCGCATGCCGGAAGCATGTTCAACAGAAGCGTTGCGAGTATAAATAGCGTTATCGTTAATCTTTTCATTTTCGTAAATGTTAACTGTAAATATCTTGTGTTCTTGTTTTAATAGATAAACAAAATTATCATAAAAAAGTTGCAAGACATTAACATAAAAAAAGAGGATAGACACGGTTATCGTGTCTTTCCTCTTCTTATAACGCAAAAAACGTTGGTTTATTTTGCGGGGATGCTCTTTAATAATTCAAGAAGGTGGCTCCACCATAAACCGACCGTAGCGATCTCGATACGCTCGTTGGGTGAATGTACGTCACGCAAAGTAGGCCCGAAAGAGATCATATCCAGTTTCGGATATTTTTCCAAGAACAAACCGCACTCTAATCCGGCGTGGATGGCCATGATCTTGGCGTCTTTGTTGAATAGGCGTTTGTAAGTCTCCTGTGCGATCTTCAAGATCTTAGAGTCGGGGTTCGGGGCCCATCCCGGATAGCCATCGCCATGTTTTACATCTGCTCCAGCCAATAGGAACGTGGAGGCTACCGTATTGGCGATAGCGATCTTGCATGATTCGATAGAGCTACGCTGGCTGGTACCGATCAAGATCGTATTGCCTTCTTTCATCTTTATGGAAGCAAGGTTGGTAGAAGTCTCTACCAAGCCTTCTATATCGTGGCTCATACCGATTACGCCGTGCGGACAAGCGTGCAAGGCGTAGATTAATTTCTCGGCGGTGGCATTGTCGATATGATACTCCGGACGATCCGTGGACTCCATCGCTAACTGAACGCTCGGGTCTACATGTTTCAACTCATTTTCAACGTCGGCGGCGAAATGGTTCAGCAAGATACGTACATCCTCCTTATTTTCCGGATGCAAGCCGATCACGGCGTGTGCCTCGCGAGCGATTGCGTTACGTAAGTTTCCTCCATCGATAGAGCAAAGAACGAAATCATATTTCTTTTTCAATAAGAATAAGAAACGAACCAATATCTTGTTGGCATTGCCTAATCCTTTGTGGATCTCGCCACCGGAGTGACCGCCATTCAACCCTTTCACATCGATACGGAAATACTGCATCTTATCGGACGTAGGAACTGGCTCATAATGGAAAGTCGCTTGTGTGTCTTTACCTCCGGCGCAACCCATAAAGATCTCTCCCTCGTCCTCGCTATCGAGATTTAACAAGATATCTCCGGTCATGAAACCTTCTTTCAAGGCTTTCGCTCCGGTCAAACCTGTTTCTTCGTCTACTGTGAACAAACATTCGATCGGACCGTGTTGGATATCATCGGAGGCAAGCAAAGCCAACTCGGCCGCTACACCGATACCATTATCGGCTCCCAAAGTAGTGCCGTTGGCACGCAGCCATTCGCCGTCGACGATCGTCTCGATCGGATCATTGTCGAAATCGTGTTTCGTACCGTTATTTTTCTCGCAAACCATATCCATGTGAGACTGCAATACGACTACCGGACGATCCTCCATTCCCGGAGTGGCAGGCTTTGACATTAAAAGGTTGCCGGCTTCATCTTTCTTGATAGCTATTTTATACTCTTTCGCGAATGATTCTAGGAATTCAATCATTTTGCCTTCCTTTTTTGAGGGGCGAGGCACTTGGGTTACTTGATGGAAGAACTTCCATACGATAGTAGGCTTTAAATCAGTAATCTTCATAATGTTACAATGTATTATAGATGTTACTCTAAAGTTAATAAAACCGCAACTGAAAGAGCTTAGTTCGAAAAAAAGTAGAATAAAATGCCAAAAAGACACTTAGTAATCACTTAAACTCTTATATTTGCGTCCACAAATATAGAGAAAATGCTTACAACGTTATTATTTACGGTCATAATTCTTGTTATCAGTGTCGTGTTGCTATCGATAAAAGTGCTGTTGAAAAAGGGAGGAAGGTTCCCGAATACGCATATCGAAGGAAACAGGGCGTTGGGTAAGAAAGGTATATTTTGTGCGAAGACCATGGATCGTATGGCGGTGAAGCAAAAGGGACTCTATGACATCATGAACGAAATAAAAGAATAAAAAAATAAGATTTAAATTGCACTTTATGAAGAACATTAACTACGTTATTAACGGTGTGCTAGCGGTGGCTGTCGTAATCTTGTATATTATGCAATTTTCCGGCAAGAAAGAATCAAGCGTAACAAGAACATTCGCGTCAGCGGGAGACACAACGGCCTTACTTCCGATCGCTTATGTAAATGTGGATTCCCTGTTACTTAATTACAATTATTCCAAGGATCTGAACGAGATCATCTTGAAGAAACAAGAGAATTCCCGTGCTAACATCACCCAGAAAGCCCGTAGTTTACAAGGCGAGATGCAAGATTTCCAGCGTAAGGTAGAAAATAACGCTTTCCTTACCCGTGAGAGGGCGGAGCAAGAGCAACAACGTTTATTGAATAAGCAACAAGAGTTGCAGAACTTAGATAACCAATTGGCTCAAGAGTTGATGCAAGAGCAGCAGAAGTTGAACGAGCAATTACGCGATACGGTTGTTTCTCAATTGAAGGCTTTCAATCTGGGTAGAGGCTATCAAGTGGTATTCAGCAATACGGTAGGAGATAATATCCTTTTGGCTGGCGATTCCTATGATATCACAGGCGAATTGCTGGAATACTTGAATAAGAATTATTCCTCTCCGGCCAAGTAAGCTATTAATAGAATTTATAAAAGAAAGGGTGTATCAAAGGAACGTTTGATACACCCTTTTTTTAACGGTGCTTACCGGGGACTTTATAGAAGATATACTGTATCTGCAAAGTAATATATACTGCGTTGGCCTGGTCAGTATATATTCATCGGTCGGGTCAGTAGCACTGCGTTTTGCGGCCAATTACTCTTTAGGAGTAACGAAAGCGGTATATACCTGTAAGATAGCGGCTACGCTCAAGCAAAGGATCCACTCGGTACGGTTGTTGAACATAAAGCCGGAAGATACGATCATTAGAAGTCCGGCGAATACGTTGAAACGGTGGAGCCGGCGGCGACGAAAGTCCAAGTCCTTAACCGGAAGGGTCAGATAGCAAACGGCTATACCCGCCGCACCGACAGCGAATAAATAAGGGGCGACAGCCCAATGAGTAAGAAACAATATGGCACCGGCTAATACGAGTAATCCCGCTACGCCGAAAATAATCGATCTGATTTGTTGATTCATTTATTTGTCCTTGATAATAAAAACATCCTCGTTCGACCTTTTCATGAAATACTCTTCACGGGCGAAACGTTCCAGTCCCTCCTTGTCCGTATGAAGGTCGTTTAATTTCTTGCTGTTGATCTCGATCTCCTTTTGGTAATGTTTGATCTCTTTCTCCAAACCGCGTATTTTCTCGTCGTACGTATAGCGTTTATACAGGCTGCTATCGCCCACCGTAAAGGTGACGATAAGGAACACGATGGTAACCAACCAATAAGCGTTGATCCACGATAGATACTTTATGTAAAACTCTTTTATGCGTGACATCAGAACATCGTTTTCGCGAAGATAATGAATTATTTTGTTTATCTTTGTCTTATCAATAAAAAGCAGAGAATGGATAATTATATTGTATCGGCAAGAAAATATCGCCCGTCCACTTTCCGGAGTGTAGTAGGGCAGAAGTCTCTTACCACTACGCTGAAAAACGCGATACAAAGTAACAAATTAGCGCATGCTTACCTGTTTTGCGGTCCTCGTGGAGTAGGAAAGACCTCGTGTGCCCGTATCTTTGCGAAGACGATCAATTGCTTGAATCCGACGGCGGATGGCGAGGCTTGCAATGCGTGCGAGTCGTGCCGGGCTTTCAATGAGCAGCGTTCTTACAATATCCATGAACTGGATGCCGCCTCGAATAACTCGGTGGACGATATCCGTACCTTGATCGACCAAGTGCGTATCCCGCCTCCAATCGGTAAATACAAAGTCTTCATTATTGACGAGGTCCATATGTTGACAACCGCCGCTTTCAACGCATTCTTGAAGACATTGGAGGAACCTCCGCATCATGCTCTCTTTATCTTGGCTACGACCGAGAAGCACAAGGTGCTTCCCACGATCCTTTCCCGTTGTCAGATCTATGATTTCTCCCGTATATCCATCGCCGACATGGTGGAGCATTTGCAATATGTCTCTTCGCAAGAGGGGGTAACTGCGGAACCGGAAGCCTTGAACGTGATCGCTCAGAAGGCGGATGGAGGTATGCGCGACGCTTTGTCTATCTTTGACCAAGTGGTAAGTTTCACGAATGGCAATATCACGTATCAAGCGGTTATCGATAACTTGAACGTGCTGGATTATGAGTATTATTTTCGTCTGACAGATGCGATCTTATCCGGCAATGTGCGGGCTTCTTTATTGATCTTGAATGAGATATTAGGCAAAGGATTCGACGGGCAGAATATCATAACCGGTTTGGCTGGGCATTTCCGGGACTTATTGGTATGCCGGGATGAGTCCACCTTGGTGCTATTCGAGGTGGGAGCTTCTATACGGGAACGATATAAGGAGATGGCGAAACATTGTCCGGATCAACTTCTGTTCAAGGCGATAGAGCTAGCGAATACGTGCGATTTGAATTACCGTGCCAGCCGCAATAAGCGTCTTTTATTGGAATTGACGTTGATTCAGCTCTGTCAATTAACACAGGTGGCCGTCGACGATAAAAAAAAAGCGTTAATTGAGCCGATTGCTGGGACGAATCCGTCTTCTCAAGCGGTGAATAGCGGGCAGCCCCAACAGCCGCCTCAAGCTCCTTCAGTTACGGCAGCGGCCGGTGCTCCACAAGTTATGAGTACGCACATGCCGAGCTCGGTTCCTGCGCCACCTCCGTCTACAGCGCCTAATCCGGCTCGTAAAACGGCTCGTCCGATGGGGATCTCCATGAAGGAGATCGGAGTGGAGAAGCCTAAGCAACAAACCGTTCAACAAGCGACAACGAACGTAAAGGAGGTAGTAACTCCCTTTGACAATGATTCCTTGGTTCGTGAATGGGATAATTACGCCGCAACGATTGACAAGAAAGTGTATCTTAAGAATACGATGATCAATTGCAAGCCTACCTTGCAAGAGAATTATTATTTCGAGGTAGCTGTACATAACCCGGGGCAGCAAGAGGAATTGATCAATAATGCGATCCATATCCTGCCATTTCTCCGCCAGCATCTTAATAACAGCCGCATCCAGATGCGTGTCCGGATCGTAGAGGGAAATGAGAAGCACTTGGCTTATACATCCACGGAGAAGCTAGAGCTGCTGATGAAGATAAATCCTACCTTGGGTCGTTTGAGGGATGAGTTTAATTTGACGTTAGATTAAGTAGATATGCTAAAGATCCCAAGAAGGGATCTTTAGTCTTATTTTTTATTCCTTTGTCTCAAGATAAACCACTTGAGTTTGCAAATACTCCTCAAGTCCATGTTTTCCGTCCGCACCACCGATTCCGGATTTACGCCATCCCGCATGGAAGCCTTGCATAGCCTCAAAATTCTCACGGTTAATATAAGTCTCCCCGAATTTTAAGGAACGCATTACCTTGAATGCGTTATCCAAGTTTTGTGTATATACGGAAGATGTCAATCCATATTCGCAATCATTCGCCCATGCGATAGCGTCGTTGATGTCCGAATATTCGACAACCGGTAGCACGGGGCCAAAAGTCTCTTCTTGTATGATATCCATTTTCTGCGTAACACAATCCAAAACGGTCGGTTCGAAGAAATATCCTTTTGTACCGATCCTATGACCACCACACAGTAGCCTAGCACCTTGCTGGATCGCTCTTTCTACTTTTTTCTCCATAGACTTCAACGCACTGGCTTCGATAAGAGGTCCCATATCCAGATCCGCGATCTCATTGGGGTTTCCTACTTTTACCTGCTTCATGCCGGCGACTAGTTTTTCCATGAAGGTCTCTTTTATCGCTTTGTCTACATAAACCCGTTCGGCACAATTACATACCTGTCCGGTATTGATCACACGAGAGGCAATAATGGATTTAACGGCGAGATCGACATCTGCGTCCTTCATCACGATAGCCGGGGCTTTACCTCCTAACTCCAGAGAAACTTTCGTGATATTAGGAGCGGCGGCTGCCATGGTCTGTTGTCCGGCTCCCACGCTTCCTGTCAGACTTACCATGCCTACTTTCGGATTCGCCGAGAGTTCATGACCAATCACGCTACCCCGTCCATTTACTAGATTGAAAACGCCGGCAGGCAAACCTGCCTCCTCCACGATCTGCGCGAATACATATGCGTTCTCTGGCGTAAGCTGGCTAGGTTTTATTACGATCGTATTTCCGGTGATCAAGGCCGGCGCGGCTTTACGAGCGACTAGAAAGAATGGGAAATTCCAAGGTAGGATACCTGTCGTTACTCCAATCGGTCTCTTAAATAAGAAAATGTTTTCATGAGGGCGGTCACTGGGAATGATTTCCCCTTCGTACCGGCGGGCCCAGCCTGCCATGTAATCCATATAGTCCGCGGTAAAAAGGACTTCAACATTGGCGAGTCCTTGGGTTTTGCCTCCTTCACGGACGATGATGTCGGTCAGTTCCTTCTCTCTCTTACGGATGCCAGCCGCTATCTTTGTCAGATAAGCAGCCCTTTCTATGGAGGGCGTTCTTTCCCATTGATTCTGCGCTTTCTCTGCGGCATCGATCGCTTTTCTGGCATCTTCAACCGTCCCGTCGGGCATCAGTGAAATAACCTCTTCGGTAGAAGGATTCAATACCTTGATCCATTTCCCAGACTCATTATCAATGAATCTGCCATCTATAAACATTTTCAATTCTTTCATGATACTATTTTTAGGTTGAATAATTTGTTCTTAAAAGTACGGAAAGGAAGGAATGGCAATGTTTTAAAAATGATAATAGTTCTATCAGAAATGATAGTGAATCAAGATAATAGGGTAGATATAGGAAAAACAGCCTCAAGAAGTTGATCTTCTCAAGGCTGTTTTTTTATAGAATGATCGTTTTTCGTTTTAGCAGGCTTTGAAGCTCATGTCCAAGCTCTTCACGGAGTGAGTCAATGCCCCTACGGAGATGAAGTCTACGCCACATTCCGCATAATCACGTAATGTGTCGAACGTGATACCGCCGGAAGACTCTACCTCGAAACGTCCGTTGATGCGGCGAACCGCTTCTTTTGTATTCTCGATATTGAAATTATCCAACATGATACGATCGATACCGCCTACTTTCATGGCTTGTTCCAACTCGTCGAAGTTACGAACCTCGATCTCGATCTTTAGGCTCTTTCCTTTCTCTTTCAGATAGTTTTGCGCACGTGTGATCGCTTGCTCGATGCCGCCGGCGAAATCCACATGATTATCTTTCAATAAGATCATATCGAACAAACCGATGCGATGGTTCATGCCGCCACCGATACGTACGGCCTCTTTCTCGATCATACGCATACCGGGAGTTGTCTTGCGAGTATCTAGAACGTGTGTCTTGGTGCCTTCTAACGCCTTGGCGTATTTACGAGTCGTAGTAGCGATACCGCTCATGCGTTGCATAACGTTCAGCATCAACCGCTCGGTCTGCAATAAGGATTGGATCTTACCTTCCACCACGAACGCTATATCCCCTTTTTTCACTTCGGCTCCGTCTTGTATAAAGACCGTCATTTTCAGTTCCGGATCGAAGTCGTGGAAGATACGTTTAGCCATTTCCACGCCGGCCAATACGCCATCTTCCTTGATGATCAGCTGGCTTTTCCCCATCGCTGTCTCGGGGATGCAACATAAGGTGGTATGATCGCCATCGCCAATATCCTCGGCAAACGCTAATTTGATTAAGTCGTCAATAAGTTTGTCCATCTTTTATTCTATTCTGATTGATTGTATAATCGCTGTATTCCCTTCGGCACGGTACGTGATGTTTACACGGTACTCACCGGAAGACGTCGGAAGCTTTCCGACAAGGAAACCGCTTTCCTTTTTATCCGCATGATGTACGACCGAGAATCCGGAAGGCTTATTCGAACTGAAAAATGAGGACAACATAGAGACGGCCTCACTTCCGTTACATTTCTTAGAGGAACTGGGCAAGGCTACATCCACCACCTTATCCATAGCACCGGATAGAGAGGAGGCATTTCCTGCCTTGAAAGCATTTGATATACTGGTAATATCCGCCGCCTGCGCACATACGAATGCGAATATCAAGGCGAATGTAAGTAAGAGTCGTTTCATAAGCTTTCTTTATTTTATTGAGTAATTAGTTGCAAAGGTATGTATTTTTCTTGTAACTTAGCCTTTCTAAACATGTAAATGTAAGTAGATGAAGATTGGACTGATTGTGATTGGTAAGACGGATGCCGGTTATTTTGTGGAGGCTATCAATGAGTATAAAAATCGCTTGACACATTATATACCCTTTGAAATGGAAGTCATACCGGATATAAAGAACGTGAAGAATCTCTCTGAGGCGCAGCAAAAGGAGAAGGAGGGAGAATTGATTTTAAAGGCCTTGCAGCCCGGCGATTATTTGGTGTTGCTGGATGAGAAAGGGAAGGAGTTTACCTCCATGCAATTTTCTACTTATCTGGAAAAGAAAATGCATACGGTCCCGAAACGCTTGGTATTTGTGGTAGGCGGTCCTTACGGTTTTAGTGAAGCTGTGTATAAGGCGGCATCGGAAAAGATCTCGTTGAGCAAGATGACTTTTTCCCACCAGATGATCCGACTGATCTTTATCGAGCAGATTTACCGGGCAATGACGATCTTGAATAACGAGCCTTATCATCACGAGTAGTTGCGTCGGTTAACGGCAGTATAGGCGTAGCCCTATACCTATACTGCCGTAAGCTCACGCCTATACTGGCGTAGCCTTACGGCAATACTGGTGTTTTTTTACCCGGATTAATGGACTAATTTCAACCCGACGATCCCTATCAATATCAAAGATAAGAACAATAACCTGAATATATTTACGGAATCATGGAAAAACAAGATTCCAAGAAGAACAGTCCCTATAGCCCCGATCCCGGTCCAGATTACATAAGCCGTACCGATTGGGATGCTTTTCTGGGCGAGATATAAGAAATAACCGCTTAAGCCCATGGATAAGATCGATAAACCTATAAACCAAATAAAATATTTGGAATGCATACTTGCTAATTTAAAGCCCAGCGGCCAGCCGATCTCGAATAATCCGGCTATAATTAACAGAATCCAAGCCATATAGAATTAGTCTTAAAAGTTTTCCCGTGTCTTCTGGATCAATAAATAATCCAATAAAGTCATGGCGGTCATAGACTCGACGATAGGTACCGCACGAGGCAATACGCATGGATCATGACGTCCGCGTGCCTTTAATATCGTATCCTCTCCCTCCATGTTAACCGTTTCTTGTTCCATCAAGATCGTAGCGACCGATTTAAAGGCTACCCGGAAATAAATATCTTGTCCGTTGGATATCCCTCCTTGGATACCGCCGGAATTATTGGTACGAGTATTGATATGCCCGTTATCATTGAAAAAGCGATCGTTCCTTTCCGATCCGCGGAAGAAGGCGGCGTTGAATCCGTCTCCATACTCGAAGCCCTTCACGGCGTTGATCGTAAGCATCGCATGTCCTAACGCGGCATGTAACTTGCCGAACACAGGCTCTCCCAATCCGACGGGAACCCCTTTCGCCACACAGGTAATAACACCGCCGATCGTATCTCCTTTTGATTTGATCTCGGCGATCAAGGTTTCCATCTCTGAGGCGGTCTTCGGGTCCGGGCAACGTACGTCGCTCTCCTCCGTCAAGCTTAAATCATAATCTTGGTAACTACCCGCTAATTGGATCGGGCCGACCTGCGAGGTATAAGCTTGGATCTGTATGCCGTATTGTTTAAGGGCGAGTTTAGCGATAGCTCCAGCCACGCAACGAGCGATCGTTTCCCGAGCGGACGAACGTCCTCCTCCACGGGGATCACGGATTCCATATTTCGTTTGATAGGTATAATCGGCATGGGAAGGACGGTAAACCGTCTTCATATTGTCATAGTCCGAGGAATGTTGGTTTTTGTTCCAGATGATGAAACCTATCGGCGTACCGGTTGTCTTTCCCTCGTAGATACCGGAAAGAAATTGTACCTCATCATCCTCTTTACGGGGGGTCGTGATACGGGATTGTCCCGGTTTACGACGGTTCAGCTCTTGCTGGATGAATGCCGTATCTAATTCGATCCCGGCTGGGCATCCGTCGATCACGCCGCCGATACCGGGGCCGTGCGATTCGCCGAACGATGTTAATCTATAAATATTGCCAAAAGTATTCACCGCTTTGTCTAATTGAAAATTGAAAACTGAAAATTGAGAATCAAAAGCCGATGATTAGGCGTTTCTCCTAATTTTCAATTTTCAATTCTCAATTTCCCATTATTTAGTGGCATCCACCACAACCACAACCACCCTCGTGGTTATCGCCACAATCGCTACCGCAATCGTCGCAACCGCAACTGCATCCACCTGCGGGAGCGGAGAAGGCTGCGATCTCTTCCGCTGTCGGTTCGTGTACGTCGATTACCTCGCCGCTGAAATGCAAAGTCTCGCCAGCCAACGGATGGTTGAAGTCCATTACCACGATATCATCCTTCACTTCCAATACAGAGCCGTTCATACGGTTGCCATTAGAATCCATCATCGGTACGGTATTACCTTCCTTGATCATCTCGGCGTCGAATTTACCGTCTACCTCGAAGATATTCTTCGGAAGATCCAATACGTGCTCCTCGTTATATTCGCCATAAGCCTCGGCTGGCTCGATGGAGAAGTTGAACGTGCCACCTACTTCCAGCCCGTTCAAGGCTTTCTCGAATGCCGGAAGCATCATGCCTGTTCCGTAGATGAATTTCAAAGGAGCCTCGACCGTCGCTTTTTCCATTAACTCACGTTCTTCACCTTCGCCAACGTTCAGGTCGTATGTAACCGCAACGTATTTGTTTGCTGTAATTTTCATTTGTCTTGTATTTTAAATATGTATAGAAATGCTCGCAAAGATACGATTTTATTTCTTATCCACCGCCTTTTTAAGAGCGTTCATCGCTTTATCTAAAACAGAGCGGGGGCAGCCAATGTTCAAACGCATATGGCCTTCTCCCCCGGGGCCGAAGATACTTCCGTCGTTCAACGCTAGTCCGGCTTTGTCTTTGAACAGGTGTACGAGTTCCTCTTGACTTAATTTCAGTTCCCTGCAATCCAGCCAAACGAGGAAGGAGGCTTGGGGCTGGTAGACTTTTATCTTGGGGAGATGCTGTTTCATAAACTCTTCCACGAAACGTACATTCTCCATGATATACATTCGCATTTGTTGCAACCATTCGGCGCCATAGGTATAAGCGGCGGTCGTCGCTGTATAAGCGAAGATCGTGCCATCGCCAAACTCTCCGGCCTCAAGGAAAGAGTAAAATTCTTCCCGGATGCGATCATTGGGTACGATTGCGTAGGAAGTCACGATACCGGCGATATTGAACGTCTTGCTCGGTGCCATGAAAGTCACGCTGCAGGAAGCGGCGGTATCCGATACGGAGGCGAACGGGTAATGCGTGTACTGAGGATAGGCCATTTCCGCATGAATCTCATCGGAGATAACCAAAATATTGTGCTTGGCGCAAATATCGGCCAAGCGGACCAAGGTTTCCTTTTTCCAGACGATCCCACCCGGATTGTGAGGGTTGCAGAGGATCAATACCTTGCATTCATCATCTATAATAGATTCAAGATGATCAAAATCCATCTCATAGATGCCGTCTACCATCTTTAGCGGATTATAAACGACCTCGCGCTTCATTTTCTCCGGAACGATGCGGAACGGGTGATAAACAGGGGGCTGGATGATGACCTTATCTCCTTTTTGCGTAAAGCATTGGATAGCGAAAGCGATTCCCTTTACGATTCCCGGGATATAGCTGATCCATTCCCGTTGTATTTTCCAGTTATGTTTGTAGTGTACCCAATTGATGATACTCTCGTAATACTCGTCGGAGCCGAATGTATAGCCGAATATCTCGTGCTCACAACGTTTCTTCAGGGCCTCTACAATAAAGTCCGGTGTGCGGAAATCCATATCCGCCACCCATAGTGGTATCAGATTCTCGTCACCGAACATCTCTTTCAAACGGTCGAATTTCACGCAACTCGTCCCATGTCGTTCGATAACTTCGTCGAAGTTGTAGTGTTTCATATTTTTATTAACGATCAGTTTCTTAATTGTTTTAGGGGTCAAACTTACATAAAAAACTGCGATTTTAAAGCAAAATATGTATAAAGATGATGTTTTTGTATAGTAGGAAACTTTATAAAAGACTTTTCTCTCTAAAAATAAAATCAGTGAATTTGCTTCTTGAAAAATAAGAGAAACAAATTCACCGAATAGTATAAGACATATAGTTTACTTTTGGTCGAAGATACTCTTAGCAATCTTTAATGAAGCTTTATGTGCATTGGCCAACATGGTTAATTCCTGTACAATATCCGGATGTTCTTCTGCTATATTGTATAATTCTCCAGGGTCAGTACCTAAATCATATAAAACAGGTTTATCATATACGATTTTATCCGTTGCTCCATAAGCTGGTCTATAAGAGAAATGGGCTTTATATTTACCTTTTCGAATCGCATATAATTCACTGCCTCTGTAAAAGTAAAACACATCGCGTTTACAAGTAGACTTATCTTTTAATACATTTAGCAAGCTGATTCCATCATAATGCCGATCTGAAGGCAATGGAATTCCTGCTATCTCACAAAATGTAGGTAGTAAGTCTAATGTACTAGCCATATCCGTTATATATCCCGGTTTAACCATTGCTCCCCACATAATACATGGAACGCGGAACCCTCCTTCGAACATGGAAGCTTTGCCATCCTTTAACGGACCCGGTGATCCTCCTTCTTGTTTACATAAAAGCCATGGCCCATTATCGGATGTGAAAATAACCAATGTGTTTTTATCTAATCCTTCAGATTTTAATGTTTGCAAGATTTGTCCTACACTCCAATCCAGTTCCTCTACGGTGTCACCATATTTGCCTCTGGCTGATTTACCTTGAAAGTCAGTAGAGGCATATACTGGCATATGAGGCATAGGGTGTGCTAAATACAAGAAAAAAGGAGAATTCTCATTTGATTTAATGTAGCGGATAGCAGCTTCCGTCACTTGTTGCGTTAAATTATATTGTTGGGGCTCTCTTTCCAGTTCTTTTTCTTGTTCATAAATAATATATTCATAAGGATATTTTGTGTTGCCTAATTTAATTTGTTCCTTCCGGCTCATATCATTGGAATAAGGATAACCGTAAAAATAGTCAAAGCCGTGACGTAATGGCATGTATTCTGGTAAATGTCCTAAATGCCATTTACCTATGCAAGCCGTATGATATCCGGCTTGTTTCAGCAGTTCAGCGATCGTTAGTTCCTCAGAAGGCAATCCCCCTTTGGAATCAGGAAACAGGACTCTGCGTTGATCTCCATACATTCCGGTACGGACTCCTAGGCGGCCTGTTAATAATCCGGCACGGCTAGGAGAGGAGACTGATGCTGAAACGTAAAAACTACTCCATTTTTGTCCTTCTATAGCCATTCGGTCGATATTCGGGGTTTTTATCGTAGGACTTCCGAAACAAGATAAGTCTCCATATCCCATATCATCACAATTGATAACTATGATATTGGGCTTTGTCGGTTGACTATGCCCGTCATACGAGGCTAAAACTCCTGTAATGTACAGTATATATTTAATTTTATTCATGGATTAATTGTTTATTAAACGACATGGCATTCGTGTCTTGATATTGTTTTTGTAAACGTATAAGCTCCTTTTCCAGTTGATGAGTGATATTCTCATATCCTGTTTTTCCATACAAGTTGTTCATCTCCATAGGATCTTCTTGTAGATCAAATAATTCCCATTTATCGATATTGTTATAAAAATGAATTAATTTATAACGTTCTGTGCGTACGCCATAATGACGTTTAACAGAATGCTCCGCAGGGTACTCATAAAAGTGGTAATAGAGTGATTTACGCCAGTTCTCAACTTTTTCTCCACGTAACAAAGGCAAAAAGGAAATACCATGCATATCGGATGGGATTTGGATTCCTGCTAAATCTAGGATGGTCGGTCCGTAATCAATGTTTTGGACAAACTCATCGATATCTCCTTTCTTTCCTCCTGGCAAACGAATTAATAAAGGAGTCCGGAAAGATTCCTCATACATGAAACGTTTATCGAACCATCCGTGTTCTCCCATATAGAATCCTTGGTCGGAAGTGTAGACAATCATTGTGTTCTCTAATAATCCTGTCTTTTCTAAATAATTCAATAATACTCCAATATTTCTGTCTATGGAATGGATGACACGTAAATAGTCTCGCATATATTGTTGATATTTCCATTCAGATAGTTGCTTACCAGAAAGTTTGTCTTTCTTGAATTTCTGAATGATTGGATCATAATGAGCATCCCAAGCTGCTTTCTCTTCGGGTGTCATACTGTTATACATGCTGCGTCCGGCATTCTCTAACCCTGTAGTTGTATGGATTTCATTTTCTTTATCAGCCATTTTTAAATCATAGACTAAATCCATATCTTTTATGATACTCATCTTTTGCTCATGAGCGGCTTGACGACCGTTGTAGTCGTCATAAAAATTGGCTGGTAACTCGAATGTCGTATCGCTGAAAAGTTGTAAATCACAAGTATCGGGCATCCATGTACGATGAGGAGCTTTGTGATGGAGTAACAAGCAGAAAGGCTTATTTTTATCATGTATATTCTCCATCCAGTCGATTGCTTTTTCTGTGATGACGTTGGTAACATAGCCTTTTGATGGGACCTGTTTCCCGTTTTTGATAAATGGAGCGTTGTAATAAATGCCTTGGCCTATTAAAATTTCCGAATAATCAAATCCGGTAGGAGCGGAAGTTAGATGCCACTTTCCGATTATTGCTGTTTCATATCCGGCTTTTTGTAAAAGTTTGGGGTATGTTTGCTGGGAACCATCAAATGTGGAACTGTTATCGGTGAAACCATTAGCATGACTATGTTTACCGGTTAATATACAGGCTCGACTAGGTCCACTGATGGAATTGGCAACAAAGCTATTGGTGAAACGTACTCCCTCGTTTGCCAGTCGGTCTATATTGGGAGTTTGTATGAAGCGTTTATCATAAGCACTGATTGTCTGGTAAGAATGATCGTCAGACATGATATAGATGATATTCATCGGCTTTTTTCCTGCTATCTGCTCTGAATCTGTTTTTTTGATGTTGCAGGAAGTCGTAGCTATTAAAGCAGAGAATGTGAATAATAATTCTTTTTTCATTATTTAGACTTTTATTGTGTTCGTGATTAAGGAATTTGTTTGTTACAGGGTTTTAGCCTAAAATTTGTGAGGAAAGACTTTCTCTTTTATTAGGCTAAATCCTGTAATCAAGTAAATTACCAACCGGGGTTTTGGACCCATTGGTTACCTGTAAGCGATAGCATACGAGGTTGTATGGGTAATAAATAATCTCGTTCCGGATTGAATTGCCATCCGTTAGGATAATGCTTATTATTGAACGGTATGATATAGCGTTTGGAGTCGGAGGGCGTACCTGTTAAGAAAAGATTTTCACCTTCTTGCAGGCTTTCTCCATAAGCGGTTTCCAAAGAGCTCCCTTTGAATAATGCACCTGTTGGAGTTTTTCCAATAATGAGGATGTCTGCGGCGGCCCAGCGCAAGATATCTTGGAGCCGGCTTCCCTCTAAAGCTTTTTCTATGCGTCGTTCTCTTCGTACTGCTTGTATATATTTATCCAATTTATTAAACGGATAATCGGGATCGGTATTGAACTCTCTGTCGAAATCCATCTCGGGCATGCCCACACGCTCTCGAAGTGGCCTTAAGGCTTCTTTTATTTTGCTAGCGTTAGCCGCGCCATCTAATTCTGCCAGAGCCTCAGCGTAGTTTAATAAAATATCGGCGTAACGGAATTGTATAGCTGGCGCTTGGCTTTTGCCTTCCCCATCTATAGTAGGAATATAAGTCGTATTATATTCTACGTATTTTAGGATAGAATAACCTGTCGTATTTTGATTCCGGCTTTCCTCATTCAAAGGAGGAAGTTTGAATACGAATTCTCCATTTGGACGTAAATCTTGTCCTGGCATGCAAATGGTCTGGGATAATCGTGGGTCTCGTAAGTCCGGACTCAATTCGTCCCCGTACATTACCTTTGCTTTGTCTCGTTCGGAACCGACAAAAGGTTTTCCTTCTTTTGTTAAATAATCATCAACAAGAGAAGCGGATGCCCCACAAGTGCCACCTCCTTTATTTAAATAACGTGTTACGGAATGGCCGATGTTATTGGCGGCATCATATTTCTTCCACCATAAAACTTCTGGATTATGTGAGAGATCCAAAGTGATGAACAAGTCTCGATAAGCGGTATTGGGATCCCCTTTTGAGATGCTCCATACCCCTTCGTCTATTACATCTTTAGCGGCATCTGCGGCTTGCCGTAGATAAGAGCTGATTTTCTCATCAGTTACTTTTTTATCATAGAATGGCGTGTTTTTCGCACGATGGTATTTCTCCCAAGTACCTTCAAATAAAGCGACCTCACTCTTAAGCGCTCTTGCTACATCTTTGTGTACACGCATTGTCGAGCTATTGGTTTGAGTGTTTAGATGCTCGATCGCTATATCTAAATCCGCCAATATACTATCAGCGACCTCAAGCCTACTGTTTCGGGGACGTTCCATCTGTTCTTGAATCGGATCTAATACTTTCGTTAACCAAGTGACTTCTCCATAATTAACGAATAACCTATAATAATAGCAGGCTCTGAAGAAATAAGCTTCTCCGATGCATTGCTCCATTTCCGGACCGATCTCCTCGCAATTATCGAGGTTGTTGATTAAGAAGTTTAGACTTCTGATATGTTTATACTCTGTTAATTCGACAGCGGAACTTAATGTGGTTTCTCCCGCAAGACGTGTGTCTATTACATTACTCTGCATATTATCGCTATTCAAGTCTCCAAAGGCGATACCCGTTGGATTTCCAATGCTGTTAGATTGTTCCTTTATGGCAGAGTTTGCCACATCTTTGTCATTAATTTTAAGAGTTGATTCATAAAACTGATTCAGATACTTGGTGATTTCTGTTGTACTGGTGAAAGAATTGACAGAAGACAATTCTCCTTCCGGATATTTATCCATGTCGAAACAGCTACATAGCCCTAATAGACATAGGGAAACCATTGATAGATATATTCTTTTCATAAATAAATTACGCTTTATAGATTAACAATAACTCCGATAGATAACACTTTATTCATTGGATAATTCTTTCCGGCCTCACTGGTATAGTCATTACCTGTAAAAATAGCTTCCGGGTCAAACATGGAAGGAAGCTTGGTAAATGTTAGAAGATTCTCTCCAGAGAAAAACACTTGTGCTTTGCTCAACCCAATTTTCTGGCTCCATGAATTAGGCAGATCATAACTAATTGTCAGATTTTTCAAACGGCAATAAGCGGCACTTTGCATGTATCTGTCACTTTTTTGTGAGGTCTTATTTCGAAACTGATTGATACTTCCTGCTGCTCCTGTATAAGGATTGGGATAATAGGCGTCTGGATTCTCTGGAGTCCAATAATCTAGATGATCGTTGAATACCGTGACTTGTGCATAAGCTCCCGATCCCCAAAAGTAAACGGTTCCTAGATCTGGAGACCAATTTCGTTTTCCTATGCCTTGGAACATCATGCTAAGGGAAATTCCTTTCCATGAAATGGAACCATTAAGCGTATATTGATATCGAGGAGTCGTATTCCCGATAACACACATATCACCCATATCTTCCAATGTGTTATTTCCATTGTTGATCTTTTTGTCGTTATTTAAATCCATATATTTAACATCTCCCGGCATCCATTTTTGACCGGATAAGAAAGATAAATCGTATGTGTTATTATATGTGTCAGCTTCTTCTTGGGTCTGGAGTAGCCCAGAGGCTTTGTATCCCCAAATCTCACCGACTTTCTTCCCTACATACCAATTATCTTGAGGATTGGTCCCTGTCGGATTTTCATAAGCTGTAACTTCGGATGTCGCATCAGCTAAAGAGCCTCCTATTGAATAATGAATATCCTTCCCGATTTTTCCTCGGTATTGCAGGCTAAGTTCCCATCCCCGGTTTCTCATCCTTGCGTTATTCGTATTGGGAGCCTCTGCTCCAAAGAAATCTGCAAGGTCGGCACTTGGTCCTAACATATCTTTTGTATCCCGCTGGAATACATCGAAGGTGCCGGTCAGAGCGTTGTTAAAGAACCCGAAGTCAAGGCCAAGATTCTTACTTTCCACTTTTTCCCAAGTTGTAAAAGGATCAATAACTCCAGGGGCGTTTATGTACATATCTCTTCCATCTTGAAAATACCAATTACCTAACGGCTGGATTCCCATGATTGAGGTAAAAGTATAAAGTCCGGCTCCGCTTTGATTCCCTAATAGTCCCCAAGAGGCTCGTAACTTTAGATTAGATAATACCTCTAAAGATTTTTCCATGAAAGACTCACGTGTAATATTCCATCCTAAAGAGACCGAAGGGAAAAATCCCCATCTATGATCTGAGGCAAAACGAGAAGAACCATCGTAGCGTCCATTCACTTCTAATAAATAGCGTCCGTCATAATCATAGTTAATACGTCCGAAAAATCCTCGGGTAGCCCATCCGTTTCGAGTATCTGTCGTGGATTTTTCTCCTGTGCCAAGATTGAGGCCTGGATTATTGGTGGAGATCATGTCGGTTACAGACTCATATAAATAGCTATATGCGTAATTTTCTTCTTGGTAACCAGCCATAACGGTGAAATTATGTTTATCGGCCAAAGAGAACATATAGTTTGAGTATAGATTAATTGATTGATATTGGCTTAAGGCGGATGAACGGGTGAATTGCCCATTCTCCATCACGCCTAATTCTTGCCTTGTCCCTTTGTATAAGGTCTCGTTATCCGCTCCCGGGATCATCGGGGCTACGTTGAGCGCCTCATAATTCTCATTATTTTGCCGGTACGTATAGTCGAAGAATATTCTCCAGTTCTTGATTGGTTGTGCTTCGAGACCACCAGTCAGTGTCAGATTATTTTTCTGTGTATTTGTATACGTGCCACTTTGTAAATAGGGAATCATTGTAAGCTCCGTAAAATGACCATTAGGATCGATTGGGCTTATGGTAGGACGGAAGCGAGCTAATGAATGATAAAAGCCTTCAGATAAGGCCCCTTTACCAAAAGGTGTGTCATTATCCGAGTTCATGAATTTAGTATTAACTTTCAAATTTAGCCAGTCCGTAATTTGAGAGGCGATATTTGCATTGAAATTTAAGCGTTTATATTTTATGTCCGCATATCTTAAAATACCATCTTCCGTATACATTCCGGTAGAGATATAATATTGCGCTTTTTTGCCACCTCCACTGAGACTCAAATTATGGTTTTGTTTGAATGCGGAGTTCTTATAATGTAAATCAAAGTAATCCACATTGCCCAAACCCTTTGGTGTGTTTTCGAATGCTCCTACTAGATTATTTTCTCCATTAAGCTCTGCCCAAGGATTTACGCTAGCAGGATCTTTCATGTACTGCTGAAGTTGCTGTAATTTTTCCGGGTTATATTGCTTGATTACGTTAGCATTGGTACAAGCTTGATTGAAAAAAGTCGCATAGTCATAAGCATTAGCCATTTCCGGCATTACAGTAGGGGAACTCCATCCTACGGTACCTTGATAACTGATGCGCATCTTACCTTCTTCACCTTTTTTCGTCGTAACTAAAATTACGCCATAAGCGGCACGGGCGCCATAAATAGCTGCGGAAGCGGCATCTTTTAAGACGGAAATCGATTCAATATCATTGGGGTTTACATCTGCCAAATCCATCTCTACACCGTCAACTAATACATAAGGATTCGCTGTGTTCGCTAAATTTCCTTGTCCTCGTAAACTCAAGGCTCCACTAGCTCCCGGGCGACCTGAGTTGGAGTTGGATACGGTTAATCCGGGTACTAATCCTTGTAAACTTTGAGTTGCGTTAGCTACTGGGCGTTGGCTGAGTTCTTCGCCTTTTACGGCAGAAACAGATCCAGTAAGGTTTACCTTTTTCTGTACACCGTATCCAACAACTACTATCTCATCTAACTTCTGGGTGTCTTCCGTCATTGTAACCTGTAAGGAGGTTTCTTCCTTGACTGTTATTTGTTTGTCGGAAAAACCGATATAAGAGATATTTAAGATGGCATTTTCGGTAATTATTAATTCAAATTTTCCATCCAAATCCGTAATGGAACCGTTTGTTGTACCCTGCTCGATTACATTTGCTCCGATGATTGGTAAACCGTCAGGGTCTACAACTGTTCCTGTTATTTTTCTTGTCTTTCTCGGAGCTTGCGGTGAAGAAGATGATTTAACTGTTAATACAATCATATTATTGGCCTCTTTTTTATAGGATATTTCCGTATTGGCTAATAATAGGCTCATGACTTCATCAATGTTTTTATCCTGTACGGATATTGACGTTTTGTGATCTAGGTTACTTAGATCACTGTTATAGAAGAATTTGTATTCCCCCGCCTTTTCTATCTCTTTTAATATGTGACGGATGGATTGGTCTTGTACATCCAGTGAAATTTGGGCATAAAGTGAAGGAGCCAAGATTAAACTACTGAATAGTGCCAGACCGACTGTTTTGATTGACCGTATTTTTATGTATTGTGATACACGGACAAGTTTTTTTTTCATACTTTTGTATTCTATGGATATTAGTACTTGCGCTTGCTATTTGCGAGATACCTAAGCGCGGTTAACTGATTTCTTTTTCGGGGGGAAATGCCTAGCATTTCTACCCCGATTTTTTACGGGCTTTTCATGAAATTGCTATTTACTGTTTTAATACTCTGTTATATAACTCTTTTTTGTCGTTGTTCTCATACAAAATAACCACACTGTCTTTTATCTCGTAGGCTAATGGTGAGGTAAGAGACAATAAATGTAAGATGCTCGCTAGACTGGTATTCCCGGGCTTACCTGTAAAACGATAACTCTTTAAGGCCTCAGATTTAAATACGATCTGGGTATTGTAATAACGTTCCAGCGTATGAGCAATCTCGCTGAATGGTGTTGACTCAAAATTCAATGTATTGTACATCCAACTGGAGTAATCTAGACTATTGTCAACCTTGTTTTTCCCCAGTATGCTAGAGTGTTTATTGAAAATAGCTTGTTCATTAGGCAACAGGTCTACATGGTTATCGTTTGCGGTTACTTCTACTTTCCCGGTCATTAATACAACGGATATGTGCTCTTCCGTGTTATAGTTCTTTACGTTAAAACTGGTTCCTAAAGCTTTTACGGATACCTTTCCCGATTGAACGATAAAAGGACGTTTAGCATCGGGCTTGACTTCAAAATAAGCTTCGCCTTCTAGATTCAGAACCCGTTCATCTGCATTAAAACGGCTTCCATAAGATAACTTTGAATCTGAATTTATCCACCCTTTTGAACCATCAGGCAATGTTATATTCGCTTTTTGTCCTTTCTCGACAGCGACAATCATGTCCATCGGTTCTCGCTGTTTATCCATTGCATAATGATAGGTGACAATACTTGTTGTTATGAGCAATAGGATAATTGCTGTGATACGTAGCGCATAATGGAAAAGTGAAGGGAGAGAAAGACTCATGAATGTCCTTTTCCCTGTTTCTTTAAAAAAGATTTGTTTACGGAGTTCGTCCAGTAAATGTTGTTTTACTGAAGGATCCATTTCCATCGGGGATTGCATCCATATATCATCAGCCCATGTGTCAAAAGCTTTTCGTTCTTTTAGCCATTCTATCAATAGCTTTATTTCCGATGGAGTTGCCTTATTCTCTAGGAACTTGTTAAATATATGTATGTAATCGTTTCTTTCCATTTTCCTCTGTCTTTATTCAGTATACAAATGACAGGGAAGTTTCCGTTATCGCATCCTGCGGATTTAGTATTCGTTAACTATTGAGGAGGCAACTTAAAGCTAAAAGTCCTAGGTCGTATTGGTCTTTTAACCTTTTGCGTAGAAAGGAGATGGCTTTGGTCAGTTGGGATTCCACGGTATTCTCTGATATCTGCAATTGGTCTGCTATCTCCCGGTTGGATAGGTGGGATTGTCTGCTTAGTTTATAAATTCTTTGCCTTCCTTCGGGCATTTGTTGTATTAAAGAATCAACGAATTCTTCTAGGAGATGATATTCTACGACCTCGTCCGTACCTCTGGCATAAGGAGTTCCGGGGTGGTCTATTTGTTGTTCTATATAGAGAATCTCCATCATTTTATGTTGGTAATGGTTAGTTAATAAGTTTTTTGCTATCGTACATAAATAGGCTCCAAAAGACAGTTTTGGGTCTAATTGTTCTCGATTTTTCCATACTTTAAGAAATACAGTTTGTACCATTTCCTCTGCCAAGTAGGAATCCCCATGAGAAATTTTCATGACAAAATTATATAATTTGCCACTCCAAACCGTGTAAAGATATTCAAAAGATGAACGATTACCCTTTCTAAGGTTCTCAATATGCTTGTTCCTCTCTCCCATGGATTAATCCATCAACAACTTTATGAATAGTCGCAATATTAGCTAATTTTCTTGAGGAGGGCAAATTTTATTTAAGAACTAGCTTGGAACTATATAAATTTCCTGTTTCGCTATTGGGGCTTTTTTATGAAATTTGGTGGGGATAGACTTTTCTATGTGAACCTTGTTGACGAAATGTCAAAGTGCTATTATTGCTCTCTGTGGGTGATGAATTATGGGGCCGGGGGCTTGGTCGCACGGGAAAAACGCAAGCATTTGATGGTTGTGTAAATCAGAATGATGTTTGAATGCAGGTGCTGTTGGTCTTTTTTTATGATTGATGTTTGAAGAGCTGTCTATCGGTTGAGTATTTAAGGCTTTCTCTGTCTGAAAGTCATTTTGAAAATGTCTTTGCTTGAGCTGCTTCCAGCGTGGGTTATGCCGGATTTAGTCTTGATTTCAGGTGATTTTCATTCGAATGTTAACAAAATTTAGTCCGATACTAGATGAAATTTCTTCCTTATGTTCTTCGGAGAACTTCCTTATGTTTTTTCTAAAACATTATTATGAATTTTTTCAAGGCTATTTATAGTCTACAAGTGTTAATAAATATGTGATTTGGAGTTTATATGTATCTTTTTTGTCGCTAGAATGGGATTTTCTTATGAGATACGTGTTATCGTAAGTCGTATTATCTGATAAAAATGTTATCTGAAATTTATTCTAGATGACATTTTTCTTTTCGCTGTCCTTAGTAGGAAATCGAAGTTTTTTCTCTTCTATACCTTCCGATTCCTAAGTAATACACTCTTGCTCCTGTTAAAATGCAATCCTAAAATGATATTTGCTTGAGAATTGAAAGAAAAATAAAGAATTTTCTTTTAAATCCTTTGCGCATATCAATTATTGTTCTACATTTGCAGCGTCAAACAAACAAAGACAATAAGAAAAGATGATGAACAACGTATTGCATATTATTCTCGTGGTGGTCCTTCTAGTCATTAGTAGGTAAGGAGAAAGGTGTGTAAGAAGTTGTGAAGTCGTAGAGATATTTCTTAAGCCTTTCTCCATATAGGGAAAGGCTTTTTTTATTATAAATAATTCAAGGTAGAGGCGTGGATAAAGCGCTCTACGAACAAAAAATAGGAAAGAGATGAAGAATCCGTTAAGAAGCTCATTTAGCACCGAAGGTCGTAGGATGGCCGGAGCCCGTGCGCTATGGCGTGCCAACGGGATGAAAGAGGAACAGTTCGGCAAGCCTATTATCGCTATCGTAAATTCATTTACCCAGTTCGTGCCGGGGCATACGCATTTGCATGAGATCGGGCAACTGGTCAAGGCCGAGATCGAGAAACAAGGTTGTTTCGCCGCTGAATTTAATACGATCGCTATCGATGACGGTATCGCTATGGGGCACGATGGGATGCTTTACTCGCTTCCTTCACGCGACATTATCGCGGACAGCGTGGAATATATGGTAAATGCCCATAAGGCGGACGCTATGGTTTGCATCAGCAATTGCGATAAGATCACGCCGGGTATGCTTATGGCTTCCATGCGATTAAATATCCCGACGGTGTTCGTGTCCGGTGGCCCGATGGAGGCAGGTGAGCTGGATGGCCGCCATCTGGATTTGATCGACGCGATGATTGAGTCCGCCGATACATCGGTAAGCGATGAGCGTATCGAGCAGGTGGAACGCCATGCGTGTCCGGGTTGCGGTTGTTGTTCCGGTATGTTTACCGCTAACTCTATGAACTGCTTGAACGAGGCGATCGGTCTGGCGCTTCCGGGGAACGGGACGATCGTGGCTACCCATAAGAACCGTATCCAACTTTTCCGTGACGCGGCTAAGCAAATCGTTGAGAACGCTTACAAATACTATCGTGACGGGGATGATTCCGTGTTACCTCGCAACATCGCTACCCGTCAGGCTTTCTTGAACGCCATGTCGCTGGATATCGCCATGGGGGGGTCTACCAATACGGTGCTTCACTTATTGGCCGTGGCACAAGAAGCCGGCGCCGATTTTCATATGGAGGATATCGATATGTTATCCCGCAAGACACCTTGCCTGTGTAAGGTAGCCCCGAATACGCACACTTATCATGTACAAGACGTAAACCGTGCCGGTGGAATCCTCGGTATCATGAACGAGTTGATGAAAGCCGGGCTTGTGGATGGCAGCACGAGACGTGCGGACGGCCTGACCTTGGCCGAGGCTGTTGATAAATACGCCGTCACTTCCCCGAACGTAACGGAGGAGGCGATCCGTAAATACAAGAGCGCTCCCGCTCATCGGTTCAGTATCCAGATGGGTTCCCAAGAATCTTATTATAAGGAATTAGATACGGATCGTGCCGAAGGTTGTATCCGTGACGTGGAGCACGCTTATTCCAAGGATGGCGGCTTGGCTGTTTTGAGAGGGAATATCGCCTTGGACGGATGTGTCGTAAAAACCGCCGGCGTGGATGAGAGTATTTGGAAATTCTCCGGCCCGGCGAAAGTCTTCGATTCACAGGATGCCGCTTGCGAGGGCATTTTAGGAGGCAAGGTCGTTTCAGGCGATGTGGTCGTCATCACGTATGAGGGTCCGAAAGGAGGGCCGGGAATGCAAGAGATGTTATATCCTACCTCTTATATAAAGAGCCGTCACTTAGGTAAGGAGTGCGCCTTGATCACGGATGGTCGTTTCAGTGGCGGTACGTCCGGTCTTTCTATCGGGCATATCTCTCCTGAGGCCGCTTCCGGTGGCGCTATCGGACTGGTGAGAGACGGGGATATCATCGAGATCAATATCCCGGAACGTTCCATCAACGTGCGGCTGAGCGACGAGGAGTTGGCCGAGCGCCGTAAAGCGGAAGAGGCGCGTGGAAAGAAAGCCTTTACGCCGCCGACGCGTCAGCGTGAGGTCTCGAAAGCGTTGAGAGCGTACGGGAAGATGGTTAGCTCCGCCGATAAGGGAGGTGTAAGGATTGTTGAAGATTAAAGCCAATAATATACATTAAACACGTTATTTCTTATGGAGAAACAAAAGATAACCGGTTCGGAAGCTTTGCTGAAAGCGTTGATTGCTGAAGGAGTAGATACTATCTTCGGTTATCCCGGCGGACAGGCGATACCTATTTACGACAGTTTATATGATTATAGGGACCAGTTGAGGCATGTATTGGTGCGCCACGAGCAAGGCGCTACCCATGCGGCTCAAGGCTATGCTCGTGTATCCGGCAAGGTAGGAGTGACGTTGGTTACTTCCGGCCCGGGCGCTACGAATACCATCACGGGTATCGCTGACGCGCTGATGGATAGTACGCCAATGGTCGTAATCGCCGGTCAAGTACCCTCGCCGTTGTTGGGAACCGATGCTTTTCAGGAAGTCGACGTGATTGGCATCACGCAACCGATCACGAAATGGGCTTATCAAATCCGCAAGCCGGAGGAGATCGCATGGGCTGTTTCTCGTGCTTTTTATATCGCTTCTACAGGCCGTCCGGGTCCAGTTGTGCTGGATTTAGCGAAGGACGCGCAAGTAGGGCTGGTGGACTATGAATATAAGAAGGTAGATTACGTACGTAGTTATCAGCCGGAGCCGGATATCAAAAAGGATCGTATCAAGGCCGCCGCCGATTTAATCAATGAGGCGAAGAAACCCTTCTGTCTGGTCGGGCAGGGAGTATTGTTAGGCGGTGCGGAAGAGGAATTGAAAGCGTTTCTCCAAAAGAATGATATACCTGCCGGATCTACGGTATTGGGCTTATCTGCGTTGCCAACCGATTTCCCATTGAACAAGGGAATGCTCGGTATGCATGGAAACGTAGGGCCGAACCGGAAAACGAATGAGTGTGATGTATTGATCGCTATCGGTATGCGTTTCGACGACCGTGTGACTGGCGATTTAAAGACATACGCTAAGCAAGCCAAGATTATCCATCTGGATATCGACAACTCGGAAATCGGTAAGAACGTCCCCGTAGATGTAAAGGTGCTGGGGAATGCCAAGCACACGATACCGATGATCACGGCGTTGTTGGAAGAACGTAAACGTCCGGAATGGAATGCCGAGTTCGATCGGGACGAGAAAGAGGAATACGATAAGGTAATCGAGAAGGAATTGTATCCGACCGAGGGCCAACTGAAAATGGGCGAGGTAGTCCGTAAGGTTTCCGAGGCGACCGGTAACGACGCTGTATTGGTGACCGACGTTGGGCAGAACCAGATGATGGGTGTCCGCTATTTCAAATATAAACAAACCCGTAGCGTGGTGACTTCCGGTGGTTTAGGTACGATGGGATTTGGTCTGCCGGCCGCTATGGGCGCTAAGTTCGGGGCTCCAGACCGTACGGTCTGCTTCTTTACCGGTGATGGGGGTATGCAGATGACGATTCAGGAATTGGGTACCATCATGCAGGAGAAACTGAACGTGAAGATTATTATTCTTAATAATAACTTCTTAGGTATGGTACGTCAGTGGCAAGAATTGTTCTTCCACGAGCGTTATTCAAACACCATCATGGAGAATCCGGATTTCGTGGCGATCGCTAAAGCCTATGGTATCGCCAGCCGTGCCGTTGAAAAGCGGGAGGAATTGGACGACGCTATCGCCGAGATGCTAAACCACGACGGCGCTTACGTGTTGGTTGCTAACGTGGAGACTTGCGGAATGGTATATCCGATGGTTCCTGCTGGGGGAAGCGTGACAAACATGATTATGGGAGACGAGAAATAAGGAGGAGATGAAGCTATGAGAACAAAGAAATTATATACCGTTATTATCTTTTCAGAGAATATCGTAGGTCTTTTGAACCAGATAACGATTATCTTTACACGCCGACAGCTGAACATCGAGACTCTGTCCGTCTCTCCGTCCGCTATCAAGGGCATCCATAAGTTTACGATCACGACATTCGCCGATGAGGATATGATCGATAAGGTGGTGAAACAGATTGATAAACGTGTGGATATCTTGAAGGCTTATTATAATACGGATGAGGATCTGGTTTATCAAGAGATCGCTCTTTATAAGCTAAGTACCGAGCTTTTCATCAAGATGGGAACCGTGGAGGGATTGATCCGTAAATACAACGCCCGTATCTTGGAGATGAACGAGACCTGCGTGGTATTGGAGAAGAGTGGCCACTATGACGAGACACAAGCCTTGTTCAATGAGTTGAGTGAGACGATCGGTGTCCTGCAATTCATCCGCTCCGGACGTGTGGCTATCACGAAGAGCAAGGTGGAGCGCTTGAGCGATATGTTGGCCGATATGGAGCGAAAGTTACAGGAAAAGCAACAATAATAAGATATGGAGAAAGTAGGATTATTTCATTTCGTGGCGGAGCCATATTTGATGGATTTTAGGGGACGTGTAACGCTCCCTATGATTGGTAACTATTTGATTCACGCCGCTTCCAGCCATGCCGGAGAGCGTGGGTTCGGTTTCAATGATATGTCGGAGCGTCATACGGCTTGGGTGTTGTCCCGTCTGGCTATCGAGATGAAGGAATATCCTACCGCCTTTGATAAGATTAATTTATACACTTGGATCGATGAGGTCGGACGCCTCTTCACCAGTCGTTGTTTTGAGCTGGCGGATGAGAATGGGAAAACCTTTGGATTCGCCCGTTCTATTTGGGCGGCTATCGACGTGGAGACCCGCCGTCCTACCTTATTGGATATAGAGGCATTGGGCAAATATATCGACGAGCGTCCGTGCCCGATCGAGAAGCCGGGCAAGATCATGCCGGCGGAGAATAAGGCGGAGGGAATCCCGTATTCGATCAAATACAGCGACTTGGATATCAACGGTCACTTCAATAGCGTGAAGTATATCGAGCACCTGCTGGATTTGTTCGATATCGACCAGTTCAAGACCCGTGAGATCGGCCGTCTGGAGATCGCCTACCAATCCGAGGGCAAACAAGGTATGCCGCTTACGCTTCATAAGGCGGAGTCCGATCCCGATAAGCAAGACATGGCTATTTGCCATGAGGGAAAGGCGATCTGTCGTGCGGCGGTTACTTGGAGATAATAAAAGAGATACATAAATAGATTTTTAAACATTAATAGTTAAAAAGAAAATGGCACAAATGAATTTTGGCGGTGTTGTAGAGAATGTAATGACCCGCGAGGAATTTCCGTTGGAAAAGGCAAGAGAGATATTAAAAGATGAGACAATCGCTGTGATCGGCTATGGCGTACAGGGACCGGGACAGTCATTGAACCTTCGTGACAATGGCTTCAACGTAATCGTTGGCCAGCGCCAAGGTAAGACTTACGAGAAAGCGGTTGAGGACGGATGGGTTCCGGGTGAGACTCTGTTCGGTATCGAGGAGGCTTGCGACAAGGCCACGATCATCATGTGCTTATTGTCCGACGCTGCCGTAATGTCTGTATGGCCTACGATGAAGCCTTATTTGACAGCTGGCAAGGCCCTGTATTTCTCTCATGGTTTCGCGATCACTTGGAACGATCGTACGGGCGTTGTTCCTCCCGCGGATATTGACGTGATCATGGTCGCTCCGAAGGGATCTGGTACGTCTTTGCGTTCCATGTTCCTTGAGGGTCGTGGCTTGAACTCTTCTTTCGCTATCTATCAAGACGCTACTGGCAAGGCGATGGATCGTACGTTGGCGTTGGGTATCGGTATCGGTTCCGGCTACTTGTTCGAGACGACTTTCATCCGTGAGGCTACTTCCGATTTGACTGGTGAGCGTGGTTCTTTGATGGGCGCTATCCAAGGTTTGTTGTTGGCCCAGTATGAGGTATTGCGCGAGAATGGACACACTCCTTCTGAGGCTTTCAACGAGACGGTCGAGGAGTTGACTCAATCCTTGATGCCTTTATTCGCCAAGAATGGTATGGACTGGATGTACGCTAACTGCTCTACGACTGCCCAGCGTGGCGCTTTGGACTGGATGGGTCCGTTCCACGACGCAATCAAGCCGGTTGTCGAGAAATTGTATGCGAACGTAAAATGCGGTAACGAGGCTCAGATCTCTATCGACTCAAACTCTAAGCCGGATTATCGTGAGAAATTGGAGGCTGAATTGAAGGCATTGCGCGAGAGCGAGATGTGGCAGACAGCTGTTACTGTACGCAAGCTTCGTCCGGAGAACAACTAATCCAATCTTAATCCTTATATATCAGCAAAAAGAGGCGGGTCACTTACGGGTGGCTCGCCTTTCTTTGTGTTATTCGATGTGGATATTCTTTGTTTTCTTGATCTTTCGCATGCTGGATGCGGAATGGAAGATGTCCAGCACCTCGATCCGTTCCTCGGTGATGCGGTAGATGATAAGGAGTGAATCTAGGATGATGTTCCGGTACATGCGGCTTTTCGTAGCTAGGTGTCGGCATTCGGGATAATAAGGATAGTCGTTTTCCAGTTTCTCGACTGTATTCAATATATTTCCGGGCTTGGAATATGCCGAATCGTTCTATACCTTCCACGAAAATCCTCTCAAGGCTTTCCTCGTAAATGGGAGAACCGATTACTTTTTTCCTTGATAGTTGTCCATCCATGATCTTATTCTTTGATGTACTTCTTCAATAGGATAGAACGGCCCCTTCTCGATCTCATGGATATGTTCCCAGATTTCCTCTTGTGTGAATTGTACCGGCTTGGTGGGATCCCACTTGGGCTTTGCGGGTTCGGTCTTGGCCTTACGTGTTCTTGCGGTCTTGGCCGTGGTTTCCTTGGCGGGGATGTTGCTTAATTTTGTCATAGTTGTAACTGTTATTTATTAGTACAGTGGCAAATGTATGGAATAATTTCCATGTAATAAGATATTTGATAAGGAAAAAAGTAGGTCTATAGGATTAACTCATTACCCAGTTGTAGAGACGGGGCGTGCCCCGTCTCCATCCCCTCAAAATGGTATTCGAATTTATTTATGTCACATAACCGCTATTTTTAATCGCTTATCCGCTATATACGCACAATAAGCATGAATTTGGGAGGGTGGGGTGTGTAGGTCTTTATTACATATTTTTTTATTTCTTATATTTACTGCGTCTTATACATTAAAAGAGTATATGAAAATCATATGATGATGTGTGATAGATATATGATGTTAACCTTTTTTATCAGTATGCGCTTGGTGAATCGGAATAATTGTCTAGCAAGCAAGCAAGCAAGCAAGCAAGCAAGCAAGCAAGCAAGCAAGCAAGCAAGCTAACCCAGATCTATTATATGTATACGCCGGGCCGGTATGCGGAGGATTTCCTCCGCATACCGGCCCGGCGTGTTTGCGCTCGGCGCATGGGAAAAAGGCCATCCTACGAATACGACACGCTAAGTCGGGAATGGTGAGAGATACCGATACGTATTATGAATACAAAACACCTATTTATAAATTTATTGCTTATGAAAACAATTTTACGAGGAATTAGTATGAGGTTGTCGCTCATTGCGATGGTCTTATGTTTATGCGCCGCATGGCCGGGGCATGGACTGGCTTGGGGTATGGCCGGGTCGGCGAGCCTGGCGGGGATGACACCCGGGGCTCCGCAGAGCCAGGCGGAAGGGGAGGTACGGTTTACCAGTACTCTGGATCCTGTAGCTTATTGCTTTATCCACGAGTGGAATCCGGTGGCTACTTGGAGTTTAAATTTCAATATCGAGAACTTCACGAAAGGCATGGCTGTACGTGTACAGCTGGTGAACACCGCTAATCCGGACGGGGTAGAGTTCCGCTTTGAGGATTCTGAGCCGGCACAAGCCTTAGACAATGGCGGCTTTTGGATACCGGACGAGAAGTTGACGGACTATGGATATAGCGTTAGTCTTAACCTGCAAATGAATAGCTCGAAGGAGTGCGAGGCTGGCTATACCGTAAAAGTGTACAGCTCGCGAGACATGAGCACGGCTGCTTTGGCCTCTACCGGGCAAACGATACGATTTATGCTGGATGATAAGGCTCCCGCTATGGGAGAGTTGTCGCGTACATCCGGCGATCTGAACGAGGATATCCCTTTTGCGATCAACGTGACGAAGGCTGGTTTCCTGCAGGGGCAACACGCTAAGATGAAGATTTATCTGAATGGCCCTTCTGAAGGCTTGACCCTTTCCGGGCAGAACCTAAGTAAAGAGACTGGTCTATATAATGAGCCTATATACGTATTAGATATTCCTTCGTTCTCCGCTACGCAATTCACGTTGATGGCTCATGCCACGGAGGAATGGAGCGGAACGGTTCAAGTGGATATTTGTGATGCGGACGGCAATGAGGTTGCATATGGCGGCCGAGCATCGTTCGCTTTCCCGGCCAATAACTCGCAGGACGATATCGCCGCCTTGAAAGCGATCGCCGAGGCCAACCCGCTGAACTCGGACTTGCAGAACTTCATCTCCAGCAAGGATTACTTGAAAGACCGGACGCAGAGCGATGGCTACAACGTGGGCGTGACGTGGAACGCCGAGTCCCCGAGCCGGGTGAAAAGCTTCTTTATAAAGGATTATAGAACACATACGGTATCTGACATGAAGGATATAGGCTCGTTGAGTGGATTGGAAGACTTACGGTTGACTGGCACTCGGTTGAAATCTCTTGATCTGTCTGCTTTGACAAAGCTAAGGCAACTGAATATGGATGATAACGATTCGCTTACATGGTTCACGGTGAAGCTCCCGAGTCCATTACCTGAGTATTTCAATCTTTATGGTTCTACTAGGGTCATAGCCGGTACGCCAGTAGACGATTATAACGCTTATGCCGCGAAGGGCGAGGAGATCGATCTATCCGCTTACGCTACGGTGGGTGGCGTGAAATCGATCTACACTTGGTTCCTTAACGATCGAACTACTGGTAAACGGACGGAAGCGACCATGCCGATGGTCTCTGGCAAGGAGGGGGCTTTCGTGTTTAGCGGAAAGCCGGGCGAATATTATATATGTGAGATTACGAACTCGAATTACGACAATTGGCGTATGTATACGCCCCAGATCAAGGTAGCCCGTAACTCGGACAGCTACTCCCCCGCGGACATCGCCGGATTGAAGAAGCTGGCTACCGATAACCCGAATATCACCCAATTGCAGGAGTTCGTGGAAAGCAAGGGCTGGGAGCGCGAGAATTGGAACTCATATCAAGACGTGATCCGTACGGACTGGAACACCGACGAGGTCGGTCGCTTAACGCATCTGGCGATTGAGTTAGATTGGAACTCTAAGGATACGATCTCTCAATTAGACTTGAGCGCCTTCACTGAGTTGAAGTATTTCGAGTGCGAGGAATTTATGAATATAGAGAAGCTGGACGTATCGAAAAATACGAAACTGGAGCACTTGCATATATATAGCAGGAACTTAGCTTCACTTGACCTGTCCAAATGCCCGGAACTGCAATATTTTAGATTTGGAACATTATACATAGGCGAGGGAAGTTACCAGAACACGAAGCTAGCGACACTGAATCTTACCGGTTGTTCGAAGCTGACGGAGCTTTACCTTGAGCATTCGCCCTTGGCTTCGCTGGATATCTCATCCTTCAAGCAATTGAGCCGTCTGGAGATCGAGTACTGCCCGAACTTGAAGTTGCAAGGTTTCGATAAGGCTACGAGCTTGACCTATTTGGCCTTGCCGCATACAGAACAGTTCGCGGATCTGGTAAAGAACCTGCCGGCGTTTATCCGTCATCTATATCTGCAAAATACGGAGTATGAGCTTCCTTCCGCGCAAGTGGGAAAGAATCTGGAGTCGTTGGGATTGCCGGGATACGTGGAGAGTCTCGATCTGGCTCAGTACCCGAACTTGAGTAACTTGAATGCGGATGGATCTCTTTTGAGATATTCTACGGTGAAGAACTACCGGCAGATAAATTATAATGGTTTGGGGCACATAACGCTTACTTCCCCCTCTCATCCGGGAGATCCATACTGGTTCGAGAACGGCGATACGATCGATCTCTCCTCGGAGGCCGTGATCGATGGCATAGAGACCGTATTCCTATGGGTAAACGCCAAATATAGGACAGAGGAGAAAGAGGCATTGAAGCCGGTGCCAAACCGTCCGGGCGTATTCGTGCTGGACAGCAAGGAGGAAAAGTATGGAGACTATTATTGTAAGCTGATGAACCCGAAGTTCTGTAAGATCTCGGAGATTAATGTACGTGACGGCTGGCAGATCGAGACTTCATACTTCCACGTGGAGACCACCGTCCCCCAAGTATTCGCCGAGAGCGACGTGGCTACCTTGGCACGTATCGTAGACGCTTCCAACAACAAGGCATTAAGCGAGTGGTGGAGCAGCGGCGCATGGCAGACAAACGAGGGCTCACTGTATGCGCAAGCCGTTTGGAACGACGAGAACCCGCGCCGCTTGATACATTTATATATGTATGAGATGGGCGAAAGCTTTACGAAGAAGGTAGATCTCGCTGCCTTGGATAAGCTGGAGATCTTGTCGTTGACAGGCAATAGGGTGGAGGAACTGACCTTGCCGAAGAACAATACGGTATTGCGTTCTTTGATGCTGGGTGGAAACTATTCTTTGAAATCTTTGATCGTATCCGAGTATCCATCGCTGGAGTATCTGGATGTGTCTAGTACGGACTTGACGGCTCTCGACTTGTCTAAGAACAAAAACTTGAAGGAGTTGTTCTTGAATTGGACGATGCTTGACGGGGTAGAGAACAGCGCTTCGGCTTCGGGCCTTGCCGCTCAATTAACCGCATATGGCTTGCCTATACCCACTACCCGGATCGATTTGGCGGACTTCCCGGCCTTGATGTCTTTCAATGCCGATGGTTCGTGCTTGGAGTTCGCTAACGTGGAGAACCCGCGGCAATTGGAGGCTGCCTTCGGTGTTGTTAGGTTGCCGGTAGGTGAGGTTCGTCCGGGAGGTTTCGTGGCTTATGGGGAGACAATCGATCTTTCCTCACAAAAGATGGTAGGTACATCCGCCTCTCGCTTTACTTGGGTATTCGACGGCGATACGATCGACCATACGGACAGCCGCTATACGATTACCGAAGACTTGACCCCGAATTATCAAATTGCCGGTCTTGTAACCAATCCATTATTCCCCGGCTGGACGGTTCAGTACGGTGCGTGGGTTTACACCTGCGATGGCGATGCCAACCTCGACAAGTCCGTGAACGTACAAGACGTGACGGCTACGGTAAGCTACATCTTGCGGGACAAGGATAATATGATCCCCAACTTCGGTTTTGCTGAGGCGGACGTGAACTATAATAATAATGTAGAGATCGCCGACGTAATCGGTATCGTCAACCTCATCCATGGCAAGCCGGTTACCAAGGCCAGTGCACTGCGTTCTGAGGCCGAGGTTCCCGTACAAATGGAGCTCGACGCTGACAATTTCTTGACCATGAATAGCCAAGTACCGGTAGCCGGTATCTATCTGGAGTTGGTGGGAGCCATCGACGAGATCCCGTTACTGGGCGACGCCGCTAAGTTCCTGCAGGCTTCCAGCTTGAACGGTGATACCTTGCGTGTGATCGGTTATAGCTTGGATGGCCGCACGATTCCTTCGGGCAAGAGCTGTATCCTGCGTATGCCGGCGGGCGTTACCTTGGTAGGAGCCTCCTTCTCCGATGCGAAGGCCAACAGCTTGAGGTCCGGTGGCGATGCGATCGTGACTTCCAACGCCCCGATCGAGGCGATCAGCCAATTGGCAGCCGTGTCCAATTATCCGAACCCGTTCCGTGGCAGCACGACCTTCCGTTATCAGTTGACGGAGGCGGCCGAATCCGTGACGATCCACGTATTCTCCGCGAATGGCGCTTTGGCCGCGGTATTGAACGGTCTGCCCGGCGAGGTGGGCGATAACCAATATTCGGCGGCTCTTACCTTACCGGCGGGCGTTTACTACTACCGCTTGACGGCAAAGACAGGCCATGATGTGAAGGCAAGTAATACTAACATCTTTATCTGTAAGTAAATTATGAAAGTGAATCATATAAAACAATTATTCGTAGCCCTCTTCCTGCTGTTATCGGCGGGAACGGCTACCGCCGCCCAGTGGAAATTGGCGAAGACGAACCTGAACGCCGCTGGCAGTAAGGATACGCTCACGCTGAAGGTATCCGATAATTCCTTTAGTTTCTCCTCCTTCCAGGTGGATTTCACCTTGTCCGAGGGTATCTTGCTAGATGGGACTCCGATCCTCGGCGAGTTGGCAAATGATCATGCCCTTACGTGGAGTAAGCAAAGTGACGGCAGCTTCCGTTGCGTGGTATACAGTGCAGGAAACAAGGATATGAAAGCCCCGGAAGGCCCCGTGCTCCGTATCCCGGTAGTGCTGGCGGCCTCTTTTGAGGGAGGAAAGTTCACGGCGAAAAACGGACTCTTGTCTAACAAGGCCTCCAATGGGCAGTCGGTGAAGGACTTGAGTGGAGCGACCCTTACAGCGTATAAGGAAAGAGCCCATCTGGTGGTGAACGTATCGGGCCAAGAGCAAGTGGTCAACCCGGCTATAGCCGCAGGATTGAGCTATACGACCATCCCGGAGGATAAGACGCTTACGGTCGCTTATTTTAAGGATGATTCTTGTAAAATAGCGGCTACCGACAATGACCGCAAGGAAGAGGGTATCCTGTATGTCAAGCTATCCTATGCGGGTGACACTGACTACGCTGAGTTCGAGGAGGTCTATGTCATGAGTCTGACGAGCAAGATCGCTATTGACGCAAGTAAAATCACGAAGCCGCAAACGACAGGTATCAAGGAGGGGCAATTGCTTTCAACTTCTTTACTGTCCGGTGGTAGCGTAAAGGATGAAGATGGATATACGATTGCCGGTACCTTCGTTTGGACGAACGGGAATGCGGTGATGCCGGCCGGGAAGCAAAGCTGTTCCGTCACTTTCTATCCAGATAACTCCTCTTATTACAATACAGCGGAGGTGTCTGTGGAGGTTGAGGTAACCCCTACGTATCTAGTCACCGCTACAGGGACAACAGGAGGTACCGTAAACGTATTGGGCAAGACTGAGGATGACGTGTACGTGAAGGGTCAAGAGATCTCCTTGGTAGCCCTGTCTCTGCCCAATTATAAGTTCGAGAGTTGGTCGGTAACGGGCGCGAGCGAGACCTTGCCGGCGAATGATTCCATCTTTGTTAAGGCGGATAATAATAAGACCTATACGGCGAACTTCTCCCCGATCATGCGTGCGGTAACGATCAATCATGTAGGCAACGGCAGTCTCTCGGTTACGGCCGAAGGTGCGAAGGTTGCGTCTGGAGCTTTCTTGCGACAAGGTACGATCTTGCAAATCGTGGCTACACCGGACGTGAACTCCCAGTTGGAATCATTGACTATAAACAAGAAGCCTCTAGAGGGTAACAAGGTGACGCTTACAGCGGATTTGGAGGTCAATGCCGCATTCAAGCCAAAAGAGGGGGCACTTGTCTCCATCGATAAAGATGTGGCGAACGGCTCTATCTTATTATATAAGGAAGACGGCAGTTTGATCGCTTACGGTTCTTCCGTTCCTGTTGGTACGAAGCTACGTGCGGTTGCGCTTCCGGATGCCGGGTATAGCTTGGATGGCAGTGTCACCTTATCGGGCGTGACCGGCCCTACGAACGACCTGTGGACCGTGACAGGCGATGTTACGGCAAAAGCTGCTTTCGGTGCGAAGAAATACATGGTGAAGGCCTCTGCCGTAAGCAGCAACCCGACTCAGACCGCTTCCGGTACGATCACGTTGGAGCCATCCGGAGAACAACCTTATGGTACGGAGGTTCGTATAGCGAGTGCCGAGGGACAGAACGGAGCGAGACTGCTTACCATCTTGGCGAACGGTAAGGAAATATCTCAAAATGATGTCTTGACCGTAACCGGCGACCTGACGGTGACAGCTGTATTCGATCCTCGGGTAAATATCGAGAAGACATACATCCTTTGGCCGTATCAAGAATACTACTACAGTGGCGTATCCCGCAACTTCGTGCCTTTCGCTTCGCAGACTTACGCTGGTTTCTCTTTTGAGGTCTTATATAAGAACACTAAGGGTGAGAAGACTGCTAAGGCAATCGATGCGGACAATTATACGGTCTTGTTGCATCGCGAAGAGGATGGTTTGTATAATGAGTTCAAAGGGGAGTATAAGGATGGCTTAGTGATCCATAAGTCCAAGGTCTCGGTAACGGAAGCGCCTACGAACGGAGGTAATCCGAAGACTCGCCCGGCAGAGGTGGACATCACAAGCACAACTACCAATGGCGTGACAAAATACGTGATTGAGCCTAACAGCGATGCGGCTAAAAAGAATTACGAAGGCACGGTTTACTATCATTCTACGAAAGATCCGGTAAACTTATCCTTTGGTGAGTCTATCCTACGTGCGGGAGGGGAACCGGTATCACCGATGGGCTACGTACGTGTCACTAATGGCGGTATGCCATACGACGCAACGGATGGTAAGGTTTCTATCCCCGCCGGTATAACGGTGACGCTGGAAGCTGTGCCTGCGGAAGGCGCTAAGTTCTCTCATTGGTCTGATATTGAGTCTAACCCTGTTGACGCAAAGAAGAACCCTCGGGAATATGTGGTAGCGGAAGGCTCTACGGGGGTTACTCCTGAATTTGTCGGCAAGGATAAACTAGAGTTCAAGTTAGCTCAAACCTCTTCCGTATATAACGGTGCGGCTCAACTCGTATCCGTGACAGGTACGGGCAACGAGGCTTGCCAGATCACGTTCTTCTTTGACGAGGCCTGTACGCAACCGGCTGTCTTGAAGAATGTCGATAAGTATTATGTACGTGTTTATCGTTCAGCTGATGCGAAGTATAAAGAATATACTGAAGTATTCCCCTATGCGATAGAACAAGCCGAACCTGCGATTACGAAGTGGCCGGATGCTTCCGATATCTTGCTCGGTCATACACTGGCCGAATCAATTCTACAAGGTGGAAATCCCGGTATCGTAGCCGGAACATTCGCTTGGAGCAAGCCGGAAACAGCGCCTACGGCCACCGGTCAGCAAGAGGTTACCTTTACGCCGACCGATCCGAATTACAAGCCGGTTAGTAGCAAGATAGAGGTGAAGGTTGTTTCCGCTACTTTCTTGGATCCGGTTACTCCTCCTGTAGACCCCGTAGATCCGGAGAATCCAGACAAGCCGGACCAACCGGATACGCCAACCGGCATCGAGTCCATCGAGGAAGGCATGAGCCTGTATACAGCCAATCAATCTATCTTCGTGAATATGCCTCAGCAGGTAGCCTTGAAGGTAGTCGATGTGTCCGGCATCGTTCTTTACGAAGGTTCGATTCTTGGCAAGGCTGAGATCCCGGTAGGGCATGCCGGAGTCTACTTCGTCCGCTGCGAGGCCTTCGGCGATTCGTTTGTACGGAAAGTCGTGGTTCGCTGATTCTGCCACTGCCCATCGTAAGGTGCTTATGATGAGGCTGTCTCAAAATAAACTTGAGATGGCCTCTGTTGTTTTATTCCAAGTTGAA
>OWJQ01000004.1_pt1 | contig 208350 bp, 194 predicted proteins | sample 1732711 | NCBI WGS metagenome assembly OWJQ01 (sample SAMN05065745, study PRJEB22554) | human gut metagenome | biome: ENVO:2100002; feature: ENVO:00000062; material: ENVO:00002003 | host: Homo sapiens | place: USA | reverse complement strand
CACTTATGCGATCGTCGGCAGCGTCAGATGTGTATAAGAGACAGCGGTAGCGGTGGCGAGTTCGTCCACCTTCTGCGGGTCACCCTGGGGCTTGATTACCCAACGTTTTTCGATAGGCATAATCTTCTATTTTTATTTTAATATTTATAATCTTTTCGAGGTGCGCCGCGAACCGGCCTGCCACATCTTTCAGGTCCGTTTCGGTTCCCGTCTCTTTCCGTATGGAGGTCACCCCCCTGTCCGAGAAACCGCACGGGTTGATGTAGTCGAACCAACGCAGGTCCGTGTTCACGTTGAGCGCGAAACCGTGCATCGTCACGTAGCGCGACGAACGTACTCCGATTGCGGCTATTTTCCGCATCGGGCCGCCTTCGGTCAGCCACACCCCCGCCGCTCCTGCGACACGGGTACCGCTGATGCCGTAGTCGGCTATCGTCCGTATGACCGCTTCCTCAATCGAGTGGATATACTCCTTGAGTCCGATGCCCTCGCGTTCGAGGTCGAGTATGGGATAGCCCACCAACTGTCCCGGGCCGTGGAACGTGATGTCCCCTCCCCGGTCTATGCGGTAGAACGATGCACCTTTGCTTTTGAGGAAATCTTCGGCCACGAGCATGTTCTCTTCATGGCCGCTTTTGCCCAGCGTATAGACCGGCGGATGTTCGCACAGCAGCAAATATTGCTCCGCTTTCCGTCCGTCTCCGCTCTTGGAGGCCAGCAGGTCGTTGAAAAGCTGTTTCTGCAGTTCCCAGCAGCCGGCATAATCCATAACGCCCAAGTCGCGGCAAATCACTCTCTCCTTCGGCGTCTCCATGGTCAGTCCTCTTTTCGGAAGTTGAGCAGGGCCTCTTCGGCCATGTAGGAGGAACGGACCAGCGGGGCACTCGCCACATATCGGAATCCCCGCATCCGCGCCAGGTCGCCGTACATGGCGAACTTCTGCGGAGTGACATATTCCGCCACGGGGTAGTGTTTCATGGTGGGACGCAGGTACTGGCCCAGCGTGACGATGGAGCATCCCGCATCGGCCAGGTCGTCGAGCGTTGCCAGTATCTCGGTTTCGGTCTCTCCGAGGCCGAGCATGAGGCCGCTTTTGGCCACCGCGCCGCGCGAGGCGATGTAGCGGAGTACTTCCAGCGAAGTGCGGTACCGGGCCCGCGAACGTACGAGGGGCGTCAGCCTCTCGACGGTCTCGATGTTGTGACCGATGATATCCGGTGCGGCGTCGATGACGATGTCGAGCAGCTCTTTGCGGCAGTCGAAATCGGGAATGAGCACCTCGATGGTGGTGTCGGGATTTACGCGCCGGATGGCACGAATCGTTTCGGCCCAATGGCCGGCTCCTCCGTCGGGTAGGTCGTCCCTGTCCACGGATGTGAGTACGGCATGTTTGAGCCCCATGAGGCGTATGGATTCGGCGACCTCTTCGGGTTCGCCCTGTTCGGGAGGTAACGGTTTACCGGTTTTGGTCGCACAGAACTTGCATGAACGGGTACAGACATCGCCGAGTATCATGAATGTGGCGGTCTTCCTGCTCCAGCATTCGGCCTTGTTGGGGCACTTTCCGCTGTCGCATATCGTATGCAGTCCGTGTTTCTCCACGATTTTCGAAACATCGGCGTATTTCACGTCGTTGTGGAGTTTTATCTTCAGCCAGCCGGGTTTTATATTCTTCGCTACCTTGTCATAAGTATCAGACATTGACTTTCACTATTTTTCCAATTGACACAAAAGTAATTATAATTTTCGGATTTTCCATAGCCCGGCCCGATAATTCGTGACGGATTCCTGTCGGGACGGTTGGGTACCGGTTTTCTGAGAGATGTAATGTATTTGCCGCAGAAGTATTTCCGGCTGTCGGGAGATGCCGGGACGGGGCAGTTTACGGATAATTTGTTCCAAAAGACCGGCAAATGGCCGAGGAGTGCTGCATCCGGTGCGGACAGGGTATGGCTGTTTCGGCTTGCGTCTTGGCGGGATTGCAGAGCAGACCGGGAAGATTGGAATCTTCCCGACTGGAGGAGTGTATCGGACAGAACTGTTGTATTGCAACAGGCGGGACGAACAATCCTCACCCCGCCTGCCGTGCTTGAAAGAGCATCGTGTTATTCCGTCACGACGCTTACTTCGGGTCTGTCTTTGAAGAGGCCGCTCACGTATTCCAGTTCGTATCCGGGGTCTACGATTACTTTTTTGAGCGACGTATTGCCCTGTACGATATAATATTCTGCCCAGTCGCTGCAATAGCCGTTTTTCAGGTTGATGAGTTCCAGAACCGGCATATCCTGCAGTTCCACAATTTCGACGTTCTCATGGATGCTCAAATCGATTTCCCTGACGGGGTTGTTGCTGGCGTACAGCTCCCGCAGGGCGGCATTGCCGGAAAGGTCCAGTTCGCCGAGTTCGTTGTCGAAGACGAACAGCCACATCAGGAACGGTAGCTCCGTGAGGTCAATCGCGGTGAGTTTGTTGGCGTACACGTTGAGCCGCATGAGTTTGGGCAGTCCGGAGAGGGAGAGTGAGGTCAGTCGGTTGTCGTTCAGGTGCAGTTCCGTCAATTCGGCGCAGTCGGCTACCGTCAGCTCCGTCAGTTGGTTTTTTACGGCATCCAGCCGGACGAGGTTGTCGAGCCCGACGGCACGCAGGGAGGTCAGTCGGGCTTCGTTTATGTAAGCGTTTTCCAGCTTGGGCAATACCGACAAATCGAGGTCGGTCAGGGCGGTACGCTGCAGGTACAATACCGTCATTTCGGGCGTTTTGCTCAGATTCAGTTCCGATATCCCGGTGCCGTACAGGCGAAGGTCCGTCAGTTGGCCCAGTTGGTCGAGTCTGAGGGCGGTTATCGGATTCTCGCCGAGGTTCAGGGCCCGGAGATTTGTCAGTCCTTCTATCGGTGCGGTATCCGTGACGCGATGGAATTTCAGGTTGAGGGTTTCCAGCGCAGTGAAGTATTGCAGCCCGTCCAGACTTTTTACCGTATTGGCGTCGGTCGCATCCTCGGCATAATCGTATCCCATCTCTATCGCAGTGAAAGCAGCGGCTTCGTCGAATGAGATGATGCCGTCCGAATCTATGTCGATGCCGTTGTCGAAAAGATATTTTTCGAGGACTTTGTCCGGAATTGCGACATGGCTGGGCGGTTCCGGTTCATCGGCCCGGGTCGTGAAAGAGATTTCACGCCAGGAGGAGTCTTCGTATTCGTTGTTGCCCAAGGCCCGTAGAGCCAGCGTATAAGAGGTTTCGCTCTCCAGCCCTTCTGCGACAGCCTCCGTTTCGTCGTCGGGAACCTTCTGGCTGACGACCGTCGTCTCTTCCCGTTTTATCGTGTATTCGTATCCGTCGGCGTTTTCTACTTTTTTCCACGAAAAGGCGGCGGTAGTTGGGGTAATCGCTCCGAGCGTTACGGCCGGGGTTGCAAGTTGCGTCGGGCCGACGGTTGGGGGTGCAGGGGGCGTTTCTTTGCAGCCTCCAAAAGCGAAGGCAAGGAATCCAATAAAAATCGAAGTCAGTCTTTTCATAGGAAATCTTTGTTAGCGGTTAGTGAAATGAATTATGTCGCAATTTAATCTTTTTATTTGAAAATATAGCATATATGCCGATTATTTTGAAAATAATCCGTCATTTAGTTGTATATATGAAGCGGTGCGGAGGATGTGTGTACGGTTTGTGGCAGGAGTCTATGTTGTCGTTTCGGAATATTTATTCGATGTTTCCGGGTGTCGGGTATTCCAGCCGCGCCGTTCGGTCCGAATGTATTCAGGTAAGATATTGAAGTAGGATGGGTGGGGGAAACGGCTTGAACAGAGGGAAAAACTGGGCGGGATGAGTGGCATACGCTTTGTTTTTGCGGAGATTGGTTTTAAATTTGTTTCTGAAGCAACGTTTCGGGGATATGCCGGGTACGGGTATCCGTGGAATTGCCGAGGGGCTGCGAAGGATGCCGGGAGGGAGACTCACGGTTTCTTCTTGATACGAATTAAATGACAAAGGATATGTATGTAAAGAGCAACTGGTTTTTCATCCTCTATAAGGCGCTGTTGGTCATCGCGGCGGCATACGGACTCCATTTCCATATGGCGGCCGGCAAGTGGGGCGATTTCAACTATTATACGGTACTCAGCAATGCGGTCTGCTTCTTTTATTTCCTTGCGTCGCTGGTGTTCAACGTCCGGCGGCTGGTCCGGGGGTGCCATACGGTGACGTGGAGACCGCGGGCCGAGGGGGCCGTGGTTTTCTGTATCACGGTCACGTTTCTGATATATCACTTCATTCTGCGGCCCGAAGCGTTTCGGATGGGAAACGGAGGCAGCTTCTACTCGGTGCTCAACATGGTGCAGCATTACATCGTTCCGCTGATGGCCCTGCTCGACTGGCTGTTGTTCTGTCCCAAGGGGCGCTGGCGCCGTTACGACCCCGCCTCCTGGCTGCTTATCCCGCTGGCCTATTTCATCTATATCCTCATCCGGGCACCGTTCGCCGGCAACATAGGCGGAACGTCAAGCCCTTATCCTTACAGTTTCATAGACATACAGGCGCACGGAGTGGGCATCGTGGCCCGGAATGCGCTGCTCGCGGCCCTCGGCATGTTCGTGCTCGCCTACCTGATGTATTTCATCGACCTCGGCCTGTCGCGGCTGGGCAGGCGGATGAAGCGTATGCATCTGAAAGAGCGGGACTGACGGTTCCGTTCGGGTTGCGATTGCCGGATACCTGCCGACGATATACCGTCGGCAGGTTCTGTTTCTCGGAAAGGCGGGGCGTTCCTTCCGGCCGCATTTGAAAGAGGCCGCCCTTTAGGGCTGTGGCTGTCCGGACGGTACGTTGCCGGGGCAACGGCAAGAGGCGGGTACCGTAAAAGATCGATTTTATGAATCGATAAAATTCGGGAATCTTTTGGAATGTTGGAAGTGATATTCTATATTTGTTATACGGCCTCCGAAGGCAGGGAGGTGGGGTAGCATGCTGGAATCGAGACGGTTGAAGGTAATTGCCGCTTGCCGTTTCGGGAGGCTGTCCGGCACATGAATTTCTGTTCGGGGGTACGGCGTCCGGCAGGCGGGTAGGTCGGTACGAGATGTTCGGCGTCATGTTTTATGGTTGATTTCCGGAATCTGGATTGTCGTATGATGGAATTCGATGGTACGTTGAGGAATATCCAGTTGATTCTGAGCCTGATGATTCTGGGTCTGTGTGTGTTCGGAGGAGTTACCCTGTTGGCACACCCGCGGAGAAGCAGAGCCAAATCCATCCTTGGGGCGGGTATGCTGCTTTGGGCGGTGTTAATCGTTTTCCGGTTGGCGGTCAATCCTTGGCTGGACAGTTCCAAGCCCCTTTTCCAGCCGCTTATCCTCATTATCGGAGGATTCGGGATGGCTGTCACTACATGCTACATCATTGAGATTCTGCGTCCGGGATTCCTTACATTCAGACGTTTTATTCTTTTCCTCTCTCCGGTCATCGTCTGTTCGCTCCTTTTCGGAGTTTATTACGTTTACCGTCGGCAAATGCCGGTTTATTACAGCCCGAGAGATTTGCTCTCCTTCTCCGATATCGACATATTGTTCCGGGGTGCGCTGATAGCGTGCAATATTCTGTATATGCTCATCCCGTCCTACCTGACAATCCGCGACGGTCGGGCGTACTCTGCGATGTTGCGGGAAAACGTATCCGACCCGGAAAATTACGACTTGCGCTGGCTGCAAAGGATTATGCTCATCCTTTCGACTTTGTATGTTTTCTATCTGGTGCTGCTGTTCACGCACAATACGCTGCTGTATGTAATCGACAAGGCCGTCATCCTCGTCTTGTGGTACTATTTTTTCTACCGGGCCCTGTTCCTGAAAGAGGTACCGTGGAGGGTATCTTTCCGGGCCGGTTGGCGGTGTCCCGACGAAGGGGCGGATGCGAATGATACCGGAATCGGTTTCCTCACCGGAACGAATTATGTGAAAGAGATAGAACAGTGGTTCAGGGAGGAGAAGCCTTACCTTCGGGGCGATTTGCGCCTGTCCGATTTGCAAAGGAGGTTTCCTATCGGCAGGACCTATCTTTCCCAGTTGTTCAACAAAGCGCTGGGAGTCTCTTTCTCCGACTATGTGAATCGGTTCAGGGTTGAGGAGAGCCGGCGTCTCCTCGAGACGGATTCCCGGATGACCATTGACGAGATAGCGGAACTGGCCGGGTTCAATTCGACCAGCGCTTTCCGCAGGGCCTTTGCGAAATGTATGGAGGTGTCGCCTTCGGAGTACCGGAAAAGGTATATGAGCAGCTCCCCCGGCAGATAAATCGGACGGGAAGAACTGCCCATCGTTTCGGTACGGCGAAGCCGCCCGAAATCTCCGGGCGGCCTGTCGATGTTCCGTTCCAATCAAGGTTGTCGTTTTGCAGTACTGTTCCCGTCCGGGCCCAGCCACTCTTGTAACATACGGTCAATTTCTTCCTCATCGGAGGGCGAGGGAGCGTGTATGTCGATAATCCTGTTATGTCCGTCGAACAGCATGAAACGGGGGATTGCCGTGATGCTGTACTCCTCCTCTAGGACCTGTCGGGATTGGGGTGTGGCCAGGTATTGTTTCCAACCCGGTCGGTCGGGCATGGCCGTTTGAAGCCATGCCTCCCTGTCCGTATCGATGGAGAGACTGACTATTTCCAGGCGGTCGTCTCCTTCGTATCGTTGCGCCAGCTCTTCGAGGAACTGCATTTCGTAACGGCAGGGGCCGCACCAGGAGGCCCATACGTCGACATAGCGGACTTTTCCTTTCAGGCTGGAAAGGTTTACCTTCGTGCCGTTCCGGTCCTCCATCTCCAGGTCGAGCAGTTCCTTGCCCGGGCCGAACTTCCGGATGGCCGTTATTTTCGATTCATAGGCTTGTTCCATATCCTGCAGTGTGGCGGTGTCCCGGCATATTCGGGTAAAGAGCGCATAGGTTTCTTCCAGCGATTCGACGGCGGTTTCGTTCAGGAGAGCGGAATACATGCACTCTCCCGAGAGACAGTCCAGTACCTCTTGATTAGAGACTCTTCGCGCCAGTTCTTTCAGCACGTTGAGGTCGGAGCGTTCGATATGCGCCGATTGCATGTCCCACACCAACACGAGTTCCGTCAGACCGCTTCTGGCATTCGCTATGTCGTTCAGGTCAATGTTCCGTGCGAAGTCCCAGAACATCGCATCCTCCACGTCGCCCTCGGGCGCGACATAGAGTTTGTAGCTGGCGCGGTAACAGTAAAGGTTGTAGTCCCTGCGGGCCGTCAGCTCCTTCAGGGCCGATTCGGCGAATTTCCGGTCTTTGACCTTTTTCAGCAGTTTCACGACGGCCGTGTATTCGTCCATGAGCTTTTTGCGGTACTCCGGGAAACTCATCCGGGCGATTTCTTCGGGGTCGTCACCCGAAAAGGCTTCGTTCATCCAGCGGACGATTTCGCATTCATTTGCCACATTGCCGCGTAGGGTGGGCGGCTGTCCGGGTTCGTTCGCATCGAACCTGATACGTATGCGGGCACCTTTCCGCACATATAGATAGACCGGTGTGGAGGTTTCCGGAATGTACAATAGATAGGTTCCCGAAGGTCCCTCCACGGCAAAGCGGTATCGGAAAGTACCGTCTGCCTTTACTGAAATGGTATCCGCGCTGTCGCTCTCCTCCTGCAGAAGCAGCAGTTGTTTGTCATCGAGGTTTCTGATTACTCCGGAGATGACGGCTTCCTTGTTGAAGAGGTGCCCTTTACAAGAGACGGTACCTGCGACGATACTTCCGACAGCCAGCAGGTAGATACAGGAGGAGAGGGCTTTTGTTGCTTTGTTGTTCATACCGTATCGTATTTTTAAAGTCTGTACCCGATGGTGACGGAGAGGACGGAGTTGTTGTTCAGGTTGTTGATGTCAAGATTCTTGAGTACCCCGTATCCTCCCATTGTGTATCGTATATCGAGTATGAGCCGGTCGGTGAAGTCATAGGAGATGCCCAGAGGTACCGCACAGTCGTAACTGCGGATACGTGAATGAACCGGCTGTTTTTTAATCAGTTTGCCTTTCACGTTGGCATTGAGCAGAATGGACGGCTGTAAGCCGACCTTCAGGGCCAATCCCTTATAGACGTAGAAGTTGGCCAATACGGGGAGGTCCAGATAGTTCAGTCTGAATTTGGCATCGGTGATACCCGGGATGAGGTCGGCTTTAAACCCCTTGCCGGAAAACAGGATGTCGAAGGATAGCATGAAGCGCCGTGAAAAACGGTAATTGATGAAACCGCCGCCGGTATACCCCCAGCGCGATGCAATATGGTCATCCTCCTGCAGAATCTTCGACTCCGTTATGAGGGTGCTCAGGTTGGCGCCGCTTTTTATGCCCCATGAAAAGCCGTGGCGGAACTCCTGGGCAGAAACCGAAGTCATGGAAAAGATGGCGAGCATGGCCATACATACTAAATAAATCCTTTTCATTTCTTTGTTTTTTATGTGTTAATTGATTTCCGATGCAAATTTGCAGCACGACTGCCGGGTCGGCATGTCGTTTCGTACAAAACGGCCCGCTTTTTCTTCAAAGGAGAAAACGACCGGATTGTACGATGCGTCTTATCGTTCAAGTCTTATTGTAAATAACTATATATCATATAAAAATACTGAGGGCAATTTTCGTTTCTGCCCTTGGCGGCATCGGCCGCTCCTGTCGGATTTATCAGGATAAAACTCCCGGGAAATGCGGTTTTCTCTGTTTGCAGCCGGAGTTATGTTCTGTGAGGGCCTCCGAGCGGCGTATCGGCACATATAGAGGCGGCATCCGGTCTTTGCAGTTCTTTCGTGTTTGCCTCGACCGAATCGTGTCTGCGCCCGCGGACTGGGCTGTTGTTCGATGATTGCGTTCGGTTTTCATCGAATATATTCCTATATTTGCTTAGCAAAGCGGCTTCGATGCAGCCGGTATACCTTATGTTCTCGTTGGGAATGTTCCCTGTATTTGTGTCTAATGTACAGTAAATATGCAGCAGGCATTCAATATCTTGCTTATCGTCATGGCTGTGCTGGCCGTAGTGGTTTTCATCGCGCTTTTCTTCGTGGATGCCGGGTACGGCATGCTGCTGAACCGGAAGTGGGGCAAGACAGTATCCAACAAAGTGGGCTGGTTCGTGATGGAGTCGCCCGTCTTCCTGCTGATGACCGTGCTGTGGCTGATGTCGGACAGGCGTTTTGAGGCGGCGCCGCTCTGTTTTCTCTTCCTGTTCCAACTCCACTATTTCCAGCGGGCCTTCATCTTTCCCTTTCTGCTGAAGGGGCGGGGCAGGATGCCGTTGGCGATTATCGCCATGGGAATCCTCTTCAACATGGTGAACGCCGTCATGCAGGGCGGCTGGATATTCTACCTCGCTCCGGAGGGGCTCTATACGTCTGCTTGGCTCAAAACCCCGCAGTTCATCGTCGGGACGGCCGTTTTCATCGCCGGCATGGTCATCAACATACACTCCGACCATATCATCCGGAACCTCCGCCGCCCCGGCGATACGGCTCACCATATCCCTTACGGCGGAATGTTCCGCTGGGTGAGTTCGGCCAACTATTTCGGCGAGTTCGTGGAGTGGGTAGGGTTCGCGGTACTCACATGGTCGTGGTCGGGGGCGGTATTCGCCCTGTGGACGTTCGCCAACCTCGCGCCCCGCGCCGTCTCCCTGCGTAAACGTTACGAGGCCGAGTTCGGCGACGAGTTCCGGAGGCTTGGCAGAAAAAGTATCCTGCCTTTTATATTTTGATAGATTCAGACGACTTAGACTTAGTATTCTGACGACATGAAAAATTCGCTTCTTTTTACTCCGGCCAAGATAGGGCCGCTGACGCTCCGCAACCGTACTATTCGTTCCGCTGCGTTCGAGAGCATGTGCGAGAACAATTCGCCGACGCAGATGCTCGAAGATTACCATGTCTCCGTGGCCAGGGGCGGCATCGGCATGACGACGCTCGCCTATGCGTCGGTAACGCGCAACGGCCTCTCCTTCAAGAGGCAATTGTGGATGAGGGAGGAGATAGTGCCCGGCCTGCGCCGGATTACCGATGCGATACACCGGGAGGGGGCGGCCGCCTCCATTCAGATAGGTCACTGCGGCAACATGTCGAAGAAAAGCGTGGCGGGGCAGCTACCCATATCGGCTTCCAGCGGACTGAATATCTACTCGCCCACTTTCGTGCGCGGTATGCGGCCCGGTGAGATAGAGGAGGTGGCAAAGGCGTTCGGACATGCCGTGCGCCTCGCCCGTGAGGCGGGATTCGATGCCGTGGAGGTGCATGCGGGGCATGGCTATTTGCTCAGTCAGTTCCTGTCGCCCTATACCAACCACCGCAAGGACATGTACGGCGGCTCGCTGGAGAATCGCATGCGTTTCATGAAGATGGCGATGAATGAGGTGATGGAGGCCGCCGGCAGCGATATGGCCGTACTCGTGAAGACCAATATGCGCGATGGATTCAAGGGGGGCATCGAGCTGGACGAAGGGCTGGAGATAGCCAGGGAGCTCGAACGCTGCGGTGCGCATGCGCTGGTGCTCAGCGGCGGGTTCGTAAGCCGTGCACCCATGTATGTCATGCGGGGGCAGATGCCCATCAAGACGCTGACCTACTATATGGATATTCCGTGGCTGAAGGTAGGGGTCAAGCTCGCCGGGCGTATGATGATACCCACCGTCCCTTTCAAGGAGTGCTATTTTCTCGAAGATGCGCTCCGTTTCCGCAAAGAGTTGAAGCTGCCGTTGGTTTATGTGGGCGGAGTAGTCAGCCGGGCCAATGTCGAAACCGTTCTCGACAGCGGATTCGAGTTCGTGCAGATGGGGCGTGCTCTGGTCACGCAGCCCGACTTTGTGAACCGGATGCGGGAGAACGACGGCGATATGGCATGCAGCAGCGGATGCGAACACAAGAATTATTGCATCGGGCGTATGTACACCATCGACATGAAGTGCCACAAGCACGTGCCCGACCTGCCGGCGAAACTGCGGAAGGAGATGGAGCGGATAAAGTGATGCGGCAGAAGGCGGGTCTGGGCCCGCCTCCTGCGGAACGCGGTTAAAATATTCGGGACCGTACACCGTTCTTTAGGAGCGGTGGCGGCCCGAAGTCGTTTAAGGGAGAGACGGAGTAGGTATTCCGTCGTCCGGCAGTCCTCTTTTAACGGATTCGGCGTGAAAAACCGCAAAATGTAAATAAATATCTTTTCAGGATAAATTTATTGCGACACTGCCTGTATACATAGGCGGTAAATAGCTATATTTGCAGGATTATGCAGGGAAAAGGCAAGAAATTGGGAAAGGAGGAACGTGCCAGACGGTTCACGAAATGGTTCTGGACCATTCTGTGTATTCCGGTAGGGATATTTCTGGTATTGTTGGTACTTACCGCGTCGGGAGCTTTCGGTCGGCTGCCTTCGTTCGAGGAGCTCGAAAACCCGAAGAGCAACCTGGCTACGGAGATATATGCGGACGACGGCCGTCTGCTCGGTTCGTTCTTCATACAGAACAGGTCGTATGTCGATTACGAGGAGCTGTCGCCCGCCCTCGTCGCCGCCCTTGTCGCCACCGAGGATGCCCGCTTCTACGGCCATTCGGGCATCGATTTCATTTCGCTCGCCCGTGTGGCGGTGAAGACGCTCGCGTTCGGCAACCGCAGTCAGGGGGGAGGCAGCACCATCACGCAGCAGCTCGCCAAAAACCTCTTTCCGCGCGACACCACCGTTTACCGCAATCCGCTCGTGCGCGGCGGACGGATGGTCGTCACCAAGCTCAAGGAGTGGGTGACTGCCGTCAAGCTGGAGTACAACTATACGAAGGAGGAGATAGTCGCCATGTACCTCAATACGGTTTTTTACGGCAGCAATGCCTACGGCATCAAGGCGGCGGCCAAGACCTTCTTCGACAAGGAGCCTTCCGAGCTGAACGTACAGGAGGCGGCCCTGCTGGTGGGGGTGGTGAATGCGCCGACGCGTTACAGTCCCGTGCGCAATCCCGAACGGGCGCTTGCCCGCCGCAATACGGTCATGACGCGTATGCAGCAAAACCGCTACATTACCCGCGGGGAGCTCGATTCGCTGAAACAGGAGCCGATAGAGCTCCGGTATGCACCTATTTCGCATAACGACGGGATAGCGACCTATTTCCGGGAGATGGTGCGCAACGTGCTCAACATGCCGCGTCCGACCAAAAAACAGTACGGCAGGGATTACGAGGCCGAACTGGCACGGTGGGAGAGCAATCCCGTTTACGGCTGGTGTCGCAAGAACTTCAAGTCGGACGGAACCCCTTACGATATCTACCGCGACGGCCTCAAGATATATACCACCCTCAGTTACGACATGCAGGAGTATGCCGAGGAGGCTCTCTGCCAGCAGCTCGCCGCCATTCAGCCCCGCATGGATGCCCAGGTGAAGCGGACGGGGCGCCTCTTCATCAAGACCTCCAACGAAGCGGCCGAACGCATCATCCAGAATGCCATGCGCTATACCGACCGTTACCGCAGCCTGGTGAAGCAGGGGGCGAGCAGGGAGGAGATAGAGGAGGATTTCCGTACTCCTGTACGTATGCGCATCTTCACCTATAAAGGTGAGGTCGATACACTGATGACGCCCCGCGACTCCATCCTGCACCACAAGCAGATAATGCGCGGTTCGTTCATGGCCATGAATCCGAATACGGGCCATGTCAAGGCCTATGTAGGCGGTCCGGATTTCAAATATTTCAAATACGACATGGTGAAGCAGGGCAAGCGGCATATCGGCTCCACCATCAAGCCGTTCGTTTACTGCTTCGCAATCGACTATATGGGCATGACGCCCTGCACCATGGTGCCCAATCTTCCCGTAACGCTCGAAACGGAGAACATGGAGCCGTGGCAGCCCAAGGAGGCGGGCCGGGTGGAGTACGACGGCGTGCTGCATCCGCTGCGGTGGGGGCTTGCCCGCAGCCGCAACAACTATTCGGCCTGGATAATGAAGCAGGCAAAAGACCCGAAGGCGGTCGCCGACTTCATCCACCAGATGGGGATACACAGTTATATCGACCCGGTCAATTCGCTGGCTCTCGGTACGGCCGACGTATCGCTGTTCGAAATGGTGGGGGCTTACAGTACCTTCGTGAACAAGGGGGTATTTACCGAACCGATATTCATTACACGCATCGAAGACCGGCAGGGGAACGTCATCGCCAGCTTCGTACCTGCGGTGAGCGACGCCATCAGCGAGCAGACCGCCTATACGATGGTGCAGATGCTCCAGAACAACGTCATAGCGGGGACGGGTGTCCGTTTGCGCAACGTGTACGGTTTCCGCGACGTGGAGGTCGGCGGCAAGACGGGTACCTCGCAGGAGAATCGCGACGCGTGGTTCATGGGCGTGACACCCAACCTCGTCGCAGGTGTGTGGATAGGCTGCGAAGACCAAAGCGCCCACCTGGTGACGGGGGGGGAGGGCGCTTCGCTGGCGCTTCCGGTATTCGGGGAGTTCATGAAGAGAGTGTATGCCGACCCCTCGTTGGGAGTGCGGAGGACAGACCGTTTCTACCGTCCGCCGGGAGCCATAGAGTACCGTTGCCCTGACAGTGCGGAGGGGACGGGCTATTCGGGCGACGACGAGTTTTTCGACTGATGCGGGGTCGGTCTGATGTCGCCGTTCTGTGCGGCCCGGCCGGGCAAACCGGCGAACGGGTGCCGCAACCTGCGGAGAGTGGGGGCGTACGATGGACGGGAAAGAAGGAATTGTAACATAATCGAAAATGAAAGTAGCGATTGTCGGCGCGAGCGGCGCCGTAGGGCAGGAGTTCCTGAGGGTATTGGCAGACAGGAATTTTCCGGTGGATGAGTTGCTGTTGTTCGGTTCGGAGCGCAGCGCGGGCAGTTTTTATGAGTTCGGCGGCGAGCGGGTGCAGGTGAAGCAGCTCCGCCACAACGACGATTTCAAGGGGGTGGATGTGGCGTTCGTATCGGCGGGCGGCGGTACTTCCAAAGAGTTCGAGAAGACCATTACGAAACACGGGACGCTGATGATAGACAATTCGAGCGCGTTCCGCATGGATGCCGACGTGCCTCTCGTGGTGCCGGAGGTCAATCCGGAGGATGCGTTGGATGCACCCCGCCGCGTCATTGCCAATCCGAACTGTTCTACCATCCAGCTTGTCGTGGCACTCAAGGCGATAGAGAATATCTCCCATATCCGCCGCGTCTATGTTTCGACCTATCAGGCCGCCAGCGGCGCGGGGGCCGGCGCGATGGCCGAGCTGGAGGGGCAGTATGCCGATATGGCTGCCGGACGGCCGCCCCGTGTGGAGAGGTTCGCCTTCCAGCTCGCCGGCAATCTCATCCCGCAGATAGATGTATTCACAGACAACGGATATACGAAGGAGGAGATGAAGATGGTCAATGAGACCAAGAAGATAATGCATTCGGATGTGGCCGTGAGCGCCATGTGCGTCCGCGTACCCGTCATGCGGGCCCATTCGGAGAGCGTATGGGTGGAGACCGAGCGGCCCGTCGCTCCGGAAGAGGCCCGCCGGGCTTTCGGGAGTTTCGAAGGCATCGTTGTCATGGATGACCCGGCTCGGCAGGAGTATCCCATGCCGCTCTTCACGGCGGGCAGGTATCCCGTGTATGTGGGGCGTATCCGGATGGATACCGCCAACCCCAACGGGCTGACCTTCTGGTGCGTGGCAGACCAGATTCTGAAGGGAGCCGCACTGAATGCCGTACAGATAGCCGAGTACCTTGTCGGAGCTGGTCGGCTCGGGCGGTAACATGTGCCGCGGTCGGACGTCTTGTGGTCTCCGGCCTTTTCTCGCGGCCTGCACCGGCGGGTGAGGAGGCGTCCGGACATCTCGGAAACAGCAGGGAGGGAGCCCCGGTATCGGGCTCCCTCCCTGCTGTCGATTAGAAGGTTCGGACTTAAAGGATGATATCTATCGGGCCGGTATAGGAACCGGTCACCTTGCATCCGGCGTCGCTTGTCAAATCCCACGATACGGTGTAGTCGTCTCCGTTTTTGCTGACGGTTATCGTACCGCTTTCTGCGCTGGCCCATTGGGTCGCTTTGCCTGCTTCGATGACCTGATACCATGTTCCGGAGGGATAGAGAACGGTTTTGCCGTCGCCCCGGCTGCCGCATGCCCATCCCGGCTGGCGGTCGGTGAGGGGCTGTTTGTTGTACTCGTCGTAAGGTACGATTTCATAAGTCATCTCTTCGAGTTTCACATCGTCCTCGTGCTGAGGCGAACCGAGCAGGAGTATCCGCATGCGTTCGCCCGAACCTTCCCAACGTGCCCATGTCTTGTTGTTGTATGTCAGCCCATCGGTGTAGAGCGTCAGAGTCCACTGTACGAAGGGGTAGTCGCGCCAGTCGTTGTTGGCCATTACCTCTACCCGGCTGTAAAGCATCGGGCCGGTCTCCACATCTTCGTATATCGTACTGTTGACATCCGATTTTCCCTTTTGGGTGATGGTGACCCTGACGGGTTCCGTCTCTTCCGATTCATGCTGGAGGAACAGGTAGGCGGTACGGGTCTCCGTGGCATCGTTTATCTTGTATTCGAGGGTGATGCTGTGCTGTTCGGGAGCTACGACTGCGTGTACGGTCAGCCAGTCCGGGGTTTTGTCGTTTTCATCCCGTGCGTAAGCCGACCACTGTGCCGCGTCGGGTGCTACCTTGACAGCAAACTTGGCGAACCCTGCGGTGAACGGCAGTTCGAGACCCTCCTCCGGAGTGGTTCCGTCGGGCAGTACGGGTTCTATCGAAGGCGGTACGGCGGCGGCTTCCTGCGTGATATGTATCCTGCCGGTCTGGATGGTCTTGTCGCTCGGGGAGACGTTGATGGATGCGTTCCGTTCCAGTGCGTTCGGGTTGTCGTCCACCGTGACGGTGAATTTCCCTTCGGCGGGGACGATATGTATCCACTCTTCGGCACCCGAAGGGGATGCTTTCCAAGTGATACCGCCCGTTACGGTTACCGTCACCTCCTGTCCCGGTGCTCCCGCAGCGGCGAAGACGAGCTTTTCGGGCGATACCGAGAGCGAAGGCTTTTCCGGTTCGGGAGCTTCCGCGGCCTCCTGCCGGACCGTTATCTTCACCGGTTCCACCCCTTCGGCGGAGGCGTTGAGGGTGATGGAGGCGCTGCGGTCGGTCTCATCCGCATTGTCCGCGACGCTGACCGAGAGGCGGTCTCCGTCGCGCGTTGCCGTCAGCCATCCGGCATCTTCTGGGATGCTGTGTGTCCACTCCGTTTCTTCGGCCGTGACGGTGACGGTCTGGGCGGGTGCTGCTGCCGCGGCGAAGCGGAGCGATGCGGGTTCCGCCTTCAGCGTCGCTTCGGGCTGTGCGGGGTTTTCGGGGCCAGTGCACGATATGTTCAGGGCCAGTGCCGCTGCGGCCAATAAGTATGCGTATCGTTTCATGTTTTCGGTGGTAAATAGGTTAATGCCGTATGATGTTCCGCCGGACTCTTCCGTATACGAGCCGTGACCGGCGGAACGGTAGCGTATTAATTCTGTGGCTTGGGAGCTACATACCATTTCCGCATCATCTCTCCGCCCGTACCCAGCAGGTCGTAGCCGAAGGCCACCTGTCCGTCCGGGGATATGTATTCGAGATAGGAGTAGGAGGGAATGATGATTCCCATGTTTTCGTATATCCAGTCGGTGCTTTCTGAAATCTGGACACCCGTAGCGATGTCAATCAGCACGGTCGAACTCACAATGCCGCTCACACCGTCCATGCCGATGATGCCTATGCCGTCGTCCGTGGCTCCCAGGCCCGCCGCACCGCTGTATTCGGGGAAAGTGTAGGTCTGGTCGTTGTCGGTGTCGTAAAATGCGGGACATGCCGTGTAAATGATTTCGGTTTTGTTTTCACTGAGCTCTTCGGTCTGGTATGTACCGGCAATCCATTGGCCGGAGGGACTGATGGAGTACGGCGTACTGTTACCCTTGATGCCGTCCACCAGGTTGGTGTCGTAATAGGTTTGGGTCTGTTGGTCGAACATCTGTACCGGTTTGATTTTATGGAGTTCGTCGCCTACCCAGCGGACGTTGCCCTCTGCGTCCCACCACATCAGGCCGGAGTCCAGTCCTTCCCAGGCGGTGCCGTAGATGACGGTACCGTCCAGGCTGCATCCGCGTGCCATGCAGCCCTGATACCAGCCGTAACCGCGATAGGTGGTTTCAGGTTTCTGGAGTATTTCCGGTACGCCGTCCGTCCATTTGACGGGGGAGTACAAGGTTTCGCCGCCCAGGCAGAAACCTACCCATACGCCGCTCTCGTCCGAGGCGACCTGCGACAGCCACGGTTTGCCGGCTCCCGGAATGTTGTCGAGCACCGTGACATCCCCGCTGAGGCTGAACATGACTATTTTTCCGTCCTCGCAGTGGAAAAAGACGTTACCGCTGTCGGTTATCGCACACGGGTCATAGAGGGGGTAGAGAGTGTCCGGGAACGGGTCGAGCATGTATTTCTTGTCGTTCCGAATATCTATGATGACGACCTGATTGACCCAATTGCCGGCTTCGGTGTCGTATATGCAGGTATATCCGCCCACATACCGGGCATTGGGAGAGATGACCGCCCCCATGGTAAATTCTCCGGTCGTACCGTAGGTCGATTGCAGGGCGTGGTCGCTGACCTGTACGATTGTTATGGATTGTTCGGCCTGGCCTGCCGTTATCGTCACTTCGCCCGTGCGTTCGGCTGCCGACATGTTGTCGTCTACGGTCAGCAGGAGGGCGTTGTCCGTTTTTTCCACAATCCGTATCCATGTCGCCGAAGGCTCGGCGTTCCACGCTGCGGGACTGGTCGAGACCTCTATCCGGAGCGGTTCCGCATCCACGCCGCGGAACGAACAGGAGGCCATGCTCACTTTGATGTACTGTACTTCGTCTTGTCCGGGCTGGGTGCATCCGACGAGTCCTCCGAACAGTGGCAGCAGCAAGGCTGCCGATGCAAAAACATGCTTTTTCATGAGGTTCAAGGTTAAATAATCTTCTGTTTTTGAGATTTGTTGTTTTTGAAGTGTCGATAATTAACAGTGCATGCTATCTGTATATACAATATTAACAATTATGGAAATGACAAAATAACATATTATTGATTTATGCGTCGAATGGGACTTCAAGGAGGAAGTGCGGTATGTAAAATGAGGGGATGGGTTACTCTGTTTCCGGCGGTCGGATACGTCCGTCGGATGGAACGGGTATCTTTTCCTGACCGGCAGGTCCGGCGGTGTGGAGGAGCCGGCAGCAAAAAGGAGGGTTCCCGACAGCGGGAACCCTCCTTTGCATGAAAGGTCGAATGGATTATGAGCGCTGTATCTCAATCGGGCCGGTATAGGAACCGGTCACCTTGCATCCGGCATCGCTGGTAAAGTCCCAGGTGATGGTGTAGTCGTCGCCGCTGCGGGTGACGGTCACCGTACCGCCGACGGCATTAGCGCACCCCGTAATAGAACCGTTCTCGTATACTTGATGCCATGTTCCGGAGGGATATTCGTCGTTGCCGCTGCCCTGTGCCGCGCATACCCAACCCGGTTTGCGGTCGGATGCGGGCATCTTGTTGTATTCTTCGTAAGGTACGACTTCGTAGGTCATCTCTTCGAGCACGACTTCGTCTTCGTGCTGCGGCGAACCGGTCATCCTAATTGTGATGCGGTCGCCTGTGCCTCCCCAGCGTCCCCAAAGGGTATCGTAAGTGATGCCGTCGGTATAGAGCTTCAGTGTCCATTGTACGAAGGGAAAGTCGCGCCAGTCGTTGTTGGCCATTACCTCGGCCATGATTTGGGTGGGGTGCGATTCGATGTCTTCGTATATCGTACTGTTGACGTCCGTTTTGCCGCGTTGTGTCACTTTCACCCTGACGGGTTCCACGCTGTCGTCCGCATGCGTGAGGACGAGGTAGGCCGTGCGCGGCGTTTCCGTTTCATTGACCGTATAGGCATAGTGTACGGTGTGCTGCGAGGGGGCTACCACATTGGTCGCCGAGAGCCAGGCAGGGTCGGTTGTGCCGTCAGCCTCGACACGGACGCTCCATTGGGCGTTCTCGGGGGCGACCGTTACCGGGAGAACACTCATTCCGGCCGTGAAAGGTACCGTCAGCCCCTCTTCGGGGGTCGTGCCTTCGGGTAGTTGCGGCGTGATGGAGGCGGGCACGGCTTTGGGCTCCTGTGTCACGTAGATGCGGCAGGTGGCGAGCGTCTTGTCGCCGGGCGATACGTTGATGTATCCGCTGCGTTCCAGCGATTCCGGATTGTCGTCCACCGTGACGGTGAATTTCCCTTCGGCAGGGGCGATGTGTATCCACTCCTCGGCACCTGCCGGTGCGGCGGTCCATGTCACGCCGCCCGTCACGGTTACCGTCACCTCCTGTCCCGGTGCCTCCGCAGCGGCGAAGACGAGCTTCTCGGGCGATACCGAGAGCGAAGGCTTTTCCGGTTCGGGAGCTTCCGCGGCCTCCTGCCGGACCGTTATCTTCACCGGTTCCACCCCTTCGGCGGAGGCGTTGAGGGTGATGGAGGCGCTGCGGTCGGTCTCATCCGCATTGTCCGCGACGCTGACCGAGAGGCGGTCTCCGTCGCGCGTTGCCGTCAGCCATCCGGCATCTTCTGGGATGCTGTGTGTCCACTCCGTTTCTTCGGCCGTGACGGTGACGGTCTGGGCGGGTGCTGCTGCCGCGGCGAAGCGGAGCGATGCGGGTTCCGCCTTCAGCGTCGCTTCGGGCTGTGCGGGGTTTTCGGGGCCAGTGCACGATATGTTCAGGACAAGTGCCGCTGCGGCCAATAAGTATGCGTATCGTTTCATGTTTTCTCTGTTTTAATCGGTCGGATTTGTCGTTGTCTATCGGGGGGAGGAACGGCCTTCCCGGTCGGGCGGAGTGCCGGCTCCTGCCGTTACTCCGCTGTTTTCCGTGTGACGTACCATTTCCTCATCGGTTCCATCTCACCGCTCAGGTCGTAACCGAATGCCGTTCTGCCGTCGGGCGAGATGTATTCGAGCAGGGAGTTGTCCGGAATGATGATGCCGTAGGTGTCGTATATCCATTCGGTACTCGTGCCGGCTTCCGTAGCGGTGGGGATGTTCACCATGACCGTGTGGGAGATGATGCCGCTCGCACCGTTCATGCCGATGACGCCCAGCCCTTCATCGGTGACGGTCATGCCAACCGCCCCTTCATACTCCGAAAAGATGTGCACTTCGTCGGTCTCCGTATCGTAGAATGCGGGGCACGACGTATAGATGACGTCGGTTTCGTTTTCGGCGAGCTCCTCGGTCCGATATGTTCCGGCAATCCATTTGCCGGAAGGACTCATATAGTAGGGGTCGCTGGAACCTACGATGCCGTCTACGAGGGTGTAGTCCGTATAGGTGCCGGTAGCGGTGTCGTATATCTTCACGGACTTGAGTTTGCGTACCTTGTCGCCCACCCAGCGGGGAGTGCCCTCCCTGTCCCACCAGATGAGGCCGGAATCCAATCCTTCCCAGGCGGTGCCGTAGATGATGCTACCGTCCAGGCTGCATCCGCGGGCCATGGCCCCCGCATTCCATGCTGCTCCCCGGAAGGTCGTTTCGGGCAGGGGAAGTATTTCGGGGTGGCCATCTGTCCACTTGACCGGCGAATAGACCGTACTGCCGCCGGAACACCAGCCTACCCATACGCCGCTCTCGTCCGAAGCGACCTGCGACAGCCACGGTTTGCCGGCTCCCGGAACGTTGTCGAGCACGGTAATGTCGCCGCTGATGCTGAAGCCTATTATCCGGCCGTCCTCGCAGTGGAAGAAGGCGGTGCCGCTGTCGGTTATCGCACACGGGTCGTATAGGGGATAGAGGGAGTCGAGGAAGGGGGCCGGCAGATACTGCTCGCCGCTCTCCAGGTCGGTGATGACTACCTGGAGCAACCAGTGGTCCGTGGCGTTTTCATCCGGAACGCCGATAAAGCCCGCCGTATAACGCCCGTTGGGGGAGATGACGGCTCCCATGGTGTAATCCCGGAAAACGTCGTATCGTGCCGGTACGAACGTGTCGCCCGTCTGCGTGACGCGGATGGTCTTCGTCATCTCTCCCGCCGTCACGGTGATTTCGCCCTCCCGTTCGGTGCTCGCCGGATTGTCGTCCGCCGTCAGTACGATACCCTCCTCCGTCTGTTCCGTTATCCGTATCCAGCTTGCCGAAGGTTCCGCACTCCACGGGCCCGGATTGGAGGAGATGGTTATCCGTACCGGAACGGCATCGGTGCCCTGGAACGAGCAGGCAATCATGTCTACCTTGATGTAATGGACCTCTTCGGTGGGTTGCGTGCAGCCGGTTGCGGTTACGAGGAGCAAAAGCGGCAGAACGCTTTTGCAGTACATGCCTTTTTTCATAAGGTTGTTCGGTTAAGTAATTAATCGGGTTCATGACGGAACCGAGCGGGGGATTCCGGATATCCCCGTTCTCGGAGTCCTGTTCTATACAATTGTAACAAACCTATATGTCAAAAGACAGAATATTAATATATTGGGGTTGTTTTCCTGTGGAAATGAACGAAGAAAACGAAGTCCGGACCGGTTGCGGTCTCTGTCGTAGGGAGGAGAGCGGGTGGCCGTCGGCGCGTCCCGGTTGCTGCGGTCGCCGGAACCGGAAAGGGTGTATGTGAAAAGGGCGGTGCGACATGCGCACCGCCCTTTCGGACAGGTCGGGAGAAAAGCGGTCAGGCCTCCCGTTCCAGGTTTACGAATTCGTCGATGATGCCCTTGACGCTCGACTGCGTGAGGCGGCCGAATACCTTCTGGCCCACCATCACGACCGGAGCGAGACCGCAGGCACCCACGCAGCGCAGCGAATCGAGCGAGAAGAGGCCGTCGGCGGTCGTTTCGCCCACCTCGATGCCCAGTTGGCGCTTGAATTCGTCGAGCACCTTCTCCGCACCGCGGACATAGCACGCCGTGCCCATGCAGACCGAAATCGGGTATTTGCCCTTGGGTTTCATCGTGAAGAACGAATAGAAGGTCACCACGCCGTAGACTTTCGCCGCCGGGATACCCAGCTCCATGGCTATCAGTTCCTGCACCTCCTTGGGCAGGTAGCCGAGTTTCCCCTGCACGGTGTGCAGGATGTTGATGAGCTCGCCGGGGTCGTTCCCGTGCTCCTTGCAGATGGCCCTAATCTCATCTATCCTCTTTTGGGACATACATATCTTTTCCATACGCTGTGGCTGCTATTTCTTGGTATTGGTGGAACATGGTTCTACGACCGGCTTGCGGTTATAGTAACGGGTGTGGAGAAGTTCGTGCGAGAGGTGCCCGCAGGGTTCTCCCAGGAAGTCCCGGTAGAGGGACTGGATGTAGGGATTCTCGTGTGACTTGCGCAGGGGCTTGTGTGCGTCTTCGGCGTAGAGCGATTCGGTACGCTCCTGCAGCAGCCGGATGTCGCCCCGGTGGTAGGGCTGTCCCCCGCCGCCGATGCAGCCGCCCGGACATGCCATGATTTCGATGGCATGGTAAGGCGACGTGCCGTTCACGACCTCTCGGATGAGCTGCCGGGCATTGGCGAGCCCGTGGGCGATGCCGATTCTTACCGGCGTTCCGTCGAAGTCCACCGTCGCCGAACGGACACCCTCCATGCCGCGGAGTTCGGTGAAGTCTATCCGGTCGAGCGGCTTTTTCGTCTGCACTTCGTACGCCGTGCGCACGGCAGCCTCTATTACGCCGCCCGTGGCGCCGAAGATGACGCCGGCACCGGTCGATTCGCCCAGCGGCCGGTCGAAATCGTCCTCTTCGAGCAGGGCGAAATCCATGTTGGCGAAGCGTATCATGTGGGCAAGTTCGCGCGTCGTTATCGAGATGTTCACGTCCGGGTCGCCGTCACGGCTGAACTCCGGCCGCGCCGCTTCGGCCTTCTTGGCCACGCAGGGCATGACGGAGACCACGACGAGGTCTTTGCGGTCGATGCCCAGCTTCTGCGCGAAGTAGTTCTTGGCGATGGCGCCGAACATCTGCTGCGGCGATTTGGCCGTCGAGAGGTTGTCGGCCAGCTCCGGGAAGTGCTTCTCCATGAAGCTCACCCAGCCGGGACAGCAGGAGGTCATGAGCGGCAGCTTTACGCCCTTGTCGCCCCCGATGGCAGCGTTCAGGCGTCCGAGCAGCTCGGTACCCTCCTCCATGATGGTGAGGTCGGCGGCGAAGTCGGTGTCGAACACGTAATCGAAACCGAGCCGGCGCAGCGCGGTAACCATCTTGCCCGTCACGCTCCGGCCGGAGAAGCCGAAATCCTGTCCGAGCCCGACGCGCACGGCGGGAGCGGTCTGTACCACTACCGTCTTGGAGGGGTCGGCGATGGCACGGAGCACGTCGGCGATGTTGGAGTTCTCCGAGAGTGCGCCCGTGGGGCATACCGCCACGCACTGTCCGCAGTTGATGCAGTTGGTCGTCTGTATGGGGTCGTTGAAGGCGGTGCTCACCACTGCCGGGAAACCGCGGTTGACGGCCGAGAGGACGCCTACCGACTGGATTTCGTTGCAGGCGGTCTCGCAGCGGCGGCACATGATGCACTTGTCCATGTCGCGCACGATGGATACGGACATGTCCTTCTGGTATTTGGTGGTTTCGCCCCGGTATTTTATCTCCCGTATGCCCAGGTCCTGCGCCGTGCGCTGCAGTTCGCAGTGGCCGTTCTTGGTGCAGGTGAGGCAGTCGTTGGGGTGGTTGGAGAGGATGAGCTCCATGACTGTCCGGCGCGCATTCACCACGCGCGGGGTATGCGTGCGGACCACCATGCCTTCCGTGCACACCGTCTTGCAGGCGGGGGCGAGGTTCTTGCGTCCCTCTACCTCGACCACGCAGATGCGGCAGGCGCCCGGCTTGTTTTCGTAACCCAGGTCGTGGAGGTTCATGTAGCACAGCGTGGGTATCCGGATGCCGGCCGATGCGGCGGCTTCCACGAGGTTGGTGCCCTTTGCGACCTCTACCTGTTTGTTGTCTATGGTCAGTTTTATCGTTTCCATGCTGAATTGTCTCTCAAGATTTACCTTACGCTGATAGCGCCGAATTTACATTTGTCCATACAGGTGCCGCACTTGATGCAGACCGTCTGGTCTATCGAATAGGGCTGTTTGAGTACCCCGCTGATGGCGTTCGTGGGACATACCCGCGAACAGAGCGAACACCCTTTGCAGACCTTCGGGTCGATGACGTAGCTCATCAGGTCGCGGCACTGGTGTGCGGGACACGATTTGTCGCGTACGTGCGCCACGTATTCGTCCCAGAAGTTGTCCATCGTGGAGAGAACGGGGTTCGGGGCAGTCTGCCCCAGTGCGCACAGGGAGGAGTCCCGGATGACGCCCGCGAGGTTCTTGAGTTCCGTGAGGTCCTCCTCGGTGCCTTTGCCTTTGGTTATCCGGTCGAGTATCTCCAGCAGGCGTTTGTTTCCGATGCGACACGGGGTGCACTTGCCGCAGGACTCCTCGACGGTGAATTCGAGATAGAATTTGGCCACAGAGACCATGCAGTCGTCCTCGTCCATCACTATCATGCCGCCCGAACCCATCATGGAACCGCTGGCGAGCAGGTTGTCGTAATCGATGGGGGTGTCGAGGTGCTTCTCGGTGAGGCAGCCGCCTGACGGGCCGCCGGTCTGGACGGCCTTGAACTTCTTGCCGTTCTTGATGCCGCCGCCGATGTCGAATATCACTTCCCGCAGGGTGGTGCCCATGGGGACTTCGATGAGACCGACGTTGTTGACCTTGCCCGCGAGGGCGAACACTTTCGTCCCCTTGCTCTTCTCCGTACCGATGGAGGAGAACCATTTCGCTCCCCGCAGGATGATGGGCGGGATGTTGGCGTAGGTCTCCACGTTGTTCACGTTGGTAGGCTGCCCCTTGTAACCCGACTCGCTGGGGAAGGGGGGCTTGACGGTCGGTTCGCCGCGTTTGCCCTCCATGGAGTGGATGAGCGCCGTCTCCTCGCCGCAGACGAACGCCCCTGCACCGTAGCGTATCTCGATGTCGAAAGAGAAACCCGTACCCATGATGTCGTCGCCCAGCAGGCCGTACTCCCGCGCCTGTGCGATGGCCACTTCGAGCCGGTGGATAGCCAGCGGATACTCCGCGCGGATGTATATCATGCCTTTCGAGGCTCCCGTGCAGTAGCCGTTGATGGCCATGGCTTCGATGATGGAGTGGGGGTCGCCTTCGAGTATCGAGCGGTCCATGAAAGCCCCCGGGTCGCCTTCGTCGGCATTGCAGACGACGTATTTCTGGTCGGCCTGCACCTCGCGGGTGATTTTCCATTTGAGTCCCGTAGGGAAACCGCCGCCGCCGCGGCCGCGCAGTCCGGAGTCCATAATCTCGCGGATGACCTCCTCCGGTCGCATCTCAAGTACCTTGCCCAGGGCGGCGTAACCGTCGCGGGCGATGTATTCGTTGATGTTCTCCGGGTCGATGAAGCCGCAGTTGCGCAGGGCGATGCGGACCTGGGGTTTATAGAACTCCATGTGCTTGGAGTCGGAGACGTGTCGGCCCGTGTCGGGGGCGACATAGAGCAGGCGCTCCACCTTGCGTCCCTTGATGATGTGTTCGCGGACGATGGCCTCGGCGTCTTCCGGTTTGACCGATACGTAGAAGGTATTGTCGGGCACCGTCTTGACGATGGGGCCCTGTTCGCAGAAGCCGAAGCAGCCGGTGCGTATCACCTGCACCTGGTCTGACAGTCCCGCCTCGTCGAGCTCTTTCCGGAGGGCGGTTATGATGTGTTCGCTGTGCGATGCACGGCAGCCTGTGCCGCCGCACACCAGTATGTAGTTGCTGAATTGTGCCATTGCGCTGTTCTTGGAAGTTTGTCGGATTGGAAACTTACACCGCTGTGGAGGGGCCGGTCGCGATGATGCCTTCGGCGGGCTGCCCGTTGCGGATGTACTTGTCGATGATTGCCGCCACGCGGTCGGGAGTGACGTCTCCGTACAGGACGGGTTCCCTGCCCGGCAGGGTGATTTCCACGGTCGGTTCCGCTTCGCAGTGGCCCATGCAGTCGGTCTGTGTCACCACCGCATCCACGTTCCGTGCCCGGAGTTCGGAGATGAACCGGGACATCACCTCTTTGGCTCCGGCGGCGATGCCGCAGGTTCCCATCGAGATTCTGATTTGCGGGAGGTCTTCGGGATGGTTGCTGTTCTCCCGGATGTTCATATCCGAGCGCAACCTTTCGCGCATCTGTTTAAGTGCGTCGAGGGATTCTACTTTAGTCATTACAATTTAAAAAGTTATAGGTAGCATTCAGAATGGCGGCCGCCGCGGCCTGCCTTTTCCTTACAGACAAAACTAATCATTTGTTATGGGAATAACAAAGGATTTTCCCTCGAAAATAGCAAAAAGTTGTTATGAAAATCGGCGGAAAACGGACGATGCGTAACCGTTCGGCCGAAAAACGGCCGATATTATAAGCGGTATCGGCCGTTCCCGAAAATCCGGACGAGGAGTGCGGCGACGGCGTTGCGTACCGGGACGGCCGCATCCGGCAGCCGCAGGGGTACGCTTCCGAGTGCATCGGAGAGTTCCGTTGTCGAGAGGCCGGCCGCTTTCGTTCCGCACCGCAGGGTGAGGGTGAAGGCGGTTCCCGGATTGCCTGCCATGATTTGCATCAATGTCTCGGCGAGGTCGCCCGCCGGAGGAGAGTCGGGGTGGTCGGTCATGAAGAGTGCCCGGACACAGGTACCTTTGCCCAGTACGGAGCGTATCGCCGCACTGCCGCCGCAGCCTTCGGCGCTTTGGAGCAGAAACGGCAGCCCCAGACCTGTCCGGCGTGTGGTGCGTGTCGTATAGAAGGGGTCGAATGCCCGTCTGACCGCTTCCGGAGCCATGCCGCAGCCGTTGTCGGTGACGGCGAGTTTCAGTTGTGTTCCGTCGAGCGACAGGGCGATGTCGATTGCATCGGCGCCGGCACGGAGGCTGTTCGCTGCCAAGTCGGTGATATGGAAGGCGATGTCCGTCATCGGAGCAGTTCGTATATTCTGCCCGAAGCTTCGAAAGGGGAGAGGAGGGTTGCGAGGAGAGCGACTCCTTCCGTTTCGGCCAATCGGAGGCATTCGTTGTCGGGGCGTACGCCGTTCGTCAGGACGATGCCGGCAGCCCTCCTGAGCGCGGCCACCGCGATGGCGTTGCGGTGTACCCGGGAGGTTATCCATACCGTTCCGGCGGCGAGGCGCCCCAGTGCTTCGCTCGGCAGGTCGGCTGTACAGCCTCCCGTCACCTGTTGCTGCAGTCCATTGCCGGGTACGAGTATTTCCATGCCGAGCCGTTCGGCCACTTCGTGAAGTTTCATTTCGTTCCTGTTCGCTTGTGTCCGGGGCAGCACCTCTCCGGATATGCCGTCCGTCGGGTGGTGTTGCCGGGCGTGTGTCCGGCCGGCATTGCCGTACCTTTGCCGAGCCGTTTTTTGTCCTGTCCACTCCCCGCAGGTCGTCGTTCCGGACCGGTGAAGGTCCGCATTAACGGGTCGGGACTATTCGCCGCAGAGCGTGGCGTTTTCGTACTCGTAAAGGAAGTCGTCGTAAAGGTCGTCCATCACCTCCAGCAGCTTCGGAAACACATCCGTGAAATCTTCGGCATCACGGAGGTACATGGAGCTCTTGATGACGGCGAAACCGTCATAAGCCTCCACCTTGGCCGTTTTGTAAAGATTGAGTTCGTCGGCTGCATGCAATACCCGGTCGTAGTCGTAATCCTCCACATAGGGAGCGCCTCGCATGACGGTGACGAAGAAGGGCGAGGAGTCCACGTCGCTGACCGTTATCCAGTGCATTTCTCCCTCCGCCTTGAAGGCGATGTCGCCGTCCCCGTCTATTTCGGGGAGATAGCCTTCGCCTTTCAGAAAGTCGTACAGCTCGGAACGCAGGGCCTGCTGTTCTGCATTCAGCGAATCCTGCGCTACGGCCCGGGGCAGCGTCAGGGCGGCCATTGCAAAGAGTAAAAGGAGTCTCTTCATCGTATCGGAACTTTTAACGTACAATCAATTGGATGTCTGACGAACTGCTTGTGCGGCATGTACAAGCGGATGAGTCGCTGTTATAGCAGCCACCACAACCAGTCGTCGAACTCCTCCGAATCGGCCTCTTCATCCGCTGCGTCCGCCCTCTCTTCTCCGCACATCCGGGCATTTTCATATTCCCGGATGAAGTCTTCGTATGCGTCGTCCATGACTTCGAGCAGTTTGGGGAACACATTTTCAAAGGCGGCGGCACGGCGGAGATACATGGAGCTCTTGATGACGGCGAAACCATCGTTGGCCTCCACCTTGACCGTTTTGTAGAGGTTGAGTTCGTCGGCCGCATGCAGCACCCGGTCGTAATCGTAGTTCTCCACATAGGGGGCGCTCCGTATGACGGTGACGAAGAAGGGAGAGGAGTCTGCACTGCTGACCGTTATCCAGTGCATTTCTCCCTCCGCCTTGAAGGCGATGTCGCCGTCCCCGTCTATTTCGGGGAGATAGCCTTCGCCTTTCAGAAAGTCGTACAGCTCGGAACGCAGGGCCTGCTGTTCTGCATTCAGCGAATCCTGCGCTGCGGCCCGGGGCAGCGTCAAGGCGGCCATTGCAAAGAGTAAAAGGAGTCTCTTCATCGTATCAGAACTTTAAAACATGTATCGTCATGCGGTCGCGGCCGTGTCCGTTCCCTGCGGTCGGCCTTCCATTCCCGGATAGACCACCCGGTCGAGAATGCCCGTCAGGTGAGCTATCGTGATGCCGTAATTGGTCATGGGTATGTGCTGCGCCGAAGCCAGGGCGAGGCGCGAGAGGACGTGGCGGCGGTTGAACATGCAGGCTCCGCAGTGGATGACCAGGTCGTAGCGGGAGAGGTCTTTCGGAAAATCGGCTCCCGCGACGATATCCACCGCGAGCCCTTCGCCTATCCGTTTGCGCAGCAGGCGCGGAATCTTGACGCGTCCGATGTCCTCCGTTGCCGGGGCGTGGGTGCACGCTTCGGCTATCAGTACCCGCGACTGTTCCGTCAGGCGGTCTATCGCCGCCGCCCCTTCCATAAAGGCGCGGATGTCGCCCTTGTAATTGGCGAAAAGGACGGAGAAGGAGGTGAGCAGGCTTTCGGGCGGTGTCAGGGCACTGACCGTGGCGAAGGCCTGCGAGTCGGTGATGACCAGCTTCGGCGGTGCGGACAGCGCATCGAGGCTGCGGCGCATCCCTTCCGGAACGCAGCTTATGACCGTGCATCCTTTGTCGAGCAGTTCCCGGATGGTCTGTACCTGCGGCAGGATGAGCCTGCCCTTCGGAGCCTGGGCATCCTGCGGCATGACGAGCATCACCACGTCGCCAGGCCCGGCGAGATTGCCCGTGATGGAGACCTCGTCCGTCGCGCCCCGTCCGGCTTCGGCTATCGCCGCGATGAGTTCCCCGATACCCTTGCCGGTCAGGGCACTCACCGCTATCGGATTGATACCGGTCTCCGCACGCAGTGCCGAGACTGCGGCGGCTTCGTCGTTCAGCAGGTCGGCCTTGTTGAGCACGAGCACTACGGGAATGTTCCGCTCGCCGAAGAGTCCTATCCACTCCCGTTCGGCACCGGGTTCGCCTCCCGCGTGGACGATGACGGCCACGTCCGTCCGGTCGGCGGCCTTGCGCGTCTGTTCGAGCCGTTTCGCTCCCAGCTCGCCGGTGTCGTCGAATCCGGCCGTGTCGATGAAGGTCACGGCGCCCACGCCGGGAAGTTCCATGCTTTTGTTTACGGTGTCGGTCGTGGTTCCGGCCACCTCCGATACCACGGCCGTCTGCTGGCCGGTGATGGCGTTGATGAGCGACGATTTGCCGCTGTTGCACCGGCCGTAGATGCCTATGTGTATTCTGTTCGCTCTCGGTGTCTGTTCCATATCCGTAGTCGTTTCGTCGTTTTCCCTTCCGGCAACTGGCGGAAAGGGTTGTGCGGCAAGCTGTCAGAAGCGGAAATCGCGTTCGCCCCGTTCGATGGCTGCGAGATTCTCGGTGGCCTTCGTGCGCACCTTTTCGTTAGGTACCTTAGCCATCTCCCGTGCTATCATCGCTTCGCCCTTGAGCCGCGTCTGCGGCGACGCGTAATCCACCAGATACTCCTTGAGCGTCATCAGTGCGTTGGGAGCGCAGCAGTTGGCTATCTGGCCCGTCTTGACGAGCGACATGAAACGGTCGCCCGTGCGCCCCAGACGGTAGCACGCCGTGCAGAAGCTCGGCACGTAACCCAGGTCGATGAGCCATGCGATAACCTGGTCGAGCGTGCGATGGTCGCTCACGTCGAACTGGGCCGTATCCTCCTCACTGCGGTCGGCCTCGTCGTACCCGCCCACGGCGGTGTTGGAACCGCCGCTAATCTGCGATACGCCGAGTTCGAGCACCTTTTCACGCGAGGACTGCGTTTCGCGCGTGGAGATTATCATGCCCGTATAAGGTACGCTGATGCGGATGACGGCCACTATCTTGTGGAAGATTTCGTCCGGGAGCGCATTCTCGAAGTCGGCCACGTCGATGTCGTCGGCCGGGCAGATGCGGGGTACGCTGATGGTGTGCGGTCCCACGCCGTGCGCCGCTTCGAGGTGTTCGGCATGCATGATGAGACCGATGAAGTCGTAGAGATAGTTCGTAAGGCCGAACAGCACTCCGATGCCCACGTCGTCGATGCCCCCCTCCATCGCCCGGTCCATCGCTTCGGTGTGGTAGGCGTAGTTGCTTTTCGGACCGTAGGGGTGAAGCTTTTGGTAGTTCTCCTTGTTGTAGGTCTCCTGAAACAGGATGTAGGTGCCGATGCCCGCCTCGGCGAGTTTCCGGTAGTTCTCCACCGTGGTTGCGGCGATGTTCACGTTCACGCGGCGGATAGCTCCGTTTTTGTGCTTGACGTTGTAGATGGTGCGGATGCTCTCCAGAATGTATTCGATGGAGTTGAGCGGGTGCTCGCCCGCTTCGAGCGCCAACCGTTTGTGCCCCATGTCTTGCAAGGCGATGACTTCCGTTTCTATCTCCTTTTGGGAGAGTTGCTTGCGGAGCATGGTCTTGTTCTTCGCATGGTAGGGGCAGTAGGTGCACCCGTTGATGCAGTAGTTGGAGAGGTAGAGCGGCGCGAACATGACGATTCGGTTGCCGTATATCTGCTCCTTGATTCGTTTGGCCAGTGCGAACATCCGTTCGTTGAGGTCGGGAAGGTCGCATTCCAGCAGGACGGCGGCTTCGCGGTGGGTGATGCCCTTCGCCGCTTCGGCCTTGTCCAGTATATGCTCTATCAGGGCGCGGTTGTGCCTGTTGGCCCGCGCGTATTCCATCGTTGCTACTATTTCGCCGTCGTCGATGAACTCTTCGGCTACTTTGGATTTTACGTCGTACATCTTTTTAGCATTTCTTAAAAGTTGAAAGGGCGGTCTCTGCCATTGCTTCCGGTAAACCCCTTCGTCGGTAAAATTAATCCTGTACGAATCCGGACTTATTTGTAATTGAAGGATTTTTTCAGTTTATACTTTCCTTCCGCTATTTTTCTATCCATATCATTTAGAAAAGCATCTACCTCTTCGGCTGATATTTTATAACAATCCGTTTCTGAGTAGTTTTCGCCTCCGCCTTGCAGGCAGTCCCAGTTGATGTAGGCGTTGCACCCTACGGTATAACTCTCTTTTCGGACGATATGAGGTTTCGGTTGAAAATTGATTTCGAGTTGCGCATGGACTCCCAGCGGCATATAGGAGTATTCGACCTTCCAGGGAAAGGATGTGACGGGCGACGTATGGACTCTCCCTTTTCCGTCCGAATAAGTCGCCGTTATGTCGTAGAGTTCGAACATGTCGTCTTGTCCCACACAGAGATAAGATATGGCAATCCGGGTATCCCTGTTGCGATAGGAGTCGCAGCCTCCGGACAGACAAAGCAGAGTACCTGTCAATAATAAAATGCTGAGCTTTTTCATTTTATTGATTTGGTTGTGGAACTGTCGTTTGTTTTTTGGTGGTTGGTTTTTGTCGCAAATGTCCGCGTGCGCTGTATGGTAATTACTGCGTGTCAGAAGGTTTATAGTCGCCCCGCTCGTAGGAGATGCGGTATCCGATGGCGTTCAGCTGTGCCTCCAGTCCGCGCAGTCCCTCGGCCGACTCCAGTCCCGTCGCCTTCTTGTCGTTGTAGAGCGCGTATTTGGCACGGTTGGCCGGGGGCGAAAGGTTGGGCATGACCACGTTGGCACCGGCGAGAATCCCCTGCTCGCGTCCGTCGGGAGCGAGCGTGGCCAGCGCCGTCGTGGAAGGGATGAGTGCGTCGGGAAACATCAGCCGGAAGATGGCCAGCAGCATGAGCGTCGTGCGGATGCTGCCGGCGGGCTGCCCGGCGAACGGCGTATCGTTCTGCGGAATGTAAGGTCCCAGGCCTATCATCTGCGGCCGGAACTCCGCGATGAAGAGGATGTCGCGCACCAGATGCTCCGTCGTCTGCCACGGACTGCCCACCATGATTCCCGTTCCTGTCTGGTAGCCGATTTCCTTGAGCTCCCGCAGGTTCTGCATGCGGTGGTCGAAGGACATAGAGACCGGATGGAGCTGTGCGTAGTGTTCGCGTGTGGCCGTTTCATGACGCAGCAGGTAGCGGTCGGCTCCTGCCCGGTAGAAACGTTCGTAGGCTTCGCGGGTGCGTTCGCCGAGGGAAAGGGTGATGGCGCAGTCGGGGAATTCCCGGCGGATGGACCGCACGACCTCCTCTATCCATGCGTCGTCGAGCGCGGCGTCTTCCCCTCCCTGCAATACGAACGTCCTGAAACCCAGCGTATGGCCCGTCCGGCAGCATGTGAGTATCTCTTCCCGGGAGAGCCGGTAGCGTTCCACCCGGCGGTTGCTGCGGCGAATGCCGCAGTAGTAGCAGTCGTTGCGGCAGTAGTTCGTGATTTCTATCAGGCCGCGGATGAAGATGCCGGTACCGAAACGTGCGACGGCCACTTCGCGGGCCGCCTGCATGGCGTATGCGAGCAAAGGCCCTTCTGCCGCACCTTTCAGGAGCGCTGCATAATCTTCCGGTCCGAGGTCTCCCCCGAGGCGCAGCCTGTCCACCAACCGTTTCATTGTCCGGGATTTGTTCTTTTTACAAAGTTACTGAATATTATGGTACAAACAACCGGCCTTTCCCTGTCTCGGCGCTTATCTTCCTGTCATACAACGAGTATTATATGTTTTTATATTTCCATTGTTTTTGCTTATATTGCGTGTCGTTGCCGGGAAGGATATGTCGTCTTTCGGTTGTCGGGACGGGCTCAAACGAAAGACGTTCCGACGGTTTTCCGCCGGAACGTCCCGCTTTTCTGCCGTGCACGCTACTCCGCGGCCGGTGTCTGGGGGAACCGCACCGTATAGACGATGTGTTCGAGCTGGCGCATCATGTTGCGTTTCGGGTCTTTCGGGGAGTAGACGAAGCAGTCTGCCGAGAAGACGCGGCCGGTCGCCGGGTCTATGGTCGAATAGTTGATGAACGGGCCGCCCATGTAGTCGTTCTCCACATACCAGAAACCGCTCATTCGTGCCCACAGTTTCCCGTCTATCCGGATATACTCCACCTCCGGCCGGATGTAGTCTTCGGTCGCCATGAAGGAGCCTTCCGACGGGCCGGGGATGCGTCCCGTGAATTCGTTCCGGCGCTTTATCAGGTTCTCCGGTGCGAAGTCTTCCGCTCCCGCATAGGGATAGCTGTAGAGTACGAGCCCCTGCGTGGCGGTGCGGACATCGTTGCCCACCCAAAGGAAATCCTCGCCCGAACGTCCCTTTATCGAAAATCCTCTCGGAATATTCATATCGATGCCGAAAAGGCTGCGTATCTCCCGGTCGATACCCTTCTCTCCGTATTTGCGGTTGTTCTCCACGGCCCGGTTCCGTTCCGATATCTCGAACAACTGTTGCAGTTCCTGTCGGTTTTCGGAGAGGTAGCGCACCATGCCGTTGGTATCCGGAGCGGTCAGGGTGACGATAATCTGCGGCCGGGCATATACGTCGTATCGTGCGACGGACGAAGGTTCGGCCGTTTGCGGATTGAGCTGTATGATGAGGATGTTGCGGTGGCGCAGGATGAGGTCTTTGAGGGCGCCCGGATTGACACGCGAAATGTCGAACTGCGGTTCCACCTGATTGAACATCGGAACGGGTTCGAGCAGTATCGAACGGAGCGTGTCGCCCACTTCGCCGTTCCAGAGCTCTTGGTCGATGGATACGACTATCTCGTAAGGTTTTCCGCCGGCGTTGTTGAAATCGCCCGTGCCGCCCTGCGATTTGCAGGAGAGCATCAGGCCGGCTGCCGCGAGCAGAATGGCTGCGAACAGTGCGGATGCTGTCTTTTTCATGGTGCGATGGTATTTGTGTTCTGTCTTGCCTCTTTTTACTGTGCCTGTTCCGGCCGCAGGAGACCGGAGAGGGACACGGATACCCGCAGCGGGTGGCGTCGGTTCATTGTGAAACAAAGGTACGGAATATGGCCGATGAAAACAACAACGGCAGCCGAGTCGGTTCTTTGCAACAAATATGGTAAGATATGTCGGCATACGGCGGCTATATCCGGTAAATGGTGCTAACTTTGCACTCCAAACGAAGGACGCTTATGTTCAGACCGTGTTTCTTGAGGTTGCTCAGGCCGCTGCTTCCCGACATGACGTGGGAGATGGCGGACAGGAGTTCCGTATATCTCACCTTCGACGACGGTCCGACTCCGGGGATTACCGAGTGGATACTCAAAACCCTTGCCGGATACGGCGTCCGCGCCACATTTTTTTGCCTCGGCAAGAACGTGGAGCAGCATCCGGACCTTTACCGGGCGATAGCGGATGCGGGCCACAAGGTCGGCAACCACTCGTACAGCCACATCAAGGGGTGGGGAATGGCGACCGGGCAGTACGTTGCGGATGTGGACCTTGCCAACCAGTTGGTGGAGTCCGACATCTTCCGGCCTCCGTACGGGCGTATCCGCCGCCGGCAGGCGGAAGTGCTTTCGGAGCGTTACCGTCTGGTGATGGGGGGTATCGTGAGTCAGGATTACAGCCCTTCGGTAACGCCTCAGGAGTGTCTGCGTAACGTGACGCGGTATGTGGACGGCGGTTCCATCGTGGTTTTCCACGATTCGGCCAAAGCGTTCCGCAATACGGAATACGCGCTGCCGCGGGCGATAGAATACATCGCGGAGGCGGGGTTCCGGTTCGGAACGATAGGTGCCGCTGCGGAACCCGTGGGGCCGGCAGCGAAGGGTCTCCACCGGCCTGACGGCCACCGCATAGAGGCGGAACATCCGCCGTTGGTCGGTGCCGGCGGTCTTTCCGGCCGATATTGAGCCGTTCCCGTGTGCGGTTTTGCACGGAGTTCAGGTTTTCCGATAGCGTATGAAAAGGATAATAGTTGCCGTAACCGGCGCGAGCGGCGCCGTGTATGCCCGGAAAGTGGCCGAGCGTCTGCTGCGCTCGCCGCAGGTAGCGCAGGTAGCCGTCGTGTGCAGCGCGAACGGGCGGAAGGTTATGGAGTATGAGAGGGAACGGCTTCCGGAGGGAGAAGAGCGTATGGTATGGTTCGACAATGACGACCTGTTCGCTCCGCCGGCTTCCGGTTCGGCCGGTTACGACGGTATGGTCATCGTTCCCTGTACGATGGGCAGCGCCGGACGCATCGCTGCCGGTATCTCCGGCGACCTGATAGGCCGTGCAGCCGACGTGATGCTGAAGGAGCGCCGACCTCTGGTGCTGGTGGTGCGGGAAACCCCGTTGAGTACGATACATCTGCGCAACCTGACCCTTCTTTCGGAGTGCGGGGCCGTCGTATTGCCCGCTTCTCCCTCGTTCTATTCCCGGCCTGCGGACATCGAGGCGCTGTGCGATACGGTGGCTGTCCGTGCCGTCCGGATGTTGGGAGTCGCTTCGGAGGGGTACGAATGGGGTGCCGAGGAGGAGTAACCGGTGCCCGGTTCGGTCTTTCCGCTGTGGCATGGGTTTCGGCGGAGAAGGAAGTGCATTTTCGGAAATAGGAAAAAAATAGTAATTTTGCAACCTAGCGTCCACGGGATATGCCTGCGGCGCAGTTCCCTTCGGCAGACAATTGATTATAAACCATAAATACATCAGCAAATGGCTACAACCGCAGACATAAAGAACGGCATGTGCATCGAGCTTGACGGCAAAACGTTCAGCATCGTGGAGTTCCTGCACGTGAAACCGGGGAAAGGACCCGCTTTCGTGAGGACGAAACTGAAAAATCTCGAAAACGGGCGCATCCTCGATAAGACCTTCTCGGCCGGTGAGCGGATAGAACCCGTTCGGGTGGAGCGCCGTCCCTATCAGTTCACCTACGAGGACGACATGGGTGCACACTTCATGCATACCGAAACCTTCGAGGAGATAACCATAGACAAGGCGATGATAGAGAACGCCGACCTGATGACCGACGGTCAGATTGTCGAAGTGATGTTCCACACCGATAAGGAGATGGTGCTCTCGGCGGAACTTCCTCCCATCGTGGATATGGAGGTGACCTACACCGAGCCGGGCATCAAGGGCGATACCGCCTCCTCCAACTCCCTCAAGGCCGCTACCGTAAATACGGGGGCTACGGTGAAGGTTCCCCTCTTCATCAATACGGGCGACAAGATACGGGTGGATACCCGCACCCGCGAATATTACGAAAGGATTAAATAATTCCGGAGAGTGTATTCGAAAACAGCAGGGAGCCGACCGACGGCTCCCTGCTGTTTTTTCGGAGCATTTCCTGCAGTGTACGGCTACGGCTGTCCTGTACGGGAGATTTTCATCCCGAAAATTACTGCCGGAAGCATGCGGTCTTGTTGCGCACCAGACGGACGCAGGGAGCCGGCATGCACTTGAACATCGGGATGAAGAGACGGTTGTACCAACCCGGAATGAGGTGTTTCCGATGTCTGAAGAGGGCTCGGAGCGCCTTGCGGGCCACCTTGTCCGGCGTCATGAGCACCCCTATGGCAAGGCCCACTTTCTGCAGCCGGTGGCTCAGGCCGTAGAAATCCGTGGCTACTCCGGCGGGGGAGACGGCCGTAACCCATACGTTGCGTTCGCGGGCTTCCTTGGCGAAAGCTACCGAAAAGGTTTTGACATAGGCCTTCGTGGCGCTGTAGAGCGCGATGCCGGGCAGGGGCATCCACATGGAGTAGGAGGCCATGTTGAGGATGTAGCCGCCTCCCGCCGCGGCCATCTCCTCCGCAAAGAGGCGACAGAGCGCCGTCACGGTGCGGATATGGAGGCAGATGATGCCGTCGATGCGTTTCTGGTCGGTTTCGATGATGTCGTTGTAGATGAACACCCCTGCATCGTTCACCAGCACTTCGGCCCGGATACCGGCCTCTTGGCAGGCGGCGAAGAGACATTCCGCCGCGTCGGGCAGGGCGAGGTCGGCGGCATAGGTTCGTACACGGATACCGCACTCTCCGGAGAGTTTCCGGGCACACTCGTCGAGGCGTTCGACGTCCTTGGCCGCGGCGAAAATGTTGTAGCCCCGCATGGCCAGCCTGCGGGCTATGGCAAAACCGATTCCGGAGCTGGCGCCGGTCACGACAGCCCATCTTTCGTTGCGCATGCTCTTTTCCGTTTCCATCCTGCAATTCAGTTTGAGGGCAAAGATACGGTAAATGTAAAAAAAACGAGGAAAATTGGCGGTATCTTGGAAAGTTGATAACTTTGCCGACCGGACTTTTAAAAAACGACAGGGGTCCGGAAATCAAGTAGAAAAAACAATGGAGCAATTCACGACCGTAGAGGGTTTGAAGGCGGGACTTGCCTCCCGGAGAGGTTCTTCGGTAGGCTTCGTGCCCACCATGGGGGCGCTGCACGAGGGGCACGTTTCCCTGGTCAAGAGGGCCCGTGCCGAAAACGACACGGTGGTAGTAAGCGTATTCGTCAATCCTACGCAGTTCAACGACAAGGAGGACCTGCGTAACTATCCGAGGACGCCGGAAGCCGACCTGGAGGTACTGCGTGCTGCCGGGGCCGATGTGGTGTTCATGCCGTCGGTGGAGGAGGTCTACCCGGAGCCCGATATGCGGGTGTTCGATTTCGGTATGCTGGACAAGGTGATGGAAGGGGCGACGCGTCCCGGCCATTTCAACGGCGTGGCCCAGGTGGTCAGCCGTCTGTTCGAATTCGTGAAGCCCGACCGGGCCTATTTCGGGGAGAAGGACTTTCAACAGATAGCGGTTATTAAAGCCCTGGTGAAACAGCTCGGTTTGAATCTCGCCATCGTAGAGTGCCCCATCGTTCGGGAAGCCGACGGACTGGCGCTCTCTTCGCGCAACCGGCTGCTCACTCCGCGGCACAGAGCGGCCGCTCCGGCCATCCATACGGCCCTACAAGAGGGTGCCGCACAGGCAGGACGGCGGAGCGTAGCCGACGTATGCGGTGCGGTGACGGCCCGTATCGAAGCCGAACCGCTGTTGAAGGTAATCTATTTTAAGCTGGTGGATGAAGATACGCTGGCAGAGGTCTCCGACTGGAACGGTACGGGACATGTCCGCGGATGCGTGGCCGTACAGGCGGGAGATATCCGTTTAATCGACAATATGCGTTTCTTATGACGATAGAGGTATTGAAATCCAAAATACACCGGGTGACGGTCACCGAGGCCAACCTCAATTACGTCGGGAGCGTCACCATCGACGAGGAGCTGCTCGAGGCTGCCAACATCCTTGCCGGCGAGAAGGTGCAGATTGTGAACGTGAACAACGGCGAACGCATCGAAACTTATGCCATCAGGGGTGAACGCGGCCGCGGACAGGTGTGCCTGAACGGTGCTGCGGCCCGTAAGGCGGCTGTGGGGGATGTGGTAATCATCATCTCCTACGCCTCGATGGATTTCGAGGAGGCGAAAAAGTTCACACCGTGGGTGGTCTTTCCCGATACGGCTACCAACCGTCTGATAAGGTAGGGCGTCCGCAGAGCTGCCTTGCCGTGTCGTGACTGCGGGGTGTTGCGCGCTCTTCGGTATCGGAGTTCGGTCGTTTGCGGGGGAGAATTTCCTTTGCATGTTATATTCATATTTTTTATATGCCTGAAAGAGGCCGCGTCGTTTTGAACCGTTCGTTCATGGGGCGCGGCCTCCTTATGTTTGGTGTCGGCAGGGTTTTGCTGCGGGCAGCGCGTTTTTCCGATGGGAAATGCCGACTGCGGTGCTGCGCCCCGTGCCCGCGGTCGGGTGCTCCGGAAGGCGGCCTTCCGATTTTTTCGGAATAAGGATGAAAAACTTTGTTTTTACGGGCTTTTGGTCTAACTTTGAAAATCCGCATTGATTGCCTTTTAAAACCGTATGACATTAAATGGGGTTTCTCAGCGCCATACCTGCCGGACTGTACGCATTCGCATTGCGGATACGGCACCTGCTCTATGATTCGCGTATCATAAAGCGTTACCGGTCGGATATTCCTGTCGTGTGCGTCGGCAATATCACGGTGGGGGGAACGGGTAAAACTCCCGTGACGGAGTACCTGATAGAGAAGCTGGGACGCGACTACACGGTCGCCGTCCTTTCGCGGGGATACGGTCGCCGGACGAAAGGATATCTGGAGGTCGGGGCGAACGCTTCGTTTCTCGATGTGGGCGACGAGCCCAAACTGATAAAACGCAACCATCCCTCTACGGTCGTTGCCGTATGCGAAAAGCGGGCGGAAGGCATCGCCCGTATCCGCAGCGAACACCCGGAGGTGAATCTCATCCTGCTCGACGACGGATTCCAGCACCGGCGCGTGGAACCGAAAGTGAATATCGTCCTCATGGATTATACGCGGCCGATATGGGAAGACCACTTGCTGCCGTGGGGAAACCTGCGCGACCTCCCGTCGCAGATGCATCGGGCGAACATCGTGATGGTGACGAAAACTCCGCCGGACATCACTCCCATCGACCGCCGCATTGCGGTCAAATCGCTCAAACTCTTCCCCTATCAGAGCGTGGTGTTCACTTCGATGGTTCAGGGGGTACCCGTGCCGCTCTTTCCGGATGCCGAGGGGCTCGTGAAGCCCGGCCGAAATGCGGCCCTGCTGGCAGGTATAGGCAATCCCCGGCCGCTCGCCGCTTATCTGGCGGAGCGTTACGACCTGAAGGCCGAGTGGCTTTTCAGGGACCATTATGTCTATAAGGTACGCGACTTGCGGCGGATAGCGGACGAGCTTGCCTCGCTTCCGGAGGATACGGTGATAGTCACCACCGGAAAGGATGCGGTGAAACTCTGCAACCGGAAAAAAGTGCCTGCCGAATTGCAGCGCCGCCTCTACCGGATACCTGTCGGCGTTGCCTTCACGGACGATGACGAAAAGAGGTTCCTCCGGCTGCTGTCGGAGAATATCGTCTCGCGCGAATAGCCGTTCGGGAGCGTATTTCCGTTGCATTGCATTTGTAGATGCGGCCGGCAGTTGCCGGCTTATGATATATATTGATATGTATTTAAGATTATGGATATGCTGGAAAAGATAAAGCATGCCGCCGCTTTCATCGACGGACGCACTTCCGGATTCCGTCCGGAGGTAGGTATTATTTTGGGAACGGGTCTCGGCGGGCTCGTGGACCACATCGCCATTCGCCACTCCATCGAATATGCCGACATACCGGACTTTCCGGTGTCGACCGTGGAGGGCCACAAGGGACGGCTCATCTTCGGAGAGCTCGGCGGGCGGCGTATCGTCGCCATGCAGGGGCGTTTCCACTATTATGAGGGATATACGCCGCAGCAGGTGGTCTTCCCTGTCCGGGTGATGAAGTTCCTCGGCATCGCACGCCTTTTCGTCTCCAATGCGAGCGGAGGGACGAATCCCACCTTCCGGGTGGGGGACCTGATGGTGATAAACGACCACATCAATTTGATTCCCAACCCGCTGATAGGGCCCAATATCGAGGAACTCGGCCCGCGTTTCCCCGATATGAAAGGAGCTTACGACCCCTCTCTCATCGCCCTGGCTACGGAAATCGCGGGGAAGGAGGGGATTAAACTCCAGTACGGCTGTTATGTCGGGCTGACGGGGCCGACGTTCGAGACGCCGCAGGAGTACCATTACGTGCGTGCCATCGGCGGAGATGCGGTGGGGATGTCCACTACGCCGGAAATCATTGCGGCCCGCCATATGGGTATTCCCTGTTTCGGCGTGTCGATAATTACCGACCTCGCTTCGGACGACTCCGTGTCGCACGAAGTGGTGCAGGAGCAGGGACGCCGGGCCGAGAAGGAGATGACGCGCCTGTTCATCGGGATGCTTGCCGAACTTTAGAGTGGTATGTTGTCCGGCGAAGGGGTACGGCCCCGTCGGGACGATATGGATTCAGAATGCGTTAAAGAGGAGAGATATGATTAACAAGGTTATTTTGATAGGCAACGTTGGGGCCGACCCGGAGATACGTACGCTGGAAAGCGGAGTCAAGATGGCCCGCATCAGGGTTGCGACCACCGAACGGATATACAACCGCGAAGCGCAGGAGTCCCGCGACCATACCGAATGGCACAGTGTGGTGCTCTGGCGTAACTTGGCCGATGTGGCCGACCGTTTCATCCGCAAGGGGTCGCAGGTCTATATCGAAGGGCGGCTGCGCAGCCGCGAATGGACCGACCAGCAGGGAGTGAAACGTTATTCGATAGAGATATTGGCCGACGACCTGAAGATGCTCGGCCGCCGTTCGGACAACCCTTCGGCCGGACAACCCCTCTCCCCGCAGGGAGGACAGCAGGGGTACGGCGGTCAGCCGTCGCAGCCGGCCTATGGCGGCGGATACGGCCAGGGTGGCAACGCGTCCTATTCGGGAGGCGGGTATCAGCCGCAGCAGCCAGCACAGACGCCGGCTGCTCCGGAGGTGAATCTCGACGACCCGGACGACCTTCCGTTCTGACGGCGGTCGGTTTTCCGCTGTGAGTTTACCGGCTCTTTCTGCTGTCGGCCGGGCACTCGTTCCCTTCTTTATAAGGGGCGTTGTCGTGTACAACGGGTGGCTGCGGAAGAGCTCGCCTGAATGAATACGATGAACAGCCGGGCGTATCGAATACGTCCGGCTGTCGTTCCTCTGCGAGGAGTTTCCTTTCGTTTTGTCGAGAGAGAGGCATGTCGGCATCGGCATATTGTTAGGTTCCGGTCTCTGCTGTATGCCGTCTCAACCACACAAGAGAGTCCCGCTGGGTTCGGCGCTCCTGCATGTATCTGTCCGTTCCGTATTTTGAAACGGATGCTTCCCTTTGCGGATACTTCCCGCTCCCGCAGTGATAGGAAAGGATGACCGTCGCTCCGGATACCGTGTACCCGCGTTTCCCGGAGCATGGGTGCACTTTGGCAAGCGAGGTGCCGGGCAGTTACACGAGCTCCTTTTGCAGTCTCTTTATCGTGTCGGCGGCAGACGCCTTTTGGTAAAGTATCCGATAGACGGCGTCAGCTATCGGCATGTATATGTCGAACTTTTTGTTTATCTGGTTGATACATGCCGAAGAGTAGTAGCCCTCCGCTACCATCGTCATCTCTATCATGGTGCTTTTTACGGAGTATCCCTTGCCTATCATCGTTCCGAATGTCCGGTTACGGCTGAATTTCGAGTAGCAGGTAACCAGCAGGTCGCCCAAATAGACCGAAGCGTTGAAGTCGCGCGGCGAGGGGTAGGTGCGTTCCATGAAGCGGCTCATCTCCATCGCGCTGTTGGCGATGAGTACCGCCATGAAGTTGTCTCCGTAACCCAGTCCGGTGCATATCCCGACGGCTACGGCGTAGATGTTCTTGAGTACCGCGCCGTACTCCACGCCATAGATGTCGGTGGAATAGACCGTATTGATGTAACGCGAGGCGAATTTTCGGCCGAGCACCTTGGCGTTGTCGATGTCCTTGCACACCATCGTCAGGTAAGTGAGGCGCTCCATAGCCACCTCTTCGGCATGGCTCGGCCCCGAAACGATACCTATACGGTCGAACGGAACGCCGTAATCCTGATTCATGAATTCGGCGATGGTGATGTATTCGTTGGCGATGATGCCCTTGATGGCGGAGACGATGAATTTGTTTTCGAGCGATACCCGGAGCGGCTGTAGCGTAGTCTTGATATAGGCCGACGGGACGGCCAGCACAACAAGGTCGGCCTGCTCGAACACCTCGTTCACGTCGCCCGAGATGTCGAGGCGGTCGGCGTCGAAGTGTACGTCCTGCAGGTAGAGCGCGTTGGTACCGTTCGCAGCGATGCTTTCGCGTATCTCCGGTTCGCGGATATACCACGCTATTCTTTTTTCGTTTTCGAGAAGTATTTTGACGATGGCGGTCGCCCAGCTTCCGGCGCCTATCACCGCGCAGCGGGCATTCGGGTCAATCGAGTATTTCATGTGTAAACGGTAGGATGGTTCATTCTGCAGGTAAAGGTACCAAATTTCCGGGAATTAGGTTATGCTCTGCTGACTATTATTCGGCCGGAGCAAGGTGTGTTCGCCCAACATGAAAAAGCCCCGACAGCAGATGCCGGGGCCAATTATGTGTCAATCAGCTGTTATTCGGTAGCTGCCGTTATTCCCATTCGATGGTTGCCGGCGGTTTCGAGGAGATGTCGTACACGACGCGGTTGATGCCGCGCACGCGGTTGATGATGTCGTTCGAAACACGGGCGAGGAAGTCGTAGGGGAGGTGCACCCAGTCGGCAGTCATGCCGTCGGTGGAGGTTACCGCCCGCAGCGCGACACAGCTCTCGTAGGTACGTTCGTCACCCATCACGCCGACGCTTTTGACCGGGAGCAGAATCGTGCCGGCCTGCCAGACCTTGTCGTACAGGCCCCACTCCTTCAGTGCGTCCATGTATATTCTGTCGGCCTCCTGCAGAACGGCTACCCGTTCCGGCGTCACTTCGCCGAGTATCCGGATGCCGAGTCCCGGCCCGGGGAAGGGGTGGCGTTCGAGTATCAGCGGGTCGATGCCCAGCGTCCGTCCCACACGCCTCACTTCGTCCTTGAAAAGGAGGCGCAGCGGTTCGACGATGCGCAGGTGCATCTCTTCGGGAAGCCCGCCCACGTTGTGGTGCGACTTGATGGTCGCCGAAGGGCCGTTCACCGACATGGATTCGATGACATCCGGATAGATGGTTCCCTGTGCCAGCCATTGGACGTTTTCGATGGCTTTCGCTTCTGCGTTGAAGACCTCGATGAAGTCGCGGCCGATGATTTTGCGTTTCGCTTCGGGGTCGGTGACGCCGCGCAGGTCGCCCAGAAACTTCTCCCCGGCCTGTACTCCCTTGACGTTGAGCCCCATGTGACGGTAGGAGGCGAGTACGTCCGTAAATTCGTTCTTGCGGAGCAGACCCGTATCGACGAAGATGCAGTAGAGGTTCTTGCCGATGGCCCGGTGCAGCAGGATGGCGGCTACGGAGGAGTCCACGCCTCCCGAAAGGCCGAGCACCACTTTGTCGTCGCCGAGCTTCTCCCGCAGCTCCCGTACGGTGGCATCCACGAACGATTCGGGACTCCAGTCGCGCCGGCAGCCGCAGATGCCCGCCACGAAGTTTTCCAGCAGCTTGAGTCCGTCGGTGGAGTGGTAGACTTCCGGATGGAACTGAATGCCCCATGTCGGTTCGCCTTCGATGCGGAAGGCGGCATTGTGTACATCGTCGGTGCTGGCCGTCACCCGGTAACCTGCCGGAAGCAGGGTGATGGTGTCGCCGTGCGACATCCATACCTGTGTGCGTTCGGGCATCCCTTTCAGCAGGGCATCCTCGCGGTCGGCCACGTTCAGCATGGCACGGCCGTATTCACGGCTTGCGGCCGGTTCGACCTGCCCCCCGTAGTTCTGGGCGAGCCACTGCGCGCCGTAGCATACGCCCAGCAGCGGCAGTCGGCCCTTGATGGCGCCCAGTTCCGGATGCGGGGCCTGTTCGTCCCGTACCGAATAGGGGCTGCCGGAGAGTATCACCCCCTTGACACCCGCATCGAGCGCCGGTATCCTGTTGTAGGGATGTATCTCGCAATAGACGTTCAGTTCGCGTACACGACGCGCGATGAGCTGCGTGTACTGCGAACCGAAGTCGAGTATCAGAATCTTTTCCTGCATGGTATTCATACTGTCGTTTAGCTCTTCGTAGGAATGGGGAGCGTCCGTTGTCGTCCTCTCTTTGGCGGGAACCGTAATTCGTCCGCTCTCCTCTCTGTTATTGGCAAAGGCCGTTGTGCCGTCCTTGCTCGTTGGTGTGGGAGGCCGTTTGCGGCCGCTTCTTCCTTGAATCCGATGAGGATTTGCCTCGCGGGAATCCTCCCTGTACAAATCCTCATCCGATATATCACTCCTTTGCGGCCGGGATAACCGGCTGTTACTCTCCGCGGGAGTAGTTGGGTGCTTCGCGGGTTATCGTCACGTCGTGCGGGTGGTTCTCTATCACGCCTGCCGACGTTATTTTCACGAAGTCGGCGTGTTTCAGGGCGGCGATGTCCTTTGCGCCGCAGTACCCCATACCCGACTTCAGACCGCCGATGAGCTGGTAGACCGTTTCGCTGAGATACCCTTTGTAGGGTACGCGTGCTTCGATGCCTTCCGGTACGAATTTGCTCGTATCGGTCTCTTCGCCCTGGAAATAGCGGTCTTTCGAGCCCTTGTTCATGGCCTCTACCGAACCCATGCCGCGGTAGGACTTGAATTTCCTGCCGTTGTAGATGATGGTTTCGCCCGGAGACTCCTCCACGCCGGCCAGCATGGAGCCGACCATCACGCAGTCGCCGCCTGCCGCGAGTGCCTTCACGATGTCGCCCGAGTAGCGCAGTCCGCCGTCTGCTATCACCGGTATGCCGCTCCCGGCGAGCTCCTTCGCGACGCCGTATATGGCGGTGAGCTGCGGTACGCCTACGCCCGCCACTACGCGGGTGGTGCATATCGAACCGGGCCCGATGCCGACTTTCACGCCGTCGGCTCCCGCATCGGCGAGCGCACGCGCTGCAGCCCCTGTGGCGATGTTGCCCGCCACGACGTCCAGCGAGGGGTATGCGGCCTTGATGGATCGCAGTGTCCTGGCGACGTTTACGCTGTGGCCGTGAGCGGTATCGAGTACCACGGCGTCCACATCCTCGGCGTAAAGCGCCGCTACCCTGTCGAGTACGTCGGCGGTGACACCCACCCCGGCGGCTACCCGCAGGCGCCCCTTGTCGTCCTTGCAGGCATTGGGGTTGTCCTTCATCTTGGTGATGTCGCGGTAGGTGATGAGTCCGATGAGTTTTCCGGCATGGTCTACCACCGGCAGTTTCTCTATCTTGTGCCTGAGCAGGATTTCGGCGGCGTTCTTGAGGTCGGAGTTGTGGGTGGTGATGAGCCCCTCCTTCGTCATGACCTCCTCTATCTTCCGCGAAGTGTCTTTCTGGAAACGGAGGTCGCGGTTGGTGACGATGCCTATCAGCGTCCGGTCGGCCGCGATGACGGGGATGCCGCCTATGCGGTGCTCCTTCATGAGGCGCAGCGCGTCGCCTACGGTATTCTCCTTGAAAATGGTGACCGGGTCGTAAATCATGCCGTTTTCGGCACGTTTCACCTTCCGCACCTGCGCTGCCTGCTGCTCGACAGACATGTTTTTGTGTATCACTCCGATACCTCCCTCCCGTGCGAGCGCGATGGCCAGCGGGGCTTCGGTGACCGTATCCATTGCGGCGGATACGATGGGAATGTTAAGACGAATGTTTCGTGAAAAACGGGTGGTTATGTCGACCTCCCGCGGCAACACCTCCGAATAGGCAGGCACCAGAAGGACATCGTCGAACGTCAGTCCCTCTGTAAGTACTCTTTCATCGATAAATGACATGGTATCGGGATTTTGTTGCCCGCAAAAATAGCAATAATTCCTGAGATAATCACCATGCGGTGCCATTTAAACCGTGCAGCGGGCCCTATTTTGTCCGTCGTTCGTCCGCTCTCCCCGCGGGTGTCCGCCCTCTTCGGAGCGGTGCCTTACCGGATGCTTTCGGCGAGGGCCATGAACCGTGGGTCTTCGCGGGCCGTCTTCAGGTCAGGGTCGTTCATGGTATAGGCGTAGTCGTTCCAGCCGTACCCCAATGCTTGTTTGAAGGCGTCCACTGCACCGTCCGTATCGCCCCGCAGCGACCGGAGACAGGCCAGGTTGTACCATACGCCGCCCATTATCGGTGCGGCCGTCTTTTTTACGCTGCCCGGCTGCTGTTCGTACATGACGACGATTTCCGTATAGAGATTCTCCATCTCCTCCTTATCGTCGTTATTCATGGCTGTCGCCATGCGTCCGTTGACGTTTTCGAGCTGTTCGAGAAATCCGGTCAGGTCGGGGTCCTGTCCCCACGAGATGCCTGCCGCCAGCAACAGGGCGGCCAGTGCTGTCGCTATCCTTTTCATGGTCGTTATCCTTTGTGCCGCCCCGTATGGGGACGGTCGGTGTTTCCGGACGGATGCTTCGGCCCGCGGAGGGTGCGCCTCACTCCGCCAGTTCCAGCATCTTGTCGTGCAGCAGGTCGGCGATGCGCTGCTTCTCGTCGTGCGGGTCGTTGTCGGGACTGAAGACCACCGGCTGCCCGATACGGAACGTATGGTTTCTCTTGCTCGCGTAAATGGGGTAGAACCGCAGGCATTTTCCCGTGGTCTCGTAGTAGAGGCGTCCGATGTTGGCAAATCCCGTAAAGAGCCGCCCTACCGAGTCGGTGAGGTGTTCGACGGTCATCTTGTCGCCCCGTTTCACTTTCCGCGGTCTCTCCGGGAATATCAGCACGTTGTCGCCCTCGGAGAGTACCTTTACCGTATCGTCGAAGGTGGTCATCACGTTCCGCAGGTTGTTCTTTTCGACGGGTATCGGATTGAACGAGTTCAGCGCCCATGTGACCGGCCCGGCCAGCAGGCGGGCGATGCGCATCTTCGCCTTCGGCGGGAGCAGCGGGATGCGGTAGATGAAACGTCCGTACATCTCTTTGGCTGCCATCTCCCTGTCCACCATCTTGCGGTCTATCCATGGCCGGAAATAGGTGGGAAGGTATATCACCGCGGCTATGGGGCCGTAGATGATGCCGTGGTTGCAGACGAAGACCGAAGGGAAGTGTTCCATCTCCATGTACTCCTTGCCGGAGACTTTGAGGTGGAGGAAGGGCCTCACGAAGAAGGCCAGTATCTTCACGCCGAATTTCACTCTTTTCTTCTCCACGAGGTTGCTGCGGAGGTTCTGTTTCGTAGGGGTGTTGTTGTTGGTTCCCTGTGTATAGTTCAGCAGTTTTTGCCGGCTGCGTTCGTCCAGCGGCTGCCTGAGCGCGAAAAATACGCTGACCAGCATGAACAGGACGGGTAGTTGTACCATGGTGCTGCGGAATACCCACGGCAGCTCCGGCGTGTGCGAAGCGGGAATGACGAATACCCAGACCGTGACCACGCAGAGCATGATGGCATTGGAGAAGATGACCGAGATGATTTGCGTTATCATCGACCGGAAGTGCAGGTCGCGGTCGCTTACCTTGCGGCCGGCTATGCGGGCGACCATCTTGAAGTCTCCGTTGTAGCGGTTCAGTACCGAGGTGATACACGCCAGGCCGAAACCCCACAGGCCCGCCCAGAAGGTCGAGCCCCATAACCCCTTGAAGTCGAACATCATCAGGGAGCCGGTTATCCACATGGCCGCTCCCACGATGAAGATGTTGAGACTCAGTATCCATCCCCGTTTGTTGACGAGTTTGGTGAACAGTTCCGAAAAGAGCAGTACGGCGACTATCCACACGCCCATGTAGACGTAGGTGTCGGACGAGAATGCCGGCGTGCTGAAGCTGACGTAACAGATATACATGAGTACCCCCAGGCTCAGGGCTATCTGGGCGTAGAGGGACATGTTGGAAAATACGCGGTAGGAGAATATGTCGTGCAGCTTGTCGCGGCGGGTATTCGCTATGTATTTGGAGAGCGACGCCATGGTGCTGCTCTGGTAGGAGAGCAGGAATCCGGTCAGGGCATACCCTACGAGCGTCATCCACATGACCGGTTCGTCGTCGATTATCCATGCGAAAGCGAGGCACGGCACGAAGAAGAGTATCTGGAAAAGGCCTTTGTATATCCTGCGGGCCAGCCCCGGTTTGCTCAGCGCGTCGTTCACCTTCCATGTCAGTACGCTGCGGGCCGCGATGAGGAGGACGAAGAACGAGACGAAATTCGTGCCCGGAGCCCGCATGACGATGGGGTAGAGGAAGACCAGCGCGAGTCCGGCGAATACCGATGCCGACAGCAGTATCCACATGACGAAGTTGGTTTTCCGTGGCGCCGCTCCCGAAGAGAGCCGGCGCAGGTTGCCCTCGAAATAGAGCGTCCAGATATTGGCGAAAAGGAACAGGGCGGCTCCGTACAGGGGGTTGGCGATGATGTAATGGCTCACCATCATGCAGAGGATGAGTTGCAGGAAGTCCGCATTCACGTTGGACAGGCTCAGCGCCACGTTTATCCTGTATGCTTTTTTTACGGCGTTCATAGGTCGGTTCGGGCCTTTGAAACGGATATCGCGTGCGTTTCCGGTTTGGAACGGAGACCGTCTTTCCGTGGCTCGATAAACAAATATACGAAATATATTCGATGAAAACCGAAAGCGGTCGTCGGGCGGCAGCCCGGTCCGTGGTCGCAGGTGCGATTCGGTTGAAACAAATATAGGAAAATATTCGGTAAAAAACGGCAACGGTTGTCGGACAATGGCACAGTTGCGGGCGCAGGTGCGGTTGAGTCGGATATAGACGGGTATTCGGTGCGACGGGGGCTCGTGTGCGGGAAAGGCATGCGCTCGCGAAGTCCGTTTCCGGAGCGGAACGATACTGCTGACGTTCGGCCCTTAGGGAATGTGGGGCCGGTTTCCTCTCCGACCGACCGTTCCCCTTGCGGATATTGTCCGACCGCGGCGGCTTGCGTATCGTTTGCATGGAATGCACCGTCCGGTGCGCTTCCGGTCTTGGCACAACTATTGCGTTTGTCTTAACCGTGGCACCGCACACGATTGCGGCAGGGCCCCCCAACGGATATATTATTTTGAATCACTAAAACTTTTTGCCATGTATTGGTTATGGTACATCCTTATCGGGCTTGCGGCGGGTTACGTCGCCAGCCTGATTGTGAAGGGCAGCGGTTCGGGCATGTTGCTCAATCTCGTCATCGGTATGGTAGGCGGGGTATTGGGCGGATGGCTTTTCAGACTGATGGGCATCGCCAGCACGAACATGCTGGGCAGCCTGCTCACCTCCGTTTTCGGAGCGATAGTCCTGCTGTTGATAGTAGGGCTTTTCACTCGCAGGAAACGGGAGTGAACCCTTCGCATTCGTGCAATCCGTCCCTCGTGTGCGGCGACGGAATTTTTGTATAACTTAAAAAATGCTTGATTATGGAAAACAAGATGAAGAATGACCTTCAGAACAAGGTCGAGAAGACGGCCGACGAGCTGGCCGACAAGACACGCCACGCAGGGCATGTCGCAGGAGAGAAGGTTCAGCATGTGGAGAACCGCATGCAGGAGAAAGGTCAGCAGTGGAAGAACCGTGCCGACGAAGGTATTCATCAGATAAAGGACCGTATGCAGGAGCAGGGGCACCGGATTGGCAATAAGGTGGACGAGGCTTACGACCGCACCCGTCACGGAATCGATGATAAACTGGGTAGAAAATAGGATACCGTTTACATGGCGGGTTCCCGAAAGGGGCCGCCTGTGACGGAGGATTCGCAATCGATGCGGGGCGCCTGAAGGGTTTGCGGAGATGTTCCGTCAGGCCGGGCGCCCCTTGTCGTTCTTCCCCGCGCTTGCGGCGGGGCACATGTAGAATGAAATAAAATTACGAGATTATGGCATATGATAAACATACGTCCGACAGGTTGCTGGCGAGCGACCGGCGGAAAATGCGTTCCACGGATTTCGGGATTCCCGAAACGCGCGAATTTCCGATGCCCGATGCACCCCATGTACGTGCGGCCGAGGCCTATTTCCGCTATGCGCCGGAGGAGAAGAAAGCGCTTCTGGCACACCGTATTCTGATAAAGGCACGCAAATATGGCGTTCATGTCCGCAGCGAAGAGATACTCGAATGGGCGTCGAAATACAGTAAGTGACGGCCGGGGTTTCTTCGCAGTCTGCGTCAGCCTTTCCGGCAGTTGTAGTCCGGCTGGGCCCGGCGCAGGGCGTCGAGGTATCTCTCTATATCGTGCTTCAGTTTTTTGTACAGGAAACACTCCTTGTAGTTCTCGTTGAAGGATAGCGCACTGCGCACGTCCTGAAGGGCGTTGTTGTAGTTGCTCTGCTCGTTCACGAGCGATACCCCCCTGCGGTCGGACCCGTTGATGCGGGAGATGGACATGTAGCGCAGTTTGTCGCATACGGCCTCCAGGACAGGCATGACGACGTTGTCCATGAGGGTGTGTCCCTGCATGAAGAGGTAGGTATTCTCCGGCGTGACGCCCCGTTTGCCGAGCATCTCGATGAAGGCGGGGAACTGCCGTTCGATGTCGGGATGCTGTCCGCGGAGGCTCCGCAGCCTGCGCTGTACCTGTCGTTCCAGCCATGCGAGCGTCTCCGCCCCGTTCCCTTCCACTTCGAGGTAGTTCAGTTTGACGCTGCTCTTGAACTCTATCAGGGGGAAGATGTTCGGTGTGGCTATCTGCGCCGAGTAGGCGTACCACAGGAAAAGCGGGTATATCGTGCGCGAATAGTCGGCGAAGAACTTTTCGAAATCGAAGATGTTCGTATCGTTTTTGGTGGCCTTCACGCAGATGTTGTGCAGCGATGGGGCGTAGCACAGGTAATTCTCCGTGGCGTATGCGTAGGTATGGAAGATGTGCGGGGTACGGTTTATCTCCCGTGATACGGGCGTCTGGTCGGCGAAAAGATAGTCGAAGTCGCTGTCGATGCAGAAGAGGGTATCCCTGACCTCCGGGTCTTCGGCCAGATGGAGCACCACCTTTTTCCCTTTGGCAAGGTCGTTGCGCAGCGGTACGGAAATTTCGAACATGAATTCGTCCGATTCGTAGTCGTCGAAGACGCTGCGCCAGAAGGCCACGTCTTCGTACCCCTCCACATATACCATGATAAGTTTGCATCCGCGCTCCAGCGGTATCCGTTCGATAACTTGTTCGTGCTGTGCCTGCCGGATGTCGTAATCCCTGCGTCGCTGTTCCCTTTTGCGTTTTCCCATCTTTTTGGCAATAATCCGGTCGCGGCTGCCGTCGTCCGCCCGGCCAAAATTAATGATTTTTCATTAGCTGCGCGTCGCATCGCTGCGAAAACGGCCTGCCGCCTTTCCCTGCCTTCTAATCGACCAGCAAGTTGCATCCGCGCGTCTGTGTCCGGTCCATGCGGCCGAGTACGGAGAACGAACCGTCTGGATAGGCGATTCCCGCATCCTGTGTCTCGATGAATGCGCAGGAGTGGAGGTTGGCCAGGTCGGTGATGTTGATGCCGCCGCGTCGGCCGGCCGGCAGCGTCTCGAACGGGTCGTTGAAGTCGCGTATCATGACGCGCATCCAGGGCGGGGTTCGGAATATCCCGTTCCCGGAGGAATAGGCCTGCGACGTGAGCTCGGCCATGCCGTATTCGGAATGGATGACGTCGGTGCCGAATGCGTCGCACAGAATCCGGTGGAACTCCTCTTTGGGCAGTTCCGTCCGGCGTCCCTTCATCCCTCCCGTTTCCATCACGACCGTGTCCCGCAACCGGGGGGCGTATTGCTCGGCCAGGTCGAGCAGTGCATAGCTCACGCCCAACAGGATTTTGGGACGGCTGTCCGCCGCCATACATTCGAGCAGTTGTTCGTATTCATCGAGGAAGAAGCCTCCCCCGCCGCTTCTTATCAGGTCGTCGGCCATCCATACCAGTGACGAACCCTCCCGTTCGAGGTAGCAGGGCAGCAGCGCATAGAACGACCAATTCTCCGGCCGTCCGTAAAAGAGCGAAAACGCCTTGCGGAGTGTCTGCCGGTAATTCTCCGTGTTCTCCACATAGTGCCGGGCAGGGGTGTCCCCGCCCGTCGTACTGCTCGTAAAGACCAGCTCCGGCTCTTTCGTGCCGCAATAGACTTTCCGGCTCTTGAAGAGTTCTATCGGCATGTGCGGAATGTCGGCGCTGCAGGTCACCTCGCCGGGCGCGATGCCTATCGCATCGAGGTAGTCGCGGTAGGGGGCGCACCGCTCCGCCTGGAAAGCGAAAAGTTCCAGGGCTGTCCGCTCGAAAGCCTCCCCGGAATCTATCGTAAGTATCTCCTCTATGGTCAGCATGTCTCCTGAATATGATTGTAAATTACCTGCGGTTTCGTGTAGGGCCTGTTCATCGGCTGTCGTCGGAGCCGTCTCCGACCGTGCGCCGGGAGTCGGCTTCTGCCCTCCGGTCGGGGAGGGGACGGTCGGGCACTTTGCAGCGGCACCCCTCCAGGTGGTCGTTCACGAAACCGGTCGCCTGTAGGAAGGCGTAGCAAATGGTCGGGCCGAAGAACTTGAAACCCCGCTTTTTCATGTCACCGCTCAGGGCGTCCGCCTCGGCGGATGTGGCGGGTACCTGTTCCAGTCTTCGGAAGTGATGGACGACCGGTTGTCGGTCGGGGAAGAAGGAGAGGACGTAGTCGTAGAAACTGCCGAATTCTTGCTGAATGGCTATGAACAGCCGGGCGTTGGCGATTGCGGCGGCAATCTTCAGCCGGTTTCTGACGATGCCGCCGAACTGCATCAGCCGGTCGATGTCCTCCGATGTCATGCGTGCCACCCGCTGTATGTCGAAGTGGTGGAAAGCCGTTCGGTAACCTTCGCGTTTGCGGAGGATTGTAATCCAGGACAGCCCTGCCTGGGCGCTTTCGAGTACCAGAAATTCGAACAGGGTCCGGTCGTCGGTAACGGGCCGTCCCCACTCTTCGTCGTGGTATTTGATGTACAGTTCGTCGCTCCCGGCCCAGCCGCAGCGTGCGTCGATGATGTCGTTCATCTTATAAATTTATGGAGGGGATATTTTCAGAAGCAAAGAGGATAGGTGCGCTATCCCGTGGTCTATATCGGACACGAATCTCGGTCTGAATCGCTGTGAATTGCCGCGTTTTTAATCGGCATCGGTGCCTGCCGTCATGTTTCTACCGGGATTTTCGGCATATTGCCTCCTGTCGCTCCTCATACATTCGAAAAGGCTGCGCCCTTTTGAACTGCATTCGTTCAATTTGACACAGCCCTTTCCGAAAAGCCGTTTCCGGGCGATTGCAGCGGAATCCCGTGCTCTCCCGGCCGGTACATCAGATATCGCCGCCCAGCATGAGGTACTTCTCGCAGTCCATTGCCGCCATGCAGCCGCTTCCGGCGGCGACGATTGCCTGACGGTAGCGCGGGTCGCGCACGTCGCCCGCAGCGAATACGCCGTTCACGCTCGTGTGGCTCGTGTTGCTGCGGGTTACGATATAGCCCTCGGGGTTGAGGTCGAGCTTGCCGCGGAAGAGGTCGGTATTGGGCTTGTGACCGATGGCGAGGAAGAATCCGGTGATGTCCAGGCGTCGTTCTTCCCCTTTCGTGTTCACAACGATGACGCCGTTCACGCCGTTGTCGTCGCCGAGCACTTCCTTGGTCTGGTGTTCGAACAGGATTTCGATTTTCGGGTTTTCCTTTACCCGTTTCTGCATGACGTGGCATGCCCGGAGTTCGTTGCGGCGCACAATCATGTAGACCTTGTTGCAGATGTTGGCCAGGTAGCTCGCCTCTTCGGCCGCCGTGTCGCCGCCGCCCACCACGGCTACGTCCTGTCCGCGGTAGAAGAAACCGTCGCAGGTGGCGCATGCGCTCACGCCCATTCCCTTGAATTTGTTTTCGGAGGGCAGTCCGAGGTATTTGGCCGATGCGCCGGTGGCTACGATGAGCGACTCGGCTTCGACGGTGCGGTCGCCGTCCACGGTCAGGATGAAGGGATAAGCCTCCAGATTGACATCGGTGACGATGCCCCGGCGTATTTCCACGCCGAAGCGTTCGGCCTGTTTGCGGAGGTCCTCCATGAGCTGCGTACCCATGACGCCTTCCGGGTATCCGGGAAAGTTCTCGATTTCGGTCGTCGTGGTGAGCTGTCCGCCGGACAGCATTCCCTCGTAGAGGACGGGGCTGAGGTTCGCGCGTCCCGTGTATATTGCGGCCGTATATCCTGCGGGGCCGCTGCCCATGATGAGGCATTTTACTCTTTCTACGCTCATAATTGTCGGTTTATCTGTCTCGCAAAGATAGGCAATCTGCCTTTAATAAATCCAAAACGGTTATAATTAGTTGTTATGGTGCGATAAGCCCTACGTATTGCGGGGGCCGTTCCGATTTGTGTCTCAGGCATCGGAAGCGCCGTTTGCCGTCGGAGATTCTCCCGCTCCGTCGTCCTCGCCGGGCCTGTCCGGAGCGGGGGTGCCGTCGTGGAAATAGGCGTAGACCCTGCGGGCTTTCGCCGTTCCGACCGCATCGGCGAGCTCCTCTTCCGAAGCCCTGCGTATCCGGGCCACGCTGCGGAACCGGCGCAGCAGCAGGTCGGCTGTCTTGGTTCCTATCCCCTCTATCTCTTCGAGCTGGGTACGGACGAAACCTGCCGAGCGTTTGTTGCGGTGGAACGTGATGCCGAAACGGTGCGCCTCGTCGCGCAGGTGCATGATGACTTTCAGCGGTTCGCCCGTCCGGTCGAGGTAGTAGGGCATCGGGTCGTTCGGGAAAAAGACCTCTTCGATGCGTTTGGCCAGACCGATGATGGCGATGCGGTTCTCCAGTCCCAGTTCGCAAAGGACGCCGTAAGCGGCACTGAGCTGTCCTTTGCCGCCGTCCACGACAATCAGGTCGGGCAGCTCGGCTCCCTCGGCGAGCAGGCGGCCGTAGCGCCTGCCCACTATCTCGCGCATGGAGGCGAAGTCGTCCGGGCCGACGACGGTCTTGACGTTGAAGTGGCGGTACTCCCTGCGCGAGGGTTTGCCGTCGCGGAAGACCACGCACGAGGCTACGGGATAGGTGCCCTGAAGGTTGGAGTTGTCGAAGCACTCAATATGGCGCGGCTGTACCTCCATGTGCAGCGCCTTGCGCATGGACTCCATCAGCCGGTCGGTATGTTTTTCCGGGTTCTTGATTTCAAGGTTCTTCAGCTTTTCGAGGCGGTAGAGGCGTGCGCTTCGCTGCGAGAACTCCAGCAGCTTGAGCCGGTCGCCCCGGGTGGGCACCGTGAACTTTACCTCCTCGAAGAGCCCCTCTTCCGGCAGCAGAGGGACGATGACTTCGCGGGCGAGCCGGCCGGAGAGCTTTTCGCTGATGTCCGATATGGCCCGCGAGAGCACCTCTTTTTCGTCGGCTCCCGCTCCGACGGAGAGCTGTACCGTGAAGCTGTTCACCACCGTGCCGTCCGCGACCTTCACGTAGTTGCAGTAGGCCGTGCTGTCCGTCTCGTCCATCAGGAGCGAGAAGACGTCCACCCGCCGCAGGGTGGTGCTTACGATGACCGATTTGCTTTCATAGTTCTCCAGCAGCATCAGGCGGTTTTTGAAGTGTGCCGCCGCCTCGAAGTTCAGCTCCGCCGCGGCCTCCGTCATCTGCCGGTGCAGGAACTCGCGTGTGGAGCGCAGGTCGCCCCGCAGCGTCTTCTTTATCCGTTCGATGCCTGCGGCGTAATCCTCGGCGCTCTGCCGGCCGGCGCACGGCCCCTTGCAGTTGCCGATGTGGTACTCCAGGCATACGCCGTATTTGCCCCGGGCTATCGCTTCGGGCGAGAGGTTCAGGGAACAGGTGCGGAGCTGGTAGATGCCGTGAATGAGGTCGAGCATGTTTTTCTGCACCATCACCGAAGAGTAAGGACCGAAATACTGCGAACCGTCCCGCACCAGCCTCCGGGTGGACATCACACGGGGGAAGGGCTCGTTGCGCACCACTATCCAGGGATAGGTCTTGTCGTCCTTGAGCATCGTGTTGTAGCGCGGCTGCAGGGTCTTGATAAGCGAGTTTTCGAGCAGCAGCGCATCCTGTTCCGTGGGAACGTCGATGTGCCGCAGGGCGGCTATCTGCCGTACCATCATCCGGATTTTCGGAGCGTGTTCGCGCGACTCCATGAAGTAGGACGAAACGCGCTTCTTCAGATTCTTGGCCTTGCCGACATAAATTATCTCTCCGGCACGGTTGAGGAATTGATAGACGCCGGGAGTAGAGGGGAGCAGGGCAACCTGTTCCTTTACGGATAACGTGTGCTGTTCGTGGTCGGCCATAATAAAAAAGACGATATTGCATACAAAGATATGACCAATCTTCGTTTTATAAACGTGAGGGCTTTCCGGATATTTTGCGGAAGGGAAGTGCCGGCTGCTGTGGCTGCCGGGAAACGGGTGTTAAATCGCCGCGCTTTTGTGGTATTGCTTTCGGGTTTGCATCAAAAAATCCGGATGTGTTCCAAATGTATCGTTCCGCTGCCGGGAAAGGGAGATAAAAACAGCGCTTATGTTTTATAAAAATTCATAAAAGATGAATATGCGTATTTTTCAACACGGGTATATCTAATATGGATTTAATCATTATTTTTGGGAGCTTAAATTGGGAAGCAACCTTTATTTGTTAATTGTTCACAAGAACCTGTAAACTGTAAAAACATGAAAAAGAATCTATTTTTAGGAGGTATCCTCGCATTCTGTGCGGCAGCCGTACTGACAGGCTGTACTACCGGAACGGAAGAGACTCTTCAGTACGTCAATCTGAGCCAGGTGTCGTGCTCGTTCCTGGGTGAAGGGAATCAGCCGCTGGTCATCGAGGTGAAGGCCTCCCCGGCCACGTGGGAAGCCACTCCCGGAGCAACGTGGGTAAAGGTGGAGCGCACGGACGACCGGACGCTCACCGTGACCGTCGATGACAACGACACCGGTGCCGAACGCAGCACCACCATCGCCATCGTAGCCGACCAGGCTTCGCAGGAGATACGCGTGAACCAGCTCGCCAAGGACAACGAATTCGCCCGTTTCCGCAAGCTGGACACCTTCCAGATGGGGGCTGCCATGTCGCCCAGCGGCAAGTATGCCGGCGGTTTCACCGCTTCCATCGCACCGGACGACTCCTGGCAGTACTCCCCGACCATCGTGGACCTGGAGACCGGCGAAGTCTATGAATTCGGTCCCTATCCGGAATCGCTCCACTATCTGCACCAGACGATGGCCGTTACCGACCAGGGTCTGCTCTTCATCAGCGACGGCCAGAACGGCGGCCAGATAGCCATCGACCTCACCGGCAACCTCTTCATTCCGGAGGCACCGGCCGGTTTCACCGGCAAACCCGAAATCCAGGGCACTTCGGCCGACGGCAAATATTGGGTAGGTTACGGCATGAAAGGCAAAGTAGGGGAAGACTCTGCACCGTGCAAGGCGCTGCTGTGGACGGACGGCGTTCCGGCCGAACTTCCCTGGCCCGACCTCAACTACCGTAACGAAGAGGTGTGGTACGGCGGCATGGCCCGCGGCATCTCCGCAAACGGCGAAATCATCTACGGTACCTCGTGGGAGAACTGGGACTTCGGCATGCTCTACTGGGTAAACAACGGCGCGAATACCGAAAAACCGAAATGGGTCGGCGAAGACGTGCGCGAAGTATGGGAAGAGACCATGAAGAACAGCGACGGTACCGAATATACGACGCATCTGGTAAACGGTCTCATCTGCCAGGCACAGCTCACCAAAATCAGCCCCAACGGCAAATGGATTGCCAGCTCGTACCGCACTGAAACACCTGCAGAAGACCGGCTTTCGATAGTCACGACGCAGACGGCCGCCTTCTACAACACCGAGACCGAGACGACGACCATCGTCAGCGACTACGGCGAATCGGTCGGCGTACACGTGACCGACGACGGTATCGGCTTTATCGGCATCGGTACGCTGGGCATCTCGTCGGGTGCGGTGTACGACCTGAATACGGGAACCGACCTGGGCAGCACGCAGGACTGGGTATATGACAACTACGGCATCATCATCCCAGCCGGTTACATCAACTACGTTTCCGCAGACGGCCGGTTCGTGCTCGGCACCAAGGCCGAATCTTCGGCAGGTGGGGTCAGCTTCATCAACTGGTACATCGCTCCCCCCGTAGCAAAGTAACATACCTATCGGATAACCGCCGGCCTTTCCGAGGCCGGCACCAAAAATCGAAGGCAACCGACCGCTCGCGGCCGGTTGCTCTTTTTATGGCTATCCATGCCGCAACCGCCAATCCCTTCTATTTCTCTATTCCACTTTCTCCCCCGACACTTCACTTTTCCGACCTCCGATACCCGGCCTCTCCGCACGGCTCCCCTTTCCGGCCAAGGAAGACCGGAAAGGGAAATCGTCCTTCATTTTGTGATATTCATAGCAATGACGCAGAAATACGTAAATTTCACAACAACTATATATATTATTGACTTATTTATATATAATTACTATGTTTGTCTGAAACAGACGACGGTCCGCCCAAAGACCGCCGCCGAAACGATTAAATTAACCATTAACTGACAAGCCATGAAAAGAATCTTATCAGGCGGTATCGCAGCTGCGATGTTCTTGTTATCCTCCCTGTCGGGATGCGTGAAAACGGAAGAGACGTTCCATTACGTAAAACTCAGCCAGGTGGCCTGCTCGTTCGACGGTGACGGCAACACCCCGCTGGCCATTACCGTCGAAACTTCGCCCGCAGCATACGAAATCACCCCCGGCGACACCTGGGTGAAAGCGGAAAAGAGCGAAGAGGACAACACTCTCATCCTGACGGTAGCGGACAACGACACCGGTGCCGAAAGGAGCACGGTCATCACCGTCACGGCCGGAAGCGCCTCCCGGGAAATCACCGTACAGCAGCTCACCCGCGACAACCGGATTGCACGCTACCGCAAACTGGATATGTTCTCGTCAATGGGCGGTGCCATGTCGCCCAGCGGCAAATACGTGGGCGGGTTCTCAGAGCAAGTAGACGAAAACGACATGTGGAACTTCACACCCATCATCATCGACACGGAAACGGGCGAGAAGTATGAGTTCGGCCCTTATCCGCAGTCGCTGTATGCTTTAACCCAGGCGAACGTCATCACCGACCAGGGACTGCTCTTCATCAGTGACGGCCAGAACGGCGGCCAGATAGCCATCGACCTTACCGGCAATATCTTCATTCCGGAAGCGGCCGGATACACGAACAAACCCGAGGTCTCGCAAACATCGTCCGACGGGAAATATTGGGTGGGACACATTCAGGCCGGCATGTTCAAACCGCTGCTGTGGACGGAGGGCACAGTCGCCGAACTCCCGATGCCGGCCCTGAATTACCGTAACGAAGAGTTCTGGGCAGGTGTCCTGGCCCACGGCATCTCCGCAAACGGTGAAATCATCTACGGAACCTCGTGGGAAAACGACGATTGCGGCATGCTCTACTGGAAAAACAACGGCACGACCGTCGAAGAGCCCAGATGGGTAGGCGACGACATACGCCGGCTCACTCCGGTCATCGTCGAGGATTGGATGGGCGAGTATGAATACAACCTCGTGGACGGCTGCATCTGCACGGCCGAGATTACGAAAGTCAGTCCATCCGGCAAATGGATTGCCACCACCTACCGGAAAGAAGAGGTGGGCAGCGACGGCTTCATAGCATACGTCCAGCGGCCCGCATTCTACAACACCGAAACCGAAACGACCACCGTAGTGGAGGATTACGGTGAAGCCACGGGCATGCACGTCACCGACGACGGCATCGCCTTCATCGGCATCGGCACGATGTTCATCACCGAGGGCAAAGTTTACGACCTCAACACGGGTACCGACCTCGGAAACATGGAGGATTGGGTCGCCGAGAATTACGGTATCATCATTCCGGGAGGCGTCATCGAATACATATCGGCAGACGGCCGATACATATTCGGTACGTCCGTGAACGCGCTCGGCAACGGCTTCGACGACTGGTACATCGCCCCTCCCCTGCAATAATCCGTGCCTGCACGGCCAGAAAGACAGCGGCAGTCCCGACAGGGCTGCCGCTGTTCCGTAGAACGGAAACGGTTCAGCCGCGAAAGTACCTGCCTACCCACCCGCGGCCGAACAAGGCAGGTACGACAAAAAAACGGCCCGCCGCAGTGCCCCGGCGGTACCGGCCCCACACCGCCGCCATCCGTCAGTTCCCATTCAACCACGGCACAATACGTCATCATTTTACATGTACCCCACAAGAGCCTCTCCCGCCCCCTCTTTCTCCCCGGCAACAAACCACCACACAAAATATTATAAATCAATAAAATAAACACACAGAATCCGCTCATCTCATCAATCCCGCCGTTAAAAATAACACGCTGCAAGGAATATCTCCCCTTATACATGCAACACGCTGCCGTGACAATCTACAACCCGAACATGCATGGAACATCAAAAAAGAAATATACAAATTTCACAACATGTGTTATTATTCATTTTATTTTATTATTATGTTTGTATCCGTACATAAAAACACTTCCCCGGGGCCTTGTACAGACAAAAAACCTAAAAAACCATCCAAACATGAACAGAAAACCATTTTACAAAAGCATGGCAGGACTTCTGGTTCTCGCAGCGCTGACAGGATGTACGACCGACCAAGAGGAGTACCACTACGTAAACCTCAGCCAGATTGCATGTACTTTCCTCGGCACGGATAATCAACCGCTCGAAATCACCGTCAAAACTTCGCCCACAGCATATGAAGCCTCGCCGGGGGCTACCTGGGTAAAGGCAGAAAAGAGCGAAAACGGAACAACTCTCACGCTAACCGTGGAGGACAACAATACGGGTACGGAAAGAAACACCGTCATCGTCGTAACAGCCGGACAGGCTTCACAGGAGATTATAATCAACCAACTTCCCACCGAAAACGAATTCGCCCGTTACAGAAGGATGTTGAATTTTTCGAGCGGGGGCGTCATGTCTCCCAGCGGTAGGTACATCGGCGGTTATGTCCCCTCTCTGGCCGCCGATGATTCCTGGCTTCGTTCGCCAACCATCATAGACCTCAAAACAGGCGAAGTTTACGAATTCGGTCCTTTCCCTGAAGCACTGTACTATTTTACCAATACATCCTGCATTACCGATCAGGGGCTACTTTTTATTGATGACGGTTATAACGGCGGGCAGATAGCCATCGACCTCACCGGCAATATCACTGTTCCCGCAGCACCAAGCGGGTTCGAGTGTAAACCAACGATTTCAGAGACTTCCGCAGACGGTCGGTATTGGGTAGGTTACGCAAAAGAAGGATATGGATTGGAATATTTGTACAAGCCATTGCTCTGGATTGACGGTGTACCGCACGAACTGCCCATACCCGATAAAAATTTCCGCGATGAAGAAATCTGGGTCGGCGTCATGGCCCGCGGCATCTCCGCAAACGGCGAAATCATCTACGGCACCTCGTGGGAGAACTCCGATTTCGGCATGCTCTATTGGGTAAACAACGGCGAAAATACAGGAAAACCGAAATGGGTAGGCGAAGATGTACGAAAAGTAACCCCTGTCGTACTCGAACGTCCGGACGGAACAACCTACGAAACCCACATTGCCGACGGTCTCATCTGCGATGCAACCGCCACGAAAATAAGTCCCTCCGGAAAATGGATAGCCAGCACTTACCGTACCGAAGAAATAAGCGAAAACAAGCAGGCAATCAAAAAAATACAAAAAGCTGCCTTCTATAATACGGAAACAGAAACGACGACTATCGTAGAAGATTACGGCGAATCCATGGGAATGTATGTCACCGACGACGGCATCGCCTTCATCGCTATCGGTACATATGCCTCCACATCATCTGTCGTTTACGATTTGAATACGGGTACCGACCTCGGCGACATGGCCGATTGGATAAAAAACAATTACGGAATCATCGTCCCGGACGGAAACATCAGCCGTATAACACCCGACGGTTCATGTGTACTCGGATTTTCGCCATTGGCATCTGCATCCGGAGTAAATTTCTTTTGGTGGTACATCGCACCGCCCCTCGAGGAATAACTACACTAACCTAAATACATACAACTATGAAAAGGTTGTTTCCATTTAGACTATCTCGTTGATTTACAAACTGTAATATTAGAGATAAAAAGGGATGGGTCACGAATTGGTTACGAAAGTCTATCAACCGGATTCCCCAAACTTCGCATAACTGAATAACTCGAAAGCAAAGATAGTCTATTTTGCTTGAAAAAGCAATAATTACACGATATTTATTTGAAAATAAATACTTTACAAGAAAAAAAGCGAGCTTAATCAAGCTCGCTTTTCCCTTTCATTCGTATTGGTCGATGCAGTATGGCAAGTACGGAATACCGTAAGGCCTGTCCCGATTATTTCTTCGCGTTTTCGAGAGATACTCTGCGAAATTCCTTCATCATTTTCTCGATTTCCAGCGATGCCTTTCGTGCCCGTACACCGGCCGCTTTGTTGCCGTTTTCCACCTGAAGGTTCGCGTCCTTTACGAATGCCTGATAAGATTCCTGAATCTTTGTTATCAATTCTTTCATAGCCATTATGTTTAAGAGTTTATGCGGCAAAGATAACGTGAAATCGGTATTTGCGCATCCTCTGGCCTGCAATTTCCTCTTCCGATATTGTTATCGGCGGGACGTTTGGCGGATATTTCTATAAGGGCTTAACTAAAGGCCGGTTCGGAAACGCATTTCTACCTTGCGCCAAAATTCCTACACGATGCGAGCACGCAAACCCACTTACGGGCATCTGTTGTTCAGGATATACGAGCGACTCGATGCCATCGAACAACGCCTGTCGGCACTGTCCGCCGAACAGCTCTCGGAAAACGAAGAGATTCTGGACACGCGCAAGATGCGTCTGTTAAGCAAAATGTCCGACCGCACGCTGCTTCGCCGCCGCAACGACGGGACGCTGCCTTATTTCCGCAGAGGAGGCAAAATCTACTATGTCAAATCGAAGGTTTTGCGGGCTCTCGAAAAACATGAGTCGAACCAACACCGGTAAACACAAATGAAAAAGATGATTATTATCGAACGAAGCCGTTTCGCCCGCCTGTTGCGCAATTACCGCAAGTCGCTTTACATGAACACGCTGCTGACGCATATCTGCAAACAGCGCCGGACACTGCTGACGCTGACGGCCGAAGAGATTTGCGAACTGCTACAGCTCGACCCCGAAGAGGTTCGGCGCCGGACCCTTCGCGGCCGCCTGCGTTACGATGAAATCGACGGGATTCGTTACTATGACCTGATTGACCTTATCGACCTGAAAGATTCGCTGGACAGCCAGCTTATCTTTCGGCAGACGATGGACAGCGCCGTTCCGGATACGGCTATTCAGGTCAAGAATTAAATGCCGCACATACATAGAACGGGGCCGCATGGCCCCGTTCTATGCGCCGGTACTCCGAGCCTCCTTCGGTTATACTTTGGGTCCTCCCGGTTTGACGGCATAGATGTTTGCCGGGACATGGAGGATGTCGCTTCCGCCGGCGAGCTTCTCTTCGACCGGTTTTTCCATAACGATTTGCGGCCGGGCCTGCGCCGCTGCCGTCACTTCCTGCAGCATTTCAGGCGGTATCTCCGCTTCCTCCTTCTCCACGACCTTCGCCATATTTTTCGTAAGTATCTCCGCCGCTATCCGCTGCTCCACGTCCTGCAGCCGTGTGCGTAATTCCCGCAGCTCCGACTCCCGGTCCCAAGAGCTTTCCAGTATCCGTTCCAAAGTCGGAATATCGCGGGCGTGACGGTCGCGCTCGGCGGCGTGTTTTTCGATGAGTTTGGGCATGCTGCCGAGGGCCTTGATGAAGTTCTCGCATGCGAGTTTGGGGTCGGCGGCCAAATGACCGTTGTTGTGGGAGTATTTGATACCGCTGGGTCCTTCCACCATGAATTTATTGACCACCAGGTCGAGTCCGTCCTTGTTCACCCGCTCGGAGCGTACCAGCAGCCGGAAATCGAACAGGGTGCCTATCTGCCGGTAGTCGTCGTTGGTATTGAGCGTGCGGTCGAGCTCTGTCAGATGCTTTCCGAGGACTTTGACATCTTCGGACTCCACGCCGTCGAGCTTGAGAGGATTGGGACGTCTGCCGCTTTCATCGGCCGGAGCTACTCGGTCGAAATAGGCCCGGTCTTGTTCGATGCGTGCGATAATCCGCTCATTGGTCGCCACACCGTCGGTACACTCCTTCAACCGGGTGCGTGCCGCTCCCTTGCTGCGCAGGAACGCCTGCCGGGAGGATTGGAGCGTGGCGATTTGTTTCTCCAGCCGGGCTTTTTCCAACAAGTCCGTATTGCCGGAGAGCAAGGCCACGTATTCGGCATAGTTGATGCCGTTGTTTTCATCCATCGCCCCCTCGTCGATGGTGCGTGCTGCCAAGCTGCGGCTTTTGAGCTGTCGGATAAACATCTGCTTGTTTTGTAAGATGTTGAATTTGTAGGCATCGAGCGAACGGTTCACTGCATAGATGAACGCATGGACGGTATTGTCGGCGTACTCTTCCGCCACGCGGTTTCCCTTGCGCTGGGCACGTCCGTTGCGTTGCTCCAAATCGGACGGACGCCACGGAATATCGAGGTGGTGGACCGCTACGGCCCGCTGTTGGGCATTGACTCCCGTACCGAGCTTCTGCGTCGAACCGAAGAGGATGCGCACCTTGCCGGCGTTCATCGCTGCGAAGAGGTCTTTGCGTGCTTTGTCGGTCGTCGCTTCCTGAATGAAGCGGATTTCATGCGCCGGGATGCCGTGATCCTCGATGAGCTTGCGTTTTATCTCGGCGTAAACATTCCATTCGGCGGGCTTGTAAGTCGAAAGGTCGCAGAATACGAACTGCGTGCCTTTGGCCGTATCGTAACGGTGGTAAAACAGGCTCAGTTTGGCAGCGCAGACGCTGGCCTTGTTTCCCTCTTCATCGCCGTGGGACAGATCTATCAGACGCATGTCGAGCGACATTTTGTTGGAGTAATTGGTTGCGATAAGCATTTTGGCTCGCTCTTCCCTACTGTTGAGCGGCTCCCGGCCGAGCAGCGTGGCATCGCCGTTTTCGGCGAATTGCACCAGCTTCGGGATAAATGCCTCCTGTGCGGGTGTCATGGGAATATTCACCAGCTCAGTGTTTAGTTGCGGGCGGCGCACCCCTACGTCTTCCGCCGTGCGGTAATCGGTAATTTCCGCATAGAAGGCCGCCAGTTCGGGGACGTTGATGAAGTATCGGAACCGCTCCTTCTGGACGATTTCGTTGGTTACAGAGAACTCGAACTCGGTGGTTTTGCGGGCGAATACGGCAGCCCAGCCGTCGAAACAGGTGATGCCCTGTCTTTCCAGCGCCCGGGGCCGGAGATATTTGAAGAGCAGGTAGAGTTCCGTAAGCGAATTGCTGACGGTCGTACCCGACAGGAACGTCGCCCCGAGGTCCCGGCCCGTGCGGGACTGAATATCGCGCAGGGCCATGAGCAGGTTCATCGCCTTCTGACTGCCTTCGGGATTTCCGAGCCCCGACACCCGTGCATGTCGGGTGTTGAAGGTAAGGTTCTTGAAGTTGTGGCTCTCGTCCACGAAAATATGGTCGATGCCCATCTGCCGGAAATCGACTACGTCGTCCTTGTTTCGCAGAAGGTCGTCCTCCAGTTTTGCGAGCTTGGCCGCAAGGTTCTCTTTTCGCTTTTCCAACCCGCTGCGCATTCTTTTTGAAACTTCATCGCCATACCACTCCAATGCTTCCAGACTCTCCTCCAGGTCGTCGAGTTCGGCCTGGAAAATCTCCTGCTGCACCTGCGGAGATTGCGGCAGCTTGCCGAACTGGTCGTGCGTGAGAATGACGCAGTCCCAGTTGTTGTTCTTGATGTCATTGAAGATGCGGACGCGGTTTTCGGGCGTGAAGTCTTCCTTGCCCGGATAGAGAAGCCGGGCATCGGGATAGGCCGTGCGGAAAGTTTCGGCTATCTCGTGCACGTTGGCTTTCAATCCGATGATAAGCGGCTTTTTCGCCAGGCCCAGCCGATGCATTTCATATGCCGCCACACACATAATGAGTGTTTTTCCGGTGCCGACTTCGTGGTCGCAGATACCCCCGCCATTGAGCTTGAGCATTCATATGGCGTCTTTCTGGCTCCCGTACAGGGAGTCTATTCCCAGACCCTTCAGGTCGAGGCCGGGGAATGACTGGAAGGAGCCGTCGTAGCGGGGACGCACGATGCAGTTGAAAAGACGGTTATAACGGTCGGTCAGCTGCTGCCTGAACGCTTCGGGACGCTCCTGCAGCCAGTCGCTGAAAGCCTGCCGTATCCGGTTCACCACGGCGTCGGCGAGCTGCACCGCCTCGGCATCCTTCACGCGGACGGGTTTGTTGTTCTCATCGTAACCGATGCATTTGGTGATATCCGGCAGCGTATTGTGCAGGGCGTAAATGAACAGTGACAATCCGTCGTACTTGCGGTCCTGGCCCTTGACGCAATACTCCTCCGAGATGGCCGCATTGCGTTCGTTGGTCGTAATATCGAATTCGTCCAGTTTTTCGATATAGATGACCTGCGGCTTCTTTTCGAGTCCGAACAGCTCGCGGGCGAAATCCGCATAAATGGACGTATCGAGCCACCGCACGCCCAGATTGATGTCCAGCTCGTCGAAAGTCAGCGGCGTGGGTGTGTGCTCCTTCAGGGCGTCAAGCGAGCGGCGCGACGCTTCGTCGTCGGGGTGCTCGGTCAGGTAGTTCGCAATCCATTCGGCCTTTTCGATGACGTTCCCCGCAATGAAACGGTCGGCAATCTCGTATGTCTTGGCCATCGGATTGTAGTAGATGCGTCCTTCGAGCTGTACGACCAATTCGTCCGGTGCGATGTCGCTCAGACGGGACATGTAAGGCAAATCGACGCGGCCGTACCGGTTGAGCGACGCCGTGAGTGCCTCGAGAGCCGTATCGACGTGCTGCACATCGTTCGCAGCGAACGACACGGGGCACGCGAAGATGTCGGCGAGGCGTTTTTTACCGTTCTCGAAGCGTTCGAGCGACAGTATTTCGCGGCCTGTGGCATCCTGAAGGATGAGCTTCGCGTTCTCCTTGCCGTTCAGGTCGCCGACCGTCCGGACGAAGTTGTCGTACAGTCTTCCGAGCTTGCGCCGCAATCCCCTGTATTCTGTTTCGTTGCGGGCCTCCAGCCGGTAAAGCTGGTGATAGGTGTCCCGCAGCGGCAGATAGGCCTCGGCGCGGAAGCGCTGCATCGTGTTTAAGCGCAGAGGGTGGAACATCGGTTGTCTCCTGCTTATATCCTTCAAATGCCCGTACTGTCCCTCCTGTTCGACGAGGGTGCCGTTGCGGTAGAAAGGCTGCACCTTGCCCGTATAGGGGCGCGGCTCCAGTGTCTGCTGCTGACGGGCCAGAAACTCTTCGTGCCTGTGGCGGTGCTCCTCGGGCGACAGCTCTTCCTGCACAGGCTGAGCGAAAAGATTGCCCTGACCGAACAGGTCGAACACCCCGCCGGCCGCCGGTGCGGGGGACGTTGCCCCGACGGTATTCCCGAACAGGGAACCGCTCCTTTCCGGGGGCATACCGAGTTCCGGACTCCGCTCGGCACTCTGTTCTTCGGAAGGACTGCGGACCGCAGATACGGTCGCTGCGGCTTTCGCCTCGTGCCGATGGGTCAGGTACAGCGTCCGGTCGAAGCGTTTCATATCGCTCGCAAGCAGGCCGGACAAACGTTCGGCCATCTGCCCGACACTCCCCTCGAAAGTATAGACCATTGCGGGTTTGCCGTACAAATCCACGTCCCGGCGGGCAGTCGTATGCAGAATCAGATGGGGATGAGCGGCTATCAGGCGGTTCTGCACGATGCCGTCGCCGTTATCGGCCGTCTGCATGAACTCCTCCTCCCACGAAGTGCGCAGGGCCTCCCTGCCGCTGTTCTTTTGCAGCACAATCAGGTCGCTGCCCGCCTGCGTGCCGGCATAGTCGGTGAACAGGTTGTTGGGCAGGCGCAGAGCGGAGACGAGATTGCAGCGGTGTATCAGCCACTCCCGAATCGGGGCGTTGCCGGGGGAATCCAGCACGCCTTGCGAGGTGATGAACGCCAGGATACCGCCCTCACGCAGCATATCCACGCCCTTGATGAAGAAGTAATTATGGATAGCCTGCTGCGAGAGGCGGCGCATCTTGTCTCCGCTGCGTTCGAAAGCCGCATCGAACACCTGCATCGTGCCGAACGGGATGTTCGAGGCCACCAGGTCGAAAGAACCGTTATAATCGCTATTGATGCGATGAAAAGAATCGGTATGGACTTCATAGCCGGGGAAGAGTTTGCCGAGGATGGCGCCCGTGAGCGGGTCCTTCTCGAAACAGACCGTTTCTGCCGCTCGTCCTTCCCCGCTGAACGCCTCGGCGAAAACTCCCGTTCCGGCACTGGGATCCAGCATACGCTCCGCAGAGATGTCGCCTGTGCGGTAAATGGTATCCGCAATGGCCCTTACGAAAACGGGAGGCGTATAGAATGCCGTCAGTACGGAACTGCGGATGCCGTCCATGCAGCGTTTGTACTCTTTCTCGTCGGTACAGTGTTTGCGCACGGTCTCGTGCAGCTCCCGCACCAGAGGGAACAGCTCCCGGTCGCTCCTTCAGCGTTCGATGTCGCGGTCCGCAGCGGCCGGCTGCAGAACGCATTTGAGACCGCCGAAACCGGAGTAACGGGCTAACTCTTCGCGTTCGGCAGCGGTCGCTGCGCCTTGCTGCAAGGCTATTTCGATGGCCCGGATGTTTTGCCGGAGGTGTTCTTTTTTGTTAAAAGCCATAGCGGTCGAGGTTTTGTTGTACGATGCCTATCAATTCGGTCGTCAGAACCCGGTAAGCCGGGGTGCTCTCGAAATCGTCGCCCGGAGCGTAACGCTCGAAGACCTGCGTGCACAAGGGCAGAAGTTTCAGGCAGAAGTCCGGACGGCGGCGCGGCGCGATTTCCGGGAACCATTCGGAGACGACTTCGAAAAGCGTGTCGTAGCGCGAGAAACGCAGGCCGTCGTACAGGACGGCCCGCGAGAGTTCGAGGGCTTCATAGACGGAATGCCCGTCCCGTCGTCCTCGGGAGAAGGTGGCCGCAGCATCCTCGCTGCGCCGGAGGATAAAGTCGTTGTCGGAGAGCAATTCGGGATGGCTGCGGCGAAGGAAGGCTCGCAGCGCAGCCTCGAAACAGGAAGGCGCTTCCTGAGTGCGGGGTGTGGATGTCGTTTTCATGGCCGGGGATTATTTCAGACCGCTGTTGCGGAGACCGGGACGCTTGGGCTGCGGCAGCGATGCCTCGGTACGTGCGGAACGGGCCGTTCGGGGACGGGGACGGATTTGCCGCTGCGCCTGCTGCGGCTTATAGTTGCGGGCCGCCTGGCCGACGAGCTGGATGTTGCCCTCGGTAAAGATGACGTCGTCGGAATAGGTCGTGCCGTTGCGTCGGCGCATCCCCGTGACATAGACCAGTTCGTGGTTCTCCAGTTTCGCACGCTGCGTATCGTCGATGAGGGCGCCGTTCACGCGCTCGCCGATGCGCAGGGTCGTTTCCGTATCCTTGAAGTAAAAACCCCGATGGTTGGCGTCGGCACGCAGAATACCTGAAATGAGACGTCCGTCGCGCCGCTGGATATCGATAACTTCGACCTGACGCCCGCCGCGCAGCGCCTCCTGCTCCTGACGCGACAGCGGCTGGCCGTAGATGTGGGTCAGCGGCCGCAGGGAATCGACCGGCAGCGTAGTCAGACGGCGCGTAGGTTCGTGGTAGCTCACGTAACACTCGCACTCGCGGCCCGTCGTGAAGTCCCGCATGACTTTCGTCCCCTCCAGATGGCCGTTCGCGGCGAGCTGTTTACGCTGCCGGTCGGTGAACAGCTCCTTATAGGCGGTCATGTCGTACTGCGGGCTTTTCAGTACGGGAAGGGCCTTTACAATCGTGCGCCCCTCCTCGCGGACCGCATAGAAACAGGCTTCGCCGAGCGGCTTGCGCTCGCCGTTTATCTCTTTGTATATCGGCAGCGGCGTCGAGGTGATGTAACCTTTCATCAGATTGCCCATCTCGTGCGCATCGCGCAGCTGCCCGGGTGTAAGGCCCAGTTCGGTCAGGGAATCCGTTAGTTCCCGTTCTTCGAAGCTGTACGTTTCGGCCTGGCGAGCGTTGCGCCCCTCGTCGTTGAGCCGGTAGTCGTCCAAAAGTTTCTGGTCCGCACGGGTACCGCTCTCTTCGATACGGACCTTTACGAGCGCCGAAAGAACACGGTCCGCCATATCCACGGGAACGCGGAAAAAGTCGAACCCGATACGGGAGGGATTGCCGTACTGACGGCGGAACTGCTCGAAAAACTGACCCAGTCACGTATTGGTCGGAAAGCGGAACATACGCTCCCGATAGTCGTTCCCCTCGGGTGTCTCCCACGTGAAATCCCCCGTCTGGGGATTCAGCTCCGTCACGTAACCGTACTCCTTGTTCTGCTTGTTCAATGCCAGAAGAACATCCTGGGATTCGGGCGCCACAGGCGCCTCGCTCTGTTGTGTTGCCATCGTCTGAATTGTTATGAATATGAATAAGTGGATAATCGTACCGGCAAGCCGCATTTGCGGCTCCCGCCGCGAAGTTAATGCCCGTGCAGCCCTTTCCGTACCCGCTGGCGGACGTTGGCCGGGGATGACGCACGGTGGCGGGAAAGGGCTAACGACAACAAACGGCCACCCTGTTAATGGGTGGCCGTCGTTGTTTACTGTCATTATAATTTACAACATACTATCGTCATATTCCATACGTGTCATCTTGAAATCACGGGCAGCTGAAGTGGCAGTCTCACTCTCGAAACAAAAATCTACGGGAATAGTTTTATAACACTCGTAGCCGTCATCCCGACGAATATCTCCATCTGATCCATATTGCTGTTTGACGGTAACATCCGCCTTTATCGTAATCTGAATGGTGCTATCGTCAATCTCGACGCTGCAATCCCTGATCATGTAGTCATCGGTATATGTATGGGTAGCTAACCAATCTATATCCCACAGAAAATCGGTATCTATACGATTTAATACTTCCTCCTGAATTTGCTCCTGAAACTTGGTTCGCACGGCAAGTAGCATTCGGATAACACGGATACACGCATCCGCCACTTCATCGGCCAATACTCTTGCTTCTGCTGGGGAAAGTCCGAATGTCTTAGGAGTCACATGAGTATATTTACTCAGAGTATCTATTTGGTCGATCAAGTCTTTCATGGCATCCGCCATATCAGTATATTGCTGTTGTAATAGAATTTGTAAATCACTATCTCCAATGCCCCCTTGAATGGCATACCTTACTCGCTGCTGACGGGTTATCGTTTCTTTGCCTTGAGCATTGTAGGTAGGTTTATACCAACTGCACCGTTTGATATTTGCATCTGGTGCAAGACGCTCGAAGATGTTGCGGATCAACTCTCGCATGCTATATGCAAAACTATTGAATCCCAATTTGTCTTTCGGATTTTGCATATAGGCCACAGAAGCTTTCAGAAAATCCGTTTCAAAGCCGGGGGCTATGATAGGCTGAAATTCGTCGATAAGATTGGATAGCGGCATATGTGTAATTTATTGTAAGAGTGTATTGTCTTCATTGGTACAATCGAATGAGTATATCTGGTTTTCCAAATCCATCCGTTGGTGCAGGATTCTGATGATTTCAACATCCCTGTTTTCCAAAACACGGTAAAAGATAATATATTTGTGACACCTGTATCCAAACAAATCCTCTCGAATGTTACGGTAGGTCTGTCCGAACAGGAAAGGATTGGCCGCCACCTTCCGGCAGGCGGAAACAAGTGAAGTATAATAGATATCCGCCTGGGATTCGGACCACTTGTCGAACGTGTAATTCCAAATCTCGGAAAGGTCTTCGACCGCCTTGTTGGTAAAGCGAACCTTAGCCATTCTGCCGCTGCGTTTTCAGGGTCTTAAGATGTTCCTGTGTATCGAAACCGACCGCTTCGCCGCTGCCGATGCCCTCTTCGATGGCCGCCTTAAGCTCCATGAATCTGTTCTCATTCTCCTCCAGCAGCCGCAGACCGGCCCGGACCACTTCACTGGCATTGTTATAGCGTCCCTGCGCAATCTTCGATTTGATAAAATCGTCGAAATAACTCCCCAATGCAACCGATGTCGTTTTCATATTTTTCGATATTACTCTTTACAAAGTTACCAATATTTAATAATATAACAAATTTCTCTCCCTTTTATTGTTTGCTTCTCCGGTCTATTTCTCTTCGCTTTTGAGTAGGTGAGCCAGCTCCGGCGTTCGTTCGATGCGTTTGAGTTCGTCCTGTATGATTTGTTCGACCTCCTTTTTGATGCGACGGTAGTTGTCCTGCACTTCTTGCTGCATCGTGTCGCGTCCTTCTTCATCCCTGAACGAATAGATTTCCGGCAGGGGCTTATAGGCTTTCTCCTCGTGCTTCACCCGCTCGCTATCGACGACGATTTGCGCATGGAACACCTTCTGTCTGACCTCCTCTCCGAAGTTATCGGCCACTGCGCCTACGAACATTCCCTGTGACAGGTTCGATATCTTCGCCGCAGGAATCAGGCTGTCGAGTTGGGTATTGACCGACATGGATGTTTCGTTGCGGTTTATATTCATGGATTCGCGCTGCTGTACGATACGCCCGAAACGTTCGGAGAGCATACGCGCCGTGTCGCCTACCACCTGTCCAGAGAAGATGTTGCCGACGGTATTCATGATGACCGTCGCCTGCCGCTCACCGTAGTCGCGTTTGAGCTGTGAGAAATCCTGAAATCCTAAGCATACGGCGACCTTATTGGAACGTGCGGTAGCGATAAGATTGTCCAGTCCGCGAAAATAGATAGTCGGCAGCTCGTCGATGATAACCGCCGATTTGAGTTTTCCTTTTTGATTGATGAGTCTGATGATGCGGGAATTGTATAATCCTAATGCGGCGCCATAGATACTCTGCCTGTCGGGATTGTTCCCCATGCAAAGGACTTTCGGTGCCTTCGGATTATTCAGATCGAGCGTAAAGTCGTTTCCCGACATCACCCAATACAAGGCCGGAGATATAAGACGCGAAAGCGGTATCTTGGCCGAGGCTATCTGCCCCTGCAGCTGTTCGGCCGCCCCGCCTTTCCATGCGTCCATGAATGGCGAAAGATAGTTTTCCAATTCCGGATAGGTCGAAAGAATCGTAAATACGTCTTCATATCGCTGGTTGAGCAATTCTATCACATGCGGAAAGGTGCAGTACCGGCCGTCCTTGTAGATTTTCAAATACCAGATGATTGCTGCGAAGAGTGTGATGGCGCTTTCGGGAAAGAAGTCGCCCTGTTTCTCCGTCCACGAGCGGTTCAGGTTCAGCATCACCGTATAGCTGGCTTCGTAAGCATCGGCGATGTCGGTCAGCAGCTCCGGCGCCAGCGGGTTGCAGCGGTGCGAATGATGCGGGTCGTCGAAGTTGATGACATAGAACTTGGGCCTTACCGTGTATCCGTCCAGATGCGTCCGCAGGTGGTTGTAGGCGATAAGGCTCAGATCCGGGAATTTGAAGTCGTACAGATAAATCGCGCTGCCGTGTTCGATGGACTGTTTGATGTAGTTGTTGATGACCGCATAACTCTTCCCGGAGCCGGGCGTTCCGAGTACGATGGTTGCACGGAAGGGATTGACTACGTTTATCCATCCTGTGTGCAGCTTTCCCTTATACCGGAAACGTGTCGGCAGATTAACGGAGTGTTCGTTCGTTTTCAGACGCATTTCCTGCATGAAACTCTCGTTCTCCTCGTTGAACGGGTCTTCGAGCAGGCGGCTCTTCATCAGCCGCGAGATACGCAGACTGCCGGCCATCAGACAGAGATACCCTGCAAGGAGCGTCAGCCCATACAACAGTGTCCGCAGGGCTGCGAACAGCCGCAGGCCGAGCAGCGGACCGTTGCCGAAGAACAGCACCCCTCCGACTACAAGGAGCCACAGAATACTTCGGCGGGTAACGGACTTCTTCTTGACACCGGAGTTCATCACGCAGGCGAGAGCTAACAAAAGCAGGCAGAAGAGCTTGGTATAAAGAGGTGAGGAGAAAAGTCCCGCCGTGCGCTGAAAGCCTGCGAGAACTTTATCGACGATGGCATTGGTTCAGCCCGCCTCTGCCAGCGTGCCGTAACAGAACCAATAGAGGTGCACGGCGAGAAACAGTACGCTCACTCCGCGCATGAAATCGGCGGTCTTGGCCAGACCGCGCAGGTCATCTTCCTGTTGCATGAGGTTTTATAATTTGATATGCTTGCGTTTTTTCTTCTTACGTTTTTTGTAATCAAGCCGGAATGCCGGGTCGATATACTCTTCGTGTCGGGGCGGCAGCGGTTCGAACAGTTCTCCGAAGGTTTCCGCTCCCGCTGAAAGGAGTTCTTCGAAAAGGGACGGCAGCTGTTGCTGTGGCATACCGAGTGGGACTTCCTCCATACGGAAGTTCGGACAGCCGGACCGTTCCTGCGCAAGGACTGTATCGGATACCGGCTCCGGGCGGAACCCATCCGACCATTCGTCCCATGCGCGTGCGGCGAATTCCCGGCCCAATCTCGAACCGTTCACGGCCAAATGCTCGGTTCGGTCGATGAACGTCGCGCCATAGATGCGGCCTTCGTCCGTGCGGCGGAATATGGCCTCTATGCCTTGTTTACGAAGCTGCCGGACAAACTCCTCTTCGGAGGACGACACAGCCCGTACGGAGAGGACGGCACTCCGCAGCGTATCGAGCGAATGAGGATTGGCCTTGAGAACGGCTGTATTGCGGGCGATGCGCTTCTCGACAGACTTTCAGCCGAAAGCGGGGCCGAGCCTGCTGGCTTTGACGGTGGGGCCGATGCGCCGGTCATTATCGTCGAGGACACCGTACACCAGTCCGTGAAACTCCTGTCCGGCGTGTTGTCCCCGTATTTCTTCGATGCGGATATTGAAGAGCTCCAGCACCGTGTTCAGCTCGCCGAGCGAATGGTAACGGTAGCTTTCGATGACGGCCCGTGCCGTACTGCGAAGCCGTGTCGTAAAGTCGTCCGAGGGATATTCGACCTTGCGAAGCGATGAGAGAGTTTCGGCGGTCGTTTTCCCGGCCTGTGGCGGACGCAAACCGTACTTGCGTTCCATTTCCCGACAGTGTGCCATTGCCCGTTTCAGGTCGAAACGGTACGGCAGTTCGTGTCCCTCTTCGTCCACCCGGACCGAGACGATGTGCAGGTGCCGTCGTCCGGTATCTTCGTGCAGGAAGACGATGTACGGCTGGTCGCCGTACCCCATGCGCTCCATGAACTCATGAGCGATGTAGGCCATCTGTCCGTCGGAAAGGTTATCCTCCGGTGCCGGAGAGAGCGAAAAATGGATGACCGGTTTACGGACGTTGGGATTACAGTCGGCAAAGAGCCGGAAAGTGTCGAGGCAGTCGGCAAGGTCGATGCCGCCGTCCGACTTGCGGGCAAGGCCCTGCGTTCACAGCACCTCGCCCTTGCCGGCCTCGGCCTTCAGATTGTTGTAGGCAAGCACTCCGTAGAAGTTGCTGCCGTAGCTCACGGTGGGAATCATGCGCGATTTATATTTTCAGTTTTAATGTTTTCTTGTTGGGGCTTTTTGCCGTTCTTGTCCCAACTGTGTCGGAAAATCTCGTTTTGGTCGTCCCGGTGCCATTTCATCTTCTACACAGCGAAAGGTTTGACACTGAACATATCCAAATCGATACTCAGACGACGTCCTATGTATAAAGCCAATGCAGTACCGCCTGCGAGATTGAATTTTGTAGCAGAAAAAGATCTGCACAAAGCGCCTTCGAGAGTTCAAGCATTGTGCCCTTGACTGTTTGAATATGTAAATAAAGTGAACCGTCTTTTGCCCGTTATCATAATCCCTTTATAGCAATCTCTGAGCTTCGATATATTCTATTGAATCCTTTTGGAGCTTGGATAATACTTTGTATTTATCTACCTTTTTAAGTTGTCCATTTTCTGAAATAAACGCACCTTTACACTCCTTGAAAATTTTTTGCGCCGAATATCTCGACAATCCCATATTTTGCAAAGCGATTATTTCTCTGTTCTGAGTTCCATACTCTAAAAGCATCGCCCAATTTTCTCCGGCATTATCTTCTCCCAAAATATTTTTAACCATCATATGATAATGATTGAAATATTTTTCAAGTTGAAATCGAAGCACAATCTCTATTTCATCTATGATATTTCCAATCAAAGCGTTTATATGAGTTTTGTCGTTTTTATCAAAATCAACCCAATCTCTATTATTTATTTGCAATTTTCGATTGTGGGTGTAATAAAAGTCAATTGACTCAGAGATAATTTGGTTCAAACTACTATCGTTGATCCACTTATTCATCAACATTGCATAATATTTCAGTGAATTTTCATTCCCGAGGTATTTATCATTCCAGCTATATAGTTTATGTAGTTTTGTTAATATTCCTAAAATATTGGGATAATTGATTTGCGCCGGCAATGATATATTACGCTTTTGAGCATGTAAATATTTCAACTGCTTATATGCGCTATTTTGGGTCTTCAATTCTATTGATTCATTCGCAGACAATATCAAATACGGTGTTTCATTTTGAGCCGATTTAGATTTGGCCAATTCAATAATCGTCGTTTTGTTTCGTTCTATTAAAGCTGTTATTAGAGGGCTTTTATACCCATTTTTAGGTTCAAGTGTATCTATACAAATGATATTGGCTATATATCTCAATATTTCCTGTTCTATATCTGTTCCCGAAATCTCTTGTTCTTGAATAATCTTCTCAATCTTTTTCAGATTATGGTCGATTCTTTCATATATTGTCGGTACGAGTTGTATATCTTTTTCCTTGAAAAATGATGGCTTATCCCAACTTATATTTCCATGTTTAACACAAAACACATTTCCTTGAAGCTCTTTCGCAAGACGTCCTGCTCGACCCGCCAAGTTCCAGAAGTCAATCGGTCTTAAAATCTTCTTTGCCTTTTTATCGTCTAAAATAAACAAATTCTGCGTGGGCATATTTACACCTTCCAGCAAAGTTGAAGTGCAGAAAATATATTTCAAATGACCGTCTCGATATAAATCCTCTATCAAATTACGGATCAATTGCGGCATATTCCCGAAATGATATGCAATTTCTTTTTGGACCAAGTCTGCAAGGTAGTAATCGGGATGTATATAAGCTCTGATAATAGATGCCGCTCGCTTCAACGCTTTATTGTCGGAGCATTCTATGGTCGCCGCAAGTTCTTTCGCATAACTAATTGCTTTTGATTTCGCGTTACAATATATCAAATTGCTACGTTGTCCAAAGTGCAGCAATACATCATTGATGGACGAAATATTATCCAGCGCCGATTGAGTCATAGGTATGAATTCATCATCCAAGCAATAGGATAATTTCTTCTCTAATAAATCTATGAAATATAAGTTTTGTGCAACTGGAGTTTCTTGCGTCTTAAAAGTATTTTCGGCTTTGCCCCTCCGAAACATGGATAATAAGATCTCAGGATTGGATACATTGGGCGAGGCAAAATAAAGTTTGATATTCGGATATTTTTTCAGCGTTTTTTCGATAGACGTATAGGTAGTTATACTGCGGGTGTCTTCCGTTTGTGCCAATTTGTGCGCTTCATCCACGAAAAGAAAACCTATCGAAGGGTTCTTTTCCTGCGATATGTAACTGATCAAACGCTCGGGTGTAAGAATCAGGACATAATTACATTGTTCATTTGTTGGCAAATCAGCTATATTCGAGTTGGTGACTATTTTATAATTGTTGGTTTCCAACAATGCTTCCATTTCGGATTTCAGTTCAATGGCGTATTGATTTATCAAGGCACGACTGGGAACCAATATGATAAAATTTTCCGGAGGTGTATTTTGAATCTCACACCGCAGGAATGCTTTTATGACAAAGGACTTTCCCATAGAAGTCGGCCCGGAAAAGCTGAATTCGCGTGATGAAATCAATTTTGAGAATAGCTCGTACTGAATATCCGTAAAAACAAGCCCTGCGCCATCGGGAACTTCTTGTATGAGTTTTTTTGCTTCATCCTGAACCGCTCGATCGAATGGTAAATAAGAGACATTTTGATTGTCTGCTTCTAAATAAGATATAGCGGGAAAATTGCCCAAATTACTATAAACAGCTTTTGCAACGGTTTGATAGTACACATTATCCTTGCAGTAAGGATTTAGATAGGTAATGATTTTATATGCGTAATTACGCGCATCCGAGATGGAAGAGGTCGATAATAAATCTGCAAATCGCAATAAGTCGCGAATTTCTTTTTCGGTATATTTTTCTTCGGTGTCAATACTCAATGTGCGTAAAACGGAACGTTCAACGCACACTCTGTATAATTTTAGAAAATACGGATCCGAAATAATTGTTTGGGCTATCTGATTTGCAGCGGTCATCTTCATCTATTTCTTTAATTTGGCAATTATCTCTTTTCTCTGTTTCGCAAGCTCCGAGAATGGAACAATGTATATGTAGAAATTATACCCTCTAAAATCGTCTTGTTCAATTTGATCATTTATCGTCGGAAGAATAGTCCGTACAGCATTCTCAACTTTCTTATAGATAGTGTCTCTGAAATCTGCATTATTTAATTTCCGCTCATCATCCGTAATCTTGACATCAAAACCTAAAAATATCCCAAATGAGTGATCTATATTCAAATTTTCATCATTTTCTGTTGGAATCAGTAATTTTTTCAGCAGTTCTACAGAATGTTCATCATGTGCCTCTTTCAAGAAATTTGAATTGACAAGCTGTATCTCATATCGCAGTTTGTTCAAATCCTCTTTCAAAAGATTTTTCAAAGATTCAAAAGCCTTCTCTACACCTGTTTTTAAGTCAGAATGTAGTTTAGATTCGCCAAATACGAATTGAAATGTTGTGTCGTCTATTTTCAATAAATGGACACCGTCCGCCCCATTTACGTAATGATTAGGGTCCGTTTTCAATTCGAGTTTAGTCAATAGTTTAGGAGCTTTCAAATGAGCCTCCAACATGGTATATAGCAAAATCTCACCCAATTCTCCATCATTGCTCTCTGCCTTTCTTAAACGTTCTTTTGCTCTGGATACGAGGGTAGTATATTTCCTTTGGTTGCATAACTCATCGTATGCATTTCGGGAAAGAGCATATGTCGTTAGAATATCTCCAAGTTCCTCTACCAGATTTGCATATGTAAAAGCATTGTTTGATATTTTAAGCGAGAATAAATTGAGTTTGTTTCCATTCTCCATTGGTTCATTTTCAAGAATCTTATGAAACAGATTCAGGAAGTTTTCATGGACATCAATTCTTAATGGCATACTATCAAATTGTTAAATCCGACCACTTCACAAGTTCTCCGGCCGAAGTTTTCATATTCTTCTCTCCATTGTAAATTGCGAAACATTGTTTCGGTTCAGCCCCGGATAACTTGGCCCATTTCGCAATGCCCTTGAAAAAATCCGGCGAGTAGGTTGCACCCGATTTGATTTCATAAGCGTATCGTTGGCCATCAACATACTGCAACAGATCAACTTCATTGCCGGTGCTGTCACGCCAGAATGTTAGTTTGGGTTCTTCTCCTCTGTTGTAGGCCGTTTTCACGAATTCGTTGATAACGAGATTCTCGAACAAACCGCCTCGCAGAAAGTGTGTCGATACCTGCTCGACTGTCCGTATGTCCAGCAGCGAGCACGCCAAGCCCGTATCGTAGAAGTAGAGCTTCGGGGTCTTGACCAATCGCTTAGCGTAATTGTTATGATCGGGTTTCAACAGGTAACAAATGTAGCTTGCCTCCAATACGGAAATCCATGCGGAAATAGTTGAAACGGCAACGCCGCATTCATTCGCCAGCGACGAGAGGTTAAGTAGCTGTCCGATACGCCCGGCACACAGCTTAATAAAGCGAATGAATTTGCTGAGATCGCCGATGTTCTTCATCAGACGCACATCCCGTTCTACATAGGTTTGGATATAAAACGGGTAGTAATCCGACGGTGCTATATCCTTATCATAAAGACGAGGATAGCCTCCGTTGAAAATCTCGTCATCGACTGTCTGTGGAAGTATTCCACTCTCTTTCATCTCCGCATGAGAAAACGGCAGAAGTTTCAGTATGGCGGTTCTTCCAGCCAACGACTGGTTAATATTTTCCATCAACAGAAAATTGTGCGAACCGGCCAGTAAATACATCCCCTCGCGTCCCTCTTTATCCGTATGCGTCTGGATATAGGAGAACAGAGCCGGAACCCGTTGGGCTTCGTCGATAATCGTTTTGTCCGGATAAGTCGCGAGAAAACCTCTCGGATCATCCATTGCAAACAAACGCATATCGGGATCTTCCAGCGAAACATATTTATAATTGGGAAAAGCATGACGCAGTAAAGTCGATTTACCGGACTGACGAGGCCCGGTCAAGGTTACTATCGGATACTTTTTTGTCAGCTCTAACAGCTTTATTTGTAATGTCCTTTCAATCATAGCTATTTATTTCTTGCAAATTTACGATTAAAAAATATATTTGCAAGAAACTGCGCTGTGAAGATGTCCCTGTTTCATTTGTAAAGGCATAAACGAATTGCCCCCCTTGTTTGCTTGCTTTGGGCAAATCGAAAGAAAGTCCGTGAGACAGAAATAGAATTCACCTCTCTTCCACTCGACATAAACTGGATGGAAAGGTTGTTATGCCAGTACGCTGACATATACGCATGTCGTTGCATAGAAATTTTTTGCATCGGAAAATACCCTCAAGGGGATGAAAACACCTCGAAAGTCGGTGTGGATAGGTGGCTCTGCCATGAACGAATCATCGACATAACGATAAACCAAACAAAACTTCTGTTGGAGAATGTATTGAAAAATGTCAAGGAGCTTGCCGCCGAATTGAATTTCTCAGAACATTTTACACTCCATAAATATTTCAAACAGCACACGGAAATTGCACCACAAGAGTATCGAGCAAGTAACAGTTGTGCCAGTAAATATATTATGTTTTTTCGTCCTACCGACACACTGTCTTCCCGCAGATAACTTCTATTTCACGACGTCGTTCTTCTGCATTGCATCGGTTCCTTGTTCCCGATACCATTTTTGCATTTCCCTCGTGATGCGCACGACCTCGATGATAAGCTGTTCCAGTTTCCGGGTTTCTGCGGTGAGTTTGTAGAGAAAAGCGAGCGCTTTCTTCTCGCCGTAGATAGAATGAATGGCCTTGACGCATTGATTGTAGTTTCGCCCGACGGCCCGGAACTGTTCGTAAAATTCGGTCAGGCGGACGAGAAAATCGTGCGTGTTGCGGTCGCGCACCGTGACGCGAAAAGGTCAGTCGAAGAGGCGTGCACGGATAAAATCCGCCGCACGGCGGTATTGTGTCTGCCGCATCATCGACAGGAATCGTTCGTTTTCCTCGTCGTTGAGCTTCAGGTAGTACCTGTGTGTCTTTGGGTCGGACAGCACTTTGCGTCCGGCGGCATTTCTGTTCGTGCGTCGCATCGGCATATCATATCGTGTTCAAGGTTCGACTTGGAAGAACCGTTCGCCGTGCAGAGTTTCTGCGCGGCCCTTTCGGGCGGCCGAAAGTACCCCTTGCTATTAGCGTGTGCTAATAAAACCGGCCGCAGGGCCGGTTGAAGGAGGAAAATCGTGAGATTTTCCGACATTGTCCCCTTGCGGGGGATTTCCCGCTGCAAAGATACGGCCCGTTTGCCGGAAATGTAACTTTTCAGCCCTCGCCATTCTGCGCCAAAGAGCGCCAGCACGTGCCACGGCTGTCAGGCCCCGTACAATCCTATTGCCGGCATATTTACTTTGCACCCTGTTCGGCCGTTTATCCATCTGTCCGGCTATGTCCGTATCCGTGCGGATAGCTGAATAATTGCATAGCTGTTTAGCTATCCGTCCGTCGGGACGAATACGCAGCTGAAAAGACAGACGGACATTCGTACGAACACCTATTCATTCACTTATTCATCGATTCATCTTTATGGAAACACGTCCCGTTCATTTCGCATTTGCCAGTCAAAAAGGCGGCGTGGGCAAATCCACCTTTACGATTCTGACGGCCTCGTGACTGCATTACGTGCGCGGCTTTCGCGTGGCCGTGATAGACTGCGACTACCCGCAGTATTCCGTTCTTCGGCAGCGGCAGCGCGATACGGCTTCAGCCGAGGCCTCGGCACTCGTGCGGCAGCGGCTGGAGGCGCAGTTCGGCCGTCTGGACCGGCAGCCTTACCCGGTCCTTGCGGCCCGCCCGCAGACGGCACTCCGGGAATGGGAACAGTATGCTGCCCGGGGGCAGGAAAGCTGTCAGGCGGTACTGTTTGACCTGCCGGGGACAATGGGCACGGAAGGCGTCCTTTCGACGCTGGCTGCCCTGGATTATCTGGTCGTGCCGCTCAAGGCGGACCGCATGGTGCTGGAGAGCTCCCTGAACTTCGCCGCGACGCTCAACGACCGCCTTATCACCACGGGCGCCTCGCGCTTGCGGGGCATCTTTCTGTTCTGGAACCTGGTGGACCGCCGCGAGCGCAACCGTCTGTACGACATCTATGCTACGGGCATCTCCCAGCTCGGCCTGCGGCTGCTGCACAGCCGCATTCCCGTCCGTGCGGCGCTGGGCCGCGACCTGGTGCCCGGCACTTGGGCAGGCCGTTCGACGCTGCTGCCTCCCGATGCGGCGCTGGCCCGGGAGTGCGGCCTTGCAGACCTGATGAATGAACTGTGCCTCGCACTGAATCTCGACCCGAAGGATGAAGGACGAAACGGATAAGAGGCTCGACGAAGAGTACCTGCGCAGCCTCATGGCAGGAACGGGTCCGGATGCCGCAGCACACGGCACCTTCCCGTCGGAGCGACCGGAGCACACGCTGCCTCGCAGCAAAAGCGCCCTGCACCTTCCGTGCGACGACTACACGGCACGTTTTCTTGTATCGCGCCCCTGCAACGAACGGCAGGGTGTCTATATCGACCGGGCGCTGCACCGCAAAATCACCGCTCTTATCGGGCTTCTCGGCAAGCGGAACCTGACGGTCGGCAGTTTTATCGACAACATCCTCGCATACCATTTCGAGCAGTATGGCGAACGGATAAGACAACTTTGCTCGAAGGATTTGAATAAACTTTTTTAATATGCACGAATCGGTTGTAAATTGGTTTGCTACGCATGCGCAGTGCGCCGCGTGGTTCACGGTGCTGGGTGCTGCGGCCTCGGTGCTTCTCTTGCTCGTACTCCTGCGATGCTGACTGCATCGGCAGCGGTATCGGACGACGGTGCGGGCGCATTACCTGCCCTGGCGCATCACCCCGGAGCGTTACCGGTCCCGTTTTCTTAAACCTCACCTTGCGGTCGGCGGCCGGCGTGCCGTGTACCTTACCCCCGAACAGCACGCCTGTCTGGTCTGCCTGCTGCGTGAGCTGACTCCGGAAGGCGACTGCACCGTATCGTCCATCGTACGCAACCTCGTTGCGGCGCATCTGGAGGAGTACCGTTACCCGCTTCAGCGATGGACGCGGGGACGGTGTTAAAATGGCTCGGCGGAGGGATTTTCTGTCTGTTGTTCTGCTACCTGTTCCTCGACCGGTTTCTGTTCGCCCGGCGGCTGGATGCGCTGCTCTTCGGTCGGCCGCTGCGTCGGCTGGCAGAGCTGCTGGAGTGCTGGGCGCGAAAGACGGGCGTCCCTGCCGACGTCCCGCAGGCGAAGGACCCTTTCCGCCGCGATACGGCTTCGGTTCCGGAAGACGACCTGGTACCGCGCGGCGGGAGCCTCCGCCATATTGCGCCAAAGAGCGCCAACGCACGACAGGGTGGAGAATCCGCCGCCGCAGGCGATACCTTTGCTTCCGCAACTGCCGGAAAATCCTCCGGGCGGCTGCCGGAGATGTTCACCGACCCTGTTCGGATAGCGTTTTACGACGACTACCTGCGCAGCACGCTGCAAGGCCAAAAACCGTCTGCAGAGCAGCCGGACGACGGGCAGACTCCTTCCGACACCGAGGCACCGCACGACGCGGTCATGGAGAGCGCGTCCCCGGGGCTGCACGATTGCGGACAAGGGATAGGTCCCCGCGAACTGGAGTGGATAATCCGTCTGTGCAACGGACAGCAGGTCGCCGCCGAACACCGCGCCGCACTCGTGCGGGCCGTGCGGAGCATTCAGGATACGCAGATTTACGCTTCGCTGCTGGAAAGCATCAGCGGCAGCGACGACCGTATCGCCCGGTTTCTCGACCAAGCAGAAGCGGCGGACACCTCCGCCGAAGAGATTGTTTAACCTAAAAAAACGACACCTATGGGAGCGTATTTCGATTCGAGCTGAAGGTAACCTTTCGGCATATTGCGGGGCGGGCCGGCCACGGGCCGCCTGCCCCTATCTTCGAAACGATGACAAAAATCCATCTGACAATGAAAAAGAAACTCAGCATAACAAGCCTGTGGCTGCTGTGAACGACGGGCAGCCTTCGGGCACAGAGCGGTACCGGGGTCCAGGGACTGCTGGACGCCACGAGCATGGTGCAGTCCTACTTCGAGCCGGCCGTCACACTCACGTATGCCGTAGGTGCCATCGTCGGACTTATCGGCGGTATCCGCACCTACCAGAAATTCTCCTCCGGGGACCCCGACACAGGCAAAACGGCGGCGAGCTGGTTCGGCGCCTGCATCTTTCTTATCGTCGCGGCTACGGTGCTGCGCTCATTCTTCCTGTAACGCGATGGCCGAATACGAGATACACAAGGGCGTGGGACGCGGACCCGAGTTCAAGGGGTTGCGAGGCCCTTACCTGTTCCTCTTTGCCGGAGGCCTGCTCTTCGACGTTCTACTCATCGTCGTCTGCCGCCTGGCGGGAATGAGTACGGCCGCCTACCTGACGCTGGGCCTTGCGGTGGGAGCCGGAGCCACGGCGCTTACATTCCGTCTGAACGCCGTTTACGGGGAACACGGGCTGATGAAAAGAGTCGCCCGCTGCCGGCGCCCCCGCCGCATTGCCTCGCGCCGGAGCGTGATGACGATGCTTCACATTAACAACGATACGTATGGAAAATATCCTGAAAACCGCCACGCTGGAGAGTAAACTTCCGTTGCTGGCCGTCGAAAACGACTACCTGTTGTCCAAAGATGCCGACATCACGGCGGCGTTCGCCGTCCTGCTGCCGGAGCTCTACACGCTCTCGGCCGAGGAGTACGAAGCCCTGCACGAGGCGTGACTCAAGGCCCTGCGCGTGCTGCCCGAATACTGCATCGTGCATAAACAAGATATCTTTCTGCGGGAACAGTACCGGCCTGAACTGCAAAAGGAGAACCTGAGCTTTCTGGCACGGTCATTCGAACGACATTTCAACGAGCGCGAGTTCTTCGCCCACACCTGCTACCTGTTTCTGACCAAGACCACACGGGAGCGCAGCCGCCGCCGGAGCGACCTGTCGATGCTCTGCCGGGGCCGTATCGTCCCGGCGCCGATGACGGACGCCCAGACGCTGCAAGGTTTCACCGAAGCCGTCGGACAGTTCGAGCGTATCCTCGCTGACAGCGGTCTGGTCAGCCTGCGGCGACTCCGTGACCGGGAGCTGACAGGCACCCGCGGGCACGCGGGCATCATCGAACGCTATCTCACGCTTTCGGGGTCGGAGACGCCCGGGCTGCAGGACATCCGGCTGGATTCCGACCGCATGACCGTCGGCGATAAGATACTCGCGCTGTACACGCTCTCCGAGCTGGACGACCTGCCGGCCCTCGTCGGCACGGATTATCGCTACGACCGGCTCTCTACCGAGCGGAGCGACTGCCTGCTTTCGTTCGCCGCACCCGTGGGTATCCTGCTTCCGTGCGAGCATATCTACAACCAGATGATTTTTCTGGACAGCCCGGCCGAGATCCTCCAGCGCTTCGAGAAAAATGCCCGGACGCTGCACGCCCTGTCGCGCTATTCGCGGGCCAACGCCATCAACAAACAGTGGATAGACGCCTATCTGAATGCGGCCCATTCGCAGGACCTGCTGCCCGTTCGGGTGCACTGCAACGTCCTGGCCTGGGCCCGCAGCGAACAGGAACTGCGGGCCGTCCGCAACGAGGTGGGAGCGCAGATTACCCGTATGGGCTGCAACCCGCGTTACAATACCATCGACACGCCGACACTCTTCTGGGCCGCCATCCCGGGCGGCGAAGGAGGATTCCCGGCCGAGGAGTCCTTTTACACGTTCGCCGAGCAAGCGCTCTGCCTCTTCACAGAAGAGACTGCTTATCGCTCTTCGCCGTCGCCTTTCGGCATCCGCCTGGCAGACCGACAGACCGGACGTCCTGTCTTCGTGGACATCTCGGACGAACCGATGAGGCGAGGCATCACGACCAACAGAAATAAATGTGTCATCGGGCCTTCGGGAAGCGGCAAATCGTTTATGATGAACCATCTGGTCCGTCAATATTATGAACAGGGCACGCACGTCGTGCTGGTCGATACGGGTAATTCGTATCAGGGACTGTGCACGCTCATTCACCGCACTACCGGCGGGCGAGACGGGATTTACTATACGTATTCCGAAAAGGAACCCATCACCTTCAACCCCTTTTATTCGGAAAACGGAGTTTATGATTTGGAAAAGAAAGAGAGTATCAAGACACTGCTGCTGACTCTGTGGAAGCGGGAGGACGAAGCTCCGAGCCGGGCCGAGGAGGTAGCCCTCTCGAACGCCGTTACTCTTTACATCGAACATCTGGAGTGCGATGCGGCCGTCGAGCCCTCCTTCGACACCTTTTACGAGTTCGTGAAGACCGACTACCGCGCCGTGCTGAAGGCCAAGAAGGTCCGAGAGAAGGATTTCGACATCGCCGGTTTTCTCAACGTCTTGGAACCCTACTACAAAGGGGGCGAGTACGACTATCTGCTCAACGCCCGGCAGAATCCCGACCTGCTGCAGAAGCGGTTCATCGTCTTCGAGATAGATGCCGTGAAGGACCATCCCATCCTGTTCCCCGTGGTGACGATAATCATCATGGAGCTCTTCATCTCCAAGATGCGGCGCTTGCAGGGGCAGCGCAAGATGCTCGTCATCGAGGAGGCGTGGAAAGCCCTGATGAAAACCGGCATGGCCGATTTCGTGCAGTACACCTATCGCACGTGCCGCAAGTTCTTCGGCGAGGCGGTGGTGGTCACGCAGGAGCTCGACGACCTGACATCCCCGATTATCAAAAACACCATCCTGAACAATTCCGACTGCAAGATTCTGCTCGACATGCGCAAATACGTGAACCGCTTCGACCAGGTGCAGTCCCTGCTCGGTCTCACGGACAAGGCCCGCGACCAGATACTTTCCCTGAATCTTGCCAACGATCCCACCCGGCAATACAAGGAGGTATGAATAGGACTGGGAGGCGTACGGTCGGCCGTCTATGCAGTTGAAGTATCGGATGAAGAGTACGGGTGTTATACGACCGAAGAACGCGAGAAAGTGGAAGTACAACGCCTGGCAGCCCGTGCGGACGGCGACATGGAACAGGCCCTGCGGGAGTTCGCCGACGCACGGCGCGAGGAAGCGCAAAAACGATAAACGATGAAACACGAACACGGAAATACGACGACACTGAAACATCCCCGGCGGTTGCTGCTGACCCTGCTGGTCGTTCTTTCAACGACGGCGGCCCACGCACAGTGGCTGACATTCGATGCCTCCAATCTGGCGCAGAGTATCGTGAACAGCACCAACGAAGTGTTCGAAACGGCGACCACCGCTTCGCACATGCTGAATAACTTCAAGGAAACGGTCAAAATCTATGAACAAGGGAAAAAGTATTTCGACGCCCTGCGCTCGGTGAACAATCTGGTACGCGACGCCCGTAAGGTTCAGCAATGCGTGCTGATGGTCGGCGAGATGTCCGACATCTACGTGAACAACTTCCGGAAGATGCTCGCGGACAGCAATTTCTCGGCCGAGGAGCTGACCGCCATCGCCTCGGGATATACGTTGCTGCTCTCCGAGGGCAGCTATCTGCTGGACGAGCTGAAACAGCTGACATCGGTCACGACGCTGCGCATGAACGACTACGAACGGATGCAGATGATAGACAAGGTGTATCGGGACATAACACGTTACCGCAATCTGCTCCATTATTACACCCGCAAGACAATATCGGTCTCCTACCTTCGCGGCAAGGCCGCCGGCGATTCAGCGCGGGTGGCAGCCCTGTACGGTTCGCAGCAGGAACGCTATTATTAACCTTTCGATTCTCATCCTCTTATGGTAATGCCTTTGGATATACACTGGGACAATCTGCACCAGCTCCTTCGCAACCTGCAAGGCGACATGCTCGTACAATGCGGCAGTATGGCTGTCGTGGCCAAATGCGTCGCGGGCATCGGAGCCATGCTCTACGTAGGTTACCGCGTGTGGCAGTCGCTGGCCCGCGCCGAGCCCATCGACGTCTTTCCGCTGCTGCGGCCCTTCGTGCTGGGCTTGTGCATCATGTTCTTTCCGACGCTGGTGCTGGGCTCCATCGACGGAATACTTCGGCCGGTGAACCGCGCGACGGCCTCGCTCATGGAATACGAAACATTCAATGTGCATCGCTTCCAGCAAGAGAAGGACCAGCTTCAGCGCGAGGCGATGCTCCGCAATCCGGAAACGGCCTATCTGGTCAGCGACGAAGAGTTCGACCGTCAGCTCGATGAGCTGGGATGAAGTCCCCGCGACCTGGCGGTCATGGCCGGGATGTACGCCGAACGAACGGCGTACAACATCGGAGAAGCGGTCCGAGGATGGTTCCGCAGCCTGCTGGAGTTGTTCTTTCAGGCGGCCGGCCTCGCGGTGGATACCCTGCGCACGTTCTTCCTCATCGTCCTCGCGCTGTTGGGGCCCCTGGCTTTCGCCATCTCCGTATATGACGGATTCCAGTCCACGCTGACGGCATGGATAGCCCGTTATGTGGGCATCTCGCTCTGGCTGCCGGTGAGCGACCTGTTCGGGGCCATGCTCTCGCGTCTGCAGACCCTGATGCTCTCGCAGGACATCGAACAGCTGCGCGACCCCGACTTCATCCCTGACGGAAGCAATACGGTCTATTGCATTTTTCTCATCATCGGTATCGTCGGCTACTTCTTCATCCCGACCGTGGCGAGCTGGATTATCCAGTCGGGCGGCGGAGGCATGTATCAGCACCGCATCAATGCGGGGGCCAGTGCCCTGGGCGGCTATATTGCCGGAACTGCCGGAGCTGCGGCAGGCAATGCGGCGGGGCATACCCGAAATATCGCACATCCTCAATCTTACAATCATGGAGTTCAAGACACTGACCAATATCCAGAGCGCGTTCGACCGCATACGACTCGTCGTCGTGCTCGTCCTGGCAGGTAACACGCTGCTGACGGCCGTCGCCCTGTGGCGAAGCTACGACTTCGCCGAGCGGCAGCGGCAGAAGATTTACGTACTCGACCAGGGCAAAAGTCTGATGCTGGCCCTCGCACAGGATGCCGCGCAGAACCGCCCGGTCGAAGCCCGCGAACACGTGCGCCGTTTCCACGAACTGTTCTTTTCGCTGGCTCCGGACAAAGAGGCCATCGAGAGCAACGTCGCACGTGCCCTGGCCCTGGCCGACGGCAGCGCCTACGCCTACTACCGCAACCTGGCAGAGCGGGGCTACTACAACCGCATCATCGGAGGCGACATTATCCAGCGGATAGAAGTGGACAGCATCGCTTGCGACTTCGACAGCTATCCCTACCGGGTTGTAACCTATGCCCGGCAGCATATCGTCCGCGCCAGCAACCGCACGCTCCGCAGTCTCGTGACGCACTGCACGCTGCGCAACACCCAGCGTTCGGACAGCAATCCCCAGGGATTCCTCATTGAAAATTTCATAGTAACGGAAAACAAAGACCTCACAAACCATGAAAAATAATCTCGAACATCTCCGGGAGCGGCTGCGACGGGCCGCAGAGGGAGTGCGGCACCGCTGCGATGCGCTCTCTCCGCAACAGAGGAGATGGACTGCCGCAGACCTGCTGCTCGCACTGCTGACGCTGAATCTGTTCACTACGCTGCGGGACATCTCCTCGGGCAGGGAACGGCTGCGCGGCCGCATCGAACACCTGCATCCCGTACCGCTGATTACCGATATGACAGACAGCACCTCGATAAACTCCGTATGTTATGGCAGCGACACAACCCGGTAAAGAGTCCCAGCAGGCATCCAAACAAAAGGCATGGCAGCACCTGCGCTCCGGACTTGCCATCGGTGCGATGACGGCCCTGTGCGGCGGTTTTCTGTGGATGCTCTACGCCCCGCAGGAGAAGACGCCCGGCAACGAGATGTTCGAAGGTTTCGATACGTCGATTCCCGATGCGACAGTGAGCGAAATGAACGCTGATAAACGCAAGGTTTATGAAGAGATACACCGGCAGGAGCTGTGGCAGGACAAAGTACGGTCGCTGGAAGACTTCTCCGAGGACACGCTGCTTTCGGACAGTATGACAAGGATAGAAACTTCGCCGACACCCGGAGCCGGAGCAAGCGCCATCGACGCCTCGCACGATACCTACCGGACGCTGAACCGGCAGATAGCCTCCTTCTACCGTCCGACACCTGCTGAGGATCCTCGTGTCGCGGATTTGCAGCGGCAGGTCGAGGAGCTGACCCGCCGCCTGGAAAGCCGGACGTCTCCGTCGGTAGAACATCCTACGGCAGACGAGGTACTGGAGCGCAGCTATGCATTGGCGGCCCGCTACTTCCCTAACGGTACTGCCGACGGCAGAGAACCGGTTGCGACATCAGTACCTGCGACCGTGCGGCCGGCGGAACAGATAACCGTCGTGCGGCCCGTAACATCGGTAGTGTCCACGCTCGCCCTGCCCGACACGTTGCCGGACATACCCCGTAACCGGGCATTCCGTACCGCAGTGGGACCGGATACGACGACTCCGACCGGTATGATTCATGCCTGCATCGCCGGGGAACAGCGCATCGCGGCCGGGGAGCGGGTACGCCTGCGGCTGCTCGACCGGGTGCAGGCCGGAGAGACCCTCCTGCCGGAAGGAACGATAATCTACGGCACGGCCACAATCAGCGGCCAAAGGCTCGGTATCCGGGTGCAGTCGCTCGCATCCGACGCCGGACTTCTCACTGTCAATCTTACGGCCTACGATACGGACGGCCAGCCGGGACTTTTCATTCCCGATACCGCAGAGCGCTCGGCACTCAAAGAGGCAGCGGCGAGTGCCGGCAACAACCTCGGCTCGGGGATTACGGTGACACGCGGTGCAGGTCAGCAAATCGCTTCAGACCTTACCCGCTCGCTCCTCTCGGGAGGCACGAAGTACCTCTCGGCCAAACTGCGCGAAGTGCGAATAACGCTCAAAGCGGGACACACGCTTTTTCTTGTCTCGGAACAGTAAAATCGAAAAATAGCCATGAAAAGATACATCGTCTTTCTGCTCTGCCTCTGCGCAGGTCGCAGCGGGCAGGCCCAGATACCGCAGTCGGAGATAACACCCCGTCAGGTCGAAGTGTCGTTCAACAAGACCACGCACCTGATTTTTCCTGCCCCCGTGCAGTACGTGGACCTCGGTTCGACGGATATCATCGCCGACAAAGCCACAGGAGCGGCCAACGTCGTGCGACTGAAAGCTGCCGTGCGCGACTTTCAGGCAGAAACCAATCTGACGGTTATCACCGCCGACGGCCGCTTCTACGCTTTCGACGTGCGGTATGCCGATGACCCCAGGCAGCTCTCGATACGCATTATGAACGACCTGCAAGCGCAAATTCCTGAAGGGAAAGCGCCGACGGTACCTGTGCGCCTCGATGCGCTGGACGGGGATGACGCAGCTCGCATAGACAGTGCGATGGAACAAATTTACAACAATGACAAGCCGCAGATTAAACATATCGGTTACAAGCGCTACGGACTGCAAACGCTTCTCACAGGAATCTATATCGACAGCGAGGGATGGCTCTATTTCGGTATCGAAATGCGCAATGACAGCCGCATACCCTTCGACATAGACCATATCCGCATGTATGTTCGGGACAAACGCTTGCCCCGCCGCACGGCCGTGCAGGATATAGAAATCGTTCCCGTCCGCCGCCTGCACCCCCTGTCCGAAATCGACACGGGCAAGACGGGCCGTACCGTGTGGGCCATTCCCAAGATGACCATTCCCGACGGTAAAGCTCTGCACATAGATATTTATGAGCGAGGCGGAGGACGCCACCAAAGTCTCCGTGTCGAAAACCGAGACATCCTCGCCGCCAAACCTATTCCCGAATCCCGATAACAACGCAAGAGACATGAAAGGACTTATCACCGCATTTTTTCTGCTCCTCGGCATCTGCCCGGCAACCGAGGTCGCAGCACAGCGCGACCTGCACCGCCAGCTATCACTACACATGCAGGCAGGAACGGTGGACGGACTGAGCGTATGCAGCCGGTACGGAGAGTACGCATGGGGTACGGCCATAGCGCTGGAGCGGACAAACCGGAACCGCACACATTGGAAGTTCGGAGTCGAATATCTGCACCGCGACTTCCGCTACGGCCCGCAGTGCATACCCCAGCGGCAATACCTGGCCGGTGTCGGCTACTACGTCCACCTGCTGCACGACCGGGGCTATCACGTCCGCGTATCTGCGGGCGGTACTCTGCTGGTCGGCTATGAAACAGTCGGCGGCCGCAGCAGGACGCTCTACGACGGGGCCCGGTTGGTAAACGGCGACGCCGTACTATGGGGCGGAGCACTCTCGGCGGAGCTGTCCGCCTTTCTTTCGGACCGGGTAGCTCTGTCGCTGGAAGTGGCACAACGCATCACCGCAGGTTCCTCCGTCACACTCTTCCGCACCACCGTATCCGTCGGGATACGCTTCATCATCAACTAAAGCTACGTCAATCGCTATGGAAATCGCACGTATCTACAAACGTCCCGGCGACGAATACTATACGCCGCACTATGCGGTAGTTCCTGTTTTGAAATATATTCCACGCGACAAAATCGTATGATGCCCTTTCGATACCGAATACAGCGAATATGTCCGGGCCCTGCGCTCACTCGGCATCCGCTGCGTATGGTCGCATCTGTCCCGGGGACAGGATTTCTTCAACTTCGAACCACCGCATTGGGATATTTTGCTTTCCAACCCGCCGTACAGCCGTAAGACCGAGATTCTGCGTCGGTGCATCGCTCTGGGTAAGCCTTTCGCCCTGCTCCTTTCGAACAACACTTTCAGCAACGGAAGCTGTATGCGGGCTTTGGCCGGAGTTCAGCTGCAGCTGCTGATGTTCGACCGACGCATCGAATACTCCGCCACGAAAGGCACACCCTGCGGTTCGACCTATGTCTGCCGGGGCATACTGCCCCGACCGCTCGTCATCGAACATCTGGAGCGGTGCGGGAAACCGAGCGCCATGTACGACGACCGACGGCTGGCGGCCTGGTGCAACGACAACAAATTCTAACACAAACAACAACACAGATGAAAACACACGTATGAACGGCCGCCTGCCTGCTGTGCGCAGGACTTCTGGCGGCAGCCTGCAGTGACGGCATCGAGGTCCGGCAGGAGTATTCTTTCAAAATTTCCACCTGGCCGCTGCCCGCAGAGGTCGCACCGGGCGAAGAGGTGGAGATACGCTTCACCCTGGAGCGCGAGGGCGACTACGCAGGCGCGGAGTACGGATTCAGTTGGGTGCAAACCGACGGAAAAGGCACGCTGCGCGATTCGCGCGGGATGTACTACACGGACCGCGAGGAGTACGAGCTACGCGTGGTTCCCGACCTGGACGTTTCCGACCCGCTGGCGTGGCGCTTTACGCTCTGGTACCGGCCAACGGGCAGCGACGACCCCTCCCTGCGCTTTATCGTAACCGACAACTTCGGGCAGCAACAGGAAGCGGAGTGCTCTTTCCGACTCGTGGAGTCGGACGATGCCGTATAAAACAAAATCGATAACCCTCAAAAATTAACTTCCGATGAAACTCAAATCAATGATTATTCTTTGCGGCCTCGTCGCTGCGGGATGTGCCGCCTGCTCGCGCGAGATACAGCCCGCCGGGGAGCGGAACATCCCCGAAGGGCAGGTACGGGTAGTTATGCCCGTACAGGCCGGGCAGATGGAGTGCGTAACACGCGCGGCGGATGAAGACACGGTAAGCGACCTGAACGTCTATCTTTTCGATGCCTACTCCCGGGAGCTGGTTCTGCACAGCTATCTTACGTCTATGGAGCTGGAATTTAATTGCGTTCCGGGAAACTACGAACTCTATGTCATCGCCAATGCCTATGCCGATCTGGGGGAATTGCAGTATGCGCAAGTTACTGACAGGACGGTAAACTTTATGGTCGGACTTCGGAGCTTGCCGATGTCGGCGATGCGGGAACTTCAAATCGAGCAGCAGCCGGGAAATCAGGTGACGTTGCCGCCGCTGGAACTCGAAAGGGATATGGCGAAAGTGACGTACAGCATTTCCGCAGCTCCCGCTATGAATGGTGTGGAAATCGTGTCGCTGCAAGTCTGCAACATACCCCGGCGTGGAGCAATTTTCGGCGATACGGCTCCTTCGGCGCAGGAAGACGAATATGTTTCCAGCAACCGGAGTATCGTAATGGACGGACAAGGACGCTATACGGATGAACTGTACATGCCGCAGAACTGTCAGGGTATTGTTGCCTCCGTTACCGACCAGCGGCTGAAGGATGCCGACCATGCCCCGCAGTATGCGACGTATTTGATGATTCGGGCCGTGCGGGAAAACAAAGTGCTCGAATACCGGGTATATCTCGGAGAGAACAACACGACGGATTTCAACGTCCGCCGCAATACCCGCTATTCGCTCGACATCACCATCGAAGGCGAGAGCGAAGTGGACACCCGCGTGCAGTGCTACACGCTCGACGTGTACGACGATTTGGAGAACTCCGACGCAGCACTCTCCGGCTATTGCATCCCCTCGAAGGCGTGGAATCTGCATTTCGACATTGCCGGGAATACGGCCGGGCGCAAGATAAGCGGCACGGTGACGCTCCGGGAAGGCGTGGCATCCTGTTTCAAGTTCAACACCAATCCTTACGGACAGACCGGGACGATCGCCCTGTGGAATCAAAACGGCCCAAATGCCCTGCCGGTAATCTACAATCCGCCCGTCGTGACCGAGGCGAACGGATGGATAGAGTACGACGTGCTGCTGGTCGATGACGGAGGATTCCGCAAGACCTACACCTTCCGGCACATGCTGGCCAACGAGATTCGGGTAGCGCCTTACGGTGATGAAGCGCTCACGGTGACCGGCGCTCCGTACTACCTGCGCCAGGAGGACGGAACCCTGCGCATCGCCTGTTACGAAAACGGATGCACCCTGCGGGCCCCGCAGTACAGCGCAGGGATGCGGTTCGCCGGCTGGTATGCCGATGCCGCTTACCGAACGAGGCTCTCGACCGAAGTGCAGTACCTTTGCAAACCTTCGGCGACGCTGACCCTCCTATATGCCAAATACGAAAAAATATAGCCGGGGAAGAGGTCCCGTAGAAACGATAAAGGCCGGGAATTTGCTTCCCGGCCTTCGTTCGTTATTATAGCTCTGAATTAGGATACACATAACCGATTCGGCCGTGATTGATGGTTTTCAATGTATATGCTTTTTTCGTAACAGGATCGGTAGAAGTGTATTGTTGGTTGGGTTTGTCTGCTGTCGATACATATCTGAATGCGTTTACGATTACATTGTTTTCCAATCGTACCTCTTCAATCGAATACAGTGGAACTGCGCCGGGACGCACTCCGCTATAAATATAACATAATACCGGAGTGTCGTTTGCGGTATTGCCCCATTCACTGTATATCTTCGTATCATAAGCGAATTGATTGTTCTGGTATTTGTTTTCATACAATGGAACGATGTAACTGTAATTCGGATGGTTCTCGAACGGCAGATTGGAAAAAGCATAGAAATCATAACTACCGCCCAAAGTATCAGACGAAATCGAGTAAAAAGGTCCTGCATTGTATATGATACGCTTTTGGGCAGTACCATTGTTTTTCAGGTAAGCTCTTACTCTGGTAATATAAGTAGAATCGTTCGGCCAAGGTGTGACAACTCCCGGCATTCTGACAGTTTCAGTAGGGACGTTGATTTCCAATTCCAACGTCTCATATTTACCCATACCTATTGACAATTTGGCTTGGATGACATATTTGCCTCCGAATTTCGGTACGATATAAAAGTATTCTTCGGAGGGGGCATCCAAAATGAAGAAGTGGGAAGAGTAATCCACGAACTGACGGTTTTCATACCGTCCGATTGACCAATACGGAATAACGGTATTTGGATAGTTTTTGATCGTATAACAATTTCTGTCCCCGATACGCGGCTGCGTACTCGACAAGGCACAGGCGATGATTTCCGGCGGGTCTGCAACATCGACTTCCATAACGGCACGCAAAACGGCATTCAGTTTCAGATGATTGACCGTGAGCGTTATCGTACGTTTTCCTCTTGTAGAAAAGGTTACGTAAAAATGTTCTTGTTTAGCATCCGATTCGATGTTGTATCCTTCGCCCGAAATCTCGAACGACAGGACCTCGACATCTCCCACATAACGGGAATCGATATAATAATCATTTTTTACTCCGACGGACGTATGTTCCGGTCCTTTCAGCATCTCGTTGTAATTGTCTAAAATGAGACGGTACGGGTTGTCGAGTATCAAATCGAAAACACTTCTATCCAGTTTGTCCTGGACTCTCGGGACTTCCCATATCTTCTGCATCCATTCTGCGAAGGTTGCGGAATAGATGACGGTATTTTGCAAATCTTCTACCGTAACTCCGTTGCATATCAACGAAGGTCCGACTTTAGTATAATCCGGATGAGAACCATGCTGTAATAAATCTCCTGCTTTCGTTCGTCCGTAAATGAGACTGGATATATAATATTCCACAGTAACAGCATAGCTTTCGACCATTTTGTTTTCAGCCCTTTTATAATTTTTGTTTCTGTCCGATCCCGGAGTGCTGAGAACGGATTGAAAATGGGAGGCATGGCCAAATTCATGGATAGTAGAAGCTACCATAGCTGCTTTAGATACGTATTCATTGGCTTTTACTCTACCATAAATTTTTATGTCGGTACGCTTACTCAAGCGGTTTAGCCGTTCATCCCAAATAAACCATCCGCCGGCTCCGGGATGTTCTATGCATGTTTCTTCCGGGAAGACACCGATAACCATCAAATGGTCGAAATTCTTGAAGTTCTTGTTCAGTACATTCTGCCCCATTATAAAGGCATAGGTTCCCAAGTGGGTAGCTGCGAAACATTGTAACCGGTGGGGAGTATCATTTTTTCGGGCATTAATAAATAAATTCCAGTTCGTATTCATCATGTCCTCATTGTGATATTCCGCCGTTAAATACCCGCAATCGCGAATAATCCACTCGGTACCGCCTTGGTCATTTTCAAACCGTAGGACATATTGCACATAATCGGTGAACCATCGGCCGGAATTGGCTGCAATATCCCGTGCAATACCGTCCGTTCCGGTATAGGCGAATCCTTCATTCGTAAAATCTCTTACGACGACCTTTACCCCGGGTAACGGGATGGGGTCGGTCAGTTTGTCATCCTGATACGTAACCCTGACGGAAGGATACCAGTCGCCCGATGCAGTAGAAGATGGCCCGGTGGGGAGCTCTATACCTACATTTTTTTTGGCCTGCTTAAGCACTTTTTCCCAGCCTGCTTCTGACAATTGAACAGCCGTGGCTGAAGTCCTATACAAACCATTCTCCACTCCTGAAGACTCGTCCGTATTTCCGTCCATCATCTCTTCTTCATTCTCCATAGAGTTTGTTCTCAACAAAGAATTGGTCGGTTGCATATACAAAGTGTCCAAAATATTGCATTGCACACTGGAAAGAATAGATAGATTTTTTATCGGCAATACGGAATAAAAATATTGATTGTGTTGATTGGTTAAATACTGGTGCATTTCACCGGAACTTAATCGGCGGTCCAACGGATACGGGTAAAGCGATAAACGCATACTGTCACTCAACATGCAATATTGAACCGTATCTTGTACGAAAAACCGGACATATAGATGAGTCGGAGTTAAACGTATAGGAGTCGTTCCTTCAAAAACGGCTATTTGATTGGCTGCCGATTGGATATTTTTGAATGAATAGGGATTGCCGTTGCTCAATGCCATTCCGGTCCTCGTTTCGGGCAGCATTTCCTCACATTGATATTCCTCCTCGAATTTAGTACAAGAGAAACAGACCAGAATAATGAAAAGACAAGATAAAAACTGTTTCATAGGAATAGTAATTTTAGGTAAAGTCAATAATGGTTCAACGGGTAATAAGAATGGTGCTCGCGGCGAATACAGATTAAATTCGAATTTATGTAGGAAATCCGGTTGCATGAGGTGCGGGCACACGCAACTAAATAACAAGATAAATTTACTGAAAAATAATAAATTTAAAAAGGGAAAGATGCAGAATCTTTCCCTTTTTGTCTGCGATACACTCGTCTTACAAAGGTGTTCCGTTCTCGAACAGTTTATCCGTTACGACGAACCGATAGTGCGCTTCTTCCCAAAACGCATCGTCGTACACGCTTCCCGCATCGCCGGGACGCTGGACGACATATACCTTGCCGTTGGATATGGTCGTATAGTTCTCGGTCGCATCCGGCAGCAGGTAGAACGGATTCGCGCCGTCGAACGAGTAAACATCGTGATAGGAGTCATCCTTATAGCCTTTCCCCACGAAAAAACCGTCTTCAGCCCTACCGCCCGGCCCAGAAGAGTAAATCCGGAACAGAACATAGTCGCTGGAACTCTTGTTCTGAAACAGATACATCTGATGATAGTTCGGTAAATATTCGATTCGCTCTACCTGTTTGCGACATGAAAGGCAGCTTGCTGCCAATACGCATAACATACCTATCGCATATATTTTTTTCATAGGTCGAAGTTTTACGTTATCCGATTATAATTCCGTCTCCGAGTTCTTCTACCGGCCGCCCATCTTTGAAGAAATCGTCCGTAATGGTATAGACATGGTAAGTAATATGGTTTTCAGTATAGACCGAATCGTAAAAAGCATCGTAATAGGGACTCGGGTAAGAAGAAAAGTATTCTATATATACCTCATCGTTGTAGATAAACATCGCATCCATATCAGAGAAATAACCTGACCAAAGACAAAAAGGACTATCATAACCACCCACAAACATATAAACAGAGTGAGAAGTTCCCTTCGCTATCATAAAACCATCTTCTCGTACCATACCGTTAGAGTTGGATGTATAAATAACGAATACATCTTTCGAGGAGTCATTGATGAATTTATATTCGTGACGTCCGGACCGTTCATACCGGGTAATCACCTCTTTTTCGCAACCGGTAGCCAATACGGGAAATAGGCACAGCAACAAAATTCGAGTGAGAGTTTTCATAGGCTTGCGGTTTTAGATTTTGTCATGCGGATGGTGATAACTGTATCTGTTCAAACAAATTTAATGATAACATCCCGAATATCAAAGTATATATACGGGCGTCTGTATCGCCGGATTTTAATATGGTGGTAATATCGCCCGTCTCGTCTGTCCGGATTGCAGGTCGGAAAAACGATGCTCTTTCGGCTGGCGAAGACGCGCCATTGGGATAATGGTAAATGAAAAGGAAGGGCTTCCCGGCCCTTCCTTTTCATTCAGTCGGTTCGTATCTCTTATTGGAGGCTCTTGAGGAACTCTTTCACCTCTACCGCTACGCTGGGGCCGTTGTAGCCGAACTTCTCGTCGAGTACCTTGTACGGTGCGGAGTATCCGAAATGGTTGAGACCGTGTATGAACCCGTCGTCGCCCACAAGGGTACGCAGGTTTACGGAGAGCCCCGAGGTGAGACCGTAGCGCGGTACTCCCGGCGTCAGTATCTCGCGGACATACGCCGTACCCTGGTCGCGGAACAGTCCCTCCGAGGGAACGGATATGATTCTCGCCGAAATACCCTCCTCTGCCAGGAGCTGTGCGGCGTCGGCCAGTGTGGAGACTTCCGAACCGTCTGCTATCAAGAGCACGTCGGGTTTTGCGACATCGGCTACCACGTAAGCCCCCTTGTGCAGTTTTTTCGCCTCTTTTTTGCGGTCGCCGGGCAGGTCTTTGATGTTCTGGCGCGAGAGGATGAGCGCTACGGGGCGCTGCTCCTCGATGGCGAATTTCCATGCGGCGACCGTCTCCTGGCCGTCGGCGGGACGCAGTACGACCATCGACCGTTCGCCCCGGTGGTTGTGGACGTGCTCCATGAGCCTTATCTGTGCCTCCTGTTCGATGGGCTGGTGCGTGGGGCCGTCCTCACCGACGCGGAACGAGTCGTGTGTCCAGATATAGACGACGTGCAGCCTCATGAGGGCCGACAGGCGGATGGCCGGTTTCATGTAGTCGGAGAAGACGAAGAAGGTACCGCATGCGGGAATTACGCCGCCGTGCAGAGCCATACCGTTCATGATGCAGGCCATGGTGAACTCGCTGACGCCCATCTGGAGGAACTGTCCGGAGAAGTCGCCTTTGGCGAAGGCTTTCGTCTTTTTGAGGAAGCCGTCCGTCTTGTCCGAATTGCTGAGGTCGGCCGAGGCGACTATCATGTTGCCTATTTTTTCCGCGAATACGCCCAGCACCTTGGCGGATGCCGCCCGCGTAGCGACGTCCTTGCCGGGGTCTATCGCATCGAAATCTATCTCGGGGAGTTTGCCGCTGAGGAAGGAATCGAGCTTTCCGGCGAGTTCAGGACTTTCACGGCGCCATTTGGCCTCCTCTTCCTTCATCCAGGCCACCCAGTTGCGCAGCTCTTTCGCACGTGCCTCGTACAGTTTGCGGCTCTGCGGGAAGATGGCGAACGGGTCGTCGGGATTGCCGCCGAGGTTGCTGATGGTTGCGGCGATGTCTGCACCGGCAGCCGAGAGAGGCTGTCCGTGGGTCGATACCTTGTTCTCGAAACTTTCGCCGTTCGCTCCGCGGGCCCCTTTCCCCATGACGGTCCTGCCGATGATGAGGGTGGGGCGTTCGGTCTCCCTGCCCGCTGCAGTCAGCGCTTCGCGTATTTGGTCGGGGTTGTGACCGTCTATGCTGATGACGTTCCAGCCCCATGCACGGTATTTGCCTGCGATGTCCTCGTTCATGACCTCCTCGACAGTGGTTGAGAGCTGGACGTTGTTGGCATCGTAATACATGATGTAGTTGCCGAGTCCGAGCAATCCGGCCATGCGGCCTACGCCCTGTGCCACCTCCTCCTGGATACCGCCGTCGGAGATGTATACGTATGTCTTGTGGGCCATCCATTCACCGAACCGTGCGACGAGGAAGCGTTCGGCAATGGCAGCGCCGAGCGCCATCGCATGTCCTTGTCCGAGCGGGCCGGAGGTGTTCTCTATCGCGTGTGCGAGGTCTGCCTCCGGGTGTCCGGGGGTATGGCTTCCCCACTGGCGGAAGTGCTGCAACTCTTCGGCAGGCATGATGCCGGCCAGTGCGAGGACCGAATAGAGCATCGGCGACATGTGCCCCGGGTCGAGGAAGAAACGGTCGCGGAACGGATAATCGAGTTTGTCGGGGTCATAGTTCAGGAACTCCGAATAGAGGATGTTGATGAAGTCGGCGCCTCCCATGGCTCCGCCCGGATGTCCCGATTTTGCCTTTTCGACCATTGCCGCAGACAGTATCCTGATGTTGTCCGCCGCCCTGTTGGTGATTGTGTTGTCCATGATTAATTAGTAGTGAATTTTATAGCTCTTCGGGTTCGTCACCCGACCGTGCCGGTATGCAACGGCATCGCAAATTTAGGTATTTCGTATGAAAGAAACACGGTTCCTCCCAACTATTTGTCGTTCCGTACTTTTTCCTGATAATCTGTCTGCCTTTGGTGGGGGCGTCGGCGGCTGGTTGTCGGGCTCTTCGTCGTGCGTTCATTTGGGAGCGAGTGACATACGGCTTACTGCCGGAACCGGATGCGGCCGGGGAAACGGCCGAAAGAACGGTCGGTGTGACTGTCGGCCTGAGAAGAGGGGAAGGCTGGCCGGATGTCCGTTGGTGCGTGAGGAAAAGAAAAACCGGCTGAAATCTTCAGCCGGTTTTTCTTTTTGTTCAGGAATACTTTAGAAAGGCCATTCCGTATCGCCTGATATTTCGCCTTCAAACGTGCAGACACCGCCGTTGAAGGATGCCAGGGTTTCCTGTTTGGTAATGGCTGAACCGGTTTCATCCATGATGAGGAGCAGGAAGAAGAACTGAGCATTTGTGCCTTCCAGTTCCATGTTTTCATTCACGGTGAATACCATGGGCGAACTGCACTGGAAGGCGAGGTAGTCGCTGCCCCGCTGGCCCCAGCCAATCTTGCCGTTGTAGTTCGCATCGCCGAAACCGTTCACGCGGCCGTCGAATATCATCTGCATGTTCTCTGCGTCGAATTCACCTATGAGTTTCGGCGAATCGCTTACGTCGAACATGTTCTCCATGATATAGGTTCCGTTAGCACCTTCCCGCAGGATAAGAGTCCACTCCGAGGGGGAACCGTTCGAGGTTTTGAAAGTGTACTGACCATACTGTACGGCCATGACATTCTCAATCGTGACGTTGCAGGTGTTGCTCGAACCGATGTTGGCGCCGTTGGCGCTTTCGATGGTGAGCGTAACGGTGAAGTCGTCGTTGATGGTAGGCTGCCATACCGGAATCATCTGTATGAACGAATCGTTGTTTTCCGTAATCTTAATCGTAGTCGATGTGATGAGCAGTACCTGGTCGATGTCGTCCACACCGGTTGCGGTGATATTGACGGTCACGGGGTATCCTCCGGGTTCGCCGGTGAGTTCGAGCGGCACAGTGAATAATCCCGAGTTTTCGCTTACCGTTACCGAAGTTTGTCCGAAATTGACCACGGCAGTGCCAGGGTCGATAGGACCTTCGTCCTTTTGGCAGGAAGAGAGTGCCGCAGCGCCCAATATGCTTAAGAATATTACTTTGATGTATTTCATAATGTGTTTGATTAACCGTTTATTACCAGTTCAATTGGTCCGAGATGTTCGGGTTGGATGTTTTTTCCGACTGCGGTATAGGCCATACGAAACGGTAGTCCGTAGCGGGGATGTTGAGGTAAAGGCCGGTGGTTACTACCAGCGAGCTTGCCTGCGGGTCCTGACCGGTACGGTCCATTGCGTCGCCCCACCTTTTGAGGTCCGCGATACGGTTGCCTTCCATGAACATCTCTTTGAGGCGTTCCTGCTTGATAGCGGCGAATACTTCGTCTATCGATGCGTACGGTGTGTAAGTATAGCCCGGGATACGTGCGGTAAGCAGTTTCTCGAGATACTTGTTGGCTCCGTCGAGATTGTTTGCCCGTGCATAAGCCTCCGCAGCCATCAGTACGAAATCTGCGCTTCGGTAAACGACTACGTTCTGCATGAGTTCGTTGGTCGTGGCCGTCGTATTCAGGGCCGGGTTACCGGGATACTTGGCGATGTATTTCACTCCGGTGTAGAGCGTCGTACCGCTGAGTATGGGCACGTCCGACCTGAAATATACCTGCGAACGGATGTCGTTGGAAGCATAGAGGTTCAGCAGCCATGCGGAGGGCAGATAGAGCGGCTGTACCTGTTTGCCGTCGTTGTACGGGTCTTCGCAGAACATGCTGCCGTATTGCGAACGGCCTTCGTTCAGGCTGGCGTAGAACTGGAACAGGATTTCCGTACCGTTGGTGTTGTTCTTCCACATGTCGGCGAATGCGTCGGCATTGTTGATGAGTATCGAGGCGTCTGCAATGGCAGCGGCAGCGGTGGCAGCGGCTTCATACTGGTCGGTGTGCAGCAGTATCTTCGCTTCGAGGCACTGGGCGGTCAGCGGAGAGAGATAATAATACTGCGTAGGATTGCCGAGCTCATTGTAGTAGCGCTCCAGAGCCTCCTTGCCTGCGGTGAGGTCTTTGTTGATGAAGTCGTACGTGTCGAACAGGGTAGACCTTTTATTCCTTGCGTTCACATCGACCTTGTCGGTCAGAATGATACCCCAGTCGGTCGTAGCCGTTTCAGGATTGTAGTCCTTGCAGTAGAACGTGGCCAGCTGGTGGTTTATCATGGCCCTGAACAGACGGGCTTCACCGATATAGAGGTTGAGCTGTTCGCGTTCGCTTTCCGTCATCTTATTTTCGTTGCCTTCTTCCAGCGAGTTGTCCCGTTCGATGAGTTCGTTGGCTTTCTGGATGAAGTAGTTAATCTGGTAGATACCGCCGTAGCAGTATGTCCAGAGCTGTTCTACGTAGCTGTCGTTGTCGGCAAACGTCCAGGTGTACTGGAAACCCATCTGGTTACCGTAATCCAGCGTAGCATTGATACCTTCCGCCTGCATGTTCACCGGGATGACGGTGTACGACGAGAAACACTGACGGGCGAAGTAGTAGAGGCTGAGGCGGAACTGGCCGGCGTCCTTGAAGGTAGTGAACGCCTGCTCTTCGGGTATCGCGTCGCCGTCAGGGTATTTGTCGAGATTACAACTTGCTATGCTTCCCGCGAGGAGCATTAGCAGTGCAACTTTCATTATATTTTTCATATAGTTGGTTTTATATTAATCGTTAATTATTAGAATACGAGTTCCAGACCGAAAGAGTACTGACGCGTGTTCGGGTACATACCGTAGATAATCGAGCTGTCGTATTCGGGGTCGTATCCGGTGTAGTTGGTGAGCGTCCAAAGGTTACGCATTACAACGGAGAATTTTACGCCCTGAATGAAGCCGGTCTTCTTGAGGAGCGACTGCGGCAGCTGGTAGGAGAGCGAGAGGTTCTTCAGACGCAGGTAGGAAGCGTTTTCCAGATATGCCGTGCTGTAGAGCGAAGTTTCGCCGTATTTCGGAATATTGGTAACCTGTCCCGGTTCGCGCCAGATGTTCTTCATGTATTCGGGGCGGGCTGTCCTCGGTACGATGTTGCTGCTTTCGTTGAAGAAGCGGTCGCCGTTGATGAGCCACTTGTCGAGCTGATATGCGAAGTTCACCTGGAGAGAGAGACCTTTCCAGCTTGCGCTCAGGTCGAAACCGCCGTTGTACGGTGCGATGTACTGCTTGTCGAGCGTAATGTATGCGGCGAGGTTGGTATCCTTTACGGGGTTGCCGTTGCCGTCGTCGTACATGGCCTTACCGTCGCGCGGGTCTACACCCATGAATACGGGCATGTAGAACGACCATGCGGATTTGCCTACCTCGTACGTACGGAACGAATCGGGCTGGGGAATCGAGGTCGTGGTGCCGTAAAGCTGGGTTATCTTGTTGTTGTTGTAGCCGAATACAGCGCCGATGGTGATGTTCCAGTCGTCGTTATGGAACAGGGTGGCGTTGATATCGAGGTCGACACCCTGGTTCTTCATCTTGAGGGCGTTTTCGCCTCTGGAGGTGATACCCGACGACGGAGGATAGGGTACGTCGTACAACATGTCGCTGGAACGGCGGTCGTAGTAGGTTGCCGAAACCGACAGCCAGTTGAACAGACCGAATTCGAGGCTTACGTTGAACAGGCCCTGTTTCTCCCATCCGAGGTAGTTGTTACCGGTGGATGCGAAGTATTTGCCCGATACGTCGCCGTAGTTGGCTCCCGTCGATACGAGGCGCAGGCTCGCATAGTTGCTGATGGAGGAGTTACCCTGCGTACCGTAGGTCACGCGCAGTTTGAGGTCGGTGAGTACGCGGTTGTCCTTGAGGAAATTCTCCTCCTTGATGTTCCACATACCGCCGATTGCGTAGAACAGCGCGTTGCGGTTGTCCTTACCGAACCGCGAAGATGCGTCGTTGCGGAGCGTGAGGTCGAAGGCGTATTTCCTGCCGTATTCGTAGTTCACGCGGCCGAAGAACGAGAGCATGTTGTAGCTGCTGTAACTTTCGCTGACGTCGGACATTTTGACTTGCGTACCTTTTCCTATCAGGTAGAGGGCATCGTCGATTTGGCCGCTCGAACCTGCCATGAATCCCTGCGAGTAGTAGTCGATGCCTTCCTGGCCGACGAGCAGGGTGATGTTGTGCATATCCTTGATAGGCTCGAATTTGTATTCGATGGTATTACTGGTCGAGAGGGTGTAGTACTGCGAGAACTGACGCGTACGGCTACCCGTACCGCCCGAGGCGAAGTGTGACGGGAGGCCGGTGAAGGTGTAGGTGCTGTAATTCCCGTCGATACCGTTCAGGCTGGTTATCGTGAGGCCCTTGACGGGAGTCAGCACGATGGAGAAGTTACCGTTGAGCAGGTGGTTGTTACTCCACTGCGGCGCTTTCTCCATGACGTAGTACGGGTCAATCATGTTGTTCGGGAAGAGAAGATAATCCTCTATCCGGCCGGTCTCTTCGTCGAAATACTGCCTGGTCATGTAGGTGGCCATGTATATCGGGAAGTTGGTTACCGACGTCGGGTTCAGACCCTGTGAGGTCGTGGCTCCCTGAGTGGATTCGCGTTTGTCCACCGCTGCCGCGAGGTTGAGGTTGATACGCAGCCAGGAGTTGGCCTGTGCGGAGAGGTTGGTACGCATCGTGTAGCGTTCCATGCTCGACTGCGGTGCCATACCGTCCTGGTTCATGTAACTTCCGGATACATAATAGCCGATGTTCTCGCTACCGCCGTTTACGGAAAATTCACCCGTATAGGTAGGTGCGGTCTGGTAGATATAACGGAACCAGTCCACTGCGCCGAAGGTATCGAGCCTGTCCTTGTAGGTTGCGTAGTCTGTCTGCGAGATTTCGCCGAAATAGAGCTGCCAGTCGAGCAGGTCGTAGCCGTTCATCTGGCGGAACTTGTTGTTTACAGGGGTGGATACGCCGTAGTTGCCGCTGAAACGGAACTGGGCTCTCTGTGCCCTGCGGCTGCCCTTCTTGGTCGTCACGTAGATAACGCCGTTCGCAGCACGCGAACCGTAAATGGAGGTTGCGGATGCGTCCTTCAGCGTCACCATGTTCTCGATATCGTTCGAGTTGATGGCGAGGAACTGGTTGGCCGACGAGGGCATACCGTCGATGACGTAAAGAGGTTCGGTACCTGCACTGATGGAGCCCGCACCGTGGATACGGATGGACGAACTCTGGGAAGGTTCACCGGAACTTGTCATGACGGACATACCGGATACCTGGCCGGAGAGTGCGTCGGCGACGTTCATCACGGGTTTGTCGTTAAGAATGTTCGCATCCACGACGGAAACGGAACCCGTTACGGAACCCACCGAACGCGCCGAACCGTAACCTATCACGACCACCTGTTCGATTTGTTCGTTGTCTTCGGAGAGTTTCACATTCGCAACGGTCATGCCCGCCGTGATGGTTACCTCCTGTTTGGCGTATCCCAGGTATTCGAAAACCAGAACGGAATTCGCGGGAACGTTGTTGAGGGTGTATTCTCCTTCCATGCCGGTGACGGCAGCGTTCTGCGTACCTTTTACGACAACGGTCGCACCCATGACGGGTTCACCCGATGCCGCATCGGTTACGGTACCAGTTACCCGCTGATTCTGTGCGGCCAGTTGGAAGCACATTATCAGCATCGTGAAAACTGATAGTACGATTTTTCTCATACGAATTAATTTTAGTTTGTGTTGTTAAATGTGATGACCTTTCTTCTTGTGCTTAGCTTGTTTTAAAGTTTCTTTCATTTCCTGCATGGCATCATCCCTTTGTCGGATTCGGCCGCCGTTTTCTGCGGAGCCATGCCGTGTTGCGTATATTTTAAAGTTGAACATGCGGCACCGTTACCGCGACCTTTCGCTGAAAGCCACGGTAACAGAGATGAATACTTTCGTTTGCAATGCGTCTTGCTTGTCGCCCGTACATAGTGCGATAGTGCTGCCGCGGTTTTGGACATCACACACGGCGGAACGAAGATACGGATATTTTGTAAAAACACAAAAAAAACCGAGAAAAACAGGGCTGCGGCGAGGAATAGGGGCGGTTCGGGCGTGAAGTGCCGAACCGCCGTAGGACTTTTTTGAAAGATTGTTTTTTATCGTTCCGGTTGTCGGTAAACCGATGTTCCGGCTATATCCGCAGTGCGGATGTTGCGAATCTTTCGAAATGTGCGATAGTTGGCGATTTGTCGTTTTTTGCCGCAGGGACGGACCGGAGCCGTTTGCGGACAGGACGGGCGGAGAACGCCGCGGGGGTACACTCCGTCCGGAAGGTGTTATGCGGGGGTGGTTTCGAGGTATTCCCGGAGGATGAGCGCGTGGTTTTCGGCGGCGTTCCGGGAGGCGAAGAGCAGGGTGACTGTGGGGAGTTCCCGTATCTTCCCGGCGAATGCTGCCGCCGTCCCGGAGTGTTCCAGTTCCGACAGGTACCGTTTCCGGAATTCATCCCATCGGCCCGCCGGGTCCTGATGGTACCATGTGCGGAGCGCGGCGGACGGGGCCACCTCCTTTTCCCAGGAGTCGTAGTGAAGCGCATCCTTGCGGATGCCGCGCGGCCACAGCCTGTCGACCAATACCCGGTAGCCGTCGTCGGGGGATTCGGGTTCGTAAACCCTTTTGATGCGTATGCGTGTCATGGCGGAAATTTTTCCGCATGAGGGGGCAAAAAGTATGCCTTGCCGTCGGGGGGCGGTCAGAGGTAGCGGACGATACGTTCCAGCGCCATTCCGCGCGAGCCTTTCAGCAGGACTACCTTGTTTTTGACGTAAGCGAGCCGTTCCCGCAGGTAGAAGAGGGCGGCATCCATGTCGGGGAAGGTCATGAGCGACATTTTCTGTGTCGCCTCCCGCAGGTCGGCCGCGGCTGCGGCGTCGCAGAACTCCTGCCCTATCAGGACTACCCGTTTGAAATCCATGCCGAGTATCAGCTCCAGTATGGTGCGGTGTTCCGCGGCGCTCCATTTGCCCAGTTCCAGCATGTCTCCGAGAATGGCTATCTTCTCCGATTTGGTCGCGTCCAGGTCGTAAGGTGAAAGTTTGCCGAACCAGTCGAGGGCTGCCCGCATGCTCGACGGATTGGCGTTGTAGCAATCCGCAATGACGATATTGTTTTTCGTACGTATTATCTGAGAGCGGTTGATGGTCGGGGCATAGTCCCGAATGGCGCCGTAGAGTTCTTTCTCTCCCACGCCGAAGTGGCGCCCGATGGTCGCTGCCGCGGCGATGTTGAAGCGGTTGTAGTTCCCGACAAGCTGGCTTTTGAGGCCGTCAGCCGCCTCGGCTCCGTACCGGACCGTTTTCAGCGTAGGGCGCTGTGCGGCCATTGCGGCCAGCGTCGCATCGTCCTGCCGGACGAAAGCCACTCCTCCGTCGGCCGCCAGCCGGTCGTAAAGCTCCCCTTTGGCGGCCTTCACCCCCTCTTCGTCTCCGAAGCCTTCGAGGTGTGCCTTGCCGATGTTGGTGACGATGCCGTAATCGGGTTTTGCGATACGACACAGGGCGGCTATTTCGCCCGGGGCGCTGGCCCCCATTTCGACGATACCGAATTCGATGCCGGTGGGCATGGCCAGCAGCGTCAGCGGGACGCCGATGTGATTGTTCAGGTTGCCCTGTGTGGCATATACCCGGTATTTCTGCGACAGGACGGCATGTACGAGCTCTTTCGTGGTGGTCTTGCCGTTGGTGCCGGTGATGGCGAGTATGGGGATACCCAGCCGCGTGCGGTGCATGGCTGCCAGCTCCTGCAACGTCTGGAGTACGTTATCGACAAGGAAATAATCCCTGCTGGGATTCGTCCCGGAAGGAATGGCTTCGGGGTCGTCCACCACGGCGAGGGCCGCGCCCTTCCGCAGGGCTTCGGCCGCGAAGGCGTTGCCGTCGAAGGAGGGGCCGCGCAGGGCGAAGAAGATGGCGCCTTCGGGAATGTGCCTGCTGTCGGTAGTGACGGCAGGATGCGCCGTATAGAGGTCGTACAGTTCCGATATTTGCTGTTGCGATGGCATGTGGCTGAGGGTGTATGGTGCGGGCGTCAAATGAATCTGTCTCCTTTGGTGAAGCGTGCGGTGTCTATGAACTTCTTGATGTTCTGCTCGTTCTCTTTCGGACATATCATCAGCACGTCTTCGGTGTCGATGACGATGAATTCGTCGAGTCCCTCCACCACGGCGAGTTTCCCCTCCGGTTTTTTGATGAGGCATCCGTGCGTGTCGAACAGGATGCAGTCCGGACTGTCGGTATTGCCGTCGGCATCCTTGGGAAGGTATTCGTAAAGCGAACCCCATGTGCCGATGTCGCTCCAGCCGAAATCGCCGCAGCGCACATAGACGTTGTCCGCCTTTTCCATGATACCGTAGTCTATCGAAATGGCACGGCATTCGGGGTAGATGCGTGCTATTCCCTCCTGCTCCCGGTCGGTGCCGTAGTCTCCCTCGATGGAGGCGAAGAGCTGGCAGGTTTCGGGCAGCATCCGGTTCATGGACTCCAGTATCGTGCGGGTCTGCCAGACGAATATTCCTGAATTCCAGAAAAATTCTCCCGACTGTAGGAAGGCTTTGGCCAGTTCCAGATTGGGCTTTTCGGTGAAGGTCTTCACCTTGTTCAGACCGTCCCGGCGCATGGGCTGGTCTACCTGTATGTAACCGTAGCCGGTCGCCGGACGGGTAGGCTGTACGCCGATGGTCACCAATGCCTCGTGCGAGGAGGCGAACTCGACCGCCTCTTCCACGACGTTCCGGAAGGCCGGTTCATTGAGGATGAGGTGGTCCGACGGCGTGACTATCATGGTGGAATCCGGGGCGGTGGCTTTCAGACGAAAGGCGGCATAGGCGATGCAGGGAGCGGTGTTGCGGCCGAGCGGTTCGGCCAGTATCTGGTGCGGCGCGATTTCCGGCAGCTGTTCGAGGACGAGGTCGCGGTAGGTGCTGTTCGTCACGACGAGAAAGTTTTCCGCCGGGACGAACTCCGCGAACCGTTCGAAGGTGCTTCGGATGAAAGTTTTCCCCGTTCCTAAGATGTCGAGGAATTGTTTGGGCCTGCCGCTGCGGCTGATGGGCCAGAAGCGGGTTCCGGCCCCGCCGGCCATGATAACGCAATAGATATGGCTGTTCATCGCTTTGGGATGGATTGTAGTTGCTGTCGAAACAGTTCGTCTTCCGGCATGTCTTCCGGGCCGGATAAACAAAAGTAGGAAAAAATAGCGCACCGGCCAAACGCTTTCCGCCGCTAATTGCATCCGTCGCGTTTCCGTGTGTCGGCGGGCAGTGGCTGCCGCGGCCCCCGGAGACTTTCCGGGGCTCTCCGTGACCGGTGACGGCTCCGCTCCGTCTGCCGTCAGTAGGCCGTTTTGTCCGGCTTCTCGCTCCAGAGGCGGAAAGCTTCGAGCGCCTCGCCGCGCATCAGCTCCTGCGAGGGGAGCCGCCGTTCGGAGCGGGGCAGCGCCAGTTCGTCGTATATCAGCGAATCGTCGAAACCGATGGCCTTCGCATCCTCTTTTCCGTTGGCGAAATATACCTTGTCCAGCCGCGCCCAGTAGATGGCGCCCAGACACATGGGGCACGGCTCGCAGGAGGTGTATATTTCGCATCCGCTCAGGTCGAACGTACCCAGCCGCCGGGCCGCCTCCCGTATCGCCTGCACTTCGGCATGGGCCGTGGGGTCGTTCTCGGCCGTTACGCGGTTGGTGCCCGTCGCCACGATTCGGCCGTTGCGGGCGATGACCGCCCCGAACGGGCCTCCGCCTTTCGCCACGTTGGCTACCGAGAGGGCGATGGCCTTTGTCATCAACTCTTCTTTCGTCATGGTATCGCAGTATTGTTCTGTATGTACGGCTCTGTCGGTGAACAGGATACCGTTCAGATGGTCCGTTTCGTGCTGGAAGATGACCGCTGTATAGCCCGTGACCCGCTCCGTAGTGTCGGAGCCCCGGAGAGTCCGGTAGTGTACGGTAATCTCCTGCGGGCGTACCACCGTTCCGACGATGCCCGGAATGGAGAGGCATCCCTCCTGTCCGGCGGCCGTGTCGTCCCCGTAGCCGGTTATCTCAGGATTGACGTACAGTTCGAAAGGTTCGCCCGGTTTGTCGAAACGCTGTACGGCGATGAGACGGCGCAGGATACCTACCTGCGGTGCGGCGATGCCTACGCCCTCGTTCGCGGGGTCACGTACGGTCGCCAGCATGCCGGCGACCAGCCGTTCGAACTCCTCCGTGTGCAGCATTCCGTCGTCCAGCGGTTTCGATTGGGTACGCAGAAGGAGGGAGTCGTTGCGGTCGTTCACGGAGAGCAGGCGCATCGGGCCGCCGTCGGGTCTTATCAGTGCCTGTTCTTCGTCCGTGAAGCCTCGGTCGGATGTTTTCGGTCCGCATGCGGCGAGTGCGGTGCAGGTCAGCAACAGGGCGGCCGTTCGGAGAATGGAGGCTGGCTGGTACATGGTTCGTTTTTTGTTGTCGTTCATTGTCGTTTGGCCTGCTGCGTACCGGCAGTCCGATTGGCTCCGTCTACCGGATGAACCGGCTTTCGTCCACGTCGTACAGTCCCGTATCGAGCAGGCGCAGGGAGGGTATGACCGGCAGGGCTACGAAAGAGAGTGTCGTGAAGGCGTCTATGCGGCGGTTCACGCCCATGCCATGGGCGTGCTTCTCCAGACGATGTATCGTTTCGGCGACCGTGGCGGCATTCTCGGCGGACATCAGGCCGTATGCCGGCAGGGGAAGTTCGCCGACAATCCTGCCGCCGGAGGCTATCGTATATCCGCCGCCGAGTTCACGCAGCCGGTTGCATGCCACGGCCATGTCCGCTGCGTTGTCACCGGCGCAGACCACGTTGTGTGCATCGTGCGAGACGCTGGTGGCGACGGCTCCGTTGCGGATGCCGTACCCTTTGAGCATGCAGACGGCGATGTTGCCGTTCCTGCCGTGGCGTTCCACCGTGGCCAGGCGTGTCAGTCCCCGCCACTCCCCATCGGCCAGCGGTGTTTTGCGTGTGAGAAGCTGTCCCTCCACCAATTCGATGGCCACCTTTTTCATCGTATCGGGCAGGGTGAAGTCCGCTGCGTGCATCTCTCTGAAACGGACGGTATTCGGGAAGTCGCGGCGCGGGGCGGCGCCGCAGCCTGTCGTGCCGGTGAGACGGCCTTCCGCGGCGACCAACCGGCCGTCTTTTATGACATAGACGATGCGGTTGCAGGCGTCGTCCGTGACGACGAGGTCGGCAACGTATCCTTCGCGGACGTTGCCGCGGTCTTCCAGACCGTAGAAACGGCAGGGGTTCCAGGAGGCCATGCGGGCCGTTTCGCCCCATCCGAAGTCCAGCCGGCGGGCCATGCGGACGATATAGGAGATGTGTCCTTCCGCTGCGATGGTGGCCAGGTGCTTGTCGTCGGTGCAGAACGCGAACCGCGCGGTGTCCAGCCCCCGCTCTTTCACGCAGCGCAGCAGTACCTCCGCGTTGCGGGCCGCACTCCCTTCCCGGATATAGATGTTCATTCCCTTCCGGTAGCGCTCCAGCATGCCTGCAGCGTCGGTACACTCGTGGTCGTTCCGGATACCGGCCCCGATGTAGGCGTCCAGCAGGTCGGCCGGCATGCCGGCCGTATGGCCGTCGATGGTCTTGTCGCGGAAGAGGGCGATTTTCTCCATGATTTCCGGACGGCGTTCGGCTACGTCGTAGAAACACATCACTTCGCCCAGCCCGGCCACGTCGGGGCGTTCGGCGAATTCCCGCATCGCATCGGCGAGGAACTCGCCCGCGCCGTTGGTGTCGAGCATGGTGGCGGGGACGCTCGAAGGAACGGCGGTGAAAATGCCGACGGGGGCTGCAGCGGCCTCGTCGAGAAAACTCCGCAGTCCTTCGGCTCCGGCCACGTTCACCACTTCGTGCGGGTCGGCTATCACGCATGTGGTACCGTGCGGCAGTACCGCTTCTCCGAAGGCGGCGGGGAGTACCATGCTCGACTCGATGTGTACGTGCGCATCCACGAAACCTGCCGTGACCACCAGTCCCGTGCAGTCCAGCGTTTCGGCTCCGGCGGCCGGAAGACCTTCTCCGACTGCGGCTATCCGGCCGTCCCGGACGAGTACGTCGGCACGGGAGACCGTTCCCTGCTGACCGTCCGCCACGGAACCGCCCTTCATCAATATTGCTTTCATGTCGTTCCTTATTAAAATTGATGTTCCCGGTACAAAAATGGGGATTTCTCCCGGATTTGCAGGATTTCCGGCCGGATTTTAATCCTTCGGTGCTCCCGTTTTCCGAAAAGGGCAATAACCGGAAGCGGACGACGTTGTAGGTGAAACGGAGTGCGGGGGCCGGCACGGTGGAAATAACCGGCGGAATGGGGCATCGGTCGTTCGGATTTATTACCTTTGCGGAAGAAACGGGTGAAAACAGAGAGAAAGACATGAAAGCAAAGCTTATCACGCTGCCCAATATCATTACGCTCGCCAATCTGCTGTGCGGTACGCTGGGCATTATATCGATGGTGTCGCTCCAGTCGGCCGGGGCATTGCGCGTGGCGTTCGTGCTCATGTTGGCGGCAGCCCTCTTCGATTTCCTCGACGGGTTCGTGGCGCGGCTCACCGGGCAATATTCCCCTGTCGGAGCCCAGCTCGATTCGCTGGCCGACATGGTCAGTTTCGTCGTGCTGCCGACCGTCGTCGCCATGAAAATCTACTATCTCGCCGGAGGATACGGCGCATGGAGCGCGGTGATGCTGCTGATAACGGCCTGCGGGGCGTTGCGGCTCGCCCGGTTCAACGTTTCGGACGACCAGAAGCGGGAGTTCGTCGGGTTGCCCGTACCTGCCTGCGCCCTGTTCGTGGGGGCGTTCGGCTGGTACATGTCGGGCCGTATCGGTTTGCCGGCGGCGGCATGGATGCAGTGGGCCGTACTCGCCGCAGGGGTGGTGCTGGCTCTGCTGATGGTCTCTCCCGTGAGTATGTTTTCGCTGAAGTTCGAGGGGTTCGGCTTCGCGGGCAACGAGGTGCGGTACACCTATCTGCTGGTGTCGCTGGTCATCGTTCTGGTCGCCGGCATGCCGGGCGTCGGGCTCGCCATCCTGCTCTATATCCTCTATTCGCTTGTGATATGGCTTGTGGGTAGGTGTAAGTGACGTGGCGAAAAAATGTTATCTTTGCGGCTGGAAACCCCGTTTTTGGATGCGCGGTCTGAAATATAAAATCATAACGGTCCTTGCCGTGTTCGTTATGCCGTTCTGTGCGGAGGTTAGCGGACAGAGCTTCAATACGCTGAATCCCGGCATGGGCGATTTCAACGACATGAATTTCCAGACCCCCGGCGGCATTGGCGCTAATCCGTTCCAGACCGAGGAAGGGCCACTCGATTCGGCCAGGATGGATACCACCAAAAAGGAGCGCAAACCGCTGGAATCCTACTTCTTCAACGATTCGATACGTTCGCAGAACAACTTCGCGTGGAACATCAACATGTCCATGAACCGGATAGAGATGACGCGCATTGATACGATATTGTACGACTTCCAGGTGGATTATCCCTTCCTGAAGAAAGACGTAGGCGATGCCTATCTCGGCAATCTCGGGGCCCCCTCCATCCCGCTGGGGTTCTACGACCGTCCGCAGTTCCGGGATTTCCAGATGGCCCAGCCGCTCTACTCCTATCTTTACACTCCGGAGAGCGCCCCGTTCTACAATGTGAAGAAACCGCTTACCCAACTGGGGTACATCACCGCCGGACAGCGGCAGTATGCGGAGGAGAATATCTCCATTCTGCACGCGCAGAACATCACTCCCTCGACGGGATTCAACGTGACGTATCATACGATGGGAACGCGCGGCATCTACATGAACCAGGCCACGCGCGATACGGATTTCTCGCTCGGCGTGTCGCACAACGGCAAACGGTATACCGGTTACGCCGGATATATCTTCAATACCATCCGTATGCAGGAGAACGGCGGCGTAGTGGACGACTGGTATATCACGGGCGTGAAGAAGGAGCGCCCGTTCGAAATCCCCTTTATGTTATCGGATGCGAGAAATATATTGAAGAACAATACTTTCTATACCTTCCACAGTTACGGTATCCCGTTGCGCCGCCTGACCGACGACGATTTTTCGATGGCAGGCGTGCCGGCCATTTACGTGGGGTACTCGCTGCAGTACGACAGTTGGAACAGGGTTTATACCGATACCTATTCCGGCATGCAGACCCCCAGTAAGGACGGCGGGTCGGCCGATGCGCCGGTACCGACGACGCCCTTTTACGAGCACTGGTATTTTAACGGTACCGCCTCGCGCGACTCGACCTTCGAATCGAAACTCTCCAACAGGTTGTTCGTCCAGCTTCAGCCCTGGGACCGGGATGCCATCGTGGGAACGGTGGATGCGGGGGTCGGATTGGATGCGCACCGTTATTACCAGTTCCGTCAGCAGGATTACCTGACGGGCAATATGAAACCCGTCAAGAAGGAGAGTTTCTACGTTTACGGTGCGGTGGACGGCAAGTTCAAAAAGTATTTCCAATGGAACGGAAAGCTGCGGTACGTGCCTCTGGGCTACCGACAGCATGACCTCGATGCCGAGGCCAATGCGACGCTCAGCGTCTATTTCAAGGAGCATCCCGTTTCGCTCACGGGAAGGTTCAGCTATTCGCTGCACGAGCCTTCCTACTGGAGCCAGACGTTTTCCTCTAACCATTTCATATGGAACAACTCCTTTCGGAAGGAGAATGAGACCCGTCTTGAGGTAAAGCTGACCGCCCCGACCGTCAATGCGGAGGCAGCCTTTTACCAGAGCGTGCTCGGCAACCGGGTGTATTACGGCGCGAATGCCATGCCCAGCCAGGCCCTGCATGCCGTCAGCGTGACGGGAGTGTATGCCAGGAAGGATTTCCGCATAGGCGGCCTTCATTTGAACCACAGGGTATTGCTGCAATGGAGTACCGACCAGCAGGTAGTCCCCGTGCCTTTAGTCAGCGCCTATATCTCCTATTTCTTCGAATTCGACGCCGTGCGCGACGTGCTGCGCCTCAAGATAGGGGTGGATGGGAGATATAATACCAAATATTACGCATTCGGGTACAATCCGGCGACCGGACAGTTCTACAACCAGCGGGCGCAGCAGATAGGCGGTTACCCGATGCTCGACGTGTACATTGCCGCCAAGTGGAAACGTATGCGTATCCTGCTGAAAGTGGCACATCTGAGCGAGGATTTCTTCAATACGAGGGAGTATTTCCAGGTACTCCACTATCCGCTCAACAAGCGCGTATTCAAGATAGGCATCTCGTGGGGATTCTATGACTGACGGCCGTGCGCGGGAGCGTGCGGTATCGGTTCCGTCGGAGCGGAAAAGCTGCCCGGAGAAATTTGATGAATGTTTAAAAGACGAATATTGCCTGTCATGCTCTTCCTGCTGGTCCTGTGCGAATGCGGTACGGGGGAGGGAGGAGGTGACGGCCGGAATTTCGCTGCGGGTTACGGCCGGCCGGTCAGGGTTTCGGCGGCTGCCGGCATACCGGGATGCTTCGTCGTAGGCGGAGAGCGTTACGGCTATTTCTGCGAACTGATGGAGGCGTATGCGGAGAACGGGGGACGGGAACTCGATTTTACCGCAGGGGTGTCTTCGGCCCGTATGTGGAACAATCTCAGAAGCGGTTTGACGGATGTCGGTGTTGCGGTCTCTTCCGATGTGGAGGCCGGAGCGCTGTCGCTTCCGGTCAGGACGACCACCTATGTCATGCTTGCCGGAAGGGAGCGTCCGTGCGGCGGAACCGGTCTTTCCGGGACGGTCGGCAGCGGTCGGGTGGTGATGCCCGAAGGGTTTACCCGTACGGCGAGTTATGCCGGGTTGCTCGATTCGCTTGCCGGTGCGCAGTTGTACATCTCGCCGCTGAATGTATATGAACTCGCTGCGGGGCTTGCCCGCGGAGAGTCCGACTTTCTGATATGCGAGCAGGGGGAAGCGGCCGTGGTAGGGGAGTTTGTCCCGGGATTGGCGACCGTCTATGAATTTGCGGAACGGGTAGACATCAGCATGGTCTTTTCGCCCGAAAATCCTGCCCTGTATTACGATTTCGTGCGTTGGTTCGGCGGATACAGCCGGACGGAGGAGTATGCCGCGCTGTGCGATGTCTACTCCGGCCGGGGGGATGGCCGGTGTTTCGGCGGTGCGGAGGGTGACCGCCGTGTGCCGAACGGCATCTCGGTATGGGACGGCATGATACGGGAGGTCGGTATGCGGGAGGGGGTGGATTGGCGCCTGCTGTCGGCTATCGCTTACAAGGAGTCGCGTTTCCGGCATAATGTCGTGTCGCCGAGCGGGGCCTGCGGACTGATGCAGATAATGCCCGTCACGGCCCGCCATTTCAAGATAGACCAGCGGAGACTCTCCGACCCGGAGGTGAACATCACGCTGGCGGCGAAACTCATCAAAAGCATCGACGAATCGCTGGGATTTGCGGAGGGCACTCCCGACGAGTCGCGCCTCAGCATCATTCTGGCCGCCTATAACTGCGGAATAGGGACAGTCCGGGATGCCCGCCGGCTCGCCCGGGCCGAAGGGGAGAATCCCGATTCGTGGGAGGCTGTGTCGCGCTGCCTCGCCCTGATGGGCGACGGTGACTATATGTGCGATTCGGTGACCTATCGCCGTTTCAGCGGATACGGCGAGACGCTCGCTTTCGTGGATGGTGTCAAACAGAAATATTATACCTATCGGAAAGTGGTCGAGTGATGGGATTCGTGCGGTGCCTGCTCCTGTACGGTCCATGGAGGACTGCCGTCCGGCAGGAATTTTGAAGGCAAGAGGGGAACCCCGTGTTTTTAGGCCCGATATTCGTCGGCCGAGGCGGCTGTTTTGAGTAAAAATTATACATTTGCATCGTATGTTGCGTAATCGCTTCTGATATGCGGAAATTGTTTGTCATCCTATTGTTCGCCTTTTGTGCTGCGAATACCCTCTTCGGTAGTTCGCGAGCCTATCGCGTGGAGGATATTCCCAATGTGCAGGCGGCCGACCGAACCCGCTTCGTCAGCAACCCCGACGGGCTGCTGTCGCAGTCGGCGGTTTACCGCATCGACACCATGCTCTATTCGCTGAAGGAGAGCGGCAGGGCCCAGGTCGTTGTCGTGGCTGTGAACTCCATCGGGGATGAAGTACCCTTCGACTTTCTGCAGCAGCTCGTTACGCGCTGGGGAGTGGGGCGCAAGGAGGCGGATGACGGGCTCGGCATTCTGCTCGTCGTCGACCAGGGAGCGATAGAGATACAGACCGGATACGGTCTCGAAGGCGACCTGCCGGATGCCCTGTTGAAGAGGATAATCAATAATTATATGTTGCCGGCCTTCCGGGAGCGCGACTGGGACCGCGGGATGACGGAGGGAGTCGCCGCCATCGCCGGCGTGCTCAACGGCCGGCCGCCTGCGGAACTCTCCGAGGACGACGGCGGGGCGATTGGCATGCTCTTCTTTTTCTTCGGCGTGCCGCTTCTTGTTATCATTATCGCCCTCGTGTTCGCCGGACGTTGTCCGCGCTGTCACAAGCGGACGCTGAAGCGTGTCGGTACCGAGGTCATCTCCCGGACGAGGAATGAGGTGGTGGAGGAGACCACCTACGTCTGCCGCAACTGCGGTTATGTGGTGAAGCGGCGGAGCAGCGACCACAGCGGCGGAGGCGGCACGGGCGGTATGATAATAGGCGGAGGTCTCGGCGGTATGCTGGGCGGTATGGGCGGTCACGGCGGCGGATTCGGAGGAGGTTTCGGCGGCGGCAGCTTCGGCGGCGGCGGTGCCCGCGGAAGTTTCTGACCGGGAACATAGGATAAACTTGGATTTACAGAACATAAGACATCAATTAAAATTCGGAAAACAATGAAGAAAGGATGGATAATCGCGATAGCCATCGTGGCCGTACTGGTCATCTGGTTCGCAACGGGGTATAACTCGCTCGTGAAGCAGGAGGAGGGAGTAAAGACTGCATGGTCGCAGGTGGAGAACCAGTATCAGCGGCGCAGTGACCTGATACCCAATCTTGTGAATACGGTCAAGGGGTATGCGTCGCATGAGTCCGAAACCCTTGAGGGTGTGGTGGCTGCCCGTGCGCGTGCCACGCAGACGACCATAGATGCCGACAATCTGACGCCGGAGGCCATTGAGAAATACCAGGCCGCGCAGGGCGAACTGACCGCTGCACTCGGCCGCCTGCTGATGATACAGGAGAACTATCCCGACCTGAAGGCCAACCAGAATTTCTCCGAGCTGCAGGCACAGCTCGAAGGGACGGAGAACCGTATCGCTACCGAACGCCGCAATTTCAACGAGGCGGCGCGGGCTTACAATACACGGGTACGCCGCTTCCCGACCAATATCATAGCGGGACTGTTCGGATTCGGACAGTATCCCTATTTCGAAGCGGCTGAAGGCAGTGCGACGGCTCCGGTAGTGGAGTTTTAGTACGGCCGTCGGCCCTGGGACGAAAGGGAGGACTTGTCGGGTGCGGCCGGTCGGCCGTGCCCGATGTCTTCGATGTCCCGGCCGGAACCTTTTTTCACCGGAACGGCAGCCGGCTGTCCGGACGGAAACGAATGGATGAAAAAGAGATGGACGAAATGAATAGAGGAGGCGGAAAGGTTCGCGGCCCTGCGGCGGAGACCGGCGAATCGGCCTCCGGAAAACGGCACGGCCCTGCGCATGGAGGACATGCCCACAGCCATGCCCATGCGGAGCCGCTCGACCATCTGAACAGGGCGTTCCTGGTCGGTATTGTACTGAATGTGGCGTATGTCGTCGTCGAGCTCGCTGCCGGTTTTTTTCTGAACTCCGTATCGCTAATTTCCGATGCAGGTCATAACCTGAGCGATGTGGTCAGCCTCGTATTGGCACTGCTGGCCTTCAAACTGGCACGGGTAAAACCCAATTCGAAATATACGTACGGATACAAGAAGAGTACGGTGCTCGTTTCGCTGCTGAATGCCTGCATCCTGCTCGTCGCGGTCGGTGTCATCGTCTGGGAGAGTATCGGCAAACTGCGCGAACCGCATCCCGTCGAAGGGGGTGCCATTGCGTGGGTGGCCGGCGTCGGCATCGTGATAAATGCCTTTACTGCATGGCTTTTCATGAAAGACCGTAAGCGCGACCTGAATGTCAAGGGAGCTTTCCTGCACATGGCGGCTGATGCCCTTGTTTCACTCGGTGTGGTGGTATCGGGTATCGTGATAAGCGCGACCGGCTGGTATGTCATCGACCCGATAATAGGGCTCGTGATAGCTGCCGTCATACTCGTTTCCACGACGCATCTGCTGTTCGACAGCCTGCGGCTTTCGCTCGATGGGGTGCCGTCCGGAGTCGTTGCTCCCGAGGAGCTGCGCCGCCGAATCATGGAAACGGAGCCGGCCGTACACGACATTCACCACATTCATATATGGGCATTGAGTACGACTGAGAATGCGCTGACCGCGCATGTGGTGATAGATTCGGCCGAAGAAGAGGGCCGGGTGAAGGCGGCCGTGAAACACGATTTGGCCGAAATGGGTATCACGCATTCTACGCTCGAATTCGAGTATCCCGGCGGTAATGCCTGCTCGGCGGGAGAGTGCCATTCCTGTCGGTAACCGGTATCATAAGCAGCGGGCTGCACCTGTTCAGGTGCAGCCCGCTGCTTATTCGATTCCTATGCCGAACAGCTCGTCCTGCATGATTGCTGCGGGGTATTTTCCTTTGTCTTCCCTTTTGGTGATTATGAGCTTTTCGGGTAGGTGAATGTTGATGGACGAACGAAATAGTGCAGCCGAAAGGGCATCCGGTAGGAATGAACGAGGCCGGAAGCAAATTCCCGGCCTTCATTCTTCTGCTGCCGATGTTTCAGGGGTCGGCTGTGCCGAGCGCCACGAAATTGTATAAAGGACAGAAGTTACGGCAAGTTTTACCGACGCAGGCAGGAAGGTGTCGGAGTTTTTCCTATCTTTATAATTGAAGATATTTTGGAAGATTTTGCAGCGGCGATGCAACGAAACGGCAACGCTTTGCGTCTCACAATAACAGACAGAAGAAACATTAACCTGAACACATATACGTATGAAAAAAAAACTATTATGCGCAATAGTCGGTTTAGTATTCACTATCGGTTTGACCTGCTGCGTTGCCGACCGAACCTATAATGCCTATTATATTTATAGCAACCAGACTACGGTTACGATTACGATGGATTGTTATTATGGAAATGACTTGGACGGAGAGTTACACCCGGACAATTTATATAAGACGATAACAGTTTTCCCGGGGCAAAACGATACGGTCTACTTATCTTCCCGAGGGGGATTCTGTCGTCCGTTCGGATGGCGCAACACGACATCAATTGATTTATCCGTCGATAACGGTCAGGAACGAATCGTTATTCACGGAAGAGAATCCGCATCTCTTTTGGACGAGAAAACTTACACCGTCATTTCGGAAAAGAAGTATTCCCGGCATTGTGAATATATTTTCACCGATGAATTTTTCAAGGACGGAGAGCCGATAGAATAATATTTTCAGACTTTTATATGGCAGGCGGAGCGATATTTTGTCGCTCCGCTTTGTTTTTATGATAATTTTCTGTATATTTAACTATCATCGTGTGGGTATGGAAGAGTTCCGGTTTGTGCCTGCCACTCAACGCCGGTCGGATTGGGATGATGCAAAACATACAAGACCGATTCCGGAAATCATCGTCTTCTTCTCTCCTGTCAACTTTCCAGTTTCCTATGCCATGAACGATGCAAGGCTGTACGGGCCGCGCGGGCGGATTACTTGACGATGATGTTGGAGACGACGTTCATGCCGAGCAGCTCGTTCAGCCGATGACGGAGTTCGGTACGCCGCATGAAGATGTCGTGGCGTGCCACGGAAGAGGTAAGGGCCACGTAGAGTACGCCGTTGCGCATGGTCAGCGACCGCGTAAGCGACGCGGCGCCGGGGCCGACGACTTCCGGCCACAGGTCGGGTATCCGCGCCTCGGCAAGCCGTCGCATCCTCGTCGGGTTCTCCTCGACGAATCCCGACCAAAGTTCGCCTATGCTCATCGGTCTGCTCCGCCTCATGCTTCCCTCCTCTCCTCGGTTATCTCGCCCTCCTCCACGGTGAAAAGCGTATAACGTGCTCCGCAGTTGTCGAGTATGGAGGTCAGCCGCGTATGGTTGCAGTCGGAGATGACGGTCTGTCCGAAACTTCCGTCTCCGACGAGGGTGATGAGCGCTTCGAGACGCGAAGCGTCCAGCTTGTCGAATAAATCGTCGAGAAGCAGGATGGGGCGTTCGCCGGTCTCTTCCGCGATGATGGCGTGCTGCGCCAGTTTCAGTGCTATCAGGAATGATTTCTGCTGCCCCTGCGAACCGTATTTCTTCAACGGATATCCGCCGATACGCATGACCATGTCGTCGCGGTGGACACCGCTTGTAGTGAACTGGTTCGCGATGTCCCTGTCGCGTGCCGCCGCCAGCACCTCGCCGAACGTGGCGCCGTTCAGCTCGGAGCGGTAGGAGAGCTCCACTTTTTCGCGGTCACCCGATATGGCGCGGTAATGCCGTGCGACGATTGGACCGAGTTTCTCTATCGTTTCCGCTCTTTTGGCATGTATTACCCTGCCGTGCGCCTCCAACTGCATGTCGAATACTTCGAGCAGGTCGCCCTGTGCGGCGGAGCGGAGCTGCTTGAGCAACCGGTTCCGTTCGGCGAGCGCATGGTTGTAACGGATGAGTGCGTTGAGGTATTCCCGGTCGTTTTGCGAAATGAACGAGTTGAGCCATTTGCGCCGTTCGTCAGCGGCGTCGCTGACGAGAAAGATGTCGGCCGGAGATACGATGACCGTGGGAACCGCACCGATGTGTTCGGAGAGCCGTTCGTACTCCTTGCCGTTGCGTTTGAGCGTCTTGCCGCCGTTGCGCTTGAACGAGCAGGTCACCGTTTCGTGGCGGCCGCCGTCCGACAGATACTCCCCGTTGAGCAGAAAGAACTCTTCGCCGTGGCGCACGCTCTGCCCGTCGGTCATGGCAAGCGAACTTTTGCACATCGCCAGATACCATACGGCGTCTATCACGTTGGTCTTGCCGGCCCCGTTGCGTCCCGTGAAGCAGTTGATGCCCGGAGCGAGTTCGAGGTCGGCCTGTGCTATGTTTTTGAAGTTCAGCAGCGACAGTTTGCGGATATACATGTGCGGACGGGATGCGTTATGTGCAACTTTCCCTCAAAGGTAGCGATTCCCGCGGGATTTATGAAATGCGTGTTCCGGTACGGCGCCGGAAAAGGGCGCTGCCGGGAAAATTTATTGCAGCCGCCGTCATGTTTTTTCGTAAAAAGGTGTATTTTTGTCGTTTGAATTGGGAACACCAAGCAGTTTGACTTGCGGCGGCCCTTCCGCAGGGGACGGGGCACCGGTAATTAACTTGTTTTATTTATGGCCACTAAATCCACGAACGCTAATTCTAAACCCAGGAAAGGGGAACATGTAGACCCGGAACAGAAAATCGAGACCGCTCTCGATAAGACCGAACTGTTTTTCCAGAAATATACCAAGCAGCTGCTTACGGGGCTGCTCGTAGTGGTGATTGTCGTGGGCGGCTATTTCGCTTACGAATACCTCGTGAAGAGGCCCCGTGCCGTCAAGGCCGCCGAGATGATGTTCGTTGCCGAACAGCTTTTCGCAGCAGAGGACTATACGGCCGCACTCGAGGGCGACGGCAGCAATGCAGGTTTTCTCGACGTCGTTTCACAGTACGGCGCCACCCGTCCGGGACGTCTCGCGGCCCACTATGCCGGCGTGTGCTACATGAAGCTCGGCGATTTCGATTCGGCAATGGAGTACCTCAACAAATACAAAAAGGTAAAAGGAGCGCCTGGCGTGATAATCAACGCGCAGAACTTCGGACTCAAGGGCGACATCTGCGTCGAACGCGGCGATTACGCCAAGGCCGAGGTGCTGTATGCCCAGGCTGCGGATGCTGCCGACAATGTGCTCTCCACTCCTTATTATCTCCGCAAACTTGCCTTCGTATATGCCGAACTCGGCAGGATGGAGGAGGCTGTGAATGTCTGCGAACGCATCAAGACGGAGTACGCTTCGAGCCTTGAGGCGAGAGATATTGACAAACTTATCGGGGAGTTCGAACAGGCCCGATAGCAGCTTCCGTGGTGGAAGACAAAATGAACAGGCTGTACGGCGCAAGCGGCAGCCTGTTTGCATTCGCGTGCCGGATACGGAGCGAGACCTGCGGCGATATGCGGACTGAAAACAATACGATTTGAACTATGGCGACCAAAAACCTTTCACATTTTGAGGCACCGCTCCCTTCTGCGGCCGATATGAAATTCGGCATTGTCGTTTCGGAGTGGAATCCGGAAGTAACCAACGCACTGCGGGACGGAGCCGTGAGGACGCTGCGCGAATGCGGATGCAGCGACGAGAACATCATCGTACGATACGTGCCGGGCACGTTTGAACTCCCCATGGGAGCGCGTTTCTTCGCGGAACATACCGATGTGGACGGCGTGATTGCGCTCGGCTGCGTGGTAAAGGGCGAGACGCCGCACTTCGATTACGTCTGCCTCGGAGCGACGAAGGGTATCAGCGATGTCATGCTGGAGTGGGATATGCCGGTGGCGTTCGGCGTATTGACCACCCTCGACCAGCAGCAGGCGCTCGACCGGGCCGGCGGTCGGTTGGGCAACAAGGGAGACGAGGCCGCGGTGGCTGCTGTCAAAATGGTAAGGTTGCAGCGCGAATTCGAACTCTCTGCGGAGGCGAGTATGAATCCCCGCAATGTGAACTGACGGATATTGGCAGCCGGTGGGACAGATAAGGGGACGCGTATCAACGCGTCCCCTTATCTGTCCCACCGGGAAACCGCTCGTATCCCGATACGGCGGGATATTTTCTTGCGACCGCCGCTGCGGAACCTGTCTGGCCGCCCGGCCAGTTGCCTCAGGCCCGGCCGTCCGGTCAGGGTATGGAGATGTCCGGGCCCGTGATGCGGGAAATCTGGCTGATGTTGAGGTCATAGCCGTCGAGCAGCATGACGATGTGTTCCGTTCCGTCGTAGACGTTCATCACCACTTCCGTCGTATGCCCCTCCTCCTGCCGGATGAAAAACTCTACGCTTTGGCTGCCGTCATGTACGGCACTGACCGTTGCGTATTCCCCGCTTTGGAGCACCGCTTTGACCTCCTCGGCGAATGCCTTGTTGCCGGTCTCCGCCACGATGATAATCATTCGGTTTACGTTATTCAGTCCGGGCGCTCCGGAATCGGTGCCGTCGGCGTCATTGATGGCCCGAAACATTTCGCCCGCCATCTCTACCGTGGTATATCCTTCGCGGCCCGAATATTTCTCATACAGCTTCATGAAGCCGTCCGTCTGTCCGTAGGAGAGCAGTGGGCAGCAGCAGAGGGCCGTCAGTATCAATAACTTTTTCATGGTATCGTCCTTTTTGGTAAGGGGAGTTGATGTAGCGTCAGAAACCGAATCCGAGCCCGATGGTCATGGGCGATACGGCCGGTCCCTTGCCGTATTTGAACAGGTCTGTCACTCCGTAGTTGCAGTAGATGTAGAAGCCGTGGAAACCCGCCCGGGCGGTGATACCCGCATAGAATGGATTCATGTACATGCCGTAAGCCTTCTCCTTCGGAAACTTTATCTTCGTATGGCTGCCTATGCACACCCCACCGTAAACGCCCAGCGACAGGTGGAACATGTCGGAACGGCCGATAGTGAATACGACCGGTACCTGAAGCGAGGAGGTGCTTAGTTTGGATTTTTTGTAACTCGGAGCAATGGCTTCGGGTACGAGCATGCCGTTCTGTTTCGTGAGCCTTACGTTCTGGGAGAAGACGTATTCGTTGAAGACGAGCTGGAGTGCCGCCGTGAGGGAGAGGTTTCGGGAGGCGTTGAGGTAGAGCGTCACATCGCTGAGGGAGAAGGCGAACTGAAGCGATTTGGCGTTGTTCAGGTCCATGAAGTCATACAGCCCGTCGGGCAGCGTACCGTACAGCGTGTAGTCCGGCCGTGGCAGTGTGTTGATGCCCAGCTCGAAGAAGGATTGGAAGTCTGAGTCGCCGAATGCCGCAGCCCGTCGTTTCGGCGGAACGGGAGCGCCTGCGGTACGTTCCCGGCCGTTGTCATTCATGACTATTTCGACCGACGCCACCCGCACCACGATGCGTCCGTCGTCGGGCTGTCGTATATCGACGACCCGTTCTCCGTCGGGATTCGTTATCACTACTTGTCTCCTGTCGCCGGTAACCGTGTGCTGGGCCTCTGCCGTTTCGATATCCATGACCGCAGATACCAGTACGGCGAGTAAAAAAGCAAACCTTTTCATGGGAATATATATTGTTTATAATTTATAGTTACCTTTATATGACCCCGTATGTGTCCGGGATTGCTGTGTTGTCGTATCTGTCGGGAAAGCTGCCGTCGTATGACGGGAAGAGGTTGCGTACGGCCGCAGGGATGTGTAGCCTGTCACTCCCTCCGGGGTGCAGGACCCGCGGGTTGTTCCTGGCTGTCGACCTCTTCCGCGGCCTTTTTCACATGTTCCATGATGTTCCTTGCCGTTCGGAGGGCGTCCAGCGACCGGCCCGCTTCTCTGATTGCATCCGCCCCTGTCGCTGTGGAGTGTACCCCGGCTTTCAGCAATCTTTCCGCCATATTGACCTGGCGGAGAGCGATGTCTATGTCGGTGACAGGCTCGCCGTTGAGGTAGCAGTAGATTTCCGTATTTTCTCTGCGGTCGGAGAGGTAGAGTGTACAGAGGACGGCGACGGCTGCTGCGACGGTCGTGAGGAGCGCGGCAAGACGGACACGCCGGCCTTGCCGGGGATGGCATTCGGCTTCACCTTCTGTCCGCCGGAGGAGACGTTCGGAGAGCAAGGCATCCGTGAAGCTGCAGGTATCTGCGGCCGTTGTCGCGAAGGCGCCGAACATGGCCTTCGCGTATGCCAGGTCGGCCGGTACCGTGTCGCGGGCGAAGAATTCCCGCAGCTCCTGTTCCTGTGCGTCGGTTGTCGCTCCGTCGAAGTAGAGGGCGAGCAATCGTCTTATCTCTTTATCCGATGCCATAATCCATTATTGCTTTGAATCTCTCTCTGACCCTCTTGCGGGCCCTTGACAACAGTACCCGGACGGTTGGCCCTTCCATGCCCACTATCTCTGCGATGCGGTCGATATCGTAGTTCTCTATGTCGCGCAGATGCATGATGGTGCGCTGTTTTTCCGGCAGCGTTTCCATTGCCCTGCGGAGCAGTTCGTGCGTGTCGAGATGGTCTGTCGCCCATTCCTGTGCCGCGTTGTCCGTTTCGTTGCGGAGCATACCGAGTTTCTCTTGTTTCGTCCGCCGGCTGCGGAGTCTGTCGTAACAGAGGTTGCGGACGCTGACCATGACGAAAGCCTCCAGATTCGTACAGCCGTCCAGCGAACCGCGGCTTTTCCATAGCTTTTCGAAAACGTCCTGCGTGACATCTTCGGCCTCGGATACGTCCGACAGGATAGCCCGTGCGAAACGGAATATCTTGTCTTTCAGTGGTATGAGGCGTGCAGCGAACTCTGCTTGGTCCATAAACTCCGGTCGAGGCCTTTTCCTTGCATCTATATCAAAGACGTCGGACGGGGACGAATATAACACCGTCTCCGGAAAAAACGGTCTTTTCTTGCGAATTTCGGACAGGAAACGACGGTATAGGCAGATTTTATCCGGCTATTGAAATTATTGATTGGTAAATGGTTGCTTTTTCGCTGCGATTCCGGCCTGCCTGCGGGAAAACCGTTGCGGATGGTATGGATTTTGCCGTATCTGACATAAACAGAAAAAAACATGTTACACTTAATATCAATAACGTTATGACACATAAAATGCCGGAACTGCCCTACGCGAAAGATGCGTTGGAGCCCCATATCAGTAGGGAGACGATAGAATACCATTACGGAAAGCATCTGCAGGCTTACGTGGATAACCTCAACAAGCTCATCCCCGGTACGGAGTATGAGGATGTATCGCTGGAGGAGATTATTCGTCGGGCTGAGGGGCCGATTTTCAACAACGGCGCGCAGGTGTGGAACCACACCTTTTACTTCAATACCTTCTCGCCGAAGCCGCAGGAGAAACCGGAGGGAAAGCTGCTGGATGCGTTGGAGAAGAAATACGGTTCTTTCGATAATTTCAAGGCCGAATTCGAGAAGAAGGCTACCGGACTGTTCGGGTCGGGTTGGACATGGCTGGTGAAGGACGCGTCGGGTGCGCTCGATATCGTGAATGAATCCAATGCCGGTAATCCGATAAGAAACGGCCGGACACCGCTCATGGTGATGGACGTATGGGAACATGCCTACTATATCGACTATCGCAATCGCCGGGCCGATTCGGTCAAAGCCACCTGGCATGTCATCGACTGGAAAAAGGTCGGAGAGCGGTTTTAGGGCTGCGGCATAACATAAACATAAAAGAGGGGAACGCCGTTTGTGCGCTGCCCCTTTTTGCATGTGTCGTGTCGTTGTGGCGAGAGGAGAGGGTTGTCTGCTGTCGGGGACATCGTGCGTCTCTACGGTCCGGAAACGGAGACGACGAAAAGGCAGGAGAAATTCTCCTGCCTTTTCTGTCATTCGCAGTTCGTCCGGGGCTTTAGAACGATTGGCCTATTCGGATGAACGAATCCGCTTCGAGGGCCGCTCCGCCGATGAGACCGCCGTCCACATCGGGTTTTGCGAAGAGTTCCTGGGCGTTGGAGGGTTTGCACGAGCCGCCGTAGAGTATCGGGGTGGCGTCGGCGGCAGCGCCGAATTTTTCGGCCAGCGTCCGACGGATGTGGGCGTGCATCTCTTCAGCCTGTTCCGATGTAGCCGTTTTGCCGGTACCTATCGCCCATACGGGTTCGTAGGCTACGACGAGCGAGGTGAACTGTTCGGGTGTCAGGTTATAGACCACCTCCCGGAGCTGTGCCCCGACGATGTCGAAGTGCCGGCCCGCTTCGCGTTCTTCGAGCTTTTCGCCCACGCAGTATATCGGAATGAGGTTGTTGGCGTATGCCATGGCGAGTTTCCGGTTGAGCGTGGCACTCGTTTCACCGTAGTATTCGCGCCTTTCCGAGTGGCCGAGGATGACGTACTCCACGCCGAGTGCGGCCAGCATGGCGGCCGATACTTCGCCCGTGTAGGCTCCCTTCTCCTCGGCGGCACAGTTCTGCGCACCGACCGCTACGCCTTTGCCGCGCGTAGCCTTCACCACCTCGCTGAGGTGGGTGAACGGCGGACAGACGATGAGTTCCACGCTGCTGTCCGTTTCGTGGCGCCTGGCTGCGACGGTCTTGGCCAGTTCCACTCCCTCTGCGGGCAGGGTATTCATTTTCCAGTTGCCCGCAACGATTTTTTTTCTCATTATCCCAAGTTTTTGGTTTGTGATACGGTTTGAAGTTTCAGGAGTCTGCGGTGCCGGGGCGGCTGCTATTCCACCCACCCTTTCACCTCTTCCGCCGTGGGGGTCTTCAGCCCCAGCTTGTTCTTCTTGTTGAATCCGCACAGGTCGTTGAACAGTTTCCCTGCCGAGAGTTTCTTCAGCGAATCGACGGTCAGGAATCCCATTTTGTGCAGTACCGGCACCCACTCCTCCGGAATGCCTTTTTCGGCATACTTCTCCGGATTGTCTCGGACGACGCCCTTTTCGGGTTTCATTTGCGGAAAGAGCAGGACGTCCTGAATGGAGGGCTGGTTGGTCATGAACATCGTCAGGCGGTCGATGCCCATGCCCATACCCGAGGTGGGGGGCATGCCGTATTCGAGGGCGCGGACAAAGTCCATGTCGATGAACATCGCCTCGTCGTCGCCCTTCTCGCTCAGCCGGAGCTGCTCCTGGAAGCGGCCGAGCTGGTCTATCGGGTCGTTGAGTTCGGAGTAGGCGTTGCAGAGCTCCTTGCCGGCCACGAAGAGTTCGAACCGTTCCGTCAGGTCGGGATTGTTGCGGTGGCGTTTCACCAGCGGCGACATCTCGATGGGGTAGTCCATGACGAAAGTGGGCTGAATGAGGTCGCGTTCGCAGTATTCGCCGAAGAGGGCGTCTATCAGCTTTCCCTTACCCATTGTCTCGTCCGTTTCCACATGCAACCGGCGGCACGCTTCGCGCAGCTCCTCCTCGCTTTTGCCGGTAATGTCGAAACCGGTCTTCTCGCGGATGGCATCCGTCATCGTTATTCTGCGGAAAGGGCGGCGGAAGCTGACCTGCTGCCCCCATATTTCGAGTTCCGTGGTGCCGTTTACGGCGAGTGCCACCTGTTCGACCATCTCCTCGGTGAAGTCCATCATCCAGAGGTAATCCTTGTAGGTGACGTATATCTCCATCACCGTGAATTCGGGGTTGTGGGTGCGGTCCATTCCCTCGTTGCGGAAATCCTTGGCGAATTCATAGACACCGTTGAAGCCCCCCACGATGAGCCTCTTGAGGTAGAGTTCGTTGGCGATGCGCAGGTAGAGGTCCGTATCGAGCGTATTGTGGTGCGTGATGAAGGGACGTGCCGCGGCGCCGCCCGGTATGGGCTGCAGAATGGGGGTCTCTACCTCCAGGTAGCCGCGTTCGTCGAAGAAACGGCGCATGGTGGCGATGATTTTGGCCCGCTTGGCGAATACTTCCCGTACCTGCGGGTTCACCACAAGGTCCACATAGCGCTGACGGTAACGCGTGTCGGGGTCGGTGAAGGCATCGTATACCTTGCCGTCCTTCTCCTTGACCACCGGCAGCGGACGGATGGATTTGCCCAATACGGTGAGTTCGCGGCAGTGTACCGAGAGTTCACCCGTCTGGGTGATGAAAGCGAAGCCCTTCACGCCGACGAAGTCGCCGATGTCGAGCAGTTTTTTGAATACGGTATTGTAGAGGGTCGGGTCACCTTCGGGACAGATATCGTCGCGGCGGATGTACACCTGTATGCGGCCCGTGTGGTCCTGTAGTTCAAAGAAGGAGGCACTGCCCATGATGCGGCGCCCCATGATGCGGCCTGCGATGCTGACCTGCTGGAAGTTGCCTTTCTCCGGGTCGAAGTCTGCGGCTATTTCCGCAGCCGTGGCCGTGACGGGATATTCTGCGGCGGGATAGGGCTCGATACCGAGCTCCCGCAGTGCCGCCAGCGAATTGCGGCGCAGTTGTTCCTGTTCGCTGAGTTCGTTATATGACATGGCTGTTAATAATTTTCCGGGTGTTTCTCCAAAACACAAAATTAGGAAGAATTTCCCGCATTACGCAATTTGACTGGCGTATCGGGCGTTATATGGCAAATTTTTTGTCCCGGTACGGATAAAACGCGGGGAAAGACGGCGCTTTTCGGAACGTTTTCCCTATATTGCAGTACGGATGCCGTCTGTCGGCGGGGTTCCGGGATAACCGGGCCGAAGCGGACGGTTCCGTTCGTGTCCGGCAGGAAGCCGGATATGATTTAATGATTCTGTTGATGATGAGGAGTTATTTCTGTATTGACCTGAAGGGAAAATCGCTGTTTCTCCCTTTTTTGGCGGCGTGGGCGGCGGCTGTCGGCGGAACGCTGCTTTTCCTCCGTTTTGCGGAGCGGTATGCGTCGCCCGAACCGTTGCTGGATTGGTCGTTCGCGGCCTTTGCGGTGTGCTGCCTGCTGTTTGTTGTCGTGATGCAGGCGGCCTGCTGTTTCGCCCTCTACTTTTTCGTGCGGGCTACGGCGGGCGGCATGGCGCTCTCCGGCGAGCGGTTCGAGGCCGATTACCCGCCCCGGCGTTATGCGGCACTCTGTACGAAGGGCATCCTGCTCGGTACGGTGACGCTGGGTGTCTACCTGCCCTGGTTCATCCGGGATGTGGTGCGTTATTTCGCCGAGGGGACTTCGTTCCGTTTCCATGCGCTGGAGTTCCGTGGAAGCGCTTCGGCCCTGTTCAGTTATGCGGTGCTTCTTTGCGTGGCTCCGGCTTTTGTCGTGTACTCGCTGGTGCCGGTCGTGATGATGCGGGCTTCGGCCGGGACGGAGGGGATGTATGTGCTTTGCTGGTTCCTCTATATTTTGCTGCTGGCCTTCGTCTGTGTGTACAGGGCGGTGGCCGTGAAATGGTTCGTTGATTTCACTTACGGCGGCAAACGGTTGCTCTCGACGGTGTGCGGCTGGCGGGCTGGATGTTTCGTTTTCGGACAGGCTCTGCTCGTGTTGGTCACGCTGGGCCTCTATTATCCCATGGCCCTGCTTCGGGTGTGGCGGTATTATGTGGGGCGGCTGGTGCTCGGACGGGAGGAGGTTGAAGACCGGTTCGGATTCACCATGCAGCCCGGCCGCAACTACCTGTTCGTCCTCGGACAACTGTTGCTGACGGTCGTGACGTTCGGACTCTATTTCCCGTGGGCATACGCCCGTGTGGCCTCGCTTCTCGTGGGACGTTCCTATGTCGAGGTGCAGGAGGAGCGCGGCAGGGAGCCTATGCCGGAATGTACCTTGTGACGCTCCTGTCGGCGGTCCGGCTGACAGTCATCATGGATTTGTATCGGCAGAAGGGAAGTTGGCACATAATTTGTTTAAATATAAATGTCGATTTCTTCGGTGCGACGGCCTTGAAAAAGCCGAAAAGCGGATAATAAATTCGGATTATCCGCGTTTCCATACCGAAGACAATCCGTAAAGGTTTCTTCATTTATTTAAGTTTGGGTTAGTAGTTTTGGGTGTTATCCCCAAAAAAACAGGAGGCAATCGCGAAGATTCCCTCCTTGTTTTTTTATGTTTGCCGCCTTTGTCTCCTCATTCGTGATGGTAAGGGGCATGGTGCAGGATGGAGAAGGCGCGGTAGAGCTGTTCGGTGAAGAGGGTGCGTACGAGTTGGTGGGAGAAGGTCATGCGCGAAAGCGAAAGCATGGCATCGGCCCTGGCATAGACTTCGCCGGAGAAACCGTAGGGGCCTCCCACGATGAAACATATCCGTCGGGCACTGCCGGTGAGTTTTCCTCCGAGCCACGCGGCGAACTCCACCGAGCGCATCTCCGTTCCCTTTTCGTCGAGCAGTACGACGTAGTCGCCCGGCGCTGTCTGTCGGAGTATCATCTCTCCTTCGGCCTGTTTCTGTATCTGTACGGGCAGTTTCCCGGCGTTGCGGACGTCGGGAAGAAAAACGACGGAGAATCTGGCGTATCGGCTGATGCGTTTCGAATAGTCCGCCATGAGGGCGGCTATCTCCGCCGAGTCGGTTTTGCCTACGAGTATGAGGTCTATTCCCATGGGTGTCTGTTGTTGTCTCCGATGCCGCAGCGCTGTTGGGGGCGCTCGGCCGGGGCTTGTGCCGGTCAGCGGGTGAGGGGCAGGTCGTTGTTCCATTCTCCGCCGGCTCCGTCGTACAGTATCGGCCGGTTCGGGTCGGCGGTTCGCAGCCACAGATAGGTGCGGTAGAGGTTGAATCCGTTGCCGCTCTGCCCGCCGAGCGACCATGCGACGATGCACGGATGGGTGTGGGAGCGGCGGAACATCGCCTGCGTCCGCTCCATGTATTCGGGCAGCCATGCCGGGTCGTTGCTCAGGCATCCTCCGATGCGCCGGTTCCCCGTCTCGTAGGAGGTGTTGATGTTGGCCTGGTCTATCACGTACATGCCGGTACGGTCGCAGATATCGTAAAACCACCAGGGCTGCGGAGTGTCGGGCCAAAGCGTGTTGAAGCCCTCTTTTTTCAGGGCGGCTATCTCGCGTCGCAGCGCTGCGGGCGTCGTCGCGTCGCAGCGTGCCGGGCGCAGTTCGACGGGTTTCCCGTTGCGATAGACTTTCCCTTCGGCATGGGAGACGGTGCCGAAGCCCACGTTTACGGGAACGTATTCGAGGATGCGGTCTTCCTTGCGGACGAAGAGGGTGAGTCGGTAGAGGGCGGGTTTCTCGGCGCCCCACAGCTTTTTTCCCGCTCCGTATATCGTGGCCCGCAGCGTGACCGTGTCGCGGTCTCCGGCCGGGAGCGTTACGCGTTTCGTGCCGTACTCTTCCACCCGTCCTTCGGGCGAGAAGACATCGAAACAGAGTGAAAAGGTCTCTTCAGAAGGGTAACGGTTCTCGACGACGACGCGGGCGGTCAGTTCGCCGTCACTGCCGGTCAGGACGGTGGACACGTCATAATCCCAGATGCGGGTGCGCGGCTGGGAATAGAGGAAACACGAGGTGAGGTCGGCCCGCTGCCGGCGGAGTCCCGATTCGGGTTCGTCCGTGTCGGCGGGCAGTTCGATGCGGAGCGTGTTCGTGCGGCCCGCTACGGCATTCGGCAGCTCGAACTCCGAGGGGGTGCCGCTGTCGCGGGCAGAGCCGACCGCCGTGCCGTTGACCGAGACGCGGTGGCTGTTGCGCCCCCCTTCGCAGTGCAGCATGATGATGCGGTCGGCCCAGAACTCCGGCAGTTCCACCGTTGCCGTATAGACGATGTCTCCGTCGGCGGTACGGCTTTGGGTGAAGTTCTCTACCGGGAGATAGTTCCATTCGGCCTCCCGGTCGTCGTTCGCGGCGTTCTGTCGGATGGTGTAGCTCATGAATTCGCTGCGCAGAAGCCGTCCCTCGTATCCGGTGGCGGGGAGGGGCAGCGGGGCTTTCGCTGTCACCGCCGTCGTGTCGGCGGGGGAGGAAGCGTACATCGGGGAGAGGGCGGCTGCCGGGAGCATTGCCGCGAAGAGGTATCTGTAAAGTGGTTTCATTCTCGCTGTCAATCTGGTTCCGTATCCGGTTTGTGTCATGCACAGGTAGGCGGCTTTACTGTTCATCGGATTCCCCGCACTGTCCGGAAATCCGCCATGCGTCCCTCGTCATCCGGCGCGTCGATGCCGTATCCTATGGCCATGGAGGCCTCCTGTTCGGAGCGCATGTCGTCTGCCGCCATGGCGGCGAGTTTTGCTGCTGCGGCCGTACCCGCTTCGATGGCGGCTTCGATGTCAACGGCTGTCGGACGGTGACCGAGCAGCTCCTCCAATCGGTGGAGCGCCCACCCTGCGGCGTATTCACCGTACCGTTCGTGGGCCTTCTTCAGCGCGCCGCACACCTCCGCCGTCGAGGCAAGTTCTTCGGAGTCGATGCGGTCGAGAATGCCTTCCATTACCCGCAGCGGGATGTACATGCCTCCTGCATCGGCCCATCGGCCGGTTCCGTCTGCATCAGGCTCTTTCCCGGCGGCCAGCATCGCACCGAGGTACTTCTCCTGGGCGAGGCGGTAGAGTCGCAGCCCCCGGCGGAGCATGCCCGTCCGGATGCGGAGCCTGCGGTAGGTGCAGACGTCGCCCGTCTCCCTGCCGAGCAGTTCTTCGCAGGCGGCGATGGCGGCGGTGATGCGTTCGGCGATGTAGGGGTTGCACTCCTCGAAGTTGATGAGGTCGCCCGCATACCGGTCGCGCCGGTCGCGCTGCGGCCATTTGGCCAGGTCGCGGGCCGCGCCGGCGGTGGCGAGGTTGCTGCCGGGCAGCAGCCAGGAGTATCCCTCCTGCTCGATGAGCAGCGAAAAGGGGAAACATTCCGTGTCGGGATGCGATTTGTGGCGTCCTATCACCGTGGTGAAGGCGCCGTCGAGCGCCGGGAGCATCATGTAGGCGTCGCTCCCGTATTTGCAGCCCCGCTGGTGGATGCCCTGGTGTACGGGGCCCGACTTGAGCAGGTGGTTGCTCTGGTTCGTTCCGCTCCCGGCATTGAAGAAGGAGAACATGCCCGCTATGAGAAGCGTCGATTTGTGGTGCGATATGGTGTAGGGGCCGGCCAGTACGCTGCATGCCTCGCCGTTGTCGCAGTGGCTTCCGGCGAAGAAGAGCGAATCGGTCGCCGTGAGGGCCGAGGCACGGGTGGCATTCCCGAAGAAACAGCGCTCGGCGACCGTCCCGTTGTCGATGATGCTGTTGCCGCACACGATGAAGTCGCGCATCTTCACGCCGGGGCCTATGTAGGTCCGTTGCCCCGGATGGGAGGCGACCGTCCCGTTGCTGAGGAACGATGCCCCTTCCACGACGGCATCCGGCCCGATGGCTACGTTTCGCAGTATGCCGCACGAGGAGATACGGGCGCCGGGCCCTACCGTGCAGAGCGACGCTGCCGCGGGGAGAGTGAACTCCCGTTCCGCCATGCCGAGCAGCCGCTCGACGGTGGCCGGCCGGTGGCGGTACATGGCGATGATGTAGGCGAGTTGCGAAGTGAGCCCCGTGAAGAGCGGAATCTCCCGGCCGCCGGCTTCGTTCACCGCCGCTGCGGGAATGCCGCTGCCGAAGCTGCTGCGCCCCGTGGCCTCCACCGCCGAAGTGTCTTCCACCGTAGCGCCTGCGCCGATGTCGCATCCCGACAGGCGCCCGACGTTGCGCAGACGGACGCCCGTGCCGATGCGAACCGTTCCGCGGAAACCGCAGCCGCGTACCGTGTCGGGCGTGAAGTCCGTCGTTACATCTATCGAATCCCAATCCTCTGCCGTGCAGCCCTGTGCCTGCAGTCTGCTGCGCTCGTCGGCGGTCAGTTTCCTGTAATCTTCCATAAGCATGGCCGGTTAATGCGTGATGCGGAACACGCGTCCGCACACTGACAAAGATATTCGATTTGTACGGAACGGACAAGGCAATCGTGTCGTCGGTGCGGTACAGGGATGTTTTTTGCGGCTTCCCGGCCCATTTGTGACGTCTTTCCTGCGTGAGTATGGGAAAAAATGCCGATATTTGCGTTTGGTTTGAAAAAAGTATCGTAACGAATAAAGTATTAACGCAATGTCGGAAGTGAAAAGGACGATGGTCGCGGAGCTGCTGCGCTCCGGCCGGGTGGATACCGAAGTGGTCGTAAAGGGATGGGTACGTACCAAGAGGGGAAACAAGAACGTGGCGTTCATCGCCCTCAACGACGGTTCGACAATTAACAATATCCAGATAGTGGCCGATGTCGCCGCTTTCGACGGCGAATTGTTGAAGCGGATAACCACCGGCGCCTGCATCTGCGCGCGCGGTTTGCTCGTCGAATCGGCCGGTTCCGGCCAGCGTGTCGAAATACAGGCGCGGGAGCTGGAGGTGTACGGCGAGGCCGACCCCGAAACGTATCCGCTTCAGAAGAAGGGCCATACGCTCGAATTCTTGCGTGAGATAGCGCATCTGCGTCCGCGTACCAATACCTTCGGTGCGGTGCTGCGCATCCGCCACGCGATGGCCTTTGCCATCCACAAATTTTTTAACGACAAGGGATTTTACTATTTGCATACGCCTATCATAACGGCTTCCGATGCGGAGGGTGCCGGCGCCATGTTCCAGGTGACGACGCTCGACCTGAAGAATCCGCCCCGTACCGAAGAGGGGAGGATAGACTATTCGCAGGATTTCTTCGGCCGCTCCACGAACCTGACCGTGTCGGGGCAGTTGGAGGGCGAGCTGGGAGCTACTGCACTTTCGCAGATATATACCTTCGGGCCTACATTCCGTGCGGAGAATTCCAACACGCCGCGCCATTTGGCCGAGTTCTGGATGATTGAGCCGGAGATGGCGTTCTACGAGCTGGAGGACAACATGGACTTGGCCGAGGAGTTCCTCAAATACCTGATTCGCTATGCGCTCGACAACTGCATGGAGGACCTCGAATTTCTGAACAAGATGTACGACGACGGCCTTGTCGAACGGCTCCGTTCGGTCGTGGCGGAAGAGTTCGTCCGGCTGGACTACACCGAAGGGGTGGAGATACTCAAGGCCAGCGGCGAGAAGTTCGAGTTCCCGGTGGAGTGGGGATGCGACCTGCAGAGCGAACACGAACGCTATCTGGTGGAGAGGCATTTCCGCAAACCGGTCATCCTCATCAACTATCCGAAGGAAATCAAGGCGTTCTACATGAAACAGAACGACGACGGCAAGACCGTCCGCGCCATGGACGTGCTCTTCCCGAAGATAGGCGAGATAATCGGCGGCTCGGAGCGGGAGGCCGATTACGGTAAACTCGATGCGCGCATCAGGGAGCTCGGCATGAGCATGGATACGCTCTGGTGGTACATGGATACGCGCCGTTTCGGTTCGGCACCCCACAGCGGTTTCGGTCTCGGTTTCGAGCGGTTGTTGCTGTTCGTGACCGGCATGGCGAATATCCGCGACGTGATACCTTTTCCGCGCACTCCCAAGAATGCGGAGTTCTGACGGCGGCGGCCTGCGTGCGTGGTGCGGGTTCTGGCATGGTCTTTGGTAAGAGCCGGGAGAGTGCCGTTCTGCACCGGAGGCGATACGGACGTATGTTGCCGGATGCTGCCCGATTGGAGGTCGGAGAGAAAGAGATGAAGTAACCTGTGACGGCCCGTCTGCCGAAAGAGCGGCGGGCCGTCCGAAACGACAGCAAGCGATTTATGCCCGCAATTAACCAGAAACAAGTTTTAAAACAGCTTCAGAAGCTATCGCCGCAGCAGATACAGATGATAAAGCTGCTCGAACTGCCTACCTTGCAGTTGGAACAGCGCGTCAAACAGGAGATTGAGGAGAACCCGGTACTCGAAGAGGAACAGCAGACCGCCGAAGAGAGCACCGAGGACAACGGCATGCCTAAAGAGGTGTCGATGGAAGAGTACCTCAAGGAGGCCGAAACGCCCGCCTATAAATCCTATGTCAATAACTATTCGCGCGACGACAAGGCCCGGCAGGTGGTGCTGTTCGAGGGAATGAGCATGCACGAGTACCTGACGGAACAGCTCTCTTACCGTGAAATGCCTCAGGAACAGTTCGAAATAGCCCGTTACATCATAGGCAACATAGACGACGACGGTTACCTGCGGCTCGACCTGCAGTCCATTTCCGACGACATCGCATTCAATTACGGCAAGGAGATAGACATACCGGAATTGGAGGAGGGACTCCGTGTGGTACAGTCGCTCGAACCGCCCGGGGTGGGAGCCCGCGACATACGGGAGTGCCTGTTGCTGCAGTTGGAGCGCCGCAGCAATCTGACTGCTGCCCAGGTGCTGGCCAAACGGATTCTGGAGAACTGTTTCACGGAGTTTACCAAGAAACATTTCGAGAAGATAATGGGGCGTCTCGGAATAAGCGAGGAGCAGTTCCGTGCCGCCATCGAGGAGATACAGCGCCTTTCGCCCAAGCCGGGCAACCTCTACAACGAGGGAGGGAACATCGCCTCGCCCTACGTGATACCCGATTTCATCCTCGACGAGCGGGACGGCGAACTGATGCTCCGGCTGAACTCCTACAACGTCCCCGAACTGAAGATAAACCGCAAATACGCCGACATGATACGGCAGATGGCACACTCCTCCGGCAATCCGTCGCAGGAGGACAAGGAGGCTCTCCAGTTCGTGAAGAACAAGATAGATTCCGCCAAATGGTTCATATCGGCCATCAAGCAGCGGCAGGATACGCTGATGCGCACGATGCAGGCCATCGTGGACTACCAGCGGGAGTATTTCCTCGACGGAAACGAGAGCAAGCTCAAGCCGATGATATTGAAAGATATCGCCGATATGACGGGGCTCGACGTCTCCACCATCTCGCGGGTAGTGAACAGCAAGTACGTCCAGACGGGATTCGGCATCATCTCCCTCAAGCAGCTCTTTTCGGAGGCGATGCAGACCGACAGCGGCGAGGAGGTCTCCTCATACGAAATCAAGAACATCCTCTCCGAGTGTATCGACCGGGAGGACAAGCGCAAACCGCTGACGGACGAGGCGCTCATGGAGATACTCAACAACATGGGCTACCATATCGCCCGGCGCACGGTGGCCAAATACCGCGAGATGCTCGGAATCCCGGTGGCCCGGCTCCGCAAGGAGCTCTGAAGCCGCAGGGATGCAAAGGCGGCTGTGGACGATTGCAGCGGCAGCCTCGTTGCCGCCAGGCCCTCCTTGTGAAGCAGGCTTTTTTTCGTACCCCGTAATTTTACCGATTCTTAGATAGCGGAGAGGCTGTGCCGTGTCGGACCTGTTGTCCGTTCGATACGGTCTCTCTTTTTGGGTATGCGAGCCGGAGAGCGTGTTTCCGGCAGGTCATGCGACGAATCCGGTCGTATCCCGTCCGGGGAAGAGAGGCGGGAAGGAGGAATGTTCGGGGAACGGCTGCGGTGGGCGGGCCGAGTGGTTGAACGGTGTGCGCACTGGTCGGTACCGCATGAATTCGTAGAATAAAAGAGAGGTTTTCCTGTACCGTAACGCGATAAATCGTAACTTTACCGACCGTTCGGCCGGTTCCGGAGCCGGCGGTTAAAAACGGAAGGATTTGCTTATGGATACTTGCATGGAGGAGCGCAGCGTGTGGGCCTCGCTCAGTCGGGGCGTATCATACTTGTTGCATCCCTTTTTGATGCCGGTATGGCTGTTGCTGATACTTTTCGGGACGGGAATCCTGCCCATCTACCTGCCCGTCGGGATAAAACGTTATATCCTGATGGTAGTCACGGTCGATACGCTTGTCGTACCTGCGCTGGGGATTCTTTTGATGCGGGTGTTCGGGCTTCTCAGCGATTTTTCGCTTTCCCGGCGCCACGAACGCACGCTGCCGATGCTGATTGTGGCGCTGTGTTACGGGCTGTGCGGCTGGATGCTCGGCTCCTCTCCCATGCTGTTCCTGCTCCGGCGGATGATGTTCGCCGCCATGGCCTGTACGCTTTTCGCGCTGTTGGTGAACCTGCGGTGGCAGGTCAGCCTGCACATGACGGCAGCGGGTGCGGCGACGGGTATGGTCGCCATCCTGTTGTATGCCGGTTATACCAATCTCGTCTGGGTATTCTGCGGTGCGGTTCTGTGTTCCGGCGTGTTGGGTTCGGCCCGGCTCTGTCTCGGAAAACATACGCCCGCTCAGGTGGCCGTAGGGTTTGCCGGCGGCTTCCTGCTCGCCGTCGCGGTACTGCTGCTGGCCTGAAAGCGGCTCGGAGGGGACACGAAGGGCGACACAAAATTTGTGTCGCCCTTCGTGTCCCGGTGCGTTCCCGCGGTTTCAGGCCGATACCGCATGTATCCCTTTCAGGTGGCGTGCCCAATTCCCCTGTGCCCGCAGCACCTGTTCGATGATGTCGCGTACACAGCCGTGGCCGCCGGGGAATTCCGATACGTAGCGCGAAGCCTCGATGATTTCGCATGAGGCATCTGCCGGGCAGACGGGGAGTCCTACCGCCTGCATACACTCCAGGTCGGGAATGTCGTCGCCCATGAACAGGACGTTTTCCGGGTCGAGGGAGTGCCGTTCCATGATTCCGCTCAGAACGGCTATCTTGTCGGATACGTTGACATGCAGCTCGGTGACGCCGAGATAGCTGAAACGTTTGTAAAGAATGTCGCCGCGGCCGCCCGTAACGATGAATATCTTGTATCCCTGCCTGACGGCGTAGCTTACCGCATAGCCGTCCTTGGCATTGTAGGCGCGCAGAAAATCGCCGTCGGCCAGAGGCATGATGTTCCCGTCGGTGAATACTCCGTCTACGTCGAATACGAACGCCTCGGTCCGTGCTATGTCCTCTTTGAAGTTTCCCATATGCTTTCGCTCAGTAATTTGTATATCTTGTTGTATCGTTCGTCGTTTTCGCGTGCGAGGATGGCCTCGTGGCGGCGCATGGTGACGGTGTCGCCGCGGACCGCGGGACCGGTCTGTACGGCCGCGGGATTGTCCGTCGCTACGGCTTTGGCTGCCGTTTCGAGTACCAGCGGCCCCAGTATGCCGAAATCGAGTCCCTCCTTCTCCAGCAGTCTGCCCGCGATGGCGTAAAGGTGGTTGGAAAAGTTACATGCGAAGACTGCCGCTGCGTGGAGTCTGCCGCGTCGGGCGCTGTCGGCTTCGCGGACACAGTCGGAGAGCGCCTCCGCGAAGTCCCGGACGGTGCGGCCGGCCCGGTCGGTGGTGTATTCGATGAAGAGGGGGACGGTGCGGAAATCGATGCTGCGTCCCGCCGAAAAGGTTTGCAGCGGATAGCATACGGCCCGGTCGGCGGCGACGCACCGCAGCGAATCGATGCCGAGCCCTCCGGAGGTATGGGCTACCGTGGCGCCGGGAGGCGTGCGCAGCCGTGCGGAAACCTCTTCCACCGCCGAATCGCTGACGGCTATCAGGTAGAGGTCGGCCTCTGCCGTCTCCTCCGGTCGGGCAATGTATTCGGCTCCGTACCGGTCGGCGAGCTCCCGGCCGCGGAGAGGGTTGCGTGCGCATAGTTGTTTCAGGTGCAGGCTGTCCTGTCCGGCGACGGCTCCGGCGAGGGCTGCCGCCACATTACCGCTCCCTATTATCGTTATCTCCATCCTTTATAAGCTCCATCAGAAGTATGTTGTCGTCCGACGTGTCTATCTTTCTGTCGATTTCATCCATGATGCCGGAGATTTCGCGCAGATAGCGGTTGCCGCACAGGTCGCGTACCGCGGAACCGGCCCGTTCGACTGCCCGCACGGCTTCGTGCAGTGTGAGGGTGTGTATGTCGCGTGCCGGAACGTATATCTTCGTCTTCTGGCTTTTGTCCGAGGATATGGGGAGTATCATCCCCGCCTCGTCGAGCGTATAGTTGATGTCCCTTACCAGTCGGACGGGAAGTTTCAGCTCCCGCGCTATCGCCTCGGAGGAGATGCCTCCTTCGCCGCGCATGAAACTTCGTATGATGACCGTGAGGGAGGCGAGCATCACTTTGCGTCGGTTGTCGTAGCTGACACTCGCGGCGTCCTGTTCCTGCACGAAACTCTCCACGTTCTGGTAGGAGAACGAGAGTTCGGCTCCGAAGAGGACGATTTGCCAGCTTGCCTGTATCCAGAACAGAAACAGGGGGACTGCGGCAAAGCTGCCGTAGATGATGTTGTAGGACGATACCCCGCTCTGCAGCGTGACATATACGAGTTGGAATACGGAGAAGGCAATCGCGGCGATGAGGGCCGCCATCGCCGCGTGGCGGAAGCGCACTTTGGTGTTCGGAATGATTTTGTAGGCGCCTGCGAAGAGGAGCCACAGCACTGCGAACGAACCGATGGCGTAGAGTACGCTGTACGGAATGGAGGCGTAGTTGGCGATGAGTGTCCGGATGTAGGAGAGTACCAGCGCGAGCATGACGGCCAGCAGCGGCATGACGAATATCACCGCGGCATAGGTGCTCGCACGTCTTGTCAGGCTGCGTGGCTTCTGGACCTCCCATATCGTGTTGAATGCGTTTTCGACGTTGCCGAAGACACGGATTGCCGCCCATACGAGTACGACGAGTCCGCTCGCGGCGACGAGTCCGCCGCTCGTGCGCACGAGTACGTTGTTGGCGAAGTTGAGGATGTATCTTATCAGTGCGCTGTTCTCCGAGAATCTTTCGAAAAGGTAGTTCTCAAGGGCTGTTTCCAGTCCGAATCCCTTGATGATGCCGAATGCCAGCGCGAGCATCGGAACGAGCGACATGAGCGTGAAAAAGGTGAGCGCCGCCGAGCGGACGACCGTATTGTGATGCTGTACACCCTGCGCGGTGTAGAGGATGAGGCGGGCCTGACGGACGAACCACCACTCTTTGCGGGAGGAGAAGTCGGCTTCCGTCTTCTCCCAGACGTCGTGTCCGACGAATTTCTTGGCTTTTTTGAAAAACGATTTCATCCTTAGTCCGGTTTTTATGGCGTTTCGTACCGCAGGGCCGCCGCCCGTTGTGCCGTTACAAAATTACCTCTTTTAATTCGATAACCCAAAGCGTCGGCCCGACGGCGGTGAAGGCGAGCCGAACGCTGCCCCCTTCGCGGATGCCGAGCCTGCGGGCGAGTTCCGGAGCGGCGAGAGGAAAACCGTGCGTGTAAAGGTCGGCGGAACGGATACCCCGCCGACGCAGTTCCCGTTTCAGGCACGACGGGTCGAACCGTTCCATCCGTTCGACCTCAAAAACTTTGCCGGGTATTGCCCCTGCGGGCAGCGTATTCGTAAAGAGGTAGCTGTCGCCCGGTACGGCGAATGCCTGCGGCATCTCTTCGGCTGCATACCGGGCCGTCAGCCGCGCCTTGCGCAGTGCGGCATCGGGGATGACCGTGTAGCGGTAGGGCGGTGCGAATCCGGCGGTCGTGGCGGGTGCGGATACCGGGTAGGGATAGCTCCAGCGTCCCCGCCCGGCGATGGCGGCGCCGAGGCTGCCTTCCGTATCGGTGTCGCTCATTTCGACGGTAACTTCCTTGCATTCGCCTCCGAGCGAGAAGACTTCCACGCTACACCCTGTTCCGAAGAGACGGAAACATTCGGCCACGTCGAAAAGCGGCGAAAGTTTGACGGCTGTCCGTTTGGAAAGTTGCTTCAGCAGAGGCAGCAGTTGCAGGATGTCCGGACTGCAATCTTCCGGTAGTACCAGTTTGCGCCCTGCGGCGGAGCGGCGGTCGGGGTCGGCGTATATCAGGTCGGCCCTGCCGTCTGCTGCGGCGAATTTGTTCAGGAACTCTTCAGCCGCGGTGCAGACCACGGTGATGTTGTCCGCTCCCAGGCGGCGGAAGTTGATTTCCGCCGCCCTGGCGAGTGCGGCGTCCCGTTCTACGGCGATGACGCGGGCGAAACGGCGGGAGAGGTGGAAAGAGTCCACGCCCAGTCCGCAGGTGAGGTCGATGCACACATCGCCCCTCCAGCTCTTGCGGGTCGCGGCGGCTTCGCTGCTCGACTGCTCGAAGGCCAGAGGCGGGAGGATGGCCCGTGCTTCGTAATAGGAGGGCAGTTTGCGGCGGGCCCGCTGGAGATATTTTACTTGTGTGGCGACCAGTCCGGCATGTGCGATGCGTTTGTCGAGTGCCACGGCATTCGGGTCGCGGCCGATATTCTCTTCCGTGAGCTGTCGCAGCAGCGGCGTATCAAGCAGCAGTATGTCTTCGGTTGTCATATCGTTTCTGAAAGGGAAGGTTCGTTGTGTTTTGTCTTTCGTCCCCGCAGCAGGAGGCAGGCGGCAAGTACCGCGGCATAAAGCGCTATCACCTGCCACGCTTCCAGCCGCAGCGGGAACGAGGCCCAGCTCTTTTCCGCGGCGAGGCCGACTACGGCGTTCTGCAATCCGGCTGCGGCGCCTATGGCCGCGGAGAAGGGGCCTTGCAGCAGGGGCAAGGGAGCAATTATCCAGAGCAGGGAGAGGAGGACGGTCGCGTTGGCCGTCAGAATGAGCAGCGGGTTGAGAATGATGCCGATGAGCGGAATGCGTCCGAAGTAGTACGATACGAGCGGGGCGGTGGCGAGCGAGGCGGCGAGCCCTACCATGAAGATTGCCCAGAAGGCGTTGAGCGCCTTGATGCGGCTATGTACGAGGCCGTACAGCGGCCGGTAGAAGAGAAAAATGCCGGCGACGGCCGTGAAGGAGAGCTGGAAACTGATGTCGTAGAGATAATTGGGGTTGACGAGCAGCATGACGGTTGCGGTGGCGAGCAGGATGTTGGCGCTGTTGCCTGTCCGTGATGCGGCGAGTGCGAGCTGGGCTCCGGTGAACATCATGGCTGCCCGAACTGCCGATGGCGGAAGTCCGGTAAGTGCCGTATAGAGCCATATTGCCGTGATGGCCGCGGCATTTTTGATGATGTGACCGTAGCGAAAGGCGGGCAGCAGCCACAGCAGGAGGTTCACCAGCATGGCGACGATACCCACGTGGAGACCCGATACGGCGAGCAGGTGCGATGCACCGGTGGTGCCGTAATCGTCGCGTACTCCGGCCGGCAGGCCGCCGCGGTAACCGATGCTCATGGCCGCGGCTGTACCGTACGCTGCGGGTGGCAGGCCGAGGCGCGAGAGTCTTTCGGCTGCGCCAGCCTGCATCCGGGCAGCGCAGTAGCGCGGGGTGAGGTGCCGGCCCGGCAGGGAGAGGAGTTTCTGTCTCCCGTCTATCCAGACGGACTGGCTGTATCCGCGCCGTTGCATCAGGCGGGCGTACCATGCGTAGTCTGCACTGCCGAGCTTGCCGGCGTACCCCGTGGCGATGAGGCGCTCTCCGGGTCGGATGCGGAAGGAGGTATCGAAACGGGCCACCGCCTTTTCTCCGGAGAAATGCCAGGCAGTGTCGCCGCCTGCGAAAGCGCGGTAACGGTCGATGCGGACGGTCGCTTTCGTCCAGCGTCCGGCTGCTTCGGGGGTGTCGGTTACGGCCATGGTCATTACCAGCCGCTGGTCGTGCGGCATCACCGTCCGTGGTCGGGTGGCTAATGTCACGGCTGCGGCCGAAAGAAAGATGGCTGTATAGGTCAGCAGTGATGCGGCGGCAGGCCTCCGTCCGGTCAGGACGGCAGCGGCGAGTGCCACTCCGGCGGCAGTGGCGACCGGCCAGACGGGGAACCGTACGGCATTCGCCGCGACGATGCCGGCAACGACCGCCGGCAGGATGCGGGCGAACGGTACCGGTCGTATGTGGGATGCGTTTTTCATGGCGGCGGGTGGGTTCCGGGGGCGCTGTGGCGCTTGTTCCGGAGGGAGGGGCGGGTTTCGGTCACTACCGGCCCCAGCCGGCCCGGTCGAGACTCCGGTAGTTGATGGCTTCGGCAATGTGTTCGGGCCGGATGTCGGGCGATGCGGCCAGGTCGGCGATGGTACGCGCCACTTTCACGATGCGGTCGTAGGCGCGGGCTGAAAGGTCGAGCCGTTCCATCGCACGGCCGAGCATGGCGCTGCATGCCGCGTCGAGGCGGCAGAACTCACGGAGCATGGCCGGATTCATCATGGCGTTGGTATGGATGCCGTTCGTCCCGGCGAAACGTGCGGCCTGCCGTGCCCGCGCTGCGACCACCCGTTCGCGTATCGCGGCGCTCTTTTCGGCCGGTGCCGTGCCGGAGATTTCGTCCAGCGCGACGGGGGTGACCTCCACATGCAGGTCGATGCGGTCGAGCAGGGGACCCGAAATGCGGTTGATGTAGCGCGATACCGAGGCGGCGCTGCATACGCACTCCTTGGTCGGGTGGTTGTAGTAGCCGCACGGACAGGGATTCATGGCTGCCACGAGCATGAAGTTGGCGGGATATTCGATGGTGTACTTCGCGCGGGCGACCGTCACTTTCTTCTCCTCCAGTGGCTGCCGTAGCACTTCGAGCATGTTGCGGCCGAATTCGGGCAGTTCGTCGAGAAAGAGGATGCCGTTGTGGGCGAGAGAGATTTCGCCCGGCTGGGGATTGGTGCCCCCGCCGATAAGAGCTACCTGCGAGGCGAGATGGTGCGGAGCGCGGAAAGGGCGGTGCGTCATGAGGCCCCGTGTGCTTCCCGGCTTTCCGGCTATGGAGTGTATCTTGGTGGTCTCGAGCGATTCGGCGGTCGTCATGGGCGGCATGATGGTGGGCATGCGCCGGGCGAGCATCGTCTTTCCCGACCCGGGCGAACCTATCATGATGACGTTGTGGCCTCCGGCAGCGGCCACTTCGAGGGCACGCTTGACGTGGGCCTGTCCTTTGACGTCGGCGAAGTCCTCTTCGTAAGGCGACTCAGCTTCGTCGCCTTCCGTCGTTTCGTGGACATAGGGTGGGACGGCTGCGTCGCCGTTCAGAAAATCGACCACCTCCTTCAGGGAACCGGCGGCTATCGTTTCCAACCCTTCGGCCACGGCTGCTTCGGCGGCGTTCTCCCGTGGCAGGATGAATCCCCTGAAACCGTTCCGACGGGCATTGACCGCAATGGGAAGGGCTCCGCGGATGGGTTTTACCGTTCCGTCGAGCGAGAGTTCCCCCATGATGATGTAGCCGCCGAGCCGGTCGGGGGCTACCTGTCCCGCTGCGGCGAGAATGGCTACGGCAATGGTCAGGTCGAGCGAAGAGCCCTCCTTGCGGACGTCTGCCGGTGCGAGGTTTACGACCACCTTCTTGCCGGGCATCTTCAGTCCGCTGTTGTCGAAAGCCGAACGGATGCGCTCCTGGCTTTCGCGCACGGCGTTATCGGGCAGCCCGACCAGAAACATGCCCAGACCGGGGGTGATGTTGACCTCCACCTCCACCGTCATGGCCTCTATTCCGACGAGGGCGCTTGCGTAACATTTCGTGAACATGGCGTAGCTTTGTTGCGTTTGGTTCGGGAACGGGGTTTCGGTCCGTCGTTCTTCGGAGCGGGGCTGGGGCAACGGACGGGCCGCCGGACAGGTGCCGTTCCGGAGGGCGTACCCGCATCAGAAGGGGCTCTCCTCGTCGAACGTCCGCATGGGGCGTCCGAACGAGCCGCCTCCGTTCAGGTCGCTGTCGAACTCTGCGGCTCCGGCTCCGGAGAGCGAACCGTAATCGTCGTCGTTCATACTGCTCTCTATCATCGTCCCCGCTTCGTCATCGTAATCGAGGAAGCGGGCCTGCTCTTTGCGGAAGCGCAGTTTTACGGTATCCGTCGCGCCGTTACGGTGCTTGGCGAGGATGATTTCGGCCATACCCGCCGTCGGGTTACCGTCTTCGTCCTGTGTGAAGCCGAAGTATTCCGGACGGTGGATGAAGGCCACGATGTCGGCATCCTGTTCGATGGCCCCCGATTCGCGCAAGTCGGAGAGCTGCGGCCGCTTGAGGCCGGAGCGCGACTCGATGGAGCGGTTGAGCTGCGAGAGGGCGATGATGGGGATGTTGAGCTCCTTGGCGATGGACTTCAGACCGCGAGAAATGGAGGCCACCTCCTGTTCACGGTTGCTGCGGCTGTCGGCGTTGCCCGTCATGAGCTGCAGGTAGTCGATGATGATTATCTGGATGTCGTGCTGTGCCTTGAGACGGCGGGCCTTCGAGCGGAGCTCGTAGATGGAGAGGGCCGGCGTATCGTCGATGAAAAGCGGAGCGGTGGGCAGGATGCGTGTCGTCTGTTCGAGGTGGCGCCACTGCTCGGCGGTCAGCTTGCCGCTCCGCACGTCGGCCGAGGAGAGCCCCGATTCGGCGACGATGAGGCGCATCATAAGCTGCACGGAACTCATTTCGAGCGAGAAGAAAGCCACGGGCTTTTCGTGGTCGATGGCCATGTTGCGGGCCATGGAGAGGACGAAGGCGGTCTTGCCCATCGAGGGACGGGCTGCGATGATGATGAGGTCGGAGGGCTGCCATCCCAGCGTGAGCTGGTCGAGGCGGGTGAAGCCGGTCGGGACGCCGTTCATCGTGCCGCCCTGTGCGTGCGCCTCCTCGATGGCCTTCATCGCCTTGTCGAAAACGAGACTGGCGCTCTGGATATCGCGCTTGATGTGTCCCTCCGAAACCTTGAAAATCTCCGCTTCGGCGTAGTCTATCAGGTCGGTCACGTCGGTACTCTCATCGTAGGAGCGGCGCTGTATCTCGGTCGAGGCGCGGATGAGCTCCCGCTGCACGTATTTCTGTGCGATGATGGTGGCGTGGAACTCGATGTTCATCGCCGAGGCCACCTTCTGCGTCAGCTGGGCGAGAAAAGGGGCGCCGCCCACCTCTTTCAGTTTTTTCTGCCGTTTGAGTTTCTCGGTGACTGTAAGCAGGTCCACCGGCTTGTTTTCCGAGCAGAGCTCTTCAATGGCGCGGTAGATGATGCGGTGCGTGTCGAGATAGAATGCGTCGGCCGTCAGGAACTCCTGCACGGTGGTGATGCTGTCGCCTTCGAGCATGAGGGCGCCGAGCACGGCCTCCTCCAGCTCCACCGCCTGGGGCGGCAGGGTGGCGGCGCCTTCCGTGAGCGTGTCGTATGCCTGTCGGTTGTTTTGGTTGGGTGTATAGTTCTTAGCCATAAGTATCCCTCGGATTGGAGGGTAAAGATACGAAAAAAGGGCGTCTCTTTATTCCCCTGTTTGAATCCGGACCCTTTTTCGGGTTTCGGGAGGGCGCAGCCCTGTTGCCGGTGGAACGGAGTGCCTTCCGAAGGATTCCGTCGCGGGGAGGCGGATGACTGCGTTTCCGGCCCGGAGCAGTCTGCGGGAAACGGCTGCTGTGCGGTGGCCGGAGGGGGCTACCGGTTGCGGCCTTTCGGCTTTTTCCCTGCGGCTGCGGAGAACCTGTCCGGGCCGCCGTGTCCGGGCCGCCCGCTGTTGCGGTCGTTCCGGGCCGTGTCGTACTCCCCGAAGGCCCGGCGGATGGCCTGCGCCGTATCGCGCCCCTTGCCTGCGGGGTGCTCGTTTTGCCTGTCCGGTTTCGGAGCGGCAGGGCGGCTCGGGTGGCTTTGTCCGTGCTTGCCTCGGCGGGGGACGAGCTGGTCGCTGCGCAGGGTGCCGTCGGCATTACGGAAGAAGTAGCTCTTTTGGCGGCGCTTTTCGTCCTGGCTTTTCGCCACGTAGAGGGGACGTCCCGTGTAGGGGTCGCTCTCCGTATAGAACATCACGGAACTGAGCGTCATGGGGGTGGGAGTAAGGTCCTGTACCTGCTCCAGCCGGAAGTCGAGCGAGCGCGTGATTGCCGAGAGGCGTTCCATGTCGGCTTCGGTGCAGCCCGGATGGCTCGATATGAAATAGGGGATGAGCTGGTAGCGGAGCCCTTCGCGGCGGCAGATGTCGTTGAATTGTGCGTTCAGCTCGCGGAACAGTGCGAACGACGGCTTGCGCATCAGCTTCAGTACCTCGTCTTCGGTGTGCTCCGGGGCTACTTTCAGCCTGCCGGAGGTGTGGTTTACGACCACTTCGCGCAGGTAGGCCCCGCCGTCGCTGCGGTCGAACAGGTCGTAACGGATACCGCTGCCGATGAAGGCTTTCTTGACGCCCTTGATTTCCGTCGCCCGCCGGTAGAGCGCCAGCAGCCGGGCATGGCTGTTGTCGAGATTGGGGCAGGGTTTCGGGTGCAGGCAGGAGGGACGCGTGCACCGGCTGCACAGCGATGTGTCGCGGCCTCCCATGCCGTACATGTTGGCCGAGGGGCCGCCGATGTCGGAGATATACCCTTTGAAGCCCTCCATGCGGGTGACCTTCTCGATTTCGGCCAATACGGAACGTTCGCTGCGCGAGGAGATGAATTTGCCCTGATGGGCGGATATGGTGCAGAAGCTGCATCCGCCGAAACAGCCCCGGTGAATGTTCACGGAGTATTTAATCATCTCGTAGGCGGGGATGTCGCCCTTGCCGGTATAGCGCGGATGGGGCAGGCGCGTATAGGGGAGGTCGAAACTGCGGTCGATTTCGGCTTCCGTCAGTGCGGGGTAGGGCGGATTCACCACCACCGGTTTTCCGGCTGCATATTCCACGAGTATCTTCTCCTGTCGCAGGCGGTTGCTCTCGGTCTCGATGCGGACGAAATTCTCGGCGAAGGCCCGTTTGGAGGCGAGGCACTCCTCATAGGAGTGGAGCGTAAGCGTCGTTTCCGGTGCCAGACGGGCGACGTACCCTTCGTCGGCGAGGAAAGCCACCTGCGGCAGCCGGCGCAGGAGTTTGGCATTGAAACCGTTTTTCATCGCCCGTGCCACGTCGATGATGGATTTGTCGCCCATGCCGTACATGAGCAGGTCGGCGCCGCTGTCGATGAGCAGGGATGGATGCAGCGAGTCGCTCCAGTAGTCGTAGTGCGTCAGGCGGCGGAGTGAGGCCTCGATGCCGCCGATGACTACGGGCGTATTCGGATAGAGCGACTTCAGTATGCGGGTATAGACCGTCACGGCGCGGTCGGGCCGAAAACCTGCTTTTCCTCCCGGTGTATAGGCATCGTCGCTCCGCAGCCGCAGGTTGGCCGTGTAGTGGTTCACCATGGAGTCCATGCTGCCGCCCGATACGCCGAAGAAGAGCCGCGGCTTGCCCAACTTGCGGAAATCGCGCAGGTCGTCGCGCCAGTTGGGCTGCGGTACGATGGCCACGCGGTAGCCTTCGGCCTGCAACAGTCGGCCTATTACGGCTGCACCGAATGCGGGATGGTCTACGTAGGCGTCGCCTGAGAAGAGAATGATGTCCAGATAGTCCCAGCCGAGCGCTTCAACCTCTTTGACGGTAGTGGGCAGCCACTCCGCTGCGGAGTGTGTGATGGGGGTGCGGGTCATGTCTCGGGAAGGTTTACGGGAGCAGCAGCGAACTGTCGCCGTAGCTGAGGAAACGGAAACCGTGCGAGAGGGCGTAATCGTAGAGGCGTCGCCACTCTTCGCCGATGAATGCCGATACCAGCAGCAGCAGCGTGCTTTTTGGCTGGTGAAAATTGGTTATCATACCCGAAGTCAGCCGGTAGGTGAAACCGGGCATTATCATAATCTGCGTGGCGGCCTGCAGCTTTTCGGTGCCGGCGGCCTCCATGTACGAGGCGAGTGTGCCGAGCAGCTCCGCACCGTCGGCTTCGGCCGGTAGGTCGTAGGCTTCCCACTGTCCCACGGGGGTGTCGGTATGCGGGTTGCCCTCGCGGAGTATCCGCCATCCCAGTACGGGGAGCGATTCCAGCGTCCGTACCGAGGTGGTGCCCACGGCGACAATGTGCCTGCCTGCCGCCGCTGCGGCGAGGCGGCGTACCGTGGCTGCCGTTACCTCGAAGTGTTCGGTGTGCATGGTGTGCTGCAGGGGATTGTCCGTCTTGACGGGAAGAAAGGTGCCCGCACCCACATGCAGCGTCACCTCTTCGGTGCGTACTCCTTCCCTGCGCAGTCTCTCTATCAGTTCCGGGGTGAAGTGCAAACCGGCCGTAGGGGCGGCTACGGAGCCTTCGAAACGGGAGTAGACGGTCTGATAGCGGGTGTTGTCTATCTCTTCGCTGTCGCGGCCGAGGTAGGGCGGTATCGGGATGCGGCCCAAGTGTTCGAGCAGCTGGCCGAAACTCAGTGCCGCGTCCCATGTGAAGCGCACCACCTGCGAGGTCCCCGCCGTGCCTTCGCGCCACGCCTGCACCCGGCACGGAACGCCGTTGCAGTCGAAGTCGATGGCGAGCGGTCCCTCCTTCCACTTCTTGAGGTTGCCGACGATGCACTGCCACCGGCACTCGCCCTGTGCCGCGAAAGCACGTTCGTAGTCGGCCGGGGCGTGCGGTTCGAGGCAGAAGACCTCCACGCGTGCGCCGCTGGGTTTGTGCATGACGATGCGTGCGCGTATCACTTTCGTGTTGTTGAACACCAGCACGGCCCCTTCGGGCAGCTCTCCGCCGATGCCGCGGAAACGGGTCTCCGAGAGGGCGCCCCTACGGTACACGAGCAGCCGCGATGCATCGCGTTCGTCGGCCGGGAAACGCGCGATGCGTTCGTCGGGCAGAGGATAGTCGAAATCCGATATGTTGACGCTGTCTTTTGGTGTCATGCGTGTGCGGGGAGAATATGGCGTACGGCACGGCCGCATCCGGTTGTTCAAAAAAAAGAGAGACCCGCATGCGCCTGTAAGCCGGGTTCTGTGCGTGCCGCGGCTCGCACCGCGGCACGTTTCCGCCATTTATCTACGCCTGCAGTCTCCCGCAGGCTCAAGCGGCCTACCCCCCGGCAGCGGGCGAGCAACCCTTGAATGCCGGTATACATGGCCTTGCAACCCGCAAGTGGTACGGCCCCGCGTGTCGCCACGGCGGGCGGTGGGCTCTTACCCCGCCTTTTCACCCTTACCCCGAACCGGGGCGGTCGTTTTCTGTTACCTTGACTGTGCCCTCACGGACATCTACCCGTTAGGTAGTGCGGTGCTCTGCGTTGCCCGGACTTTCCTCTCCCCCTCGCGGGGCAGCGGCGGAACGTCGCGGCGGGCTCTCCGTGCCGCAAAAGTAGTCATAATCGGCGGGAATCCGACCGCTTCCCCCGATTATTCCGCATCGGGCCGGTCGGACGGAGGGGCTTTCGGACGGTGTCCGAAACGTCGCGGTGGCCCGTCAGCCGAGCGATAATCCTTATCTTTTGCTATCTTTGTCGGGATAGAGCGCGGGAATGATGAGGATAGTCGTGATGTACCCTACCTGGGGGGAGGCCAGGCCGTTCATGCTCGGTTCCGCCGGAGGTACGGCGGAGGTGTGGCGGTGCGGTATCGGTGCCGTGGAGTGTGCTGCGCGCACGGCGGGTGTCCTCGCTGCACGGAGACCCGACTTCATCCTGTTGGCCGGTATTGCCGGTGCACATCCGTCCGTCGGGCTGGCGAAGGGCGATACAGTGATGGTGTCACGCGAATATGCCGCCGATGTGGGGACGCTGCGCGAGGGGCGTTTCATTCCGCTGCCGGTGGACGGGAACGACGTGAAGAACAACTTTTACGATAACCCCACGTCCGTGCCGCCCCTTTTCCGGAGCGTAGCCTCGGATACGGTCGCCGTCGCGGGAACACCCGTGAGGGCGGAGAGCGCGGCCTGCATAGAGAATATGGAGGGAGCCGGTTTCTTCGCCGTATGCGGTGCGCTGGGGGTGTCTTTCGCCGAGCTTCGCTGCATATCGAATTATATCGGCGAGGAGCGCGGCCGTTGGCGGATTGCGGAGGCGGTCGGAAGGCTTGCGGAGGATGTCGGGAGGTTCATCGACGCTGTGCGGGAGTGGTCGTAAGGAGTTGCCGGACGGACGGGCCGTCTTCGGGACGGAGGAACGAAGATTCAGTAATAGACAGTTGGACGTATGAAATTATCGCTTGCCATTTCGCCGTGTCCGAACGACACGTTCATGTTCGATGCCATGCTCAACGGACGCATCGATACCGAAGGGTTGGAGTTCGAGGTCGTCTTCAAGGATATAGAGGAGCTGAATGCGGGACTCTCCGCCGCGGAGGGAGTACGTCCGCACATCAGCAAGGCGAGTTATGCCGTCCTGCCGCAGGTCGCTGACCGTTATTGCGCTCTGCGCAGCGGGAGTGCGCTGGGACGCGGCAACGGCCCGTTGCTGGTGGCCGGCGACGAAAGTGCCGCGACGGACGACTGTTCGATGCGTATCGCCGTACCGGGGATGCACACCACTGCGAACCTGCTCATGGAGCGTCTCTTTCCGCACCTTTCCGACAAACGGGCCTATCTCTTCTCCGATATTCCGCACATCGTCGGGCGGGGTGAGTGCGATGCGGGGGTGCTGATACACGAGGGACGTTTCGTCTATCGCCGTTACGGGCTCTTTCTGCTGGCCGACCTCGGTGTGGAGTGGGAGCGGGCGACCGGGCTGCCCCTGCCGCTGGGAGTCATCGTCGCCGACCGGAGCCTGCCTGCGGAGGTGGCCGGGACGGCGGAACGGGTGCTGCGCCGGAGCATCGCCTATGCCTTCGCGCATCCGGCCGATTCGTTACCCTTCGTCCGGGAGCATGCGCAGGAGTTGGACGAAGGGGTGATAAGAAACCATATCGAATTCTTCGTGAACGACTATTCGCTGGATATTGGCCCGGAGGGTGCCGAAGCGGTCGCCAGACTGCTCGACATGCCCTCTGCAACGTTGTTCCGGGCTTGAGTGCAGGTACTGTTTCTCTTTCGTGGCGTAATTCAGTTGAAGGCGTGAAATTCTTTCCTATCCTGTTTGTCAGTCGGATGGCAGGCGGGGTAATTCGAATAGCCGTCTGCGCCGGCGGTTTCCTTTCCGGCAGTCGGCAAAAAGCATTTCCGGTTCGGTAGATGGCCGTTCCGGCGCATAGCAGAGTATAGATGGAATAATTCCGTCAAATTCCGGGGCGGACAGTTGGATTTTCCGGATATTATCCGTTTATTTGTTGCCGGAAAAAGGGGGTGCCTCCGTGGGGGCGGCTGAGATTATACCCAATGAACCTGATACGGTCAATACCGTCGTAGGGATTTTTTCTGAGTATATTGCTTTCTTTTCGTGCGCATTCGGGCACTTTCGTTTTCCTTGACCGATATTAAAATAGGAGTGGAACGATGTTCGGCGTACAGTTCATCACACATCATACCGATACCATCACGTACCTCGACTCCGTGCGTATTGCACTGGAGGGAGGATGCCGCTGGATACAGTTGCGCATGAAGGAGGCGCCCGACACGCAAGCGGAGGAGGTCGCCCGTCAGGCGCTGGCCCTGTGCCGTGCTGCCGGAGCGGTATTCATCATCGACGACCGCGTGGAGCTGGCCGGCAGACTGCATGCCGACGGCGTGCATCTCGGCAAGGCGGACATGCCGGTAAGGGAGGCCCGGCGCCTGCTCGGGCCGGGGTTCCGTATCGGAGGAACGGCCAATACGTTCGAGGATGTCCGTATCCATTACGAGGGGGGCGCCGACTATATCGGCTGCGGCCCGTTCCGCTACACCACGACCAAACAGAAACTCGCCCCCATTCTGGGGCTCGAAGGATACCGGGCCATAACCGCCCGTATGCGGGAGGAGGGCATCGACCTGCCCGTGGTGGGCATCGGTGGTGTGACGGCCGAGGATATGTCTGCCCTGGCCGGAGCCGGACTCAGCGGTATTGCGCTCAGCGGGAGCGTATTGCGTGCCGCAGACCCGGTGGGCGAAATGCGGAGGGTCATGCAGATTGCGAAACAAGTTTCAGATAACTATGGAAGACAAAATCAAAATTAACTACCCCGATTCCGAAAAGGTCTATATGCCTGGCTCCCTCTATCCGGAGCTGCGCGTGGGGATGCGGCGTGTGCGGCTGACGCCCACAGTGGTCGTGAAGGACGGGGAGAAGGTACTTACGGAGAATCCTCCGGTGTACATCTACGATACCAGCGGGGCATACAGCGACCCGGCTGTGCCGATAGACCTGCGCAAGGGGCTGCCCCGGCTGCGGGAGGAGTGGATACGGAAGCGGGAGGTGGAACGGCTCCCCGGCATCACTTCCGAATACGGCCGGGCACGGCTCGCCGACCGGAGCCTCGACCATCTGCGTTTCGAGCACATACAGCTTCCTTACCGGGCCAAGGAGGGGTGTCAGGTGACGCAGATGTATTATGCCAAACAGGGTATCATTACCCCGGAGATGGAGTATGTGGCTATCCGCGAGAACATGAACTGCCGCGAGCTGGGCATCGACTCCTACATCACGCCGGAGTTCGTCCGACAGGAAATCGCCGCAGGACGGGCGGCGCTGCCGGCCAACATCAACCATCCCGAGGCCGAGCCGATGATAATCGGTTCCCGTTTCCTGGTCAAAATCAACACCAACATCGGCAATTCCGCCACTTCGTCCACCATCGAGGAGGAGGTGGAGAAGGCCGTGTGGAGCTGCAAGTGGGGCGGCGATACGCTGATGGACCTCTCCACGGGCGACAACATCCACGAGACGCGCGAATGGATAATCCGCAACTGTCCCGTGCCGGTCGGGACGGTGCCGATGTATCAGGCTATGGAGAAGGTGAAGGGCCGTGCCGAGGATTTGACGTGGGAGCTTTTCCGCGACACCCTGATAGAGCAGTGCGAGCAGGGGGTGGACTACTTCACCATTCACTGCGGCATCCGGCTGAGGAATATTCACTACGCCAACGACCGCCTGTGCGGCATGGTCAGCCGCGGAGGCAGCATCATTTCGCAGTGGTGCAAGGCGCACAACCGGGAGAGCTTCCTCTATGAACATTTCGATGATATCTGCGACATTTGTGCGCGGTATGACGTGGCGCTGTCGCTCGGCGACGGTCTGCGTCCGGGAGCCATCCGCGACGCCAATGACCGGGCGCAGTTCGCCGAGCTCGATACCATGGGCGAGCTGGTCGAGCGGGCCTGGGCGAAAAACGTGCAGGCCTTCATCGAAGGGCCGGGGCACGTTCCCATGCACAAGATACGGGAGAACATGGACCGTCAAATAGAGAAATGTCACGGCGCCCCCTTCTATACGCTCGGGCCGCTGGTGACGGACATAGCACCTGGCTACGACCATATCACGAGCGCTATCGGCGCCGCGCTGATAGGGTGGTACGGGACGGCCATGCTCTGCTACGTAACCCCTAAGGAGCACCTCGCCCTGCCGCAGAAGGAGGACGTGCGCGTAGGGGTGGTGACCTACAAGATAGCCGCCCATGCGGCCGACCTCGCCAAAGGGCATCCGGGAGCCGACGTGCGCGACAATGCCCTGAGCAAGGCGCGTTACGAATTCCGCTGGAAAGACCAGTTCAACCTGAGTCTCGACCCGGAACGCGCGCTGCACTATTACCGCGAGGCAAACCACCTCAACGGCAAGTACTGCACCATGTGCGGGCCGCATTTCTGCGCCATGCGCATCAGTCAGCAGCTCCGCGACTGCGATTACACGGCAGGCGGGGAGGACGACGGTATCAGTGGACAGCAATAACTAAAAACAGATGAAGCATATGATTGAGACGAAAGTATCGCAGGGAATCGTAAGTACCTATTTCGACAAGCTCCAGAAAAATCTGGAATTGGACGTAGCCATCGTGGGCGGCGGGCCTTCGGGTATCGTGGCGGCCTACTACCTCGCCAAGGCGGGGCTTCGGGTGGCGCAGTTCGACCGTAAACTCGCTCCCGGCGGAGGCATGTGGGGCGGCGCCATGATGTTCAACCAAATAGTGATTCAGGAGGAGGCGATGGATATCGTGCGCGAGTTCGGGATAAATTATGCCCCCTTCGGTGAAGGACTTTACGTGATGGATTCGGTGGAGAGCACTTCGGCGCTCCTTTATCATGCGGTACATGCCGGAGCGACCGTATTCAACTGCTATTCGGTGGAAGACGTGGTCTATAAGGAGAACCGCGTGAGCGGCGTCGTGGTGAACTGGACGCCGGTGCTGCGCGAAGGGCTGCATGTGGACCCGCTCAACATCCTGGCCAAGGTGGTCATCGACGGTACGGGGCACGACAGCGAAATAGCTGCCACGGTAGCCCGCAAGAACGGCGCGCGGCTCAATACCGAAACGGGGGGCGTCGTAGGCGAACGTTCGCTCGACGTGACCGCCGGCGAGGATGAAGTGGTGAAGGGTACCAAGGAGATCTACCCCGGACTTTATGTGTGCGGCATGGCCGCTTCGGCGGTTTCCGGTACGCCCCGCATGGGGCCGATATTCGGCGGGATGCTCATGTCGGGCAAAAAGGTGGCCGACGAGATAATCGCCTGTCTGAAAAAGTGATGCCCTGCGGCGTCCGCGTATTTGCCGCCCGCCAGAAAAGGCGGGCGGCTTCTTTTTTTCGTATGGTGCAGGCTGCGGAAAGGTGGGAAGGGGTGAAACACGGGGCGGGCGGTGTGCGGGGCGGGAGACTTTTGCCTTCGCCGTTCGGGGCGGGAAGCGGATTGTTCTCGGCGCTGGCAATGAGGTCGGCGGTCGTGTTGCACAGTGGCGGTTTGCATGTCGGGGAAACGCTTCGTGTTCGGGGACGGTGCGTCCGGGGCGGAGGGTCGGGCTGTCGGCGTAGGGAGATGTGTCCGGGCGGGGCAGCCGGGATGCAGATTCGGATGCCGTGGAAAAAGAACCGGGAGCGGGTCAGCGGGCGGCTTGCAGCAGGTGTCTGAAGTGGCGGAGTACCTCTGCGGTGTCGGCCGGCGAGCGGAAGCGTGCCCAGATGTCGCCGAGGAGGGCGGCGCCTCCGAAACCGTAATCGCGCACCTCCGGCAGATTCGCTTCCGATACACCTCCGAGAGCCAGCACCTTTTCGTCGATAATTCCCGCGGCAGCCGCTTCGCGCAGCGCTGCGGGCGGGAAGGCGGAGCGGTACCCCTGTTTCGAGATGCTGTCGAAGACGGGGCTCAGGAAGAGATAGTCCGTCGCCGTGCGGTGTGTGGCCACCTCTTCGAGCGAGTGGCACGACCGGCTGACCGTGCCGCGGTAGCCGTCGGGCAGGTCGGGATTGCGGCCGTTGAGGTGTACGCCGCCCAAGCCGTAGGTGCGCTGGAGGGGAAAGTGGTCGTGCAGGGTGATGCGGGGGCGGAAGGGGGCAGGGAACCGTTCTATCAGTGCGGCGAGCTCGGCGGCCGTGCATCCCGGCTTGCGCAGGTGTATCCGGTCGAGCCCCTCTTCGAGCATGGCCTGCATGAGTTCCGTTTCGCCCGGAAGAAATTCGGGGGAGGTGATGACTATCAGTTTCATTGCGTGTCGTCTGTCTTGCCGGGGAAGTGCCAGAGCGGGCCGTTGCCCCGGCCGATTTGCAGGGTGCGTGCGGCTTCGATGGCGGCGGTTACGTATTCCTTTGCCCTGCCTACGGCCGTCTCCAGCGGGAGCCCCCTGCCAAGCAGGGTGGCGATGGCCGACGAGAGTGTACAGCCCGTTCCGTGGAGGTTGGAGGTCTCGATGCGGTCGGCCGTATAGGCGTACATCCGTCCGTCGTACAGGATGTCGGTGGGCCGGTCTGCGTCGAGGTGGCCGCCCTTTATCAGGAAGGCGCAGCCGTAGCGTTCGTGGAGCAGCCGGGCCGCACGGCGCATTTCCTCCTCGTCAGTGATGGGCTCTCCCGTGAGCAGCGATGCTTCGGGCAGGTTGGGCGTCACCACCCGGCAGAGCGGAAATAGACGGTTGCAGGCGGTTTCAAGGGCGTCGGGCTGGGTCAGTATTTTGCCGCTCGTGGAAAGGGCCACGGGGTCGAAGACCACGTTCCGGCATCCGTATCGTTCCAATACCTCCGCGATGGCGGAGATGATGGCGGGCGTGCCTGTCATGCCGATTTTGACGGCATCCGGGGAGAGGTCTTCGATGACGGCCCCGCATTGGCGTCCGACCGTTTCGGGGGAGAGGTACTCCACCTGCGCCACCCCGCGGGTATTCTGTACGGTAATGGCCGTGACGGCTGCGGCGGCATAGCCTCCCAGCGCCGAGACGGTTTTGATGTCGGCCTGTATGCCGGCTCCGCCGGAGGGGTCGGAACCTGCTATGGCGAGAATGACGGGCGGTGTGTTCATGTTTTCGGGTGGTTGGCCGGCCTGCCGGGGCAGGGGTGCGGCGTTTCTGCAAAGATAGGGAAACCGGCGGACATTCCGGTCTGCGGCGACCGGGCGTATGGGCGTGTCATCCCACCCGGTCGCCCTGCCGGGAGTCACGCTTTGCGGAGGAAGGTACGGAAGAGGAGGGCGGGGCCGTCGGTCTCTATGGCGAAGGTATCGGTCTCGGCTTCGTTCAGCGTACCGCACCACCACGAACGGAATCCCTCTGCGGGGGGAGTGTAGCGCAGGCCCCGGACGGAGATGCGTGTGCCCGGTACGATGGTGAAAATGGAGACCTGCTGCCGGGGCATGCTGTCGAAGGTCGCCGCACCTTCCACGGCATTGAAGACACCGTAGGGGGTCACCATTTGTACGTCGGCCTGCCGGGCATAGTCGGCCAGCAGGGCGATGTTGCCTATCGCATGGTCTTCGCGGCCGCCGGTGGCACCGAGTATGGTGAGCTCCCTGCGGCCCTGCTCCATGCAGAAAGAGAAAGCTTTCGTAAGGTCGTTGGTCTCCTGGTCGGGGACGATGTGCAGGATGTCCCGGAACCGCTGGGCCGTCGTGCGGCCGATGGAGTCGCCGTCGCCCACGATGGCCGACGGGATGCCACCGCGGGCGGTATAGGCGTCGGCCGCCCCGTCGCAGCACACCACATAGCGGGCCTGGGCGAGGAGTGTTGCGGGAATCCCCTCCGCGGGGTATTCGCCGTCGGCGAGGATAACCGTTTCGGGCGCTGTTGCGGCGTCAGGCATCCGGAAGTGTCGTCTTTCCATTTTTCATCATTTTTAACCATTTGAAGTAACCCGCCACTGCCGCGACGGCATACAGGGTATAGAGAACTCCGGTGGGGCAGAGCCCCTTGTAAAAGTACAGACCTGCGGAGACGATATCGACCGCTATCCACACGAGCCACTGCTCCGCATATTTGCGCGAGAGCATCCACAGGGCGGTAATGCTCAGCGCCGTGGTAAAACTGTCGCCGTAGGGCACTGTGCTGTCGGTGAAGTGCACCAGCACGGCGGCTGTCGTGGCGAACACTGCGGCCGTAAGGAACGCGAGCGGCGCGACGAGGCGGAGGGGCATCCTCGCGATGGGAGCCTCTTCGCCGGAACCGCCCCGTTTTCTCCACATGAACCAACCGTATATGCCGGCACCGAGGTAATAGACGTTGACGGCCATGTCGGCATAGAATCCCGAACTGTAATAGACGAAGATGTAGATGGCCGGCATGACGATGCCGGCGAGCCAGAGCCAGATGCTGGCCCTGTATTCGAGCCACAGGTATGCGAGTCCTACGGCCGTACCGATTGTCTCCAGATAGTTCATGCCGGGTACGGGGTTGTCCGGAGTACAAAGATAATCATCTTCCGTGGGCCTTCGCAGCCGCGGCGGCTCTTTGTTCGGACAGGTTGCCTGCCGGTGCGGATACGCGCCGGGTGTCGGTTTGAAATGTGCTTTCGGATTTCGTCGAATATATTATATCTTTGTCAGACGGCAGACAGGTGTGCCGCACAGGATTGAATTGTCCAATCAATTAAATAACTTAGCAATGAGCAAGGTACTGATAATCGGAGCCGGCGGTGTGGGAACCGTGGTGGCGCACAAGGTGGCGGCCAGTCCGGTGTTTACGGAAATCATGTTGGCGAGCCGTACCAAGAGCAAGGCCGACGACATAGCCGCCGCGGTGGGCGGAGGAAGGATTAAAACGGCCCGGGTGGATGCCGACAGCGTCGAGGAGCTGACGGCGCTGATGCGGGCTTTCCGGCCGGATATCGTCATCAACGTGGCGCTTCCCTACCAGGACCTGACGATTATGGACGCGTGTCTCGAATGCGGCGTGAACTATCTGGATACGGCCAATTACGAACCCAAGGAGGAGGCCCATTTCGAATATTCATGGCAGTGGGCCTATCAGGACAGGTTCCGCGAGGCAGGGCTTACGGCCATCCTCGGCTGCGGCTTCGACCCCGGCGTCACTTCCATATTCACGGCCTATGCCGCCAAACATCACTTCGACGAGATACATTACCTCGATATCGTGGACTGCAACGCGGGCAACCACGGCATGGCGTTCGCCACCAACTTCAACCCGGAAATCAACATCCGCGAAGTGACGCAGCCCGGCAAGTACTGGGAGAACGGCAAGTGGGTGGAGACCGCTCCGCACGAGATACACAAACCGCTGACCTATCCGGAGATAGGGGAGCGCGAGTCGTATCTTATCTATCACGAGGAGCTCGAATCGCTCGTGAAACACTATCCCTCCATCCGCCGGGCCCGTTTCTGGATGACTTTCGGACAGGAGTACCTGACGCACCTGCGCGTGATACAGAACATCGGCATGGCCCGCATCGACCCCATCGTCTACAACGGGGTGGAGATAGTGCCCATTCAGTTCCTCAAGGCCGTGCTGCCCGACCCCAAATCGCTCGGCGAACACTATACGGGCATGACTTCGATAGGATGCCGTATTCAGGGCGTTAAGGACGGCCGCGAACGTACTTATTACATCTACAATAACTGCGACCACGAGAAAGCCTTTCGGGAGACCGGCACGCAGGCGGTCAGCTTTACGACCGGTGTGCCTGCCGCGCTTGGGGCGGAGATGTTCGCCCGTGGTCTCTGGAAGAAGCCCGGCGTCTTCAACGTAGAGGAGTTCGACCCGGACCCCTTCATGGCCGAAATCGGCGAGAGAGGCCTGCCGTGGGTAGAGCTGTTCGACGTGAACCTCGAATTGTGACACGGACACCGTTATCTTACGACTTTTCCGGCCGGAATTCTCCGGCCGGAAAAGTTTCCTGAGAATCGTATTTTTTAACCTTAAAACCTATTGAACAGATGAAAAGAAGCATTTGGCTGTTGTTCGCTTCGTCATGCCTCTGGCTGGCGGGGTGTTCCGAACCCGCAGGAGGCACAGGAACTGGCGATGACAACGGGAAACCGGGAGGCTCCTTGGAGGAGGAATATGTGGAGATACCCGACCCGCTCTTTTCCGCCTTTCTGGTAAAGCAGTTCGACAAGGACAAAGACGGCCGCATTTCGAAAGCGGAGGCCGAGGAGGTCACCGCTATTCGGGTAACGGAGAATTGGGAAATCGCCTCCGTCGAGGGTATCGCCTCTTTCCCCAACCTGAAGACCTTCGAGTTCTGCGGCGATTTCGAGCATACGCGGCCGCTGACGGGGCTGGATGTGTCGGCCAATACGAAACTGGAGGTACTCAACCTCAGCCGCAACGAGCTGGAATCGCTTGACGTGCGTGCGAATACTGCGCTGCGGGAGCTGAATATCGCCTGGAACGAGGTGGCTGCGGTGGATGTCTCCGGCAATACGGCTTTGGAGGTGCTCAATCTCGGCAGTAACCGACTGGCATCGGTCGATGTGAGGGCCAATGCGGCGCTCCGCGAACTGTCGGTTTCCGGCAACGAAGCGTTGGCGGAGTTGGATTTGAGCAACAATTCCGGACTGGAGGTGCTGGATTGTTCCGGTACGCGGATTCCTTCGGTGGATGTGTCGGCGATGGCGGGGCTTCGGCGGCTGTCGGTCGGAAGCGGTAACATCACCGAAATCGACGTGACGCACAATCCGGCGTTGGAAGAGTTGAATATCGTTTCGTGCAACATGCTCTCCGTAGACCTCAGCAACAATCCGGAGCTTGCGCTCATCTATGCCGGACTGAACAAGTTCACGGAGCTCGATATCAGCGGGTGCGCATCCAGGATGGAGGGGGTCTATTGTGCAGGGTGTCCCGACCTCAGAACGATTTACCAGCGGAAAGGACAGAAGGTGGAGACACTCCTGAAGGACGATACGGCCGAAGTGGTCGTGAAATAACCGAGGGCCGTGACGGCTCCGACAGCACCGGCGGGCAATTGCCCGCCGGTGTTTTTTATGCCTGACGGGCTGCGTAAATCCCAGCGGATGAGCAGCTATGAGCCGCGTGGAAATTGGACGGCGCCGTACCGCAGGAGGAAGTGTTTGCAAATTCTGGAAAAAATGTTTGTAAGTTGCTATATATTAATGTTTTTTGTAGTATAAGTTTGCAGCGTGAAATTCGTGTGGAGCGGCCGGATGCGGTATCGGTACGGCGGCTTCGTAACGGAAACAAAACGGGTTCGGGTCGCATGGACCGGCGGAACACCTTGAGTGATTGATAATGAAATTCAAAAATACAGGTTTAACTTTTTAATGTTCTTTATCGGCATGATGAGTATCAAGGAGGATATCCGCGCCGCTTATGCGGCACCGAAGATTGAAACGACGGAGGTCAGGCTCGAAACGGGCATCGCACAATCCCTGCCTTCGGCGGGCGATTACGAAGAGGGGGGCGAACTGCAGCCCTGGGAGTAGAACGGACGTACAATTTAAAAACGATTTCAGGGGAGAAGAAAGTATGAAGAGGCAATTGTTGTTTTTGGCGGCGGGGGCCGTTGCGCTCCTCGCTTCCTGTACCGGGAGCGAACCCGGAGCATCTGCCGGCGGGATGCGCACAATAGAGATGACCATCGGTGCCCTGACGCGGGGAGTTTATGTGTCGGAGGGGGATACGCGTGTCTCATACGACGATTTGGCCGCCCTGTGGGAAGAGGACGACGTAATCATGGTCGGTTTCGCGGATGCTGCCGGCCGGACATACGGGCCTTTTGAGTTCAGGGCGTCGCAGGCGGGGGCCGTTTCCGACTTTACGGGGAGTGTGACTGTCGGCGAGGAGACTACGGTATTGACCAAAATATACGCCTACTATTACGGGTCGGGAGTGACCGGCGTGAATGCCGACCTGCGGGCGGGGACACTCGCTTTCGGGCTGCCCGCCGTACAGAACGGAAACCTGTCGGATTATACCCTCGGAGTGGCTTACGCGACGGGCGAGTATTCCGTCAAGGCGGGGACTACGGAGTTTACGCTGCCGGCCGGTTTCGCTTTCCGTCCCTCTCTGGCGCGTCTCGATGTGAACGTGACGGGCCTTGCGGCGGGTGAAACGGTACAGTCGGTAACGGTCGGTCTTGACGGATATACCTTCTATGACGGCGGTACGGTGGATTTCGCAGGCACCGCTGAGCCCGTCTTCTCGGCTGCGGATGTGAACGCGGCGGTACGGGTGCTTCCCGGTGTTTCCGCATCCGGCGACCCGGCCGGATATATGGTCGGCATCGTTCCGCTCGACCTCGGCGGCCGGTCTGCACGGATGGACGTGACGGTCATTACCCGGTCGGGGCAGAGCGGCAAGAGATATACGGCGAGTTTCGTGGCTACGGAGCTCGCGGCGGCCACGCGTTACACCGTGAAGATGGATGTGGCTTCGCTCCAGAGCGAGGAGGTGACCTATATCGAGGATGGAACCCTCGATGCCATCAACAACGACAAGGACGGCTATTTCATCCTGACCGATGACATGACGCTGGATGCGATGCCTAACATCACCGATTTCGGCGGAACGCTGGACGGCGACGGACATACCATAGACATGGGTACGGTCGGCTCGGTGAGCAGCGAGCAGGCCGGTATTTTCGCTACAACCACGGGCGATGCCGCAATCGTGAACCTGAACGTGAAAGTGGAGTCGCTGGAAGGCGATGCGAGCGAAGGCGGCCTCATCGTGGGTAAGGTGAAGGACGGTACGCTGACGCTCGACAACGTGCATGCTTCCGGTTCCATAACGGCTACCAGATACGGTGACTCCAACCACATGTTCGGGGGCGGTCTGGTAGGGTTCGTTCCTATGGGGGCGGTACTCGAGGCTGCGAACTGCTCGTTCACGGGGTCCGTGTCTACGAATATGACTGCACTGATAGATGCCAATGCATATAACTGTTATGTAGGTGGTATCGTAGGTGCACTGGAAACCGGAGTGGATTCTTTTGAAAAGAATACGGATTATGCAGGCAGTGAAGCGGGTGCGGCGTCGTCGATTGTAAATTGCCGGGTATTCGATGCAGCGTTGGTCAATACGTGGCGCGGTGGTACTTCGATTGGTGGCGGTATAGCTGTCAGGTCCGAGTTCTATACGGGCGGTATTGCGGGACGCTGTACGGGACGCATCGAGAACTGCTCGGTCGAGAATACGCATCTGACGGGTGTTGTGGATACCGACGGTGCGGGACGTCAGGCAAAGCCCGTGGTCGGGAACGACTGGTACGAATATACGTTCAATGAAAACAATAGCTATACGAACGTGACCGTAAACGGAGGTGAGGCGCGTACCGGTTTGTACCGGGGAGCCGGTGCTGCCGGAACGGACAGGCCCGATTATTCCGACATACAGTAATGCCGCTTGGCCCCGCAGGGGCGTCGGGCGGCACCCGGGAAAGGCCGCCCGGTATATCTTTTCCGATACCGGTACGGCAGCGCAAAGTGCGCTGCCGTACCGGCGTTTACGGGTGGATGGTTCCGGCTGATTCGGCCGAATCGCGCCTGCCTCTGCGGGTCGGGCTGTCGTCCGAAGACCGCTTTCAGCCTTCGGCGAATATTCGTATATTTGCAGAAATTGTTGTCATGGTGGATTTCGATAAGGTGCCGTCGCCCTGCTTCGTGCTCGACGAACGGCTGTTGCGCAGGAACCTTGCGGTCATCGACAAGGTGCGTCGGGCTGCGGGTGTAGAAATAATCGTGGCGCTGAAGGCGTGTGCGATGTGGCGCATATTCCCGCTGTTGCGGGAACATTCCGACGGGGCTACGGCGAGTTCCGTGGCGGAAGCGCGCCTCGTGCTCGAAGAGTATGGCAGCCGGGCGCATACCTATGCGCCTGTCTATACCGAAAACGATTTTCCGGAGATAATGCGTTGCAGCGACCACATTACGTTTAATTCGCTGGGACAGTGGGAGCGCTTCGGCGCCCGGGCCCTGCTGAACGGCATATCCTGCGGGCTGCGGGTGAACCCGGCCTATTCGACGGTGGCGACCGACCTCTATAATCCGGCGTCGCCCGATTCGCGGCTCGGTATTCCGGCTGCCGACCTGCCCCGGCTGCCGGAAGGGGTGGAAGGGCTTCATTTCCATACCCTTTGCGAGTCGCGGCCGGCCGACCTGCGCGCGACGCTCGGGGCGTTCGAGGAGCGGTTCGGCCACCTGCTGCCGCAGGTGCGGTGGGTGAACATGGGCGGCGGCCATCTGATGACGGCGGAAGATTACGACGAGGAGGAACTTATCGATATCCTGCGCGGGTTCCGCGCGCGGTATCCCCACCTGCGCATCATTCTGGAACCGGGGAGTGCGTTCACATGGCGTACGGGATGGCTCGTTGCGACAGTGGAGGATATTGTCCGCAATGGCGGGGTGAATACGGCGATGCTGAACGTTTCGTTCGCATGCCACATGCCCGATACGCTGGAGATGCCCTACAAGCCCGCCATCGTGGGGGCGCACGAGCCCCGGCCCGGGGAGGTGCGCTGGCGCATGGGCGGCAACTGCTGCCTGGCGGGCGACTACAAGGGCGACTGGGCGTTCGATACGGAACCTTCGGTGGGCGACCGGGTGGTGTTCGAGGATATGATACACTACACGATGGTGAAGACCACGATGTTCAACGGGGTTTCCCACCCCTCGATAGCCATTGTGCATGAAAACGGGAAGCTGGAAGTGGTAAAACGGTTCGGTTACCGCGATTTCCGTGACAGAATGTCGTGAGGAGAGCGACCTCAGGCCAGGTTTTCGCCCGACGACCGTTTTCGGTTTTCATCGAATATGTTTTTTATATTTGCTTCAAACGAATTGCTTTGCGAGCGTGCGCCGGCCTTTGGCCCGACATGCACTTTCGTATTTCAGCGAATATAATTTTGCTATATTTGCAGTCCAAACCAAATAGATAGATATGGAAGATTTCCGGCCTACGAAGTATAAACTGCGCTGTGTGGCTACGGGACGCGTGTTCGAAGACGATGGTCTGGTGCTTGAGGACAGGCAGTGCAATACCCCTTCCCTTATCAGAACCGAATATGAAGTGAAGTGCATCGATATACGGAGCGACGACAGCGGAATTTACAAGTTCTGCGACTGGCTTCCCGTCCGGCGTACCCTGAAGGGGTCGGCCGCACCGGTAACCTACAAAAGCGAGGGACTGGCCGCCCATCTGGGACTCGATAACCTCTATATTACGTTCAGCGGCTATTTCCCGGAAAAGGGGGCGGAGATGACCACCTGTTCCTTCAAGGAGACCGAGGCGTACAGCGTATGCGGCCGTTTCGACGAGTCGGCCGGACGCATACTTGTCGTGGCCTCGGCGGGCAATACCGCGCGTGCGTTCGCGAAGGTGTGTTCGGAAAACAATATACCGCTGCTGCTGAGCGTACCGGAGGACAATCTCGATGCGCTGTGGTTCGAGGAACCGCTCAACGACTGCGTGAAGCTGATAGCCGCCCAGAAGGGTGGCGATTATTTCGATGCCATTCATCTGAGCAATGTGGCGCTCAAATCGGGGCGTTTCATCGCCGAAGGAGGTGCCAAGAATGTGGCGCGCCGCGACGGTATGGCGACCACGGTGCTTTCTGCGGCGGCCTTCATCGGGCGTATCCCGGACTACTATTTCCAGGCCGTGGGCAGTGGAACGGGCGCCATCGCCGCATGGGAAGCGGCCATGCGCCTGGAGGCGGACGGTCGCTTCGGCCCCAACCGTATGAAGCTCATGGTTTCGCAGAACGCTCCCTTCGTTCCGATGTACGATGCGTGGCGGGCCGACTCGCGGCACATGCTGCCCTACGACGACCACCGCGCACGCCGCGATGCGGGTATCATCGATGCCAAGGTGCTATCTAACCGCCGTCCCCCTTACGGTCTGGCGGGCGGATTGTACGATGCCTTGAAAGAGAGCGGCGGCGATTTCTTCGTTTCGACCAATGCGGCCCTTCGCCGGGCGGCCAAACTTTTCGAGCAGACGGAGGGCATCGACATACACCATGCCGCTGCGGTGGCGGTGGATTCGCTGATACAAGCCGTGAAGCAGGGCAAGGTAGGCAGGGAGGATGTCGTCATGCTGAACGTGACCGGAGGCGGGGAGAGACGCTACAAGGCGGGCCGGCAGATGTGGTATCTGAAACCCTCCATCGTATTCCCTCTGACGGCTTCCGAAACGGATATCATCGGCAGGACGGAGGCCCTGTTCGTCCAATAGTCATTTCCTGCGGTGACATTCGTCGGGTTATATCGGGCAGGTCCGTCGGGGCCTGCCCGCTTTTTTCCCGGTAGGAGAGGCTGTGCCGCAGGTTCCGTCTGCCGTGTCGCCTGTTCAGGGTGCTTCCGGTGCTTCTCCGGCTGGTGGGAACACCTCCTCCGGAGAAAGAGGGTAGAGGAAATTCCCCGTCACGGCGTGGCCGTATTTATCTTTCAGCGAAAGGTCGATTTGCAATTGGCCGTCGGCCGTTTCGCAGAGTATCGTTTCGCCTTGGACGGCTCCTGCACGGAGAGTCGGGGCGGATGTTCCCGTGCTGTCGGGGGCAAAGTGCGCATACCAGCAGCCGGCACCCGTATCGAATATCGACGCCTGCCCGCAGTTTACCTCCGGAGTTCCCGGCAGGGCATATCCCGCGGATTCGGGGATTTCGTACCGGTCGTACAGCGGGTAGCTGCCCAGCGGTAGGGTTGCGGCCGAGTCGGCCAGTAGCTGAATACCTATCAGGTCTCCCTCGCCGCTGACGGAGAGGGTACCGTCGGGGGCGGTCAGAACCGTTACTCCCTCTTCATACAGCAGGATGCGCCAGAATCTTCCCGGAACGTTTCCCTTTTTGTCGCGGGGCGGCCATGAGTCGTCGGTGTCGGCCCGGAAAAGTGACAAACCGGTCAATTGTAGGTCGCTGTCGAGCGAAGAGGCGGGAGCGGTCATGTCTATTGCGTGTGTCGGCGGTACGCCTTCGAACTCCCAACGGATGATATCGCTCCGTTGGTGCAGATGTATGGAACCGTCCGTTACGGTGAAACGGATGCCTGTCAGTTCGGTAGAGATTTTATAGATGCCTTCGTCGTCGGTGATGGAGATGGTGCCGTCGTCGATGAGTATGCCGGAGGCGATTGTTCCGTCGACAAGGGTGTATTCGAGTGTCTGAAATTCATTGGCATAACTTTTCAGCACTCTGTAAGTGCGCTCCCAATCCGTGGAGACGTGGAAGATGCCCGTCGGGAGCGTCACGTTGTCGGCCGGGTAGCTACCCTCTTCGGGCAAGGGAACGGTCAGGGCCAACTGCAGTCCTTCGCCGGGAGTTTCGGAATGCTCCATGACGATATGCAGCAGGCCGTGTCGCGGTGCATGGAGCGGATATCCGCCTATGTATCGGAGGGAGAGCCTGTCGGCTCGGTGCAGAAACCGGTCGCTCCGGTCGTCGATGTGGATGGGACCGCTGTATTTGCATTGGATAAGCTGTTCGCCGGCGTAGAACTCTCCGCGGATGAGGTAGCCGCCCGCAGAGGAGAGGATGGAGAGCTGTCCGTCCGTGAGGGGTATGGGGGTACCGTGGTCCATGAGCAGCGAGCCTTCGTCCGCCGTGTTATCGGCGGGAAAGAAGGTTTTGATGCAAAGCGACTCCCGCTCGGCATATTCGTAGGTGCCGGCGACCAGTCTGATGGCGAAGATGGTTTCGTCTACCGTGCAGGAGAACAGTCCTATTCGGAGTTCGTAATCCCCTTCGGTGAAGGTGAGACGGTAGTAGCCGACGTCGCCGCCGAACTTGTCACCGTAATATTCTGCTCCGGAGAGTTCGGTGAACAGGGGAGGCCCCGACGGTGGCGGTGGTGGAGGCGGCGGAGGAGGTGGTGGACAGGTGGTGGTACAGGCGGTAGCCCATGCGATAGCAAACATCGCAGAGAACAGTCTTTTGAAGTTCATGGTATTCGGTTTAGGTTCGTTTAACGGGCGGGTAGAACATCCCGTTTATCCGTATGATGCATGAAGGAGGCGTTTTGTTGCATTGGTTGCGTAAAATGCAGGGGGAAGCCCTATTTCCCCGACGGGCGGCGGGTGTTTCGCGGAGACCTATCGGCCGCAATACGGAACAGGCGGCGCGAATGTTTTCGCGCCGCCTGCGGAGTTTGGCAGCCGTCTTTACACTGCGGAGACGGGAGTGCTGTCGCTGCCGGCCGGGATGTTCCGGGTCGTGTAGCCGTCGGTCGTTATCCCCGGTCGAGACTGTTGCAGTCGGGGTTTATCTTTTTGACCTCCGCTGCGACCTCTTTGCGTGTGACCTTCTGGTTTTCCGGTTTTCCCTCATTGTCGAGTCTGACCTCTGCCACCTTCTCGCGGAGCTCCGCCGATAGCTTCTCTTCCTTTTTCATAGCCTGTATTTTTTTGATTCGAGTTTTGTCGTTTCCGGTTCAGGTATCAAATACCCTGCCAGCGGTCCGCCGGCCGGGGTCGGAAGAGGGTTTGGACGTCCGGATTATTTGACCCATCTTTGCGGCGACATAACGAAAACAGGACGTTTTGTAATCCTCATCGGAGGGCGGAGGTGCCGGATAAGATGGCTGGGTAGAACCAATCGGCTTATTCGGCACTTCTCGTTGGGGCGGTGCGGCGGGCGTCTTGCCAACCGAAATGTTGCAGTATGAAACAGAAGACGATTGAATGGGGTACCGAGAAGATTTCGGTCTTGTTCGGGCAGGTATTTTTTCCCACCCTGCTCGGCATGTTGGGCGTGTCGGCAGTGACGACGATAGACGGCATCTTTATCGGACACGGCGTGGGGAGCAATGGAATCGCGGCGGTCAATATCTGTGTGCCGCTGCTGATGGTGCTGACGGGCTTCGGCCTGATGGTGGGAATGGGCAGTTCGATAACCGCATCTCTTTGCCTTTCGAGGGGCAGGGCCCGCATGGCGCGTGTGAATGTCACCCAGGCGCTGCTTTTCGTGACGGCCGTCGCTCTGCCCTTGGTCGGCGCCGTCATGCTTTTTCCGGAGGGGACGGCCTATTGGCTCGGCTCTTCCGAACGTTTGCTGCCGATGGTGGTGGATTATCTCGTCTGGTTCGCCCCTTCGATGCTCTTTACGTTGTGGACGGCGGTCGCCATGTTCGCCCTGCGTCTGGACGGTGCTCCGAAACTCGCCATGTGGTGCAGCCTGCTTGCTGCTTTCGTCAATGTGGTGCTCGACTGGCTCTTTATTTTTCCTTTCGGCTGGGGCGTGAGGGGGGCGGCATTCGCGACTTCGATAAGCTGCCTGACGGGAACGTGCATCGCGGCGGGTTACTTGACGTTTCGGGCGCGGCACCTGCGTCTGTGCCGCCTGCGGTTCGGCAAGAAGGCCTTCGCATTTTTCGGACGGAACATAGGCAGCCAATGTCGGCTGGGATTTTCGGCGCTGCTGGGCGAGGCGACGATGGCGACGCTGATGTTCGTCGGGAACCACGTCTTCATGCAGTATCTCGGGGACGATGGAGTGGGGGCTTTCGGCGTGAGCTGTTACTATCTGCCCTTCGTCTTTATGATAGGAAATGCCATCGCGCAGTCTGCCCAGCCGATTATCAGTTTCAATGCGGGCATCGGAAAGACGGAACGGGTGCATGCGACTCTGGGAGCTTCATTGACTGCTGCTCTGATGTGCGGTACGGTGGCGACGGCCGCTTTCGTGCTTTTCCCGAAACAGCTCGTGGGACTTTTCCTGAATCCTGGCGATATCGCCGCACGTATTGCGATAGAGGGGTTCCCCTATATCGGGGCGGGGTTCATTTTCTTTATTGCGAACCTTGCCGTGGTAGGGTATTACCAAAGCATCGGGAAGGTGCTGCCTGCTACGTGTTTTGCCATGCTGCGCGGATTCATGTTTCTGATACCGAGCTTTATTCTGCTCCCCAGGGCGTTGGGTGCAGTGGGCATTTGGCTGGCCCTGCCCCTGTCGGAGATTCTGACAGCGGTGGTGATTGCGGCAGTTTTTCGTATCGGACGCCGGCACTCCATGCGGCATTCGGCCGTTTCCTGACCCAGGCCGTCGTGCATGGGGGCATGTGCTGCGGCGCGGACGAGCCTGGGTCGCACCCGTATAACAGAAAGGGAGATACGATATCCGTACCTCCCTTTCGCTTTTCCTGTTGGGCTACCTGGATTCGAACCAAGAATGACAGGACCAGAATCTGTAGTGTTACCATTACACCATAGCCCAATATTCCTTGAAAAAGCGGAGCAAAAATAGGGCTAAATTTTTATTCCCGCAACATTTTTCGTGTTTTTTATCGAAAAAATGTATTGTGTGTATTGCATAGTATATTGTTATTTATTTATATTTGCAATAAATATTATTATGTATCGCATATGGTGCGTATGAGAAAATTATCTCTTTCGGTTGTTATAGGAAAGAGAGGTTGTCCGTCTATTAAAATACGGCGGTGTACAGTTTTCCGGTCGTCTCGATGCGGCAGGATGCGCAGGTGCGGAATGCGGGGATGGTATGATGCGGAATTTGATATATTATTATTGATTAACGATAAATAATATTTGAAAGTCGAGAAAAACAGATTATTTTTGTGGCGGTAATCCCGTGCTTTACCGGAGTATGTCGTGCGGATGCAGTGTGAGAGGGATACTGTAAAAGAAAGGAAAAGGTTTTGCAGCAAAGAGATAGGCCGTCCGTATACGGCGGTCTGTGTCAGATTTTATCAGTTTTAGTTGTGTTGTGTCGTTCCGGGAATATACCTCCCGGAACGTGTTTTTTGCATCCCCGGAGGAAAGGCCTCGGCTGAAATTTTCTAAACCCGTTAATTTTCCGTTATTTTGCACTCTGTCTGCTCCATGTGGCATGATTGTGGGCCGCGTGTGCTTGGTATATATTTTGAGCCTGTAAGGGCGGAAAAAATCAAACAGATAGCCATGAGTAAGGATAAGGAGACGAAAAAGTCAGAACAAGAGGAAGTTAAGGAACAACCTGCCGATGCCGCCGGAAACGGTCCGCAGGAAGCGACGGAGGGCGCCGGTGTCAAGATGGCAGAAGAGGAGGCTGAAAAGGATTCCGCTGCTGTAAAAATGGCAGAAGAGGCTGCGCAGTGGCGCGATAAGTACGTCAGGCTTTCGGCCGAGTTCGATAACTACCGCAAACGGACGCTGAAGGAGAAGATGGACCTTATCTCTTCCGCCGGCGAGGATGTCATCAAGGCATTGTTGCCGGTTATGGACGACCTTGAACGGGCCCTTGATGCCACGCAGAAGGCGTCGGACGTGGAGGCTGTCCGTGAGGGAGTGGTGCTTATCTCGAACAAGTTGAGGGATACGCTCCGTACCAAAGGGCTGTCGGAGATAGAGGCTTTCGGGCAGGAGCTCGATACCGATTTTCATGAAGCCGTAGCGAAGATACCGGCTCCGGACAAGAAACAGAAGGGGAAAATCGTCGATGTCGTACAGAAAGGGTACAAACTGCACGACAAGGTCATACGCCACAGCAAGGTGGTGGTAGGCGAGTAGCGCCGTATCCGGACTGAAAGCCGGCCCGGCGGCGGGTATCGTAAAAGAGAAGATAAGAGGCGGGGACGTTGCGTCCCGTGATTTGATATGGCAAAAAGGGATTACTATGAGGTGCTGGGCGTGGAACGTAGCGCCAGCGCAGATGAGATAAAAAAGGCGTATCGGAAGGCCGCCCTGAAATACCATCCGGACAAGAATCCGGGAGACAAGGAGGCTGAGGAGAAGTTCAAGGAGGCGGCCGAGGCGTATGATGTCCTGAGCAATCCGGACAAGAAGGCGCGTTACGACCAGTTCGGACACGCAGGCATGAACGGCCCGGCGGGAGGCGGAACGTACAGCAGCGGCGGATTCTCCATGGAGGATATATTCAGCCAGTTCGGTGATATATTCGGCGGTCACTTCGGCGGCGGTTTCGGAGGCTTCAGCGGTTTTGGCGGTTTTGGCGGTTCAGCCGGCGGAGCCCGTCGGGTGAACCGGGGTTCCGACCTGCGGGTAAAGGTACGGTTGACGCTTAAGGAAATCGTGAACGGGACGACGAAGAAGTTGAAGATAAGCAAGTTCGTCGTCTGCGACCAGTGCGGTGGCAGCGGGGCCCGTACCCCTTCGGGAGTTTCCAAATGCAAGACCTGCAACGGAACGGGTGTGGTGACCGAGGTGGTTGACAGTTTCTTCGGGCGGACGCAGACGCAGCGTGCCTGTCCTACATGTCAGGGCAGCGGCGAGGTCATTACCGACCCGTGTCCCAAGTGCAAGGGAGAAGGTGTCGTACGCGGCGAGGAGGTCGTGGAGATAAAGATACCCGCCGGTGTGGGCGAAGGCATGCAGCTGTCGGTCAGCGGCAAGGGGAATGCGGCCCGCAGAGGCGGCATCAACGGCGATTTGCTGGTGGTCATCGAGGAGGAGCGCGACCCGCAGCTCGTGCGCGACGGCAACGACTTGCTGCACAGCCATAAAATTTCGATACCGACGGCGGTGCTGGGCGGAACGATAGAGGTTCCGACCGTGGAAGGCCGTGCGAAGGTGAAGGTAGCGGCCGGGACCAAGGCGGGGAGCGTATTGCGCCTGCGCGGGAAGGGTATTCCGGATATCAATGGCCGGGGCCGGGGCGACATTCTGGTCGTGGTTGACATCGACGTGCCGTCGAAACTCTCTGTCGAGGAGCGGAAGACGGTCGAACAGCTTGCGCAGAGTCCGTCGTTCGGCACGCCCGACAACTCGCGGCCGGAACAAAATATATTCGAGCGTATGCGGAATTTCTTCAGATAAGGAGTATATTTGTTCGGTCACAGCGGCGTTCGTGCACTTTCGGTTCCGGCAGCGGATACTTGAACGGTACGGACGCGCGTTATTATGACCGTTCGGACCGAAGGCAACGTCACGTAACCCCGCAGAAGTATGGCAAGATTCTTTTATACGCCCAAACCGCGACAGTTCGATTACCGGCCGCGTTATTATGACCCGGAGAAGGAGGCGCGTGAGAAGCGGCGCGAAGAGCTGCTTGGAGCGCGTCCCGCAACTGAGGGGGAGTATGTTCCCGGCGATATGCTGCGCCGGCGGAGAATGCAGCGCATGATGGAGTCGGAGGCCGGCCGCCGGCGCGGCAGGAGAAGGACGGGAAGCGTGCTTTTCCTGCTGGTGATACTCGCTGCGCTGGTCGTGGCCGTGGTGTGGGTAATCAGTTGACCGTTTTAATTTTCCGCAGTTTACAGGATGCCAGACAAGATAAGATTGCTGCCCGATACCGTCGCAAGCCAAATTGCGGCGGGAGAAGTGGTGAACCGTCCCGCATCGGTGGTCAAGGAGATGATGGAAAACTCCGTGGACGCTGGTGCGACAGCCATCACCGTGAGTTATCGCAACGGGGGCAAGGAGCTTATCAAAGTCATCGATGACGGAGAGGGTATGTCGCCTCTGGATGCGCGGATGGCATTTGACAAGCATGCGACGAGCAAGATAACGCGCATAGAGGATGTCTATGCGCTGCATACGTTCGGGTTCCGCGGCGAGGCGCTGGCCTCCATCGCGGCCATCGCGCATGTGGAGCTGACTACGCGCCGGCCGGAGGACGAGCTCGGCACGCAGTTGGTCGTCGAAGGAAGCCGCTTCCAGTCGCAGGAGAATGTCGTGGCGCCGGTCGGGAGCCAGTTCGCGGTGAAAAATCTCTTCTTCAACGTACCGGCCCGACGCCGGGCTCTGGACAAGAGTACGACCGAACCGCGTCATATCGCCGAAGAGTTCAGGCGGGTGGCCATGTGTCATCCGGAGATGTCGTTCTCGCTTTACGGGGAGGATGCTCCGGTGTACACGCTCCATCCTTCGGGACTCAAGCAGCGAATCGTGGGTCTTGTCGGAAAGCACGCCGCCGGCAATCTGCTGGAAGTGGGAACCGAGACGTCGCTGGTGAAAATCACCGGTTTCGTCGGAAAGCCTTCGTCCAGCAAGCAGACCAACCGCGAGCAGTACATGTACGTGAACGGCCGGTTCTTCAAGAGCCCCTATTTTCATAAAGCCGTCATGCAGGCTTACGAGAAGCTGATTCCCGCCGGAACGCAGCCCTCCTATTTTCTCTTTTTCGAGGTGGACCCCGACAAAATAGATGTAAATATCCACCCCCAGAAGATAGAGGTACGGTTCGACGACGGGCCCGCGATATGGCAGATAATACACGCATCGGTGCGGGAATCGCTCGCCAAAACGGGAGCCGTTTCGTTCATGGATTTCGACGATGGGGGAAGCGTGGAGATTCCCGTCAGGAAAGAGGGCCCGATAGAGCGGATACCCCCCGCGGCGACCAATCCTTCGTACAACCCTTTCCGGAGCGAAGGGATGGGGCGGCGTTCGCAGGCGGGGCTGTCGGATTTTACCGGCGGGTACGATACTTTGGCCGGTATCGGTCGGGACGATGCCGTGGAGCGTTTCGACAGCTCCGTGCTGGAGTATATCGAGGAGGGACCGGGCGGCGGAGAGCTGCCGTTCGGCGACTCGGCGGAAGGCTTCCGTGGCGCACTCGCGCTGGGAGGCGGTTATGCGGCCACCTCCTGTTCCGGCGAGCTGGTGTTGGTAGACCTTCGGCGAGCGAGGGAGGCTATTCTGTTTGAACGTTACCGGGTGATGCTGGGCAACGAAACCTCCGTCACACAGAAACTGATGTTTCCGGAGGTACTCGTCTTTTCGGCCGATGATACCGCACTGTTGACCGAGCGGTACGAGGAGTTTCTCGCGCTGGGATTTGAGTATGTCAGACGGGATGAAAATAGCATCGAGGTGACGGGCATTCCCGCCGATTTCTCGGTCGATGAGATACAGGATTTGCTGTACGACATCATGGATGCCCTTTCAGACGGAACGCAGCCTGTCGAAGAGGGGCGGGAGCGTCTGGCGGCCGTACTGGCCCGCGACGGGGCGAAGCGTGCGCCTTCCGGCTACTCCGAAGGCGAGATGACCGCTATCATGGAGGCGCTCTCCGACGGCGGACGGTATAACCATACCTATGACGGGCGTCCGGTCCTCGTCCGGATGGCACCGGATGAGATAAGGAAACTTTTCCGAAAGTAGCGGCGTGCCGCCGGAAGACGGGCGGACGGTTACGGCCTGCGGGCCGGTGTGAACGAAAGAAAAAACAGATTGTCATGGCGATAGCTAACGGGGCTTTCAGAACCCCGCCCGTAGTGGCGAACCTGCTGATAATAAACATTCTCGTCTTTCTGGCGGAGATACTGCTGCCGGGAAGGATAAGCAATGCGCTGCTCGAATTCGGGGCGCTGAGTTTCTGGAAAGGGGGCGATTTCCATATCTGGCAGCCGCTGACCTATATGTTCCTGCATGCCAATTTCGGGCATATCTTCTTCAATATGTTCGCCCTGTGGATGTTCGGCAGGGGATTGGAATACGACCTCGGTAGCCGGCGTTTCCTCACCTATTACATCGTCTGCGGTATCGGGGCCGGGCTGATACAGCTCGGGGTGAACTGGATAGAGTATGCGGCCGCCGCTGCCGACCCCGGTGTGCCGCCCGCCTTGCTCGCCCGTTATGCGCATACCTATACGATAGGCGCTTCGGGTGCGGTATTCGGCCTGCTGCTTGCGTTCGGCCTGCTTCATCCGAACAACGTCATTATGCTTGTTTTTCCACCCATCGCTTTGAAAGCTAAATGGTTCGTGGTGATATACGGCGTCATCGAACTCGTAGCGGGCATCAGCGGCCGCGGCGGCGTGGCCCACTTCGCCCATCTGGGCGGCATGCTCTTCGGCTGGCTGCTGCTGTGGTATTGGAAGAAGAAGGGTTGGATATATTATTAGCGGGTACCGCTCCGCGGTTGTCATGGAAGATTACGGGTATTACCAGAAGAAGGCCCGACGGCAGCGGTCGGGTGCTCCGTTGGCTGTCAGGATAATCGACATCGTCATGCTCGTGCTGACGGTCTTGTGTACGCTGTTGCTCGTTGCCGCCTACCTGGCGGCGTATATCGACCCCCGCAAAGCATGGATATTCGCTTTTCCCGGCCTGGTCTTTCCGGCCATCTATGTCGCCGAGGTACTGTTGGGTCTGTGGTGGGTGGTACGATGGAAGAAGTATGCGTTCGGTGTGGCTGCGGTGCTCCTGCTCGGAATCGGGGCGGCAGGCCGTTTCTACCGGCCCGACCTGCGCAAGTGTTATGCGGAGCCCAAACCCTCGCGGAGCGAACTGGTTGTTATGAGTTACAATGTGATGGGGTTCAACAACCGTTTCGCCGGAGAGGGAAAGCCCACCGTACAGTTGATAGCCGACCTCGTCAATGCCAACAATACCGATATCGTTTGTTTTCAGGAGCTCGGCGGCGACCTCTCCAAACCCGCTGTCAATTCGTTTATACCCGACCTGAAATACTACAAGGCATTTCCCTACGAACTCGAATGGTCGGAGGGGAGTTATTTCACGGGATTGGGAATTTACAGCCGTTATCCGATAGTGGCTTCGGGGCTGCTGCCTGCCGACGGCAGCGACCGTGCCTTCTCCATGTGGGCCGACATCCGGATACAGCGGGATACGGTACGGGTGTTCAACAATCATCTTAATTCCACTTATATCGACAACGACGATATCGACTACCTTTCCAGTCTGAAATTCGTTTCGGAAGAGCGTACGCGGGCCCGGTTTTCGGAGATAGCAGGCAAACTGCGCGAGAGCTATATGCGCCGTGCTCCCCAGGCCGAACTGGTGGCGGAGTATGTTGCGCAGTCGCCCTATCCGGTTGTCGTATGCGGCGACTTCAACGATACGCCTGCGTCGTTCGCTTACCGGCGGGTGACGCACGGTCTCCGCGATGCTTTCGTAGAGAAGGGGTCGGGAACTTCGGGTACGTACGACAGGCTTTTCAACATGTTCCGGATAGACTATATCCTCGTCTCGGAGGGGGTGGAGGTCTTGCACTACTACACGTTCGACAATGTCTATTCCGACCATATGCCGGTAGCCGCCGGTCTGGAACTTGCGGCGGAGTAGGGCCTTTCGGGAACGGTGCGTACTATCGGGTCTCCGCTTTCCGTTATGATTGGACGGGGCCGCTTGTCCGGCCCCGGTACCGCCGAAAGATGGCTGCCGTACCGCCTCTTCCGTATAGTCTCTTCATCTCATCCTGCCGATGCGTAAGATAATCCATATCGATATGGATGCTTTCTATGCCTCCATCGAGCAGCGGGACAATCCCCGGCTGCGGGGAGTGCCCGTTGCCGTGGGACATTCGGGCGAACGGGGGGTGGTGGCTGCTGCGAGCTACGAGGCCCGCCGGTACGGGGTGCGTTCGGCCATGTCGTCGCGGGCCGCACTGGCGCGATGTCCCGGACTCGTGTTCGTGCCGGCGAGGTTCGACGTCTATCGGGAAGTGTCGCACCGGATAATGGATATCTTTTTCGACTATACCGACCGGGTGGAGCCCCTTTCGCTCGACGAGGCTTACCTCGATGTCACGGTGAATCACTACAACATGCCTTCGGCCACCATCATCGCTTCGGACATTCGCCGGCGGATAAGGGAGGCCACCGGTCTGACTGCATCGGCCGGCGTGTCGGTCAATAAGTTTCTCGCCAAGATAGCTTCGGATTACAACAAACCCGACGGACTGACGGTGGTGACGGGCGAAGAGGCCGAGGCCTTCGTCGAAGGGCTGAAGATAGAGCAGTTCTGGGGAGTCGGGAAGGTGACCGCCGACAGGATGCACGGGATGGGCATCCATACCGGCGCGGACCTGAAGATGCGCAGCGAGGCCGAACTGGTATGGCACTTCGGCAAGGCGGGGCATACGTATTATCTCAATGCCCGTGCAATAGATAACCGTGAGGTCACGCCGGACAGGGTCCGCAAGTCGGTGGGATGCGAGAATACCTTTTTCGCCGACATAGGGGAACCGGAGATGCTCGAACGCGAACTGCGTGCTACGGCGGAGGAGGTTTGGCGTCGTGCGGGCCGGCGCGATTTCTACGGGCGGACGGTGACGCTCAAAATTAAGTATGCCGATTTCAGGCAGATAACCCGAAGTCATACGTTTCCTGGATTCGTGACAGAGTATGGACAGTTCCTCGATGCGTCGCTCGGTCTGCTGTCGGGCGTAGACCTTACCTACGGTAAGGTAAGGCTGCTGGGGCTGAGTATCGGCAATCCCGCCGACCTCGAACAGCCGCAGTGCGGACAGCTCGAATTCGATTTTCCGGAGGAGTGAGAGGGAAGAGGGCGTGGCATTAATGTCCCTCTTTCTCCAAGTCGGGAAGACCAAGCGGATTGCCGTTCGGTCCGTACGGAATGAGACGGTTCTCGCCCACACGATAGACGGACGGGAAAACCTCTCCGTGCAGCGTGATGATTCCGCCCGTGGTATCCCAAACGAATTCGCCTTCGGTTTCTTTCGTCTCTACGTTCCCGTAGAGGATATGTAGCTGGTATTTGCTCCCGGAGAGCGTCAGCCTTACGGTTGCTGTACCATGGTCGGGGCAGGGTAGGATTCCCGAATAGCTTCCCTCCCAGTCGAGCGCATTGCGGGAGTTGTGGGAATCCACTGCCGCAGCTACCTCGGGAGCGGAGCCATTCCGTACAGGAGACTGGCGTGTATGGCGGCATGCGGGAACCGTCAGGAACAGAAGGAGTGACAGCAGGAACGGAATCGGAATTTTTTTCATCGCTTCGGATATTTTTGTCTGGCGGTACGGGTATCTTGACCCGTTTCGCCGGAGTGTTTTGTTCCGGACGTTTTCCGGAGCATGCATATGGTCGGCATACAAAAACCGGGACAAACTCCGGCTGCTTCCGGGATTTGCCGCAAAACGATTGTCAGCAAATTTTTTCTGCCGGCAATGTCGGTCGGCGTACTCCACGTGCGGTGCGGTAGAGGAATTACGCGTTGTCTGTCCGATATCGTAGGCCGGCGGATTGCGCGCAGCCGGCGGGAATCTCTCTTGGCAAAGTGAAAAACGCTCCCCGGAATGCAGGAGACCTGAGCGGTTTCCTTGGCGATTCGTGGCGCGCCGTTCGGCTTGTGTGGACGGAGCCGCTTCTCCGAGCCGTTTCACCGTGTCAGGAAGACATCCTGCACGGCTCGGGGAACGGGGGCGGGGCCCGATAGGTCGGACGGAACATGAAACTGCCGGTACGCCTGAGCATACCGGCAGTCCGTCGGCGGAGTGTGTCCTTTAATCTATATGGAGATGTCGAGTACCTCGAAACATACCGTTCCGGCCGGTACCTGTACATCGACCTTGTCGCCTTTCTTTTTGCCGAGCAGGGCTTGGGCGATGGGGGTGCCTATCGAAAGCTTGCCGGCTTTCAGGTTGGCCTCTTTTTCCGATACTATCGTGTACTCGACCTCTTTGTTCGTGGAGTGGTTCATGAGTTTGACACGGCTGAGTATCTGTATCTTGTCCGTATTCACATTGGACTCGTCGAGGATACGGGCACCGGCAAGCGTAGCCTCCATGTTGGCTATGCGCATCTCCAGCATGGCCTGAGCCTCCTTGGCCGCATCGTATTCGGCATTTTCCGAGAGGTCGCCCTTGTCGCGTGCCTCGGCTATGGCTGCGGCTGCAGCCGGGCGCTCTTTCGCGCGCATGTGTTCCAACTCTGCCTTGAGCTTGTTGTACCCTTCGCGGGTCATGTATGTAACTTCTGCCATAACTCCTGTTGCCGGTCGGTTCCGGCTGTTAAGCGGTTAATATGATTCATAAAAACTCCCGAATGTACGGGGAACAGCCCTCTCCCTGAAAAGAGCAATCCCGACGCATCGGCCGGAATCCCTGTGGCGTTCGAGTCTTGTACGGGACCGTCAGGTACCTTGCACGTCCCTTCCGGGGCAGGCGTAGGGGCGGTTCCTCCGGTATTCACGGTGTGTACCGTCAGTTTATATAGGTACATGCAAAAAAAGAATTCCGCTGCCGGAACCCTCTTGCTTCACTTTTGAATACGCTTACAAAGTTAGGCAATTAAACCGAAAAAACAAATTTGCCTCTTGCTTATTTTGGAACGTGCCGGCGGATGCGGCAGTCCGTCAGGCGCGTTTGTCGGGGTAGATGAAGGAATCCGGACGGATTGCGTGCATCGGTCTCTACCGAATCGTATCTGCGAGTGCGGGTCGGGCAGCCGTCCGACGGCAATTTTCGGTGTTCAACGAATATATTGCTATATTTGTCAGTCCATCTAACGTAATGTGGCGGTTATGGCTGGTATGTTCGCATCGATGATATCCATGTCCGATATTCGGAGCGTAATCATGGCGTTGTATTTCGTGATTATTGCCGCCGCCGTCATCGTCATCGTCCATGATCTGCGCGACCCGGTCAAGGCCCTTTCCTGGATACTCGTCATTACGCTGCTGCCCGTGGTCGGTATCGTTTTCTACATGGTGTTCGGCCGCAATTATCGGAAAGAGAAGATTTTCAACCGCAAGGAGATAGATGATTTCGAGCAGATAGGCCGGCTTTGCCGGGTGCAGTTGCGCGAACTCGTAGACCCGGATATTCAGCACATCGAACCCATCGAAGCCAATAAGGATATCATTACCCTGCTGCTGAATAACAACAGGGCGCTCCTGACGGTACGGAACAAAGTGAAGATACTCAATGACGGGAAGGCGAAATTCGAGGAGCTGTTCGAGGCTATCGAAGGGGCTGTATCGTCCGTGCATCTGGAATATTACATTTTCGAGAATGATGAAACGGGGCGCCGTCTGACCGACCTGTTGGCCCGGAAGGTGAAAGAGGGGGTGGAGGTACGTCTGATATACGATGATGTCGGCAGCTGGAACATGAAGCGCCGCCACGCCCGGCGGTTGAGGGCCATGGGAATCCGGGTATGCTGTTTCATGCCGGTCGTGTTCCCGTGGCTCACGAGCAAGCTGAATAACCGCAACCACCGCAAGATAGTGGTCGTGGACGGCAAGATAGGGTTTACGGGCGGGATTAATGTCGCCGACCGTTATGTGCACGGGACGAAGTTCGGCCCGTGGCGCGACACCCATCTGCGGATAGAGGGGGATGCGGTGAACATGCTGCAGGCCATCTTTATGACGGATTGGTATTTCGTCAGCGGTAAAGAACTGCTCAACGACGAGAAATATTTTCCCAAGAGCCGGATACGTACCCGTTCCCCGATGCAGATAGCCTCTTCCGGTCCCGATTCTGACTGGGCTTCCATCATGCAGGCGTTTTTCGCCGCTATCAACAAGGCGCGGAAATCCATCTACATATCCACTCCCTATTTTCTGCCGAACCAGGCCATTCTGACGGCACTCAAGGTGGCGGCCCTCAGCGGTGTGGACGTGCGCATCATCCTGCCTTTCCGTTCCGACAGCAAGATAGTCTATTGGGCTTCCCGTTCCTACATCGGCGAGATGCTCGATGCCGGTATCAAGGTCTATTTCTTCTGCAAGGGGTTCAACCACTCCAAGATATTGATAATAGACGACAACTTCTGTTCGGTGGGGTCGGCCAATATGGATATACGGAGTTTCGAGGATAATTTCGAGGTGTCGGCCATCATGTACGACCCCAAAGTGGCGGAAGAACTGACCGGTTACTTCCTGGGCGATATCGGCAACAGCGTTGCCGTTACCCCCGAATCGTGGGAGAACCGCCCCAATCTCCATGCCGTTTACGAATCCCTCGCCCGCTTGGCAAGCCCGCTGCTGTAGGAAGAGGGGCCTATGCCCTGATGTTGCTGGCTTTCAAATTGGCCAAATACCAGTTATATAATTTGGACACCCCTTCTTCGAGCTCGATTTTGTGGTGCCAGCCCAGTGAATGCAGTTTTGTGACATCGGTCAATTTCCGCATGGTTCCGTCCGGTTTGGTGCTGTCGAATTTTATCTTTCCCGTATAGCCGACGGCTTTCTGAATCAGTTGTGCGAGTGCACCTATCGATAGCTCTTTGCCAGTTCCGATGTTGATGTGACAGTTGCGTATCTCTTTTCCTGAGGGTTTCAGGTCTTCGAAGTCTATATGTTCCATGATGTAGACGCAGGCGTCAGCCATCTCTTCGCTCCACAAGAATTCCCGAAGTGGTTTTCCCGTTCCCCATAGCGAAACGGCTTCTGCGGTAATTCCATACTTTGCGAGGACGTTGATGAGCCTCTCTTCGGTAGCCGTTCCGTCTACGTCGTTTACGGGACAGATGTTCATGTCCCTGCGAATGGCCGGCCAGTTGTTCTCGGCCAGACAACGGGCAAGATGTATTTTGCGTATCATAGCCGGAAGGACATGCGAGTTCTCCAGATGGAAGTTGTCATTCGGTCCGTAAAGATTGGTCGGCATGACAGCTATATAGTTCGTACCGTATTGCAGGTTAAAACTTTCGCATAACTTGAGTCCCGCTATTTTGGCAATCGCATAGGGTTCGTTCGTATATTCCAGGGGAGCCGTAAGGAGTGCATCTTCTTTCATGGGCTGCGGAATGTCGCGTGGATAAATACAGGTACTTCCGAGAAAAAGAAGTTTCTTTACGCCGTGTCTGAAACTTTCGCCGATGATGTTTTGTTGAATCTGCAGGTTTTGGTAGATAAAATCGGCCCGATAGGTGTTGTTGGCCATAATGCCGCCCACATGAGCTGCGGCAAGAAAAACGTATTCCGGCTCTTCTGTATCGAAGAACCGGCGTACGGCTAAACTGTCCAGAAGGTCCAATTCGGTATGGGTGCGGCCTGTTAATTGCGTGTAACCCTTGCTTTGTAAATTGTTCCATATGGCAGAGCCGACAAGTCCTCGATGACCGGCGACATAAATGCGAGCATCCTTGTCCATGTCAATACTCTTTGTGGCTGCGCAGGTACAGTCGTTTTACGAAATCCATATCGTGTGTCACCATGATGTTGACCAACTCTTCGAATGATGTTTGATTGGGATTCCAACCGAGCAGTCGTTTCGCTTTGGATGGGTCGCCCAATAACTGCTCTACCTCGGCAGGCCGGAAATATTTGGCATCTACTTCTACGAGTATTCGTCCTGTGGATGTCTCGATACCTTTTTCTTCAATTCCATTGCCTTGCCATGTGAGCTTGAGGCCAGCAGCCCGAAAAGCCATTTCAGTGAACTCTCTGACGGAATGGTACTCGCCCGTGGCAATGACGAAGTCTTCGGGGGTGTCATGTTGCAACATCAACCACATGCACTCTACGTAATCTTTGGCGTAACCCCAGTCGCGAAGGGCATTCAAGTTGCCGAGGTAGAGCTTGTCCTGAAAACCTTGAGCGATGCGGCAGGCTGCCAGAGTGATTTTGCGTGTGACGAACGTTTCTCCCCTTCGTTCGCTTTCGTGGTTGAAAAGTATGCCGTTGACGGCGAACATGCCATAGGACTCTCTATAGTTTTTTGTAATCCAGAAACCGTACTGTTTGGCTACGCCATAAGGGCTGCGCGGATAAAATGGGGTGGTCTCTTTTTGTGGTATCTCCTGTACTTTGCCGAAAAGTTCGGAAGTGGAGGCCTGATAGATACGGCATTTTTTTTCGAGTCCCAGGATGCGGACGGCTTCCAGCAGCCGCAGCGTCCCGACAGCATCCGCCTCAGCCGTGTATTCCGGAACATCGAACGATACCTTGACGTGCGATTGTGCTGCCAGGTTGTAGATTTCGTCAGGCTGTACGGTTTGTATGATGCGTATCAACGAACTTGAATCGGTCATATCGCCATAATGCAATTCGATGAGCCGTTTCTGTTTCATGTCGCGTACCCATTCGTCCAGATACAGATGTTCAATACGGGCCGTATTGAAAGAGGAGGAACGGCGCATGATGCCGTGGACCTCGTACCCTTTCTCCAGCAGAAATTCTGCGAGAAAGGAACCGTCCTGTCCGGTTATGCCGGTTATGAGTGCTGTCTTATTCATGAGAGTCGGAATTTTTATGAATCGCTTGTCTTATAGTGTTTACATAAGAAGAAGTGCCTGCTTTTCTGGTAAGGTTGTCGAGGATGAATTGTCGTCCGTTCTTGCCGAAGTCCCGGGTTTCGTCTTTGTGATTATAAAAGAACAGCAATGCTTCGATGAAAGCCTGTTTGTCTCCAGCTTTGGTGAAGAGGCCGATTTCATGTTGTTCGATGATGTCTTTTAATGAGTTTTCGTCGAAGCTGGCCAATACGGGCCGGCCGGCCGACATGATGTTCCAGGTCTTGCTCGGTACGGAATTGGCGCCAACGCCCGGTTTTGAGATGACGAGGCCTACATCCCCTAAACTGAAGACATGAGAAATGTCTTCATACGGTTGGAAAGGGAGAATTTTGATATTGTCCAATCGGTAGTCGGCAGTTTTTTTTGTGAGTTCGTTTTTGTAAACTCCTTCTCCAATAAGTATGAACATGATGTCGTTGTACGACTTTAACTCTTTGGCTACCTCCAACAACATGTCCATGTTTTGTGTCAGGCCGATGTTACCGCAGTAAGTGACGTAAAATTTGTCTTTATCCAATCCGTAGCGTGTTATCAGTCGGTTTGCCTCACGCGCTATAGGAATTACCGCTTTTTCGTCCACCCAGTTGTAAATGACTGCTATCTTGTGTTCCGGAACCCCTTTAGAGATGATGTTCCGTTTGAAATCGTCGGAGATGACGATTATTTTGTCGGCATTGCGGTACGTGAAATTTTCGAGCCGTTGTCCGATACGCCATAACAGGCTCCCTTGACGGGTCAGACCCGTACTGACAAGGGAGTCCGGAAAAATATCTTGTAAGGCATAAATGAATGGAATGTGCCTGAATTTTTTTACCAGAGCCGCCGTCGCTCCTAATATGGGCGGCGTACTGCCGGCGAAGAGAACATCGCCATGCTTGGTGGCGATTCCTCTATTGAATAGTTTTATGCAGCACAAGGTATAGCGGAGTGCTCGAAAAACAGGATTTCTACCTTCGCCGAACAAACGGAATCGCCGAATATGTAATTTCCCGTCGTACAGAGTTTCGCAACGCTTTTGCTTGTATTCTTGGCGTACTGTGCGGGGAATACCCCGGCAGGGTGTCGGAGTGTGTACATAGACGTGAAAACCGTTCTGTACGAAAGCCTCGTCGCGGTTGTCGTCAAGATAGCTGCTTGCTATTGCTTCCGGTTTGTAGTACGCGCTCAGAATCAGTATCTCAGGCATAGGGCATGGGAGGGGCGGGAGTACCGCGTAGAGTGGTTATTTTCCGAGTTTCTGTGTTACGAGGCGTTCGATGTCCGCAACACTTTTCATTTCGCCCATTTCTTCCGGTTCGAATGAAATGTCGAACGCCATCTCCAATTCTACAATTATGTTCAAATGGTGCAACGAATCCCATTCCGGGCAATTGGCCTGCGAGGTCATATCGTCAACTTCTCGTTTCAGAACCGTGACAAGTACCTCTTTTATATGTTCTTTCATGATTATTCAAATTGATACAGGTCGAATGAATTTTCTGTATGGTTATTTGTATGGAGTATGTATCTTTTGGTACCGTTATCGGTGTCGCATAGCGTAAAGTTCCCTTGTTCGTAAAAGTTCTCGGTCTGGAAGTTTTTTGCGCTCGGGATGTATTCGGCGGTTATCGTTTCGATACCGGTCGCTTTCAGATAACCGACGAGGTGGTTGAGAAAGGCGTATTCTATGTTTTTGCCCAATATTCGGCAGCTTAACAGAAAAGTATCGATATGGGCTTCGGCCGATTTTGGTTGTACGATACATAGACCCGATATGCCGCTGTCACCGAACTTGTCGCGGACGGAGAGGGTGAATATCCGGGCACCGCCGGTTTGCATATCGCGGATATCGGTTTCGGTATATCTCCGTGTCGTTAGGTTAAACTGATTGGTCTTTTGAGTCATTTGTGCGATACGGGGCATGGTGATGTCGTCGACTTCCCTGATTTTTAGTTTAATTTCCAGGCTACGAAGATAGTCGTCTATGTCAAGGAATTCGTTCTTCAGTTCGTTGCGGAGCATATTGGCCTTATATTGTTCTGTTTTGGTCAAATCCTCTTTGGTCAACGCATACACGGAGAAATAGTTCTCGGCAAGTTTCTTGAGAAAGGCGGGAAGCATGTAGGGATGTTTCGGAAATTCCGGTACGCATACCTCAGGCAGGGAAGTACTTACCAGCGAGCGCTCGGCGGGATTGTCATCGACGAACACCATGCTGTCCAATCCGATGTTGAGTTCCCGGGCGAGTTCCCGGATATTGGTCGCTTTGTTTTCCCAATTGATTCTCAGCGCGACGAAATCTTCTTCCTTGAGTACGGCGTCCGGATGTGTATGCCACATTTCTCGGACATCCTCGATATTGTTTTTGCTGCATATTGCGAGCATTACACCTTGGCGGCACAACTCTTTGAGCAGTTTTTGGAACAGGAGGAAGGCTTTGCCCGGATAATCTCCGCCTAAAGCGATGCCGGATATGCCGTCCTCGCCGAGAATACCTCCCCATAAGGTATTGTCCAAATCCAGGACGAGGCATTTTTTACGTTTTAGTTCCAATGCACGCAGTTGGTTGTGCAGCCAGACTGCAAACGGTTCTGCAAGGCGGGGACTCAAAGCCATTTGAGACAGGAAATAATATCGCCAGTCTATTAGTTCATCGGCAGAAAACCGACGGGTGAAGTCGCGGAAATCAATTACCTTTATTCGGTTGTCCTGCGATGCTGATTCCCGGAGCGTTCGGTTGTAGCGCTCAATGGCTGCTGAGAGCGTAGTGTCCGATGTAACGGTGTGGATGGCGAATGACTCGTCTAAGGTGAGCGCAACGACCATTTTGCCGCTTCCGATGTGGGCCAGAGCTAATTTGAAAGAGAGCGCATAGTTCTCTATTTCGGCAGCCATGTCAGCGGGACTGGCGCCAATAGGGGCCATGTACCACCAAATATACCTGTCGCATTCGGGAATGTTTGTAATATCCCCATACCCGGAAAACAAGGTATCGGGATTGCGGAAGAACCGTTCGACGGTCATGTTTCTGAAAACGTAATATTCCATGCGAGCAGATTTTAACAGTTAACGGTTGTTGCGGGCGTGGTGTATCAGTATTCTATGACGGGTGAGATGTTGCAGTCGCGCAACGACAGCAAAGCTGTCCCCCAGGACAGGCCTGCGCCGAAACCGCACAGAATGACGTTGCCGGGGTGCCGGCCGGAGAGTTCGGAACTGAGCGTGAGTGGTATGGAGGCCGAACTTGTATTACCGTAGCGGTCCAGGCTGTACGGAACGCGGTCGAGCGGATATTTCAGGCGTTTGATGATGAAATCGGTCATGAACTTGTTGGCCTGGTGGAGCACGATATGTTCTATTGTCGAAAGCTCCTGTCCGGCGAGTCCGCATATCTCCTTGATGCTTTTGGGAACGTTGCTTAATGCAAAATTGAAAACATCCATACCGTCCATATATACTTCGTTTTCGGAGCGGGTATTCCCTTTGCTGTCGGTATGGGGGAGCAGGTTGTCTGCCGTTGCGGGGTAGCGTGCTCCGCCTGCCTTTATCTTTACGGCATCTTCTCCAGCACCGTCGGAATATAGGGTAAAGTGAGCAGGTATAATATCCGGAGTCTTTTCTACCAGCGTGGCTGTTCCCGCATCCCCGTATAGGGGCACGTTCACCTTGTCCATTTTATTAACAACCTTGGAGACCGTGTCGCCGTCGAGCAGGAGCACCCTGTCTATTCCTGGTATCGAGGCATAGGCCATTGCGGCAGACAGAGCATATACGTATCCTGAACAGGCCAGGGAGAGGTCCATTGCGGCAGTGGATTTGGGGAGGCCGAGCCTGTGTTGAAGAATAGGGGCCGTCGCCGGCATTCGGTAGTCGGGCAATTGACTCATAAACAGCACCATGTCAATGGAGCTTCGCTCGATATGGTTGTCTTGAAACAGTTGCTCTGCTGCTTTGGCGCATAGGTCTGATGCACAGGTCTCCGTATCGGTTATACGTTTTTCCCGAATACCTATCGCAGAGATGGTCTTCTCTATCTCCTCCTGAGGAAGCAGATATCCCAAGTCCGTGTTATAGGCTATAGCGCGGGGAACGCATGCTGAAACAGCGGATATTTTAACATGGTCGTATTTCAGTGTAGCCATCTTTTATTGCGTTTTTATCGAAGGGTCGCTCCTCCGTCGATTATCAGTTCCGTACCTGTCATCCATTCGCTTGCATCCGACAACAGATACAGAATGGCGTTGGCGATATCTCGGGGATGTCCCAGTCTTTTCAAAGGGACTTCCCGGGCTTCTTCGGACAACGAATCTTCCGTGACATTGTGGGTTCGTATCATCGGGGTGTCGGTAGTACCCGGCAGAACGCAATTGACACGTATCTTCTTGGCGGCCAATTCCAGAGCCATGTTCCGGACTATGGCAGTCAGGGCTCCTTTGGATGCAGCGTAGATGGAATTGCCGGTCTGGGCGACAACGGGACCCACGATGGAAGAGACGAATACTATGGTACTTTCTTTCTGTAACTTTTTGGCTTTTATCAGCTTCTGAGCTAATAATACGGGTGAGAAGAAATTGGTGTTGAAGATATTTTCCATCTCTTGACGGCTGATAAACAGAAAAGGAGTCATAGTAACGATTCCGGCACAGAAAGCCGCGCCTTGAACAGGCGGCAGAGCATTGACGAGGTGGACGAACTGTTCCTCGTCGTTCGTATCCGCCGCTATCTGCAGATGGTCGCCTCCTTTGAGTGAAGCATAGGTTTCGGCCAGTCTTTGTTCATTCCGTCCGGTTAGAATGACTCGTGCGCCGGCTTCGGAACAGGCGATGGCCGTTTCGCGTCCTATGCCGGATGAAGCTCCGGTTACCAGAATGGTTTTACCTTGCAGAGAGCATGGAGTGCACATGGTTATAGCTTGGATTGTACCAGATTATACAACTCTTCGATTGTGTGAACGCTGCGCATTTCGTCACCGGTTAGCTGCACGTCGTATTCTTCGTCGACCATCGCCATTACCGACAATGCTGTCAGCGAGCTCCACTCGGACAATTCCCGGAACCGTGTTGCCGGAGTAAAGGTTTCGGGAGCCGTTTCGTCGAACAAGTCTGCAAATGAGAAGATGAACTTTTCCATTATCGTTTGTATCTTTCCTTTAAATTGTACTTCATTAAAACACGTTCCCTTCCGTCGGGCAGGGTGAGCCGCTCCAATTCCTCCGCCTTGTTCAGCTTATGGTATCTGAGAATGTCTTTGTTGATGGTATCTACCTCGAAAAAGACCTCGTCGTTCCCTAACGTGTAAAGAATGCAGTGGGCGATTTCATCCAGTTCCACGGAGGATATAGGGTCTTTGTAGCGGGCGTCCCAAGCCCAATATTCGCCCCGCGTACCTGAGGAGGAGACGAATCGGAACGTACTGTCCGGAGCAGTCGAGCGATAGCGTTGCCACAGAAGCTTTATCAAAGAGGGTCTCCTTATGAGCGAAGGGAGTGCTCCGAAAGCCAAAGCCAGACGATGCTTGCGATAAACTGCCATCTGGTGGGCTGCGTCGAGCGTATAACTGCTGAAGCCCATGATGCGTCCCTCTTTTTCGGCACAGACAACGACTTCCCAGGGGTCGTTCAGCATGATTGAGTAGTATCGTCGTAAGAACGGTTTCCCCAAACGGGCGAAAATTCCTACGTCGTATTGCTCTCTGATGCCGTAATGGATGGCTGCTATCTGTTTGGCGTCGCTCGGTTTGGCCAGTCTGTAGCGAATCTCTTTCATAACTATTTCAAGATGCTCACAAAGGTATTCAATATTATCTTAAAATCCTTGAAAAGAGTGCGAGACTCCAGGTATTGCAGGTTGATGGCGAGTTTGTCCTGCATGATTACCTTCGTGTAGAACTCCTCCGGATGTTCGGCTGTGGCGAGCAGTTCGTTCTCATTGCGGTATTTGATTGAGGCGGGGTCCGTAATGCCGGGCCGTTGTGTCAAGACTTTCATTTGTTCCGGCGTGTACATCTCGACGTATTTCCGTACCTCCGGGCGTGGCCCTACGAGGCTCATATCGCCTTTAAAGACGTTAATAAGCTGGGGCAGCTCGTCGAACTTGTATTTGCGGATATAATATCCCGAACGGGTGACGCGCGGGTCATGTCCGCCTACCGTTATCAGTCCTTTTCTGTCGGCTCCGATAGCCATTGACCTGAATTTATAGAGAACGAAGTCCTGGTTACCGCGTCCTACCCGCCGTTGCTTGTAGAAAACGGGACCTGGGGAGTCGCTTTTAATCCACAAGGACAGCACGAAAAATAGGGGGCTGAGCAGGAGCAGGCCGATGCCGCTTAGGAGAATGTCGAAAATTCGTTTCAAGGAGTGATTAATGAGAGATTATGTCGATATAGTTGGAGATGACGTATTCGGTCTCTTCGTCCGTTAGACGCGTATGGAGAGGAAGCGTGATTTCGTTCCGGTACATGGCGTATGCGTGCGGGAAATCAACGATGTCGAAGCCGAGGTTTTTGTAGGCGGTCATCATGGGGAGCGGTTTGTAGTGTACGTTGGTGGCTATATCCCTTTCCGCCATGCGAACGATGATGTCGTTGCGTCGTTTTTCGTCTGTATCTTTGATTCGGGTCAGATAGAGATGGCCGCTTGATGCGTGGTCGTTGCCGTAATGTGCGAGTACTTCGATGGTGTCGCAAGCCTTAAAAGCCCGGTCGTACTTTCCGATTAGTTCCCTGCGTCTTGCCAGCAGACGGTCATAGCGTTGCAGTTGTACGAGTCCGATGGCGGCCATGATGTCGGTCATGTTGCATTTGTAATTCGGGGCGATGATGTCGTACTCCCAGCTCCCGAGTTGTGTTTTGGCCAACGCGTCTTTACTCTGGCCGTGAAGCGATAACAACTGGAATTGTTTGTATAGCCATTCATTGTCTATTCCCGCAACAGGGAGCCAAGTCAGTGCCCCTCCTTCTGCAGTCGTAAGGTTTTTTACCGCATGAAAAGAGAAGCTCGTGAAATCGGCTATCGAACCGCACTTTCTGCCATGGCGTTCTGCACCGAACGCATGTGCCGCGTCAGCAAGTACGGTGATGCGGCCGATAGCCTCCTGTAGCGGACTGGAGGGTCTGAAACATGCTTTTCGGGCGTTTACAATCCCGTATATTTTGTCGTAGTCGCATACGATACCGGCCAGGTCTACGGGAATAATCGCCTTCGTACGTTCGGTGATGGCGTTGGCCATCTTTTCGTAGTCCATTTCCAGCGAGCCGAGCGCCGTATCGATTAGGACCGGTTGTGCTCCCACGTGACATATGACACTGGCAGTTGCGGTATAGGTGTAGGCGGATGTGATTACTTCGTCTCCTGGGCCGATGCCCAACAGGCGAAGGGTAAGTTCCATACATGCAGTCGCCGAGTTCAGACATACCGCCCTTTCGGTGTGACAGTAGGCTGCTATCTGTTTTTCAAACTCTTTGGTGCGTGGACCGGTGGTAATCCACCCTGAATGCAGTGCCGCAATCACCTCTTCTATTTCTTGAGGACCTATGTCTGGCGGTGAGAATGGAATTTTCATTTCAATGCAGTTTTATTGGACCGTTTGTATTGACGTACTCGCCGAAGAACTTCGGAGAGCATTTTCAGTCTGTATTTTATCTTCCCCCAGAAACGGTATTTGTTTTTTTCGGTAAAGTTAATGCCGTGCCGCCGATATTGTACCAAAGGGCGTTCGGCGTAGTAGTCGCAGGTGAATAACGTTTGTGCGACAAGTCCTATCCAAATATCGTGCATGGCGATGCCGGAGGGGAAAGGCAATATGGCATCCGTCAATTGTCGGTTGAAAGACATGCAGCATCCCAGGTATGGATTCTTGTATAAATTCCAAAGCAGGGAGTGTCGAACGGGATTGGGGTCGTCGAATACGACAGGCCGGAATACCTTGCCTTCTCCATCGATGTTTTCGGCTTTGCAGATTACTAGGTCGATTCCCTGTTCGTGCATCTTGAGTGTTTCGGCGACGCGTCCGGGAAGCCACACATCGTCCTGGTCGGCCATGAAGATATAGTCGCCCTGTGCCTGTTTTATCGCATGTTCGAAGTTGTAGATGGGGGAATGGAAGCCTCCGTGCAAGACACGGATACGTCTGTCGGTGCCGTATCGGGCCAGTATGTCTGTCGTATGGTCCGAGGAACCGTCGTCCGACACGATTAGCTCGTCGTTTTCGCTTAGTTGGGCCAGAATGGAGGCTATCTGTTGTTCAATATATTTCTCACCATTATAGGTGGCCATGCATACTGATATCATGCTGTTGTCGGCGTTTTATCGGTTATTGGACCGGTGATGTGGTAGCGATAGTCGCGAATACCTTGCCATACCGATGATAATTTCGATTGTTTTTCTTTTTCGAACAGTAGGATTTTGACAATTATGTTCCGTACTTCTTTCCGGAGGACTTTTGCATGTTGCGGGAAGATGTTTCTGTACAGTTCACTGACGTATAGATTATTTCTCGTCATGTAATAGTATCTGGTCGCGTGATGATGCGTAGCATAGCACAGATGTCTGCCGGCTACGCGGACTTCGGAGGTGTCGTTGCCCAAACGGTGTTCGAGGCAGATATAGGGTAATTGCCATACTTCGTAATCGTTTTTCAGCAAATTCAGACAGAATTCCGTGTCTACACAGTCGATAAATAATTCATTTCTGAATCCGCCGATGGCTTTCCATGCGGTCAGATTGGTCAGGCTGCCCGAGGTGATTACCCGGAATACGCGCTTGGCCTCTTGGATTTCGGTGCAGTCCTGGGCATTCCAGGCTACTCCTGCAATACCTATCCTGTGGCATGCTTTGTTTTCGAGGAATCGGGAGCATGCGTCGATGTAACCGGCGGGCAGTACGGAATCTTGGTCCAGCGTGACAGCCCATTTGAAACCTGCCTCAAGGGCAAGCCTGCATCCTTCGTTTAAAGCATGGGCGATGCCGGTATTGCGTCCCAGTGTAAGATGGGAAACATTTGCTATGGTTTGTAGCGTTTCTGCATACCGGTCGTTGTTTTCGGTATTATCTATCAGGTATAGCCGCTCGACTTGAGCGGAAGAACCTGCTATATTTTTCAACAACAGGGGAATGTCGGGATTATATAGGATGATGATACCGCATGTGGCGTGTCGTAGATTCGGATGTCTCATTTTATCTTGCATGTGCACTTGCATGATGTTTTCCCAATGTTTTCAACATGATGTAGATTATAAATGCGAGAAGGCACCTCCAGCCCAAATCGGGGGCGGTTATCAATGCTCCGTTCAGGACAGTCGAAATATAGAACAGGTAGATGAACATGTCTGCGAGGTCCAGATTGTGTTTGCGTATGAGAACCCTTACGGAAATAGCCAGCAATGTGACGGCAATCATAGTTCCGAGAGGACCGAAGTCGATATACAGAGAACCGACGAAGGTAAAGAACGAGGTGCCGAAATGGGTACCGAGCGTCCAGTCCAAGTCGTGTACGACGTAGTTGACGAATCGTCGAAACGTATATGCACCTTTCCCATAGGTATCGATGGTATCGGTCAGACCGTAATCGAACGTCAGCATGGAGTGTCCGAAATAGTAAAGTAGGGAAGAATCGCTTTCCTGACCGAATCGGGCGATGGTGACGGCTATGGTATATAGTCCTAAAATACCTCCGAAGACGATAGCCCAGACCAGCAGGGTACGTTTTGTCCGTTTGGGAATATATTGTCTGAAACACAGGAATCCGAGCAAGAAGTTGAATAAAAGTGTGAAAATATGTCCGCGTGCCGCTATGACGAGGGCGGTGAGAGCCATTGGAGTAATCGTGGATATCAGCAGGGTCGTTTTGAAGGCTTTGCTGATGCGTGGTTGCGTAAGCAGGAAAAAATAGATTACGATAACTGCAATGGTAAAATGGGTTGATAGATTGGCGATAATGTTTAAGATGGGGTTTTGAAAAAGATGAAATTCCTCTTCGTATGTGGAGTCCCGGATGGAGGCCCAGGCACCGGACTGGAGACTGTCCCATGCCAGGGGAAAATAGCATATGGTGGTTATGAGGGCGAAGATGATGTAAATACCGCAGAATATTTGCAGCCCCGGTATGTTGATTGACCGGTTGTAATACACCTTTGCGGCGATTTTGTCACTGCTGGAAAACAGCGGAAGAAACAGGATAAGGTTGGCTATGAACAGATAGACGAACGGCCATGCGGTGAGTTCCCACCGATGAGGTTCGGCAATATATTCAAAAATGCAGCATATCGCCACGATGAGGTAAAAGGCGATGGTTACGAAACCGTAGTCCATCCTGCGCTGCTTATGCCAGTAGACCAGCAGGGTGATGAGATAAAGGAGGGCGTTTCCTATTACTAAAGTCATTGTCAGATAACTTTTTTAATGATTCTCGCAGGGTTGCCGACGGCAATGCAGTATGCGGGTACGTCTTTGGTGATGACTGCGTTGGCGCCAATGACGGCTCCTTCGCCTATGGTGACTCCGGCAAGGATGGTGGCTTTGTCTCCTATCCAAACATTGTCGCCGATGACCACGGGACCTTTTGAAAACAATTTACGTTCCATCGGAATTTGAACCAGAGAGTCGTTATCGGTTGTCCCGTGTGCATTGTCCGATATGGTCACCCATCGTCCGGTGAGTACGCCGTTGCCGATGCGGACCCGATTGATGGCGGTGATGTGAAAATAATCTCCGATGTTGACATGGTCGCCTATTTCGATGGAGGGAGCGAAATTATCTCCCCTAAATTGAGCCCAGGCTGTCAGTACCCCGTGATGTCCGAATATACATTTGTTTCCGACCGATATGTATTTGCCGCCCAATAGCCTTATGGGAGGAGAGATGACGGATTGGTTCCCAAAATGTTTGAGTGAGGCTGTTATTCTGCCGCTTAGCATATAAGCCCGAATGGACTGTAAATAACGGTTTTCCCGCCAGGGAAACAGTTTACCTATTCGGCGTAATAATGATTTGGTGAAGTTTATCATGGCGAATAAGTATCAAATGTTATCGGTGTCCGAACAAGCCCATGCACAGTAGTGCGCTCATTTTTCTGCGAACTATATTTCCGGACAAATATATGGACATATTGCTAATAAACTGCATTTTATCGATTTTTTCAGGGTAGTGTGATTTGCAAAAAGCAAGATAGTCATTCAGGCGATGTTTGTCTCCTCCCTCGATTAGGCGGCGGAAATTCAGTATGATGAAATGGAAAAACTCTTCGCGTCGGAAGGCGTAGTCATCGCGTTGGGCCAATGCGTCGAGGGTTTTGCCAAACAGATAGATTGTCGAGGTACATTTGTCCGCATTTACGAAAGATGCGCACATGTTGTTCCCGGAAGATTGGTTTACGCGATAATAATAATCGACTTGGTCTTGGTACCCGAACTTGTGTTTCAATTTGCCGCTCAAGATACCAGGAACAATGAAACTGAAATCCGTATAAATCTTAACGTTTTCATCCCACCGAAAGGGTAGTAGAGAGCTTCTGCGGTAAATGTTGCACCACACGGAAAATAAGTAGTCGCCATGCAGGAATGAAGTCAGCAGGTCCATGGTTTCATTACCGACTCCCCAATGCTTGCCGGAGTCCGAAATGGAAGGCAGGTGAGTGGAATCGGTGAAAATTTTAGCCGGGAAGGATGCATAGTCTATTTCCGGATTTGTTTCCATGAATGTCACCCGCCGCTCGAAGCATGTATCGGCTAACAGGTCGTCGGCATCGAGATGCATAATGTATCGGCCTCGGGAGTGGTCGAAACCGATATTTCTGCACGTTGCCGATCCTTTCGGTTCTCTGTCGCGTTGGACGAGGCGAATACGACTGTCGTTGGCGGCGAAATTTCCGACGATGGCGGGCGTATCGTCCGTCGAACCGTCATCTACGACGATGAGTTCCCAATCATCGTATGTTTGGCGCAGAATACAGTTTATCATTTCGGACAGCAGAGGTCCGTTGTTGTAACAGGGAATGATGACGGAAAGCTGAGGTACTGCCATTGTGGTGTATTATTATTGTTTGTCGGGGAGGGTTAAATACGAACCGAAAATGGTATCATATTTTGCCGGGGACAGGGGGCCGTATCCTCCTGTTGTGAAAAACGTTAATTCCCCGATGAGTAGGTTGTTGTTTTCGATGTAGAAATCGACTCTGACATGCGGAAAGTCTTTAGATAGGATTTTTGATATTTCCATCATTTTGTCTAATAAGTAACGGGGGGGGGTAAAATTCTACCGCCTCTTGGTCCTGTTTGCGTGACGGGTAACGGTTGCCATTCGCAATTGAAATAGTCCATCTTGAAATGATGGCCGGACCGTTCGGATATGACATACAGAAATTTCGGTACTCCGTTAAAACACATTATTTTGTAATCCTTCGGCGGATAACCGTCGTCGCTGGTGATGAGTCTTTCGCAGATGATTCTGCGCGGCAGGTCTTTGTAGACCCATTCTCCGGCTGCGGCGAAATAGTCGACCTGAAGCCATTGTTTCATCTCCGCGATAGCCGCCGTTCGGTTCAATGTATTTTTGTCCCTGCATATAATGGTTTGGGCGCTGGCGTGGGTAGACTTCAAAACGAATTGGTTCGGGAGAGAGTCGAAATCGATTTCTTCCGGGTCGTTATATACTCCGTAAACCTCATTCAGGTATTGTTTGCTGTCAGGTAATTTCTCTTTGATGTATTGTCTCACATCGAACTTGTCTGCACACCGTTTGGCGTCGGGATTGTACCAATATAATTTCAGCCACTGTAATTTCTCATTGAATGTCACGGGGTTTTCTAAATCCGGATATTTGCCGAATGCGAGTTTGTATTGTTCGCTGACAAATCCCTTGGTGTCCTTGTATACAAAGTCGGGGTCTCGGAAAATGTGTTTGCGTTTTTTTCTCAGGTAATATCTCCGGGCTAAGACTGCCGGAAACAGGAACATTTTGATTCCTTTACTCTTCAATGTTATCATAGCCGTTTTCTTTATGTGGATGCGTAGTGAGGTGTAATTTGGATTTTATCGCATTGCGAATGATTTGTTTTTCTGATGCAGAGGTTCCGATGCTGTAAATGATGAGAATCGTCAGCAGACAGGACAAAACGGATTCGAGCAGGAACGATGAGATGGATTCGGGAAGATAGAGTTTCATGAAATAGGATATGCCGAATGCAAGACATAACACGATAACTGCCCTGAATATCACTTCTCTGATATATTGTCCGGAAGGAAACCCCATGGTGTATTTGATGTAGACGGTCCTGAAAATGGCCGTCAGGAAATTCAGTCCGCAGCGAGTAATGAATGCGACGGTCGGAGGCATGCCTGATTTCAGAAGTGCCCAGGTGATTGGAATGTTGAGAATGGTCAGACCGCTCACGACAATGGCATGCCATTTAATGTTTCCCGAAGCATATATGGTCATCCAAAGCGGAGCTTGGATAGCATCGATTAGGTAGAAGACAATCATCAGGGTACAGAATGCCGCGGTATATTCAGGTACATTCTTCAACCACAGCCGCAGTACCATATCCATGTTCAAGGTGAGGGGAACTGCTATGATTAACAGCAGGTAGAAAGAAAAAAGGGCTGTACGTAAAACGAGTTTGTTGAGTGCGACAGTCTCTTTTTGCGCATATAGTTTGACAATTTGCGGATTGAAAGCCAATTGGAAATTGCTTACAAAACCGTAGATGGCGCTGCTGACCTGATTGGATATTCCGAATGCCGCATTGGCTGCAAGGCCGCTAAAAATATTGATGAGAATATTGCCGCCCTGTTGAGCGCCTATATTGGCGGCTCCACCCAACATGGACCAGCCGGAGAATCCCATCATTTGCAAATACAGCTTTTTGTCCCAGCAGAGGGTATAGGTACATGTTTCAAATTTACGCCGGCAGTAGCCTCGGTATATGATATTGCAGATTAACGGAACGGCGAACATCAGGGCCGCGTAATAGATGAGTTTGTCCCATTTTGAAATGACCAGCAAGTATACTACTGCCAGTTTGAGGATTACTTCGATGACACTGAGGTAGGCATAGAACGACATCCGTTCGTAGGCGATGATGGAGGCATTGTATGGAACCCGGACGATGTTGACCAACAGGGTTAAAACAGAGAATTGATATACCCAGTTGGCGGCCGTAACTCTCTCGACCGGAATACGTAACTGTGTATTGACGAACCATAGGCCGATGGTTTCAGCCAACAGCAATACCAATAAGGCAATACTTATATGGGCCGTCATGCTTATGCTGAAAGTTTTTTTCAGTTGTTCTATGTTGCCTCGTCCTAACTCATAGTTTAGAAAACGTTGCGTGGCATTGGTCATCGCAATGTTGAGGAAGGCGAAGAAGGTTACGATACCGCCAATCAGATTGTATATTCCGAAATCATTTTCCCCCAACGTATTGAGTACAATTCTTGATGTATAGAGGGTGACGACCATGGTAATCAGCATCCTCAGATACATGAAGAGCGTATTTTTGGCAATACGTTTATTGGATTCGGTACTCATGTGATTACCGTAAGGGATTTTTGTCGGACAGATACCAGGCTGCGAATTGTTGTATGCCTTCCTGTAGCATGGTGGTTGGTTTGTAGCCGAAAGCGGATTCTAATTTGCTCGTATCGGCATACGTTTGATATACGTCGCCCGGCTGCATGGGTAGCATGGTGAGACGGGCTTTTTTCCCTAAGGCATGTTCCAGAATGGTTATAAAATCCATCAGGCGTACGGGGTGCCCGCAGCCTATGTTGTAGATGGTATAGCGTACCTTATTCTCATTCGGTTCCGGAGCGTGGTCGAGTACTTTCAGAACGCCGTCTACGATATCGTCTATGTACGTGAAATCGCGGCTAAGATTTCCGTTGTTGAATACTTTGATGGACTCTTCGCCAAGGATAGCCCGGGTAAAAAGCATGGGTGCCATGTCCGGTCTTCCCCATGGGCCGTACACGGTAAAGAAACGTAATCCCGTTGTCGGTATATCATATAGTTTGCTGTAGGCATGAGCCATGAGTTCGTTCGACTTTTTAGTTGCGGCATACAGACTGACAGGATTATCGACCTGGTCTTCTTCTGAGAAAGGAATATTATTGTTCATGCCGTACACACTGCTGGAAGAGGCAAACACGAAGTGCTTTACCGGATAATGCCGACAACACTCCAGAAGGTTGAGAAATCCGGTCAGGTTGCTTTCTGCGTATGCATAGGGATTCTCTATGGAATAGCGTACGCCCGCCTGGGCTGCAAGATTGATGACCGCATCGAATTTTTCCTGCTCGAAGAGTGTATGGAGTCCTTCTCGGTCATTTAATGTCGATTTTAAAAATTTAAACCGAGGATATATTGAACTCAGAGCGGGGATAGAGCCGTTTATTTGATTTTCGAGAATCCCCAACTCATTTAAACGACCATATTTCAATGATTGGGGGTAATAGCTGTTGATATTATCTATTCCGATTACTTCATCTCCCCGCAGAAGTAATTGTTCGGTTATATGAAAGCCTATAAAACCGGCAGCGCCGGTTACTAATATTTTCATTGGTTTCGTTTATGTAAATTTGTCGTAATACAAATAAAATGCCTTTAAAATTGAGTAGCCTGTCTGGTTACCGGCAGGTCGTTGTTTCCGTAAGTTCAGGCAGCAGAATACAAGGTCATTTCAAGGTGTCATGGTTGTTGCAAATCGTGGACAAAGATACGGAAAAAATGAAATCTCTGATATGACAGGGAAGAGAGAAGATGGCCAGCAGGGATATGGGTTCTATGGATTATGAATGAATGGATATTCTACCAAGAAGATGCAGGGAACCCGTTTCTTTGGCGAACTTAAAATGAGGTATCGGGAATTTTCGTATCTTTGTCAGTGATGTGCAAATAGGTGTAGCGAAGTGGATATGGCGGATAAGGACAAGGCGTGTAAATGAAAGGATGATACGGGAGCAGGAAATATGGGGCGACGTGACGGCTCTGTTGCGTAGCAGTCTTGCAGATTATCACATAGACGAGGTGGAATTGCAGGATATGGATAACGTGCAATGGGAGAAAATATTTCACTTGTCTTATCCTCATCATTTGACCGCGTTGTTATATGATTCTATCCGGAAATTGCCGCAGAATGGAGGACTGCCGTCTGATACGCTGTTGAAATTTGCAGTCGTTACGGATAAAATAGAACGGGAATATCTTCATAAGCGGCAGGTCGTTGCCGAGTTGTCGCGTTTTTATCGGCAGCACGGGATAACGATGATGCTTTTGAAAGGCGTTGGACTTAGTGAATATTATCCTGTGCCATGTCATAGGAGTTTTAGTGATGTCGATATTTTCCTTTATGGAGAAACGCAAAAGGCGGACAGACTCTTGAAACAGGAATTCAGTATTAAAATCTGCAACGATGTACATCATCATACCACCTTTAAATATAAAGGTGTATTGGTAGAGAATCATTACGATTTTATCAATACCCATGACCATCGCTCTGCGAAACAGTTGGATGCGGTATTCAAGCAGTTGGCTGCCGAGCCGGGACGAATCATTGAAATCGGAGGCGAGTCGGTTGTATTGCCGTCCGCTAATTTCAATGCCTTGTTTTTAATGCGTCATATGGCAGCACATTATGCAGCGGAACGAATCAGTTTAAGGCATTTGTGTGATTGGATGATGTTTCTGAACCGGGAACATACGCATATAGATTTCAAACAGGTCGAACTTTTTTATCGTCAGTTTAACTTGTATAAGTTCGCGGATGCGGTAAACGGTATATTGATTGACCGTTTGGGTTTGGACGCAGCCATGTTGCCTCCGTTTGAACGGAATCACGAGTTGGAGAATAGAATATTTAACGATATTGTTTCTCCGGAATTTCAGATAAAGCGACCTGCTGCCGGAACGATGCGAATAGTGGTGTGGAAAATCCGCAGGTTCATTGCCAACAGATGGAAACACAAAATAATTTATAGTGAACCTTGGCTTGTTACGTTTTTTCAGTCTTTTATCTCTCATTTAATCAAACCAGGGACTATTAAAGGATAACCAATTATAGAGTTAATGAAAGGAATTGTTTTGGCGGGAGGGAGCGGTACGCGGCTGTACCCGATTACCAAAGGGGTAAGCAAACAGCTTTTGCCGATTTACGACAAACCCATGGTCTATTATCCGATATCGGTACTCATGTTGGCCGGTATTCGGGATATCCTGATAATCTCCACTCCGATGGACCTGCCCATGTTCCGCAGACTGTTGGGGGACGGCAGTGATTACGGTGTGCGGTTCTCCTATGCCGAGCAGCCGAGTCCCGATGGCCTGGCGCAGGCATTCCTCATCGGCGAGGAGTTCATCGGTGACGACAGCGTATGTCTGGTGTTGGGGGACAACATTTTTTATGGTCAGAGTTTTACGTCGATGCTGGCCGATGCGGTACATACGGCCGAATACAATGGCAAGGCTACGGTGTTCGGCTATTGGGTGAATGACCCGGAGCGTTACGGCGTGGCGGAGTTCGACGACGACGGCAATGTGCTGAGCATCGAGGAGAAGCCCGCACAGCCGCGCAGCAATTATGCTGTGGTGGGGTTGTATTTCTATCCGAACAAAGTGGTCGAGGTGGCGAAAAACATCAAACCGTCCGCGCGCGGGGAGCTGGAGATAACGACCGTGAACCAGCGTTTTCTGGAGGATGGCGAGCTGAAGGTCAAATTGCTCGGCCGCGGTTTCGCATGGCTCGATACGGGTACGCACGATTCGCTCTCCGAGGCGTCGACCTTCATCGAGGTGATTGAGAAGCGACAGGGACTGAAGGTGGCCTGTCTGGAAGAGATAGCGTTTCGGAAGGGGTGGATAACTCGGGAACGGCTGCATGAGTTGGCCGAACCCATGAAAAAGAACCAGTACGGGCAGTATATGCTGAAGTTGTAACCGTTTCAGCAGCGGTCGGTCCGGAACTTTGGAGGGAGATGGGCGGACCAGAAAAGCGGAGAGACGACGAGGAACGCTGCCGGGTAATTTTTGGGACGCAGTTGTAGGCGACGCACTGCAGGGCTATCTTTGTGCGTTCCGGACATTTGTCGGACGGAGGCGGTGCGAAAAAGGGTGACGGGGCGTGTCCGGAGAATGGGGTACAGGCCGGCAGGGACAGAATGGAATATTGTAACTCAAACAGAAAGAATGAATATTATACAGACAGATATTCCCGGTGTGGTCATTATCGAACCGCGTGTGTTCGGCGATGAGCGGGGGTATTTTATGGAGAGTTTTTCACAGGCGCAGTTCGAGCGGGAGGTGTGCCCTACGGTATTCGTACAGGACAACGAGTCTTGCTCCCGTTACGGTGTGCTTCGCGGCTTGCATTACCAGTTGCCGCCTCGCAGTCAAAGCAAATTGGTGCGCGTCGTCGAAGGGCGCGTGGTGGATTTCGCCGTGGATATTCGCGTAGGGTCGCCCACGTTCGGCAGGTATGTGGCCGTGGAGCTGACCGGAGAGAATCATCGGCAGTTCTTTATTCCGCGCGGTTTTGCCCACGGTTTCGTTACGTTGAGCCAGCGGGCCGTTTTCCAGTACAAATGCGACGAATACTATGCGCCCGACCATGAGGGAGCCGTCGCCTGGAACGACCCGACGCTGGCGATTGATTGGAGAATTCCGACGGCGGATGTGGTATTGTCCGAAAAGGATAGGCACCATCCCCGGCTGGAGGCGGCCCGACTGTTCGATTACGGAGAGAAACTTTACTGATAGCATGCCGCCGTGCGGCATTGCAAGCGGAAATGTAGATTATGGTGATTTTAGTGACCGGGGCGAATGGCCAGCTCGGCCTGTCGCTGCGGAAGATAGCGCCGGAATATCCGGCGCACAGTTTCGTCTTTACCGACCTGCCGGAAGGCGACATCACCGATGCCAAAGGTATGGAAGCCGTTGTGAAAAAGTGCGGGGCGGAGGCAATCATCAACTGTGCGGCCTATACGGCTGTGGACAGGGCCGAGAGCGACGAAGCGGCGGCGGAACGCATCAATGCGGACGGGCCGGCGGTGCTCGCTGCGCTCGCCGTGCGGTACGGTTGTCGGCTCATCCATCTCTCGACCGATTACGTCTTCGACGGTAACGCCCGGAGACCTTATCGCGAAGAAGACCCCGTGGGACCGGTGAGCGTTTACGGCAGGACGAAACTGACCGGTGAAGAACGGGTGCGGACGTCCGGTGCATGCGGAGCCATCGTGCGTACGGCATGGCTCTATTCGGAATTCGGCAATAATTTCGTGAAAACCATGCTGCGGCTGGCCGGCGAAGGAAAGACGCCGAGTGTGGTCGACGACCAGTACGGTACGCCTACTTATGCGACGGACCTTGCGCGCGCCCTCATGGTGTTGGTGCAGCGGCCCGGCGAGGACATGGAACTGTTCCACTATACGGATGGAGGCGAAACTCTGTCTCTTATACACATCTCCGAGCCCACGAGACACTC